>Ga0209131_1000003_pt1 | contig 527244 bp, 508 predicted proteins | sample GraSoi_2013_40cm_FD_185826 | JGI IMG/M metagenome (GOLD analysis project Ga0209131, IMG submission 185826) | Grasslands soil microbial communities from the Angelo Coastal Reserve, California, USA - Sample 9_17_2013_40cm (SPAdes) (version 2) | ecosystem: Environmental > Terrestrial > Soil >... | reverse complement strand
GAAGAAGCCCGCCGCTAAAAAAGCAGCCAAGAAGCCCGCTGCCAAAAAAGCTGCGAAGAAGCCCGCTGCCAAAAAGAAAGCAGCCAAGAAGCCCGCTGCCAAAAAGAAAGCAGCCAAGAAGCCCGCTGCCAAAAAGGCCGCAAAAAAACCTGCTGCCAAGAAAGCTGCCCCCAAGAAGAAAGCAGCTGCCCCCCGGCCCGCGCCGATGGTCACCCCGGTGATCACGCCGCTGATCAAGCCGATGGGCTAAGCCGCAAGGCCTTTGCTGAAATGCCGATTCCGGTCCGCGCGGGTACTTTTTTTGCGAACCCGCCGGATCGGGTTGTTGACCAGATGAAAACCTTTCTCCAGAGCCCGATCAGCCGGCGCTCATCCTCCCGCCCACGCAGCCCGCGCCCGCGCCAGGACCGTCCCAGCCGCTAATCTGCTGAGACTGCGTCGTCTCCATGTCCTTGAGGCATGGTGTCTTTATTTTTTTGTCTTGAACTGCCGGATCACGGCATGGACCGCTGCACCCGTCAGCAAGTAGAGAATCGGTGTCAGCACGATCAGATCCAGGCGTAACCAGGAATTGGGAGCGGCCGCCATGTTGTCACGCCCCATCATCGCCTGCATCTGCGCCTCGTAAAAACCGAAAATCAGCCAGAGCAGACCGGCGAATACCGGCGCCTGCCGGAAGAAATTCCGGTCAAACCGTTGTCCTGCCCGCCAGCCAAGAAAAAGCTGAAGGAGGATGGCCAAACCGGCGATGACCATCCCGGCATTCGGCCAGCGTGCAATCAACAGGGCGGGGCCGAAAAACAGCCAGTGCATCAATTCCATGGCGTGGCCCTCATGGCAGTTGGGCCTGCGGCATCCGTTCAAGGATGATCTGTGTTTTCTTCAACAGCCAGGGCGCATTACGGTTGTGATCATAGAACCGCGGCCGCGGCACCATCGCCGCCAGCTTGGCCGCCTGTTCGGCCGATAGTTGCGCGGCCGACACGCCAAAGTAATGCCGCGCAGCAGCCTCGGCGCCAAACACCCCGTCGCCCCATTCGATGACGTTCAGGTAAATCTCGAAGATGCGTTCCTTGTCGAGGACCGTCTCCATCATCAGGGTGATCAGTACCTCCTCGCCCTTGCGCAGAAAACTTCGCTGACCGGACAGAAACAGGTTTTTCGCCAGTTGCTGGGAAATGGTGGAGCCGCCGGCAACGATCTTGCCTTTGCGCTGGTTTTTTTCCATGGCCTTCTGGATGCCTTCCCAATCGAAACCCTCGTGATCGACAAACCTGGCATCCTCGGCAACGATGATGGCGCGCTTGAGGCGCCCGGAAATCCGCTCGTACGGCACCCACTGATATTTCAATGCGGCCTTGGGGTCCTTGGCACGCATGGCCTCAAGCTGCGCGTCCATGAATGCGGTGGTCGTGGGGACATGGTCGGACCACCACCACAACCTGACCAGGATATAGCCCTGGTACGCCAGCAACGCGACGACCAAGAGGCCGGCCACAGCGGCAATAGAGATAAGTGATTTGCGGATCATGATGAGCGTAACGCTGCGTACTCAGTTGCGCGGCCGGGCGACAGCCTGCGCCTGCCGCAGCATGGCCAGCACCGGCACCGTCGATGGCCTCAGTCCGCGCCACAGCGCGAACGACTCGGCCGCCTGCTCGACCAGCATGCCAAGGCCGTCCGCCGTGCGTGCGCCACTGTTGGCCGCCAGCTTCAGGAACGGCGTCGCGGTCATGCCGTACATCATGTCGTAGGCCAGGCTGCCTTCGGCAAAACAGGAAACTGGCACCAATGGCAGGTTCGCGTTCAGGCTGGCCGAGGTGGCATTGATGATCAAATCGAACCTCGCTGCCGGCAATGCCGCCAATTCCAGCGCACGGAATTCGCAGTCCGGGCCGCCGCCTGTCAGCTTCAGTTGTTCGACAATCGCCTCCGCCTTGCCGAGGGTGCGATTGGTTATCGCCAGCAGGGCCGGCCCCGCATCCAGCAGGGCGCCGGCGACGCCATGCGCCGCGCCGCCCGCACCCACCAGCAGGACGCGTTTGCCGACAATGGCGAATCCCAGATTGTCGACGATATCGCGACACAGGCCGACGCCGTCGGTATTGTCGCCGATGATTTCCGCGCCCTCGAACTTGAGAGTGTTGACGGCGCCGCCGCGGCTGGCGCGCGCCGTACGCACGGTCGCAAACTCGAAAGCTTCGAGCTTGAACGGCAAGGTGATATTGGCGCCGGCCGCCGCGCTGTCGCGCCAGGCACTTACGGTTTGCCGAAATTTGTCCAGCGGCGCCAGCACGCGCTCATAACTCAAATCCTGACGGGTTTCATGCGCGAATGCGGCATGTATTTCCGGCGATTTCGAGTGCGCCACCGGGTGACCGATGACAGCATAGCGATCTGTCATTCTTGTAAATTCCCTGGTTGAGTTCCGCAGCATTTACGGCCAACCAGTATGCAGGTTGCATAATCCGTTTCACGCATCCTACGGTCATGATCGCGTTAGAATCAAGTTGCTTGCTGCGTTTTATCACGAAATTAAGGTTGCGCCATAGATTGGTGCACACCTTATTTTTTGGCACCATATTTGTGCATTCGATCGCTTGACAGGACAAATTTTTCCGCAGTCTCAATAAGTTAGCCTTGAGTATGCGATGGCATGTTTTCTGCTGTATTCGCAGTCTAATTGTTTATGGTTACGCGCCGCAACGGATCGCACCCACCATTAATTATTGATAGTTTCGTTTCGTCCCGCAAAACTTACCAGGAGAAAAAAATGGCTGTCGCAGATGTATTGAAGATGGTGAAAGACAACGAGGTCAAGTTTGTTGACTTCCGCTTCACCGACACCAAGGGCAAGGAGCAACATGTATCGGTACCGATCAAGGCATTCGGCGAAGAAAAATTCACCGAAGGACATGCATTTGACGGTTCCTCCATCGCCGGCTGGAAGGGCATCGAAGCTTCCGACATGCTGTTGATGCCGGACGCCAACACTGCGTTTATCGATCCGTTTTACGATGAAGCCACCCTGGTCCTGTCCTGCGACGTGCTTGAGCCCTCGACCGGCAAGGGCTACGACCGCGACCCGCGTTCCCTGGCCAAACGCGCCGAGGCTTACCTGAAAGCCAGCGGTGTCGGCGACACCGCTTACTTTGGTCCGGAACCCGAATTTTTCATTTTTGATTCGGTTGAATGGAATGTCGACATGTCGGGAAGCTCCTGCAAGGTCTTCTCTGAAGAAGCCGCCTGGTCCACCGGCGAAAAATTCGAGGGCGGCAACCTCGGCCATCGCCCACCCGTCAAGGGGGGCTATTTCCCGGTGCCGCCGGTCGACCAATTGCAGGATATCCGTTCGGCGATCTGCCTGGCGCTGGAAGACATGGGCGTGGAAGTCGAAGTCCATCACCATGAAGTCGCCAACGCCGGCCAGTGCGAGATCGGCACCAAATTCTCGACGCTCACGCAGCGTGCCGACTGGACGCAGATCCTGAAATACGCCGTCCTCAATGTCGCCCACAGCTATGGCAAAACCGCGACCTTCATGCCCAAGCCCATCGTCGGCGACAACGGCTCCGGCATGCATGTGCACCAATCGATCTGGAAGGGCGGCAAGAACCTGTTCGCCGGCAGCGGTTATGCCGGCCTGTCCGAATTTGCGCTGTATTACATCGGCGGCATCATCAAGCATGCGCGCGCGCTGAACGCCATCACCAACCCCGGCACCAACTCCTATAAGCGCCTGGTGCCCGGCTTCGAAGCACCAGTGAAGCTGGCTTACTCGGCACGCAACCGTTCGGCCTCGATCCGCGTTCCCTATGTCCAGTCCGACAAGGCGCGTCGCATCGAAGTCCGCTTCCCGGACCCGACCGCCAATCCCTACCTGGCCTTCTCGGCCATGATGATGGCCGGTCTCGACGGCGTGCAAAACAAGATCCACCCGGGCGATCCGTCCGACAAGAACCTGTACGATCTGCCGCCGGAAGAAGATGCCAAGATCCCAACGGTATGCTCGTCGCTGGACCAGGCGCTCGATTATCTGGACAAGGACCGCGAATTCCTCACCCGCGGCGGCGTGTTCTCCAACGACATGATCGATGCGTATATCGAACTGAAGATGCAGGAAGTGACGCGCTTCCGCATGACCACGCATCCGGTCGAATTCGATATGTACTACTCGGCTTAATTCGTCGAGTTGCACTGGCGAGGGCGGTAACCGCAGGGTTTCCGCCCTTTTTCATGGGCGCTTGCCTTATCTCAAGGGCAGTCAAGGGCAGTCAAGGGCAAAATAAGCTATGGAATCCGGCCTTGAAGCCACCCATTACCATCCCTAGTGTCCACCCCGGGCATTCACACAACCCATTGAGTTGAAAAAGATTTTTTCGGGGCATATGCTGTTAGACCATTCTCCCGCTGTCAAAACGGAAGATTTTGCATATGCATCGATCCCTGAAAACCCCCGGTTTCGCCCTGGTTTGCATGGCTTTGGTGTCCCTGTGCGCGCATGCGCAAGGGGGGCAAGCCATCTACAAGCATATCGATGAAAACGGACGCGTTACCTACAGCAATTCGCCGATCAAGGGCGCCGAGCGGGTGAATCTGCAGCCGATTACCGTGCTTCCGCCTGCGCCGATTCCCAGCGGGAACATCGCCGTGGCGCGCGTGACCCCTGCGCCGCGTGCGGCTAAAGCCGTGGCCGTTTCCGCGATGAACCTGGCCCCCGCGCCCAGGGCGGAAGATATTGCAACGGCCACGAAGGAAGCAGGCGAGGTGCCAACCATGGCCGCACCGGGCTCCGCCTCCGCCATAACGACCGCTCCGGCAGCAACGAACGAAGCAACCGGCACCCTCAATCGCACACGTCAGGATGACCCGCAGCGCCGCAACCTGCTGGCCACGCTGCTGGCCGAGCAGGAATCCCTGGCCAATACGAAAGCGCGGCTTGCCGAGGAATCGAAGAACAGCGAATCGATCCGCGCATTGCGTGCCTCCTTCACAGCGGGACCAGACAAGTCCGGCGTCAACAAGGTAATCACGCCGGAAATGCGCGAGCAGGTCGAACATCATTTCGAGCGGATTCGCAATCTCCAGGACGAGATCGCCATGCACGAACAGAATGTGTCCAGCCTGCGCACCCAGCTACGCTCGGAACCTGCGGTAGGAGTGGTTGCCGCCCAATAAGCTTGGCCAAGACTCCTTTCGATCGTTCGTCTGATCGAAATTTGAACGCCGGACGCGATGAGCTTCCGGCGTTTTTTTATATTCTCGCCCGCCGCTTGTGCCGATCTTTCCGCCATGCCGCCCCATGATGTCTACAATCGAAGCTGAACTTCCTTCAGTCTGGCAAGGAACTTGCTGGTAATAAACCACAAGAACTCATGGTGAATACTCATAATCCACTTCACGAATATGCCGGCCTCGAATTGTTATCGACCGCGGTCCTCATTCTGGATCACGACTTGAACATCATTCACGCCAATCCTGCTGCCGAAAGCCTGTTCGCCTTCAGCCAGAAGAGCGCGCGCGGCCATCCCTTGAACAAATGGCTGCCGGGCAATGCCGCCCTGTTTTCCATGTTTGAGCAGGTGGTCAGGAGTGACGCGGGATTCAACGAAAACGAACTCATCGTCGAACTTCCGAACACGGCGCCCCTGCATCTGGCCTGCGTGGCCAGCCCGGCCGAGGGCAGTCGCGTGGTGCTGGAGTTCCACCAGCTCGACCAGCATCTCAAGATCGCCCGCGAAGAGAAGATCATCGAACACCAGCAACTCAACCGCGAGCTGATTCGCAACCTCGCGCATGAAATCAAGAATCCGCTCGGCGGGATTCGCGGTTCGGCGCAATTGCTGGAACGCGAATTGGATGAACTGGGCGGCGGCGACCTGAAGGAATATACGAAGGTTATCGTCAGTGAGGCCGACCGCCTGCAGGCGCTGATGGACCGGTTGTTGACCCCGCACCGCGTGCCCAAGATGCGCCACCTCAATATCCATGAACTGCTTGAACGGGTGCGCAAGCTGGTGCTGGCCGAGTTTCCGGAGACGCTGACGGTAAAGCGGGATTACGACACCAGCCTGCCGGAACTGTACGGCGACCCCGAGCCGCTGATCCAGGCCCTGCTGAACGTGGCGCGCAATGCGGCCCAGGCCATGGACGGTCGCGGCGAGATACAACTCCTCACCCGCATCGCCCGGCAAGTCACCCTCGCCAAGCAGCGCTATCGCCACGCCATCATGGTGCAGATCGTCGACAACGGCCCCGGGGTGCCCGAGGCCCTGCGCGACAAGGTGTTTTATCCCCTGGTGTCCGGTCGCGACGGCGGCACCGGTCTGGGCCTTTCGCTGGCACAGAACTTCGTCAACCAGCATCACGGCATCATCGAGTTTGAGAGTGTTCCCGGCAACACCCGTTTTACGATCCTGCTCCCCGTCGTGGACACCGCCACCAATGGCGTCCACGGTAAATAAATCCGCCCGCCACCAGCGTGCGGCCGAACCTAGTGAAAGCCATAATGAAACCTGTTTGGATCATAGACGACGACAAATCCATCCGCTGGGTGATCGAAAAATCGCTATCCCGCGAAGGCATAGCCTATAAATCCTTCATCTCGGCCCAGGACGGCCTCGACGCGCTGGCCGGCAACGAGGAAACACCGCAAGTGGTGATCAGCGATATCCGCATGCCGGGCGCCTCGGGCCTCGATTTCATGCAGGCCCTGCGCGCCAAATTGCCGGCCACGCCGATCATCATCATGACCGCCTACTCCGATCTGGAAAGCGCGGTGGCCGCGTTCCAGGGCGGCGCCTTTGAATACCTGCCCAAACCGTTTGACGTCGATCACGCCGTCGAGTTGATTCGCCGCGCGATTGACGAAAGCCTGCGTGAGGCGCCGGCCGACGAGATCACCTCCACCGCCCCCGAGATCCTCGGTTCTGCGCCGACCATGCAGGAGGTATTTCGCGCCATCGGCCGCCTGTCGCAGTCACATGCCACGGTGATGATCACCGGCGAATCGGGCACCGGCAAGGAACTCGTGGCGCAGGCCCTGCATCGCCACAGTCCGCGCGCGGGCAAGCCCTTTATCGCCATCAATACGGCGGCAATTCCGAAGGATCTGCTGGAAAGCGAGTTGTTCGGCCATGAACGCGGGGCCTTTACCGGCGCCGCCGCCATGCGCCGCGGACGCTTCGAGCAAGCCGAGGGCGGCACCCTGTTCCTGGATGAAATCGGCGATATGCCGGCCGATCTGCAAACGCGCTTGCTGCGCGTGCTGTCGGACGGCCAGTTCTATCGCGTCGGCGGCCATGTGCCGGTCACCGCCAATGTGCGCGTCATCGCCGCCACCCACCAGGCGCTGGAGGAGCGCGTCAAGCAGGGCCTGTTCCGCGAAGATTTATTCCACCGTCTCAACGTGATCCGCCTGCGTTTGCCGGCCTTGCGCGAGCGACGCGAAGACATTCCATTACTGACCAAACACTTCCTTGCCAAGAGCGCCAAGGATCTGGGCGTGGATTCCAAACGCCTGTCGCCGGCGGCGCTGGCCTTCATCGCCCAGCAGGAATTTCCCGGCAATGTGCGCCAGCTGGAAAACCTTTGTCACTGGATTACAGTGATGGCGCCGGGGCAATCCGTCGAGGTGGCCGATCTGCCGCCCGATATCCGTGGCGAAAAAAACAGCGTGGCCACCGATGGCGACTGGAAGCGCGCGCTGGAACGCGAAGTCGCCGCTTCGCTGGGCCGCGGCGAAAAGGAAATATTCGACGGACTCAACCGCGCCTTCGAATCGGCGCTGATCACCAAGGCGCTGGAACACACCGGCGGTCGCCGCATCGAAGCCGCGACCCTGCTGGGGATCGGGCGCAATACGCTGACGCGCAAGATCCAGGAACTGGGACTGGACGCCGCGCACGGCGGCGAAGAGTAGGCCCGCGCCGGGCTATCGCCCGGCACCATTGTTCGGCCCTGCCGGGTAGCGCGTATTACTTGCTTGCCGGCTGTCGATAGAGAAACGCCACGATCGCGCCCAGGATCAGGATCAGTACACCGTCGAACACGATCTGCTTGATCACATGCATGCCCGGCATCGGCTGCACCACATAGTAGATGATGTAGGTGGGAACGATCGTCAGCAAAGCGATAGCCACGCCGAAGCGCAATCCCTGCGGTAGCCAGTCTTTGGCCTCGGCACCGCGCGCATAAATCCACACCAGGGCGCCGGCCAGGATCACGTGGGCCAGCAGCATCAGCGGGAAATATTTTTCCGCTTCGGCCTCCGGTCGGAACAAACCAGGCAGCTTGGCGTAGTCGTCATGCAGCAGCAGGCCATGCACCACGAAACTCCCGGCGAACCAGGCGACGAATATCACAATCCAGGCGATGAAGAATTTTTTATTCATGACTCCTCCTTGGTTGTAAACGGCACACTACGTTTAGCCGCGTTCAATCTCCGACTGACTCGGCCGCCACTTGAGCAGCCTATTCTCCGCAAAGGTGACGATGTAGTCCAGCAACAGCGCGAAAATGGTCAGTACCAGAATGCCGGCGAACACGGTATTGATGTCGAAAGTGCCCTCGGCCTGGTGAATCAGATAGCCGACTCCCTTGGCGCTGCCCAGGTACTCGCCGACCACGGCGCCGACGAAGGCCATGCCCACCGAGGTGTGCAGGCTGGAAAACACCCATGACGTTGCCGATGGCAGATACACGAACCGCAACAGCTGCGTGCGCGAAGCGCCGAGCATGCGCGCATTGTTCAGCACCACCGGGCTCACCTCCTTGACGCCCTGGTAGACATTGAAGAAGACGATGAAAAATACCAGGGTCACGCCCAGCGCCACCTTGGACCAGATGCCGAGGCCGAACCAGACCATGAAGATCGGTGCCAGAATCACGCGCGGCATGGCATTGGCGGCCTTGATGTAGGGATCGGCCACGGCCGAGGCAATCGGCGACAGCCCCAGCCACAGGCCGACGCCAAGGCCCATCACCGTGCCGATGGCGAAGGCCAGCACCGTTTCTTCCAGCGTGACCCACAAATGCGAGTAGATTTCGCCCTCGCTGAACCACACCCACATCACCTTGAAAATGCGCAGCGGCTCGCCGAAGAAGAAGGAGGCCTTGTCGTCGTTTTCAAAAAAGAAGGTGGGCACCAGTCCGGGTTCGGTGAGCAGGTACCAGATCAGGAACAGCGCGATCAGCAGCAGAATCTGCCAGGCCCACAGCGGTATTTTTTTCATGGCGCCAACTTGTTTTTGGTTTGCGCATACCCCTTCAACACCTCTTCCTTCATCGCGCTCCAGATTTGCTCGTGCAGCTCGAGAAAACGCGGCGTCATGCGAATTTCCGCAACGTCGCGCGGGCGCGGCAGATCGATGGCAAATTCGCCGATGGGCCGCGCCGCCGGACCGGCCGACAGTACGACGACGCGGTCCGACATCGAGATGGCTTCTTCCAGATCATGGGTAATGAACAGCACCGATTTCTTGTCCGACTCCCAGATTTCCAGCAGCTCGTTTTCCATCAGTTGCCGGGTCTGGATATCGAGGGCCGAGAACGGCTCGTCCATCAGCAGTATCTTGGGGTCGAGGATCAGCATCTGCGCCAGCGCCGCACGCTTGCGCATGCCGCCGGACAGCTGGTGCGGATAGCGTTCGCCGAAGCCCCCGAGCCCGACGCGCGCCAGCCATTTTTCACCGAGGCGATTCGCCTCCGCCTTGTCCACGCCGCGGAATTGCAGGCCGGCGGTGACATTGTCGAGCGTCGAACGCCACGGCATTAGCGATTCGGCCTGGAACATATAGCCTGCCTTGCTATTGATGCCGGCCAGCGCCTCGCCAAACACCCGACAGTCGCCGCTGGAGGCCTGCAGCAGGCCGGCGCCGATATTGAGCAGGGTCGATTTGCCGCAACCGGTGGGACCGACGACGGAAACGAATTCACCGTCGGCGATATTCAGGGTCGCGTTCTTGACCGCGGTATAGCCCGTACCACTGGAACTGGCCGCGAACGTGACGGTAATATCTTCGAGCGAAAGTGCGGATGTCATCGACGATGGCCGTTCGAAAGCGAGTGAATTTCAGAAAATCAAAGTCCAGCATTGGTGCGGGTTTCAGGGCAAAAATGCCTCAAAACCCCCGCCGATGCTGGATCTACATAAAATTTCCTATTTGTATTTCGCGTCCGCCTTGGTGACGAAACGGTTGTCGAAAGTGGCCTCGAGCTTGATCGAATTGCCTGCCGCCATCACCGAAGGCTCGAACTGCTTCAGCACCTTGTACACATTTTGCGCGGCTTTCAGGCTCATCTGCCCGTCGGTCGAATAGCCGATCATGTTTTTGAGCAGCGCCTCCTTGTAGAGCCCGCGATTGCCGGCCCAGTAGGTTTCGGGCACGACTGCCATCACCTGCTCGGGCGTGGCCTTGGCCAGCCAGCGCAGGGCGCGCACCATGGCATTGACCACCGCCTGTGTTGTGCCGGGATTTTTCTTGATGTAATCATCGCTGGCGTAGATGCAGGAGGCCAGATAGTCGCCGCCGTAGAATTCCTGCATGCCTTTTTCGGTGCGGCTGTCGGCGACGGCGACATATTTGCCGGTCGACTCAAGTTGCGTGGTGACGGGATCGAGATTGGACATCGCGTCGATCTCGCCCTTTTCCATCGCCGCCACCGCGCCGGCGCCGGTACCGGTGCCGATGATCGATACATCCGACGGCTTCAGGCCTTCCTTGGCCAGCAGATTGTTGACGAACATATTGGTCGAAGATCCGGGCGCAGTCACGCCGATCTTGAGACCCTTCAAATCCTTGGCCGATTTGTATTTGGCGGCCTTGTCTTTCGGCATCACCAGTGTGATGGAGGAAAAATTGGCCTGCAACACCACCGCCCTGATCGGCTGCTTCTTGGCCTGCATATTGATGGTGTGCTCGAAGGCGCCCGAGACATAATCGGCACTGCCGCCGACCAGGGCTTGCAAGGCCTTGGCGCCACCGGCGAAATCGGGAATCTCGACCTCGAGGCCTTCATCCTTGAAATAACCCTGGCGTTCGGCGATGGTCAGCGGCAGGTAATAGAACAGCGTTTTGCCGCCAACGGCGATGGTGATTTTTTTCTTCTCCGGCGCCTGTGCCTCGGCCGAGAGGGATACTGCGCCGACTGTCAGCGCGGCAATCAGCGCAACGGCCGCCTTGATGGACTTTGCAAACATGCTTTCTTCTCCTCAATCTTATGGGTATGAAAGATGTTGGTCTGACGCCAACTTGGTGGAACCGGATACGTCAAAAACTAGAAACGAAATCCCAGCTTGGCCGAGTAGGAATTGACGCCGCCCAGACGCTCTGCTTCGATCGCGACATTGCTCAGCAGGAAATTCGCGTTGACGCCGACGAACACGCGCCCTTGCGTATTGGTCGATTCTGTCAAGGCACCGACCTTGGGTTTGTCGGCGCTGCGCACGCTGCCGGCGCCGACATAGGGCGTGACGAAGGCAAGTTTTTTCGACAACACCACATCTACGGCCGCCGTCGACAAACTGGTCTGCGAGATACCGGTCATCTTGCTGCCGGAGACACGCAGGGCGAGCGAGGGCGTGGTGAGGCCGTCCTCGACGATCTGATAGCGGACTTCGGCGCCGAACAAATTGGCGTCGACACCGGAGACGCGGCCGACAAAGGCGCCGATGTCAAAGCCGAGCGGCAGACCTTTGTGAACATGCAGCTTGGGGATGAACAGATTGGAAGAATCGCTGCCGCCAGCCTGCTTGAGGATGCCGGAATTTTCGATTTTAGATTGCGTCAGTTCAACACCGACATCAAAGCCGGTGATGCCCAATGCATTGCCGGGGCTGACGCCGCGATAGGCGGTGGCGGCGCCCAGATCCTTGCTCAATTTGTCGAATTGATCCTGGCTCAGGCTGGCGAGATTGCCGAGGTCGCCGGCCTGTGCGCCCGTGGCGGTCATGGCGCAAAAAGTGGTGATGGCGGCTGCAATGAATTTCTTGTTCAAAAGCTTCTCCTGGAAAACGATGGCGATGGTGGATTCGATTTTTTATGGATGCTGCTCGGTGCGGAGGCGCCTTGAATCGGCTTAAATGGGTTCAAGCGGTATAGAGTTTTTCCGGTGCGGGATGCAGATGCATGGTCTTGCCGGCCTTCATCACCTGGCCCGGGACGTCGTGCCCGACGATGGCGGGAATTTTCACCGCGGCGGCAAGCAGGCCATCGAGATCGACATTGGTGTCATAGCCCATGTCCTGCAACATGTTTACCAGATCTTCCGTGCAGATATTGCCAGTGGCGCCGGGCGCGAAGGGGCAACCGCCCAGCCCGGCGATGGAGGCATCGAAATGCTGCACGCCCGCATTGATGCCGGCGATAACGTTCGCCAAGCCCATGCCGCGCGTATTGTGGAAATGCAGGGTGATCTCGACGCCCGGAAAGCGCTTCACCGCCAGCCGCATCATCCGCTCTACCTGGTGTGGGTTGGCCATGCCGGTGGTATCGGCGAAGGTCAGGCTGTCGAAGCCGAGATCGAGGTACTTCTGGCCGAAATCGAGCACGCGCGCTTCCGGCACATCGCCTTCGAAAGGGCAGCCGAACGCCGTCGACACCGTGCCGTTGAGGCGAATGCCGACTGCTTTGGCGAGCGGAATCATCTGCGCAAAATCGTCCAGCGATTGCGTGGTCGTGCGCTTCACATTGGCCATGTTGTGGGTTTCGGAAGCCGACATGAACAGGTTCATTTCATCGATCTTGCCGACCGAGGTATGGCAGGCCACGGCACGCTCCATGCCCTTGATGTTCGGCGTCAGCGCGCTGTACTGCACGCCGGGCACCCGTTTGATGTTAGCCAGCACGGTCTCGGCGTCGGCCATATTCGGCACGAACTTGGGGTGTACAAAGGAAGTGGCTTCAATCTTGGCGAGGCCGGTCCCGGACAATTGGTCGATCAGGGCGATCTTGGTTTCGGTGGGTATGAAGGTTTTCTCGATCTGGAAACCGTCGCGCACGCCGACGTCGTTGATGTAAATGCGAGTGTTCATGTTCTTAAATGATTCCTCTGGCTTTGAACGCCGCCTGGGTCGCATCGTCATAACCGATGCCACGCAAAATTTCCGCCGTATGCTCGCCCAGTTTGGGCCCGATCCAGCGGGTGCCCCCGGGCGTGGCGGACAGTTTGGGGACGATCCCCGGCAACAATAGTTCCGCATTATCGCCCAGCTTATGGCGTTCGATCATGCCGCGCGCCTGGTACTGCATATCCTTGACGATATCGGCGATGGAATAAATGCGGCCGGCGGGCACATCGGCCTTCTCCAGCACCGCGAGCGCCTCGTCCAGCGTATTGGCGCCGGTCCAGGCAGCGATGGCGCCATCCAGCGCTTCCGTGCGCGCGGTGCGGCCGGCGTTATCCGCCAGTGCCGGATCGCTGGCGAGGTCGTCGCGACCGATGGCCTTCATCATGCGCTTGAAGATCGAGTCGCCATTGGCGCCGATCACCACATACTGGCCGTCACCGCAAAGATAGGTATTGGATGGCACGATGCCCGGCAGGGAGGCCCCGGTACGCTCGCGCACGAAGCCGGTCATGCCGAATTCAGGCAGCATCGACTCCATCATCGAGAATACCGCTTCATACAGCGCCACATCGACTACCTGGCCACGGCCGCTTTGATGACGACTGTGCAGGGCCATCAAGGCGCCCATGGCGCCATACATCGCCGCCAGTGAATCGCCGATCGAGATGCCGACGCGCACCGGCGCGCGATCCGCATAGCCGGTGATATAGCGCATGCCGCCCATCGACTCGCCGATGGCGCCGAAGCCGACGCGATCCCTGTACGGTCCGGTCTGGCCGAAACCGGACAGGCGCACCATGATCAGTTTTGGGTTGATGGCCGCAAGCGTCTCGTAGCCGAGGCCCCATTTTTCCAGCGTACCGGGGCGAAAATTCTCGACGAGGATATCGGCGTCCGCGGCAAGTTTGCGGACGATCTCCTGTCCGTCCTTTTCGCGCAGATTCACCGTCACCGATTTCTTGTTGCGCGCCTGTGCGTACCACCACAGCGAAGTTTTTTCGTCGCCCGTATCGTGCAGCTTGCGCCATTTGCGCAGCGGGTCGCCGCCGTCTCCGTTGTCGTCAGCGGGAGTTTCGATCTTGATCACTTCGGCGCCGAACTCAGCCAGCAGACGCCCGCAAAACGGGCCCGCAATGAGGGTGCCCATCTCGATGACTTTCAGTCCGGCAAGGGGTCCGGCATCGGTATTTTTCATGGCGACATGATGCGCACTTGCCGCGCCCTGTGCAACCAGGCAGCGCTCATTGAAAATCGTGGAACGCCATTTGGCGCGGTGTTCGAGGCATTTTTGGCTGGAACGCCGCGCCAGTTGGGCAGTTTGGCTTTTGCGCGGCTTGCCGATGTTTGCTGATGCTACGGAATAGCGACTCCCAATTCCTTGCACAATTTCGCCACCGTGGCCTTCAGCGCGGCGATGTCCTGCTGCAAGATCGCGACATTGTGTTTGAGCGCGACAATTTCGCCCGCGGCGATCGCCTCGTTACTGTTCATTTCAACCGGATCGCGCCATTCCGCCGCCGGCTCGCCGGACAGCAAATGGGCCCAGCGATTTTCTCGTGCGCCCGCTTGCCGCGGCAGCTCCACCACCAGCGCACCGGCGGCACGCGTCGCCAGCTCGGCAAGAAAGCCTTCCACCGCCGAGGTATCGGCAAACTTGTGCAGCCGATCCGAGTTGATGCGCAGCTCGCCCACCGTCTGCGGTCCGCGCAACAGCAGCGTGGCGATCAACGCTACCGCCTGGCCGGGCAGTTGCAGCACACGCTCGGTATTGTGCGCGTAGCGCAGCACCCGACCGCCGCTGGACTCCATCACCAGCGACAGCATCTTCAGATGGTCGAGCGCCGCCTGCACCTCTTCATCGCCGGCCTCGATTACCGGATTGCGGCTGGTCTTCTGGCTGCAGCCGGCGACCAGCGCATTCAGTGTCAGTGGATAGGCGTCGGGCACGGTGTGCTGTTTTTCGATCAGCACCCCGAGGACGCGTGTCTCCAGCAGGGATAATGCCGGCAGCATGGCTTGCTCCTACATCTTCTGATAAACCTCGGCGCCCTTCTTCACGAACTCGATAGACTTTACTTCCATGCCTTTTTTCAACGCGGCCTCCGCGCTGATACCCTCGGCCGCCGCAAAATCGCGCACATCCTGCGAGATCTTCATCGAGCAGAAATGCGGTCCGCACATCGAGCAGAAATGCGCCAGCTTGGCGCCTTCCTGCGGCAGGGTTTCGTCGTGGAATTCCCGCGCTTTTTCCGGATCGAGGCCGAGGTTGAACTGGTCGTCCCAGCGGAATTCGAAACGCGCCTTGGACAAGGCATTGTCGCGGATCTGCGCACCCGGATGACCCTTGGCCAGGTCGGCCGCGTGCGCGGCGATCTTGTAGGCCATGATGCCGTCCTTCACATCGTTCTTGTCCGGCAGGCCCAGGTGTTCCTTGGGCGTGACGTAGCAAAGCATGGCGGTGCCGTACCAGCCGATCATGGCCGCGCCGATGGCCGAGGTGATGTGGTCGTAACCGGGGGCGATATCGGTGGTCAGCGGCCCCAGGGTATAGAACGGCGCCTCGTGACAGTACTTCAGCTGCAGGTCCATGTTTTCCTTGATCAGGTGCATCGGCACATGGCCGGGGCCCTCGATCATGGTTTGCACATCGTGCTTCCAGGCCACTTGCGTCAGCTCACCGAGGGTCTTCAATTCGCCCAGCTGCGCTTCATCGTTGGCGTCGTAGCCGGAACCGGGACGCAGGCCATCGCCTAACGAGAACGAGACGTCATAGGCCTTCATGATTTCGCAGATGTCTTCGAAGTGCGTATAGAGGAATGACTCCTTGTGATGGGCAAGACACCATTTGGCCATGATCGAGCCGCCGCGCGAGACGATGCCGGTCATGCGCTTGGCGGTCATCGGGATATAACGCAGCAGTACGCCGGCATGGATGGTGAAGTAATCGACGCCCTGCTCGGCCTGCTCGATCAGGGTGTCTTTGAAGATTTCCCAGGTGAGCTCTTCGGCCTTGCCGTCGACTTTTTCCAGTGCCTGATAAATGGGCACGGTGCCGATCGGCACCGGCGAGTTACGGATGATCCACTCGCGGGTCTCGTGGATGTTCTTGCCGGTGGAGAGATCCATCACCGTATCGCCGCCCCAGCGCGTGGACCAAGTCATCTTTTCCACTTCTTCATGGATCGACGAACTCAACGCCGAGTTACCGATATTGGCGTTGATCTTCACCAGGAAGTTGCGGCCGATGATCATCGGTTCCGACTCGGGATGGTTGATATTGGCCGGGATGATGGCGCGGCCGCGGGCGACTTCATCGCGCACGAATTCCGGCGTCATCAGCTTCGGGATGGCGGCGCCGAAGGATTGTCCCGGATGCTGTTTGGTGATGAGCTCGGAGAGCCCGTCGCGCCGCTGGTTCTCGCGAATCGCGATGAATTCCATCTCCGGCGTGATGATGCCGCGCCGGGCGTAATGCATCTGCGAGACATTGGCGCCGATCTTGGCGCGTCGCGGATGGCGTTTGAGATTGAAGCGCATCTCGGCGAGTTTCGGGTCGTTGAGACGGGCAAGGCCGTATTGCGAGGTAATGCTGGACAACTGCTCGGTATCGCCGCGCTCGGCGATCCATTTCTCGCGCAGCGGTGTCAGACCCGAACGAATATCGATGTGGACTTTCGGGTCAGTGTAGGGGCCCGAGGTATCGTAGACAAAGATCGGCGGGTTCTTTTCCCCGCCCATGCCGGTCGGCGTATCGCTCTGCGAAATTTCGCGCATCGGCACCTGGATGTCGGGGCGGCTGCCTTGGACATAGATTTTGCGTGAATTGGGCAGGGGCTGGACGGCCGCCTCGTCGACGTGGGCGGTGGCTTCCAGAAATTTCGCGGATGTGGAAAGTACGGCGTTCATATTGCGCTCCAGTCAAATTGTTGCAGGGAGCGCGAAGACGGTAGAGGGCTACTGGCTTCGCTTCCCTACGGCGGCATAACCCGCATCAGGTTCCAAGGGTCTGTCTCATCCGCACCCTGCTGAAAAACCCAAGGCACGGAACCCCTAGCGATGGCGACACATTACTTGAAGCAGCCGCAAGCGGCAAACCTCGCGGGTCAAGAAAAAACTACTTGATCGTATAATTATACAATTGTATAGTTTTGCTCCCAAAGGAGAAATGCATGCCCCCGCGCCCATCCCGAAACGTCGATCAGCTGCTTATCCAGGCCGGTCACGAATTGTTGCCGCAGACGGGGGTGCGCGGGCTGAGCATCCGTCAGGTCACCGAGCGGGCCGGCGTCAATCTCGGCATGTTCCACTATCACTTCAAGACCAAGGATGTATTCGTTCGCGCCATCCTCGAGCAGAAGTACAACGATATGTTCAGGGGTCTCGAGACGAAATCGAGGGGTAGCGATTCGGCCCTCATAAATTTGCGGGCCGCCGTCACGCTGCTGGCGCGCTGGGGCCGCGACAACCGCGTCTTCTGGGTGCGCCTGCTCGGCGATGCCTTCGCCGGGGAGAAGGTGGCGCTGGAGTTTATGCGCGCCAATATGCCGCGCCATATTGAAGTGGTCATCGATCTGGTGTTGCGCGCGCAGAAAGAGGGCGAGTTGAGAAAAATGCCGATCCAGCAGGCCCTCGCATTTTTGATGGGCGCACTTGCCGCCCCTATCGTGGTGGGCACTGCCGCCATCAATAGTGGTTTCGTCCCCGAGTTCGTCCGCGAGCAGCTCGAACAGCTTGTGTTCACCGATGCGGCCATTGAGGAGCGCGTCGAGATGGCGCTGCTCGGCATGGCTGCTGTCAGAAAGACGGGGAGACGCAAATGAATATTCGATCTTCAATAACTTCACTGCTAGCGGGCTTGGTCGTGCTGATCCTGGCAGGCTGCAATGCCGCCAATGACGGCGTTTTCCCCGGCTATGCCGAAGGCGAGTACGTACGCATTGCCTCCCCCTATGGCGGCAGCTTGGCGTCACTCAATGTCAGGCGCGGCGACACGATTGCCGCAGGTGCGCCGCTGTTTGCGCTTGAGCAGGAAAATGAGCGCGCCGCACGCGCGGAGGCTGCAGCGCGCGTCAACCAGGCCGAGTCCCAGCTGGAAAACCTGCGCAAGGGCAAACGCCCTGATGAAGTCGCCGCGGTGCGCGCGCAACTCGCCCAGGCGGATGCGTCGCTGACGCTGTCGACGGCCGAACTGAGGCGAACCGAAGACCTTGTCGCATCGAGATTCCTGTCGCCCTCGAAACTCGACGAAGCTCGCGGCACCCAGGAGCGTGATCGTTCGCGCGTGGCCGAACTGAGCGCGCAATTGAAGGTTTCGCAGCTTGCCGGCCGCCGCGATGAAATTGCGGCGGCTCAGTCTGAAGTGAAGGCCGCCCGCGAACTGCTGGCGCAGGCGGAATGGAAACTGCAGCAAAAATCGCAACGTGCGCCAAGCGCCGCCCTGGTGGCGGACACCCTGTATACCGCAGGTGAATGGGTGCAGGCCGGCATGCCGGTGGTCTCGTTGCTGCCGGCCGAGAACATCAAGCTGCGGTTCTTTGTCCCCGAAAAGCTGCTTGGCGCCCTGAAGATTGGCCAGGAAGTCCGCGTAAGTTGCGATGGCTGTGCCCCGCTGTCCGCCAGGATCAGCTACATCGCCCCACAGGCCGAATACACCTCCCCTCTCATCTACAGCAAGGAAAATCGCGCCGCCCTGGTATTCATGGTCGAGGCGCGCACCAGGCCCGAGGTGGCGATCGGGTTGCATCCGGGTCAGCCGGTGGAGATCAGGCTGTGAACGCCGATGCGCAGACGGCCAACGATGCCGTCATCAACGTCAAGGGTCTCTCCAAGAAATTCGGCGAGCGCACCGTGGTCGATGACTTCGCGATCCGTGTCATGCGCGGCCAGATCTATGGTTTTCTCGGCCCGAACGGCAGCGGCAAGACCACCACCATCCGCATGCTGTGCGGCCTGCTGACACCTGACAGCGGGGAGGGTCATTGCCTGGGGTTCGACATCCGCAGCGAGGCCATGCATATCAAGTGCCAAGTCGGCTATATGACGCAGAAATTTTCTCTCTATGAAGACCTGTCGATTGCCGAAAACCTGGACTTCATTGCGCGCGTGTACGACGTCAAAAACCGCCGCCAGGTGGTGAACGACACCCTGGACCGGCTGGGCCTCACGGCGCGGCGCACCCAGCTGGCCGGCTCGCTGTCGGGTGGCTGGAAGCAGCGCATGTCGCTGGCGGCCTGCCTGCTGCATGGGCCGAAATTGCTGTTGCTCGATGAGCCCACCGCCGGTGTCGACCCCAAGGCGCGCCGCGAATTCTGGGATCAGATCCACGACCTCGCCGCGGAGGGACTGACGGTGCTGGTGTCGACGCATTATATGGACGAGGCCGAGCGCTGCCACTCGCTTGCCTATATCGCCTACGGGAAGCTGCTGGCCAGCGGCACTGCAGCGGAACTGGTGGCGCGTTCCGGACGCACCACCTGGGCAGTCACTGGCGAAAAGGTGCATTTGCTGGCGCGCGAATTGCGCGGGCTGCCGGGCATTGACATGGTGGTTCCATTTGGCGTCACGCTCCATTTGAGCGGGTCGGATGCGCCCAGGCTTGAGGGAAGCCTTACCCCCTTTCGCAGGCAGCCCGGCTTTCACTGGGAGCAGATCGCTCCCGGTCTGGAGGACGTGTTCATCGACCTCATGAATTCGGCCCGGGACAATTTCCAGTGAGCGCCTCTTTTTCCTGGCCGCGTTTCGTCGCCATATTACTCAAGGAATTCGTGCAGATGCGGCGCGACCGCCTCACCTTCGCGATGATCGTCGGCATCCCCATCATTCAACTGGTGCTGTTCGGCTTTGCCATCAACACCGATCCCAAGGGCCTGCCCGCGGCGGTTGTGATCAATGATGAAAGCCCTTTTTCGCGCTCGCTGGTGCGTGCGCTGGAGAACTCGCAGTACTTCAAATTCACCAGACATGCGGCCAGCGAAGCCGAAGCGGACCGGATGATGAAACTCGGCGAGGTGCAATTCGCACTGGTGATTCCGACGGATTTTTCACGCCGGTTGCAGCGCGGCGAGCGCCCTACCTTGCTGGTGGCGGCCGACGCCACCGACCCCTCGGCCACCGGCAATGCGCTCGCCACACTCGACCAGATCGTCAGGCAGACCATGGATCGCGAGCTGACCGGCTCACTTAGCGGATTGACGTCCGGCGCATCGCCGGTCGATTTGCGCGTGCAACGCCGCTACAACCCGGAGGGAATCACCCGCTACAACATCGTTCCCGGCCTGATGGGCGTGATCCTCACCATGACCATGATCATGATGACTTCGCTGGCCATGACGCGCGAACGCGAACGCGGCACCATGGAAAACCTGCTGGCGACCCCGGTGCGCCCGATCGAGGTCATGGCAGGCAAGATCGCCCCTTATGTGATCGTCGGTTATTTGCAGGTCAGCCTGATCCTGGTGACGGCAAGGCTGTTGTTCGACGTGCCCATGGTCGGTAGCCTGTTGTTGCTGTCCGCCGCCCTGATCGTATTTATCGCCGCCAATCTGTCGGTCGGATTTACCTTTTCGACCGTTGCGCGCAATCAGCTGCAGGCCATGCAAATGACGTTTTTCTTCTTTCTGCCGTCCTTGCTGCTATCAGGCTTCATGTTCCCGTTCCGCGGTATGCCACAATGGGCGCAATTTATCGGCGACGCTCTGCCGCTTACCCACTTTTTACGCATCGTTCGCGGCATCTTGCTCAAGGGTAACGGCTTCAGCGAGATTGCACGCGAGCTGTGGCCGATTGCCGCGTTCATGCTGGTAGCGGGCGCCGTCGCGCTGAAGCGCTATCGCCAGACGCTGGACTGAGCCCATGTGGCGGACTGCTGCGATACCGGCCTCAGGCTTGACGGGAACACCAACTCGCAGTATGTTACTGACTACTCGGTCAGTAACCCAAAAATTCCAGATGCCCCCTCTAGCCAAAATCATTGAACCCCGCTGGGAACGGCGTAAAGATGCGCGCCCCGGCGAACTCGCGACAGCAGCCCTGGAATTATTTGTGGAAAAAGGCTTCTCGGCCACCCGGCTGGACGATGTCGCCAAGCGAGCCGGTGTCTCCAAGGGCACGCTTTATCTCTATTTCGACAGCAAGGAAGATTTGTTCAAGGCCGTTGTTCGCGAAGGCATTGTTCTGCGCATCGCCGAAGCCGAGGAACGCGTCCGCAACTACCAGGGCAGCACCGCCGCCATGATTCGCGAACTGGTTCACGATTGGTGGAACCAGATCGGTGCCACCAGACTGGGCGGAATCACCAAACTCATGATGTCCGAGGCCGGCAATTTTCCCGAGCTTGCCAAGTTCTATCACGACGAGGTCGTCGTTCGCGGCACCGCCCTGTTCGCCACCGCGATCCAGCGGGGAATCAGTTCCGGCGAATTCCGCAACGTGCCGCTGGAATTCGCCCCGCGCATCGCCTGCGCCCCGGTGCTGATGTTGATGCTGTGGCGCAATTCTTTCGACCTCTGCGATACGCATCTGATGGACCCCCAGGCCTATCTGGATGCGCATACCGATATGCTGTTGCACGCCCTGGAAATGCCCGTGCCCGCGGGCAAGAGCAGCCCCCGCAGCAAACCCTGACCGGCAAGGTGCGATGCTCGTCCCGGTGTACCTCAATCCGGACAGGACTCGCCATCCCGGCTTTGCTAAAATCGCAGGACTCATTTTTTAACGACTGACGGTACGGTGATTATGGATTTCGAAAAAGCGCGTTTTCTCATGATTGAACAGCAGATCCGCACCTGGGAAGTGCTGGATCCGTCGGTGCTCGACCTGTTGTTTGCCCTAAAGCGCGAGGATTTCGTGCCGGCAGCCTATCGTTCGCTGGCGTTCGTGGACATGGAAATCCCGCTGGGTGACGACCAGGCGATGATGGCGCCAAAACTTGAAGCGCGTATCGTGCAGGAAGTCGCTCCCAAGGCGGGCGATGCCGTTCTCGAGATTGGCACCGGCAGCGGCTACCTTGCCGCCCTGCTGGCCAAACAGGCGGCACATGTGACCTCGATTGAATACTTTGAGGACCTCTCCCGCGCCGCCGCCGCAAATCTTGCGCAAGCGGCCATCAGCAATGTACAGCTGAAGATCGGCGATGCCGCAAACGACCTCGCCGGCCTGATTGGCGCCGGCGCGCGCTTCGATGTCATCGTTCTATCGGCGTCGGTACCGCTGTTGCCGCCCGTATTTCTAGATTACCTCAAGGTGGGCGGCCGCCTGTTTGCCGTGATCGGCGATGCTCCCGCAATGAAGGCCACCATCATTACCAAGACCGATGAAATCTCGTTCGTGTCCAATGAAATCTTCGAGACGGTATTGGCGCCGCTTGTCAATGCCACGCAGCCTTCGCGTTTTGCTTTCTAAGCATTCCCCCAGACACATCCGATGCGCCAGCTAACCGCCCCGCAGCTACAGTCCATGCTGACTTCCGCCGATGAGCAGAAGCCGCTTCTGCTCGATGTGCGCGAGCCGTGGGAGTGGCAGCTTGCCCATATCGAGGGAGCCCAACATCTGCCCATGGGCATGATTCCGGCAAGCGTGGACCGCATAGACCGTACGCATCCTACGGTCGTAATTTGTCATCACGGCATGCGAAGTCTGCAAGTCATCGCATTTTTGCAGCGCCAGGGTTTTGACAACCTGCATAATTTGCAGGGTGGTATCGATGCTTGGTCGCGCGAGGTGGATTCGCGTGTTGTCCTGTACTGACGCCGGTCACCAGTAAAACACCGGCGGGACATCCCGACGCAATGCTTGCTGCGTCTAATCCAGCCAAATGCTGCCAAACAGACTGTTTCGTCTCATTTCAAAAGCGGACCCAAATAAAATGAACCCAAGAATTGCGCCCCTGTTGATCGCCACCCTGATCGTCGGCATCTCGGCAAACCCGGCTAGCGCCGCCAATCTGCTCGATATCTACCGGGACGCCAAGGCGCAGGACCCCGTTTACGCCTCGTCGCGAGCCAGCGCCGAGGCCGGAAAGGAAGCTTATCCCCAGGCGCGCGCGGGCCTGTTGCCCAATCTGAGCCTGTCCGGGGCCTATAACCGCAATGAACGCGAAACCACCGGCATCCCGAAATTCGACTACAACAGCAAGAGCTACACACTGAGTCTGACCCAGCCTCTGTTCCGAATGCAGAACTGGATCGCGGCTGCCCAGGCCGACTGGCAGGTCAAACAGACCGATGCGGTGTTCGCCGATGCGGAACAAAATCTGATCCTGCGCGCCGCCCAAGCTTATTTCGATGTGCTGCTGGCGCAGGACAATGTGGCCCTGTCCGGCGCCCAGAAGACCGCCTTTTCCGAACAGCTCGCCCAGGCGAAGCGCAATTTCGAAGTCGGCACCGCCACCATTGTCGACACCTACGATTCGCAGGCCCGCTATGACCTCGCCGTTGCGCGCGAAATTTCCGACCAGAACGATCTTGAAATCAAGATGCGCGCGCTTCAACAACTGATCGGCAAGTTTCCCGCCAGCCTGAGCCCGCTCAAGGACGGCGTATCCCTGGCGCTGCCGCAACCGGCCAATATGGATGAATGGGTAAAATCCGCCGAAGACAGCAGTCCCGTGATCGCGCAGTTCCGCGCCGCCTATGAAATTGCCACACGCGAGGTAACCCGCAACAAGGCCGGTCACCTGCCGACGCTTGATTTGGTCGGAAGCTATTCGGACAGTCGTTCGCCGAACATCACCACGCTGGGTGCAACGGGGCCCGAATTATCGACCAAGGCAACCCAGATCGGCCTGCAACTGACATTTCCCCTGTTCCAGGGGGGCGGCACGCAGTCCCGCATCCGCCAAGCCCTGTCCCTGCGCGAAAAGGCCGAGCAGGATCTGGAGAACACCAAGCGCACCGTGGCGCAGAATGTGCGCCAAAATTATCTTGGCGTGACCAACGGCGTCGCGCAAGTCAAGGCATTTGAAGCGGCGCTGGTATCCAGCAAATCCTCCCTGGACTCCACCATCCTGGGTCGCGAAGTTGGCGTCCGCACCAATGTCGATATTTTGAACGCGCAACAGCAGCTGTTCCAGGCGCGCCGTGACCTGCAGCAAGCGCGCTACAACACCATTCTTTCGCAGCTCAAGCTCAAGTCGGCAGTGGGCCGCTTGGAGGAAGAAGATGTTGCCGAGGTCAACCGTCTGCTGACGAATTGATCAGCCGGCAGTCGTTTCAGCTGGGTCAAGATGCGGGGCTCATTACGGCGGTGATGAGCCCCGCGGTTTTTTCGGTGGCGCCGCGATGCGCCGCGGTGAATGCCAGTGCCGCTGCCGACATCGCCTTTCTTTTGGAATCATCGGCAAGCAGGACGCGGGCGGTGCGCATTGCTTCATCGGCATCGGCCACCTGCTGCAAGGCACCGGCATGGCCGGCGAGCGCGACCGCATCGCTGAAATTGAATACATGCGGGCCGATGATGGTAGGCCTGCCCAGCGCGGCAGCCTCGATCAGGTTCTGGCCACCGAGGGGGGCAAAGCTGCCGCCGATGATGGCCAGATCGCACATCGCGTAATACGCAGCCATCTCGCCCATCGAATCGCCCAACCACACATCACATTTGTCCGGCGATATGGTTGCCGCGCTGCGCCGCGCAACCGCGAAGCCCGCCGACGCTGCAAGCCGAAAGACTTCGTCAAAGCGCTGTGGATGCCGCGGCACAATCACCAACAGGACTTCGTTGCGCGCGGCCTCGTCGAATTGCCGGCGATAGGCGTGCAAGAGCAGATTTTCTTCGCCCTCCCGGGTCGCCGCCAGCAACAGCACCCGGCGTTTGCCCGCGAGGACGGCGCGCCAGGCGGATCCCTGATCAGCGAGCGCTTGATCCAGCGGCATGTCGAACTTCAAGTTGCCCGTCACCACCACCTTGCGCGCACCCAGCGAATTGAATCGGCTTGCGTCGTCGACCGATTGTGCCGCGACGACCGTCATTGCACCCAGCGCTTCGCGCACCAGACTGCGTATCGGCGCGAATCGGGCGTAGCCGGTGCGCGAACGTTCCGAGAGCCGCGCATTGACCAGCAGTACCGGCAGCCGCCTTACGCTGCAGGTATGGACGAGGTTGAACCAGATCTCGGTTTCCATGATCAGCAAAATCTGCGGGTCAAAACGGCGCAGCAGGCGCCGCGTCAGCCACGGCAGGTCATAGGGAAGATAAGCGATCGTAATGGCTGCATCGCCGCCGAACAGCATGTTCGCCATCGCGCGGCCGGTGGGCGTCATGCAGGTCAGCAACAGCGGCGCAGCTGGAAACTTGCTTCGCAGCACCCGCACCAGCGGGACCGCTGCGCGCATCTCGCCTACCGATACCGCATGCAACCAGATGGCGCCGGAAGTTAGCGTCTGGGGAAAGCGGCCGAACCGCTCACCGATTTGGGCCCGATAGCCGGGCTCCCGGCGCCCCCTCCACCACAGGCGCAGCAGGATCAGCGGCAGCGCCAATATGAACAGGATGCCGTATATGAAGCGTGCCATGATCAACCAAGGCGCGGCAAGGCGCCGAGGACTGCCTCAACGGCGGGAATGGTCGGCGCTGCTTTGCTGCCGCCGCCCAGATTCACTGCGCTCGCCGAACCGAACAGGCCGGTAAGCGCGGGCGAAGTCGTCACATAGATGCCGATGGTTGGTCGGCCCAGGGCAACGGCAAGATGCGCCAGCCCGGTGTCCACGCCCACCACGGCATGCGCACCCGCCAGCACGCCTGCCGCCTGCGCTAGCGACATGGCGGGCGGGACGATCGCATCGACAAGCCGCGCGGCAATGGTTTCACTGGCCTGCCTTTCGGCCTCGCTGCCCCAAGGCAGAATGACTGTCTGGCCTCGCCTGTTGAGTTCCTGCCCCAGCGTCACCCAATGCGCCTGCGGCCATTGTTTGTCGCGGCGGCTGGTGGCATGCAGCAGCACCATATAGGGCGAAGCGGCAAGCCAGGCCGGTCGTTCGGCGTTGGCGGCAAGGCCGTAATCCAGTTTCTCGGGCAAGGCATAGCCGAACGCGGCGGCGGCCAGCTTGCGGTTTCGCGTCACCGCATGTTCGTCCCTGGGAACATCGAAGGTGTGATCGTAAAAACGGCTGGCAAAGGTTTCGCGCGCGCTTTGTCGCGAGTAGCCGTAGCGTTGCCCCTCAACCCAGCGCGCAACCATGACGCTTTTTACCAGGCCCTGTGTATCCAGAATCGCGTCGTAGTCCTGTTCCACCATCGCCTGGCGATCGCGCTCCAGTTGCAGCCAGGGCGCGTCCCGCCACCACGACTTCTTCAGCCAGCGCAGATGAACCTCGAGCGCCAGGCTGACCCCTGGATGCAATTTGACCACTTCGGCATAGGGCGCCTCGGTGACCCAGTCAATCCGGACTCCGGGAAACGCACGCACCAAGTCCGTCACCACCGGAAGATTGTGGATCACGTCGCCCATCGAAGAGAGTTTGACCAGGAGCACGCGCACCGCAGCATTCTAGCCGAGCTTCCCCGATGCTCATTTGCTTTCGCTATTCGATTTACAATGCAGGCCTCGATTCATACGACTCCGTTAATTTTGTCTGCCCCCAAAATCCCCCTTTCGGTCGTGATCATCGCCAAGAATGCGGCCTCGCAAATCGGCGCCTGCATCGACAGCGTCACCTTTGCCGATGAGGTGCTGGTGGTCGACTCCGGCTCCGATGACGAAACCTGCGCCATTGCCGAAGTTCGCGGCTGCCGCGTCATCGAGAAGGAATGGCTGGGATTCGGCCGGCAGAAGCAATTCGCGGTCAGCGCGGCAAGACATGATTGGGTACTGTGCCTCGACGTCGATGAGCGCGTTTCGGCGCCACTGGCAGCGGCCGTAATTACGGCCATGGCGGCCCCGCAGCACCAGGCGTACCGCATGCCGCGCCGCAATCGCTTCCTGGGCCGCTGGCTTACGCACGGCGAGGGCTACCCGGACTGGTCCCTGCGCATGTTTCATCGCGGCGCGGCCAGCTGGAGCAATGATGAGGTGCATGAAACCGTGATCACCACGGTGACCGTCGGCACCCTTGCCGGCGATCTGCTGCACGATTCCGCGGAGGATGTGACGACCTATCTGGCCAAGCAGAACCGGTATTCAAGTCTCCACGCGCAGGCCTTGTTCGGCCAGGGCGTGCGCGCGGGCTACGGCAAACTGTTACTCAGTCCGCTTGCACGTTTCATCAAGTTCTATGTGATCCGGCTCGGCTTTCTCGATGGCGGGCCTGGATTTGCGCATGTCGCCATCGGCTGTTTTGCCGCGTTCGCCAAATATGCCAAGCTGATTGAGTTATCGCAAAAAGTGGACAAGGACTGATTGGACGACAGGTTCAGACGCGGTCAAACTGCAGGCCGTGCAGGCTCGCATAAATTCCGCCGCGCGCAGTCAGTTCCGCGTGCGTGCCGGTCTCGGCAATGCGGCCGCGCTCCATGACCACAATGCGGTCGGCGTTCTCGATGGTCGACAGCCGGTGGGCGACCACGATGGTGGTGCGTCCCTTCATCAGGGTCTCAAGCGCGTTCTGCACGGCGCGCTCGGATTCGCTGTCCAGCGCCGAGGTTGCCTCGTCCAGCAGCAGGATCGGCGCATCCTTGAGCAATGCGCGGGCAATCGCCAGACGCTGGCGTTGGCCGCCGGACAGGCGCGAGCCGTTGTCGCCGATCAGCGTATCCATGCCATCCGGCAGCGCATTGATGAAGTCCATGCAGTTAGCGGCCCGCGCAGCCGCGACAACGGCCTCGCGTGTTTTGGCGCCGAGTTCCTGGCCATAGGCAATATTGGCGGCGACCGTATCGTTGAACAGCACCACATCCTGACTGACCAGGGCAATTTGCCTGCGCAAATCGGCCAGCTTGATATCCTCCAGAAGGTGGCCGTCGAGCGTGACGGCGCCGCTATCCGGCGTAAAGAATCGCGGCAAAAGATTGACGAGGCTGGTCTTGCCGCCCCCGGATGGCCCGACCAACGCAATCGTTTCCCCTGGGGCAATATCCAGCGTGACGTCATCAAGCGCCAAGACGCTCTGGTTGGCATATTTGAGACTCACATGGTCAAAGCGAATATTGCCTTTGGCACGATCCATTGCGATGTGACCATGCGATTTTTCCGACGGCGAATCAATCAGCGCAAACACGCTTTCCGCTGCCGCCAGTCCCTTTTGCATCTGCTCGTTGACGCCGGTAAGTCCCTTGAACTGCGGCAGCAAACCGGCAGCCGCCACGATATAGGTGATGAATCCGGCGACATTCAGTCCGAGCCCCGGCGTCTTGCTGGCGGCGAGATAAACAATGAGCGCGATGGCGATCGACACAAAGAAATGGGTGAACGGCGTGCCCGCCGCCGCCGCCGCACCATGCTTCATGCTCAATTTGCGAATGCGATTGGCCGCCGCATCAAAGCGCCCCGCCTCGTATTGCTCGCCGCCGAAGATCTTGATGACTTTGTGACCCCGAATCGATTCTTCAAGCACATCGGTAATCGCGCCCTGCGCAATCTGCGATTCACGGCTGATCTGGCGTAGCCGTCTGCCGAAGCCGCGGATGATCCAGCCGAGGATGGGTACGATGGTGAAGGTAATCAGCGTCAGTTTCCAGCTGAGAATGAACATATAGCCCAACGCAAAGGCCAGGGTGAAACTGCCGCGCACCAGGGCATTCAAGGTGTTGGTGGCCGCTTCCTGCAGGCCCATCACATCGCTGGTCACCTTCGACATCAGAGTGCCGGTCGAGGATTGGCTGAAATAGGGCTCCGGCAGCCGGATCAGCCGCTGGAACATCAGATTGCGAAAATCCAGAATGACCTTGTTGCCCACCCACTGCATGCCGTAGCCGGACGCAAAGGTCGCGAGACCATTGATCAGGAACAGAACGACGATGCCCAGGGAGGCATAAATCGCATAGCCCGAGTTGGCGTCCAGGAACAGTTTTTCCAGCAGGTTATTCAGGAAATAGGCAAACAAGCCCTGCACCGTGCCGCTGATCGCCATCGCCAACAAGCTGCCCGCAAACGCCCAGCGATAAGGCTTTACATAGCTGAACAGGCGGGCATAAAGGCGTCGATCGCGGGAAAACTCGGAAGTCATGGTCGGCTTTTGGGAATCATGCGGCGGAAAGAGTCATCATTTTATGCGCGGATTCGCCCAATGCCGAGAGGGCGATGGGATCAAGCGACCAGCAAGGCTCGATACAGGGACTTGTATTGCCCGGACATGGCTGCCGGCGTGAACGGCAAGGCGCTGAGGCGCGCGGCTTGTGCCATCGCGGAATCCGCCAGCGCCGACTCCATCCCCGCGCGGATGGCGGCGGTGTCGAGGGCATCCGTGACATAGCCATTTTTGCCCGGCTGGATGACTTCCGCGGCTCCCGACGAGCGACTGGCAATGACCGGCAAACCGCATGCGAGCGCCTCGAGATAGACCAGGCCAAACGGCTCATAAATGGACGGCAACACGAACACATCGCTGGCCCCGTAATATGGCCGCGTATCGGACACCCCGCCGGTAAAAATTACCCGATCGGCAATTCCCAGGCTGCGCGCCAGCGCCTGATAGCGCTTGGCACGTTTGTCCTTTCCGACCACCAGCCCGTACCAGCGTTTAGTCGGTGCACGGCCCGAAGATGGAGCATCGGCCAGCGCGCGCAGGAACGAGGCAAGGCCCTTGCGCTCAAAACCCGAGCCCACGAACAAGGCAACTGATGCATCCTGGGGAATTCCCAGCGCCGACCGCCGCTCGACGCGGAACTCGTCACGACAGGATGGCGAAAATTTCTGCGCATCGACGCCACTGTAGACCACATGCAGCTTGGTCGGATCCACCTTGAAGTGCCGCAATATATCGTCACGTACCATCGTCGAAATGCAGATCGCGGCCTTGAACGCCGGCGATGCAAACATGGCGCGCTCGGCCTCGAGTACATAGCGATGGTGCGGATTGAGGGTCACGCCCAGGCGGCCGAACGGACCCTGTATGCGCCGTCGCTGCGCAAGCCATTCCGCATGGACGCCATCAACCGCATGGTAGATGTTGGCGCCGGCGATTCGTTCATAGGATTGCACCAGGTCGAACCCGCCGCCCGCCAGTTCCGCAGCGACCGCATTGGCAAAACCACGATCGCGACCGGTCGAGGTCAGATAGCCAGGGTTGACGATGCGGTGCGCCATGACAGCACTGGCCTGCGCGGGCCACTCACGGGTGAACAGGGTAAGCGAAACAGACGCCTCGCTCGTCGCCAATGCGGCCACCGCGTCATTCAAAAATCGTTCGGCACCACCAAACGGGTTGTACCTGGCCCGCACCAACGCCAGTTTCACGTCGTCGCCAGAAGTTCATTGACCGCCGCCAACACCTGGGCTACCGGCAGCTCGGTCAGGCATTCGCTTACCTTCGAACCGCCGCAACCGTCGTTGCCGCAGGGGCGGCAGGTGTGTCGCGGGTCCTGCGAGGAGACGATGCGATGGACCACGCCCCAGGGTCCCCAGTGGGCCTCGCCGGAGGGGCCGAACAGCGCCACGGTCGGCGTCTGCATGGCTGCGGCCATATGCATCGGAGCCGAATCCACGCCGACAAAAATGCGGGCGCGGGCTGTCAGCGCCGCCAGTTCCTTGAGGGACAGGGCACCCGTCAAATCCACCACGGGCGCCTTCAACTGCGTCTTGATCGCGGCAATCATTTCGCGTTCGTCGCCGGTCGGCGCCGCGGTGAGGACTACGCGCTGCCCGGCGCGGCCCAACTCCAGGATCAACTCGGCAAACCGCGGTGCCGGCCAGGTCTTGAAAAACCAGCGCGAAGTCGGATGAATATGAATGAAGCGCTTGTGGCTGATGCCATGAGTGGCCATCAGCGCCTCGACTTTTCGTTCTGCCGCTTCGCCTGGGACCAACACCAGTTTTTTTTCGGCACTGTCCGGCTGTACGCCGATGCGCCGCAATGCGTCGAGATTGCTTTCAACGGTATGACGGAAGGTGGCGCGCGGGGTCGGATAGGTATGGGTGAAGCTCGACTTCCACCAATGCGAATCACGGCCCTCATTGATGCCGACAGCGCGTTGCGCAACCGCAAAACGCGGCCGCAGCAAACGCGTCAGCCAGGCTCCGCGCGGATGCTCGGTGAGGTGCAGTACCAGATCGTAGCGACGCAGGCGCAATTGCCTGAGCAGTGCCGCCTCGTGCATCACCTGGTTGATGACGCCTTTTTCCTTCCACCTGCGGTCGATGGTGAATACCTGCGTGATCGCCGGATGTTCCGTCAGCATTTCGCGCGTGTCTTCATAGACCAGCGCGTCGGTCTCGATATGCGGCGCATGGTTTTTCAGCACCTGGAAGACCGGGGAGGTGAGCAGCACATCGCCGTGATGGCGAAGTTTGATGACCAGCGCGCGCTGGATATCGGCGAGGTTGACGGCGTCTTTGAGCATGCCCCGAAGATAGCAGAATTCATGCCCTTTGCCACAAATGCCGCCCTCAGGATGCGCCTAACCGGGCGGATGAGACCCCACCCGGCCACCCTCACGGACTAGAACGCGATCGCCCTGACGCGCAGGAACACCGTACGTTGCGGCGTGTTGTAGCCGCGGGCCAGTTCGTAATCGCGATTACCGAGGTTCTGCCCGCCCAACTCCAGGCTCCAGGTCTTGTCCAGCCGGTAATGGACGGCGGCATTCAACAAGACATATCCCGCCATGCGCGAGCCCGAATCCTCGTCTCCCGAGTCGAAGCGCTTGCCGCTGGCCGTGATATCTCCGCTCAATGTCCAGGCGCCGAACGACCGCGATGCCCCCACGCTGCCAAATTGCCTGGCACGGGAACGCAACTGCTTGCCGGTATCCGCATCTTCGGGTTGCTGTACCGTCAAGGCGGCTTTGAGGACGACACCACCAATCACGGTGTCCCCGCCAAACTCCCAGCCCTTGATACGGGCCCGAGCGATGTTCTGTGGCAGGAAAGTCGCCAGGTCGAAGACGATGAGATCATCGATGCGATTATCAAAATAGACCAGGCTCATGTTGTAGCCGGGCTCGCCGAGCTTCAGGCCGGCCTCTGCCTGTTTGCTGCGTTCCGGTTTCAATAGCGGGTTGGAAAAGCCGGGGTAATAAAGATCGTTGAAGCTCGGCGCGCGAAACGCACGGCCGGCGTGCGCATAGACCTTGAGTGCGCTGGTCAGTGCATAGCCGTAGGCAATCGAGCCAGTATTGCGGCGGCCAAACTGATCCTCCTGGTCGCGGCGCAGGGTGAAATCAAGCTGATTCGCGCCCAGCCGACCCAGATAGCCGGCAAACATGGCGCGCGTGTCGCGGGTCCTGGCGTCGTAGTCGGTATTGGCGGAGGAAACTTTTTCTTTGCGCAACTCCGCGCCTGCATTCAAATCGCCGAACCCGGTTTTGAGTTCGTTAAACCAGATCCCCTGATTTTGCGTGGATTTGAAGGTATCGGGGAATGCCGAGGCGAAGCGGATATCGTCGCTGGTCTGGCCAACTCGCAGGCTCGATTTCCAGAACGTCGTAAACTGGTTATCGGCACTGATCTGGATACCCGACAGGATCTGCTTGTTCGAGGGATCGTCCGCCGGCCCCGAATCGAATTTCGTATGGCCGACCGATTGCCATGCGCTGGCGGCGAAATTGGCCCCCGACGACAGAGTGTGCGACAGCTTGGCGAGTACATTCGAATTGCGGTAGGGATCGCGATCCGGATTATAGGTAAAGGGTCCGGCATCCGGGTTGCTGGCCGAGCGTGGCGCGGCAACCTCCTGATAACCCGCATTGAGCGTGAATGCCGTCCTGCCTTCGACCGCCGTGAATCCGGCGTTGGCGATGCGGTTGGAATAGGAGCCGGCCCCCACGTCCGCGCTCAGTCGCGCGCGACCGTCGGAACGCGTGAATATCTGCACGACGCCGCCGATCGCGTCCGAGCCGTACAGCCCGGACAGCGGGCCTTTGACGACCTCGATGCGTTCGATCAGTTCAAGCGGAATATTCTCGAATGCGGGGCTTCCGGCCGTCACCGAGCCCACGCGCAAACCGTCCACCAGCAACAGGGTTTGCGAACTGCTGGCGCCACGAATGAACACGCCGGCAGGCTGTCCGGGACCGCCAGTACTGCGGATTTCGACACCAGCCTTGCGTTGCAGCAATTCAGCCAGGGTGGCCGTACCGGCGGCTTCGATGTCGTCGCGGGTGATAACCGCCACCTGTGCAAGCGTATCGCCGGCACTTTGCCGGGTGCGTGTGGCAGTGACAATCAGGCTGTCGAGCGCAATGCCGGCGGGTGAACCGGTTTCGGCATACAGGACGGTAGATGCGGAGGCCGCGAGGGCGGCAACAGGAACAGCGTATATCAGCGACAACAGGCGTGCAAATGCAAATCGTACTTGGTAACGATCGGGCGATAGGGGTCTCATAATGGATTTTCGTAGTGTCGGCTAGCGTCCCCGCAAGCCATATGGATATTCATGCGCGGGGCAGCTGCCGTCCGCACACACTGGCGCGAAAGCGTCCCCTTGGGGGAGCGCAGCCGCGGTGCAAGGCCGGTATCCGGACTGAGGGGCGAACGATCCCGATTGCGATCGTTCCTTGACGCACCCTTCCCGGATGAAGCCGCCATCCAGTGGTTATATGCGCCGACTAAAACCCATCACCGTTGCGGGGGCAGTGCGTGAATATCAGACCGACGTCACACGCTTCCCGTTTAACTTCGCCCTGGCGGACGAAGCACCTTGTACGCTTGGTATCTTACACGCCCCTCGGGGCCGGCATCAGCATCCCGTTTCGTGTTGTTGCAACCAGGCAAGCATTTCCCCGGGCGGCAGCGGGTGCGACATGAGAAAACCCGTCACACAGTCGCAGCGATGACGTTTGAGGAACGCCAGCTGCCCGTTGTTTTCAACGCCTCCGGCCGCCACCCGCAAGCCGAGGCTGGCAGCGAGGTTGATGATCGCAACAGTGATGCTGCCGTCATCGATCCCGTCGGGAATATTGCGTATGAACGAGCGGTCAATCTTGATTTTGTCGATCGGGAAGCGCTTCAGTTGCGACAGCGAGGAGTAACCGGTGCCGAAATCGTCCACCACCAGGGTCAGCCCCAAGTCGTGCAGATCGGACAGGGTGGCGCCCAGGGATGAGACGTCCTCCATGAACAGGTTCTCGCCGATCTCAAGCTGCAACAGCTCGCCGGGCAGATCGTATTCGCGCAGCAGGCCCTCCAAGCTGGAGGCCAGATCCTTCTGCTTCAGTTGCACTGCCGATATATTCACGGCGATCGGCACGCGCACCCCGGCATCCAGCCAGGCGCGGCCCTGCCGGACGGCCTCGGCAAGCACCCAGCGGCCAATCGGCATGATCAGGCCGCGGTGTTCGGCGATGGAGATGAATTTATCGGGTCCCAGCAAACCCAGTTCCGGGTGCTTCCAGCGAATCAAGGCTTCAACCGCGCTGACTTTGCCGCTTGAGGTATCGACCTCCGGCTGGTAGTGCAGGGTGAATTCGATCGCCCTGATGGCCCGGCGAATCCCGGACTCCATCGACAAGGACTCAAGGGCCGACGCGGCAAGGCCGGGCACGAAGAACCGGAAGCTGTTGCGACCATCCTCCTTAGCGAGATACATCGCCGCATCGGCGTTTCGAATCAGTGCGTCGGGGCTTTCGCCGTGCTGGGGATAGACGCTGATCCCGATCGAGCCCGATACTGTCAGGACCTGGTCTTCAAATGAAACCGGTTCACAGATCGATTGCGCGATCTTTTCGGCAATCGGGGCAATATCGGCGGCATTGTCGAGATCGGTAATCGCCACCAGGAATTCATCGCCGCCCAGGCGGCCCACCAGATCGGCGCCGCGCAGACAGGACTGCAGACGCTGTGCGACCCGTTTCAGCACCTGGTCGCCGGCAAAATGACCCAGCGAATCATTGATTGCCTTGAAATCGTCAAGGTCGATAAACAGGATCCCGACCTGTTTGCCCTGACGTTTTGCACCGGCCAGCACCACTTGCAGCCTGTCCATCAACATGGCGCGATTCGGCAGGTGCGTCAGCATGTCATGATGCGCCAGAAACTGGATGCGCGCCTCGGCCTGCTTGCGGTCGCTGATGTCGCGAATCACCGTCATGCGCAGTGTTTTGCCCCTGTAGACAATGGATTTGCCGACGAACTCTGCGGCAACCGTGGTGCCGTCCGCCCGCAGCACCACGCCCTCGTAGGGCCGCTCGAAGCCGGCATGGATATTGTTGACGACCATTTCAACCGACTCTGGTGCAACGAAATCCATTACCTGACGGCCGATTGCCTGCTCGATCGGCAGGCGCACCAGACGCGCGGCCGCATCGTTCATATCCGTGACCACGCCGCCCTCAAAAAATACGATGGCCTCACTGGTGGCGTCGGCGAATTTCAGCAGACGCTCTTCGCTGTCCCGGATTGCCTTTTCGGCGAGCCGGTGCTTGGTAATGTCGTGGATCAGCACGAATGCGGCGCTGGGCTTGCCCAGCGCGCCCACGTGGGGCAGCAGATTGACTTCAATGATGCGCGCCTCGCCGTCCGGCATCGTCAATTCGCGCTCATAACTGACGGTTTCACCGCCGACCAGGCGGTCAATGTAGGGGCGAATGGCCGCGTAGGCTTCGACGCCGATCACTTCCTGCACGCTCTTGCCGACGATGGATTCGGTGTCGAATCCATAGGTTTTCGCATAAGCCTCATTGGCGAACCGGCAGCACAGATTCTCAACCGTGAAATAAGCGATGAGCGCCGGCAGATTATCGGCCAGCAGCCGCAGCTGCTGGGCCGCCGACAAGTCATCCTCATGGTCGGCGGGGGGCGTTGAGGGAATCATGCGGGAATTATTATCATTTTCGCCAAGGCGGCGATAGGCCCGGATCGCGTACAGGCTACTTTGCCGACGCCGACGTCAATTTCCCAAGAGACTTTCACTATGTGCGCTTAACCATTGACCGAACAGGGCTTTTTCCGATACATTCAATCTATGGAATCCGATATCCTGCGCTTCGAAGAGAAGCTCAACAACTTTGTCACCTTGTTTCAGCGTTTGCGCGCCGAAAACAATGAGTTGCGTCAAACCGTTGCCACCAGGGCAGACGAGGTCAAACGCTTGTCGGAAAAACTCGACCAGGCAAAAACGCGTATCGAGGCGCTGCTTGCGCAAATTCCGGAAACCGAGGATGAGCGGCCATGAGCACCGCGCGTGAGCCGAAAGATGCCAAGGGCATTACCATCAATGTCATGGGACGCGAGTTTCGCGTCGCGGCGCCCGACGGCGAAGAGCGCCAGCTGGTGGCTTCGGTCGATTTGCTGAATAAAAAAATGAAGGAAATCCGCGATGGCGGCAAGGTGGTCGGCAATGAACGGATTGCCATCATGGCCGCGCTCAACATCGCCCATGAGCATCTGCAGACACAGGGCGGCCGCAGCCACCGCCCCGCCGATATTTCCGTTGACGAAGACTTCGTCAGGCGTAAAATGGAATTGTTCGAAGGTATTATCGACAAGGCAGTTTCCGATCAGGAAAAATTGTTTTAAGCGCCCTTCGAGCGCACTGCATCAAGTCACCGCAGGAATGTGATTTGGTGTTCGCTTGGGGCTTACAACCTTTGAACCGATAGACGTTAGTCGAGGAAGCCCGCCCCAGCGGTGCCCGTGTGCGCGTCCTACGCGGACGTACCTGACGGCATCCGGTGAGCTTCCGCCTTGAACCCCTGGTTCAAGCGTGCGGCCCCAAGCGAACACTCAAGCACATTCCCCGCCGTACTCCCTCACCCTTTTCATCAATTCATTCCCCGCTCCGCCTATGGCCTACTGGCTGATGAAATCCGAACCGGATGAGTTTTCCATCGACGATCTTGCCGGGGCAAAAAACCAGAGTGTGGCCTGGTTCGGGGTACGCAACTATATGGCGCGCAATTTCATGCGCGACCAGATGAAGATCGGTGACGAGGTATTTTTTTATCATTCCTCCTGCCCGGAACCCGGCATTGCCGGTATTGCCAGCGTATCGACCTCTGCCTACCCGGATGCCACCCAGTTCGACAAGAAGAGCAAATACTTCGACGCCAAAGCCAAACCTGAGGCGCCGCGCTGGTACTTGGTGGATGTAAAGCTGGTGCGTAAAACCCCGCTTATTTCCCTGGCGATGATGCGTGAGCAAGCCGCGCTGGAGGACATGGTGATCCTGCAACGCGGCAATCGTCTGTCGATTACGCCGGTCAGCGCGGCCCACTGGAAATACATTTCCAAACTGATCGACAAACGTTGAGCGCCAACGATCCTGCGCGGCGCCACACATCCGACGCACCCTTGCTGATGTACGCTGCGATTCGCCATGCTGATTGATTTGAGCTACTGGGCCATCTACCTGGCGGCCGGTGTATTCGTCGGCTTCTTCGCGGGCCTGCTCGGCATCGGCGGCGGCTCGGTGATGGTGCCGATTCTTTCCCTCACCTTCATCAAACTGGGTTATTCCTCGGATCATGTGATCCATATGGCGCTGGCCACGTCGATGGCGACGATCCTGCCCGGCTCCTACGCCAGCGCCCGCGCCCACCATGCACATGGGGCCGTCAACTGGAGCGTGGTCAGGCTGATGACCCCGGGAATCCTTGCCGGCACTCTGATCGGCACCGTATTTGCCTATTTTTCCAGCACCACATTCCTCAAGTATTTTTTCGTCGGCTTCATTTGCTTCCTCGCGGCGCAGCTTGTGTTCAATGTGAAGCCGCAGGCGCATCGCGAGCTGCCGGGCCGCCTGGGCATGACACTGTTCGGCCTGCTGATGGGGTTCGTGTCGAGCCTTGCCGGCATCGGCGGCGCGGTGCTGACCATCACTTTCCTGACCTGGTGCAATGTCAAGATCCACGATGCCATAGGCACCTCGTCGGCGGTCGGATTTCCGATCGCATTGGCTGGTACGCTGGGCTATGTGGCGACCGGCCTGCAGGATCACAATCTGCCGCCATGGAGCCTGGGATACGTCTATATCCCGGCCTTTGTCGGCATCGCCATCACCAGCTTCCTGGTGGCGCCTTGGGGCGCCAAACTCGCGCATCGCATGCCGGTAAACACGCTGAAGAAGGTCTTCATGATTTTCCTGGTGGCCCTCGCCATCAAGATGGCGATTTCAGTCTGAGCCGCTGAACGAACGATATGACGGCGGCCGTCGCTGCCTTCGAACCGCTACAGTCCGTTCCACTCGCGCATGACGCGGTCAAAGATTTCCACCGACTCATCGATGCGCCGCAGCGAACACCATTCGTCGGTCTGGTGCGCCAGTTCCGGCTGGCCGGGTCCCAGGATCACGGCCGGAATGGTTCCGCCATAGGCGCGCTTCAGATCGGCGCCATCGGTCGAAAACATGATCGTTTTGGGCGTCGGCCTGGCATCCACGAAGGGCGCGGCGACATCAAATACGCTTTCGATCCACTCGTCCGGTTCGGAGTACAGCACCGGTGTCTCCACCAGCTTGCGCACCGTCCCCTGCTGCCCGATCAGTGCTTGAATCGAGCGGCAGAGATGCACATGATCAATGCCGGGCACCGTACGCATATCCACCGTGAGTTTCACCGAATCCGGCACCGAATTGGTGTTCAGGCCGCCATGGATGGTCGCCACATTCATGGTGGGTTTGCCCATCATGTGGTGACAGTCGACGCCGCAATGATGCTGCCAGTCGAAACGTTCGAGCTCATCGATGATTTTGTTCATCTTGAAGATGGCGTTCACGCCCTGCTCGGGCATCGAGGCATGCGCGGTCTTACCCTTGGATTCGATTTCCACCCATAGCAGGCCGCGATGGCCGATGCAGGGATAGTTGGCGGTGGGTTCGGCGATGACGATGGCACCGGCGCGGTCCAATACCTTCGCATCGGCAAGATATTTCGCCCCCTCGCAACCGACTTCTTCGCCGGCAGTCAGCACCAGGGTGATACCGGGTAAATTTTTCAGATGCGGCGCCAGCTTCAGCGCGGCAATCACAAACGCCGCCACGCCGCCTTTCATATCGGTCGAACCACGTCCGTAGACGCGGTCGCCATCGGTCTCGCCGGCGAAGGGGTCGCGCGTCCAGGCGGCCATGCCCAGGGGCACCACATCAAGATGCCCGGTAAAGCAGATCGGCGGTTTTTCGTGTTTTCCGCCGATGGTGGCGACCACGCTGGTGCGCGTATCCGCAAATTCGTGATAACTGACGCTGAAGCCGCCGTCCTCAAGCAATTTTCCCAGCCGCCGCGCGCAGTCGCGTTCCGCGCCGGGCGGATTCACGGTATTGAATTGCAGCAAGTCGCGGGTCAGTTGGGCGGGATGGGGGGCAGGCGGCATGGACTTCTCCGGCAAATTGACAGTCGCGCGAAATCTTGCGCATGAACTTTGACAGGTGCATCTTATCAAATGGTTTATGGTGTAACCCCGCCGCCGCCAACGGCATTGCCGACGAACCCCGAGGTGTCCCATGAACGCAACCGTGAAGATTGCCGCCCTGTCATGCGTCCTGCTGCTGGGCGCCTGTGCCAGCACGCCGCGGACCGGCCTGCGTGATGTCGACATTCGCGCCAGCAGCGGCGAACCGGCCATGACGGTCAAGCTGGCAGAGGGAGTACGCTGGTTCTACCCGGGCGGCCCGTATGGGGCGCCCACTTATGCGGTCGACTTCAATGAAGCGGGCGTATCCACCCGCGTGCGGATCGCGCTAGATGATGACGTCACCCAGCAAATAGCGGTCGGCGAGTCCTCCGCATCCGTTTTGCAGCGCATCGGGCCGCCCTTGCAGAAAATCCGCTTCGACAATCTGCGCCAGACCGCCTGGGACTACCACTATCACGATACCTGGGGTTACCTGGTTGAATTCTCGGTGATGATCGACGACAGCAGCCACGTCGCCGGAAAAGTGTCGCGGCGGCTGAATCAGGACCGCGACAACAAATAGCTACTGCGTCAGCCTCGTCATTGCCTCGCGATATTTGTCGCTGGTTTTCTGCGCGATCTCGGCGGGCACGGGCGGCGCCGGCGGACGCCGATTGAAGCCGATCGAATCCAGCCAGTTGCGGATGTACTGCTTGTCAAAACTTTCCGGGCTTTCCCCGACCTTGTAGCTGGCCAGGGGCCAGAATCGTGACGAGTCCGGCGTCAACGCTTCGTCAATCAGATGCAGCTTGCCGTTGGCATCGGTACCGAATTCGAATTTGGTGTCGGCAATGATGATGCCCTTGCCAAGCGCGAAGTCCGCCGCTTCGGTGTAGAGGCGGATGGCGGTATCGCGCACTTCCGCCGCGCGGGCGGCGCCGATCAGCTTCTCGCAGGCGGCGAAATCGATGTTCTCGTCATGTTCGCCGGCCTCGGCCTTGGTGGCGGGCGTAAAGATCGGTTGCGGCAGTTTGGACGCACGCCGCAATCCTGCCGGCAGGCTGATGCCGCAGACCGTTTGCGATTCCTGATATTCCTTCCACCCCGAACCCTCGAGGTAGCCGCGCACCACCGCCTCGATCGGCAAGACCTTGAATTTTCTGACCACGATGGCGCGGCCCCGCACCTGCCCGCGTTCATTGGCCGCCACCACCGTTTCCGGATCGATGCCGGTCAACTGGTTGGGCACGATGTGCTTCAGTTTTTCGAACCAGAAATTGGCCAGCGAGACGAGGATTTCGCCTTTGTGCGGGATCGGCGTAGGCAGGATCACATCGTAGGCGGACAGTCGGTCGGTGGTGACAATCAGCAGCTTGTCCTCGCCGACCGCATAGATATCGCGGACTTTGCCGCGGGCAAGCAAAGGCAGGGACTGCAGGGAGGATTCATACATGATCAGACAAACACCGCATAGAAAAGGGAAAGCAGAATCACGCCACTCATGGCGAGGGGATAGATGGTGCCGATGATGAAATAGCGAATCACGTTCAGCCACCAGCGGCCATGAAAAAAGCGCTGCAAGCCAATAAAGAAATAGATGAACATGGCCCACAGCAGCCACTGCACCAGCATTTCCGGCAGCAAATTGAGCAGCAGCAGCGCGAAAAACGCGAAGGCGTGGATATGCAGCGCATACACCAGATGCTCGCCGTAAAGCATACCCCGCCGCCAGTACAGAACCCGCGTCAGGAGCGCAAATACCGGCAATAGCAGGAATGCGGCGTATGGCGCCAGCGATATCAGCTTGTGCCGGATTTGCTCGTGCACCTGCTCCATGGTCATGCCCGGGTATTTCCTGGCCAAATAGGCCTTGATCTTCGTGCAGGCCGTGGTGTCCTTGTTGCAATCGATGGCGTCCGTCGCCGGCAGTTTCAAATCCGGTATTGCCGACAGACCCTTCCGCAAATCGCCGACACCCTGGGCAATTTCGCTGTCGAGGGCGGCGCGACCCTCCTTGTTCATGGTGTTCGTGCCGCTGATGCCGGCAAATTTCACAATGAAGAAAAACAACAGGCTTGCCGTCAGGTACAGCCGCAGTGGCAGAACATAGCGGCGCTTGCGTCCGGCGAGGTATTCGCGGGTCAGCTCGGCCGGCTTGAAAAACAGCAGGCCGAGTGTTTTCCACAGCCTGCCTTCGAGCGCCACATAATGGCCGATGAACTCATGGGCGAATTCGCGCACCGTGGGCGGATGCAGGGCGGTTTCCTGCCCACAATTCGGGCAGTAGTTCCCGGGCTTGTCGCCGAGCTCATGTGCGCAGTTCAGGCAATTTGAAATCGTATTCATGAAATAAAAAGGCCCGCCGGATTGACGGGCCGGATTGAGTGAGTCGTGTTTACTTGACCACTTGCATCAGTTCGCCCTTGGCATATTTTTCCGCCATGCGCGTGAGGTTGATGGGCTTGATTTTCGAGCCCTGGCCGACGCAGTTGAACTGCTCGTAACGCTGCTTGCAGATCGCCTTGGCGGCGGCGCGCGCCGGCTTCAGGTAATCGCGCGGATCGAAGTGCGATTTGTTTTCGTTGAGGAATTTGCGGATCGCGGCGGTCATGGCCAGGCGGATATCGGTGTCGATATTGATTTTGCGCACACCGTGCTTGATGCCGAGCTGGATTTCTTCCACCGGCACGCCATAGGTTTCCTTCATCTCGCCGCCGTTGTCGCGGATGATTTTCAACAGATCCTGCGGCACGCTGGAGGAGCCGTGCATCACCAGATGGGTGTTGGGGATGCGCGCGTGAATGGCCTTGATGCGGTCGATGGCGAGGATATCGCCGGTCGGTTTGCGCGAGAACTTGTAGGCGCCGTGCGAGGTGCCGATGGCGATGGCGAGCGCATCGACGCCGGTTTGCTTGACGAAATCGGCGGCCTGGTCGGGGTCGGTCAGCAATTGCTCGCGGGTCATGGTCGAATCGGTGCCGTGGCCGTCCTCCTTGTCGCCGCGCATGGTTTCCAGCGAGCCGAGGCAGCCCAGCTCGCCCTCGACGGATACGCCGATCACATGCGCCAGGTCGACCACTTTGCGGGTGACGTCCAGATTGTATTCGTAGCTGGCGATGGTCTTGCCATCGGCCTGCAGGGAGCCGTCCATCATCACGCTCGAAAAGCCGAGGCGAATGGCCTGCTGGCACACGGCCGGGCTTTGCCCGTGGTCCTGGTGCATGGCGACGGGAACGTTCGGGTAAGTATCGACTGCGGCTTCGATAAGGTATTTGAGGAAGGTTTCACCGGCATATTTGCGGGCGCCGGCCGAGGCCTGCATGATCACCGGGCTATCGGTTTCGGCAGCGGCCTCCATGATCGCCTGCACCTGTTCGAGGTTATTGACGTTGAACGCGGGCACGCCGTAGTCGTTTTCGGCGGCGTGGTCGAGCAATTGACGCATGGATACGAGCGGCATGGGAACCTCCTGAAAGCGGGGCGATATATAAACGAGCGAAACGAGCGCGCCCGGCGATATCGTGTGGTGTTTTTGAGGGCGGGATTATTGACCGCTATTTTACGTCCTTGCGGACGGCCTGTCGTGGGTTCGGCTCCTGCTTTGGCTCTTTTTTGTGAAGGCCCGCCATCAGCGAGATGACCCAGGGACGGATGCCCAGCGCCATGCCGATGGTCTTGCGCTGCCCGGCGGGCAGATAGCTGTCAAGCTCGGCCAATTCGTGGAATTCGTGTGTCACGCGTTCCAGCTTGCGCTCGAGCAGCGCTACGGAGGCTGGCGACAGCTCGCGAAACTCGAACTTGAAGTGGCCCCCCGCCGCCGCAAAATCGGCCTGCAGGAAGTCGCCGACCACCGCCTTGCCATGGGCGCGCCGAATCGGCCCGTCGATACGCAGCCGCAGCGTTTTGGGAACGCGCAGGCGGATCGCATTGTTGGCGCCGAGTTCGAGCAAGCCAAGCTTCTCGAGTTGCAGCAGGAGCTTGACGCATTCGGCCTTGCTGATCTCATAACCGGCCAGGATGGAATCGACGGTCGAATCGTTGAACGCCAGGTAGAACATGCCGAGCAGGCGCGGATCGGCCGCCAGCGTCTCCTCCTGGCGCAACGTCATTTCATCCACTTCCGCACTGGCGCCGCGGGCCTGGCGGGCCAGCTCGAAAAAGTCAAACTCGAGCACCCGGCAGATTTCCTCCAGGCGCTTCAGCGTGAACGTTTCCTCGGCGAACAGGCGCTTGACGCTGGCTTCGGACAAGCCGAGACGCGCGGCCAGGTCACGATAAGTCATGCTTTGCGCTTTGAGTGCGGCCTTGAGCGCGGCGATCAGGGTGCTGGTGTGGGCTTTTGCGGTCATCCGGTCTTTGGCGCCTGGGTTCAATGGGTTTGCGTCACGGAGCTTGCTTGATGAGGGGATATTTTAAAGTGCAGAGTCCAGCATTGGCGCGGCTTTCGGGGCAGAAATGGCCGGAAAAGCGCACCAAATGGCGATCTACGTTTTTTAATCTCGCCCAATCTGTGCACCGCCACAAGCGAGTTACCAGACCTGTCAAAACGGCCGCCCACCTCTTGACGATTTTGCGCTTCGCGCAATCCTCAAACCATCAACCTCTCCTTGACGATTTTGCGCTTCGCGCAAATCCTCAAGCCGGCCGATGCTCGCCGATCTTGACGATTTTCATCGTGTTGGTACCGCCGGACTGGCCGATGGGTTCGCCCATGGTCAGCACGACCAGATCGCCCTTTTCAACCACCTTCTGGTTCAGCAATACCTGTTCGGCTTCACGCAGCAGTTTTTCGCGGTCGTGACCTTCATAGGCCAGGGTAAAGGGACGCACATCGCGCATCAGGGCGCATTTGGTGAGGGTGGCCGCTTCCGGGGTCAGGGCATAGATCGGCACGCCGGAATTGAGGCGCGACATCCACAGCGCCGTGGAGCCGGACTGGGTCAGCGCGGCAATGCATTTCACCTTCAGATGGTGCGCCGTGAACAGCGCGGCCATGGCGATCGACTGATCGACGCGGGTGAATACGCGGTCCAGAAACTCGCGGTCCAGTTTCACTTCCGCGCTCTTCTCCGCCTCGGTGCAGATACGCACCATCGCTTCCACCGTCTCTACCGGATACTGGCCCGAGGCCGATTCCGCCGACAGCATCACCGCGTCGGTACCGTCGAGCACCGCATTGGCTACGTCCGAGACTTCGGCGCGCGTCGGGATCGGCGAGGACACCATCGATTCCATCATCTGCGTGGCGGTGATGGTCAGCTTGTTCATCTCGCGCGCCATGCGGATCATGCGCTTCTGCAGGGCGGGCACGGCGGCGTCGCCAACCTCCACCGCCAGGTCGCCGCGCGCCACCATGATGCCGTCGCAGGCCTTCATGATGTCGATCAGCGCTTCATTGGTCACCGCCTCGGTGCGCTCGATCTTGGCGATCAGCATTGCATCGCCGCCGGCGGCGCGCATCAGTTCGCGCGCCATGTACATATCGGCGCCGTTCTTGGGAAACGATACCGCCAGGAAATCCGCATTGAGTTTGGCGGCGGTGCGAATGTCTTCCATGTCTTTCGCCGTCAGCGGCGGCGCGGTCAGTCCGCCGCCCTTGCGATTGATGCCCTTGTTGTTCGACAGCACGCCGCCCTGCCGGACCACGCAATGAATCTCGCTGCCCTTGACGCTGATCACCTCGAACACCAGCAAGCCATCGTTCAACAGCAGCAGGTCCCGCGGCTTCACGTCGCGCGGCAGCTCCTTGTAGTCGATGCCGACGCGTTCCTGGTTGCCCAGTTCGCAAGTGGCGTCGAGGATGAATTTGTCGCCGGGCTTGAGGGTGATCTTGCCCTCGGCAAATTTGCCGACGCGGATTTTCGGGCCCTGCAAATCGGCCAGGATGGCCACGGTGCGGCCATGCTTGGCGGCCAGCTCACGCACGAAGGCTGCGCGGCCAAGGTGGTCTTCCGCAGTGCCGTGCGAGAAGTTCATGCGCACCACATCGACGCCGGCGACGATCAGGCGTTCGAGGACTTCAGCGGAAGAAGTGGCGGGGCCTAGGGTGGCGACGATCTTGGTGGCACGGGGCATGTTCCATCCTGTTTTTTGTAGTCGTGACCGGACAGTTTACGCCGTTGCGCGCTGGGCCAATATAGCAACCGCAGGCAAAACCTTTCCTTCCAAAAATTCGAGAAAGGCGCCGCCGCCGGTGGAAATATAAGACACCTTGTCGGCGATGCCATACTTGGCGATTGCCGCCAGGGTGTCGCCGCCGCCGGCGATGGAGAATGCATTCGACTCCGCAATGGCCCGCGCCAGGGTTTCGGTGCCGCGGCCGAACTGATCGAATTCGAACACGCCGATCGGCCCGTTCCAGACGATGGTGCCGGCGTTTTTCATGATTCCCGCCAGGGTGGTCGCCGTCTTCGGGCCAAGATCGAAAATCATGTCGTCGGCCGCCACGTCGGCAGCGGCCTTGGTGACCGCCGGGCTCGTTGCCGAGAATGCCTTGCCGCAGACCACGTCGACCGGGATCGGCACCGCCGCGCCGCGCGCCGCCATCATCTCGATGATCGCCCTGGCTTCGCCCACCAGATCGGCCTCGGCCAGCGATTTGCCGATCGGGAAACCCTGCGCCAGCAAAAAGGTGTTGGCGATGCCGCCGCCCACCACCAGTTGATCCACTTTGGCGGCCAGCGATTTGAGGATGGTGAGCTTGGTCGACACCTTGGAACCGGCGACGATCGCCACCAGCGGCCGCTGCGGGCTCAGCAAGGCGGCACCCAGGGCATCCAGCTCGGCCGCCAGCAGCGGGCCGGCGCAGGCGATTTTCGCGAACTTGGCGATGCCGTGCGTGGTGGCCTCGGCGCGATGGGCGGCGCCGAAGGCGTCGTTCACGTACACATCGCACAACGCCGCCAATTTTTTGGCAAGCTCGTCGCTGTTCTTCTTTTCGCCCTTGTTGACGCGGCAGTTTTCGAGCAGGACCAATTGGCCCGGCGCAACCTCCACGCCGTCCACCCAATTCACCTGGAGCGGAACATCGCGCTTCATCAGCGCCGACATGCGTTCGCCAATCGGCGCCAGCGAATCTTGCGGCTTGAGCTCGCCTTCGGTCGGACGACCGAGATGCGAGGTCACCATCACCGCGGCGCCCGCCTTCAGCGCCATTTCGATGGCCGGGATCGAGGCGCGGATGCGCGTGTCGTCCGTGATCTTGCCGGCGTCGTCCTGCGGCACATTGAGGTCGGCGCGGATGAACACGCGCTTACCGGCGAGCTGGCCGCCGGCGGCGAGGTCGGCCAGCCGCTTGAACTGGAGGCTCATCGACGCGAGCCTACTTGGCGGAGGTCAACGCGATCGTCGTATCCAGCATGCGGTTGCTGAAACCCCATTCATTGTCGTACCAGCTCGATACCTTTACCAGACGGCCCGATACCTTGGTCAGGGTCGCGTCGAAGGAGGAGGAGTGGCTGTCGTGGTTGAAATCGACCGACACCAGCGGTGCGGTGTTGTAGGCGAGGATGCCTTTCATTTCGGGCGTTTGCGAGGCGGCCTTCATGATCGCGTTGACTTCATCGACCGTGGTGTCGCGCGCCGCAATGAAGGAGAGATCGACCAGCGAAACATTGATGGTCGGCACGCGGATCGAATAACCATCGAGCCTGCCGTTCAGTTCCGGCATCACCAGGCCCACTGCTGCGGCGGCGCCAGTCTTGGTCGGGATCATCGACATGGTCGCCGAGCGGGCGCGGCGCAGGTCTTCGTGCATCACGTCCGTCAGCACTTGGTCGTTGGTATAAGCGTGCACCGTGGTCATCAGGCCGTGCACCACGCCGATTTTTTCGTTCAACGGCTTGACCAGCGGGGCCAGGCAATTGGTGGTGCAGCTGGCGTTCGAAATGACCGTCATCGCCGAAGTCAGCACATTGTGATTGACCCCGTAAACCACGGTTGCGTCCACGTCCTTGCCGCCGGGGGCAGATATCACGACCTTTTTGGCGCCGCCCTTGATGTGGGCCGAGGCCTTTTCCTTGGTAGTGAAGAAACCGGTGCATTCCAGCACTACGTCCACCTTCAGCTCACCCCAAGGAATCAGGGCCGGATCGCGCTGGGCAAAGACCCTGATCTTGTCGCCGTTGACGACCAGGTACTCGCCCTCCACCGCCACCGCGCCGGGAAACTTGCCGTGCGCGGTGTCATGGCGCGTCAGATGCGCATTGGTCTCGACCGGGCCGAGGTCATTGATCGCAACGATTTGAATGTCGTGTTTCTTGCCGCCTTCATAGTGGGCGCGGAGAACGTTGCGGCCGATACGGCCATAGCCATTGATGGCGACGCGGATAGTCATTTTTTTGGGGTCCTGGGAGCGGGTTGAAATCGAACTGCGGGCGGATAAATCGAGAACCCGTGATTTTACCGTAAGCGCGCCATTCGCCCAAATGCGCCCGGGTGTCCCCGCCAGCGGCTTGCCTCATAGCGGCCAAGCGCCTATTCTCCCGGTCATGAAAAAGATCGTCATCGCCAGCAATAACGCCGGCAAATTGCGCGAATTCGGCGCCCTGCTGACGCCGTTTGATTTTGTCGCCATCCCGCAGGCCCAACTCGGCATCCCCGAGGCGGCGGAACCGTTCGCCACCTTTGTCGAAAACGCCCTGGCCAAGGCCCGTCACGCCGCGCGGAGCAGCGGCCTGCCGGCGCTGGCCGATGATTCCGGCATCTGCGTGCCCTCGCTGGACGGCGCGCCGGGCGTGCGTTCGGCGCGTTTCGCCGGCGAGCCCCGGTCGGATGCCCGCAATAATCAGCGTCTGATCGCCGCACTTGAGAACGCGGACGACCGCAGCGCGTTTTATTACTGCGCCCTGGTGCTGCTGCAGCATGCGGACGATCCGCATCCGCTGATCGCCGACGGCGAATGGGCCGGCGAGATCGTCGAGGACGCGCGCGGTAGCGGCGGCTTCGGTTACGACCCGCACTTCTTTTTGCCCGAGCATGGCTGCACCGCCGCCGAGCTGCCCGCGGAAATCAAGAACCGCATCAGCCATCGTGGCAAGGCGATGGCGGCCCTGGCCGGGAAACTGCAACGCGCGCACACTTGACGCAATGAGCCCCGCTTCCAAACCCATTTTGCCGGCCGGCCGCATCGCGCTCAGCGCCCTGCCGCCGCTGTCGCTCTATATCCACATCCCCTGGTGCATCCGCAAATGCCCCTATTGCGATTTCAATTCGCACGAGGCCAAGGGCGCCATCCCGGAAAAAGCCTATATCGACTGCCTGATCTCGGATCTCGATCACAGCCTGCCGAAAATCTGGGGACGCCGTGTGTATTCGATTTTCTTCGGCGGCGGCACGCCCAGCCTGTTTTCGGCCGAGGGTATCGACGCCATTCTCACGGCGGTGCGGGCGCGCGTGCCGCTGGATACCGAAGCCGAGATCACGCTCGAGGCCAATCCCGGCACCTTTGAAGCCGACAAGTTTCGCGACTTCCGCTATGCCGGCGTCAACCGCCTGTCGATCGGCATCCAGAGTTTCAACCCGCAGCATCTACAGGCCCTGGGCCGCGTGCACGACGACCGCGAGGCGCGCCACGCCATTGAGATCGCGCAACAGAATTTCGACAATATCAACCTCGATTTGATGTTCGCCCTGCCGAGGCAGACGCTGGCGGAATGCGCGGCCGATGTCGATACGGCACTCTCGTTTGGCACCAATCATCTGTCGATCTACCATCTGACGCTGGAGCCGAACACCCTGTTCCACCGCTTCCCGCCGCCCCTGCCCGATGACGAACTGGCTGCCGATATGCAGGAAATGATCGAGGCAAAACTCGGGGCCGCCGGTTACACCCACTACGAAACCTCGGCCTATGCCAAACCCGGCCGCGAGAGCCGCCACAATCTCAACTATTGGCGCTTCGGCGATTATGTCGGCATCGGCGCCGGCGCACACGGCAAGATTTCCTTCCCCGATCGCATCACCCGCGAGGCGCGCTTCAAGCAACCCAAGGCATACATGGAGCAAGCGCCGCTGGGCCTGTCGAACCAGGAAGAAAAAACCATCACCCCCGGCGAGCTGCCTTTCGAATTCATGCTCAACGCGTTGCGCCTGAGTGAAGGCTTTGCCAATACGCTATTCGTCGAACGCACCGGCCAGCCGATCTCGGTAATCTCGCGGCAGCTGCAGCTCGCCACCGAGCGCGGGCTGATCGAGAGCGATCATTTGCGCGTCCGGCCGACGGTCAAGGGGCGTTTGTTTTTGAATGATTTGCTGGAGATGTTTTTGACGGCGCCGCGGGAATAGATTTGCAAAGTCCAGCATTGGCGCGGGTTTCGGAGCAAAAATGCCTCAAACACCGCGCCAAATGGCGTTCTACGAATTTTGTCCTCGATCCCACAAAAGGTCGGGACGTTACTCAAGGCCCAGAATTGCGCCTACCGATTGACGCAATTGCTCGACCAGCCCGGGGTCCATGAATTTGTATTCGTCAAGAATGTCGAGCACATGAATGGGTTTGTTTTCAAGAGCTCGCCCGAATTTTGTCCGTAGCCGCGACTTGTGTTTCTCCTCCATGACAAAAATGATCTGCGCCCATTGAAGGTCACTTGCTGAGACCGGATGCCGGGCGTTTGGGCTCGTTCCTGCGGAGCGCACCGAGAAGGCCGGATGCTTGCGCCAGATTTGCTCGACAGTCGGGCTGCGCCATTGATTGCGGCTACAGACGAAGAGGACGTTGGTTTGTCCTCCCGTCGGCAGGGTTTCATGTGCGGCATTCACGGGTCCGTCAATGCAATGGCAGAAGCGCCGCCTTCGTAGGCAAATATCCCACTTCAGAAATAAAAACTGGTCAGCACGCCCACATGGTTGCCGTTGATGGAAACGGGCGTTCCCTCAATCTTGTATTTTTCCGCGACGTAGCGCAGCTTGATGCCGTAATGCTGGGTCAGATACTCGGCTTCGATCACCTGCCCAACGGTGTTTGAAAACGACTGGCGGATATTGGTCGAATTGCGAATATCGATTTTGACTTCGGGGTTGTTGATGAAACGCGCACCTGCGCCAAAGCGAACCGATTCATTCAGGTAGTAGTGCAGCAGGAATTCCACCGGCACACGTTTGAAAGTGGCTTCGCCATTTCTGGCCAGTTTGGTACTGGCCAGGTGATAGCCGACGCTGCCTTCCAGTGAAAAGAAGTCATTGAAGCGATAATCTGCGCCGCCATAAAACAGGACATCGCCACCGGCCTTGACATTATCGGTGCTGCCATCGGTATATTTCACCGTCGCCAGGGTATCGCCACCAAAGGTCAAGCCCAGCCCGAGCAGGAAGCGCAAGGGTCGGTAGTTCGGTTGACCGGGATAGGGCGAGGTCCTGACTTCGTCGACCAGAGCCAGCGCATTGCTTTGCGCCAGCGCGAGCGGGCGGCCGGTGTCTTCGGCAGCGTGTGCGGCGGCTACGGCGATCAATGCCGAAAATCCGATGATGAAACTCTTTTTCATTTTTTCCCCTAGAAGGTCCTGAACAGGACGTTGAGTGTCTGATCATTTTTTCTGCTGCGAATATTAATCGAGGAGTGCGCGGCATTGGCTGCGCGCCCGGCATTCCTACCCGCACAGGTGGGGTTGCAACGAACAAAGGCCGGCGATTGGCTACGCCGCGTCCAGGTACTGCGCCTCGAACTCCGCCGGCGGCAGCGGCTTGGAGAAGAAGAAGCCCTGGTATTCATCGCAATCCAGATCGCGCAGCACGCGGTACTGGTCTTCGCTTTCGACACCTTCGGCGACCACGTTCAGTTTCAGGCTGTGGGTCATGGCGATGATGGCGCGGATGATGGCTTCGTCATTGGGGTCGGTGCCGATGTCGCGGACGAATGAGGAATCGACCTTGATCGAATCGACCGGCAATTGCTTGAGGTAGGAAAGCGAGGAATAGCCGGTGCCGAAGTCGTCGATGGCGAGGCCGATGCCGAGATCGCCGAGTTTCTTCAGCAGTGCCGCGGTCTCGTCGACGTTTTTCAGCAACATGCTTTCGGTGAGCTCCAGTTCGACGGTGCGGGTATCCAGATTGGCCGCGATGGCGCATTGCTCGATGGCGCGGGCGAAGCGTTCGCCGTCGAAAATCTGCCCGGGCGAGACGTTCACCGCCAGCTGCAAATCGCGATTGCCTTTGCGTTGCCAGGCGGCGATCTGGTTGAAGGCGGTTTCGATGACCCATTCGCCGATCGGCACGATCAGGCCGGAATCTTCGGCGACGCCGATGAACTTTCCCGGCAGCAGCAGGCCGTGGCGCGGGTGCTGCCAGCGGATCAGGGCCTCGACGCCGGTGACGCGGCCGGTGGCGAACGACACGCGCGGCTGGTAATGCAGCTCGAGCTCATTGCGGCGCAACGCCAGACGCAGATAATTTTCGATGGCGAGACGTTCCTGCGCCTTGGCGTTCATCTCGTGCGAGAAAAACTGGTAATTGTTGCGGCCCTTGGCTTTGGCGTCGTACATCGCCACGTCGGCGTGCTTCATCAGGGTCTGCGGATCGCCGCCGTCGGCGGGGAACATGCCGATACCGATCGAGCAGGAGGTGTTCAGATGCTGGTTGTTGATCATGATCGGCGAAGCCAGCGAGGCGATCATTTTCTCGGCCACGTTCTGCGCGCCGTCGTGATCGTCGGCAGGCAGGTTCTCCAGGATCACCGCGAATTCGTCGCCGCCCAGGCGCGCCACGGTATCGCTGCTGCGGACGCAGGCGCTGAGGCGGGCCGCGACGCGCTTCAGCAACTCGTCGCCGACATCGTGGCCCAGGGAATCGTTGATGGTCTTGAAGCGGTCGAGGTCGATGAACATGAAGGCGAGCCGGCCGTTCTTGCGCGCGGCATTGGCGATGCCCTGCTCGAGCCGGTCGTTGACCAGCATGCGGTTGGGCAGGCCGGTGAGCGGGTCGCGCGTGGCCAGGAATTCGGCGCGTTCCTCGGCGAGCTTGCGATTGGTGATGTTGGCGCTGGTGCCGGTCATGCGGCGCGCGCGGCCGGCGGCATCGCGTTCGGTCACCTTGCCGCGGGTGTGCACCCAGATCCAGTTGCCGTTCTCGTCGGGCATGCGGTATTCGCAATTGAGGTCGTTGTTCTCGCCCTTGATGGCATGGGCGAGCGCCACCTTGCAGCGTTCGAGGTCGTCCTTGTGCACCCAGGCCAGCACCGTTTCGCCGCGGTAGCGGGCCTCGATCGGCTGATTGCCCAGCAGCAGGCCCCAGCCCTGGTTGAAGTACACCGTATTGGTGGCGAGGTCCCAATCCCACAGCGCCAGCGAGGAGCCGGCGAGGGCGAAGTCGAGCCGCTCCTTGGCCACCTGGAAATCATGCTCGGCCTGCTTGCGCTCGGTGATGTTGCGGCCGACGCCGATGCAATAGCGTTTGCCGTCCACATCCAGCGGTCGCCCCTGGAAGGAATACGGCACCACGCTGCCGTTGCGATGGCGCATATTGGCTTCCATCGACACTTCTTCGCCGGCGTCGACAATGCGCCGCATGGCGTCGGCCACCGCCGCCCGATCGACATCGGCGATGAATTCAAGCGCGCGCATATTGATAATTTCATGATCCTGATAGCCGCTGTTTTCCTGGAAGCTCTTGTTCCAACGCACCATGCCGCCCGCGGCATCGAACATGTAAAACGAACCCGGCAGGCTCTGGATCGCCGCGTCGGAGAATTCTTTCTCCTGGGTCAGCCTGGTTTCGGCCGCCTGTCGGGTGGTGATCTCGTCTTCCAGCAGCTGCTCGAGCTGCATGAATTCACGCGTCAGATGCTCGATCCGCTGTTCGGCGGCGCTATCCTTGGCCGCCGGGGTCTGCGTGGCCGGATATGGCTCGGACTCCTGCGCGGCACGGCGCTCGCGGCGCGCCTCGGCGCGCGCTTCAAGGCGGGCGCCGATCAGGCCGGCCAGATTGCTCAGGGCCTCGCTTTCGAGGCTGCTCAGTTCGCGCGAGGACGTGTCGAATACCGACAGCACGCCGAGCAGCTGCCGCGACTTGGAAAAAATCGGCGCGCCGGCGTAAAAACAGATATGCGGCACACCGACCACCAGAGGATGGTCACGCACGCGTTTGTCGGCCAGCGCATCCGGGATCATTAACACTCGGGAGCCCGCCATTGAATTGGTCAGCGCCTGCAGCGCCGGCAGGAAAAAGCAATCCGCCGGCGACAGATTCATGATCGGCAGGTTGATGCGCGCCTTGAACCACTCACGCCATGCGCCGGCGGCAACGCCCGCGGCCGCCGCCTCTTCATGGACGGCGAAAAAAGAGATGCCCGCCATCGGCGCATTGATGGCCTGTGCGGCGCGGCGCGCCAGATCGTCGAACGCCGCTTCCGGTGGCGTGTCGAGAATTTCATAGCGCGCCAGGGTAACCGGCGTCGGCGACAGAGGGTAGTCGGGAGCGTTCAAAATCGGTGCTTGCGGCAAATGAAAAGGGCCTCGGCCATTGAAAAAATCGATGAAGAATTTTACGCGTAGCCGGCGCCAGCCGTCACCCAACCGTCAAACGGCCCTGACCGGACGCCGGACGGTATCCGCCCGCCACGCCGACGAGCCTTGCCTGAACCCGGACAGGCCGAGTTCCCCTTGCCGCCAGGGCAAATCCCCATGGGGGCCGGGACGACGGCATTTTAAGACGCTAAGACACGGAAGAAGTGGGGAAGAGAAAGGTGAAGGTTAACTTTGGTTAACGCAGCGCCACGACCACCGGGGCATGGTCCGAGGGGCGCTCGAGTTTGCGCGGCACCAGGTCGATGGCGGCGCTGGCGCAGCGGTCGGCCAGGGCGGGAGTAAGCAGGATATGGTCGATGCGCAGGCCGAGGTTGCGTTTGAAACCGTTCATGCGGTAATCCCACCAAGTGAAACTTTTTTCCGGCTGCTCGAACTGGCGGAAGCTGTCGCTCATGCCCAGGCCGAGCAGGTTGCGGAAGGCGGCGCGCTCAGCGTCGGTGCACAGCACCTTGCCTGCCCAGGCGGCGGGATCGTAGACATCGGCATCGGCCGGCGCGATGTTGTAATCGCCGAGCAAGGCGACGTCGCCATAAGCGGCGATTTCGGCACGCATGTATTCCTCAAGCGCCGTCAGCCATTTCAGCTTGTACTGATACTTGTCGGAATCGACATCCTGCCCATTGGGGATGTAGGCGCAGACCACGCGCACACCGTCGATGGTGGCGGCGATCACGCGTTTCTGCTCATCGGCGAAGTTCGGCATATTGCGCGTCACGTCTTCCGGCCGCGCACGGCTCAGGATGGCCACGCCGTTATAAGTCTTTTGCCCCAGGAAGGCCGCGTTGTAGCCGATCTCGTCGAACGCCGCCATCGGAAACTTTGCATCCTCGAGTTTCAGCTCCTGCAGGCAGAGCGCATCGGGTTGATGCGTTTTCAGCCAATCGAGCACATGCGGCAGGCGCACATTGAGCGAGTTGACGTTCCAGGTGACCAGCTTCATTGCGGCGACGCCTACTGGGGGACCGGCGGCGGCGCATCGGTACCGGCTGGCGCGGCTTTGGCAGCGGGCGGACGCGCCACCCCATTGCTGCTGGGATACCCCGCGGCGGTCAATACACGATTCCAACCGATGGCGGAAAAGCCCTTGTATTTGTCATTGCTGCCAATGGCGATGGCGGGCACTTCCAGCACGCCAATCAGGGCCTTGAGTGCATCGGCGGCGTCCGGATCTTTTTCGGGATTGCGTTCGGTAAAGGGAATGCCGCGTTTAATCAGCAGCGCGCGTGCGTCATCGCAGGCGGCGCCGCAACTGGTGGCATATAGCGTGACCGGATTGTTTTGCGCGGCGGTCTTCATGGAAAAAGACATTTCATCCTGCTGGATGAGATTGTCGCCCAGCTTTTTCTGCTGCGCGTTTTTCGCATTGGGCGGCGGCGGCATATCGGAGTATTGCACCTTGCCGTCCTGATCGACCCAGCGGTACAGCGCCTGGGCATTTGCATTCAGTCCGGCCATCAACAGTCCCAGCAGAACAGACGTTGCGATAAGCGATTTCATCGGCATTCTCCTCAAACATTCTTGCTATTTTGCCTCTTGTTCTTCAACGCCAAACGCACCCCGGCTTCCAAGGCTGCCTGCGCCGTCGCATGCGGACGCATTTTGCAGAATCAGGCCGCGAGCTTCATGCCATTGTGCCGCAACAAAGGCTCAATGTCCGGTTTGCGGCCGCGGAACGCCACGAACGATTCCAGCGCCGGACGGCTGCCGCCGCGCGCCAGTACCTCGCGACGGAAGCGCGCACCGGTTTCGGCGTTGAGCACGCCGGATTCCTCGAAGGCCGCGTAGGCGTCCGCCGACAGCACCTCGGCCCATTTGTAGCTGTAGTAACCCGCTGCATAGCCGCCGCCGAAAATATGGCCGAAGGCGTGCGCGGTACGGTTGAACGAGGGATAGCGAACGACCGCGACTTCGCGGCGAACCTCGTCCATCAAGGCAAGCAGGGAGCCTTTGGCAAGGTCGAAATCGGTGTGCAAAAGCATATCGAACAGCGAGAACTCCAGCTGACGCACGAATGCCATGCCGGCCTGGAAATTCTTCGCGGCCAGCATCTTGTCGAACAGTTCACGGGGCAGGGGTTCGCCCGTATCCACATGACGGGTCATATGCTTGAGCACGTCCCATTCCCAGCAGAAATTTTCCATGAACTGCGAGGGCAGCTCGACGGCATCCCACTCGACACCATTGATGCCGGACACGCCGAGCTCTTCGATTTCAGTCAGCAAATGATGCAGGCCGTGACCGAATTCGTGGAACAGGGTGATCACATCATCGTGCGTGAACAGCGCCGGCCGCATTTGACCATCATGGGCAACGGGTGCGGCGAAGTTGCAGGTCAGGTAGGCCACCGGATGCTGGATGACGCCGTTCTTGCGGCGACGCGTGATGGCATCGTCCATCCATGCGCCGCCGCGCTTGGCGTCGCGCGCATAGAGGTCGAGATAGAACTGCCCGATCAGGGAGCCGTCGGCATTGCGCACATCGAAAAAGCGCACATCGGCGTGCCAGGTCTCGGCCTGCGCCGGCTTGATGGCGACGCCGTAGATGGTCTCGACCACGCGAAACAGACCGGCGAGCACCTGCGGTTCGGGGAAGTATTGTTTGAGCTCGTTATCCGAAAACGCATACCGCTGTTCGCGCAATTTTTCGGAAAGGTAGGCGACATCCCAGGCGTGGACCTCGGCCATATTGAGCTCGCGGCGTGCGAATTCACCGAGCTCCGCCCAGTCGCGCGCGGCGAAGGACCTGGCCTTGGCGGCCATTTCGCGCAGGAAAGCGATGACCTCGGCGGGCGACTCCGCCATCTTGGTGGCCAGGGACAATTCGGCATAGTTGCCGAACCCCAGTAACGCGGCGGTCTCGGCGCGCAGCGCCAGGATGCGCTGGATGGTGGCGCTATTGTCCCAGTCGGGATTGGCCCCCAGCTCGGAGGCGCGGGTAGTGTAGGCGCGATACAAGCGCTCGCGCAGGGGATGGGAATCGGCGTATTGCATCACCGGCATATAGGACGGCGCATGCAGGGTGAATTTCCAGCCCTCCTTGCCGTCCTTGACCGCCGCTTCGCGGGCCGCTGCCTTCACGTCCTCCGGCAGGCCGGACAATTCCGCCTCCTTGAGCACGTAATGCGCATAGGCATTGGTGGCATCGAGCACATGGTCGTTGAAGGCTGACATCAGCGAGGACAGCTCCTCCTGCACGGTGAGAAAACGCGCTTTCTTTTCCGCCGACAATTCGGCGCCGCCGAGGCGGAAATCGCGCAATTCGTTTTCCAGCGACTTCTGTTGCGCGCCGCTCAGGCTTGCGTAATCCGGGCCGGAACGCAATGCCTTGTATTTGGCGTACAGGGTCTCGTTCTGTGAAATTTCCGTCCAGTACTGGGTGACGACCGGCAGCATGTCGTTATAGGTTTCGCGCAATTCAGGCGAGTTGAGCACCGCGTTCAGGTGGCCGATCACCCCCCAGGCGCGCGACAGCCGCTCATTGACGTTGTCGAGCGGCGTGACCACGCGATCCCAGGCAGGCACGCTGGTATCGGCAGCCAGCGTTTCCACCACCCCCCGCGCCTCGGCGATCAGCGCATCGATGGCCGGTTTGACATGGGTCGCGTTAACTGCGGCGAATTTGGGCAGGCCGGATAAATCCAGCAGGGGGTTGTTCATGATCATCTCGTTCAATTCAGTCGATTCATTACAGCTTGGGGCTCCGGCTCGCAGCATCAAGCCCTTGCCCGTTCAGCCCGGAAACACCGTCTGTCCACCCACCAGGGTATGCGTCACCTTGCCCTGCAATTCGCGGCCCATGTAAGGCGTGTTCTTGCCCTGGCTGACCAGGGTCTGCGCGGTGATCACCCAGAAGGCGCGGGGATTGAAGATGCAGATATCGGCGGGCGCGCCGATCGCAAAGCTGCCGGCATTGATGCCCAGCACTCGCGCCGGGTCGGCGCTGATTTTCGCCAGCGCTTTCGGTAGGGGCACATTCGCGTCCTCGGCCCATTTGAGGGTCAGGGACAGGAAAGTTTCCAGGGTCGAGGCGCCGGGCTCGGCCTCGGCGAAGGGCACGTTCTTGGCGTCGTCATCGACCGGCGTGTGGTCCGAGCAGATCGCATCGACGGTCCCGTCCTGCACCGCCTTTGACAGGGCGTCGCGGTCCGCCGGGCTGCGCAGCGGGGGCGTGAAGCGGTACTGCGAATCGAAGTAGCCGATGTCGCGGTCGGTCAGCAGCAGATGGTGAATGCCGACATCGCAGCTCAGCGGCAGGCCTTCGGCCTTGGCCTGGCGCACCAGGTCCACGCCGCCGGCGCTGGATAGCCGCGCCAGATGGACGCGCGCGCCGGTCTCGCGCATCAAGGTCGCAATCGTGGCAATCGCCACGGTTTCGGCGCTGGCGGGAACGCCGGCGAGGCCGAGGCGCGAAGCCACTTCGCCATCGTGGGCGATGCCGTCGGCGGCCAGGTAGGCATCCTGCGGGCGCAGCCAAACGGTGTAGCCGAAGGTGGCGGCATATTGCAGCGCGCGATACAGCACCATGGTGTCGTGAATCGGCTGATCCGCCTGAAAAAAACCGATGCAGCCGGCTTCGCCCAACTCCGTCATCTCGGCGAGTTTCCTGCCTTGCAGGCCCAGGGTCAGCGCGCCCAGCGGATAAACGCGGGCCAGATTGGCCATGGTGGCGCGGCGCTTGAGCATTTCGACGAGACCCGGTTCATCGAGCACCGGGTCGGTATCCGGCGGGCACACCAGCGAGGTGATGCCGCCGGCGACGGCGGCGCGCATTTCGCTTTCCAGCGTGGCGCGATATTCGAAACCCGGTTCGCGCAGGCGCGCGCACAAATCCACCAGCCCCGGACAGACCACCTTGCCGGCGGCATCGATCACCTTGTCGGCCTTGAAGCCGGCCGGCGCCGCGCCGATGCCGGCGATCAGGCCATCGGCCAGGTACAGCGCGCCGTTTTCATTGCGCCCGCTGGCGGGATCGACGATGCGGCCGTTTTTGATTTCGATTTTCATAGTCTAATTTTAATTTCCGGCAACCATTGCCATCACCGCCATGCGCACCGCGATGCCGAAGGTCACCTGCGGCAGGATCACGCTCTGGCGCCCGTCGGCAATGCCTGAATCGATCTCCACGCCGCGATTCATCGGCCCGGGGTGCATGACGATCGCATCCGGCTTGGCGCGCGACAATTTGTCGGCATTGAGCCCATAGCTCTTGAAGAATTCATGCGCGCTCGGCAGCAGGGGACCGGACATGCGCTCGTTTTGCAGGCGCAGCATGATCACCACATCGACGCCCTCGAGGCCGCGGTGCATATCGTTGTGGACGCTGACTCCCATGCGCTCGGCAGCCGTGGGAATCAGGGTCTTGGGGCCGATCACGCGCACATCGGGGCAGCCGAGCGTGGTCAGGGCATGGATATCGGAGCGCGCCACCCGCGAGTGCAGCACATCGCCGACGATCGCCACCGACAGGTTGTGGAACGATTTCTTGTAGTGGCGGATGGTGTACATATCGAGCAGACCCTGCGTCGGGTGCGCATGGCGGCCGTCGCCGGCATTGATCACCGCGATGCCCGGCTTCACATGCCGGGCGATCAGGTGCGCGGCGCCCGATTGCGCATGGCGCACCACGAACATATCGGCATTCATCGCCGCCAGATTGTCGATGGTGTCGAGCAGGGATTCGCCCTTGTTGGTCGAGGAGGCATTGATGTTGAGATTGATCACGTCCGCCGACAGGCGCTTGGCGGCGATCTCGAAGGTGGTGCGGGTGCGCGTCGAGTTTTCGAAAAACAGGTTGAACACCGATTTGCCGCGCAGCAGGGGCACCTTCTTGACATCGCGGTCGCCGACGCTGACGAATTGATCGGCGGTTTGCAGGATCTGCTCGATGATCGCCTTGGGCAGCCCCTCGGTGGTGAGCAGATGCTTGAGTTTCTTGTCGGGCGTCAGTTGGGGGTTGGCAGTGAGCACGCGTGGTTTCCGGTCGGCAACTAGTTTGAAATTTTGGTCTGGATATCGAAGCGCAGGCTGGTACCGGACTGTACGAGGGTCAACTCCTGGTCGGCTTCGAGACTCATCGTCATGCCGACAAAGTCCGCGCTGAACGGCAGCTCGCGTCCGCCGCGATCGACCAGGCAGGCGAGCCTGACGCTGGCCGGACGGCCGAAGTCGAACAATTCATTGAGTGCCGCGCGCAGGGTACGGCCGGTATGAATCACATCGTCGACCAGCAATACATGGCGGCCATCGACCGAGAACGGCATCTCGGTGGATTTTTTTTGCGGATGCAGGCCGATGCTGCCGAAATCGTCGCGATGCAGGGTCACCGCGAGCGAGCCCAGCAAATGCTTGCCGCCGAGCATGGTCTGCAGCCGCTCGGCCACCCACACGCCGCCGGTGTGAATGCCGACAATCGCGGTGTCGGGTTCCAGCGCGCCGATCTTGTCGCGCAGTACGGTTAAAAGATGTTCGCCATCAAGCTGCATTGCGCGCCTTGTCTGGTTCATTAGTGTTGTCGTTAGTCTTGTTGCCGGCGCGCTGATCGAGCCAGGCCTGCAGGATGACCTGTGCAGCCACCGCATCCAGCATCGGTTTTTGCGCGCGCCCATGGATGCCCTGCGCGCGCAATTGGGCGCCGGCTTCGCTGGTGCTGAGGAATTCGTTGACGTAAGCCACCGGCAGACGAAAGCGTTCCTTGATGCGGTTGCCGAATTTTTTGGCGAGATGCGCGATTTCGTGCGGACGCTCGTCCTCGTAATGCGGCTCGCCGATCACGAATTGCACCGGTTGCCATTCGGCGACCAGTTTGTCCACGGCGGCCATGCGCTCGGCATTGGATTCGACCTGCAAGGTCGTCACTGGATGGGCAAGGCCGATGCCGGTATTGCCGACCGCGACGCCGATGCGCTTTTCGCCGAAATCAAAGGCGAGGACGGTTTGTGCGGCCGTCGAACCCGCGGCCGCCATCAGGCGTGCCCCGCCGCGTCGGAAAGATTGCCGTAATTGAGGCCCAGCATGCCCATCGCAGCGGTGAGGCGCGCATCAAAGGGCAGGTCGAAGAGGATGCCGACATTGGCCGGCACCGTCAGCCAGCCGTTGCGCGTGATTTCGTCCTCCAGTTGGCCCGGCCCCCAGCCGGCATAGCCCAGAGTGACCAGCACCCGCGTCGGTCCGTGGCCATTGGCCATGGACTGCAGGATGTCCTTGGAGGTCGTGAGCCCGGTTTCTTCATCGATTTTCAGCGTCGAGCTCCAGTTGCCCAGCGGCTGGTGCAGCACGAAGCCCCGATCCATCAGCACCGGCCCACCGAAATGCACATTGACGGTGCGAAGTTGCGGGTCGGCCAGGGGGATTTCGACCTGGTCGAACAGATTGGCCAGGGTGAGGTCGATGGGCTTGTTGACGATGAGGCCGATCGCGCCCTTTTCCGAATGCTCGCAGATGAAAGTCAGGGTTTTGGAAAAATACGGGTCGGCCATGCCGGGCATGGCGATCAGGAATTGATTCGTCAGATGGGATGCGTCGTTTGCGGGGCTCATTTCAAGTCGTAATTTTACGCTGTTCGCCCATTTCCCGCACCTATTCCGGCCCTGAGGAGAATTTTCAAGGCTGGTAATGAACTCCTCCCCCGCTGCTTCCCTTTTCTGGTTTCGGCGCGATCCGCGCGGCGTCGATAACGCCGCGATCCGCTCGACCGCCCGCGTGCACGGCGTATTCATTTTCGATCGCGACGTTCCCGATCATTCGCCCTCGAGACAGGACCGCCGCGCGGAGTTCCTCTGGGAGACCGTTCGCGAACGGCAGGCATCACTGCGCGGGCTGGCGGCGATCTGCTTGTGCGCCATGCGCGCGACGGGCAGATTTACAAACAACTGCGGCAAAACGGCATCGCCTTTCATCGATCAAAGGACACGGCCATCTTCGAGAAGGACGAAATGCCGACCCGGACCGGCGGCACTGTACATGTCCGTCAAAGGTGGACGCAGGACCTGAAAATGAAAGTCCGCGCCAGTATTGCCGTTTGAGGCATTTTTGCCTCAAACACCGCGCCAATGCTGGATCCGCATAAATTGGGACTGCGCGTTAAAGCACCCACTGCCAGTAACCCACATCAATCCAGCGATTGAACTTGAAGCCCACCTGCTCGAATTGCGCGACTTTGCGCATGCCGCATTTTTCATGCAACGCCACGCTGGCGGCGTTCGGCAGGGCGACGCCTCCGATGGCGGCGTGCATGCCGGCCTGGCGCAGACGCTCAAACAGCGCGGCATAGAGTTTGGTGCCGATGCCGTGACCGGTGGCGTTTTGCTCGAGATACACCGTGGTTTCAACCGAGAAGCGATAAGCGCAGCGGCCTTTCCACTTGCTGGCATAGGCGTAGCCGACGATGCGCCCGGCGCGCGCGGCGACCAGCCAGGGCAGCCCGGCGGCGGTTACCTCGGCGATGCGCGCGCCCATCTCTTCGGCGGAAATCGCCTGCTCTTCGAAGGTAATGGTGCTGTTCAGCACATAGTGGTTGTAAATCGACACCATCGCGACGGCATCCGGCGCGGCGGCATCGCGAATCACCATATCGGCGGCAGGTTCAGTCATGTTTGCTCATCCAGCGGAACAATAAATACGCAACAACGGCGCCCATACATTGTGCAGTAATGAAGCCGGGCACGTCGAGGGGGCGAATGCCGGCAAAGGTGTCGCTGAGCGAACGCGCAATGGTCACGGCCGGATTGGCGAACGAGGTCGAGGAAGTGAACCAGTAGGCGGCGGTGATATAGCAGGCCACCAGCGCCGGCACCGGCGTGGGTTGCACGCAGCTGCCGTGAAGAATGATGCTCAGCAGCCCAAAGGTGGCGATGAATTCGCCAAGCCATTGCGCGCCCCCGCTGCGCATATGCTGCGAGGGCAGCACCGGGGGCAGCCCGAACATCAGATGCGCGATGAACACACCGAGGACGGCCGCGACGATCTGCACGAATACGAACAGCAATGCATCGCGCGCCGGGATGCGCGCCGCCATCCACTCGACCAGGGTCACCACGGGATTGAAGTGCGCGCCGGACCAGGGCGCAAAAATGGTGATCAGGGCGTACAGCGCGGCGCCGGTGGCGATGGAATTGCCGAGCAATGCAACGGCGAGATTGCCCGCCGCGAGGCGCTCGCCCATGATGCCCGACCCGACCACGGTGGCCAATAACAAGGCAGTGCCCAGGGCTTCGGCAGCGAGCCGGCGCGACAGCGGGACGCTCATGCCGCCGCGGTGCCGACGCCGATATGTTTCAACGCTTCTTTCAGCGCCAGGTGTTCCAGCTTGTCCAGCGGCAAATTGACCAGCAGCTCGACGCGGCGGCGGATGGCGAGGAACACCTGGTCGAAAGCCGCGCGTTTTTCCGCGTCGCTGCCCGCCACGCGCGACGGGTCGGGAAAGCCCCAATGCGCGGTCGCCGGATGGCCGGGCCACACCGGGCAGGCTTCGCCGGCCGCGTCATCGCAGACAGTGATGATGATGTCCATCCCGGGTCCGCCGACCGCCGCGAATTCGTCCCAGCACTTGCTGCGGAATTCCGCGGGCCGGTAGCCGATTGACTGCGCCATCTCGATGGCAAATGGATTGACGCGCCCCGAAGGCATGCTGCCGGCGCTGAAAGCGCGGAAGCGGCCGCCGCCCAGCACGGCGAGCAAGGCCTCGGCCATCACCGAGCGCGCCGAATTGTGGGTACACAGGAACAGGACGTTGAATACCCGCTCAGACACAGCAACCACCCTTTGCGGATTTTTTGGGGAACTCGACACGCACGGGCTGGGCAGATGGCGTACAGCAGGCGGTCGCGGCAGTTTCGCTGTCGACCGGCAAATCGGCACTGCCGTTGAAGGTCGGAATGTCGCCAAGGGTGTGAAAACTCTCCCAGGCAACGCCGGCCGGATCGGTCACCCAGTATTTATCCGACTTGGCATAGCAGCAACTGGCATCGGGCTCGGCCTGCACCGTCTGATCCGCGCTTTGCAGACGCTGGTGGATTTCAGTCAGTTCCTCCGCGCTCTCCGCCTGGATGCCGAGGTGGTTCACGCCTGCGGCGTTGCCGCGCGCCGAGATGGCGAAGTTGACGCGCGGATCGTCGAGCATCCACTTGGCGTAATCGTCCTTCCGCACCGTGGGCGCCTGGCCGAACATGCCGGCATAGAAGCGGATGCCCTGCGCGAGATCGCTGACGGCGACGTGGACATGGAAGCGTTTCATGCGGTTCTCCTTCTGGTATTTGCGGCGACCGCCTTGGGCGCGGGCGGCCTGGCTTTGCGTGTGGTCGATGGATTGCAATTCACGATCGTGGCGCAGCTCGCGCCGGCGCAGCAGTTTTCGCGCAGATAGCCGATCACGCCGTTCATGGTGTTGAAATTGGCCGAATAGACGATCGAGCGCCCATTGGGTGCGGCCACCAGCAAGCCGGCACTGGTCAGCTCTTTGAGATGAAACGACAGGGTGGCGTTTGCCAAGCCAAGCTTTTCGGCAATCTGCCCGACCGGCAAACCTTCCGGACCGGTCTCGACCAGCAGGCGGAAAATGGCGAGGCGCGATTCCTGGGCAAGAGCCGCCAAGGCGGTGAGCATGTCTTTCGTTTCCATATTTCTAATAATATGGAAATTATTAATGCTTGTCAAGCGGCTTGCCGAACCGGGTCTCCACTTTGCGGTGTGCTGTAAGCAAGGCGAGGGGAAACAGACAGATAATGGCGCGCCGGACGCATGCCGCCCGTGAGCATTCCGCATCCATGCGATGCTGCATCGCGTATCGTCTTCACTTCATCATCTGTCTACGACTATCGGAGATTCGCTTGAAATCATTCTGCAAGCACCTTGCCATTCTGTTGATGTCCCTAGCTGCCGGCGCCGCTTCGGCGCAATCGCAGCGCCCGCTGGAATTCGGCGTCGGCCTCTTCCAGCCGGACAAGGAAAAAAACGACGCGACCTATAAACCGCTGGCCGACTATCTGGCCAGGAAGCTGGGCCGGCCGGTGAGGCTGCGCACGGTCGATACCTGGGAGGGATTGGCCAAATCGCTGGCCTCCAGCGAAACCGATCTCGCGCTGATGGGCCCCTGGGGTTATGTGCTGGCCAACAATCAAGCCGGTGCCGAGGCGGTCGCCACCATTCTTTACGACGGCAAGCCCGAGTATTTCGCGATCATGGTGACCAATCCGAACAGCGGCATCAATCGCATCGAGGACCTGAAGAACAAGACTTTTGCCTTCGGCGACAAGGGGTCGACCTCGGGTTATCTGATTCCCTTCCATGAATTCTTCAAACGCGGCCTCGATGTCGACACTTATTTCTCGAAGGTGATTTACACCAAGCATCAGGCGATCGAAACCCAGGTTACGCGCGGCGAGCTCGATGCCGGCGCGGATTACAACCGCAATCGCGATGCGATGATCGAGCAGGGCCTGATCAAAGCGGCCGACAGCAAGATCATCTGGACCTCTGCGCCGCTGCCCAATGACGCCTTCGCGGTTTCCGCCGAACTGGCCAAGGACCAGGCGTTTACCGCCAGACTGGTCAAGGCGCTGGAAGACATTGGCGTGGAACTGAAAACCCAACCGAATCTGCTGCCTAACCATTACACCGGCTTTGTGGCCAAGGACAATCGCTATTACGCGCCGATCCGCGATGCGGGACTGGCGACTGGCAAATTGACGCCGGTGAAAAAATAATCGACCCTTCACTGGCGGCGTCGCATTTTTAGCCGACGCCACCCGCAGCCTCTGCTGCGCCGGGCGCATCATTTCAAGTGCGCCATAATGGCCTGTCATGAGCCTCGATAAACCGCAAACCGGCGATCACGAAGCGAAAACGCGCATTCGCCTGTGGGCGATCAGCGCGCTTTATGCCGTGCTGATCGCGGCCTGTCTCGTCAGCCTGATCAACGCCGGCGACCTGTCGTTGGGCCGCAGGCCCTGGGAAAATCTCAAGCACACCGCGGTCGAATTATCCGAACCCAGTTTTCTGAACGTCTGGTTCGGCAACGAAAAACTGGAATACAAGGCCGATGACGGCCGCGTGCTGCGTGTGGAGAACCAGCGCGAATCGGAACAGAAATTTCTGCACGGCCTCGCCGCAGCCATCTGGACCACGCTCAAGATCGCCACCCTGGGCTCCCTGCTGGCGGCGCTGTTCGCCCTGCCGCTTGGCATCGGCGTCGCCAAAAACATGGCGGTGCCGCGCCTCGTTGCCTGGCCAGCCAAGCTGATCCTCGATATTTGCCGCTCGATTCACTCCCTGGTGTTCGGCCTGCTGTTCGTCGGCATCATCGGCCTCGGGCCCAGCGCCGGCATCTTGGCGATCGCGGCGCATTCGCTGGGCACCTACGGCAAGCTGTATGCGGAAGCGATCGAAACCACCGAACGCAGCCTGCTTGAAGCCGGCCTCTCCCTGGGCGCCTCGCCGATCCGCGTGCTGCTGTTCGCCATCTGGCGCAGCGTGACGCCGAAGTTCATCTCCACCCATCTGTACATCTGGGAATTCAATGTCCGCGATTCCACCGTGCTCGGCCTGATCGGCGCCGGCGGCCTGGGTCTGCTGGTGTCGGAGGCAGTGTCGCTGTTTCAGTGGGGGCGATTGGCGACCATCCTGCTGGCGATCATCGCGATGGTGATTGCCTTCGATTCGATGTCGCGACGGGTGCGGCAGAGCCTGCTGTAGGCGCGGGCAAACCCGAACAGGCAGCTGCCCGGAACGCCAATATCCACGCGGCGTTTGGGGCATGCCCTTCGGAGAGGCGCATCCAGCCTGCCTCTGCGGGCAGGTCGCTGTTGAATTTTATTCCGCCGACAGCAAATCGCCGCGGGTGAACATCCAGGTGCGGGTGATGTGCAGCACGTCGGTGTCGCGCTTGACGTTGTCCGGAAAGCGATCGAAGGGCGCGGACAGCCGCACGATGCGTTTGGCCGCCTCGTCCAGCAATTTGCTGCCGGAGGAGCGGTTGATCTGGATTTCCTCGACCTCGCCGTCGGCCTTGATGGCCACGGTAAGCTGCAGGGTGCCATAGACCTTCTTGCGGCGCGCCTCTTCCGGGTAGTTGAGGTTGCCGACACGCTCGATCTTCAGCCGCCAGTTGTCGACATACTGCGCGAAGCGGTATTCGGTGGCCCGGGCACCCACATACTTGCGCTTCGGGCGCTGTTGATACAGCTCGTGCTCGCGCGCGATCTGCGCCTCCAACCGCGCGATCTCGATCGATTTCTGCATCAGCTCCGAGGCCGAAACCGAATTCGGCGTACCCGCCGGCTGCTGGTTCAATTCGCCCTGCAAGACCTTGGCATCCGACCTGGCCTGGGTCATCAGGGTTTTCATTTCCTGCTCGAGTTGCTTCACGCGTTCCTGCGCCTGCTTTTCGTTTTTTGCTGCCGACTGGTTGACCGCCGGCAGCGGCGTCCTGGCGCGGCGCGCCTCATCGGTATTGCCGCCGCCGTCGAGATTGGCCTGGGCCAGCGCATCGGCCTTCTGCGGGCGGTTCTGCGATTTGGCATTGACCAGGACCACGTCCATCACATTGTGCGGCGACATAGACGAGGCGGGGTCGATGCCCGCAAAGCCCACGCCCAACCCGATAAGGAGATGCAAGCCCAAAGATACGCAGATTGCGGTTTGCATCGACACCGACACCGCAATCGCTTTTTGAATACTGAGGAAAACCGGGGGAGGCTGTACGGTCGCGATGGCATCCAGTCGCGAATCGATGGCGGCGGCGTGGCGGCGCTGCTTGTCAATCAAGGTCGGCAGCACAGGGGATAAACGCTCGGAACAATCGGCAAACAAACCATGGTCAAATTTTACGGTCAATCCGCATGGATGTCATGGATTCTCGGCGTCCGCCGCCGCATCTGCTGCCTGGGCCTGCGCCGCCGCGGTTTCCACCAGGGTAAAAACGCCGGAAATCGCCCAGTAATCGAGCTCGCCGACCGCTACGCGCACCGCCGTCTTGCCCGGCAGATTGGGGCTCTTGTCGAGCTTGACGATCAGCGGCAAGGCGGTGGCGCGCACCAGTTCGTCGCGGATGATGGTCGCGTCGAATTCCCGGATACCTTCCTGTTCGAGATAGCGCAGGCACCAATAGCGCTCCAGCTCGCGCTGGATCTCGGCGTAGGCGTCATAAGTGACATCGAATTTGCGTGTGATCTCGTTCAATTCAGGCGAGCGTTTGGCGAAGGGCGGCGCTTCATTTTTCAGCAGGGCGATGATCTGGCGCTGGTTGACGAGGTCCACATAACGCCTGAGCGGCGACGACGACCAGGCGTATTGCTTCACGCCCAGCCCCTCGTGCGGGGCGGCGTCGGTGGTCATGCGCGTTTTCTGGTTCTGCTGGGCGCGGTAGATGCCGGCCACATTGCTGTCGGCCAGCAGCTTGCCCCATTCGCTGTTCACCAGGATCATGAACTCGGAGACCACGGTATCGACCGGGCTGCCGCGCTTGCGCGGCACGATATCGATGCGGCCGTCGCTGAGTTCGAAATTGAAATCGAGGCGGTCCTGCTCGTTTTCATTTTTGCCGCGACGCTGGCCCAGCACCCGGGCGAGGCGGTGCAGCAGAATCAATTCGGCGCCGTATTCTCCTTCCGCGGCGCCGGCGGCAATGGCGGCCTCGTGAAAATACTGTTCCACCTCGCCGATGCGCAGATTGCGCGCGATGCGCACCTGCTCGATGGCCGAGCGGGTGGCGGCCAATTCAAGAGCGCCAGCCGCATTGCTTGCGAAGGTGGCGTAGAACGACAACGCGGCACAGCGGCGGCCCTCGGCCAGGGTGGCCAATGCCACCGCCGCATCCGGCAGCATGGTGATCTTGTTGCCCGGGAAATAAACGGTGGACATGCGTTGCACCGACAGTTTTTCCAGTTCGCTGTCGCGGCTGAAAAACAGCGCGGGCGCGGCGATATGGATGCCGACCTCGACCGCGCCGTCGGCCAGATGCATCACCGAGAAGGCATCATCGATTTCGGTGGTGGTGGCGTCATCGATACTGTAGGCCTCGACTCCCGCGGGCGGCAGAGCGGCGGGCGCCACGGCGTCGATCGCGCCCTGATAAGCCGTGCCGCGGGGAAAATAATCGGCGAGAAATTTACCCAGATGGTAGTCATGCGGCGCTTGGGCGCGGTCCGGCCAGGCGCCGGCATTGAAAAACAGTTTGGGGAGCGGCAGGCCGGTGGCCTCGGCCGCCGCCTCGGCCGCTTTCACCAACAGGGTATTGCGGTCTGGTTTGTACAACAGCATCGGCAGGTGCGGGCGCATTTCCTCGGGCATCACACCTGATTTGAGCTGTTCCACCCAGCCGGTCATTTGCGCCGCTTCGCGTTGCTTGCGCTCGATGCTGGCCAGGGCGGCCTTCAGATTTTCCGGCGGCGCCGCCTGGTAGCGACCCTTGCCGCGTTTGTAGAAATACATGGGGGCGGCGTGCAATTTGATCGCCACGCCGGCGGATTCCGCGGGTGTTGGTGCGTGACCAAAATATTCCTTCGCCAGATCCTCGCAGCCGAATTCGCCGGGCCCGCATACTTCCCATAGGAAATCCGGTTCGATCCCGGCGGCGAATTTATCGGCGGCGGGCAGGAACTCGCCCAGCGCGGTTTCAAAACGCAGCAGCACCTGGTTTGCCTTGATCTTGCTGCGCTTGCCGGAGATTGCCTCCACCTGCAGCGAGGTGCCGATATCGGACATCACATGCCCGACTTTGAAGCCGCCGTCTTCTTCGTAAAAAACATTCATGAACTGGAGGGGGAAAGTACCTAAAGCCAAATTGCAGACCAAAGCGCAGGCGGGAGGCCGAATTATACCGGGCGCGTCGTGCATAATCCGCTGGGTCAGCTGCATACTCGAGGAATAGCACCATGGAAACGCACTACCGCAACGGCATCGCCACCGCCCCGCATCACGAAGCCGCCCAAACCGCGGTGCGCATCCTGCGGGAGGGCGGCAATGCCATCGATGCCATGGTCGGCGCGGCCGCCACCATTGCCACGGTCTATCCGCATATGACGGCGATCGGCGGCGATGCCTTCTGGCTGATCAGCGAGCCGGGCAAGCCACCCATCGCCATCGACGCCTGCGGCGCGGCGGCCGGCAAGGCCAGCATCGACTGGTACACCTCGGCCGGCCTGAAGGCGATCCCGATCCGCGGCCCGCTGGCGGCCAATACCGTCGCCGGCACGGTGTCGGGCTGGGAGGCGGCGCTGGCGATTTCCAAATCCTGGGGCAGCAAATTGCCCTTGTTCGCCATCCTCGAAGATTCAATACGTCATGCGCGCGACGGCATCAAAGTCACCCACAGCCAGTACGCCAGCACCTCGGGCAAGACGGCTGAATTGAAATCGCAGCCCGGCTTCGCCGAGACTTTTCTGGTGAATGGCGAAGCGCCCAAGGCCGGCGTGAATTTCAAGATGCCGCGCCTCGCCAGCACCCTTGAGCACCTGGCGCGCAAAGGGCTGGCGGATTATTACCAGGGCGAGCTGGCCGACAGTATCGCGCGCGATCTCGGCAAAGTCGGCAGCCCGATCTCGTTCGACGACCTGAAAAAACACGAAGCCCTGTACCGCGAGCCGCTGGAGCGCAAACACACCCTGGGCACGCTGAACAATATGACGCCGCCCACACAAGGCGTGGTGTCGCTGCTGATTCTGGCCATTCTCGACCGCCTGTCGCTGAAAGGTCTCGATCCGCTCGGGGCGGATTATGTGCATCTGTGCGTGGAGGCGACCAAGCACGCGTTCTCGGTGCGCGACAAATACCTCACCGATCCGGCATACATGACCGTGCATCCGCAATCCCTGCTGGATGACGACATCGTCGCCGCGCTTGCCGCCAAGGTGAATCGCAGCAAGGCGGCGCCCTGGGGCAAGCAACTCCATCCCGGTGATACGGTATGGATGGGCGTGATCGACAAGCAGGGTCGCGCGGTGTCGTTCATCCAGTCGATTTATCACGAGTTCGGCTCCGGCGTGGTGCTGGCCGAATCCGGCATCAACTGGCAAAACCGCGGCGCGAGTTTTTCACTGAACCCCTCTGCGCTGCTGGCCTTGAAACCCGGCAAGAAACCGTTCCACACCCTCAACCCGGCGCTGATGCGTTTCAGCGACGGCCGCGTGATGCCCTACGGCACCATGGGCGGCGACGGCCAGCCGCAGACGCAGTGCGCGGTGTTCACGCGCATCGCCCAGTTCGGCATGGGCCCGCAGGCCGCCATCGACGCCCCGCGCTGGCTGCTGGGCCGGACCTGGGGCGCGCCTTCGGATTCACTGAAGATCGAGAAACGCTTCGAGCAATCGGTATTCAACGCGCTGGCGGCGCGCGGCCACGATATCGAATGGCTGGGCGAATGGGACGAAAGCGTCGGTCATGCCGGTGCGCTGATCCGCGGTACCGACGGCATGATGATCGGCGGCTATGACCAGCGCAGCGACGGCGCGGTGGTAGGCTATTGATTCTGCGCCAAACATGAAACTCCAGCACTGGCGCGGCGTTTGGAGCAAAAATGCCTCAAAAATTGCGCCAATGCTGGGGTTTACTTAATCAATTGTGGGCACCCTGCCCGATTTCACGCCCGCGAATGCCAGCAGCCCCGGAATATGCTGCGGGAACGATTTCAGTTCATGGTCGCCGCCCTCGACGATGATCTGCGCGGCGCCGGCGTAGTTCGCCACCGCTGCCCGATAGTCAAGGACTTCATCGCCGGTTTCCACCACCAGCAGATAGCGCTCCGGTCGCGTCGGCTGCGGCACGAATTGCCTGCGCAAGACGGTGATATGCGCGGCGGTGAACTCGAACACCTCGCCGGTATGGAGATTGGTCTGGCGGCCGAGGTATTGGGCGAGCGTATCGAAGGGCCGAATCGATGGATTCAGCAATACCGCGCGGCAGCCGAGTTTTTCCGCGAGCGCCAGCGCATAAAACCCGCCCAGGGAGCTGCCGACAATGGTGAGTTCTTCCACGGCAACGCCTGCACAAAGCTGTTCCAGCCGGGCGAGCGCGATTTGCGGGTCAAAACTCAGATCGGGCGCGCGATAGTCGATATCGATTCGCCGCTCGCGGAGATAGTCGCGCAACTGGCTGGCCTTGCGTGAGCGCGAAGCGCTCTTGAAGCCGTGCGCATAGACGATTGTTCGCATCAAAATATGCGCGCCATGGCGGGGACGGGGGAAAGACTGGAAACCGGAAGATCGGCAGCTGCCCGGAGAATGTGGAGCTCACGTCCACATTCTCCGCGCCGCCTTTAGTGTGTCGCCATGATTGCCGACGACAATCTTCTCCTCCTCGCAATCGCTGCGCCTGCTGCCGCGCTTCGCTCAAGTGGGGCCAGCATACGGGCTTGCGGCGGTGAAATCACGCTGCGGTGCAACATGTGCGCAGCAGGACAAAACCCGCAGCGGACGATGCTCTTGCGGCAGCAGCTTTCAGCCTGCGCGCAGACCCAGCGCCTGCAGGAGCTTCCCGTGCACGCCACCGAAACCGCCATTGCTCATGACCAGGACGTGATCGCCCGGTCTCGCCATGTCCGCAATGGTTTTCACCATGGCATCAAGATCGTCGAATACGCCGGTTTTGGTGCCCGCATTGGTGTCCCTTGGCTCAAAGGTTTTGGCGGCATCCCAGCCAAGCTTGTGCGCGTACACGAACACCACGTCGGCATTCGACAGCGAGCCGGGCAGGGCGCTGTTCATGGCGCCGAGCTTCATGGTGTTGCTGCGCGGTTCCAGCACCGCGATGATGCGCGCATTGCCGACCTTGCTGCGCAGGCCCGACACCGTAGTCTGGATGGCCGTGGGGTGATGGGCAAAATCGTCATAGACGGTGATGCCGCCGACCGCGCCGCGCACCTCCATCCGCCGGGCGACACCGGAAAACTGGTTGAGGGCTTCGATGGCGATTTTGGTCGGCACCCCGGCATGGCGCGCCGCGGCAATGGCCGCCAGCGCATTCAGGATATTGTGCGTACCGCTCTGGTCCCAGCTCACCTCGCCCTTGGCGACGCCGTTCAGGTGCACCTCGAATTGACCCTCGCGCGCGCCACGCCGGAAATCCCAGACGTGGCCGGGACCGAATTTCTCCAGTGGCGTCCACGCGCCCTTGGCGAGTGCCGCAGCCAGATGCGCATCGCCGCCATTAGCGACAAGCAGGCCATTGGCCGGCACCGTGCGCACCAGATGATGAAACTGGGTTTCGATCGCCCCCACATCCGGGAAAATATCGGCATGGTCGAACTCCAGATTGTTCAGCACCACCGTACGCGGCCGATAATGAACAAACTTGGAGCGCTTGTCGAAAAACGCCGTGTCGTATTCATCGGCCTCGATGACGAAGAACGGCGAATCGCCGATCGGCGAACGCGCCGAGATGCCGAAATTTTTCGGCACGCCGCCGATCAGGAAGCCCGGGCCGATACCGGCATAATCGAGAATCCAGGCCAGCATGGACGTCGTACTGGTCTTGCCGTGCGTGCCGGCCACCGCCAGCACCCATTTGCCATACAGCAGGTTCTCGCCCAGCCATTGCGGTCCGGAAATATAGGGCAGGCCGCGATTGAGGATTTCCTCGATCACCGGCTTGCCGCGGGTCATGGCATTGCCGACCACGTAAAGATCGGCTTTGAACACGTCGAGCTGCGCCGCATCGAAGCCCTCATGCAGGCCGATGCCCAGCGCTTCCAGCTGCGTGGACATGGGTGGATAGACATTGGCGTCGCAGCCGGTGACGGTGTGACCGGCCTCCTTGGCCAGCGCAGCGATGCCACCCATGAAAGTGCCGCAAATGCCGAGGATATGGATGTGCATGTTATAAAATCGCTATGCGCCGCTATGGCGCCGGGTTGATGAGGGGCAGCAGGGCATCTGCGCCGCTGCCGATAGTTCAGCCGCGTATTTTCGCATCAAACCCCGCGTCAAAAGACGCTTCGCGTGCCGATGGAGAAAGAATCATGAGCTGGCGTGGCCTGTCGTTCCGTGAGTGGTTCTGGGTCGCGGGGCCCTGGGTATTGGGACTGGCCGTCGTGATCGTGGTGATCGGCTATTTCTGGCAGCCGGCGCCGCCGCGCTCGATCGTGATGGCCACCGGCCCGGAGGGCGGGGCGGCGCAACGCTATGGCGAGCGCTACCGGACGGTGCTGGCCAAGCATGGCATCCGCGTAGAACTGAAAACCACCACCGGCGCGCTTGAGAACCGCGCCAAGCTGCTCGACGACGACGCCAAGGTGGTCGCTGCGTTTGTGCAAACCGGCAGCGCCAGCGCCGCCGATGCGGACTGGCTGTCGGCGATCGCCGGCGTTTATCCGGAGCCGTTATGGGTGTTCTACCGGCTGCCGAAGCCGGTGACCCAGGCCAGCGACTTGGCCGGGCGGCGGATGGCGATCGGTGCGCGGGGCAGCGGCACGCGCCGCGTCGCCGTGGACCTGTTTGCAGCCTATGGCGTCGACCTCGAGGCGCAGCCGCATCTCGATATCACCGGCCGCGCCGGCGTCGAGGCGCTGATGGCCGGCAAGGTAGACGGGATGATCCTGGTTTCGGGTGAAGATTCCACCGTGGTGCAGGAGATGCTGCGCGTACCGGGCGTGCGCCTGCTGGCCTTTCCGCAATCCGCCGCATTGAGCCGCCGCTTCCCCGATTTGAATACGGTCACGCTCAGCCCGGGCGTGATCGACCTCGCCAGGAACCTGCCGCCGCAGGAAGTACCCCTGATCGCCGCGACCTCGCAATTGATGGTGCGCGCCGATCTGCACCCGGCCCTGGTGCAGCTGTTCGCCGAGGCGGCCAAGGAAATCCACGGCGGCAGCGGCTGGTTTCACAAGGCCGGCGATTTCCCGACCCTGAAAGGCACCGATGTGCCGGTCAATGCCGACGCCGAGCGCTACTTCACCTCAGGCGCGAGCTTTCTGCACAGCCATTTACCGTTCTGGTTCGCGGTATGGGTGGAGCGTGCCGTCATCATCCTGGTGCCGCTGCTGGCGATCGGCATCCCGGCGGCACGGGTGCTGCCGGTGGTTTACAGCTGGCGCATGCGTTCCAGGGTGTACCGCTGGTATGCCGAGGTGCGGCAAATCGAGAATGAAATGAGCCATGCGCCCCCCTCGGCCGAGGCGGTGCCGCCGATTATCGTCAGGCTCGACCAGATCGAGCAGCGCGTCGACAATGTGCGCGTGCCGCTGTCGTTTGCGCGTGAACTTTACGATCTGAAGGAGCACATCGACTTCGTGCGCCACAAACTCGCCGGGATCGACGCGCGGGCTAAGCCTTGAAAATGAAGTAGACCGCGCCCATCAGGCAGAGGCCTGCCCAGAGATAATTCCAGGTCAGGCGCTCGCCCATGTAAAACACCGCGAAAGGCACGAACACCGTCAGGGTGATGACCTCCTGCAGGATTTTCAGCTGTCCCAGATTCATTGCGGTATGGCCGATGCGGTTGGCCGGCACCTGCAGCAGGTATTCAAACAGGGCAATTCCCCAGCTCAGCAGCGCGGCAATGAACCAGGGCTTGTCGGACAGGTTCTTCAGGTGCGCATACCAAGCAAAGGTCATGAACACATTGCTGGCGATGAGCAGGCCGATGGCGGAAAGTACCGGCGACAGCTGTAGCGCATTCACGCGGCGATACCCATGCTTTGCAGATAATCGTCATAACTGCCGCTAAAATCGCGCACGCCGTCGGCGGTAATTTCGATGATGCGCGTGGCCAGCGAGGACACGAACTCGCGGTCATGCGAAACAAAGATCAGCGTGCCCTTGAATTTTTCCAGCGCGGTGTTGAGCGACTCGATCGATTCCATGTCCATATGATTGGTGGGCTCGTCCATCAGCAGCACATTGGGGCGTTGCAGGATGAGCTTGCCGAACAGCATGCGGCCTTCTTCGCCACCGGAAATGACGGTGCAGCTTTTCTTGATATCGTCGCTTGAGAACAACAGGCGCCCCAGGGTGCCGCGAATCGCCTGCTCATCCTCGGCCTGGGTGCGCCACCGGTTCATCCAGTCGAACAGGTTTTCATCCTTGGCGAACTCGGCGGCATGGTCCTGTGCAAAGTAACCGAGCTTGGCTTTTTCCGCCCATTTGATCTTGCCGAAGCTCGGTTCAAGATCGTCGGCCAGCATGCGCAGCAAGGTGGTCTTGCCGATGCCATTGGGGCCGATGATGGCGATTTTTTCGCCGGCTTCGACCATCAGATTGAGATTGGCAAACAGCGGTTGGTCGGCGCCATCGAACTGCTTCTTGAGTTTTTCCACTTCGACAGCCAGGCGGTGCAGTTTTTCCTTTTCATCGAATTCGAAGCGGATGAAAGGGTACTGTCGCGAGGAGGGTTTGACCTCGACCGCCTCGGCCTTGATTTTTTCGATCTGCTTGACGCGCGAGGTGGCCTGTCGCGCCTTGGATTTATTGGCAGAGAAACGGCGCACGAAATCCTGCAGATCGGTGATGCGTTCCTTGGCCTTGGCATTTGACGACAACAGCTTTTCGCGCGCCTGGGTCGAGGCCAGCATGTAATCGTCGTAGTTGCCGGGGTAAATGGTGATGTGACCGTAATCGACATCGGCCATATGCGTACACACCGAATTCAGAAAGTGGCGATCATGCGAAATAATGATCATGGTCGACTGGCGCGCATTGAGGATGTCCTCCAGCCAGCGAATGGTATTGATATCGAGGTTATTGGTCGGCTCGTCCAGCAGCAGGATGTCGGGGTTGGAAAACAGTGCCTGCGCCAGCAACACCCGCAGTTTGAGGCCGGGGGCGATGGCGCTCATCGGACCCTGATGGTGCTCGATGGGAATACCCGAGCCCAGTAGCAACTCGCCGGCGCGGGCCTCGGCGGAATAACCATCGTATTCGGCGACCTTGGCCTCGAGGTCGGCGGCACGCATATAGTCGTCTTCCGTGGCCCCGGCATCGGCATAAATCCGGTCGCGTTCATGAATGGCGGCCCACAATTCGGTGTGGCCCATCATCACCACATCGAGGACGCGCACGTCTTCGTAGGCGAACTGGTCCTGGCGCAGCTTGCCGAGGCGCTCATGGCGATCCTTGGCGACTTCGCCGCTGGAGGGCTCCAGGTCGCCGCCGAGAATTTTCATGAAGGTCGATTTGCCGCAGCCGTTGGCGCCGATCAGGCCGTAGCGGTTGCCCTCGCCGAATTTGACAGAAACGTTTTCAAACAGGGGCTTGGCCCCGAATTGCATGGTGATATTGGTGGTAATTAACAAGGAATACCCTTAAAGATTGCGCCTGCGGTGGCCTGTCAGTTTAACATTCGCCCCCCGACTCACCGTCATCAATCGGGCGGTCAAATAGGGCAAACAAACAGGGTAAACTTCAAGGCCTTGCAGCGCTTGCAAACTTGGGCTCTGCCCTCAACTATCTTTTTTTCAGGAGGGGCGGTTGTCCGGACAGCATCCAAACAGCCGATTCAACAAGTATGGTTCCACATCTCACGACTTCCCTGACCGGTCCGCTGCTGGACCTCGAGAAAAAAATTCTCGATTCCATGCCCGAGATCGAGCGCTGGTTTCGCAACCAGTGGCTGGAAAACACCCTGCCCTTCTACACCTCGGTCGATTTGCGCAACGCCGGCTTCAAGCTGGCGCCGGTGGACACCAATCTGTTCCCCGGCGGCTTCAACAATCTGAACCCGGAGTTTTTGCCGCTGTGCGTGCACGCGGCGATGGCGGCGGTACAGAAAATTTGCCCGGACAAGCAGCGCTTCCTGCTGATCCCCGAGAACCATACGCGCAATCTGTTTTATCTCACCAATGTGGCCGCCATCCAGAAAATCCTGATCAGCGCCGGTCTCGAGGTGCGCGTCGGCTCACTGCTGCCTGAGATCACTGCACCGACCGCGTTGGAACTGCCTAACGGCGAAAAGCTGGTGCTGGAGCCGATCATCCGCAAGGGCAACCGCCTGATGCTGGAAAACTTCGATGCCTGCGCCGTACTGCTCAATAACGATCTTTCCGCCGGCGTGCCGAAAATCCTGCGCGGTCTCGAGCAGCCGGTGGTGCCACCCCTGTATGCCGGCTGGACCACGCGACGCAAGACCCTGCATTTCCATGCCTATGACCGGGTCGCGGAAGACTTCGCGAAAATCATCGGCATCGATCCCTGGTTGATCAATCCCGCATTCAGCCAATGCGGCAAGGTCAATTTCAGCGTGCAAGAGGGCGAGGAATGCCTGGCCGCCAATGTCGACGCGGTGCTCAAGGAAGTGCAGGTCAAATACGATCAGTACGGCATCAAGGAGAAACCGTTCGTGATCGTCAAGGCCGATGCCGGCACCTATGGCATGGGCATCCTGACAGCACGCTCAGCGGACGATGTGCGCGGCCTGAACCGCAAGGAACGCAACAAGATGTCAGTGGTCAAGGAGGGCCTGGAGGTGAACGAAGTCATCATCCAGGAGGGCGTCTATACCTTCGAAAACGTCAATGGTGCTGTTGCCGAGCCGGTGGTGTACATGATCGACCAGTACGTCGTGGGCGGTTTCTATCGCGTCAACACCGACCGCGGCATCGACGAGAACCTGAATTCGCGCGGCATGAGCTTTGTACCGCTGGCCTTCGAAACAGACTGTCATACGCCGGACTGTGCGGGCATGCCCGATGCACCGCCCAACCGTTTTTATACCTATGGCGTGGTGGCGCGCCTGGCGATGCTGGCAGCGGCCAAGGAACTGGAAAAGCTGTCGGAAATGGTCGATGTCGAATCCATCGCCGAGCCGGCGACGGCGATGGCCGCCGAGTAGGGGCGCCCTTGAAGATCGCCTTCATCGTCGACCCGCTTGCCAGCCTGAAAGCCTACAAGGATTCGTCCATCTTCATGATGCGTGAGGCCGCTAAACGCGGTCATCAGGTATTCGCGTTCGAACCGCGGCATCTGGCGATGGTCCCGCAGGCTGCGGGGAATGGCGTGGTTCTGGCTCGCGCCGCCGAGTTGTCGGTGAATGCCGACAATCACGACTGGTACAAGGTGGCTGCCGAAAAGGAAATGGCACTGACCGAGTTTGATGCGGTGCTGATGCGCAAGGATCCGCCCTTCGACCAGGCCTTTCTGTATGCCACCCTGCTGCTCAGCGCCGCCGAGACGCAGGGCGCGCGCATCATCAACCGGCCGGGAGCCCTGCGCGACTACAACGAGAAACTGGCGATCACACGCTTTCCGCAATTCCTCTCGCCCACCCTGGTGACGCAGGAGATGGCGCGCATTCATGCCTTCATCGAACAACACTGCGACGTGATCGTGAAAAAGCTCGACGGAATGGGCGGCACCTCGATTTTCCGGGTGCGCAGCGACGATCCCAATCGCAACACCATTGTCGAAGTACAGACCCGGAATGGGCATGAGACGGTGATGGTGCAGCGTTATATCCCGGCCATTGCGCAAGGCGACAAGCGGGTGCTGGTGATAGACGGCAAACCGGCCCCCTTTGTCCTGGCGCGCATCCCCAAGGCGGGCGAAACGCGCGGCAATCTGGCAGCGGGCGGGCGCGGCGTAGCCCAAGCCCTGTCGGACCGCGATCGCGAAATCGCCGAAACCCTGGGTCCGCAACTCAGGGGCGACGGGCTCACTATCGTCGGTCTCGATATCATCGGCGATTATCTTACCGAGGTGAATGTGACCTCACCGACCTGCATGGTCGAAATCTTCGAGCAGAAGGGTTTCAATACTGCGGCAATGGTGCTGGACGCCATCGCCGCCTAGTCTTTGCCGCCGGCGGGCCTAGGCAATCGTCACGCGATCAAAATCGGCGCCGCGCTCGATGAAGTCGATCAATTTGACTTCCTTGGGGCTGCCGTGATCGGGATGATAGATATCGATGCCGCGTCCCTTCTGCGCCAACCCCGAGGGCACAATCAGCGTCTCGGGGATCTTCAGTGCATCCATGGGGGGCAGACGAAAACCCTGGGTATAGGTGGCATTGCTGCGCACGGCAGCGGCGTCACTGGCGCGCACCGCCGTGGCCTCCGGTTTCCCCGGCAGCATGGCAATAGTAACGGCGATGTTGCCCTCGCTTTCCTCGATGATTTCGCGAATGACACCGAGGTAGAAGGCGCCCTGCTTGCCGACCTTCATGCCGATCAGTTTGCCGATGCCGACACCGCGCGGCGAATTGGCAGGCCGCATCATGCGGAAGGCGCCGCGGCTCTCGTCGATAATCCGCCAGGTTTCCGTGCCGTAATTGAAATCCGCATATCTGGCGCGAATGGTCGCTTCCGAAACCTTGCCAAACATGGAGATATCGTTCAATTCCTGCCGCGTCAGCTCGCGCGTGACGCCTGGCTGCTCGAACATATTGCCGGACAGGATGAAATGCGTTTCGCTGATGCCGAAAGCGAGAATGGCGTCCTGTTCTTCCGGAACCGTGGCGGCAATGCGCGCCGTACCGCCCTCGCACCAGAGATGATGCAGGCGCAGCAGTTGCCCACAGGCTTCATGCGTCCCCCAGTCGGCCGGCAGATCCATGGAGCCAGGCTCTTCGCCCTCGGTCAGTTTCTTGATGCGACGACGCAGGGAACGCGACAATTCGCTGACATCGAGTACGCGCGTATGTTCATTCAGCGCCGTCACCGGATGAAAGCCTGCGCCCGCATTGGCGAGCAGATCCACCGCGTATACCTGCCCTGACGCTCCGGTCGGCCGCGCTCGCGGGATATCGCGCGAGACTGTTACCTTGTGCCCGAAGCGTTTCAGCACGGCATCGACGAAATCGATCTGCCTGGGCATCAATTCATGGGTGCAACCAAGTTGTCCGAACAGCACCGCCGTGTAGGCCTGCAACACGCTGGAGTTGCCGTCGATCGCGCCCACCGAGTCCTTGACCCGCTTCACGGTCAGGCCACGCGACTCGGCTTCCAGCCATTGCAAATGCAGGCGCATCCATAACGCCGGATCGAAGCGCCGGTAGATGAATCCCGCCATCAGCATCTGCAGTCCGATGTAGCGGATGATGCGCTGAATAACCAGCGCCGCATGATCGGCAAGTTCGGCCGCGGCGCCGGCAACGTCTTGCCAGCAGCGACGATAACCCGCCTCCATCTCGCCGATCAGGTTGCGCGACACGTTCCAGGCGGCGTAATCGGTGCTCGTCAGCGGAATGGTCTTCCCGGCATAGCGGGCGCGCTGCTCGGACAGCAGAAAAGCCGTCTTGTCGCGCATCAACTCCATGCAGGTGAGGCGTTCGACCGGGACGATATCGCCGGCACGGTTGAACATGCGCAAGGCGTCGAGTACGATTTGCTGCGCTTGCGGAACATTGGTAACCGGAATGGATTTCAGCCACTCCTTGCAGGTGCGGGCGTCGGAGAAAAACATCGAGCCCGGCTTGGATGGCGCTGCGGTCTGTAAAGCCATGATTACTCCTTGAGTAACTCGCGGTGGCCGATCGTACTCTGCGCCCTGACGAATTGCGCGGCGTTTTAGCCGATATTGTCCAGCGCGTTTCTGACGGCGCTAACCCATTCTACGTGGGCATCGGTGCTACGGATTCCCTGCTCAGGGACAAGTTTATCAATTTGCGGCGGCGGCGCAATGGCGGTAGCCCATATCGGCTTCGGATAGGTCGGATCGCTACTGAAACGGGGTATCACATGCCAATGCAGATGCGGCGTCATATTGCCGAGGCTGGCGAGGTTCATTTTCTCCGGCCGCATGCTGGTGCGCAGCGCTGCCTCAACCGTGAAAACAGCGGCCATGAACTGCTGGCGCTCGGCATCAGACAGATCACTCATCTCCTTGACATGATCATTCCAGATCACCCGGCAAAAACCCGGATAGCTTTCGCCCTCGGCGCCGGTGACGCGCACCACCCGATAGCGGGGTCCGCGATACAGCAGCTCGCCACCGTCGCCCTGACAAAGCTCGCAGGAGTCGCTTTTCATCGGCACCCCCTGCGCCCCCGGTTGCATTACAGCAACACGCGCTCGATGCCGCCGTTATTGGCTTTCGCGACATAATCGGCCATCCAGTTTTGGCCGAGCACATGTTTGGCAATCTCGACCACGATATAGTCGGCCGTGGTGCCCGAATCGTGGTTGAAACGGGACAGCCCTTGCAGACAGGACGGGCAGGAGGTCAGCACCTTGATCTCGCCCTTGAAGTCGCCGGCCGAATTGCCGGATGCACCGGAATCGAGCGCTGGCGCGGCGCGCAGCCGATCTGCGCCCTTGCGCATTTCCTCTTCCTTGCGAAAGCGGACCTGTGTGGACACATCCGGCCGAGTGGCTGCCAGGGTGCCGGATTCGCCGCAGCAACGCTCGTTCTGTTCGATCTTGCTGCCCATCAATTCACTAACCACCTTGAGCGGCTGGTATGTTTTCATCGGCGAATGGCAGGGGTCGTGATACATATAGCGGGTGCCGGTCACGCCCTCCAGGCGCACGCCTTTCTCGAGCAGGAATTCGTGGATATCGAGCAGGCGGCAGCCCGGAAAAATCTTCTCGAACTCGTATTTCTGCAGCTGATCCATGCAGGTGCCGCAGCTGACCACCACGGTCTTGATATCGAGATAGTTGAGCGTATTGGCGACGCGGTGAAACAGTACCCGGTTCTCGGTGGTGATAACCTCTCCCTTGTCGGCATTGCCAGCTGCCGTTTGCGGATAGCCGCAACACAGATAACCCGGTGGCAGCACCGTCTGCACGCCGATCTCATAAAGCATCGCTTGGGTGGCCAGGCCGACCTGGCCAAACAGGCGCTCGGAGCCGCAGCCGGGGAAGTAGAACACGGCCTCGGCATCGACCGTGGCCTTTTTCGGGTCGCGAATGATCGGCACCACGGTATTGTCTTCGATGTCGAGCAGGGCGCGCGCGGTCTTTTTCGGCAGTCCTCCGGGCATCGGCTTGTTCATGAAGTGAATAACCTGCGCCTTGATGGCCGGCTTGCCCACGCTGGACGGCGGCTGGCGGGTCTGCTTGCTGATGGACAGGCCCGGCAACAGCGATTTCCTGGCCAGCCGATTGGCGAAACGCTGCACCTTGTAACCCCAATCAATCATCAAGGTCTTGACGATCTTGATGGTCGTTGGGTCTTTGGCATTGAGGTAAAACATGGCCGCGGCGGTGCCTGGATTGAATTTTTTCTTGCCTTGTTTGCGCAGCAGATTGCGCATTGCCACCGAAACATCGCCGTAATCGATATCAACCGGACAGGGGTTTTCGCATTTATGGCAGACGGTGCAGTGATCGGCGATATCGGAGAACTCATCGAAATGGCGCAGCGATACGCCGCGCCTGGTCTGCTCTTCGTACAGGAAGGCCTCGATCAGCAGTGACGTGCCGAGAATTTTGTTGCGCGGACTGTACAGCAGGTTGGCACGCGGCACGTGGGTGGCGCACACCGGTTTGCACTTGCCGCAACGCAAGCAATCTTTGATCGAATCGGCAATATTGCCGATTTCGCTCTGCTCAAGGATTAGTGATTCCGCGCCCAGCAGCGAAAACGAGGGCGTATACGCACGGACCAGATCGCCTCCCGGCAGCAACTTACCCTTGTTGAACCGGCCATCGGGATCGATTCTCCGCTTGTAATCGGCAAAGGGCGCGACCTCCTCTGCCGTCAGAAATTCGAATTTGGTGATGCCGATGCCATGCTCGCCGGAAATTACCCCGTTCAGACGCCGTGCGAACGCCATGATCCTGGCGACGGCGGAATTCGCCTCTTGCAACATGCCGTAATCGTCCGAGTTGACGGGGATGTTGGTGTGCACATTGCCATCCCCGGCATGCATATGGAGCGCCACGAATACGCGGCTTTTCAGGACCTGCTGATGAGTGGCGGCGATCTTGGCAATGACGTGATCGAAAATACGGCCGGTAAAAATCTGCGCCAGCGGCTCGCGCAACTCCTGTTTCCAGGAAACACGTACCTGGTAGCTCTGTAGCAAATTGAAAACGGTCGGCGACCCGGCGCGCACGTCGTTCGGGCCATTGCCGGCACCCACCAGCGTCGCAGCGTCGATACCGATGCCGGCCAGTTCCGCAGCGACGGCGGCGACCGGTCTTTCAAGGTTGGCCAGCAACCAGGACCAGCGCGTGCGCACCCCGGCCAACAGCTCCGCGGCTTGCTCGAGGCGGGCGCCGAAGATTTCATCCGAAGATATGTTCTCGTCATCCGCATGCAGGGGCAGGCGGCTCCTGAACAGATCCTGCAAAGCATCGATCAGGCGCAGCTTGTTCTTGATCGACAACTCGATATTGATGCGCTCAATACCGTCCGAATAATCGCCCAGGCGGTCCAGCGGGATCACCACGTCTTCGTTGATCTTGAAGGCATTGGTGTGTTTGGCGATCGCCGCGGTACGCGCCCGGTCCAGCCAGAATTTTTTGCGCGCCTCGGCAGTGGTGGCGACGAAACCCTCGCCATGACGCGCATTGGCAAGCCGCACCACCTGGCTGGCGGCTTCCATCACCGCATTTTCGTCGTCGGAAACGATGTCGCCGATCAGCACCATTTTCGGCCGCTGGTTGCGCCGCGACTTGGTCGCGTAGCCCACCGCTTTCAGATAGCGTTCATCCAGGTGCTCGAGACCCGCCAGCACCGCGCGTTCGTGGCCATCGAGATAACTCTTGATCTCGACAATGCTCGGCACGGCTTCATGCACTTGACCAAAAAACTCCAGGCAGACGGTGCGGATGTGTTTCGGCATGCGGTGCAGGATGAAACGCGCCGAGGTGATGATGCCGTCGCAGCCTTCTTTCTGGATACCGGGTAGTCCACTCAGGAATTTATCGGTGACGTCCTTGCCAAGGCCTGTCTTGCGAAAAGTCGCGCCGGGAATTTCCAGCGTCTCGTCGGGTCTGGTACTGCGCCCCCGCTCGTCGAAATGACGGATTCGGAAATGGGCCATGGGAATGTCGTGAATCTTGCCGAGATTGTGGTCCAGGCGCTCGATTTCCATCCAGTCACCATTGGCATCGACCATCTTCCACCAGGCTAGATTGTCCAGCGCGGTACCCCATAGCACCGCCTTCTTGCCCCCCGCATTCATCGCGATATTGCCGCCGATACAGCTCGCATCGGCGCTGGTGGGGTCGCAGGCCCATACCAATCCGGCAGACTCGGCGGCTTCCATGGCGCGCTTGGTGACCACCCCCGCTTCACAGCGAATGGTCGCTGTCAGCCCGGCAACGCCAGGCAATGAAATGCGCTCGACCGCGCCCAGTGCGTCGAGCTTCTCGGTATTGATCACCGCCGAGCGTTTGTTCAGGGGGATTGCGCCGCCGGTATAGCCGGTGCCACCGCCACGCGGGATGATGGTCAACCCCAGCCTGATCAGCGTTTTCACCATCGGTGCGACTTCGTCTTCGCTGTCGGGGTACAGCACCACAAAGGGATATTCGACGCGCCAGTCGGTAGCATCGGTCACATGCGAGACTCGCGCCAGGCCATCGAAGGCAATATTGTCGCGACGCGTAACCTTGGACAGTTGCTTTTCCACCTGCTTGCGGAAATCCCAAGTCTGGCGGAACTCATGTTCGAAGGCATCGACCGCCTGGTGAGCGCGCGTCAGCAGCACAATCACCTTGTTGGATCGCGATTCGGATTCGCCGTGAATCAGCATCTCCCCGTCGCCCTGATCGCTTAAGCGACGCTTTTCGATCTCGCGCAGGCGGTGGCGCATGGCTTCGATCAGCATCGCCCGCCGTTTGGGATTGTCGAGCAGGTCGTCCTGCAAATAGGGATTGCGTTCAACCACCCAGATATCCCCCAGCACCTCGTAAAGCATGCGCGCGCTTCGCCCGGTTTTGCGTTCCCCGCGCAGCTCGAGCAGGATGTCCCAGGCATCCGCGCCCAGCAGGCGCATGACGATTTCACGGTCGGAGAACGAAGTGTAGTTATAGGGGATTTCGCGCAGGCGACTAATTCCGCTCTCGCGGCCGGCCGTATCCTGAGTTCCGCCGGCAATGAGCAGAACATTGTCCCGCCGAGCGGACGGGCGGACGGGCATGTAGTCGGGATTGAGAGCCATATTCGGTGATGCGCGCAACGACGCTCGGGAAGGTTTTGAATGCGAAAGTTCATTCTATCGCAGCACAGCGCGCTTGATACGCGTCAATAATGCAGATTGCCTGTTTTTGGGTCGGCCGGGCATCTCTTTTCGCCTGCCGGTCGTGCGGGTGATACGGAACTGCGTGCTAACATTTCCTTTCCTTCCCCTTGCTGCCTATTTTCCCCATGCCCCTGTCCCCCTCGCTTATTCGCATCGCTTCACGCGAGAGCCGCCTCGCCATGGTGCAAAGCGAATGGATTGCCGGACGCTTGCGCGATATGCATCCTGATTGCAAGGTCGAGATCATCGGCATGACTACGCGGGGGGACGAGATTCTGGACAAACCGCTGGCGCTGATCGGTGGTAAGGGCTTGTTTATCAAGGAACTGGAAGTGGCGCTTGAGGAGAACCGGGCGGATATTGCCGTCCACTCCATGAAGGATGTGCCGATGACGCTACCAGCGGGATTCGCGATCACTATCGTCGGCGAGCGCGAGGATGCGCGCGACGCCCTGGTGTCGAATCGCTATGGCGCCTTGCAGGATTTGCCTGCGAGCGCCAATGTCGGCACGTCCAGCCTGCGCCGGGAAAGCCAGTTGCGGCGTCATTTCCCGCATCTGACGATTCGCTCGCTGCGCGGCAATGTCAATACCCGGTTGCGCAAACTAGACGATGGCGAATACGATGCGATCATTCTTGCTGCCGCTGGCCTGCGGCGTCTCGGGTTCGAGGGCCGCATTCGTTCCGCCCTCGACATTACGCAATTTTTGCCCGCCATTGCGCAAGGTGCGCTGGGCATCGAATATCTCTCCTCGCGCCCGGAGGTCGGCAACTGGTTGGCGCCTTTTGCACGCCACGAAACCACGGCGGCAGTGAATGCGGAGCGCGCCCTGGGCCGCGCTTTGACCGGCAGTTGCGATGTACCGTTGGGCGGTTACGCGCGGGTGATTGGTGACGCGCTCACGCTCGAGGGCTTTGTAGCGTTGCCGGACGGGTCGCGCCTGCTGCGCGACGCGATTCGCGGCCAGGCACTCGAAGCCGAATCCTTGGGCCGGCAGTTGGCGGACCGCCTGTTTGAACAAGGCGCCGGTGAAATTCTTGCCAGCCTGTCGGCGGCGCGCCCGGCCTGAACTGGCGCTTGTGCCTGCCTGCCCTCCGCCGCCCTTGCCGAACGTTAACGGGCGCTTCGATCTCGGCGGCCTGGTGATCGTCGTTACGCGCCCACGCCCGCAAGGCGAGGCGACTGCGAGGCTGCTTCGCCGCCATGGCGCCGAGACGCTGCAGTTACCGGTGCTGGATATTGCCGCCCTGCACAGGGAAATGGCCGCTGATCGCTTCGATCCCGCGCGGATCGCGCACGCGGATGCCTTTATCTTTGTCAGTGCCAATGCAGTGCAATTTGGCATGCCGCTGATCGACGTCTGGGGCGGGCCCGCAAGGCGATCCAGGATATTTGCCATCGGGCAGGCTACTGCGCAGGCATTGGCTGCCAGGGGCTTCGAGATAGTCCTTTGCCCCGACACCGGCAATGACAGTGAGGCATTGCTGGCGATGCCGCAATTGCAGAATGTGCGGGGGCAGCATATCGTTCTGGTGCGCGGTCGCAGCGAAAGCGGCGGCCGGGCTTTGCTGGCAAACACCTTGATTGCGCGCGGTGCGCTGTTGTGGCCGCTAGAATGCTATCAGCGCCGCCCTGTGCAGGCCTTGCCGGTGGAAAAAATTGAACTGTCGTCACGACTGCAAATGCGGGCGGTGCACGGCGTTCTGGTACTGAGCGTTGAGACTCTGGACAGCCTGCGGGCCAATATCGAGTCGATGCCTCACAGGCGGGACGTTATGTTGCTGGCATCGCACCCGCGCATTGCGGCCGCAGCAAAGGCGCAAGGATTCAAACGCGTCGAAGTAGTGCCAATGGGAGATGATGCGCTGCCGCTGGCGTTGCATCAGTTGAAACCGATGTTGTTGTCGTATCCTGCAGAATGGCCAGAGCAAACATGAACGAACGAGATAATCCCTTTTCCGAAACCGCGCGTTTTGTGCGCCAATCATCATCCGGCAACGGCCTGGGCGCGGTAGCGCTGATCGCTGCGCTGCTGGCGTTGGTGGTTGCGATCGGCGCGTTTTGGGAAAGTCGCGACACAGCCAGAGACCTTCAGCAGATGCTGGGCGTAAAGCTGGGCGAGCAGAGTGCCGTGGTCAGGGAAAGCGCTGCGCGCACCGAGCTTTTGACCAAGGACCTGCGTGATGCGCAAAATCGTCTTGCACAACTCGAGGGCAAGCTTGCGGAGTTCCAGGGACAGCGCGTGGCGCTGGAGGAGATGTATCGCGAGCTGGCGCGCGCGCCCGATGACTGGTTATTGGCTGAAATTGAACAGACTCTCAATATCGCCAGCCGCGAATTGACCCTGGCCGGCAATGTACGTGCCGCGCTGATTGCGCTGCAGGCGGCTGACCAGCGCCTCGCGCGTGCCGACAAGTTGCAAGTAGCGCCGCTGCGCCGTGCCATCACCCAGGACATGGAACGCCTCAAGGCTTTGCCGCTGGTCGATACCCAGGGCACCAGCCTGAAGCTGGACAACCTGATGGCACTGTCGGCTACATTACCGCTGGCAATCCCCGACGTCCCTGTCGCCGCCGAGCGGGACGAACGCGTGTCCAACCCAAACGATAACTTGTTGGAACGTTTCGGCAAGGATTTGTGGCACGAGCTTAGGCAACTGGTGCGGATTCGCAAACTTGAAAGTGGCGATATGACGCTGCTGTCCCCGCAGCAGAGTTATTTTCTGCGCGAAAATCTCAAGCTGCGCCTGCTGTCGGCACGAACGGCGCTGATCGCTCGCGATGAAATCAATTACAAGGAAGACTTGAAGCTGGCGCGTGAAATGCTGGGTCGGTATTTCGACGGCAAGGCCAAGGTGAACATCAATGCCATCGCCCTGTTGAAACAGCTTGCGGAGAACCCTGTGTCGATCACCGTACCCGATATCACCGTCAGCCTCAACGCCGTGCGCGCGGCCCGCGCGGTGCGCGAACGCCCGGCGCGTTAACTTGAAGAGAATCGCCTGAAATGCTATCAAAACCGATCCGCTGGTCTTTATGGCTGTTTGCTCTTGCGGTTTTCGCCGTCGCCATTACCCTGGCCGGCCGTTACGGCAGTGGTTATGTGGTGTTTGTAGTGCCGCCTTGGCGAGCGGAGTTATCCGTCATGTTGTTTGTCATCTTTATGATGACGCTATTTACCGTTGCCTATGTCGCGTTGCGTCTTGCTGGCTGGGCCTACCGCTTGCGCCGCGCCTTGCGTGCCAAACGTCGCGAGCGGCAGCGCAACAAATCCCGTATGGCGCTTTACGCCAGCTTGAAATCCCTGTTTTCAGGACAATTCCGCCAGGCTGAGCTACAGGCACGATCGGCCATGTCCGCCGACGAGACTCACGATGGCACTCGCGACCTTGCCGCAACGGTCGCGGCCTGGGCGGCGCACGAGGGGGGCAACTCGAACGCCGCTGTGCCCTATCTGGAGCGGATTCGCAGCGCCAATTCCAGTGAAATGCGTGATGCTTCCAAGGCTTATATGCTGCTTGCCGAAGGCCGCGCCAGGGATGCGCTCAGCCTGCTCAAGGACCTTGCCCAGACCGCACCGAAAAATCCCGGTGTGCTGAAAATGAAAGTCGAGGCCGAGGTAGCGGAAAAAGCCTGGGAAGATGTGCTGGCCTCGCTGGGCCCGCTTACCAAGTCCGGTCTGATGCCTGAAGCCGCGGCACAGCAATTGCGCCTGAACGCAGAGCTCAACCTGATCAAGTCTCGCCCCGCCAGCCGGGAAGCGATCCTGGCCACCTGGCAGGCGATTTCACTCGAAGCCCGTTACGATGTGTCGATTGCGGTTGCAGTTGCGCGGCGCCTGATTGCACTCGGCTGCGGAAATGACGCCAAGGACATCATTGACGCGACCATAGATGAGCGCGGGAGCACGGGTTGGGACAGTTCATTGGCCGCAGTTTATGCCGATTGCAAATCCGATTCGACCCTGATGCAGATTGAGCGGGCCGAGCGCTGGCTGAAGCTACATGCGCGCGACCCGGTATTGCTCGCCGCTCTTGGCAAGTTATGCATGCGCCAGGCGCTGTGGGGCAAGGCACAGAGCTATCTGGAAGCCAGCGTCGCGCTGGAGCCCACGCTGGATGCGCACATGACGCTGGCACGATTGATGGAACAGATCGGTAGGCGTGACGAGGCCATCCGGCACATCCGCCGCAGTGCGGAACTGGCACGCTGAAGGCATCCATGGAGATGATCGTAGCGCCTTCCTGGTCACGCGATGAATATCTGGTGTCATGCGATCCCGCCGCGACTTCGCTGGAAGTGGTGCACCGCTTTCTGTGCGAAGAGTCATACTGGGCTCGGGACATTTCCCGCAACGTGGTGGCTACCGAGATTGCCAATTCACTTTGTTTTTCCCTGCTTCATCGAGATACGCAAATCGGTTTCGCCCGCGTCATCACTGATCGTGCCACCATTGCTTACCTTGGTGATGTGTTTGTGCTCGAGGCTCACCGTGGCAAGGGTCTGGCCAGGTGGTTGATGCAGTGCGTGATGAGTCATCCTGAGCTGCAGGGCCTGCGGCGCTGGATCCTGCTTACCAGTGATGCGCACAGGTTGTACGAAAAATTCGGCTTCGCGCCGGTTCTTGCACCGGAAAAATGGATGGAAAAATTCAATCCCCAGGCCTATGCGGGTACGAAGCCTGCATAGCCCAAGGCGGCGCCAACCTAGGGGAGCGGCCGGGAAAGCAACAGGGCGCGGCGTTGTGCCAGTCGTCTTTCTGACCGATCGGGAATGGATACGGCGTTATAGCGCGCCGTTGTCTGGCAACACCTCGAACAGCGCATCAACAGCTGCGCGGTCGAAGCGGTATTCTTCGTTGCACATATCGTCCCTGACCAGAATCTCGCCCAGTTCAGCAAGGGTGGCATCCAGTTCGGCGCGGCCCAGCGAACGCAACATGGTTTTGACCTTTTCCTCATTGCGTTTGCAGGCGGACTGTACCAACCGCGGCTCATACAATCGCACATCTTCTTCATGAAACAGGCGAGTGAGCAGCACTTCAGCATCCAGCCCGATCAATTCGCCGGCCGTGACCGAGGCGGCCAGTTGCTCGACGCGCGCCCAGCCGTCAGCATCCTTCTCATCGGCCTTGGGGAGCTTTTGCAACAACAGTGCGCCCGCGCCCTCACTGTTTGCGGCCAGCCATAAATGCGTGGGCAATTGTTCAGACTGGTCGAAATAATGCTCGAAACACTCGGCCACGGTAATACCAGATACCGGCACGATACTTTGATACATCTGGCTGCTGTCGGCTCGTGCGACTGTCAGTGCAATACGCCCGCCAGCCACCCATTCGGCAAAAGTGGCAGCGCTGTCGGCGGCAGCGAAGGAGGCCATGCCGCGAATGCCAAGCTCATGGGTGCAGTCGACCACCGCAAGTTTAGCGGCCGCACCGCCCTGAATCTGCAGGGTCGCTCGACCGGCATGTTTCAGTCCGGCACCCACCAGTACTGAAACGCAAGCCATTTCGCCCAAATAGCTGTTCACATTTGCAGGGTAATTGCGCTTGCCGCTCAAACCCCGCCAGGCAGTCGAGAGACGCACCACCTGGCCACGGATATCGAGGTTGTCGAGCGTAAAACGACGGCTGTAATCGGTCTGAATAGTCATGACGGGAGTTTAGCAATTATCGCCCGCGCTGTTGCCGCCCGGTCGCATCTTGGGGGGTGATTTTCTTCCCCTGCCTTGTACACCGCAGAGTTCACCAACCGGGCGCAAGCGCTATCAGCGTACCTGAAAACCCGAAGGAGTAGACTTTAGCTACGGCTTGACGTAGCAGGACGACGATTGGTCTTTTCGGGAGATCCGCTGTCATCGCAATATATGTTCGTACGTTGAGCGTTTACTATTCAAACGGAGCCAAAAACATGAAACGTTTCATAATCGCAACCGCGTTGGCCGCCTTGGCAGGTTCCGCTATGGCAGCTGACGTCGGCGTATCAGTAACGATCGGTCAGCCCGGTTTTTACGGTCGAATCGACCTCGGCAATGCGCCGCAGCCGCAGCTAATTCTTCCGCAACCGGTAATCATCCAGCCCGTGCCGGTAGGCGTTGTACGTCAACCCATCTATTTGCGCGTACCTCCGGGCCACGAAAAGAACTGGGGCAAGCATTGCCAAAAATATAATGCTTGTGGCCAGCCAGTCTATTTCGTGCAGGACAACTGGTACAACAATGTGTACACACCCCACTACCGCAAGGAACACGGCGGTCACGGTGACGATCATGGCGATAACGGCAAGGGCCATGGCAAAGAAAAGAAGAACAAGGGGCACCGTGACGACTGAGTCGTCCTGATTGTCCTGAGGCTTCGAGAAATCAATGCCTGCGCGGAGTCATTTCCGCGCAGGCATTTTATTTGAGGGGCGCTGATATCGCGTGTCGACCGGCCGGCGAAGCCGGCTTCATTCAACCGTAACCGATTTTGCCAGGTTGCGCGGTTTATCGACATCGGTGCCGCGCAACAGGGCGGTGTGATACGCCAGCAGTTGCACCGGCACGGCATGGATGATTGGCGACAGCAAGCCGGCATGACGCGGCGTGCGAATGACGTGCACGCCCTCGCTTTCGCGGAAGTTACTGTCAAGATCGGCCAGCACGAACAGCTCGCCGCCGCGCGCATGCACTTCCTGCATATTCGATTTCACCTTTTCCAGCAGTGAGTCATTCGGTGCGATCACCACTACCGGCATGTTTGCATCCACCAGGGCCAGGGGCCCGTGTTTCAATTCACCAGCCGGATAGGCTTCAGCGTGAATGTAGGATATCTCCTTGAGTTTCAGCGCCCCCTCAAGCGCGATCGGGTAGTGCAGGCCACGGCCCAAAAACAGGGCGTGATTCTTGCCCGCGAATTTCTCTGCCCAGGAAATAATCTGCGGTTCGAGATTCAAGGCGTATTGCACACTGCCGGGCACGTAGCGGAGCTGTTCAAGGAAGTCGGCCTCCTGCTCTGCGCTGAGCTGGCCACGCTCTTTCGCCAGCGCCAAGGTCAATGTGAACAGCGCCGACAATTGGGTAGTAAAGGCCTTGGTCGAAGCCACACCGATTTCCGCGCCGGCACGTGTGTAGCAAATCAGCCGGGAGGCACGCGGAATGGCGCTTTCCCGCACATTGCAAATTGCCAGGGTAAAGCGGTGGCCAAGTTCCTTGGCGCGCTTGAGTGCCTCCATCGTATCCAGTGTCTCGCCTGATTGGGATATTGTCACGACAAGCTGCTGCGGGTTCGGGATCGAATCGCGATAGCGGTACTCGTGGCCGAGCTCTACGTTGCAGGAAATTCTTGCAATGGTCTCCAGCCACTGCTTGGCCACCATGGCGGAATAGAAACTGGTGCCCGAGGCCAGGATCAAGACAGCCTGGCACTCTCGAAATATTGCCGGGGCATCGGCTCCGAAAAGTGCGCTGTTGACGCCCTCGGTCAATACCGCCTCCAGCGTATCGGCAATGGCGCGCGGTTGCTCGTGAATCTCCTTTTGCATGAAATGCTGATAAGGACCTAATTCATTGGCGGCGTCGCTCATCTCCGAAACGTGGACCTCGCGTGTTACCGGCTTGCCGCTGCGGTCGACAACATTGATGCCGTTGCGATGAATGGCGGCCACATCGCCCTCTTCCAAGTACATTACACGTCGCGTTACCGGAAGGATCGCCGAGACGTCGGAGGCAATAAAATTCTCATTCTCACCCAGCCCGATTAATAAAGGACACCCCTTGCGCGCACAGGTCATGGTGTCCGGGTCGTGCATGGATACGATGCCAATTGCATAGGCACCGTGAAGATCGGCAACCGCGCGCTGCGTGGCGATGAATAAATCGCCCGAGGTTTTATAGTAGTGGTGAATCAGGTGCGCGATTACTTCCGTATCGGTTTGCGATTCAAAGCGATATCCGAGTTGCTTGAGGCGTTCGCGCTGTTCTTCGTGGTTCTCGATAATACCGTTGTGCACCACGGCAATTTCATCGCTTGAAACATGCGGATGCGCATTGAGTTCGGTGACCCCGCCATGCGTTGCCCAGCGGGTGTGACCGATGCCCATTATGCCGCTCAGGCCCTCCGTCTTTGCGGCGGCCTCCATTTCGGCAACACGGCCGACGCGGCGCACGCGCTGGATTGCCCCGTTGAGAACCGCGATGCCGGCGGAATCATAGCCGCGATATTCCAACCTGCGCAGGCCCTCCGTCAGGAGGGGAACAATATTTCGATTGGCGATTGCGCCGACGATGCCACACATCTTTCACCTCTAAAGTCCATCCGTCAGGAAATTATGGGGCTCAATTGTGGCCCGTTTCTGACAGTGTTACCGTCGCTATTTTTTCTTGGCGGGTCGTATCCAGCCGGGCTTTGTGACCTGGTTTTTCTCATTCACCACGAGGGTTCCGGGCGCTACATCTTTCCATACCGTGGTTCCGGCACCAATATCGGCGCCCTTGCCGATGGTGACAGGCGCAACCAGCTGTACATCGGAGCCGATATGCACATTATCTTCAATGACGGTGCGGTGTTTATTGGCGCCGTCATAGTTACAGGTGATGGTGCCGGCGCCGATGTTGGCATTGCTGCCCACCGAGGCATCTCCAATGTAGGACAAATGGTTAGCTTTGGAACTTGCCCCGATATTGCTCGCCTTCACTTCGACAAAGTTTCCGATATGTACACTGTCAGCTAAAGTTGTTTCAGGTCGAATACGAGCATAGGGGCCAATGCGGGCGGCACGGCCTATAATGGCGCCATCGATAAAGGTGAAGGGCAGAATTTCACTGTCCTCGCCGATATTGCAGTTGCGCAGAATGCAGTTAGCCCCGATTTTGACACTGGAGGCGAGTGACACTTTGCCCTCGAACAAACAGTTGATATCGATAGTGACATCAGATCCGCAATCCAGTTCGCCCCGCACATCGAACCGCGCCGGATCGAGCAGCGTGACGCCAGCGGTCATCAATTTGAGTGCTGCTTGCCGCTGAGTAGCACGTTCGACCTCTGCCAGTTGGTCCTTGCTGTTCACGCCAGTCACCTCCAATTCATCTCCAGGGGAAATGGTTTCAACCGCCAGGTTTCCTGCGACCGCCATGGCGAGGATGTCGGTCAAATAATACTCGCCTTGCGCATTGTTATTGCGCAAGGTTGGCAACCATTTTCTTAGCCATTCCGTAGGACAGGCAAGAAAACCGGTGTTGATTTCATTGATTTTGCGCTGCTCCTCGGACGCATCCTTGTCCTCGACGATATCGCGTACATTGCCTTTGGCATCGCGCAGAACCCTGCCCAGTCCCGTGGGATTGGCGATACGCATCGTCAGCCAGACAAGTTTTTCATCTGCCGCCACGCTGACCAGCCGAGACAAGGTATCCGGCGTAATAAGTGGCACGTCGCCGTAAAGCACCAGGGTTACGCCGCCTTCTGGAAGATACGGTAGCGCCTGCAATACGGCATGGCCGGTACCCCGCGGCGGGTCCTGTCTTGCCCAGCTCAGGTTCTGTTCGGCGAAGGCTGCCTGTACCTGCTCTCCGCCGTGACCGTAGACCACGCAAATCTCCTGCGGAGACAATTGTTGTGCAGCCGCCAGAACATACGCAAGCATGGGGCGCCCCGCCACCGTGTGAAGTACTTTAGGCAGCGCAGACTTCATGCGCGTGCCTTGGCCTGCTGCGAGTACGACCACAGACAGTGGAACAATGCGTTTTACTGGATTCATGCCTGACGAGCGCCTTTCCGGATTCCGCTTGAAAACGATCGGATCAACTGTAAATCTCAACAATGTAAAAAGGCAGCGGGATACTCCCGCTGCCTTCAATTGTATGGCGCCTTCCGTTACAACGGCGACTCAAGTGCATTGCCGGTTGTTATTTACGCCGCAACTTCTGGATGGCCTGAAGCTGTGCGGCAAGTTGCGCCAGCTCGGCGACCACCATCGCTCTATCCTGACCGCTGGCGCGATTGGCAAGGGCTTCTTCGGCCGCCCGTTTTGCCTCCTTGACCTTTGCTTCGTCGAGATCATGTGCCCGAATCGATGTGTCGGCAAGTATAGTCAGCGCTTTCGGCTGTACTTCCAGGATTCCGCCGGAGACATAAACGATTTCTTCCTCTGCCTGACCAACAAGTTTTACCTTGACGGTGCCCGGTTTGATGCGGGTAAGCAGAGGTGCGTGATTGGGGAGGATACCGAGTTCGCCGGTTTCCCCGGGGGCCACAACCATCTCCGCATCGCCGGAGAAAATTGATTGCTCTGCAGAAACGATATTGACATGCAATGTTGCCATTTGAATCCTTGATTGAACGTCCGACGTTTAAATTGCGGCCGGCGGCTATCTGCTGCCCGCTATCTGTCGCTGGCCACAATCCGCTTCAGTTCATTTTCTTTGCTTTTTCGAATGCCTCATCGATACCGCCGACCATGTAGAAGGCCTGTTCGGGCAGGGCATCGCATTCGCCATCAACAATCATCTTGAAACCACGGATAGTTTCTTTCAGGGTCACGTACTTGCCAGGACTGCCGGTAAACACTTCGGCAACATGGAAAGGCTGTGACAGGAATCGCTGGATTTTGCGCGCACGCGCCACTGCCAACTTGTCCTCGGGGGATAGTTCATCCATACCCAAGATGGCGATGATGTCGCGCAGCTCCTTGTAGCGCTGCAGGGTTGCCTGCACGCGCCGCGTCACGGTGTAGTGCTCTTCACCAATGACGTTCGGGTCGATCTGGCGCGACGTCGAATCGAGTGGATCGACCGCCGGATAGATACCGAGCGAGGCGATGTCGCGCGACAGCACAACCGTTGCATCCAGATGGGCGAAGGTGGTTGCCGGCGAAGGATCAGTCAGGTCGTCGGCTGGAACGTAAACAGCCTGGATCGAGGTGATTGAGCCGGTCTTGGTTGAGGTGATGCGCTCTTGCAAGACGCCCATTTCTTCGGCCAGCGTAGGTTGATAACCCACCGCTGAGGGCATGCGACCAAGCAGCGCAGACACTTCGGTACCGGCCAAGGTATAGCGATAGATGTTGTCGACGAAGAAAAGAATGTCGCGACCTTCATCGCGGAATTTTTCTGCCATGGTCAGGCCCGAGAGGGCCACGCGCAGACGGTTACCCGGCGGCTCATTCATTTGGCCGAACACCATCGCCACTTTGGATTTGCTCAGATCGTCCTTGTTGATAACGCCGGCATCCGTCATCTCGTGGTAGAAGTCGTTACCTTCGCGGGTGCGTTCGCCAACCCCTGCAAACACGGAAAGTCCGCTGTGCTCCTTGGCAATATTGTTAATGAGCTCCAGCATATTCACGGTCTTGCCTACACCGGCGCCGCCAAACAGTCCAACCTTGCCTCCCTTGGCAAAGGGACAGATCAAGTCGATAACCTTAATGCCGGTTTCAAGCAGATCTACCGACGGCGATAGTTCATCGAACTTCGGCGCTGCCTGGTGAATTTCGCGGCGCTCCGTACCGGCAATGGGGCCGGCTTCGTCGATGGGGCGACCAAGCACATCCATGATGCGACCGAGAGTGCCGGTACCGACGGGAACAGAAATGCCCTTGCCGGTATTCGCGACCTTCATGCCGCGGCGAATGCCGTCCGATGAGCCCATGGCTATGCAACGTACGACGCCATCGCCGAGTTGCTGCTCGACTTCAAACGTCAGGCCCTTTTCGGCAAAGCTGGCCCGATCGCTGTCGACCAGGGTCAATGCGTCATAGACTTTCGGGATGGCGCCGTGTGGAAACTGGATATCCACCACCGCACCGATACATTGAACGACTGTTCCTTGGCTCATGATCTATTCCTAAGCTAAATTTTCAATTCGAATTCTTCTGGGGACACATCGCTATACCGCTGCGGCGCCGCCTACAATCTCGGACAACTCTTTGGTGATCGCCGCCTGACGCGCCTTGTTATAGGTGAGCTTGAGGTCGTCGATCACTTTCTTGGCGTTGTCGGTCGCGGCCTTCATGGCCACCATTCGTGCCGATTGCTCGGAAGCAATGTTTTCGGAGACAGCCTGATAGACGATGGCTTCAACGTAACGCACGAGTAATTCGTCCAATACAGTTTTGGGATCCGGTTCGTAGAGGTAATCCCACGAGGAATCGGGAGCACCAAGCTTGTCGCCGGTCAGCGGCAGCAGCTGCTCGCAAACCGGTTCCTGGCGCATGGTGTTGATGAATTTGGTATAGCAGAGATAGAGTGCATCGATTTTGCCCTCGGCAAATGCATCGAGCTGAATCTTTACCGGACCGATCATCTTTTCGAGGTGCGGCTTGTCGCCCAATCCGATGACGTGCGAGACCACCGGCAATCCATAGCGTTGCAGGAAGGAAAAACCCTTGGTGCCAATCGCGGTCGCTTGCACTTTGGCGGCAGCGCCTTCCCACTCTTTCACCTTGTTGACCATCAAGCGCATGACATTGGTATTCAGGCCGCCGCAAAGGCCTTTATCGGACGTAACCATGATCACGCCCACATTCTTGACTTCGTCGCGCTTGAGCAAAAATGGATGCTTGTAATCCGGATTGGCATGCGACAGGTTCGCGGCAACACTACGAATCTTTTCGCCATAGGGGCGCGCGGCGCGCATACGCTCCTGCGCCTTGCGCATCTTGGCCGCCGCGACCATTTCCATGGCCTTGGTGATCTTGCGTGTGTTTTCCACGCTCTTGATCTTGGTGCGAATTTCTTTTGAGCCTGCCATTTATGCCTCGATGAAGCCCCAGCAGCGTACGCGGCAGCAACTTAACGCGCCGCGCACTTTGCTGAATTAATAAGCGCCTGTTTTCTTGAAGTCTGCCACGGCCGCGTGCAGAGCCTTTTCATCACCCTCCGACAGATTGTTGGCTTTGTCGATAGAGTCGATAAGGGAGGCATATTTTGATTTCACGAAGTCACGCAGGGCTCGTTCAAACTTGAGCGCCTTGCCCACCTCGACGTCGTCCATGTAATTATTGTTGACCGCGAACAGAATCAACGCCATTTCCCAAACCTGCATAGGCGAGTACTGCTGCTGCTTCATCAGCTCGGTTACCATCTTGCCGCGTTCGAGCTGCTTGCGCGTGGCATCGTCGAGATCCGAGGCGAACTGCGCAAATGCAGCCAGCTCGCGGTACTGCGCAAGCGCCAGACGCACGCCGGCACCGGTGTCCTTGCGCTTCATGATCTTGGTTTGTGCGGCGCCACCGACACGGGAAACGGAAACGCCGGCGTTGATAGCGGGACGAATGCCCGCATTGAACAAATCGGTTTCAAGAAAAATCTGCCCGTCCGTAATCGAAATCACATTGGTAGGCACGAAGGCGGACACGTCGCCGGCCTGCGTCTCAATGATCGGCAACGCCGTCAGCGAACCGGTTTTCCCCTTGACCGCGCCTTTTGTGAACTTCTCCACATATTCTTCGTTGACACGAGCTGCGCGCTCGAGAAGACGCGAGTGCAGATAAAAAACATCGCCAGGGTAGGCTTCGCGACCAGGCGGGCGGCGCAGCAGCAAGGAAATCTGGCGATAAGCAACAGCCTGCTTGGAAAGATCGTCATAGATAATCAATGCATCCTGACCACGATCGCGGAAGTACTCGCCCATGGTGCAGCCCGAATAAGGCGCAACGAATTGCATGGCTGCGGATTCGGAGGCGGAAGATGCGACGACGATGGTGTAAGCCATCGCGCCGTATTCTTCAAGCTTGCGTACCACATTGGCGATGGTCGAAGCCTTTTGGCCGACGGCAACATACACGCAAATCAGGTCCTTGCCCTTCTGGTTGATGATCGTATCGATAGCCACTGCGGTCTTGCCGGTCTGGCGATCACCAATAATCAACTCGCGCTGGCCACGCCCCACCGGCACCATGGCATCAATGGACTTCAAACCAGTCTGCACCGGCTGCGAAACCGACTTGCGCGCAATGACGCCAGGAGCAACTTTTTCGATGATGTCGGTCATTTTGGCGTTGACCGGGCCCTTGCCGTCAATCGGCTGGCCCAAAGCATTCACCACGCGTCCAATCAGCTCGGGGCCTACCGGCACATCCAGAATGCGGCCGGTACACTTGACGGTATCGCCCTCGGAAATATGTTCATAGTCGCCCAGTACCACAGCGCCCACGGAATCGCGTTCCAGATTGAGCGCCAAACCGAATGTTCCGCCAGGGAACTCCAGCATTTCACCTTGCATGGCATCGGCCAGTCCATGGACGCGGCAAATACCATCGGTGACCGAGATAACAGTTCCTTCCGAGCGTTTTTCAGCTGCGGCGGGTAATGCCTGGATTTTTGACTTGATCAGTTCGCTGATTTCTGCCGGGTTGATCTGCATTTTCAACTCCAATACTTGAATTCTTGAATGTGCAATTAATGCACGAGGGCCTGAGCCATTTGATTGAGCGTGTCGCGCACCGAGGCATGAACCACATCATCGCCGACCTGAACGCGGGCGCCGCCAATAAGGGACTCATCAACCTTCACTTCGGCTTCGACGCGTTTCCCGTATTTTTTCGCCAGCGCCTCGACCATGCCGGCCTTATCCGCATCCGACATGGGGAACGCACTCGTGATCACCGCCTTGACGACACCATCATGATCGCGTTGCAGACGCCCAAAGTGCTCCGCGATGAACGGCAGCAGTGCTGCTTTGCCGTTGCTGATCAGGATCGATGTGGCGTTCGCCAGCGCTGCCGGCACACTGCCACCAACCACTGAGGCTATCAGCTCTGCCTTCTGGCCGGCGCTCACATTGGGGTTGCCAAGCAGAGAGACCATCTGCGCGTTTACAGCAACTGTAGCCAGCGCTTTCAGCTTTACGCCGAAACCAACAACATCCTTGACATCTACCGCCGAGCGGAATATTGCCTCGGCATAAGGGCGCGCAACCGTGGTGAGCTCGGCCATTACAACTGCGCTTTCAACTGGTTGAGCATTTCGGCATGCGCCTTCGCGTCGACTTCACGCTTCAGAATCTTTTCAGCCCCAGCCACCGCCAGCGCAGCAACCTGATCGCGCAGCTGCTCCCTGGCCTTCTGCTTTTCCTGCTCGATCTGTGCGTGGGCCGCCGCGATGATGCGGTCGGCTTCGGTCTTGGCCTGCGCTTTTGCTGCGTCGATTTGCGCCTGTGCCTGCTTGTCGTTCAGCGCCTTCATTTCTGTTGCCTGATCGCGCGCCTCGCGCAGCATTGCTGCCTTGGCTTTTTCGCCCTCCGCCAAAGCAGTCTTGCCTTTTTCGGCTTCGGCCAGTCCATCGGCGATTTTCTTCCGCCGCTCATCCATTGCACTAGTAAGCGGTGGCCAGATGAACTTGGCTGCAAATGCGATTAGCAGGGCGAACCACACTGCCATCGCGAACAGCGTCGCATTAAGGTTCATAGCGACAACCTTTCTTCGTTCGGTTACCCGTTAATTACTTGATGGCGGACAGCAGCGGATTGGCAAAGCCGAAGAACATGGCGATACCGACACCGATCAGGAATGCCGCGTCGATTAGACCAGCCAGCAAGAACATGAATTTTTGCAGCTGCGGAATAAGTTCCGGTTGGCGTGCGGCAGCTTCCAGGAATTTGGAGCCCATGATGCCGATACCGATACAGGCGCCAAGGGCACCCAGACCAATGATGAGACCGATGCCGAACGCCATATTGGCTTGTACGAGGGCGAGAAACTGTGCCATTTATTTTCCTTTCGTTTACTTAAGTTTTATCAAAATCGTGGAATCAATGATGCTCGTGCGCCATCGCGATATAAACAGACGACAGCACCATGAAAATGAATGCCTGCAGAAGAATGATCAGAATGTGAAACACCGCCCAACCCCAGCTCAGAATGATGGAGCCCGCGGTAAATATGCCGCCCACCATGCCAAGGAGGCCGAGCAACATGAATACAAGCTCGCCTGCATACATATTGCCGAAGAGTCGCATGCCGAGTGAAACGGGTTTTGCGATCAATTCAATGATATTGATGGCCAGGTTGGGAATCCAAAGAAGTGGATTCGAACCGAAGGGGGCGGTAAACAATTCATGCAGAAACCCGCCCACGCCCTTGGCCTTGAAGCTGAAAAAGATGATCAGGAAGAAAACCGTGAACGACATCGCGAAGGTGACGTTCAGATCAGTGGAGGGTACCGATTTCCAGTGGTGGACGTGGAAAAACTTCATCGTCTCGCCGACAAAATCGATAGGAATCAAATCCATCAGATTCATCATGAAAACCAGCACGAAAATTGTTAGCGCCAATGGGCCAAGGAAAGAGCGATCGCCCGGGAAGACGTCCCTGACAGTGTTGTCGATGAATTCCAGCATGATTTCGACAAAACTCTGCAAACGTCCGGGAACGCCAGAAGTCGCACGACGTGCAACGAGCCAAAAAATGCCGAGACCAACAATGCCCAAGATCACGGACATGATTAGCGAATCAACGTTGATCGTCCAAAAGCCCCCGTCTCCAAACGAAAACTTGAGGTTGGCCAGATGGTGGGAAATATATTCTGATGGAGTGATTTCGTTACCGGACGTCATGATTTTTCGATTAGCGAATGATCCAAACTGCTAGCCCTTGCCCCAACAAGGCAAACCCCATCGCCGCAACCAGCCAACTTGCGACAAACCAACCACTTGCAAGCGCACATAACATCAATGCAAGCACGGTCACCACCTTTGCAATCTCCGCCAGCACATGCCTGCACAATACATGCTTGCCCGAAATTGCAATAACCTTGGACTCTCTCGCCAATACCGAATAGACGAGACTACCGACCAGCGCCGTCCCCCCACCATAAAAAGCGGAAAGTGACGCCTGCCATCCGTCAATAAAAAATGCAGCTGCCGAAACCAAGAGGATCGACAACGCCTGAAGAAGGATGACCTTGCGATAAAGCTGCGCGAGAGAGTCTTTAAGCACTTCCGGGCCTTACCAGCAAAGTCAAATCGGTTAAACCACCCTACAAAGCCTGTCGATTATAAGCGCGGAGTGTTACGCCCGTCAAACCATTTTGGTGCGCCGCAGCAACGGCACGCACTGTATAAGCGCTTGATAGCAAATGCGGTTTAGCCGGGCGCCGGGCGTAATCAAGCACTTTGCCGTGCGTGCCTTAATCAGCTATTTCAGCTTGGTCCGTTGCAAAATCCCGTCCAGATGTTCGTAGTCCAGAAAATCAATGGTCAGTGAACCCCTGCCCTTGCTGTCCGCTTTCAAGGAGACGCGCGTGCCCAGCTTTTCGGACAGTTCGTTTTCAAGGCGTCGGGTGTCGCCACTCTGTGATAACGCGGCCTTGCTGGGTTTGGGCGGGGTACCCTCGGTCTTCACCAGGCGCTCCGCATCGCGGACACTCAAATCCTTGTGGATAATCTGATGCGCAAGTTCGACTTGTCTGGATTTGGCCAGCGATAACAGCGCACGCGCATGACCCATATCGAGTTTGGCTTCCATCACCATATCCTGAACCGGCTTGGCCAGTTCCAGCAAACGCAACAAATTGGAAACGGCGGCACGTGAGCGGCCCACCGCTTGCGCCGCTTCCTCGTGTGTCAGTTTGAATTCCTCGATCAACCGTTGAATGCCTGCCGCCTCTTCCATTGCATTCAGATCTTCGCGCTGGATATTTTCGATCAGGCCAATGCCGAGGGCCGCATCGTCGGCAATTTCGCGCACCAAAGCGGGCACTGAACTGAGACCTGCAATTTGAGCTGCGCGCCAACGACGTTCCCCGGCAATGATCTCGAATTTCCCGCCCCCTATTTCCCGCGTCAGGATCGGCTGCACGATACCGCGTTGTTTAATGGAGGCGGCCAACTCATCGAGCGCGACCTTATCCATCCTGGTACGAGGTTGATATTTTCCCGGCTTCAGGTCGTCAATAGCCAGTACGCGTAACTCGCCTTCTTGATTCGCTGCGCTTTCTTTGTTTCCGCCCAGCAGCGCGTCCAGGCCGCGACCCAACCCTTTTTGCTTGATCATGCGACCTTGGCCTCTTCTGTCTTGATTCCCTGTCGACCCAGTAACTCACGGGCAAAAGCCATATGTGCTGTCGCCCCCTTGGATGTCGGGTCATAAATGATCACCGGTTTGCCAAAAGAGGGGGCCTCTGCAATTCGAATGTTGCGGGGAATCACGGTGTCAAAAACCTTGTCTCCAAAATGTGACTTGATTTCGTCAGACACCTGATTAGTCAGTGATGAGCGCGGGTCATACATAGTGCGGACCAACGCTTCGATCTCAATTTTCGGGTTCAAATTTGCTTTCACCTTGCGCAGTGTCCCGACCAAGTCGCTCAACCCCTCAAGTGCGTAGTATTCGCATTGCATGGGAATGATTACCGAGTCTGCCGCCGTTAACGCATTTACCGTCAACATATTGAGCGCGGGTGGACAATCCACAATAACAAAATCATAGTCGTCGGCAATCGGAGCCAGCGCGTCTTTCAGACGATATTCGCGCCGATCGATATCAATCAGTTCAATCTCTGCCCCGGCCAGATCGCGGTTTGCCGGGAGCACATCATATTGGCCCTCTGCGCGGACACGTGCATCCACGACACCATATTCGCCCAGCAAGACGCCGTATAGTGTTTTTTCGACGCCGCTTTTATCGATGCCGCTGCCGGTGGTCGCGTTCCCTTGCGGATCGAGGTCGATAAGCAACGCGCGTTGACCATAATGTGCCAGCGTCGCCGACAAATTGACGGCGATGGAGGTTTTTCCCACGCCGCCCTTTTGATTTGCAATTGCAAAAACTTTCATTTCAGGCCTTTTTTAATACTACAAGATGTCGCTTACCTTCAATTTGCGGCACGCTAAGTTCAATCACCTGTTCGACTTTGTGCGTCGCGGGTAATCGGGCAATTTCGTCGTGTGGATATACACCCTTCATAGCAAAAAATCGGCCACTGTCCACGACGGTGTGTGCGGCACTATTTATAAAATCGCTTAATTCGGCGAATGCCCGGGAAATAACCAAGTCGAATTTTGCTAAGGGCTGATAATGTTCCACCCTCTCGCAGACGACCCATGCATTTTTGAGCCCGAGCTCTGTTATCGCCTGACGGACGAAAGTGGTTTTTTTCTGCAAACTGTCCAGCATGGTGACGCTGGAGTCCGCGCGTGCAATCGCCAGCGGAATGCCGGGTAGCCCGCCGCCCGTGCCAACATCCAATATGTTCACCGCATTCAGATATGGCAAAACTGCAAGGCTATCGAGAATATGCAGGCCGATCATCTTCTCTGGTTCCCGCACTGCCGTGAGGTTGTAGGTTTTATTCCATTTGCAGAGCAGGCCAACATACTCAAGCAATTTTTCTTGTTGTTGGACCGAAATGGCCAGTGCGAGCTCTTTCAGCCCGTTAGTCAGCAGGTCGGTCAGCTCATCATTTATGATTGAATTGCTCATTCCCTCGGTATTTAAATTCGATTCTGTTGTTTTGAGCCGGCTTCCCCATGGGACGAGCTTGTAACCAGGCTTTAAGACCTTGGGAGCCCTGCGTGGGTCACTATGCAGCGCTTGCCCGTGCCACAGCGAATCCGCGCTTGACATGAACCAACAGCAATGAAATCGCCGCTGGGGTTACGCCCTGAATTCTTGATGCCTGCCCAACCGTTTCGGGCTTATGCTGGTTAAGCTTGAGCTGTACCTCTCGGGACAATCCACGAACCATCAGATAATCAATATCAATCGGCAAGCGAGTATCTTCGCTTGCTCGACTGTGGGCAATTTCATCTTGCTGACGATCAATGTAGCCCTGATACTTCGCAGCAATTTCCACCTGCTCGGCAACTCCTGGGTCTACCTGCGGGTCCGCTGCTAAGGGCAGGGTCATCAGCGCCGCATAGCTAACATTGGGGCGGCGCAGCAGCTCGAACATCGAGTAATCCCGTTCAATGGTGTCCCCGAGAACACGTATCGCATCAGCTTCCGGCAACCTTGCGGGCTGAGCCCAGGTTGCCTTCAACCTGGCGGTTTCTTTTTCGACTGTCTCATGCTTCTTGCAGAACGACTCCCATCGCGCGTCATCGACGATGCCTAAATTGCGTCCTGTTTCCGTCAGTCGTGCATCGGCATTGTCTTCCCGAAGTTGAAGACGATATTCTGCCCGGCTGGTAAACATGCGATACGGTTCGGAGACGCCACGGGTAATTAGATCGTCCACCAGCACCCCCAGATAAGCCTCATCCCTGCGCGGACTCCATGCCTCTTCATCGCGGGCCGAGCGCGCAGCATTGATACCCGCCAACAATCCCTGCGCCGCGGCCTCTTCATAACCTGTGGTGCCATTTATCTGGCCCGCAAAAAAGAGCGCCGATATCGCCTTGGTTTCCAGCGAAGCCTTTAGCCCTCGGGGATCGAAATAGTCGTACTCGATTGCATAACCGGGCCGCAAAATATGTGCCTTCTCCAGCCCGGGAATTGAGCGTACGACTTTCATTTGTATATCGAATGGCAGCGATGTGGAAATACCATTTGGATAGTATTCGTTGGTCGTCAGACCTTCGGGCTCAAGAAAAATCTGATGACTGGCCTTGTTTGCAAAGCGATGAATCTTGTCTTCGATTGAAGGGCAGTAACGAGGGCCGATGCCTTCGATCATGCCGGTAAACATTGGCGAACGATCCAGCCCGGCGCGTATTGCCTCGTGCGTCTGCTCGTTGGTGTGCGTGATCCAGCAAGGAACTTGCTGCGGGTGCAGACTGCGTTTACCAAGAAATGAAAATACCGGCACCGGCTCATCTCCGGCCTGCATTTGCAGCCCTGAAAAATCTATGGTGCGGCCATCGATTCGCGGTGGGGTCCCGGTCTTTAGACGGCCAACGGGTAACTTTAACTCGCGCAACTTGGCAGCGAGAGTAAGCGCAGGAGGGTCACCCGCGCGACCCGCGGCATGACTTTCCAAGCCCACATGAATTTTTCCTCCAAGGAAGGTACCCGCCGTAAGAACCACCGCCCGAGAATAAAAGCGGATGCCCACTTGCGTTATAACGCCAATTACTCGAGGGGTTAAGCTGGCCTCATCCAAAATCAAATCGTCAACCGCCTGTTGAAAGAGCCACAGATTAGGTTGATTTTCCAAACGGCGCCGGATAGCGGCCCGATATAGCACTCTGTCCGCCTGGGCGCGTGTTGCACGCACTGCGGGCCCCTTGCTCCCGTTAAGTATACGAAATTGAATGCCGGCTTCATCCGCCGCCAACGCCATGGCACCTCCAAGAGCATCAATTTCTTTAACCAGATGACCTTTGCCTATGCCACCAATTGACGGGTTGCATGACATCTGCCCGAGCGTCTCTATCGAGTGAGTAAGCAAACACGTTCTCGCACCCCCGCGCGCAGCGGCGAGCGCGGCTTCGGTGCCGGCATGGCCGCCGCCAATCACGATCACATCAAAACAACTTGGAAAGTCCATGATTTCGCTAGTGTTTATATCCAGTTAGGGGAGACGAATTCTAAGGCAAAGACCAAGAAAAGGCTATTACCAGGCTTGCCGAGATACGCAGACCTGAAGCAAGGCATGAAGACGCTCCTAGTTTCACGTGAAACAATAGACTATTTGCCGATACAGAACCTGCTAAAAATTTCTCCCAAAAGATCATCCGATGTGAATTCACCCGTTATTGTCGATAAGGCATTTTGGGCAAGACGCAACCCTTCGGCGAAAAGATCAAGTTGTGATGCCACCATCTTGGCGTCCTCCAAATGTGCTATCGCGTCATTTAGCGCTGCCATATGCCGGGCACGAGCCATAAAGACTCCTTCCCCACTTGGCTGCCACCCAGCGGTTTCAAGCAACCACCTGCGCACTAAGTCAATCCCCTCGCCGGTTAGCGCAGAAAGTCGAATTTGAGTATCTTTACCGTCGCCGCGTCGACTTGCCTGCTGGGCATGTATGTCAATCTTGTTGTACACCCAAACAATTGGCAGATTAGGCGGCAGCTTTGCTAGAATTTCCGCCTCAGCGGTGCCAATCATTTCGCCAGCTTCCGCTATTAGCATGGCAGCACCCGCCTGGTTAATCGCCGCCCAAGTACGCCTTATCCCTATTTTCTCCACTTCATCCTGCGCATCGCGCAAACCGGCCGTATCAATAAGATGAATCGGCACCCCCTCTAACAATATTGTCGCCCGTACATAATCACGTGTGGTCCCGGGTACAGGGCTAACAATGGCAACATCCTCGCCTGCCAAACTATTAAGCAGACTTGATTTTCCGACATTTGGCCGACCGATCAACACAACGGTCAGTCCGTCGCGCAAAACCACACCCTGTCCGGCTTCGTGCATTAACTGCTGCACCTGCTTTTGCAAGGCATCCAATGCCTGCGTTTGTGCCGACCGATCCGACGGGTTAATTTCTTCTTCCGGAAAATCGATGCTCGCTTCTACATGCATACGCAACTCGATGAGGCCATTTTTCAGCCCATTCACTCTGGCAGAAAACTCACCCGTCAGGGAGCGGGCCGCGGAATGCGCCGCCGCAGCGGAGCTGGCCGCAATTAGATCTGCCACACTTTCGGCTTGGGCAAGATCAAGCTTCTCGTTAAGATAGGCGCGCCTTGTAAACTCTCCCGGGACAGCCAAGCGACAGCCAAGCGACAAGCAACGCTGGAGCAGTTGCCGTAACACCACCGGTCCACCGTGCCCATGCAATTCGCAGACCTCTTCTCCCGTATATGAGTTTGGCTGGGGAAAATAGAGGACGATTCCTTGATCTATGGCATCTCCTGTCGCATCCCGAAAAGTTGCGAGTGTGGCGACCCTCGCAGCGGGCACTCTGCCAACAATTGATTGCAAAAGCGAACTTGTGAGGGGTCCGGAAACGCGCACCACCCCAATCCCACCCTGACCGGCCGGTGTTGCGATTGCAGCAATAGTTTGTCCGGAATCAGTCATTGTTCGCCTCGGCTCAGGGAAGTGCTGTAGCTGGTTATGCTGTTTCACGTGAAACATCGTCTCGCTATTCTGCAGAAAAAAAGGCCGCCGGCACATTGGTACCGGCGGCCTTTTGTCGTTTTGTGGTTATTCTGTGGTTACTCAGCGTTTTGCCGGTTTCAGGGTAACGCTAGCCAGCGATTTGTTGATATACCACTGCTGAGCGATGCCCAATAAATTCTGCATCGTCCAATAGAGCACCAAGCCGGCAGGGAAAAAGAAAAACATGATTGAGAACACCAAGGGCATGATCATCATGACCTTGGCCTGGACAGGATCAGCGGGTGCGGGATTCAGCTTTGTCTGCACAATCATCGAGGCACCCATGATGATGGGAAGCACATAGAAAGGGTCTGGGGTTGAAAGGTCGTGGATCCAGCCAACCCATGGCGCATTACGCAGTTCCACCGCCCCCAGCAGCACCCAGTAAAGGGCAATGAAAAAGGGCATTTGCACAAGTATGGGGAGACATCCGCCGAGGGGATTAATTTTCTCGGTCCTGTACAGCTCCATCATTGCTTGATTCATCTTCAACTTGTCGTCGCCATAGCGGGCCTTCATGGCCTCGATCTTCGGCGCCAACTGTTTCATGTGCGCCATCGACTTTCCCGCTTTCTGATTCAAGGGGAAAAATACCAGTTTGATGAGAATCGTGAAAATGATGATGGTCCAGCCCCAATTGCCTACCAGGTTGTGAATCCAAGAGAGTACGACGAACATTGGGTAAGCAAGGACCTTGAGCCAGCCGTAATCGACCACAAGATCAAGGCCGGGCGCCAACTCCTTAAGTTTTTCCTGCTCCTGTGGTCCGGCATATAGCGGCATTGACAGGGACGTCGCCCCATTCGCCGCGACCGGGGCGATTGATACGATTACGCCAGCCGTATAAAGATTCGAGTCTTCTATTTTCTTCGCGAAAAATTCACGCTTTCCCGCGCCTTGGGGAAGCCATGCGGAAACAAAATAGTGTTGAACCATCGCCAGCCAACCGTCTTCCGCCTCCTTTGGAAAGCTCAGTTTTGACTTGTCTATTTTTGATTTGTCGATATCAGTAAAGGATATTTTCTGATATTTCTTTTCTTCTGTATAAATCGCCGGCCCAGTGAAGGTTACAACACCTGTGAATGGGTTTCCGCCTGCGTGTTCTCCCTCCGGCGGATTGGCGTCGCGCACAAACTGAAAATATGCGCTTGGACTGACTGGGTTTGATGTTTCATTCTTGATGTCATACCGGACACCGATCACATAGCTCCCGCGCTTGAAGCTGTATGTTTTATTTATCAACAAGCCTGGTGTATCTCGATTGGTAAGCGTTACATCTAGCGAGTCGGCGTCCCGCAACTCAAAGCTGTCGCCGCTCGCAGACCACAATGCCGTGTGGTTCGGCAATCCTGGCCCCAGCAACCCTGATTGCGTTACAAAATATGCACCTGCTTTGTCCTGCATGAGGGGAAACGCCCCCAAGTCCTTTCCGTGCGACAAATGCTTGAGAAGATTTATGCTGCGTATATCGCCGCCCAGGCTGTCAATACTTATTGCGAACAGGTCTGTGCGCACAAAAATACGTTTCCCACTACTTGGCAACTGTTCGACCATGTTGGGGCTTTGCGCCACCGTCAGAGTTGTTGTTTGTGCGGGTATGGTGGCCCCTGCGATTTCTCCCTTGCCGACAACTGTAGCAGTCGCTTGTATCGGTGCCGGAGCAGCCGGCGGAAGGTTATGTTTTTGCCACGCCTCCCATAAAAAAAGACCGGAAGCAGAAAAAACAACTAATGCGATAACTCTTTGCGTATCCATGGAAGGCCAAAAGAAAGGGGGGAAGGAAATATCTTGGAGAACAGCTGGACAGAACTAAGGCACAGGATCATAGCCGCCATCGCACCAGGGATGGCAGCGCAGCACGCGTCGGAAAGTCAGGTTACAACCGTATATTGCACCGTGCTTGGCCAACGCCTCCGCCGCATAGTGCGAACAGGTTGGAGAAAATCGGCACTGAGAGCCAAGCCAAGGGCTCAATGTCAGTTGATAAACCCTGACCATGTGGATAAGCGCCCGCGCCAAAATCGACATCAGCGCGAACTATCCGTGGATTGGTTCGAAAGAGCGTGCACCAGATTAAACGCGCTTTCAATAACCCTTTGTATAGACCCGCCCGAACCCATCTCGGTGGCATCTACCCTCTGTGTTAACGAAATCAGCATATCGACAGGAAGCGCACGAATTTCATGCCGGCGAAAAGACTCCCTGACCCAGCGCTTGAATTGGTTTCGATCAACTGCGGACTTGAGAAGCCGCTTCGGAACAGAAATAGCAATGCGCGCATGTGCTATTGAACCGCATTGATAACTGATATCTGTTGTCGCCGAGAGATATTTAATGGAGACGGCCGACAAGCGCTTGTTCGGCTCTACCGTCTTTGACGGACAATCTGCACGGACCATTCGGCCTTGCTTGAGAACCAAGGCCACTCCCCGCTGATGAAGTCGCATCGCCTTGGTCAGCTTTTGGCCGGCGGTGGAGACAGCCTTCAATCTTTTTCCTTTAGGCCCCGGGGATTCGAGGGCTCAACCATACCGGCAAGCCGCTTGTTGTTATCACCCTTGGATGATATCGCGGCAGGCGGTCAATGTGTCTCTATACGGCCAGGCGGGCACGGCCCTTCGCCCGACGGGCGTTAATGACCGCACGGCCTCCCGCTGTTTTCATGCGAACAAGGAAACCATGGGTTTTTTTGCGACGAGCCACTGAAGGCTGGTAAGTGCGTTTCATAATCGTACTCAATAAGTTAGGTCATTACGGACTACGAGCATACCTACTCGCAGAACTCGGCATTATCCAGTTTTTTCAATCCGTTAGTCAAGGCTGATGGGGCGCTTTTGCTCTTGGCGTCACCCAAGCTCTACCAAATCGGGCGCGTAATCTGAGAAGTAATGCTTCTCACCGCCCATCCGCTTGTGGATAAGTCCTCATGAAAAGGATAAAATCCCCAAACGCAAGAAGCCCTTAATTTATCTCGAATAAATCAACTTCCTCTCCTGTCGTCATCGAATCCACCCCTCGAATGCATCCTTTCTGGCAATCCTGCGTCAATGAATTTCAGCAGGAATTATCGCAACACCAATTCAATACGTGGATAAAGCCACTGCGTTTTGAACAGGATGCTGACGGGTTCACGCTTATTGCCCCCAATCGACATGTATTGCAATGGGTAAAAGAGCGATTGCTGTCCAGGATTGAGCGATCCGGCGAACAATTTTTCTCTCGGTCTCTGCGCCTAGACTTGGCGCTAGAGGAAGAGGCCGCCGAAGAAATTTTATCTTCGAACGACGATACTGCGCCTAATGCCTTACCCGAGGATATGCGCACTTCGCCCGGCGCTGCGAATAAGGCGCCACCACACCGTCTGAACCCTTCTTTTACCTTTAATACCTTCGTTGGCGGTAAAGCAAACCAGCTGGCAAGAGCTGCTGCGCTCCAGGTTGGACAAAATCCTGGTCAAGCATATAACCCTTTATTTATTTATGGCACTACTGGTCTCGGCAAGACACACTTGGTACAGGCCATAGGAAATCAGCTTCTTGTACAGAATCCACGCGCAAATATCCGCTATATACATGCGGAGCAATTCGTCACCGATGTCGTAAAGGCTTACCAGCACAAGGCTTTTGACACCTTTAAAAAGTCGTATCACACACTGGACTTGCTGCTCATCGACGATATTCAGTTCCTTGGTGGTAAATCGAGAACCCAAGAAGAGTTTTTCTATGCCTTCAACGCTCTTATTGAAGGGGGCAAGCAAGTCGTCATTACCAGTGACAGATTCCCCAAAGAAATTTCCGGTATCGAAGATCGTCTCATTTCCAGGTTCGGTTGGGGACTCACCGTTTCAGTAGAGCCCCCTGAACTTGAAATGCGTGTGGCGATCTTGATCAAGAAGGCAGAAAACGAAAGCGTAATTCTCGCTGAAGATGTTGCATTCTTCATTGCCAAGCATATACGTTCCAATGTGCGCGAATTGGAGGGCGGTCTGAAACGCGTTCTCGCCTATTCCCGTTTCAACAATATCCCTGTATCCCTAAGCGCTGCCAAAGAAGCACTAAAAGACTTGCTGGCTGTACTCAATAGACAAATCTCGATCGACAACATCCAAAAAACGGTCGCTGACTATTACAAAATCAAAGTCTCTGAAATGTATTCCAAAAAACGCGTTCGCTCCTTGGCAAGACCCAGACAAATTGCCATGGCGCTTGCCAAGGAGTTGACGCCGATGTCTTTACCGGAAATAGGTGAAGCCTTTGGTGGCCGCGATCATACGACCGTGCTTCACGCGTGCAGAAAAGTAAATGAGCTTGTGGAAGCAGATCAGCTGGTAGCACGAGATCACGCGCTACTAATGCAAATCTTGCGCGGCTAGGTTTTACCACGCTTTTTCATAACTCCCCGGGCGTCAAATTTTCACCTTAAACTTTGTGGATAAGTTTTTTGTGATCGTTAAAATCCCTTTTTTTCTTGTTTTATCCACATATATCAACCAGCTTCTGATCTTCCATACGCAGGTTTAAATTTTATTAAGTATATGAATTCAAATCAGTAACTGAACATATACGTAAAACCTTCGGCCCTTAACTATTATCTATTAGGTTTAATTATGGTAACTATTAAAGCTAAGAACAGCACCTTGTTGGGCCCCTTACAGTTTGTGACCGGTATTGTGGAAAGGCGTCACACACTGCCAATACTGTCCAATGTTCTGGTCGACGTAACCGAACAAGCGGTGTGTTTTTTAGCGACAGATCTCGAAGTACAAATCAAGGCAACCGCAAAACTGGAGGGAAATCACAAACCAGGAAGCATGACGGTAGGGGCCAAAAAGCTCCAGGACATATTGAGGGCGCTTCCGCCGGATGCCGATACCTCGCTCGATACCAAAGAAAACCGCCTTACCGTGAAGGCGGGGAAAAGCCGCTTTGCGCTACAGACACTAGCGGCGGCGGATTTTCCCCGCATTGCCGAAGCCAAAGATGCAGCCACGGAATTTTCCTTGCCCCAGCGAGACTTCAGAAAAGTACTGGAGCTGGTCCAGTTCGCGATGGCGGTACAGGATATTCGTTACTACCTCAATGGAGTGCTGCTATCGACGGAAGGCAATACGCTACGCGTAGTTGCAACGGATGGCCATCGACTGTCAATGGCCCAGCATCAATTGCCAGAGCAAGTAGCAAAAATAGATGCCATCCTGCCACGGAAAACAGTCCTTGAGTTGATCAAACTTCTGGACGAGAGTGATGATCCGATTCATCTGGCAATGCACCAAAATCAGGTCAAATTTGCTTTTGAGGGTATAGAGATAGTTAGTAAAATTGTGGAAGGGAAGTTTCCCGATTACACAAAAGTGATCCCCAGTGGTTACGTCAACCACGTCTCTCTCAACAGGGTTGAATTTCAGGGTGCCCTGCAGCGAGCATCCATTTTGTCAAACGACAAAATCAGGGGAGTAAGACTGGTGTTTACAAAGGATTCGCTGTCGATGATCTGCTCAAACAACGAGCAGGAGGAGGCAGAGGAGAATTTGCCGATCAGCTATGATAAAGAGGCCCTGGATATTGCTTTTAATATTGCATACTTGTTGGATGTTCTGGGCCATCTTACGTCTGAGACGGTCCTGCTTTCGCTGGGCGAAGCCAATATGTCTAGTGCACTTATCACGCAGCCCGGGGGCGAAGATTTCAAATATGTTGTGATGCCGATGCGTATTTGAATCGGCACGAGACCACCCAAAATAATTATTAGTAAACTAGGAAGCAAATGGTACCCGCAAAAAAGCAAGACGAAAAAGCATACGATTCAGACTCGATAAAAATACTCAAGGGTTTGGAAGCTGTACGCAAGCGACCGGGAATGTACATCGGCGACACTTCCGATGGTACGGGCTTGCATCATATGGTTTTTGAAGTTGTCGATAACGCAATTGATGAGGCACTCGCGGGCTACTGCGATGACATCAAGGTGACAATTCATACAGACAACTCCATTTCCGTAATCGATAACGGCCGAGGCATTCCCACGGGCGTGAAGGAAGACGACGAATTCAAGCGGTCTGCAGCAGAAATTGTAATGACCGAGCTTCATGCAGGTGGCAAGTTTGACGCAAATTCATACAAAGTTTCCGGGGGCTTACACGGGGTGGGCGTATCGGTTGTCAACGCCCTATCCGAATGGTTGAAACTACGTATACGCCGAGACGGGAAGATGTATGAGATGGAGTTTCGTCATGGCGAGCGCGTCTCCCCCCTGGCAACGGTGGGCACCACGGATAAGCGGGGTACGGAGGTTCACTTTCTGGCAGCAAAAGAGACGTTTTCGCATATCGAATTTCATTACGAAATCCTTGCCAAGCGGCTGCGCGAACTGTCGTTCTTGAACAATGGCGTGAAAATCGAACTGATAGACCAGCGTAACGGCAAGAGCGAAAACTTTGCCTATTCGGGCGGAGTCAAGGGTTTTGTCGAATACATGAACCGCTCAAAGACGGTCCTACACCCGAAAGTCTTTTATTCGGTTGGTGAGAAAGACGGCATAACGGTCGAAGTCTCCATGCAATGGAATGACAGTTATAGCGAGACGGTGCAATGCTTTACAAACAATATTCCGCAACGCGACGGGGGCACGCATCTCACCGGACTCCGTACCGCAATGACGCGGGTTCTTAATAAATATATCGAAGAAAACGAACTGGCCAAAAAAGCCAAAATAGAGACGGCGGGCGACGATATGCGGGAAGGATTGACCTGCGTTCTGTCGGTCAAAGTTCCAGAGCCAAAATTCTCTTCACAGACCAAGGATAAACTCGTATCGAGCGAGGTCCAGCCGGTTGTACAGGAAGTCGTAGCTGCCAAGCTAACCGAATATTTGCTGGAGAATCCGGCAGATGCAAAAACGATCTGCGGAAAAATCATTGAGGCCGCACGCGCGCGCGACGCCGCCCGCAAAGCAAGGGAGCTGACAAGGCGGAAGGGGGTAATGGACGGGGTCGGCTTGCCCGGAAAGCTCGCTGACTGCCAGGAAAAAGACCCAGCGCTTTGTGAACTTTATATCGTAGAGGGAGACTCTGCGGGTGGCTCAGCCAAACAGGGGCGTGATCGTAAATTTCAGGCAATTTTGCCACTTCGCGGCAAGGTTCTGAATGTTGAAAAAGCCCGAATAGACAAGGTAATTTCGTCAGAACAAATTGCCACCTTGATCACCGCACTTGGCGCCGGCATCGGGAAAGACGATTTCAACCACGATAAGCTGCGCTACCACCGCATCATCATCATGACGGACGCAGATGTGGACGGCGCGCATATCCGCACGCTGTTGCTGACGTTCTTTTATCGCCAGATGCCGCAGCTTGTGGAGAATGGCTATATTTACATAGCACAGCCGCCGCTTTATAAAATCAAAATGGGCAAGGAAGAGCGGTACGTCAAAGATGAGTTGGAACTCAAACAGGCGCAGCTCAAAAAAGCACTGAATGAGGCCCAGCTAAACCCGGGTGGCGGAGGCGCCGCTATTTCCGGTGAGGCGCTTGAGATAATCGCCAAGGATTTTCTAATGACGGACGCTGTTATTGGCCGGTTGACCCGCACCTTTGACCCGGAGGTGCTCACTGGACTCCTGCAGTGCCCAAGATTCGATCTGACGAATGCAGAAAATGCGTCCAAGGCAGCCGTTTGGCTCACGGACGTAGTGGGTGCCCATCACCTTACTGTCAAGGTTGAGGCGGACGAAGCGCACGATGCATACCGACTTCGCTGCGTAAAAACGCTCCATGGGAACACCAGGGAAACCGTATTGGACACAACGTTTATAGAAACCGGTGATTACGAGCAGATAGTTAAAACGGCGCAGACGTTGAATGGGTTGATCCGAGAAAGCGCCGAAATCAGAAGAGGTGAAAAGGCCTTGGCTGTAAAATCCTTCGCGGAAGCGCTCACGTGGTTAATCGAGCAGGCAAAGGATGGAATGCATATTCAACGTTACAAAGGACTTGGTGAAATGAATCCCGAGCAATTATGGGAAACCACCATGGATCCAAAGGTGCGGATATTGAACAGGGTTCAGATTGAAGATGCCATTGGCGCAGACGAAATATTTACTACCTTAATGGGGGACGATGTAGAACCGCGCCGTGCATTTATAGAGAGCAATGCGCTGATCGTTCAGAATCTGGACGTATAAAATTTGTAGGTTCTCAAAATACATGAGAATTTTCTCAGTAATTGAGAACAGCGTGGAATAGGAAACGCCCGCAATCGCGGGCGTTTTCATTTTTACTCAAATAGTTCAGCTAATCGCCACACCACGCGGCGCCCGCTGCGCATCACCAAAATTATCGTGTATCTCTGAGGATTGATCGTCAGCCATTGATTGTGACGAGATAAGAAAACGCCCGGCATACCCGGGCGTCGAAGGAAAGAGAATGAATATAGCTAGCGACTATTGCAATGAAATAAAAGAGTAGCTCGGTAACTCCTGATGACGGCCAACATTAGTCGGCAACCGCGGATATTGCGATGCAAGCAAACGAACCACGTGAAGAAGCTGACCTGGCAAAAGAGCGCTGGGAGAAACTCATGGCGGACTGGCCTGAAATGTTTTGCTTCCGACTTCGAGGATGTCGACGTCACCCGATGAATTGATCCACATTGCGCGCGATTTGACACGCCGTGTACACGCGACCGGCAGTCTGCTGCTTGAAGGGTGTCCTCCATCATCCATGCAGTGAGTTCTTGAGCCGATGCAAATGAGTCATGCCGACCCGTTTATTGACAGCGCATAAAATATATGTAATTGTATTGGTGACACATTTACCGGAAACAGCATGCCAACAAGTACCCGTTTCGTCGTCGCAGTTCACACGCTCGCCGCCCTCGCGGTCGGTGAGGATAAGCCCATGCGGTCCGAAGACCTCGCCTATTCCGTGAATACCAGCCCTGTCGTGATCCGCGGGTTGCTGTCGCGCCTGGGTGACGCCGGCCTCACACATTCCCAGCTTGGCGCGGGTGGGGGTGCGCTACTCGCCAAACCAGCCAAGAAGATTAGGCTGCTGGACGTCTATGAGGCTGTCGAGGATACCGAGTTATTTTCACTGCATCGGACACCGCCCTGTGAAAACTGCGCGGTCGGAGGCAACATTCTGGAGGCGCTTCAACCGACGTTGATGCGCGCGCGAAAGAGCTTGGAGAATGAACTCGCAAAGGTCACCATCGCCGACGTTGCCTCTGAGGTGGCACGGCTAGGCAAATTCAGCGTCCCGTTGGTGCGGTGACGTGTTTTTTTGATATTATATGTAAGTGTGTTGATTACACATTTATATACTGTCCAGCCTAACGTAGGGCAGGACTAAACGGACAGCATCGGGGCGCTGCCGTTATTGGAGCCTGAAGACCCCATCATCTAACAGGAGCATTGAAATGAGTATCGGCATTATCGGAGCAGGCGCCCTAGGCTCGAACGTGGCGCGATCGCTGGCAAAGAACGGGATCTCGGCAACCATTGCAAACCGTCGGGGTCCAGAGTCGCTGAAAGGCCTGATCCAAGAACTTGGCCCTTCAATCAAGGCCGGAACCGTGCAGGAAGCAGCAAGCGCGGATATCGTACTCGTGGCCGTGCGCTGGGTCGATCTCGAAAACGCGCTGAGCGCCCTACCCGCCTGGAACGGCCGCATCGTAATCGACGGCACTAATCCGGTCGAGTTCCTCGACCCCAACTCGCCGGACGCCAAGGACCCGAACAATCCCCTTGCCGCGTATGGCATCAAACCCATCGATCTCGGCGGCAAGCATTCCAGCGCGGTCTTTCGTGATCTGGTTCCCGGTGCGCGGGTCGTCAAGGCATTCAACCACCTCGACGTCAACGTCCTGCCGGAGCCGGCGATATCGGGAGGCAAGCGTGTCCTCTTCTACTCAGGCGACGACGCAGATGCGAAGGCCCAAGTTCGCAAACTTCTCGAACAGACTGGCTTTTTCCCCATCGACCTCGGTACGCTCGACGCGGGCGCACCGTTGGCCTCGGTCCCGTTCGGTTCGCTTGCGGCCACCAACTTCATCAAGATATGACGGTCTGGGCATTCGGCCTGGTGGGCAGCGAGCACGCTAATACGCTAGCGATACAGTGAGCTGCCCAACCCAAGGCGACACACTCGGAGCAACACGGGACTCATCCATACCCGTTATGTCGACTCTGCAACTCTCCACGACATGCAACAGCGAACTCACGCAGTGGGTTTTCGGCGTCCTCATCAATGAGTTTTGCCAATTCCTCGAAGGTCTTGTTAGGCGAAAGATAAGTCTGGAGAATGGCTCGAATTGTCCCATTAGCTTTTTCGACAACGCATGGCGAAGAAATGATCTGCATCCAGTTCAATAGAGCGTAAAGCTTTACGAGCTTTGAGAGATCCGCTCTTACGCGCTGGTAGGCATCCGCATACAGCCTGGATGCCTCTTCGATGAATTCCCAATAGAGCGTCGCCCGTAGGTTTCGACTTTCCGTGCGCCCCTTGTCGGTAAACTGGACGCGATGCGTTACCCACGACTATCCGAATCTGTATCGCAACCAGATACCTGCGCTTCCTGACCGGGTCCGGGTGGCCGACATCACCTACATTCGCCTGCTGACGGGATTCGCGTTCCTGGCCGTCATTCTGGATGCGTGTTCGCGCAAGGTTGTCGGCTACGCCCTTTCACGATCCATGACCACCATGTTGTCACTGGCGGCGCTGGAGATGGCCATCGAGAATCGTCGGCCGCCACGAGGCTTGATACATCGCTCCGACCAGGGCAGCCAGTATGCTGCCAAGGCATATCGAGACAAGCTGTCTGAACATGGCGTCGCGGGTTCGATGAGCCGTAAGGCCAACCCATATGACAATGCTCAAGCCGAGAGCTTCATGAAGACGCTGAAGCACGAGGAAGTGCTGGTCAACGGATACGAAACGTGGAGTGATGTCGTTGAACGCTTGCCGTCGTTCCTCGATGAGGTGTACAACGGCAAACGGCTACACTCCGCGCTCGGTTACGTCAGTCCCGAGCAATTTGAAACTCAACTATGGCGACAAGCGGCTTAGGTCAAATTCGACGCGCTTCACTGTCCAACGATAGGGGTGCATTCCATTTTCGCTTTGAATTTTGACCCCACCTGAACAACCGTTTCCTCTCGGAAAAACGTTCAGAAAGCAGCAAAAAGTGGTGGGGTCAACGCGGCGCGAATACTCCCGCAAAGGGGGTCAAATTTCGAAGCGAATTCACAGGCAGCGGCGGAAAAAGGGCCCAATCGGGCCCTTTTACTATTTGCAAAAGGATAGTTAGGATAAGGACAGGATCAACTCGGGGTGTCAATTTCGCTTGTCCAGCCCAAGGGGTGCAGTCCACTGGCGGGTCAAATTTGGACGCGAAAAACTCTGTTATTTCTTCTTGCGCGTGCTACTGCGCCCCTTGAGGTGCTCGATCAGCCAGCGTCCTGCTGGTCCAGGAGGGGCATCGTTGCGATACACCGCTCGCATGGGCATCACTGGCTTTAAGCTACTCGGCAGTTCAATTCGAATAACGCGCAGTTTGCCGTTAGCGACGTCGTCTTCAACCATGAATCGCGGCATGTTGCCGAAGCCAAAGCCGGCCCGCAAGAATGCGTGCCTGGCCCCCATATCGGCGAGCCGCCAGACATTTTTTGAAAATACGCCGTAGCTCTGGTTTTTCGACAGCGTCGATCGATCGGTCAACACCAGTTGCACATGGTGCAGCAACTCGGACTGAGGAATGACACCTTTGTACGAGGCCAATGGGTGCTTTGGTGCCACGACCGTGACCAGCGGGACGTCGAGCAACAACTCGCTGTGCATGGTTTCGGGAAGAATCGGTAGTGAGCCGATGATGCCGATCTGACACGTCCCGTGCAGCACCGGCTCGATGACCGCGCCGAGCACCTCAACGAATAGACGCAGTGGTGTATGCGGAAAAGTGTCGCGAAACTTCGCGACCGCTTCAGTCAATTCGTTCATGGGGTACATCACATCGATCGAGAGCGAGAGCTCCGGTTCGAGCCCTTCGCGCAATGTCTTCGCTCGAGCCTTGAACCCATCCATCTGCGCTGCCACTTCACGTGCGTCTTGTAGTAATGCGCGTCCATCCTCCGTCAGCGTCGGATAGCGTGCTCTGCGATCGAATAGCGCCACGCCGAGCTGTCCTTCGAGATTCGCCAGCGTCTGACTGACTACGGACTGCGCACGTCGTAGCTTGCGGCCGGCTGCGGAAAAGCTGCCTTGATCGGCGGCGGCGATGAAAGTACGAAGCTGATCCAGCGTTATTCCGTCTAGCATGATCTATCTCCAAAGACGATGGATTGTATCGAATAATATAGGCTTTAAAGATGGACTTGGAAAGCCTATCTTATTCCCCAGCGGTAAACCAATCACTTTTACTCACTGGAGAATAGTCATGTCGAACACCCAAAAGCTCATCGCCGTCGTCGGCGCAACAGGTCAACAAGGTGGCGCTGTTGTGCGCGCCCTGCAGGCGAACGGTCAATTCAAAGTACGCGCATTGACGCGCAACCCGGCCAAGCATCCGCAGCTGGCTGACGAAGTCGTGCAGGCGGATTTGAGTCGTCCGGAAACGCTGAAAGCGGCGTTTGCCGGTGCGCACGGGGTTTTTCTGGTAACCAATTTCGGGGAAGCGGGCGCGGACGAAAGCAAACAGGCAATTGCCGCTGTCCGAGCGGCGAAAGACGCCGGTGTGCAACACTTCATCTGGTCGACGCTGCCGAACGTGGAGACGATCAGCCGTGGCAAGTTCGATGTCCCACATTTCACGAACAAGGCAACGATCGAACGCATCGTAAAGGAAGCCAGATTCGCACACCATACTTTCGTCATCGCACCCTTCTACTATCAAAACCTGCTTGGCGTAATGGGCCCGAAGAAGCAACCGGATGGGACGATGGGTTGGACGCTGCCCGTTGATCCGGAACTGCGTGTCGTTCATATGGGCGACATCGCCGAGTTGGGCCAAGTCGTGGTCGGCGCATTCGCGCAGCCGGAACTCGCGGGCCGCGGCGAACATTTGCCCTTGGTCGGTGACTTCCTCAGCTTTAACGAGATGATTGCCACGCTGAACCGCGAGGGTCACAACTACTCGTTCAAGCAGGTTCCGAAAGACGTGTTTGCGGGTTGGTTCCCGGGTGCCAAGGAAGTTGCGGAGATGCTCGCCTATTTCGAGGCGCACACCTACCTGGGTGCGGAATCGCGTGACGCCATCGCCCTTGCCAACAAAGTTGCCGGCCGGCAACCGACGAAGTTTGCGGCGTGGTCGCGGGCAAACATTGCGGTTCCGCAAGCAGCCTGACAACACGGCCGTCGACATAGTCGGCGACTCGTACTCGCAAAGGCGGTCAAAACAATCGCAATTTCGGGAAAGACGCGAGTGATGCAGCGTGCATACGCTGCACTCGCAAATCTGAAGTTTCACTAGGAACTAGCTGTTCCTAAGATTGACGGAGATAGGCATGAAGATCGGAGTGAGTGGCGCTAGTGGTCATTTGGGCAAGGCGACGATTGCAGAGCTTGTGCGTTTGGGCGATCACTACGTTGTGGGGATTTCCCGCACGCCCGAGACCATCGCGGCACCTGCCCAGGGTCGGTTTGGGGACTATGACCGGCCCGAGAGTCTTATGAATGCCTATGCGGGCCTCGATCGCCTGCTGATCATCACAACGGTCGCTCCCGAGCCCGGAAAGCGCGGAGTGCAGAACGTGGCCGCGATCGATGCGGCTGTGAAAGCTGGCGTCAAACACATCGTTTTCATGTCGGCCGTGAACACGCGCCAGGAGGAGGAGCCGGCACGTGGCGCTTCTTACTGGCGGGGCGAGCAACGTCTCATCGCCACAGCACCTGCGTGGACCATCCTGCGAATGAACTTCTATGCCGAAGCCTTTGTGCAAATGGCACAGGCGTCGCTGAATCATGGTGTGCTTCCCGGACTGGCCGAGAATCGGGCCGCTTTCGTTGCACGCAGTGATGTGGCCGCCGCCGCCGCCGGGATCCTGGTCGGTGAGGGGCATGCGGGCGCGATCTATAACGCTACCGGCCCCGAGCGCCTGTCCGGTGCCGAACGCGCGAGTCTCATCGCCGAAATTTCCGGTCGACCAGTCGTTTTCCGCGTCATCCCAGACGATCAATTGCGTGCCGGGCTGGTGCAGGCGGGCCTGCCGGCGGGAGCCGTCAATATCGTTGCCGGCATCCAGGCGAGCTTCGCGGCAGGTGCATTCGACATTCTGACAGGTGACATCGAGCGCCTTAGCGGTCGGCCAGCCAAGCCTCTCCGCGACGTACTTGCTGGGGCGCTGAAGCCCCTTTCCACCTGAACGCCGGCATTTAAATCTTAACGAAAGGAACGAACGCATGTCGCACGCCGATCAATCAACTGACGCCGTTCTAGGTCCCGCTACCGATAGCGGGGCCTACGGCAAGCCCGCTATCGCGCTGCACTGGATCATCGCGTTACTGATCTTCTCGGCGTCACGATATTGATCCTGGCTGCGCTGCGAGTGATATGGCGCCTGACTCATCCGGCGCCTGCGCCGGTACCAGGAATGCCCGCCTGGCAGCGACAGGCGGCTGAAGGCACCCACATCCTGCTTTATCTGCTGATTCTGACAGTGCCGATGACGGGCCACCTACTGAGCGTGGCAGCCGCCATTCCGGTTGTCTACCTCGGTCTGTGGGAACTACCGATGCCCTTCGACAAGAGCGAAGCGCTGCAGGACTTCTTCAAGAAGGCGCATGTGTGGTTGAACTGGACATTGGCTACCATCGTCGTGTTGCACATCCTTGCCGCGCTTAAGCATCACTTCGTTGACCGCGACAGCACGTTGCGCCGCATGCTGCCGTTTTTGCCGGCTCGATCCGGCCCGACTATAGGAGTCTGATCATGAAATGTTTTGCGCATTTCAGCGTTACCGCCCTGGTCGCGGCTGGCGCACTGTCGATCGGTTCGTTGTCTGCTTTGGCACAGGTTGATACCGCTAGGAGCAGCGTCACTGCCATCGGCAAGCGGCTCGGCGTGGCTATGGACATCAAGTTCGGCAAGTTCGACGACGCCGTCAACTACAACCCGGCCAATCTGGCAGCGTCTACGGCGGAGGTCAATATCGACGTTACCAGCGTCGATGTGGGCAGCAAGATGTACAGCGACGAGTTGAAAAAGAAGGATTGGTTTGACACCGCCAAGTACCCCAAGGCGACTTTCGTGTCGTCGGCATTCAAACAGGGTGCGGGCAGCGAGGTGAGCGTGGTCGGCAAGCTGACCATCAAGGGCGTCACCCAGGACGTGACTGCGCCGGTCACTTTCAAGCAGGAAGGTGCCAGCCAGATGTTCGAAGGCGCGCTGCCCATCAAGCGCAATGCCTTCCATGTCGGCGACGGCGACTGGAAAGATACGTCGGTCGTTGCCGATGACGTGATCATCAAATTCCGAGTTGTCATTGCCAAGAAGTAATCCCCACAAACCACATTGCTGTTTCTATCCACGCTTAACCAACTATTTAATGGAGTTCCCATGAAATTGCGTAGCCTGTTTGTTGCTTTTGCCACGGTTGCCGCCACCGCAGTCTTTGCCGCGCCGGCCACATACCAACTCGACCCGGATCACACCTTCCCGAGCTTCGAGGCCGACCACATGGGCGGATTGTCTGTATGGCGCGGTAAGTTCACAAAATCCAATGGCATGGTCACGCTGGATCGCGCCGCCAAGACTGGCACCATCGACGTAACCGTCCAAATCGACAGCGTTGACTTCGGTCATAGCAAGCTGAACGAGCACGTCAAAGGTGCCGACGTGTTCAACGTGGCCAGCTACCCAACCGCCACCTTGCCACCTTCAAAGGCAAGTTCACAAAATTCAAGGGTGACGTGCCGACTGAAGCCGATGGTCAGCTAATGCTGCGCGGTGTCACCAAACCGGTGAAATTGGGGCTCAACACGTTTAAGTGCATACCGCATCCGATGTTCAAGCGTGAAGTTTGTGGTGCTGACGCCGAGATGAAATTCAACCGCGACGATTTCGGACTGGACTTTGGCAAGGGTTACGGCTTCAGCATGGAAACGAAGCTGAAGATCCAGGTAGAAGGCCTCAAACAAGACTCCAACGTCACCACGCAGTAAGTCCAAATGGCGCCAAAGAGCAACCCAGAGAGGCGCGCATAACTTTGGTGAATTTGTCTGAACGTCCGATTGGTGAAAACCTCGTAACCCCCTGGTTAGTTGGCTATCGGGGGTGCCAATAACTATGGTGAAACGTAGTTCTCAGAAAACGTGCAAAAATTCTCACTAGCTGTAAAAAATTGAACGCCCGCTGATGCGGGCGTTTTTCTTTGAGCGTGAAAAATGGCGTTTGTCTCCGGGTGATAGCGCAGGGCCGCATCTAGGGGAGCGAATGCGCCTGTTGCCTTATACATCACCCCACAACGGCTTGCTCAAGGCAGCAGTAAACGCGGAGAACATCAAGTTGAAGCTCAGGCTAACCCGGCTCTCTCCACTGGCGTTGGCATCGACGGAGTGAACCAAATACGATGGGAAGACAAGCAGCGTGCCGTCTGTTACCCGCACCACAACCTGATCGGTGTTCGCGGCAGTGAGTTCCGTGACCGGCGGCCTGATGACGCCGGTCTGGCTGCGCGGGTCGTGGAAGTTGATGCTGTCGGCGCCGGGCCGGGTGCGCACGTAGTACACCGCGCTCAGGAAATTGTTGGGATGGCTGTGGGCGCGGTGCGCGGCACCAGGCGCATACAGGTTCATCCAGCAGCCGGTGATTTCAATGGCGGGTTCGCCAATTTTCAGGAACTGAAGCACGCGCGCTGCCGCCTGGCGGACGCAGTCGCAAAGCGCGTGCAGCTCCTCCCGCCGGTGCAGGGCATGGCCAGACTGCCAGGCTTCGCTGGATTTCAGTTCAGGCTGCCTCTGTCGTAGCGCGTGCAGCAGTCCGAGCGCGCTCGCGTCGATCGGTTCGTGCACCTCGGTGCGCAGCTGAATTTTCCAGACCAGGGTGGGAAAAAGCGAAATGACGTCCGAGTTTTCGATCCACGATTGCTTGCCCGATATCCCCACTGAACCTCCAGAGCACGAATGCAATCTGCCCGGTACTCACTGGATCAAGGTCGATGATTCAGCGGTCTTCCGCGTCGCGCATGTCTTGTTCCAACAACGCTCCGCGCCTCTGATCGGTCACTGCGAGCCCGCTGAGACCGTTTGGCGTTACGAAGCCGAACACGCACAGTTTATTCGCGATTTCCACCCGCAGCGGCCCGCCCACTTTAATAACAAGATATAACGCCCGCCACCACTAGATATCAGGCGATCTTGCGTTTTCTGCTTGCGACCGGCTTCTCTGCCGAGGTAGCGACGACTTTCCGCTTGGCCGCGGGTTTAGTTTTAGGTTTGATTCCACCGGTTTTTTCTTCAATCAGTGCAACTGCCTCCGCAAGCGTGATTGAATCGACCTTCTCCTTGTCGGGAATGGTTGCATTAGTAGTGCCATGCTTTATATACGGGCCGTATCTGCCGGAAAAAACAGAAATTGTCTGCTCGTCCTCAGGGTGCTTGCCGAGGATCCGTAGCGCACCCGCAGTCCCGGCAACACGAGTCCCCTTTGCCCCTGGTTTGGGTTCGCGAGCTTCGAACTCAAAGCCGATTTTTCCGTCCGGCTGGCGCACCAGATATGCAGAAAAAGGGCGGCCCTTTTTTGATATGAATTTGTCAAGCAGATCGGTTTTTCCTGTATCGAGCAACTTGATCATTTGTTCTCGTTCAATCGTGCGCTTTAAAATCACCCGCCCAGACCGGAAATCACAGGTTTTCTCTGGCCCAACCGCCTTCTCGCAAGAGTAGGCATTGGGCAATTCAAATACCCGCGACCCGCATTTAGGGCAGGTACCAAGCGGCTCCTGACCGGAGAAGTCAGGCGCCTCACCATCTTCGCCTTGATCACCCCAGGAAAATTCAATTGCGAGGTCCTTGTTGAGGACGAGATTTGCCGAGAAGGCACGGCCAAGGCGGCTTCTGAAACCCTCCAGCGGACCAACTTCTTTTTTCTCGATAAGCGTTTCGGCCTCATGTACTTCGAGCTGCCGCCCGGCGAGGATTTTCCAGAAACCGAAGTCACATGATTGGCACTGAAATTTCTTGTAGTTCTCATGAATTTCACCGCCGCATTTTGGACACGGGACATTAAGTTTTCCGAAATCGCCTGGCACGGTGTCTGCACTGAAATTCTTGGCCTGATTTACGATGTGCTTGGTCATTTCAACAATTTCGGCCATGAATTTCCCGCGCGAAAGCTTGCCTTGCTGCATTTGCGACAGCTTGTATTCCCATTCCGCTGTCATTTCTGGGGAAAACAGTTCGGGTACGCCAAGGCCATGCAACAAAGTCATCAGGGAAAACGCTTTTGCTGTTGGAATCAGCTCCCGGCCCTCGCGATGAATATATTTTTCGAACAACAACCCTTCAATCGTGGCTGCACGCGTCGCCGGCGTGCCCAAGCCTTTCTCCTTCATCGCTGCGCGCAATTCGTCGTCGTCTATCAATTTACCCGCCCCTTCCATTGCTGAAAGAAGTGTGGCCTCCGAAAGACGCGCAGGCGGCTTAGTCTGATTGGGCTTGGAATCAACGGTCACGGCCCTCACGCGCTCTCCCTGTTTCACAGCCGATAGCGTGGTAGTTGTATTCTCGTCATCAATTTCCCGCCCGTAGACGGCTAGCCACCCTGCATTGACAAGAACCTTGCCTTCGGATTTAAAGGGTTCGCCTTCAATGCGTGTAATGCGCGTGGTTTGCAAAAATTCGGCGCTAGGATAAAACACCGCCAGAAAACGCTTGACGACGAAGTCATATAGTTTGGCTTCAATTTCATTAAGCGATTTCGGTGTTTGAACCGTAGGGATAATTGCGAAGTGATCGGATATTTTTGAATTATCAAAGATCCGCTTGTTGGGCTTTACCCATTTTTCATCCAGAATTTTCTTCGCAAACGCATGATATGGAACAGCCAGGTCATTGCCGCCTTCCTTCAACATCTTCATGGTTTCGTTGACGGTAGCAATGTAATCCTCAGGCAGTGCGCGCGAGTCGGTGCGTGGATAGGTGAGCACTTTATGTTTCTCATAAAGGGCCTGCGCCAGGGACAGTGTGGTCTTGGCGCTAAATCCAAAACGTGAATTCGCTTCACGTTGCAAAGACGTCAAATCGAACAGCATTGGTGGCGCCTGCGTAGTCGGCTTTGACTCTTCCTGCACAATTCCTGACTTGCCCATACACTTGGTAACCAGCGCTCGTGCCGACTTCTCGTCCCAAATGCGTTCCGCCCTCAGCCCTTCATCCTCCGTTTTGCGGAATTTTTCATCGAACCAGCGGCCTTGATAATCCCCTGCCGCCGCTGAGAAGTTGGCAATGACCTCCCAGTAGTCGCGTGATTTGAAGGCCTTGATCTTAGTTTCACGCTCGACCAGGATAGCCAGCGTTGGCGTCTGCACCCGCCCGACGGTAGTAAGCTGGAAACCGCCAGATTTCGAGTTGAATGCGGTCATCGCACGTGTGCCGTTGATACCCACCAGCCAATCGGATTCGCTACGACATACGGCCGCATCAGCTAGCGGCTCATAGACAATGCCCCCCTCCAAATTTCCGAAACCCTCGCGAATGGCGGCTTGCGTCATCGACTGTAGCCACAGGCGCTGGATAGGCAATTTTGATTTCGAATACTGCACGATGTAGCGAAAAATGAGTTCACCCTCACGACCGGCATCGCAAGCATTGACAAGACCCGAAACATCTTTGCGCTTGATGAGCTTCAATAGCAACTTCAGTCTGGCCTCGGTCTTTTCAATTGGCCGTAGCGCAAAATGCGACGGTATGGCAGGCAAATGTGCGAATGTCCATTTCCCGCGCTTAACTTCCTCTTCTTCCGGCATGGCGATTTCAACCAAATGGCCAACTGCGGAGGAGAGCACAAAATCCTCGCTCTCAAGGTAGTCGTCCTTCTTGGCGAAGCCGCCTAGCGCCTTGGCTATATCATTGGCAACAGATGGTTTCTCGGCGATGATGAGACGTTTGGTCACGGGTGATTTCGATTTCTAAAGTGGCGAGGGGGCACAAATAATAGACAGGGTTGGACAACTTTTACAAGCAACTCTTTATATTGCCCTGGCTACGGAGTCATTTCTGGTGGATCGGAAATTGAGGAAAGAGTCGTCTGGACTCACGGGCTGCCCATCCGACCGCATAGACTCGCGCGGGCATTCTCGTTGCGCGGATGGCCCCGCCTCATGGCGAGACACGATCAAAACAGCCGTTGGTATTTTCCACCTGGCATTGCAGCGATCGCGCCCTCAATTTCCAGCTCAGCCAGACGTACCACGACTTGCTCAGCGGGCAGATCGACGCGCTCCACCAGTGCATCGATGGATACAGGGTCATACCCCATTGCTTTCAGAATCGGTTCGGCATTCGATAGTTCCTTGCGGCCGTCCAAAAAAATTGAAGAATCGGGTTTGCCGGCCGCATTGTGCCATTGAAGCTCAACCAAAATGTCATTTGCGTCGTCAACCAGCTTCGCGCCCTGCTTTATGAGAAGGTGGCAGCCTTTTGAAACCGGCGAATGAATTGTGCCTGGGATTGCAAATACTTCGCGCCCCTGTTCGGCGGCTTGACGCGCGGTGATCAATGAGCCGCTCGCCAGTGCCGCCTCCACCACCAAGACGCCCCGCGAAAGTCCACTGATAAGGCGGTTTCTGCGGGGAAAGTTTTGGGCGAGCGCCGGTGTTTCAAGTGAAAACTCAGAAATGATCAAACCATGTTCAACAAGATCGCGTGCCAGCGTCTTGTTGCGCGCCGGATAAACCAGGTCGAGGCCGGTACCAACGATTGCAATTGAAGACCCGTTTCCGTCCAGCCCGCCACGATGTGCGGCCGCATCTATGCCAAGAGCCATGCCTGAAATTATGGTCAGCCCTGCTTGAGATAGGGTTCTCGAAAATGCCTCCGCATTGGCAATGCCTGCCGGGGTAGCATTACGACTGCCAACCACGGCTATGCCGGTACGGTTCAGCATCTCGCGCCGGCCCTTCAGGTAGAGGATCGGCGGTGGATCGGCGATTTCCAGCAGGGGCGCAGGGTAGTCGCAGTCTGCCAACGTGAGCAGATGGTTGTCGGCGCCCTCAAGCCAGGTCAATGCGGCCTTCAGTTTTGACTGATCGGGGCCCTTGCCAATGGCCCTCGCAGCTTTATCGCCCACGAGCGGTGAAAGTTGCGCAAAGCTACATTGCAGGATTTGGGCCGGCGATCCGTAATGATTAAGAAGTACCCTGATGCCCCCGGAGCCCAGCCCGGCGATCAAATCCAGCCCAAGCCATGCCTCAGGTTCTCCGCCGACCGAAGGTACTGGCATAGTGCCGATCAGGGTGTCTGAACGGCGTCTCCCACGCGTACAGGTCGCGTAGTGTTCATGATCAGTGCATAGGAAACTTTGTCGAAAACGCGAAATACAAAGAGCAGTCCGTTGCGCTCATCGGGCAGCTTTATCTTACGGGGAACACTTGGGGTACCGGCTGGAGCGCTACCGCTAACCACAGGACTGTTGTTGTAGTCTTCGGTATTCGTGCTGACCACGGCGCCCTTGCGCAAAGTGGCGAGAACATGACCAACCTCCATGCCTTCGCGTTTGCCAAGATTCAGAACCACAACCGAAAATTGGGCGCCCTCGGTCATTCCACCCGGGATCGAAATAACCGTACCCACGACATCCCTGTCCGGCGCGTGTGGGCTATAGGATGGGATTGTGCCTTCCGCCGTCGGGGTCAAACGATCCCCCCGGTTGATTTCCTGCGTTGATTTGGCGATATCAATAGATGAGGCATCCCCAAAACGGTTTACCCGCGCCTCCCCGAGGTACAAAACTTCATAACCAAGTAGTTCGCGGGTGGCCGGATCAACAAATGCCTTACCGGGACGATAAACCTGCCACCGGGTACCCTGGTCCGGCTGCATGCCTACGACATAGGCCCTGTCGCCCGCACCAATTACAACGTGGTCATCATCCGCGGACACTATCTTGGGCGCCCCGGCAAGGGCGCCGGCTTCAACCACCAGCGGCAGCGTCAAAAATGGACCAATCACCCGCGCAGGGATCGAAGGAATGGCCTGCGAAAGCTTATCTACCCTGATCGAAGGCGAGAGACGAACGGTTCCTCCCGAGCCACTGGAACCGCTTCCGGCGCCATTGAGAGACAATCGAGGACGGCCATCGGCATCAAACGAAAGACTGATAATGTCCCCAGGATAGATCCAGTGCGGATCCTTGACCTGCTCGCGGTTCATATTCCAGATTTCCGGCCAGAACCACGGGTCCTTCAGGAATTTCCCGGATATATCCCATAACGTGTCGCCCTTGACCACGGTGTAGGTAGAAGGAGCATTTTCCACCAGCGTAAGCGGGGGGGTAGGTTTCCCCGAAAGTTTTGCCTCCGCTCTTGCCAAATCTCCTGAGGGGGGGCGTGCCGGCGCGGCCTTTCTCGCCTTGTCTCCCTTGTTCTCGGCAGTAGCGCTGGGCACGGCTTGTGCCCAGACGAACAAGGGAACAAAACCGACTAACACAATGACTAAGAGTTGAGAAAAGGGTTTTTTGATCATAGCTGGTCTCGCTTCGGGAGAGGTGAAGCTTGCGGTCAATATTCAGGGGTTAACTCGCGCCTAGGGTAGTCAGTCTGGTACAGCTGTCGGGTCGCTGGCGGATTTGCTAGTTAGGGCGACTTCCACTAGACTTGAAAGATAAAGATTCGTCTCAAAGTTAAAGTTGTCTCTGAAGATTCTGCACCTAATTTATTCAATTCGCAAGCAATTATGGCCATTCTGGACGTTCTGACCTTCCCCGATCCCCGTCTCAACCGCATTGCGGAGCCCGTCAAGCTTATCGACAATAAAATCAAGAAGTTGGTCGATGACATGGCGGAAACAATGTATGAAGCGCCAGGCGTCGGGCTGGCCGCCGTACAGGTTGGCGAATTGAAGCGAATCATGGTAATTGATGTGTCCGAAGAGAAGAATCAACTGCGGGTGTTCATCAATCCGGAAATCATCAAGAAGGAAGGCACCGCCATCAATGAAGAAGGCTGTCTTTCAGTGCCGGGCTTTTACGACAAGGTCGAGCGGGCTGAAACCGTGATGGTGACGGCGCTCGATCGTGATGGACAGCGTTTTACCATCAATGCCTCGGGCTTGTTGGCCGTGTGTATCCAACACGAAATTGACCATCTCGATGGGCATGTTTTTGTCGAGTACCTGTCACCCCTCAAGGCGAATCGAATCAAGAACAAATTGGTCAAGCGGCAACGCGAGATCGAGCGTGAAACCGAGATAGCCGTGCCTCGCCGGCGTGTAGCGGCTGCGCGCGCCTGACGCTCCCAGAATCGGATCAGTAACCGACAACGCCGGCCGACAGCCGGCGTTGTCATTTTGGCCTGCATCGAGAACGATGTTGGCGGATAACCTGCCCTATGAAGCTAGTTTTTGCCGGTACGCCAGTATTCGCGGCAACCGCCCTTTCAGCCCTGCAGTCGGCCGGGCACGAGATTATGTTGGTGCTTACTCGTCAAGATCGTCGTTCTGGAAGGGGGATGCGCCTGCAGCCCAGTCCAACGGCAGAAATAGCCTCATCCTTAAGCCTACGCGTGGAAAAACCGGTAACGTTGAAGGATCCCGTCGTACAGGCCATGATTCGTGATACGAAGGCAGATGCAATGGTCGTTGCCGCCTACGGCCTGCTGCTTCCCCAAGTGGTACTTGATATTCCGCGACTGGGCTGCCTCAATATCCACGGTTCGCTATTACCGCGCTGGCGCGGCGCCGCACCAGTGCAACGGGCTATTGAGGCAGGTGATGTGGAAACGGGCATTTCCATCATGCAAATGGATGCAGGGCTGGACACGGGGCCGGTACTGTTGCGCACACCTTTGGAGATCATGGCGGACGAGACCAGTACCACACTGTTTGCAAAACTAACGGAATTGGGTGCAAGCAGTATCGTCACGGCCTTGGCGCAGCTTGACCGTCTCCCGCCTCGTCCGCAACCAGCAGAGGGGGTTACCTATGCGCGCAAGATCGAAAAATCAGAGGCGCAAATTGATTGGACCCAGTCCGCACTCGATCTGGAACGACGAATTCGCGCATTTGACCCTTTTCCAGGCGCGGAGGCCCGATTGACAGGCCAAGTCCTAAAAATATGGCGAGCGGAACTGGTGGATTCGATTGCGATGCCGGAGGCAAATCCACCCGGTACCGTAGTCAAAACCGGAGCAGACATCGTCAATGTTCAGTGCGGTCGCGGCATTCTTGCCTTGAAAACGATCCAGAAACCGGGTGGCAACCGCTTGGCGGTCGCCGATTTTCTGCGCAGTACGACCATCCAGACGGGGACGTCCCTCACATGATCGCGATTCAAGCTGCAAGTGCAGAAGTCGTCAGCCTGGTGATTGGCGGCAAAAATCTTGATCGTATTCTGGAAACGATTCTGGCCAGGCAAAAAACATTTACATCCAATGAGCGCGCCGCCGTGCATTCCATCTCGTTCGACACGCTGCGGCATTATGGCTTGCTGAGCGCACAGCTCGACATGCTGTTGACGGCAACGATGTCCGACGCGCCAGTCCGCTACCTGCTATTGGTAGCGCTTGCACAGCTGCAATTTTCGAAAGCAAGCGCCCACGCGATCGTTGACCATGCAGTATCCGCTGTCGAAACCATGGGGTTTGCGCGCGCCAAACCGTTGGTCAATGCTGTATTGCGCAATTATCTGCGGGCCCCGGAAAAATTCCAGCGCGAGCGATTCAAGCTGGACACAGCGGTCTACGATTTTCCGCGCTGGTGGATCGAACGACTGAGACGAGAACAACCCGGGAGTTGGGAACAAGCGCTGCTGTCTTCGCGCCGCCATCCGCCGATGGGCTTGCGCGTAAATCTTAGAAAAGGATCGGTGGACGACTATCTGGGTCGTTTGGCTTCAGTGGGCTTCCTCGCAGAGCTCCGCGGAGGCGCGGCCGTTGAGTTGCAGAAGCCGGTTTCAGTCAACGATTTGCCCGGCTTTCGCGAAGGGCTAGTGTCCGTTCAGGATGAAGGCGCGCAGCTTGCTGCCACGCTGCTGGGGGCAAGAGTCGGTATGCGTGTTCTGGACGCCTGTGCGGCTCCCGGCGGTAAAACTGGCCACCTGCTCGAATGTGCCGATATCGAATTGACAGCGCTGGATAGCGACAAGCATCGCCTGCGTCGCGTGGCGGACAATTTGTCCCGCCTTAAACTGGGTGCGACATTAAAACATGCCAATGCCACGGATCTGGATGCCTGGTGGGATCGCAAACCGTATGAGCGAATCCTACTTGACGTTCCCTGCTCAGGTTCCGGCGTAGCCAGGCGGCATCCCGACATCAAATGGTTGCGGCGGGAAACCGATCTGGGCTCGTTTGCCAGACAGCAGGCGCATCTGCTGGAAACTCTGTGGAATTGCCTCGCTGATGGTGGTAGATTGCTGTACGTAACGTGCTCGGTGTTTCGTGCGGAGAATCAGGAAATCATCGAAAAATTTCTGCACACCCATGTCAATGCACGATCAATCGATCCTTCCGTCCCGGCACGCAGCGAGGGATGCGATAAAGCCGCAACGCTGGAACTCCAAGACGGCCAACTTCTTCCTGATGATCATCACGACGGATTCTATTACGCGTTGCTGGAGAGAGCTCCCGCGGACTAGGCGCATGGGACGGCCGATTGCGCACGCATGCCTGGCGCTGTGTGTTTTTATCGGGATTGCTTTTGCTCTTGGCGTGCCCCGTATTGCTGCAGCGGAGGGTGCCACCTTCCATTCGGTCAGGCTGGAGGCCACCGACGAGGGCTATCAACTCGACGCGGAACTGGATATATCGCTGACCGCCGGCATGCAGGAAGCCGTGCGCAAAGGTGTGCCGCTTTATTTCGTCGTCGAATTCGAACTGACGCGCAATCGCTGGTACTGGTTGGATCAGGTGGTGGCGCGTGCGACGCGCGAACGTCGAATTGGCTTCGCCCCGCTTACCGATCAATACCGGGTCACCGTTTCCGGCGTATCGCAGAACGTATCGTCTTTCGACGAAGTTAAACGCATTCTGTCACGGGTGCGATCGTGGACGGTGCTTGAAAAGGGGCGTCTCAAACCCGGGGAAAAGTATCAAGCCGCAGTGCGCTTTCGCCTGGATACCTCGCAGCTCCCCAAACCCTTTCAGCTCAATGTATTGGCGTCCAAGGAATGGAGTCTCTCCTCCGACTGGTATCGTTGGACAGTTAGCGGGGATGACAAGCCATGATCCGCGTCATCATCCTGGCATGTATTGCAATCGGGCTCGGCCTGATCACACTGTTGTTTCGCGCCAGCAGCAACAATGCATTTTTCGCCGAGCACTACCCGTGGTTGTTCGGCCTGGGGATCGCGCTTACTGCCGGTCTTCTGGGTCTGATCGGCTATCAGATTTACTCCTTGGTCAAAAAACTCCGCGCCCGCGTATTCGGCTCCAAGCTGGCCTTACGCCTGATGGCGGTATTCGTCTTGATGGCGATAATTCCCGGCGGCCTGGTATATGCGATCTCGGTGCAGTTTCTGAATCGCTCGATTGACTCCTGGTTTGACGTACCAGTGGACAAGGCCCTTGAGGGCGCGCTCAATCTGGGCAAGAGTGCACTCGATGCGGCGCTTGCCGAAGTGGTTCGCAAGGGGCGCGATGCTGCCGCTCGCGTTGCGGACCGGCCGCTGGAAGACGCTGAAACCTTGCGTCAGTTACGGGTGCAGTACGGGTTCGATGAAATTGCCTTGTTCGCGGCGGATGGCAAGCTGCAATCGATCGCCACAGCCACTAACACGCGCGCGCCTATCTTCATCGACAAACCGAATACCCAGGAACTGCGCGACGCCATGCAAAAATTTCCGGTCAAGATGGTTGAAACGCTGTCAGATCGGGGGCTCTATCTTCGCGCCGTAATCGGCGTACCATCGGCACCCTCCGTGGAAGGTCCGCGCGCCATCCAGGTGGTGATGGCAGCGCCCAAAACCTTGGTTGCTGATGCGCAAAGTGTCGAAGCCGGCTTTCGCGATTACGAACAACTGGGCTATCAACGGCAAGGGCTGAAGCGCCTGTTCGCGCTCACCCTCACCCTGGCCATGCTACTTACCCTGTTCTCGGCAATAGCGCTGTCTTTTCTGCTGTCGGAACGACTTTCCTCGCCATTGTCTGCACTTGCCGAGGCGACGCGCGCAATCGCCAAGGGCGACTTCACGCGCCTCAATCCGGTGAAGAGCCGCGATGAGTTCGGTGTGCTGACACAATCATTCAACACCATGACACGCCAGTTGGGTGAGGCCTCCGATGTGGTGGCAAGAAAGCAGCAGGAACTGGAAAATGCAAATACCTATCTGGAGTCGATTCTGGGGCATCTTACCTCCGGCGTAATGACGCTCGATGCCCGCCTGTATGTCAGGACAATCAACAAGAACGCTGAGGAGATGCTCGGTTTCGATCACGATGCCCTGGGCGAACTGCGCCTGCCCGAGTGGGGGACAATCCGGCCCCGGCTAAAGCCGTTGGTAGATGAAATCAGGGCGCAGCTGGCCTCCACTCGCGACAAATCATGGGAGCGGCAAATTGTTTACGAGGGACCGCGTGGGCGCCGCACGCTGCTGGTGCGCGCCACCAAGCTGCCGGCAACCATTGACTCCGGATTTGTCTTTGTTTTCGACGATATCACCGGCCTCATCCAGGCCCAGCGCGATGCCGCCTGGGGCGAGGTGGCACGAAGGCTGGCGCATGAAATCAAGAATCCCCTGACGCCGATTCAGCTCTCGGCCGAACGACTGCAGCTCAAGCTCGCCAATAAACTGCCGGCGCATGAGCAAGAACTATTGACGCGTGCAACGAACACCATTGTTGCGCAAGTGGGCGCGCTGAAGGGCATGGTTGACGACTTCAGTCTTTACTCGCGCAGTTCTCGCCTTACGCCTGTACCCTTGGTGTTTAATGAGTTGGTGCGGGATGTGCTTGTTCTCTATGAATCCATGAGCGTGTCGATAAGAACGATACTGGCGGAAGACATTCCCGTGATGACGGCGGATCCGGCGCTGTTGCGGCAGGTGCTGCATAACCTGATCCAGAATGCGCTGGATGCATGTGCCGGCAGTCCGGATCCGTGCGTCACGATCTCCACGCGCATCGATGATGACCAGGTGCAACTGGTTGTGGAAGACAATGGCGGCGGGGTCAGGGAGGATGTGATGACGCGAATATTTGAACCCTACGTCACGACCAAGCCGAAAGGGACCGGGTTGGGACTGGCGATCGTCAAGAAAATCGTCGACGAACACCGTGGTCGCATCAGTGTAAGCAATGTGGAGCCCCATGGGACAAGCGTCCGGGTTACCCTGCCGGTGGTATTTATTGCCGACACAAATACAGTATCTACCCCCCGCGCACCGCAAATCGAATCATGAAAGCAGCTTGAGGTCACAATATGTCAGCAAACAATATATTGGTCGTCGATGACGAAATCGGCATCCGCGAACTTCTCTCCGAAATTCTGAAGGACGAGGGGTACAACGTCAGGCTCGCCGACAATGCCGCCAGCGCGCGCAGCATGCGCCGCGAGGCGCGGCCCGATTTGGTGCTGCTGGACATCTGGATGCCCGATACCGATGGCATTTCCCTGCTCAAGGAGTGGGCGGAATCCGGACAATTGACGATGCCGGTGGTGATGATGTCGGGGCATGGCACCATCGAGTCCGCCGTTGAGGCCACGCGTATCGGCGCCATTGATTTTCTGGAAAAACCCATCAGCCTGCCGAAGCTGGTCGCGACTGTCGGCAAGGCCCTGCAGGGTGGGCGCCTGCTGCCAAAAGCGGGTTTGAGTTTTGAGCACCTGGGCCGCTCCAAAATCATGGTGGATTTGAAGCAGCGCCTTGAGCAGGTTGGCCGCCTCAAGGTGCCGCTGCTGCTGACGGGGGAGCCGGGCTGCGGCTTTGAGTTGATTGCGCACGCGGTTCACCAGCGCAATACCGCCTGGATCGCACCGACGGATCACGCCTGGCTGGCTGAAAACCCATTCGTGCCGTTGACGGATGCGCGCGACGGCGTACTGTTTATAGAGAAGATCGAGGCCCTGAACAAAAACGAACAAAAGGGCTTGGCGCAACTGGTTACCAAGCTCGAAAAATTCAATGTGCGTCTGGTCAGCACCACCTCGCAGTCGATGGTGCCGCTTATTGACGGCGGTGAATTCGATGCGCAGTTGATGACACAGCTTTCCGGCATTACCTTGCGCATCCCCAGTCTGCGCGAGCACCCGGAAGATATTCCCGATCTGGTCTCGACTATCCTGCGGCAAATGGTCGAAGCCAATGAGGCGCCGTTGCGGCATTTCAGCGTCGGGGCGCTGAATGCGCTGCGCAATCTCGATTGGCCTGGGAATCTGCCGGTATTGCAGAACGCGGTGAAAACATTGGCCCTGACGGTGCTGACCACCGAAATTACTGCCGACGATGTGGCGCGGGCCGCGCGCGAGTTCGGGCTCGACCAGGTTGCTGTCCAGGCACCAGTGGGCGGCATCCCGTTTGATCTTCCGCTACGTGAGGCCCGCGAACGCTTTGAGCACCAGTACTTTCTGCACCATATTCGCCTGGCCGACGGCAATATGTCGCGCGTCGCCGACAGGGTTGGTCTGGAGCGCACGCATCTATACCGCAAACTGAAGCAACTCGGTATACGTCCCTCGGGTAAGGTCGAGGAAAACGGCGGCTAATCGCCGCTATGGAACGACTCAGGCATCCAGTCGGCCCAGACGAACCACCGTCAAGCCGGGCTTTACATGCACCATCGTCGGCATGATGAGTACGCAATCGTCATAAGGCGCAACAACAGGGGTCCCGCCGTCGTAACCGATCAGGTCGCCTTTTCTGGCAACATGCGAGAGGCCATGCAGACCTTCGGCAAAGCTGAAGTCCAGGCTGTTCGCGACCACGGCCTCGGTCACCCGAACCACGTACTGGGCAGGCGGGGTTTCATCCAGAATTTGCGCCGCCGCCAAGCTATGTTCGACGATGCCGCAATTTTTGAGGAAACGCCAGATGGTCTGCCATGCGACCTGCTCGGCAGCCCGCTCCCAATGCTGGCCGCACTCCACCAGCAGGGCATTCTTTGGGGACGAAGAACTGCCAAAGCCGCCGTAATCACGCATCCGTGTGCCGTTGGCATGCCCGTGGTCGGCAACAATATGTCGCGGGATGCCGATCTGCTTCGCGAAGGCAATGCCTTTGTCCAGCGGACCGGAAATCATTACCGGGCCGTGCGGATCATGCATGGAATGAATGTCGAGCAGCAAATCAACCTGATCGATAAGCGGGCGCATTGCGCGCGCGCGGCGCAGTTCGCTTGAGTCGCGTGGCCCGTCGAGCGTGGCGACTGTCCAGACGCGATTGAAGTCCTCATCGATGAAACGGGATTTGTGCGGCTCGGCAGGGTCAAAACAGCGGAACGCATCGATGTTGGCAAATGCCAGCGACAGCTTGCCGCGCGTAGGCCGCACCGCCATTCTGAACAGACGGTCCACCGCAATGGCGCCGCAAATCTCGTTGCCATGGGTAATTGCGTTCACCATCACATGCGGGCCGGGTTTGCTGGAGTCGAAAGTGGTGACGTAATCGACGCCGGCATTGCCTTTTTTATAAGGCGAAATATCCGGCGCGACCAGCTCGATTTTAATGCTTGTGCCCATGCCCATGATCGTGATGATGATGTCCGTGATCGTGGCCATGGTGATCGTGGTCGCAATCGTGATGATGGCCATGCTCGGGGATATTGGCCCGGGCAAACTCGCCGATGGACTTGATCAACCGGGCGATATCGTTTTGCAGTGGTGCGAAATTCGCATTTGGCGCGCGGCTGTTTTCATCCATGTACAACTTGCGATTGACCTCGATCTGAATCGAGTGTTTATGCGCGGCAGGGTCCGAATAGGCGCGCACCAGCTCGACGCCCTTGTAGGGATCGTTCACTTTTACGTCATAGCCGAAACCGCGCAAGGTAGCGGCGATGAAAGCGGTGAACTCCGGCGAACAGGTGCTGCCATCGCGATCGCCCAGCACAAAATCCGCGCGCGGCTTGCCGGGGCCCTCCTCGGCCACCAGTCCCGACACCGCCGGCATGGAGTGGCAATTGATGTGCCACACCGCGCCGTAATGCTTGTGGATGCCGTTGATCGTGTCGCGCACCGCCTTGTGATATGGCGCATAGCAGGTGGCGATGCGACGCTGCACTTCGGCAACGCTGAGCCGGCGGCTGTAAATGTCTTCGCCGGTATCAAGTTTGCGCCACACCAGGCCGATGCCCTTTTCGGTTTTCTTGCTGACATTGATGGGCCCTGGCCATGCTGTGGCGAGCAGGGCCTGATCGATATCCAGCAGGGAGCGGTTGCAGTCGATATAGCTGCGCGGAAACTGCGCGGCGATCAGGGTCGCGCCGTTGCCGGGCGCGGCAGCGTAAAGTTTTTCCACATGCGTGTCTTCGGCCATGCGCAGAATGGCGGACGGTACAGCGAAACCGAAATCGTCCGGGTAAATCGTGCCGCTGTGCGGCGAATCGAAAACCACCGGGATCTCATGATCGTGGTCGGTGGCCGGGGGTGAAACGAGAATCTGATTTGCGGTGTGTTCGGACATGATGAATTACCAGCTAAGTGGCGTCGTTGAGATGGCAAGCAGAAAACCGCGCCGGCGCGATTTCTTTCAGTGCCGGGATTTCCGTCTTGCAACGCGACATTACGTAAGGACAGCGCGGATGGAAGTGGCAACCGGTGGGCGGGTCCAGAGGAGATGGTATCTCACCGCGGATGGCGACAAAATCTTTTTTGCGGATATCCAGCCGCGGCACCTCGGCAATCAGCGCCTGGGTATAGGGGTGGTTGGCAGAGGCGAATAACGCATCGGTGGGCCCGGATTCGACGATACGGCCGAGATACATGATCAACATGCGGTCGCTGATATGTCGCACCACGCCCAGATCATGGCTGATGAACAGATAGGTGAGATGGAGTGTTTCGCGCAGCTCGATGAACAAGTTTAATACCTGCGCCTGGATGGAGACGTCCAGCGCGGCGAGCGCTTCATCGCAGACCAGGAATTCCGGTTTGACGGCAAGCGCCCGCGCGATGCCGATGCGCGCCCGCTGGCCGCCGGAAAACTGGTGCGGGAAGCGGCTCGCCAAGGCGTGGTCCAGTCCGACCTTTTGCATCAGGCCGGCGACGTAATCCGCCTGTTCGGTGGCGGCAATCAAGCCGTGCGCCAACGGCGCCTCGCCGACGATTTTTGCCACGCGCAGGCGCGGATTGAGCGAGGCGTAGGGGTCCTGAAAAATCATTTGTATCTTGAGTTGCGTGGCGCGCTGTTCGGCTGCCGGCATGGCATCGATGTCCGTTCCGCGCCAGCGGCGGACGCCGTTTGACGGCGCGTGCAGGCCCACGGCGATGCGGCCCAGCGTCGACTTGCCGCAGCCGGATTCGCCGACCAGACCGACGACCTCGCCGGCCTGGATCGTTACATTGACATGATCGACCGCATGCACGGTTTGTTCGCCAACCGATGCGCCGCAGGCGCGCGCGATTTTGCCGACGAGGTCCGGCCGTTTGCCGAAGCGCTTGGAAACATCCTGCAGCTCGAGAATGGTGCTCATGCCGGCGGGCTCATCAAGGGATGAAAGCAGCGCACGCGGTGTTGCGTCGATACCGGCCCGGTCGACTGCGCGAGTGATGGCGCGGACTCGCAGTCAGCCTGGCGATAGCCGCAGCGGTCGCGAAACGCGCAACCTGCGCCGATCGCCAGCAGGGACGGCGTCATGCCGGGAATCTGTTTCAAGGGTTCGCCTTTGCGGTTGCGGCTGGGCACGGATTCCAGCAGCCCGCGGGTGTAGGGATGAAGCGGCGCATCGAGCAGTTCGCTGGTGCTGCCCGATTCGACCACCTTGCCAGCGTACATCACGGCGATGTCATCGGCGAGGCCGGCGATTACCGACAGGTCGTGCGTGATCCACACCAGGGCGGTGCCGGATTCGCGACACATTTTTTGCATCTCGCACAGAATCTGTCCCTGGATGGTGACGTCGAGCGCGGTGGTGGGTTCATCGGCAATGATCACGTCCGGCTTGTTCAGCAAGGCGATGGCGATGGCGACGCGCTGGCGCATGCCACCGGAAAATTGATGCGGGTAGGCCAGCAGACGCTCTTCCGGCGAGGGAATGCCCACTTTGACCAGCGCCTCGCGGCAGCGGTCGCGTGCAGCGCGCGCACTGATTTTCTGGTGCGCCGTCAGCGCCTCGATCATTTGCGTGTCGATGCGCAGCACCGGGTTCAGGGTCATCATCGGATCCTGAAAGATCATCGCGACGCGGTTGCCGCGCAATCCGCGCCATTGCGGCGTCGTGAGACGGGTGATGTCCTTGCCGTTGAGTTCGATCTTGCCGCCGATAATTTTTCCCGGCGGATCGATCAGCCCCATGATCGAATAACCGGTCATCGATTTGCCGGATCCGGATTCGCCCACCAGGCCCAATATCCTGCCGCGCTCGAGCATAAACGAGACACCGTCCACCGCCTTGACCACGCCCGCCTTGGTGAAAAAGTGCGTTTGCAGGTTTTCGACACGCAATACCGGGCTCATGATCTAAAATCCAAACTCAAGCACTGGAGCGGCGTTTCAGGCATTTTTGCCTCAAAAGGCGCACCGAATGGCGTTCTACGTAAATTGGAGCGGGCAGTTTTCATCGCTTCAGCCTCGGATTGAGTACATCGCGCAACTGATCGGCGACCAGATTGATCGACATGATCGTCACCAGCAGCGCCAGCCCGGGATAAAAAGAAATCCAGTATTTTCCGCTCATCAAATAGGTGAAGCCATTCGAAATCAGCAAACCGAGAGAGGGTTCGGTAATCGGCAGCCCGAGCCCCAGAAATGACAGGGTGGATTCAAGCGCGATCGCATGCGCCACCTGCACCGTGGCGACCACGATCAGCGGCGGCAGGCAATTGGGCAACAGGTGGCGAAACAGAATGCGTGCGCGGCCCAGCGCCAGCACCCGTGCAGCCTCGATATATTCCTTCTGCTTCTCGACCATGGCGGTGGCGCGCACCGTGCGCGCGTAGTAGGCCCACTGCACCGTGATCAGGGCGATGATTACCTTGTCGACGCCCTGCCCGAATACCGCAAGCAGGATCAATGCGATCAGGATCGCGGGAAACGACAGCTGGATATCGACAATGCGCATGATCAGGCTGTCGACCCAGCCGCCGCAATAGGCCGCGAGCAAACCGAACACCAGCCCGATGATCACGGCGGCGACAGTGCTGATCACGCCGACGCCGAGCGAGATGCGCAGGCCATAAAAAATGCCGGACAGCATGTCGCGGCCCTGATCGTCGGTACCAAGCATATGCGTTTTTCCGGCCATCGATTGCTCGCCCGGCGCGAGCTTGCCGTCGAGCACGTCCAGCTGGGCGAGGTCATAAGGGTTCTGCGGCGAAATCAGCGGGGCAAATAAGGCGACTAGCAACACGATAATCAATAGCGCCAGACCAGTCAGCGCCAGCTTCGATTCGGCGAACTCGCTGCAGAAGCGCCGTAGCGGCGTTTCGACCCGGTCGGCGCCGGCGGGCAGGATGTTCATTTCAGTGGCCCCCGGCATGCTGGCCGCCCAGGCCCACGCGTGGGTCGAGGCGCGAGTAAATCACATCGACGACAAAATTGATGATGATGAACAGGGTCACGATGGTCAGCAGATAAGCGACAATCACCGGGCGGTCGAGTTGGTTGATGGAATCGATCAGCAATTTGCCGGTGCCGGGCCAGGCGAAAATAGATTCGGTGACGACGGCGAAAGCGATCACCGAGCCGAATTCAAGCCCGATCACGGTGACGATCGGGATCATGATGTTCTTCAGCACATGCACGCCGATGATGCGCGCATTCGACAAGCCTTTGGCGCGCGCGAATTTCACATAGTCCTGCAGCAGCGCTTCACGCGTGCTGGCGCGCGTCAGGCGAATCAGCAGGGACAATTTGAACAGGGCCAGATTGAGCGCCGGCATCAGCAGATGCGCGAGCCCGTCCCGGGTCAGAAAACTCAGCGGCACGCCCAGTACGACCACGGTTTCGCCGCGCCCGTTCGAGGGCAACCAGCCCAGATGCACGGAGAAAAACAGGATGAGCACCAGGCCCACCCAGAATGTCGGCAGCGAAAATCCGACGATCGACGCCGCCATGATGCTGCGGCCGATGAAACCGTCCGGTCGCAGCCCCGCAATCAGCCCCAGCGGAATGCCGATGAAAATCGCCAGCAGCATCGCGAACACGGCCAGTTCGAGTGTGGCCGGCAGTTTCTGCAGAATCAGCTGAAGCGCCGGAATGTTGAACACGAAAGACCGCCCGAAGTCGCCGGTAAATGCATTGCCCAGGAAGGTCAGGTATTGCACATAAAGGGGTTTGTCCAGGCCCATGGCGACGGTGGCGCGTAGCCGTTCAACTTCATCGGCCTGCGGATTGATCAGCAATTCGACCGGATTGCCGACCGCATAGACGCCGATAAATACCAGGAACGACATGGCGACCAGCACAAAGCCGGATTGGAACAGGCGCCGAATCGTATAGGAAAGCATGCGTTATCCGGCTGAGTATTGCGACATAAATGGAGACTCGATCACGAGCGGCGGCGAAGAGGAAACCTTTGAGAAAACGACTGCAAAAAACCGGTTATTTGACTGGCTTCAATTCCATTGCCAGGGTGTATTGATCGGTGCGCGGCGTGTACTTCAGCGCCCGGGTGGTTGCCCAGGTGCTCACTTCGTAATGCAGGGGGATCAGGGCCACATCGTCCATGGCGATTTCAGCGGCTTTCTGGATCATGCCCTCGCGTTTTTTATTGTCCATGGTGACCAGCGCCTCGCCCAGAGCCTTGTCGAATATCGGATTGGAATAGCGCCCGCGGTTGGTCACGCCCATGCCATTGGCCGGGTCGTAGGTGGCCAGCAGGGAACGCAGCGAGGAGCCTTGCTCGCCGGATTCAGAGGCCCAGCCCAGCACCATATAGCTGAATTCCAGCTTGCTGGCGCGCGTGAAGTAGACGCTGGACGGCATGGTGTCGACCTTGGCATCGATGCCGATGCGCGAGTAAAACTGCGCCAAGGTTTGCGCGATGGCGACATCATTGATATAGCGATTGTTCGGACCATGAATGGTCATCGCAAAGCCGCTGGGATAGCCGGCTTCGGCCAGCAGTTTTTTGGCGCCCTCGGGGTCGTACTTCATCGGCTTGAGTCTCTTGCTGCTGCCATAAAAGAAATCCGCGACCAACTGGGATGCCGCCACGCCCTTGCCCTCCATCACGCGGCTGACCATGGCGTCACGATTGATGGCCATCGACAGTGCGCGCCGCACACGCACGTCCCGAAAGGGATTCTTTTCCAGCGGCTTGCCGGATTTGTCGAACAGAAATGCCGGCGCCGTTTCCTGGTGCTGATTCAAGTGGACATAAATGACGCGATTCGAGACTTTATTGGAAAGCGCAAACTTCGGGTTTTTCTCAAGCTTGGCGATATCGGCCGTCGGTACGGTTTCGATCATTTCGACGTCGCCGGACAGCAGCGCGGCAACCCGGGCGGCCGGATTGGTGAGCATCTTGAACGTCACCTTGTCCCAGGGCTCCTCGCCACCCCAATAACCGTAATTCGCTTTAACCACCAGACGCTGGTTGGGAATGTATTCCACGAACTTGTAGGGCCCGGTCCCGATTGCGGCCTTGCCGGAGTTGTAGTCCTCGGTCGTCGCCTTTTCGCCATACAGCCGGGAGACGATGCGCACGGCGGAAAGATCGGAAGGCAACAGCACATGCGGCGTCGCAGTCTTGAAAATCAGGGTATGGGCATCGACAACCTTGATGTCGACGATCGGTTTGGTGAAGGTGGCAAACGATGACGGACTGTTCGGTACGACGGGGACGCGCTTCAGGGTGAAGACCACATCGTCGGCAGTGAATGGCGAGCCATCATGCCAGTGCACATTCTTGCGCAACTTGAATTCCCAGGTGGTATCGTCGATTGCTCGCCACGATGTCGCCAGGCCGGGCGTGAGTTTCTGGTTTTCGTCGGTGTTGACCAGAGACTCGAAGATGTGGCGCAGGGTGCTGTTGTTGGGGCCGACATTGTGAAAATGCGGATCCATTGAGGTAATGGCGGCCTGCAAGCCGATGGAAATATCACGTGCCCCAACCGGTTTGACCTGTGCGCAGACGAGTCCGGCGACGGCGACAGCCAGCATTGCAAATAGCAGGGCAAGTTTTTTTTGCACTCGAACCATGAAAATCTCCGGTAATTCAGAAAGGCCGTAGCCGTGGCTGCGCGGGCCGTAAGTACAGGGACAAGCTTGACCACGGATAATAACGCAAACTGTTTGCTCGCAAGCCCGTACAGGTTCGAGCGCAATGATCGGGAGTGATGACGATGGGGATGATCGAAAATTTCGAAAAATTGCTGGCAAACGGCCGGGATTCGGCATTGCTGCGGTTTTCGCTGGGCAGCGAGTATTTGAAAATCGGCGATGCCGCGCGTGCCGCGGAACACCTGCGCGTTGCGACGGCCCTGGATACCGGCTATTCCGCCGCCTGGAAACTTCTTGGCAAGGCGCTTACCACACTGAATGATGCGCCGGGGGCAATCGAGGCTTACCGCCTTGGCATGGCTGCGGCCGAAGCCAAAGGCGATAAGCAGGCGGCAAAGGAAATGGCGGTGTTCCTGAAGCGGCTCAGCGCGCCGTTGTCCTGATGGATGCTTGTTGCAGAAAATCTTTAATGCGTGCAGTCGATACATTCGCATCGACATAAGCTTCACCGATGGCCTTGAGCAATATCAGCTTGATGGTGCCACCCTCATTTTTCTTGTCGCGAATCATGTGTTCGAGCATCTGCTCTGGCGTCACCTCAGGCAAGGCGGTAGGCAGGCCCGCGCGCTCCAGCAGGCGCATGCTGCGAATCAACTCATCCTTGCCCAACTGGCCCAGTTCACACGATAGTTTCGCCGCCAGCATCATGCCGCAGGCCACCGCCTCGCCGTGCAACCATGTGCCGTAACCCAGCGCCGTTTCTATGGCGTGACCGAAGGTGTGGCCGAGATTAAGCAAGGCGCGACCCCCATCCTTTGCGGTTTCGCGCTCATCGGCCGCCACGACCTGCGCCTTGAGTTCGCATGAGCGTCGGATTGCCATCATCAGCGCCGCAGCGTCGCGCACCAGCAGGGCATCGATATGCGCCTCCAGCCAGGTAAAGAACGCGGCATCGAGAATCAGGCCGTACTTGATGACCTCCGCAAGACCGGAGCGGAACTCGCGATCAGGCAGCGTTTTCAAAGTATCCGTGTCCGCCAGCACCAACTGAGGCTGATAAAACGCGCCAATCATGTTTTTGCCGCGCGGGTGATTGATGGCCGTTTTACCGCCCACCGAGGAATCCACCTGAGCAAGCAGGGTGGTTGGAATTTGAATAAAGGGAACTCCCCTCTGATAGGTGGCGGCTGCGAATCCCGTGATGTCGCCGATCACACCGCCGCCGAGGGCGATCAGCGTGGTTTTACGATCGCAGGCATGCTGCAGCAAGGCATCGAATATCTGGTTGAGGGCATTCCAATCCTTATGGGCCTCGCCATCGGGCAGTATGATCGGCAGCACCAGGATTTGCTGCGCCTCCAAGCGGTTGACCAATACTCTCCCATATGGCAACCATAACGTCTCATTGGTAACGAGCGCGACACGCGCCTGGGACAAATATCGCCCGATTATTTCGGGTTTATTCAGCAGGCCGGAGCCGATCAAAATCGGGTACGAGCGGTCGCCAAGCGTGACCTGCAACTCAGTAATCAGAGGTGGGTCTGTTGAAACGAGGGGCGCAGGAGCCTGCGAATGTTTGGTAATCATTGTGGTTGGTTGCTTCAGGTCGCCGCAGGAACAAGCGTTAACTGCCGGGTGGCGTCATCCAAAGTCCGCGATCGGTCAGACTCTCGAGGATGACTTCCGCAAGCCTGGTCGCCGACTGCCGCCCGGTATCGATGATCAAGTGGGCAACTTCATTGTAAAGCGGTTCACGGGTATTCAGAAGATCCTGCAACACCTGTTCAGGGTCGCCGGCCTGCAACAGAGGGCGCTTGTTATCGCGCATGGTCCGCAAGCGCAGGTCGTTAAGGCTGGCGCGCAGGTAAATTACCACGCCATGACTGCGCAGAGCCTCCCGGTTGGCCGCGGACAAAATTACGCCTCCGCCGGTCGCCAGCACGATTCCCTGCCGGGTCACCAATTCGCCGAGCATTTGCGCCTCACGCCCGCGAAATCCTGCCTCGCCCTCGAACTCGAAGATCGTCGCTATCGACACCCCGGTCTTCGCGACCAATTCGTGGTCGGCATCGACAAAAGCAAGCGACAGGCGTTTTGCCAGACACTTGCCCAACGTGCTTTTGCCTGCGCCGGGCATGCCCACCAGAAAAATATTACGCTGCATAGTCATGATCGCAGGCCGGAAAAACAAGCGTTTGAGATTTGGGGCGGAATGTGCCGACACCCAAAACAAACGGGGCGCTAATTGCAGCGCCCCGGAATGGTAGGTTCAAGTTTTCTTGTTATGTCCTGCAATCCGCTCCCTAATACATCAACATCGCAGATCAGCGAATCGTCAGCTGATCCTTGATGATACGGGGCGTGATGAAAATCAGCAGCTCGGTTTTATCATCCTGCTTCGATGTGTTCTTGAAGAGATTACCAATAAAGGGAATGTCGCCAAGAAACGGCACTTTGGTAACGTCAGTGCGCGTGGTCTGCTCGAAAATGCCGCCAAGGACAGCAGTGTCTCCATTTTCAACCAGAATCTGCGTCCTCAACAGTTTTGTGTCGATCGATGGAATGCCGCCAGTCACCGCGCCTACCGAGTCCTTCTTGATTTCAAGATCCATGATGATCTTGTCGTCCGGGGTAATTTGCGGCGTCACGTCCAGCGACAAGACAGCCGGTTTGAATGCAACAGTTGATCCCCCGCTTGCGGCCTGAGTTTGGTACGGTATTTCCGTACCTTGCGATATCGTAGCTTTTTTCTTGTCGGCCGTTACGATACGCGGGTTGGACACCACCTTGCCGCGATTTTCCGACTCCAGGGCGGACAACTCCAGATTAACGATATTCCCATTACCGAGGTTCAGGAAGGTAAATGCCAGAGTACCGGCTGCCCCAGCTACCGGCAAGTCCACATTATTTGCGATGGTCGCCGTGCCGGCCCCGCTCGCAAAACCGGTCGAGGTCGAAATGTTTCCGCCAACACCGAGTCGCCCATTGCCGACGACATCATTGCTTGCGCCCCGACCGCCGCCAACACCAAATCTCACGCCCAATTGCCGGCTAAACTTGTCGTCAGCAATCACAATTCTGGCTTCAATCATCACCTGGCGAACTGGGATATCGAGCTGGCTGACGAGTCGGCGGACATCCTCAAGGCGGACCGGCACGTCTTGCACAAACAAGGTATTGGTGCGCGGGTCGACGGTGGCTGAACCGCGTTTGGAGAGAATTTTCTGGGCGTTTTGAGCACCACTGGACAAGAGTGTCTGCAAGTCGGCTGCCTTGGCATACGACAAAACAAAACTTTCCGTCCGCAGGGGTTCCAGTTCGGTAATTTGCTGGCTGGCCTCCAGTGCCAATTTTTCCTTGGTGGCCAGTTCATCGGCGGGCGCAATCAAGACCACATTGCCGTTCTTGCGCTTGGACAGACCCTTGGCCTGCAAAATGATATCCAGGGCTTGGTCCCAGGGGACATCCTTCAACCGCAGCGTCAAATTGCCATTGACAGTATCGCTGGCAATGATATTCAACCCGGTAAAATCCGCAATTACCTGCAGTAAGGCGCGAACTTCCACACTCTGGAAATTGAGCGTCAATTTTTCGCCGGTGTAACCGTTGCCCTGAACAAGTTTGTTCGGGTCTTCCTTGGTTGGTTTGATTTCGACGATGAATTGCGTATCAGTCTGATATGCGGAATATTCCCACAGACCCTTGGGCTCGATCACCATGCGTGCATTGCCACCCTGTTCAATAAGGTCCACGGTTTTTACCGGGGTAGCGAAATCATTGACGTCAAGACGGCGCAACAAATTCTTCGGCGCATTGGTATTCACGAAATCGACGATGACATTGCGACCCTGCTGGCGAATATCGATACCGATGCCTGGTGACGACAAATCGACGATGACGCGCCCTTCACCATTGTTTCCCCGCCGGAAATCGACATCACGGATGCTTTGCTTTTGCGTGCGCGCAGCGGGCGAGGGATCGGCAAATTTTACGGTCTGCGCATTATCCTTGGCCGCCGCCGGTATTGCCGCATCGACAGTAAGTACCAAGGCATTGCCATCGAGAGCAGCCGTGTAATTCAGGTTTCGCGACAGATTAAGCACCATGCGGGTACGGTTGGCAACTTCAACAACGCTGATAGAACGCACATCGCCTTCACCTACGTCGACTGTGCTTTTGCCCAGCCCGTTTGCGGTGTTGGGGAGATCCAACGCGATTCGTGCCGGGTTGGCGACAGTAAAGCCTGCGGGAATACTGGCGAGGGGCACCTTGAAGTTGACGCGGACGACGACTTTACCGCCTTGCTGTGTTGAGGTATTGATCGATTCGAGCAGGTTTTTTTCAGGGTCCTGGGCGAATACCGCAGCACCGGTAAATAATGCCGAAAATGCCAGCATATAACCGGACAGGCGGACAGCCCAGCCCCGATAAGTTGATGGGGATCGATGGATATGCATTACGGTTTACCTCCCGTTCCTTCCAGCAGCGGTAAAACGCTTTCGCGTTCTGTCCAGTCGCCCGCTGTATCTTGAACGATTTCTTTGAGTTTAATTTCTGTGTCGGAAATGTTGGTGATCAAGCCGAAATTCTGGCCAAGATAGTTGCCTTTTTTGACGCGGTAAAGCGTTCTATCGGCGCGCACTAATGCATAGTTAACACCGGATTGCTGCAGAGTGCCCACCATCTTCAATTGCTCCAATGGATACGCCTCCAAGGGCTCCTTGCGGCGATTAAGGTCCGGGGCAAGACCACCGCCACCTCCATCTGTCTTGACCGCAAGTTTGCGCGGCCGGAATGGATCGGGAAGGTCAAATCCTTCATAAGCGAAAGGTGCGAAAGGCTTCACTTGCGGCAATGGTTCGATTTTGCGCGGAAGTTTGTCGGAGTCTTTGACAAACTGGCGCAAATCGGAATACCCCTCCCCACAGGAGACCAACAAAAACAAGGGCGCGAAAGCGAGTAAACGTTTCATCATTTACCCCCAGTCTTGGTTTTTGAGTCCCGGGAGGATTTACGCTGCGCCGCAATTTCATCCGGATCCAGGTAACGATAAGTTTTTGCAATCGCCTCCATCGACAAGGCACCGTCCTTGATGTTGTCGACCTTCAGGTCATTCAGTAACACAATACGTGGGAGCTTTGATACATCGCTGGCGAATGCACCCAGATCATGGTAATTGCCGGTTACCTTGAGGTTGATCGGACGCTCTGCATAAAACTCAGTGAAGTTCTCGGCCTGCGATGGACGGAACAAATCGAATTGAAGTCCGCGGCCCAGGCCCGCCTGGTTAATGTCGATGATCAGCGCATCGACCTCGGATTTTGTCGGCAGCTGTTTTAGCAGGGCACCAAACGCCTGCTCAATTTCAGCACGCTGCTGCTGGTATGCCTCAAGATTAACAGCCAGCTTTTTCTTTTCCAGGAAAGTGTTCTTAAGATCCACTTCCTTTTTTTCTTCCCGGTTCAAATCGTCGAGCTGCCCCTGATAGAGAGCAAAATAGAAGCCCACCAACATGAGGATTACGATCAAAACGAGCGAAGCAATCTTGAACGGCCACGGCCAGTTGCCGGGATTCTTGGCATCGAGCTGCTTTAGTTCTTCAAGCCACTTGTTCATGCTTTTTTCTCCGCGGCCTTGGCGGGATCTGCCTTGCGAGCCCCCGATTTTCCGTCATCTGCCTTCGGGCGCTTGAGTGCAAAATCCATGCTGAATTCATTGGCGCGCTGGCTGTTAACCATGACGGCTTTGATTTCAATCAAATTGGGATTTTCCAGATAGGGAGAAGCTTCGATGTTTCGCATAAAAGCCGCAACCCTGGCGTTGGATTGGGCATAGCCGGTAACATTCACCTTGACGCCGGTCTGTTTGATCGACTTCAGATACAGGCCCTCTGGCAATTGTCTCAGCAACTGATCGAGAAGGTATACCGGATCCGAACGATTGCTTTGCAGGCCCTCAACGACCTGTTTTTTCGCCAGCAACGAGGCGGTTTCTTCACGAATCTTTCGTATTTCCTCGATTTCCTTGTCGAGTTTCGCAATTTCGGTATTCAGGTAGTTATTACGCCCTTTCTGGTTTTCAACCTGGCTGTCGAAAAAGAACCAGAGAAGACCAGCAATCGTCAAGGCAACCATGCCGGCAAATGCAGCCAGCGTCGCAAATTGTTTTTGTCGCGCCTTACGCTTTTCTTCACGGTGAGGAAGTAAATTTATGCGAATCATGCGGGATCAAACCTTCTCATGGCGAGCCCGCAAGCAACCATCAGCGCGGGCGCATCAATGGTAAGTTGACGGGGCTTGATCTTTGACGACAAAGCCATATTGGCGAACGGGTTTGCCACAACCGTGTGAACTTGGGTGCGTTGGGCCACCAACTCCTCCAGCCCCTCCAGCGTTGCGCAGCCGCCCGAAAGCACGACATGGTCAACCTTGCTGAACTGGGTGGAAGTAAAAAAGAACTGCAGTGCCCGGGTGATTTCCAGCGCCACCTTTTCGTTAAAGGGCTGCAATACATCGGGGCCATAGTTATCCGGGAGCCCCCCCGATTTCTTGGCGACTTCTGCCTCTTCAATAGGCATACCGAACTGGCGAGAGATGTCCTGGGTCAGTTGGAAGCCGCCTAACTGCTGTTCCCGGGCATAAACCAACTGATCAAGGTGCATCACCGTAACGCGCGTGGTTTGCGCGCCGATGTCGATCACAGCAGTAACATCCTTGTCGTCAATTCCCGAAGAAGCGCCCTTGATCATCTCGAATGCGGTCATGGCCGCATACGATTCGACATCCATCACGCTGGTCTTCAAACCGGCAGCCTCCGCGATCGCCACCCGATCCTCAATTTTTTCCTTGCGCGACGCCGCAATCAGAACCTCAACCTCTTCGTCGCTGTTGGGTGCGGGGCCAATGACCTGAAAATCCAGATTCACTTCGTCAAGGCTGAAGGGGATGTACTGATTGGCTTCCGACTGGACCTGATATTCCATATCGTCTTCACGTTGGTTGGCCGAAAGCAGCACTTTCTTCGTGATTACCGCTGCGGAGGGCAGGGCAAGGGCCACATTCTTGATGCGCGTTGCCATTTGCTTGTGGGCGCGCTTCATGACCTCGCCTGCCGCCTCGATATTGGCAATGTTGCCGTCAGTAACCGTGTCCTTGGGGAGGGGCTCAATGACATAACGCTCAACCCGGTATAAACCCCTGCCGGCATCGGCGATTTCGACCATCTTGATGTAGGACGAACTGATATCGACCCCGATCAAAGGCGGTGTCTTGGCACTCAAAAATTCGAACTTGGAAGCCAGCTTTTCGTTCAGCATGGTGGTTGGACGACCCTTTTGTTGATCGGAAGTTACCGCCGACTACGCACAAATTACATTAAATGCTAGCAACAACCTTTGGACGTGTAAAGCCTTTTCTTTAAAAGCTCGAAATTGCTTTAATAATAGTCCCACCTATTCCCACGCTATATGTAACCGCCATCTCGTCGCCATCTTTGCGTCGCGATTCGACTGCAATTTGGTTTCGGTGGTCACAACCGGGCCGATATAATGATCGTCCTTAAGCTTTTCGGATGTTGCAATGACCCTTCGCTGGTGGTTCTACCCCCTGATTCTGCTGGTTTCACTGGTGCTGGTTGCGGTCGGTGTGATCGCTCTTACGGTGATACTGCTCTACCCTAATCTGCCATCAATTGAGGCGGTTACCGATTATCGCCCGAAGCTCCCGCTGAAGATTTACACCATGGAGGGGGATGTCATTGGCGAGTTTGGTGAAGAAAAACGCTCATTCGTGAAGGTGCAGGATTTCCCGGCGGTAATGAAGCAGGCAGTTATTTCGGCGGAAGACGAACGTTTCTATCAGCATGGCGGGGTGGACTACCTGGGGCTGGTGCGTGCCATGGGTACCAGTGTGCTGGCGGGAAAGATTACCGGCGGTGCCAGCACGATAACGCAGCAAGTTGCCCGAAATTTCTTCCTGTCCAACGAGCAGACGCTGACACGAAAGGTCTCGGAGTGGTTACTCGCATTCAAAATTGAGCACAACCTGTCAAAAGATCAAATTCTCGAGATCTACCTAAATCACATCTTTTTGGGAAACAGGGCATTTGGATTTGCGGCTGCCAGCAGAGTGTATTACGGTAAAGATATCGGGCAACTGACGGTAGCCGAAGCCGCCGTCCTGGCCGGCATCCCGAAAGCGCCCTCCCGTTACAATCCCTTCGATAACCTCAAGCGCATCACACAGCGACAGCATTACGTATTACGGCGCATGAATGAATTGGGCTATCTGAATGACGTGCAATACAAGGCCGCGCTCGATCAGCCGTTGAAATTCAATCGAGAGCGCCAGCAATACGCGGTGGAGGCGGACTATATTGCCGAGATGGCTCGCCAGGAACTGGTCGAGCAATATGGCGAAAAAGCTTATGTAAGCGGTATTCGGGTCTATACGACCATTCGCAACGACGACCAAAAAGCGGCGATGACCGGTTTGCGAAAGGGGGTGCTTGAGTATGATCGACGCCATGGCTATCGAGGCCCGGAGGGCCTGATCAAATTACCCGCAGACAAGGAGGCGTCCGAGGACGCCATCGAAGAGGCGCTGCAGGAAAAAGAAGTGGTTGGCGAGTTAATGCCAGCCGTGGTCTTGTCGGCCGACCCCAAGCAGATTGTGGTTTATACCAAGCGCGGCGATACGCTTACCTTGAGCGGTGAAGCGCTGAAGTTCGTAGCACGTGCATTGAACGAAAAGTCATCGCCGCTTAAGCCGGTGCGCGGGTCCATTGTCCGCATCGGACATGACGACAAGGGCAGCCCTGCATTGATGCAGCTACCCCGCGTAGAGGCCTCTCTGGTTGCCATCGACCCTAACGATGGTGCGATTCGGGCCTTGGCCGGCGGTTTTGATTTTGGCGCCAATAAATTCAATCACGTTACGCAGGCCATGCGTCAACCCGGCTCCAGCTTCAAGCCCTTCGTCTATTCGGCCGCATTGGAGAAGGGGTTTACGCCGGCAACAATAGTTAACGACGCGCCATTTGTCTTTGATCCCGGACGTAATGCCGGGCAGGTTTGGGAGCCCAAGAATTACGATGGAAAGTATGAGGGCCCGATGCGGCTTCGAACCGCCTTGGCCAAATCCAAAAATATGGTGTCCATTCGCATCCTACAGGCCATAGGTCCCCAATACGCACAGGACTACGTCGCGCGCTTTGGCTTCGACCCCAAACTCCATCCCGCCTATCTCACCATGGCCTTGGGGGCGGGCTCGACGACGCCGCTGCAGATGGCAAATGCCTATTCGGTGTTTGCCAACGGCGGTTATCGTATCAAACCTTACTTCATCGCCCGCATAACCGATGACAAAGGCAGCCTGCTGTTCGAGGCCAATCCAGATCGCGCCGGTGACGTTCCTGGTGCGAAGGCGGCCGAACGCGTCATCGATCCGCGTAATGCATTCATCATGACCACCCTGCTGCGGGACGTCGTACGCTATGGAACCGCCGCAAAAGCCATGACTTTGGGCCGCCAGGACCTTGCGGGTAAAACCGGTACAACCAATGACAGCAACGATGCATGGTTTGCGGGGTTTAACCAGGGCCTGGTTGCGATAACCTGGATAGGTTTTGATAACCCGGCATCCCTTGGTGATACGGAAACAGGCGGCGGCGCCGCGCTGCCTATATGGATGTATTACATGGCAACCGCGCTCAAGGGGGTAAAGGAACAACCGCTTGAGCCCCCGCCCGGCGTGATGGCAGTAGCGGTGGATAACGACCTGAACAAGAATGGCCGGCCAACCACTGAATATGTTTACGTCGAATCAAGCGGGAACTTGAGTGATGGCCCCGCCTCTCTTCGAGAGGCAAACAAACCCTCAGAAGAAGTGAAGAACCAGATTTTCTGAACCACATTGGTCATGAGTCGTCATAAGCCCACGATGCGCCGTCATTCCACTACTGCCGAGCCCGCGATCGCCAGGGAGAACCCCATGCGTCGCCGCATAGCCATTGCCGCGGCTGGATTGATTGCCGAGGGGATGACGGATTATCGCGCCGCCAAAATGAAGGCCGCGCGCCGCCTGAATTGCGACATGGCGGAAGCATTGCCCGACAATCGTGAAATTGATGTTGCTGTGCGAGAGCACATGGCAATTTTTCAGGGCAATTCGCAGCCGCAGGAACTGTTTGAACTGCGCGAGATCGCGATCAAGGTGATGCATCGTCTGGAACAGTTCTCGCCGCGGTTGCTTGGCCCGGTGCTTACGGGGACCGCCAACCGGTTTTCCAATATTGAACTGGAAGTCTTGACTGAAGATGAGAAGACGTTTACCTTGTTTTTGCTGAACGAAAATATTGCGTATGAAGTCTCCGTGCGCCCTAATGGGAAACTGCGAAAGCAAACACGGGTTTATGGGTTCCTCATTGATGAGGCGCCGATTTCAGTAGCCGTATTCGTATCGGCTGCCGAGCGGGCGCAGCAGCGTGCTTACTCTGGAATAGACGGCGAACGCGCTGATCTTATTGCGGTCGATAGGCTGTTGATGGCGACCACGGCGCACAAACGAACTGCAGACTGAGGTCAGCCTTTCTTTAATATTCGTGCAGCTTCTAAGGCAAAGTAAGTCAACACTCCGTCTGCGCCGGCGCGCTTGAAGGCAAGCAAGGACTCCATCATGCAGGCTTCACCATCAAGCCAGCCGTTTTGCGCCGCCGCCTTCAGCATCGCATATTCACCAGACACCTGATAGGCAAAGGTGGGCGCACCGAAAGTCGCTTTGCAGCGTTGTACGATGTCTAGATAAGGCATGCCGGGCTTGACCATCACCATATCGGCACCTTCCTGCAAATCGAGGGCAATCTCGCGCAGAGCCTCCTCCGAATTGCCCGGGTCCATCTGATAATTCTTCTTGTCACTCTTGCCCAAATTGCCGGCGGAACCAACCGCGTCGCGGAAGGGACCATAGAACTTGCTTGCGTATTTTGCCGAATACGCCATGATCGCCGTATGAATCAGGCCACGCTCGTCAAGCGAGCGACGAATCGCGCCAATCCGGCCGTCCATCATATCGCTGGGCGCGACGATATCGACCCCTGCTTCCGCCTGAACGAGCGCCTGCTCCTGGAGAATTGCGATCGTCTCATCATTGAGTATGTAGCCGGATTCGTCTATGACGCCGTCCTGGCCATGATTGGTGAAGGGATCAAGAGCAACGTCGGCAATGACGCCCAGTCCGGGAAAGCGTTTCTTCAATTCACGCACCGTTCGTGGCACCAGTCCGTTCGGATTGAGTGCCTCTGCGCCGTCGGGTGTTTTAAGCGAGTCTTCAATCACTGGAAACAATGCAATTGCCGGAATACCTAGGGCAACGGCCTCATTGGCCACTGCCATCAGCAAATCGATCGACATCCGTTCAATTCCAGGCATTGAAGAAACAGCTTGTCTTACACCGCTGCCGTCAACAATGAAGACGGGATAAATAAAGTCGTTGGCAGTAAGGGTCGATTCGCGAACCATGTCGCGCAAAAAGGCGGTACGACGAAGGCGCCGCATCCGGCGCTCGGGGAATTGACCGAAATTCATGATGGTTCCGTACAGGTTTGTGAAGTGCGCGGGCCACCTTTAGGTCAGGTGGGAGCGGCAAGCTGACTGCGAGATTTTCCAAACAGGCCAAGCCGGCTCTTCCACGCCAATTGAACTTTTGCCGTAAAACCCCATCATAGCGTAAGAGGAGCTTGCTCCTCCCCGCTTCTCCTCCCTGAGCGGGGCCTTAATTTCCATTAAGGCTTTACGAGGGCTCGGGTTACCCCTTTTTCCCGGGCCCTTTTTCTATTTCCCCGAAGTAATTGCGCCGTCCTGAAGATCATCTATGGACGCCTGCTTTTCAAACAGCCTTCCTATCGCCGTCTCCGCCTCGCGCACCCCGCTTTTTTTCAGGCTCGAAAACAATTGCACCGTAGCGTTGTACTGCCCGGCGATTAGCAACTGCTTTACTGCCCGCAGTGTTTCTACCTGCTCGCCATTGGACAGCTTGTCCGACTTGGTCAGCAGTATATGTACAGGTTTATTTGTGGGCCGGTACCAGTTGAGCATTTCCACATCTAGCGGCTTCATGGGGTGGCGAGCATCCATGATGACCACCAAGCCCTTCAGAGCATCGCGGGTCGATACATATGCAGCGAGCAGTTCCGTCCAGTGTGCCTTTACGGCTGGCGGAACCTTGGCGTACCCATAACCCGGCAAATCAACCAGAGTGCGGCCATCGCCGAGGGCAAAAAAATTGATCAGTTGCGTACGCCCCGGCGTTTTGGAGACAAAAGCGAGCCGCTTGTGATTGGCAAGGGTATTGATTGCGCTCGATTTACCGGAATTCGAGCGCCCCACAAAGGCAACTTCGTGCCCGGTATCCGGCGGCAACTGTTCCAGGTCGTGGGCGGAGGCTACATAAGTTGCTCGGTCAAACAGTCCCACGGTTTCCTCTTCTGCCTTGATAGGCTAAAATTCGGGTTTTGCAACGCAATACTAACGAAGGCTGGAAATGAAAAAGATTTTGGCGACGCTCATTCTTGCGGTTTGTTCCACATTTACCTACGCGAATGAACCGGCAAAGGCGGCCGATGGCGGCGATGCAACGGCGCCAAGCAAAGCTGACCTCATGGCGCGAGGACAGCAGATTGTCAGCGGCGTCTGCGTGGCCTGTCATGGGCTCAATGGCATGAGTCCCGTATCGGCCAATCCCAATTTGGCCGGAATGCCCGCCCAGTATATCGCCAAGCAGCTTGAACATTTCAGAAGCGGAGCGCGCAAGAATGCGATTATGCAGGGAATGGCCGCGAATCTGACGCAGGCCGACATGAATGCGCTGGGCGAATATTATTTCTCGCAAAGACCGGCAATCAATGCCGCTGCCCGAAACAAGGCCCTTGCCGAACGCGGACAGAAAATCTACCGGGCGGGTCTCGCCGAGACCAAGGTACCCGCTTGCGCGGGCTGTCACGGTGGTGCGGGAGCGGGTATACCAGCGGGTTACCCACGGGTCGCCGGACAATGGCCGGAATACAGCTATCAGCAACTGAAGGCCTATGCCTCGGGAGAACGTCAGCATCCAATAATGAGCGCCATCACCAGCCGTCTGGGCGATGCGGATATGCAGGCCGTAGCTGAATATCTGGCCGGAATGCGCAGCAAGTAATTTACCCAAATCGTATTATGGGCGATGAGTCCCGATTCAGGACGAAGCGTGACGCCGCAACCGCAATTCAGGCGTAAAAAATTCCGCGCGATTCCGACCTTTGCGTTTGGCCGAATATAAGGCGAGATCCGCACATTTCATCAGCGTTTCGCGATCCCGGGCATCTTGCGGAAAGCGGCTGATGCCGATGCTGACGGTAACGGTCGCTCCGTGAGAGCGAAGTGCATAGGGCTGGCGAAGGGCGTTGATCAATTTGTCGGCTACTCGTTGCACACTGTCGCTGTCAGAAACCTGAGGGATGACTACCAGGAACTCGTCGCCACCCAGCCGCGCGAGGTAATCGGCAGCCCGCAAGGCGGCACTGGCACGCGCGGCCACCAGCTTTAACAGCTCGTCGCCTGCGTCATGACCAAAACTGTCGTTCACGTCCTTGAATCCATCCAGATCGAGCAGCAGCACGCTGAACCCCCCGAACGCCGCTGTAGCAATGTCGCCGCTCAGCACTTCTAGGTGCTCAACGACCGCAGCGCGATTAAAAAGACCGGTCAGCGCGTCGTGAGTGGCCTGATACGCGATGTTCTTCTGGACGGCCCTCTGTTCAAGATTCAGGCGCCGCAGGGTGCCATAGAAAAGAACCAGGATGAAAGCTGATGAACAGATCAGCGCAATAATAAGTCGGCGCATTTTCGCGCCATAGCTGATTTGCTCGATTTCAAGCTGGTCCAGGGTCCGACGACCCTCGGCCAGCATGCGATAAGTCAAGTTCAAGAGTTTTTCATGAACCAACTCAACGCCGGTCTTGCCCGAAAGATTCTGCGCGCCGACAAAACCCGATTTGCGACGCGCCTCAACAAATCGTGCCTCCTGTTCCATATGCGCTTCGGCGGCAGTCTTGAGCGCGTCAAAATTGGCCGCCAATACCGGATGCTCGCTGCGTTTTCCGGCCAGATAAACCAGTTCAGCCCCGAGCTCCACCGTACCGGCACGATAAGGTGTGAGATCGGCGTCCTTGCCCGTAATAATGAAGTTCTGCTCGCCGGCAACCAAGGCCATTGACTGGAAGCGAATGGCTTCGAGGCTGGATACGATGCGCTGGGTTTGCAAAACCTTTTCATTGGTTGCAACCAGATTTTCGGCCGAAGTGATGGCAATCGTCGATACCGTTGAAATCGCAATAACCGCGAAAATCAACGTTGCGAGCGCAACGTTATCAATAGTTACTTTCGTCTTCACAAGCGCTCATGAAAAGAGGGGGTGAACCGGGGTCGTATCCTGTCACACGGCATCATTTGATTTCGGTAAATGCCGAGCGAGCCGCCGAGATCGTCGCCGCAATATCCGCTGCCGTGTGCGCGGCCGACACAAAGCCGGCTTCGAACGCGGACGGCGCCAGATAGATACCACGTTTCAGCATGGCATGAAAAAAACGACTGAATCGTTCGCGGTCGGCATCCATTGCTTCGGCATAGCTACCCGGTATCCGTGAGCGAAAGAAAATTCCGAACATGCCGCCCAGGCTGGTGCCCGCGAACGGAATGCCCGTCGCGGTAGCAGCTTCGACGAGGCCCGCAACCAATTGCTGCGTTGTCGCCGACAGCGTGTCGAAAAAGTCCGGCGCAGCGATTAGCTCCAGCGTCTTCAATCCGGCGGCCACCGCGACCGGATTGCCCGAAAGAGTGCCTGCCTGATAGACGCCGCCAAGCGGTGCCAGATGCGCCATGATGTCGCGGCGGCCACCGAATGCGCCTACCGGCATCCCGCCGCCAATCACCTTGCCCAGCGTCGTCAAATCCGGCGTAATGCCGAAATGTCCCTGCGCGCCGTGCAGGCCAACGCGAAAGCCGGTCATCACCTCATCGAAGATAAGGACCACGCCGTGCCGGGTACAAAGCGAACGCAGTGCATCCATATATTGTTGTGACGGCATAACGAAGTTCATATTGCCGGCAACGGGCTCGATAATGACGCCAGCCAACTCATCGCCAATTTTTGCAAACGTGTCTGTCAGCGCGCCGAGATCGTTATAGGCCAGCACTAAGGTATTCGCAACGACTTCCGGCGGTACTCCCGCAGAACTGGGGTGGCCGAAGGTGAGCGCTCCTGAACCGGCTTTGACCAGCAGGGCATCGCCGTGGCCATGGTAACAACCTTCGAACTTGATGATTTTGTTGCGAGCGGTAAATCCGCGCGCCAGACGAATTGCGCTCATGGTTGCTTCGGTGCCGGAACTCGTCAGGCGTACCTGCTCGATCGACGGCAGCAGATCGACCAATCGCTCCGCCAGCTCGCATTCCGCCGCAGTCGGCGCGCCGAAACTCATGCCTTTGGCGGCGCGCTCCTGGACGGCCCGAACTACCTCGCTGTGTGCGTGGCCAAGAATGGCAGGGCCCCAGGAGCCGACGTAGTCGATATAGCGGTTGTCATCAACATCCCATAAATAAGCGCCTTGGGCCTCGCGAAAAAAAACCGGCGTGCCGCCAACAGCCTGAAACGCGCGTACCGGGGAATTGACGCCACCAGGTATGACCCGTTGGGATTTTTCGAACAGTAGTTTGCTTTTATCGAACATGGGTATCAAATAATGTCTGGTAATGACTGGCTCTGGCCCGCACATCGCTTGTGCCGAAGAGATCGGAAATAACGGCGAGTGCGTCAGCGCCCGCTGCGATCAATTGTGGCGCATTTTCCAGGGTGACGCCGCCGATGGCGACAATGGGGACGTTGAAACGCTGCCTTGCCTGCACTATCAGCGACGGGTCGGCGCGGACGGCGGTGGGTTTGGTCGCTGAAGGAAAAAAGCTGCCGAAGGCGATGTAGTCCGCCCCGCCATTTGCCGCGTGGCTAGCCAGCGACAGATCGTTGTAACAGGACACGCCAATGATCTTGTTATGCCCCAGCGCCCGGCGGGCCGATGACAGCGTAGCGTCTTCGCGCCCCAGATGGACGCCGTCGGCGCCGATTTCAACTGCCAAAGCGAGGTCATCGTTGACGAGAAACGGGACATCGGCCTTGCGGCACATGGCGAATATGCGCTGCGCCTGTTTTCTTTTCGCCTCGTCCGGCAAGGATTTTGCGCGGTACTGCAAGACGCACATCCCACCGGCGAGCGCTTCGGCAACCGCGGTTTCCAGTATGGTTGCCGGGACATGTTCGGGCGTGATGCCATAAAGTCCGCGTATGCATTTATTCTGGAGCATCGTGCCAAGATCCGAGGGGTGCTTGGGCAAGTTAATGGCGCGCGCCTGCCGGGGGCTGTTCGGATGTCACGTCATCGTCGACCGCATCGTCGTCGTCTTCGCGCGCCCAGAACAGTCGATCGGGGACAAATTGCCCCATGCCCGGACGGAACCCGTGTTTAAGCGTCTGCCATGTATAGTCTTGCGCCTCGCGCACCGCATCGCCAATGTCCAAGCCGCGCGCCATGGTGGCGGCCAGGGCTGACGCCAAGGTGCAGCCGGATCCATGGTAGCTGCCCGGCAGTCGCCGCCACGTATCGCTGCGCAATACTCCCTTGGCATGAAACAGGGTGTTGATCACATCGGCGGTTGACTCGTGCGTGCCGGTCGCCAGTACATATTCCACGCCGATATCGATCAAACGTTGGGCAAGCAGTTCAACACGGGTGCCATCCTCATCATCTGCCTGTACCAGGCGCCGAAGTTCGGGGGTATTGGGGGTAATGATCGTGCATTGCGGTATCAGCAATTCCTTGATGGCCTCAAGAGCTTCCTCGCTGGCAAACTCATCGCCTCGCGCCGAAGCCAGCACCGGGTCCAGAATCAGTGGAATCTCCGGATAGTCCGACACAATCTCGGCAATCGCTGCCACGTTTTCGACACTGCCCATGACGCCGATTTTGAAGGCGGCCACCGGAATGTCTTCCAGAATGGCGCGTGCCTGATCGGCTACCCAATCAGAATCAATTGCCGAGATGCCCTCGACCCCGGAAGTATCCTGGACTGTAATGGCGGTAATGACCGACAGCGGGTGACATCCCATGCTGGCCAAGGTCAGGATATCTGCCTGTACGCCGGCCCCCCCCGAAGGGTCGGTAGCTGCAAAGGTCAGCACGGCGGGGGGCGCTTTTCGATGGTCGGACATAGCTTGCAAGCCAGTTTGCTAGGCCTGTGAAATTGAAAGATTAAGAAGGAGCCGTTGGCAATCATGCTGATCGGCGTGGATTGATGCCTGATTCGGTAGCAGCCCAAAGGCCGGATACAATAGTAAATAGTGCCGATAAGCACTATCCGGGCGATGTTTTTCCTCGGGAAGGCTTCCGCAGATATGGCTCTTTGCCGTCAGCCGGTATTGTAGCTGCACGCGGGGTTTGTGAACCGCAGGCAATATGCCTGCCAATAGCGTGACGATATCGGCTCGCGGGGTGCTGCGCGCGGATTAATATTAAGTATGGTGAGAATTCATTTTGACCGTAACAGACTATAAAACCTGGATGTGTCTCGTATGCGGACTGATTTACGACGAAGCAGCGGGCTGGCCCGACGATGGCATTGCCCCCGGAACCCGCTGGCAGGATGTGCCGATCAGCTGGTCCTGCCCGGAATGCGGTGCGCGCAAGGATGATTTTGAAATGGTCGAGATTTGATTTCCTGTTCTTGTAATTGGAAACGCCAGTCCGGTTTTGTGAAAACTTCTTGAAAGTGGCGCTTTCGTATTGTTTTGAAAGGGTAAAACGGATAATCTTCTGCGTCGGGTCCGATGAGACCGGGCGTTCAGGACGATATTGGGTAGCGTGCCTGCAAAAAAATGCGAACCTGGCGGCTTCGAAGTACGGTTTTTTTACCGGCATTGGCGGAATTTAAGGACACGGAGTGGCTGAAACCAAGAATTTGTCAGGGGTGCGGGTCATGGTAATTGATGATTCGAATACGATCCGCCGGTCTGCGGAGATATTCCTCATGCAGGCTGGCTGCCAAGTGATTCTCGCCGAAAACGGTTTTGACGCCTTGGCGAAAATTGCCGATCACCAGCCGGATCTTATTTTTGTCGATATCATGATGCCGCGGCTTGACGGCTATCAGACCTGCGCGTTGATCAAGAAAAACGGCAAGCACAAAAATACGCCGGTAGTGATGTTGTCCTCAAAAGACAGTCTGTTTGACCGTGCCCGGGGCAGAATGGTGGGTTCGGACGAATATCTGACCAAACCCTTCTCCAAGGAGAGTTTGCTGAAAACGGTAGAGGTACATCTGGCAGACCGGCAAGTTTCGCCCCAGCCGGGGGCAACGTAGGCTGAGGCGCTGTATACCTTGCGCCGAATGGCTGTGGCGCAAGCAAAAGTTTGAATTTTCTGTACTTCACTGGAGCAAATAATGGCAATTAAAAAAATACTTATCGTTGATGATTCCCCTACGGAGCGTGCCTTTCTCGAGGGTGTGCTGGCCAAAGCAGGGTACTCGGTGGTTCAGGCTGTGAGCGGCGAAGATGCGGTCGAAAAGGCCAAGTCGGAATTGCCCGACCTGATCCTGATGGACGTGGTCATGCCCGGCCTCAACGGTTTTCAGGCAACCCGCGCGATCACGCGTGAAGAGACCACCAAGCACATTCCGGTCTTTATCTGCACAACCAAGGACCAGGAGACCGACAAGATCTGGGGAATGCGCCAGGGTGCCAAGGATTACATCGTCAAACCTGTGGACGGCGCCGATTTGCTGGCCAAGATAAAGGCGCTGGGCTGATGGTCTGTCGCCAGCGCCCGCCGCAATTCCGCACGCGAGAGAGCCGCTAATGGCGCGCAAGACCAGTCTGCGCGAGTTTCAGCAGAGTGTGGCGCAGCGCCTGCGGGACTTGTCGTCGCGCAAAACCGTTGCCTCAAAATTGGGTTTTCAGGTCGGCAGTGACAACTGGTTCGTCAATCTGTCCGATGTGTCGGAAGTGATCCCGGTGCCCGTCTTCGTAACTGTGCCGCGCACCAAGAGCTGGTTCCGGGGAGTTTCAAACGTGCGGGGCAAGCTGTACAGCACTGTTGATTTTTCGGCGTTTCAAGGAGATGAGTCGATCGGTCCCGGAATCGAACGGCGCGTCATATTGATCAACGAAAAATTGGTTGAGGGTTCGGGCTTCCTGGTCAATCGCATGCTTGGTTTGCGCAACCCGGAATCGTTCACCGCCGAACAAGCCGATGATCGTTCGCGCCCCTGGATCAAGGCGCGGTACCGCGATCAAAACAATGCTGTCTGGCACGAGCTCGATCTGGCCGAACTGTCGCGGGATAACCGCTTCCTGGAAGTTGGATTAATTGGTCCCGCCACTGTGCAGGGCGCAACACTGGCTCCTTCGGTCGCATCAGCAACATAAAAGCAAAATCAGGATTGGAGAAATCCCATGGCGTTCAAATTATCTAAACCCGACCCTCAGAAAAAACCCTCTACAGCGGGCGCCAAGCCCATTTCGGGCAAAGCCGAAAAGACCGGCGGGTTTTCTCTGGCCGGACTGTTCGGCGGCAAGAAAAAATCGCCTTCTCCAATTGTCGCCGTCGGTAAAATGCCGGCAGCCGGCGGTAACCGCCTGACACAACCTGGACCGGCGACCAATTCCGGATTTGGAAATACCGGCGATCAGACACAAAAAATTGCCGCTGCCGTGGCCGCCAACAAGGTCGTCAAGCCGAAAAAAACCGATGCCGGGTTCAAGCTGCCGCTGATTGGCAATCGCCCACTCGAAAAACAGCTGCCGATACTGTTGTTCATATTCGGTATCTTCCTGCTGCTGGCGATTGCCGCCGCCTACCTTGATGCGCGAACCCGCAGCTTCAACGCAACCTATACCAACATCACCTCGCAGTTGCAGTTCCACACGCAACGTCTTGCCAAGTCGGCTGGCCTGGCGGCACGCGGTGATTCAGTATCCTTTCCCCAGCTGCAGGACAGCCGCGATGAATTCCAGCGATACCTGGGGGTCCTGAACGACGGCGGATTTGCGTTCGGCGTCGATGTGCCCAAGGCGCGCATTTCCGAGGAGTTGACTTCACGCCTGGAAGAGCTGACCAAGCGGTTTAGCGATGCGTCGAATTCGGCAACGTCCATACTTTCCGCCAAAACGGACTTGACCGAGCTGGCGCGCAATATTGCGCAAGTACGTTCCGGTGCCGAGGAGTTGGCCGCGCTTTCCCAGGACTTGACGGGCCTGATGCAACAGGCGGGTTCGCCGCCACCGCAGGTGCTGAAGGTCAATCGCCTGACCTTCCTGGCTGAACGTCTGGGTCGCGGATCGGCGGAGATTCTGGGCGCGGATGTGATCGATCCCGAAGTGCCATTCCTGATGGGCAAGGACACCAACGATTTTCGCGAATTGATCAAGGCGCTGGAGTCGGGCTCGGATGCGCTGGGCATAGCGGCCCTGCGCGATGGCGATTCGAAAACACGCGTCGGCAAGCTGCGCGAACAATTCACGTCTTTCGAGCAGAACATCCAGCCGATTCTGGGCAATGTGCAGAAGCTGGTTTCCGCACGGCAGTCCGGCCGCGCGATTCAGCAGGGTTCCGAACAATTGCTGTCCACGGTTGAGCAGCTGCAAAATGCCTTTGCGGCAGAAAAGGACAATCTGGCGCTGATACTGGCGACGGTATTAGGGTTGCTGGCCTTGATCACGCTCGGCTTGCTGGCTGCCGTGTTCCTGAGCGATGCACGCCGCCGTGCGGCTGCATCCGAAGCGGAAAACAAGCGTAACCAGGAAGCCATTTTGCGTCTGCTGAACGAGATGGGTGACTTGGCCGACGGCGATCTGACCATCCGCGCCAAGGTGACCGAGGATATTACGGGTGCAATCGCCGACTCGATGAACTACACGATCGACGAGTTGAGAGCGCTCGTTACCGGGGTCAACAACGCGTCCAATTCGGTGTCGGTGAAGTCCCAGCAGGCACAGGCAGTGTCGGTACAGCTGCTTGATGCCGCGGAAAAACAGTCAAAGGAAATTCAGGATACGACGCAGGATGTGTTGCGGGTGGCAGAAACGCTGACGCTGGTGTCGGCTTCCGCGGAAGAGTCTTCGACAGTGGCGATGCGCTCGCTGGCGGCGGCTGACAAGGGCCGTCTGGCGGTGCAGAACTCGATATCGGGCATGAACGACATTCGCGAACAGATTCAGGAGACATCCAAGCGCATCAAGCGCCTCGGTGAAAGCTCGCAGGAGATTGGCGAGATCGTGGAGTTGATTTCCGACATTACCGAACAGACCAACGTGCTGGCGCTGAACGCGGCCATTCAGGCCGCATCGGCAGGCGAAGCCGGCCGCGGCTTCTCGGTGGTTGCCGAAGAAGTGCAGCGGCTTGCGGAGCGCTCCGCCGAAGCGACCAAACAGATCGGCGCGATTGTGAAGACCATTCAGGCGGATACGCAGGATGCGGTGGCCGCCATGGAGAAGTCGACTACGGGCGTGGTTGAGGGGGCGAAGCTGTCCGACGCCGCCGGCCAGGCACTGACCGAGATCGATTCCGTGACGAAAAATCTCGCGCAGCTCATTCAGAAAATCTCGGCGGATACCCAGACGCAAGCAGCCAGCGCCAGCAAGGTGGCGCGCAATATGCAGGACATTCTGGAAATCAACCGGCAAACCACCACCGGTACGCAGCAGACCGCAAGCTCGATCAAGGAGTTGGCGGACGTGGCCTCGGACCTGAAAGCGTCCGTATCCGGTTTCAAACTTTAATGTCGAGCCCAATTCCCAGCGCGCTGCATTAAGCCATGGCTGCCAATCCCCAAGCCACCTTCGATATCGGCCCGTTGTCGTGGGTGAAAACCGAGATAGAACACTCGCTGACCGAGGCGAATGTTCATCTGGATACACTCGCGCAGAATCCGGCGGACAGCAAGGCGGTGAAATACGTGGCCACTCATCTTCACCAAGTGACCGGGGCCTTGTCGATGGTCAGCCTGGGTGCCGCCAGCCGCTTCAATGAAGAGTTGGAAAAACTTGTTGCCACACTGGAAGACCCGACGGTGCGTGGCGACGCCGTCAATCGAATCGCGATTGCCAAACGTGCCAGCGCCAGCCTTTCCGGTTACCTGGACAATCTGATGGCCGGCGAACCAGACCGCCCGATGCTGCTGGCGCAATCCTATCTGCTGCTGAACCGGGCGCGTGGCGCCAACGATGCGGCTGAAAGCGACCTGTTTTCTCCCGATCTCAGCATTGCGGTACCGATGCCCGAGGATACCGTGGCGCTGCCCAAGGCCGATATGGTCGCGGATGCGATACGCCAGAGGCGTGGGCTGTACCAGGCGGGGCTGTTGAAGCTGTTGCGCGACAAGGACCTGGTGGCCGGCGCGCGGGACATGCGCAACGCAGCCCTGGCTATCGAGATGCTCCAGGTGACGTCGCCCACACGCTCGTTTTGGTATACCGTCAGCGGATTCTTCGATGCGGTCATCGTGCAACCAGCCGAAACCGGCGGCATGGCCGTGCAGTTGTTTGGCAAAATCGACCAGCAGATCAAGTTGCTGATCGACGGTGTGCAAAAGGTACCGGAGCGGCTGTTCCGTGACCTGTTGCTGGTGATCGGGAAATCCACAGCGCATACCGAGCGCATAGCGCGCGTGCGCCAGTTATATCGTCTGGATGAATTGCTGGCGGTGCCGGACGCGGCCCGCGACAGTGGCGCGGACGATCATTTGAAGGCGGAACTGCGGGTGTTGCGCGATCATGTGCAGGCCCTCAAGGAACACTGGCTCAAATTTACCAGTGGCAATCGGCCGGCGCTGGAGCCGTTCATACTGCAGGGCGAAGCCCTGAGCAAGGCGGCGCAGCTGCTGACAAACCGGGATATGCAACAACTATTGCAAATGCTGTCGGCCGTCGGCCCGCATCTGCGCAAGACCGGCCTGCCGCTGTCCGAAACGCAGGGCCTCGAAGTTGCCACGGCGTTGTTGTTCGCCGAATCTTCGTTGGAAAATTTCTTCCGGCTTTCCGGCGATTTTCCGGCGCAAGTGGCCGGTGTGATCGCGCGCGTGAAGGGTGCAATGACCGGGGCGGCGCTGCCCGATATTTCCGCCGAGGCCAACACCCTGATGGACGACATCAGCAAGCGTGCGCAGGAACACCTGCTGATTTTCCAGGTGGGGCAGGAGGTCCAGGTCAATCTCACCACCATCGAAAGTGCGCTGGACAATTATTTCCGCGACCCTCTTAAAACCGGCGAATTGACATCCTTGCTGCCGCTGTTTTCACAGGTCCAGGGCGCATTTGCGATTCTCGAGTTGGGCGAAGCCGCGGCACTGAACCAGATCCTGCGCGACCGCGTCGCCCAGTTCGCATCGGGCGCCGTCAAGGGTGAAGGCGATAACGCAGAAAGTGTCGCCGAAGGCATCTCGGCGCTCGGGCTCTACATCACCGCTTTGCAGCAGAGTACCGCGAATCCGCGCGATGCACTGCTTCCCGCGTTGGTTCGCTTCGGCCTGGCCGAGAAGCCGGCGGAACCGGAACACAGCGCGATCAAGTCGCCGGTTTCGGCAGGCGATGTCGATGTTGCCAAACAGAAAGTACAGGCGCTTTATGCCGACTGGAAACAGCAGCCCGAGGCCACAACCTCGCGCGATCAGTTGCGCGAAGCCGTCAAGGAACTGAAGCAGGAAGCCGAATTGATCGCGGATACGCGCTCGGCAAAACAAAGTGAAGAGGTGCTGCGGGCCATTGACGGCAGCTTCGACCCGCTGAAGGGCGATGTCAGCGAGGCTCTGCAGGAAATCGCCCCGGCCAACCCGGCCGCCACGCCGGCCTTGCAGACAGTGCATCTGATCGATGCGCCCGCAGCCCAGGTGGACCAGGAACTGCTGGAAATTTTCCTCGAGGAAGCAATCGAGGTCGTGGCAACGATTCGCGAGCATCTCGCCAAGGTGAAGGCGGTACCGCACGACCGCGAGGCGCTCACTACCATCCGCCGTGGCTATCACACGCTCAAAGGATCGGGCCGAATGGTGGGCCTCAACGATCTCGGGGAAGTGGCCTGGGACTGCGAGCAGGTTCTCAACAAGCGGCTCAAGGACGAAAGTCCGGCGACACCGGGACTGCTTTATTTCATCGAGCGCTCCTCGTCCGCATTCGCGGGCTGGGTGGATACATTGAAGGCCAGCGGTACGGCGAATATCGATGGTGCGGAAATCGCCCGCCTGGCTGATCTGCTGAAAAACGACAGAGAGCCCGAGATCCCGGCCGCAGCAACGGTGGAGACGTCAGCCCAGGTCCATGGCGTCTCGTCGCAATTGCCCGCCTCTCCGACAACAGCTGGGACTGCGGTAACGCCGGCACATGCGTCGGGCGGAAAAGTCACCGAGTTGTCCGACCGCGGCAATGTTGTCATCGGCACGATCTCGGTGCCTGCACAGCTGTTCAGTATTTACCTTGGCGAAGCCGAAATCCATATCGCCACCCTCGACAATGAAATGGCGACGATCGAATCGAACCTGCTACGGCCGGTATCCTACGATTTCATGCGTGCCGCGCATACGCTCACCAGTTCCTCGCGCACCACCGGTTTCATGATGATTGCCGATGTCGCGTTTGCTCTCGAAAAGTGGCTGCAGGACGCGATCGAAACGCCGCCCGAATGGACCGATCTGCGTCTTGGTCTGACCCGGCAGGCAGTCGATGCGCTGGGCAGCATGGTACGTGGCTTGCACACCCACGATTTGCCGATGGCGCGGCCCGACCTGACCCGTGATCTGACCGCGCTGCGCGATGCGCTCAAGGAAGGCAAGCGCACCGGCGAAGGCACCAATCTGCGTATGCCGGTTGTCAGTGAGCCGGCCATGCCCGAGCCAACCGAGCCGTTGACGCTGGCGCCAACGGTCGAAGCCGCTGCGGCCGACACGGCAGAAGCGGACATCGACTTCGGCTTCATCGACAACCCACCGTCAGAAACGATGGCCCCACCGGCCGAGGCCGATGCGGTAATCGACTTCGGTTTCATCGATGCCCCCGTCGAAGCGCCGGCACCTGCCGAGGAGGCCGCCCCGGTTTCAGCGCCGTCCGTGGTGATCGAACCCGTCATTGCACAAGCGCCCGCGCCGATCGTCGCGCCGCCGCCGGCGGTGATGCCGACCACGATGGCTCCGTTGGCGGTTGCCGGCAGCGAAGCGGTCGCTGCGCCGGCCGCCGCTTTCGAATCCGGCAAGGACAGACGCGCAGTGGTCGACGATATCGATGCGGATCTGTTGCCGATTTTCCTGGAAGAGGCGCGTGAACTGGTGCCGCAGGTCGGTGATGCCTTGCGTCGCTGGCGTGCCACACCTGCCGATCACGCGCCCGTGACTGAGTTAGCGCGCCATCTGCACACGCTCAAGGGCTCGGCGCGCATGGCGGGCCTGATGCGCCTGGGCGAACTCGCCCATGTGCTTGAAGCCAAGGCGATCGGCATGGATGCCGATGCGATGCCGGTCGCGCGCAAGTTCGACGATATCGACGACGGGCTGGACCGTTTCAATGCGGCCATCGAGCGTTTCGCCGCCGGCGAGCTGAACGCGCCGATCGATATTCCGCCGATTGTCGATGTGCCGCAGGAATTGCCGGCGCCGATGGCGATCTTGGCGGCGGCGCGCGCCGAGATCGTGGCCGAGGGCGAAAAACTCGACGGCCGCGAACGACAGGCGCTGCTGCGCGTCAATGCCGACATCATCGACCGCTTCGTGAACGAGGCCGGCGAGCTGGCGATCGCCCGCTCGCGCATCGATTTGGAAATGCAGGCCTTCAAACGCTCCCTGCTTGAGTTGAACGACAACGTCAGCCGCATGAAGTCCCAGTTGCGCGAAATCGAGATCCAGGCGGAAACGCAGATCCAGTCGCGCATCAAGGAACAGCAGGATCAGGGCGAAAATTTCGACCCGCTGGAATTCGATCGCTTCTCGCGCATGCAGGAGTTGACACGCTTCCTGGCCGAAAGCCTGAACGACGTCGTGACCCTGCAGCAGTCGCTGCAGAAGAACCTCGACGAATCGGATGCGGCGCTGCTGCAGCAATCGCGCCTCAACCGTGATTTGCAGCAGGGCTTGATGGGCGTGCGCCTGGTGCCTCTGGGCAACTTGCAGGATCGTTTCTACCGCCTGGTCCGTCAGACGGCCAAGGAACTGGACAAGAAGGCCAACCTCGAATTCCGCGGCGTGCGCGTGGAGATCGACCGCTCGGTGTTGGAAAAAATCACCGCGCCTTTCGAACACCTGCTGCGCAATGCGGTTGCGCACGGCCTCGAAATGCCAGCTGAGCGCAGCGCCCGCGGCAAATCGGAAATCGGCGAGATTACCATCGATGCCCAGCAGGTCGGCAATGAGGTGGTGTTGACCCTGTCGGACGACGGCGGCGGCCTGAATTTCGCGCGCATCCGCGAAAAGGCGATCGAGCAAGGCATGCTGGCGCCTGATGCGGAAGCAAGCGAGGCGCAACTCACGCAGTTCATTTTCGCGGCCGGGTTCTCGACCGCCAAGGAAGTCACCCAGATCGCCGGCCGCGGCGTCGGCATGGACGTGGTGCGCAACGAGATCGTCTCGCTGGGCGGCCGTATCGATATCACTTCGTCCGCCGGCCGCGGTACCACCTTCACCATCGCCCTGCCGCTGACGCTGGCGGTGACGCAGGCGCTGATGGTGGTGGTCGGCGAAACCACTTACGCGATCCCTTCGGTGATGATCGAGCAGGTGCAGGAATACAAGGGCAAGCGCTACGAACCGCTGCTGGCGATGAGCGAAATCGAGTGGAAGGGCAACAAGTATCCCCTGCGCTCGATGGCGGCGCTGGTCGGCGACAGGCCAGTAGCCTCCGCGCAGCGCAAGGCCTCGGTTATTCTCGCCAAGAGCGGTCAGCAGCGCGCGGCAGTACAGGTCGATGAAATCATCGGCAACCGCGAGATCGTGGTGAAGAACATCGGTCCGCAGCTCGCCCGCTTGATTGGCGTCGCCGGTGCGACGGTGATGGGCTCGGGCCAGGTGATCCTGATCATGAACCCGGTGCAACTCGTCTATCGCGAGGCGGCCACGGTGATGACGGAGCACATCATCCCGGTGGCGCGTATCGGTGCGCAGGATGCGGGCTTCGCGGCGTCGATGGCGGAAGCCGGCACCGATTCGCTGCTGTCCGCGCCGAAGTCGCAATCGCTGTCCGAAGCCATTGCCGAAGGCGCCGGCGACGACACTACCGGTCCGGCGGCGGTGATCAAACGCATTGCCCCGCTGGTGATGGTGGTCGACGATTCATTGACGGTGCGCAAGATCACCAGCCGCATGCTGACGCGCGAAGGCTTCGAGGTGGCCACCGCCAAGGACGGCGTGGACGGCCTGCAGCAGTTGCAGGATATCGAGCCCGACATCATTCTTCTCGACATCGAGATGCCGCGCATGGACGGCTTCGAGTTCGCCCGCAATATGCGCGCCGACCCCAAGGTCCGGCATATCCCGATCATCATGATTACCTCGCGCACCGCCGACAAACACCGCAATCGCGCGATGGAATTGGGTGTCAACGAGTACATGGGCAAACCCTATCAGGAAGAGCAGCTGCTGATGCTGATCCGGCAATACACCGGCCAGCAGGTTGCGGCCTGATCGGTCTCGTCACCAGGAACAGCAGCAAAAAAAGCCTTGCGACATTCGCAAGGCTTTTTTGTTGCCGCGAAACGTACGCGGGCCGCTCAGCCGGGCGACCACGCCACCGCGCCGCTATACGCGGTGACCAGCACCACCAGGCCGAAGGCGATGCGATACCAGGCGAAGATCGTGAAATCATGTGTCGATACGTAACGGATCAACCAGCGCACCACCACGAAAGCGCTGATGAAGGCGGCCACCGAACCCACGCCGAACATGGGCACGTCGGCCACCGACAGCAATGCGCGCTCCTTCCACAATGAATAGCCGGTGGCGGCGAACAGGGTGGGAATGGCCAGAAAAAACGAAAACTCGGTCGCGCATTTACGCGACAGCCCGAAGAACAGGCCGCCGATGATGGTGGCGCCGGAACGCGAGGTGCCGGGGATCAGCGCCGCGCATTGGGCGATGCCGAGCTTCAGCGCATCCTTCCACACAAGCTGGTCGACACTGTCGATCGGCGGGGCAGTCTGGCGGATGGCGCGCGCCTTGTACCAGCGCTCGGCAAACAGGATGATCACGCCGCCGATGATGAAGGCCAACGCCACCGGCACCGGTTTGAACAGGGCCGCCTTGATCGCCTTGTTGAAGGCAAGACCGAACACCGCCAGAGGCAGGAAGGCGATGAACAGATTGGTCGCAAACTTCTGCGCCACCGGATCGCGGCCGATACCGGCGAAAGTCGACAGCAGCCGGGCGCGATATTCCCAGCAGATGGCCAGAATGGCGCCGGCCTGGATGACGATCTCGAACACCTTGCCTTTGTCGTCGTTGAAATTGAGCAGGTCGCCGGCCAGGATCAGATGCCCGGTCGATGACACCGGCAAGAATTCGGTGAGGCCCTCGACGATGCCGAGAATGAAGGCTTTGGTCAGCAGCAGAATATCCAATTTCGCTCCCTGGTTTCAGTTTTCAGCTGGGGAATGCGCAACAAATGCCGGGCAGATTATACGTGGCCGGACCTGACTGCCGGTTGACGAACTCCCGAGCGCGGGATGGGGCGCACATCAAACGCAACATCAGCGCAACATCAGCGCGATCCCCTCCGCTCGCACCTCGATGCGCCGCGGCGCCAAGGTGACGCTGTAACGATGCAGGTCTTCCTCCTTGAGGGCATACAGGGCCTTGTCCTCCAGGGCCTCTCTGGCGACCGCCGAGGCGGCCTTGACGAGCGCGGCCGGCAGGCCGTCGGGCATATTGTCGGTGCGCAGGCTGTCGACACGCGCGCCATCGAGATATATCGTACGGGCGTCGGGATCGTAACGCGGCAAGCCGGACAAGGAGACGATGCCGAACACGGTTTTCCCGCTCAACGACAGTTTGACCTGCACGTCAAAAGTGACGGCGAGGCGTAGCTGCGGCCCATCCACGCGCGCCGTCGCGCGTGGATGGCTCAGCGTCACGTCCAGCAGCCCGGCGACGCTTTTTTCCACCGGGAAGTGTTTCGTCATACGTTCGTTCAGCTCCGCCCAGGTGAAGCGGATCTCGCCGGGCAGGAGCGGGTTGCTGGCGCAGCCGACCAGGGTGACAAGCAACAGCAGGACAGCAATGGCGGGCGATATCCGGCGCATCATTTTGACTCCGTGGTAAAGAATGCCGCGCTCGCGCAAGCCGGCGAATAAAATGGGGAAACGGGAATCGGGCGCATACGTAGAAAGTTAAACTCAAGCGCTGGCGCGGGTTCTGAGGCATTTTTGGCCCGAAGGGCGCGCCAGTGCTCGAGTTTGTGTATTGGTTTCCACAGGCGCCGCCATTTCGTTTGAGGCGCTTGCGGCGATTGAAGGCTTGCTTCGCTATCCCGGCGGTGAATACCCGCGAACTCTATCAAGTACAAAAGATTTGATTTTCTCCGGCAGCGCCATCGCATTCTGTTCGAAGCGCGCGGCAATTCCCTGCGGATCAAAAGCGCCGTCAGCGACAAAAATGGCGCTCATCGCGCGGCCTGGCTTGTCCTCCGGCGCATCGATCCCCTCGTGGCGGTAACCAGTCTCCGGCGACCAGCGCAGCGCCCGCTGCGCGCCGTCCTTGCCATAGCATAGCTGGAAGCCCTGCAAATCGCCGTCGTAGGTTTCCCAGGTGTAGAGATCGAAAAATTCATCGTGAAACCAGCGGCGATGCCGCTTGCTTTCGTATTGGGTGACATGCGGAATTTCATTGAGCATGACAAGTTCCCGATTTTGACGCCAATTTTGCCGCGCGGCTCAATCCGCTGACTTCCGTCAGGCGTTCAGCTTGCGCAGCAGCACGCGCATTTTGTCCGGATCATCCGCCTTCAGAATGCGCGCGGCAAGCGGGTCGATATCGGGCAGATTGGACATCAGCACGCGCTGTTTGACGGTGAGCAAATTGGCCGGATGCATGGAGAAGTGGCGCAGGCCGAACCCCAGCAGCAGGCGCGTCAGATCGACATCGCCCGCCATTTCCCCGCATACCGTCACCGGCACGCCGGCGGCGTTCGCCTGCCGGATCACACTGGAGATCAGGATCAGCACGGCCGGGTGCGTGGGGTCGTAGAGATGCGCAACGGTATCGTCGGTGCGGTCGATCGCCAGGGTGTACTGGATCAGGTCATTGGTGCCGATCGACAGGAAATCGAGCGTGCGCAGGAACATCGGCAGGGCAATGGCCGCGGCCGGGATTTCGATCATGCCGCCAACCAGGATGGCGTCGTTGAATTTCCGGCCCTCGGCGCGCAACTGCGCCTTGGCGATATCGAGCGCGGCGATGGTCTGCTTGAGCTCGGTGGTGGAAACCAGCATCGGGATCAGGATGCGCACATTGCCGTAATGCGAGGCGCGCAGGATCGCGCGCAATTGCGTGTTGAACAGTTGCGGCTCGGCCAGGCAGTAGCGGATGGCGCGCAAGCCGAGCGCGGAATGCGAGGACACCTGATCGGCACTGGCGAGCGCCTTGTCGGCACCGATGTCGAGCGTGCGGATCACCACCGGCGCGCCGCGCATGCCCTCGGCGACCGTCTTGTAGGCCGCGAACTGCTCCTCCTCGGTCGGCAGGTCGCGACGATTCATGAACAGGAACTCGGTACGAAACAGGCCGATGCCGGTGGCGCCAGAGTGCCTTACCGCGGCGAGGTCGGTCGGCAGCTCGATATTGGCGTGCAGTTCGATCGTCACCCCGTCGAGCGTGGCCGCCGGCGCGGACTTGATGCGCGACAGCTTCTGCCGCTCGAGCTTCCACTGGTTCTGCTTGAGGCGATATTCGGCGAGCACCGTGTCGTCGGGTTCAACGATGACCACGCCCTGCATGCCGTCGACGATGATGAGTTCGTCCTCGCGGATCAGCTCGCGCGAGGTGTGGAGGGCGACGATCGCCGGAATCGCCAGACTGCGCGCTAGAATCGCGGTATGCGAGGTGGAGCCGCCCAGATCGGTGATGAAGGCGGCGACCTGATGGTCCTTGAACAGAATCACGTCGGCGGGCGACAGGTCGTGCGCGACGAGAATCGTATCTTCGGCGCGCTCGCGCAATTTTTCCGGCACCGCGCCGCCTTGACCGCTGAGCGCGGCGACGATGCGTTCGGCGACCTGGCGCACATCGGTCTTGCGTTCGCGCAGGTATTCGTCCTGCACATCGGCGAACTGCGCCAGCAATTCATCGAGCTGCAGCTTCAGCGCCCACTCGGCGTTGCAGGATTCGCGCCGGATCACTTCGCGCGGCGTGTCGGTGAAGGAGTTGTCCTCGAGGATCATGCGATGCACGGTGACGAAGGCGGCCATGTCGGCCGAGGCGTCGCCGCGCTGGGTGAGCTTGATATCGGACTCGAGCAGATCGAGCTCGGTCTTCACCTGCGCTACCGCCTGGTCAAAACGCTTCACCTCGGCGGCGACGAATTCGGCGGGAATCTGATAGTGGTCGACTTCGAGCGAGGCGCTGGTGACCAGGTGCGCATGGCCGATGGCGATGCCGCCGGAAACGCCCAGGCCGTGCAGGGTAAAACTCATGGGGCGGCTTTCGCGAGAGCACCGGCGAACGGTTTGCGGTCGGCTCGGCTGACCTGCGATGTGGACATCAAACTCCAGCATTGGCGCGCCATGCGGGCCAAAAATGCCTCAAACACCGCGCCAATGCTGGAGTTTGTATTTTCAGATACGTGATCGTTGCGTTTGGACTGGTTCATGATGGCGGCGCCTGCGCGCTTACTCGCCCTCGCCGAATTTATCGTTGACCAGCAGGACCACGGCGTCCATGGCATCGTTCTCATCGGCGCCGCTGGTCTCCACTTCGATTTTGGTGCCCTTGCCGGCGGCCAGCATCATCACGCCCATGATCGATTTGGCATTGACGCGCTTGCCGGCCTTGCTGACGAAAATATCCGACTTGAAACGTCCCGCCGTCTGCGTCAGCTTGGCCGAGGCGCGCGCATGCAGGCCCAGCTTGTTGATGATTTCCAGTTCCTGTCTCAACATGCTCAGCAACCCCCGGGCATGCGAATCACGCCGTCACGCGCGCCACCAAGCGCCTTTTCGATCAGCGCGTCCATCGGCGATTCGCGATACGTCAACGCCTTGATCAACATCGGCAGATTGACCCCGGACAGCCCCTCCACGTGCCCCGGTTCCAGCAGACGACAGGCGATGTTCGAGGGCGTCGCGCCGAAAATATCGGTCAGCACCAGCACCCCCTTGCCCTGATCGACGAAGCGCAACAAGTCGCGCGCTTGCGGCAGGATGGCGTCGGGATCGTCGTGAATCGTCACGCCCAGCTGGCGCAAATACAGGGGACGCTTGCCCATCACATGGCTGGCGCAGTGGATCAAGCTTTCGCCCAGCGTACCGTGGGCAACTATCAACAGACCGATCATTTCAGCGAGGCTCGAATATAAACAGGCCTCATTTTAACTGATGCCGCCTGCCAGCCCTTGCGCTACCTCACACTATCCCGCATCTCAGGCGGAAGCGAGATGGGTGGCGAGCCACCAGGCCACGGCGGCAACGAAAGCCGAGCAGGGAATGGTCAGTATCCAGGCCCAGACGATGCCGCCGGCCACGCCCCAGCGCACCGCATTGAACTTGTTGGCCGCCCCCACGCCGACGATCGCGCCGGTGATGGTGTGCGTGGTCGATACCGGAATGCCCAGCGCGGTGGCGAGGAACAGGGTGATGGCCCCGCCGGTCTCGGCGCAGAAGCCGCCGACCGGTTTCAGCTTGGTGATCTTCTGGCCCATGGTCTTGACGATGCGCCAGCCGCCGAACAGGGTGCCGAGCCCGATCGCCAAGTAACAGCAGACGATCACCCAGGCCGGCACCGGATCCTTGGCGCCGGTGATGCCGGCGGCGATCAGCAGCATCCAGATGATGCCGATGGTCTTTTGCGCGTCGTTGCCGCCGTGTCCCAGGCTGTACAGCGAGGCGGACACCAGCTGCATGCGCCGGAACCAGCGGTCCACGCGGCGCGGCGTGGTGTAGCGCAGCAGCCAGGACACCAGCACCATAAGCATCGAACCGAGTAGAAAACCCAGCAGGGGCGAGATGAAAATGAAGGCCACCGTTTTGATCAGGCCGCCCGAGATCAGCGAGCCGGCGCCGCCCTTGGCGACGGCGGCGCCGATCAGGCCGCCGATCAGCGCATGCGACGAGGACGATGGAATGCCGTACCACCAGGTGATGCCGTTCCAGGTAATGGCGCCGATCAAGGCGCCCATCACCACGAAGTGATCGACGATCGCGGGTTCGATGGTGCCCTTGCCCACGGTGGCGGCCACCGTCAGCTGGAATACGAGGATGGCGACCACGTTGAAAAAAGCCGCCCAGGCCACCGCGTACTGCGGCTTCAGCACGCCGGTGGACACCACGGTGGCGATCGAATTGGCGGCGTCGTGGAAGCCGTTCATGAAGTCGAACAGGAGCGCCAGCACGACCAGAAACACGATCATCTCGATGCTGATCGACAGGTGAGCCATGGTTGTTGTCTTTCTTGTCGGCGCGTCAGGCGTTTTCGAGGACGATGCCCTCGATCAGGTTCGCGGTGTCCTCGCAGCGATCGGTGACCGATTCGAGCAATTCATAAATCGCCTTGTGACGGATCAGTTCGCGCGTGTCGGGCTCGTCGCGGAACAGCTTGGACATGGCCGCGCGCATCACCCGGTCCGCTTCCGATTCAAGGGTGTCGATCTCGTTGCACAGCTTGAGGATGCTCTGCGCATTGTCCATATTCGACAGCATGCCCACCGCCAGCTTCACTTTTTCGGTGCAGGCCATGCAGATTTCGCCGAGTTTGCGTGCATAGTCGGAAACCTCGCGCACGTCGTACAGCACCACGCACTCGGCCACGTCCTCCATCAAGTCAAGCACATCGTCCATGGCGCTGATCAGCTTGTGGATATCGTCGCGATCGAGCGGGGTGATGAAAGTCTGGTGCAGCAGCGAGATCGTCTCATGCGTGATCTTGTCGGCTTTTTTCTCGAGGTCGTTGACATTGCGCGCATGCGCTTCGCGGTTGCTCATGTCGCGCAGGAAAGCATCCAGTTCCTGGGCGCAGGCCACCATCAGGGCGGCGTGCTCATTGAAAAAGTCGAAGAAGCGCCCCTCTTTTGGCATCAAACGGCCGAACATAGTGCCCCCATATATGACGAATTTATGACCGCGATTGTAACAGCCGGGCCGCGGTCGTTACGGGGGGCAGGGTCGTGTGTGCACCGCGTACGCGGCCGTCGGCGGTGCGGGCCGGTCAGGCGGCGACGGCCTGCGGACGCGGGGTGCTGGGGCAGGCGCGCGCAATAGGAAAGATGATGGAAAAGGTGCTGCCGTGCCGCTCGGCGGCCTGCGAACTGGCGATCTCCAGCCGTGCATCATGGCGCAGCAGCACATGCTTGACGATGGCGAGGCCGAGACCGGTGCCGCCGGAAGCGCGCGAACGGCCGCGGTCGACACGGTAAAAACGTTCGGTGAGGCGCGGCAAATGCTCCGGCGCGATGCCCTCGCCGTTATCGATCACGCGAAAGGTCGGCACGCCCTTGTCGAGCCCCCAGAAAACGCGGATCTCACCGCCATCGGGGGTGTAGCGCACCGCATTGATGATCAGATTGCCCATTGCGCTGGCCAGCTCGTCGCGATTGCCGGTCAGCCAACAGCTCTCGTCGAGTTCGCCGACAATCCGGTGGTGTCCCTGTGAAACCTGCTCGGCGTCGAGGATCAGGGCATGGATCAGGTCGGGCATATTGATCGGCGCCACCGTCAGCTTGTTGCGGTTGTCCTCCAGCCGCGACAGGGCCAACAGATCGTCCACCAGGCGCTGCATGCGCGCGGTCTGCGCCGTCATATGGGCCAGCGATTTTTCCAGCAGGGCCGGGTTGTCGGTGCCGGCGCGTGTCACCGTTTCCAGGAAGCCGGTCATCACCGTCAGCGGCGTACGCAGTTCGTGGGATACATTGGCGACGAAATCGCGGCGCATCGCCTCCAGCTGTTCGCGCTCGGAGATGTCGCGCGACAACAGCAGCATCTGGTCGCTGCCGAAGAACACCAGCTGCACCGACAGCGTGGTTTCAGTGGTGGTGCCGGCCAGCGCGTCCGGATCCTTGGCGTGAGCGATCTTGACCACCAGCGGCTCGCCGTATACGCGTGCGTTCAGGTAATCGATGAACTCCGGGTAGCGAATCAGATAAGTGATGGTCTGCATGCGATCGCGCGCCAGCGAGATCGACCAGTGCGCTTCGGCGCCGGGATTGCACCAGACGATGTTGTACTGGTTGTCGAGCATCACGGCGCCGTCCGGCAGCGCGTTAGCGGCCGCCTGGAATCGCGCCAGGGTGGCCGCCAGCGCCTGCTGGCTGGTTCGCTCCTGGCGGATCAGGCGATACAGATCGCCGAGCATATCGCCCCACAGGCCGATGCCGTCGGGCAGTGTGGCCGCTTTCGGGTCGTTCAACCATTGCGAGAGCTGCGCCAGTTTCCAGGCGTAGTAGCCAAAACTGGTAAATGCAACCGCGACGCACAGTGCCAATCCAATGGCGGCCCCGCCCAGCAGGCCGCCCAAACCGCCGATGGCGAGCGCCAGCAGCGCCACACGCAGCAGCGCGGTCAGGGTGAGTTTTGGGATAATGGACATGCGAGTCGGGCGAAATCCATCGGTAGGGCTGGAAATATCAGCGAGGAATCAGCAGCATACGCAAGCTGGCGCGGTTTCGCCAGCGCGACCCGGGTGGCCCCCGACGGGATCCTACTCGAGCGCGAAGCGATAGCCGCTGCCGCGTACCGTATGAATCAGGTTTTCATGTTGCGAGGGGGTCAGGGCGGCGCGCAGGCGGCGGATATGGACATCGACCGTGCGTTCCTCGATGAAGACATGATCGCCCCAGACGAAATCGAGCAATTGGGTGCGCGAATAAACGCGTTCCAGGTGGGTCATGAAAAAATGCAGCAGGCGGAATTCGGTAGGCCCCATGCCCAGGGTCTTGCCGTGGCCGCTGACCTTGTGCGAAGTCGGGTCCAGCCGCAATCCGTGGTATTCGATCACATCCTGGGTCAGCTCGGGCGCGCGGCGCCGCAACACCGCCTTGATGCGCGCCTCCAGCTCGCGCACCGAGAACGGCTTGACCATGTAATCGTCGGCACCGGTTTCGAGGCCACGCAGCTTGTCCTCTTCCTCGCCTTTGGCGGTGAGCAGGATGATCGGCAGCGATTTGGTGCGGGAATCCGAGCGCAGGCGACGCGCCATATCCACCCCGGTCATGCCCGGCAGCATCCAGTCGAGCAGGGCCAGATCGGGCAATTCCAGCTGGATATGCTGCAGCGCGGATTCGGCGCTGTCGTGGGTCAGCACCCGGTATCCGCCCATTTCCAGGTTGATCTGGATGAGGTCCTGGATTGCCGGCTCGTCTTCCACCACCATGATTGTCGGGTTCATTGCCGCCCACCTTTAGGTTGATGCCATTGTCGATGTAAAGCATCGTATTTCAGGGATGTGAAGATTATGTGACAAGGGCACGCTACCGGGGGATTTCGCCAAGCCGCCCCGTCCCGACGTATCATGACAGCCTCAATCGATACGAAGCGCGAAAACGAAGCATCATGGCTGGCCTGACCCCCACTTCCCCGCGACCGACCGAAATCAAGCTGCACCAGAAGTCCCGCGAACTTGAAATCGCCTTCGACGACGGCAAACAGTTCCGCTTTTCCTGCGAAATGCTGCGTGTCTATTCGCCCTCGGCCGAGGTGCGCGGGCATGGACCGGGCCAGGAGGTGTTGCAGGCCGGCAAGAAAAATGTCGACATCAAGGCCATCGAGCCGGTCGGCAGCTATGCGGTGAAACTGGTATTTTCGGATGGTCACGACACCGGGCTTTATTCTTGGGATTTTTTTTACGACCTGGGGTTGAAGCAGGACAGTTATTGGCAAAGCTACCTGGCGCGCATGCAGCAGGCCGGGGCCAAGCGCGAATAAAGCACAGGAAACGGAACACCATGAGCAACACCACCCATTTCGGTTTTCAGGACGTGCCCGAGGAAGAAAAATCCTCGAAGGTGCGCGAGGTGTTCAAATCGGTCGCGCCCAACTACGACCTGATGAACGATCTGATGTCGGGCGGTTTGCACCGCCTGTGGAAAAAATTCACGGTGGATATCGCCAACGTAAAACCCGGCGACAAGGTGCTGGACGTGGCCTCCGGGTCAGGCGATCTGGCGATGGCCTTCGCCAGGGCGGCCGGCGCGGGCAATGTCTGGCAGACCGATATCAACGAGGCGATGCTGAAAGTCGGCCGCGACCGGCTGATCAATGCCGGGCTGGCCACACCGAACGCCTTGTGCGATGCCGAGCGCCTGCCCTTTGCCAATGATTCATTCGATCTGGTCACCGTGGCCTTCGGCCTGCGCAATATGACTCACAAGGAGGTGGCGCTGGCGGAGATGACGCGGGTGCTGAAACCGGGCGGCCGGCTGCTGGTGTTGGAGTTCTCCAGGGTGCATGAATCGCTGAAAAAGCCCTACGACGTCTATTCCTTTCGCCTGTTGCCGCTGATGGGCAAATTCGTGGCCAAGGATGAGACCAGCTACCGCTATCTGGCCGAATCGATCCGCATGCATCCCGATCAGGTAACGCTCAAGGATATGATGACGGCGGCTGGATTGTCGCGGGTGGAGTATTTCAATCTCACCGCCGGCGTGGTCGCGCTGCACAAGGGCGTGAAACTGTAGGCCGTACTGGCGACCTGGCTTCAGGCAATCAGCAGCATCCTATAAAAATTACGCAATTCGGGGGCATCTTGAAATTCATCATCGCAATACTCTCTTTCCTCGTCATTTCTTTCGCCTTGATGTCGGACGCCGATGCGGGAAAACGCCTCGGTGGCGGCAAATCGACCGGCATACAGCGCGACTCGGTACAGCGCGATGCCGGGACGGTGCCCAAACCCGCCACGCCGCCCACCCAGGCGGCGCCGGCAGGCACTTCGCCAGCGGCGACCCCCATGCCCGCGCCGTCCGGCGCCAGCCGCTGGCTGGGCCCCCTGGCGGGTCTGGCGGCAGGCGGCCTGCTGGCATCGCTGTTCATGGGCGGCGGTTTCGATGGCATCAAGCTGATGGATATCCTGCTGATCGGCGGCCTGCTGTTTGTCGGTCTCAGCCTGTTCAGGATGATGATGCGCAACCGGACCGGGAGCACCGGGCCGATAGCGGATACCCAATACACGGGTTCGCTGGGTGAACCGGCGGCGGGCCGTGCCGCGGCCCCGAACGATCGCCTGATTGCGCCGGAAATCGGCAGTCGCCTGTCGACCGGTACGGCTTCCGCGGCAGAGGTTGAGGCCGCCACCGCCAATCCGCGTATTCCGGCCGAATTCGAGGTGGCTCCGTTTGAGCGCGAGGCGCGCACCGCGTTCATCCGCTTGCAGGCGGCCAATGATCGTGGCGACCTGGACGATATTCGCGATTTTTCCACACCCGAAATGTTCGCCGAACTGGCGGTGCAGATTCAGGAACGCGGCGAGGTTGCCCAGCGCACCGAAGTCGTCAGCCTCGCGGTAAACGTGCTGGAAGTGGCCACCGAAAACAATCGCGCCATTGCCAGCGTGCGCTACACCGGCACCATTCGCGACGCCGTGAGCGCTCTGCCGGAAACTTTCGACGAGGTCTGGCATGTGGTGAAGAACCTCGCCGACCCGAAATCGACCTGGCAATTGGCCGGCATCCAGCAACTCGCCTAACGCCACGCCATGCTGGACACGATGCTGTATTTTCCGCTGCTCAAATTGTTCAACCGGGTGCTATCCGACTACCCCTTGGCGCGCGAACAACTGCAAAAGCACGCCGGAAAAACGGTCACGGCCAAGGTGGGGCCCGCCGATGTCCGGATGCGCATCACCGCCGCCGGCGAGATGGAAATGGTCGGCGAGGGCAGCGACAGCCCGGCGACGGTCTCGTTCCAGATACCGCTTGCCTTGTTGCCGCGTCTCGCGCGCGGCGACGAGAACGCATTCTCCGCGGTGGCTTTCGCCGGCGACAGCGAACTCGCCGCCACGCTTTCGATGGTGGCGCGCAATGTCGAATGGGACGTTGAAGAAGACCTGAGCCGTCTCATGGGCGATATCGCCGCGCACCGGCTGGTGGGCGGCGTCAAGTCGTTCGGCGGCTGGGCGCGCGATGCCGAAACGCGGCTGGTGGCCAATCTTGCCGAGTATCTGACCGAAGAGCGTCGCAGTTTCATCACCCGGCGCGAGTTCGAGGAACTTGCCTTGGCAAATGAAACCCTGCGTGACGACCTGGCCAGGCTCGACGCGCGCCTCAACAGCCTGGCGCGGCCCACGTAAAATACGCCGCTTTCGATGCCCTTTCGACGCGTGGCGGCAGAATATGGCCCACCGTCATCCAGCCCACCATCTAACACGAAAAATTTCCTATGCGCCGCGTCACGCTCACCCGTTTCCTGATTGAAGCCCAGTACAACAAGAAGGCGGTTCCCGCCGACCTGCGACTGCTGATCGAAGTGGTGTCGCGCGCCATCAAGGCGATCTCGATCAATGTTGGCAAGGGCGCGCTGGCGGGCCTGCTCGGCGAGCACGCGAGTGTCGGCGGCGCAGGCAATGCCTCGATCAATGTGCAGGGCGAGGCGCAAAAAAAACTGGATGTGATCGCCAATGAAATCCTGCTCGAGGCCAATGAATGGGGCGGCCATCTGGCGGCGATGGCCAGCGAGGAGATGGAAGGTCCGCATGCGATTCCACATCGCTATCCCAAGGGGGAATATCTGCTGCTGTTCGATCCGCTCGACGGCTCTTCGAATATCGATGTGAATGTCAGCGTCGGCACTATTTTCTCGGTGCTGCGCTGCCCCGAAGGCGTGACCGAGCCCACCGAAAAGGATTTCCTGCAACCCGGCAACAAGCAGGTCTGCGCCGGCTTCGCGGTGTTTGGTCCCTCGACCGTGCTGGTGCTGACCTTGGGCAATGGGGTGCACAGCTTCACACTCGATCGCGAGCTCGGGTCCTTCGTGCTGACCCAGGAAAACATCCAGGTGCCGGTCGATTCCCGGGAGTTCGCCATCAATATGTCGAACAGCCGTTTCTGGGAGCCGCCGGTCACGCGCTATATCGACGAATTGCTGGCCGGCAAGACCGGGCCGCGCGGCAAGGATTTCAATATGCGCTGGGTGGCCTCGATGGTTGCCGACGTCTATCGCATCCTGGTCCGTGGCGGCGTATTCATGTACCCGCGCGACAGCAAGGACCCGGGCAAGGCCGGGCGCCTGCGCCTGATGTACGAAGCCAATCCCATGGCCTTCATCGTCGAGCAGGCCGGTGGCGCGGCCACCAATGGCCGACAGCGCATTCTCGATATTCAGCCGGATGGGCTGCACCAGCGTGTCGCGGTTTTTCTTGGCTCGCGGAACGAAGTCGAGCGGGCAACGTCCTATCACGGCTAACGGCCCGCAAGCCAATATCCACGCGGCTTTCCAAGGCACGCCTTTGGAAACGCCCGTGGATAGGGCGTTTCCGGCCGGTGTCCCGTCCCGTTTCATGATGGCAACGAACTTCCCACCCGCAATGGCGCACGCGTCGTGACCGAATCCGTTCCGAAAAAAAGTCTGCTCCGCCGCGTCCTTGGCGGCACTCTCGCGGTAATCGCGGCGCTGTGGATATTTCTCGAGGAATGGCTATGGGACGCGATGCATGCCTGCATGGCCTGGCTGGGCAAATTGCCGCCGGTGCACTGGTGCGAGAATCTGATTGCCAGCCTTCCTCCGCGCGTGGCGCTGATTGCATTTCTCATTCCGGCGGCGATCCTGTTGCCGTTCAAGGTCGCCGCACTATGGCTGATTGCCCATGGCCACGGCGTATATGGGCTATGGGTGTTCGTTATTGCCAAGGTCGTCGGCACCGCCTTTCTGGCGCGCATTTTTGCCCTGACCAAAACCGCGCTGCTGAGCATCGGCTGGTTTGCACGCAGCTACCATGCCGTGATCCGCTGGAAGGAGCGGCTCTACGCCTGTGTGCAGGCACTGCCCGCCTATCGCCGCGCCCATGCGCTGATGCAGGCGGTGAAGCGGCGACTCAAAATCTGGTGGCAGGGCACATTTGGCATTTGAGTGCCGCCAGGCATTGCGGCCCGAAATGCATCGTTTCCCTGCGCATCAGGGGTGCAGGTAAAATCCCCGCTCCATGCGCCTCTTCCGCTTCCTGAAAATCCTGTCGATCGTCATTCGCTACGGCCTGGATGAGTTCCTGCCGAAGGGATTCCTGCGGGCGCTGATCGGCGGCATTTTTTTCTGGCGCGCATTTGCAGAGCCGCGTGGTGCGCGCCTGCGCCAGGCGCTGGAGGCCTTGGGCCCGATCTTCGTCAAATTCGGCCAGTTGCTGTCCACCCGTCCGGATCTGGTGCCGGCGGACCTGGCAACCGCGCTGTCACGGTTGCAGGACCGGGTGCCGCCGTTCCCGGCGACCGAAGTGGTGGCCACGCTCGAACGCGTTTACGGGCGATCGTACCGCGAAGTATTTTCCGCTTTCGGCCTGGTGCCGGTCGCCAGCGCATCGATTGCGCAGGTGCATTTTGCCACGCTGGCCGACGGCAAGCTGGCCGGGCGCGAAGTGGCGGTAAAAATCCTGCGCCCCGATATCCGCGACACCATCGGTCACGATGTGGCTTTGCTGTACATCGTTGCCGACCTGATTGAAGCGGTATTCGAGGACGGCAGGCGCCTGCGTCCGCGCGAAGTCGTCGCCGAGTTCGACAAGACCGTGCACGATGAGCTCGACCTGGTGCGCGAGGCGGCGAACGCATCCACCCTCAGGCGCAATTTTGCCGATGGCACCCTGCTCTATGTGCCCGAGGTGTATTTCGATTACACCCATCGCGAAGTGCTGGTGATGGAGCGCATCGACGCCATCGCGGTCAACGATGTCGCGCAGTTGAAGGCGCACAATATCGACATCGCCCGTCTGGCGGTGGACGGCGTGAAGATCTTTTTCACGCAGGTGTTTCGCGACGGTTTTTTTCATGCCGATATGCACCCGGGCAATATTTTCGTCGGCCGCAACGGCATTTACTCCGGCGTGGATTTCGGCATCATGGGCACGCTCTCCGACGCCGACAAGAATTATCTGGCGCGCAATTTCGCCGCCTTCTTTGCGCGCGATTACAAGGCGGTGGCCGTGGCGCATATCGAGGCCGGCTGGGTGCCGAAGGACACGCGCATCGACGAATTCGAGGGCGCGATCCGCGCGGTGTGCGAGCCGATTTTCGACAAGCCGCTGAACGAAATCTATTTCGGCAATGTGCTGCTGCGCCTGTTCGAGGTCTCGCGCCGCTTCCGCATGGAAATCCAGCCGCAGCTGGTGCTGCTGCAAAAAACCCTGCTGCAGGTCGAGGGGCTGGGGCGGCAGCTCTATCCCGAACTCGATCTGCGCCCGGTCGCCCAGCCCATCCTCGTCAAATGGATGGATGAACAGCTGGGCTGGCGCGGCCTCATCAAGCAGTTGCGCAAGGAGGGCCCGCTTTGGACGGCGACGATACCCCAGCTCCCGCGGCTGATTCATCGCGCACTGGACAGCAACCCCGGCGAACGTCTGGCCGCGATCGAGCAGGCCATCAACCGGGTGGAGCGCACCCAGCGCCGCCAAACCGGGGTAATGGTGACCCTGGTTTCGCTGATTTGCCTGCTGGCGGCGGGTTATCTGTACCTGCTGTTTTTCTACCCTCTGTAGCCGCCTGTCGAGCGCGTCGGGCCGCAGCAAGGCACGCCTTTTGCTACACTTTTGCATCACGCGAATTTGCGCGCCTGCCTGCCCATTTCCAGCGAATTAAGGATTCAACCCCATGACCGCTTTGCTTGGCTTCGTCGTCCTCTACCTGCTCGGCACCCTGTCGATCGGCCTGTATGCGGCGACCCGCGTCAAGACCTCCTCCGATTTCGCCCTGGCCGGCCGCAGCCTGCCGCTGGCGATGATCATCACCACCACCTTCGCCACCTGGTTCGGTTCCGAGACGGTGCTGGGCATCAGCGCCAAATTCGTGCAGGGCGGACTGAACAGCGTGGTCGAAGACCCGTTCGGCGCGTCGATGTGCCTGGTATTCGTCGGCTTGTTCTTCGCCGCCAGGCTGTACAAGATGTCACTGCTGACGATCGGCGACTTTTACCGCAAACGCTACGGCAAGGTCGTCGAAATCTTTTGTTCGGTGACCATCATCTTGTCTTATCTCGGCTGGGTGGCCGCCCAGGTCACCGCCCTCGGTCTGGTGTTCAATGTGGTCAGCGGCAACGCCATCAGCGTCGAGACCGGCATGGTGGTCGGTACCTTGTCGGTGCTGGTGTACGTGATTTTCGGCGGTATGCTGGCGGTCGCCTGGACCGATTTCATCCAGATGATCGTGCTGGTGATCGGCCTGACCATCATCGCCTTCATGGCCGCCGATCTGGCCGGGGGTGCCGACAAGGTGGTGGCGCTGGCGCAGACCAATGACTGGTTCAAGTTCTTCCCCGAACCGAAGCTGCATGACGCCATTTTCTTTTTCGCGGCCGCCATCACCATGATGCTGGGCTCGATCCCGCAACAGGACGTGTTCCAGCGCGTGATGTCGGCCAAGGATGCCAAGACCGCCTCGCGCGGCGCCGTGATCGGCGGCTTGTGCTATCTGGGCTTCGCCTTCGTGCCCATGTTCATCGTCGCCTGCGCGGTGCTGGCGATGCCCGAGCAGACCAAGGAATTGCTGGCCAGCGACCCGCAGAAAATCCTGCCGACCCTGATTCTCACCAAGATGCCATTCCTCGCCCAGGTGATTTTTTTCGGTGCCCTGCTGTCGGCGATCAAGTCCTGCGCCTCGGCGACCTTGCTGGCGCCGTCGACCAGTTTTGTCGAGAATATCTACAAGCATATGCGTCCCGGGCTGACCGACAAACAGGAGCTGTTCGCCTTCCGCGTCACCCTCGCCCTGTTTACCGCCGGGGTGCTGGCCTATTCGATCGCCATGAAGGGCACGCCGATCTATGAAATGGTGTCGGCCGCCTACCAGGTCACCCTGGTGGGGGCGTTCGTGCCCCTGGTTGCGGGACTGTACTGGAAGCGCGCCACCCGCCATGGCGCCATCGCCTCGATCGTGCTGGGCATCATGAGCTGGCTGTTTTTCCTGGTCTTCAAGGACCTCGGCGATGCATTCCCGGCGCAACTGGCGGGGGTGCTGATGGCCGGAGTCGGCATGGCCGGCGGCTCCCTGCTGTCCAAGCCGCACGAACATCTGGCCCATCCCAGCGCCGAGTTCGGCGGCAAGCACGAGGCGCTGGCTGGTCACCGCCACGCCTGAGCGGATTCACACTCCCATGACGGCGCGAATATTCGCGCCGTTTCCATTTTCGCGTCGATATCGATCGCGGCTCCGCTGTGCGCCGCCGCGTTGCGGGCGGTTTTTTGACGTCCGGGGCCCCGAATTTTGCGTTTCGTCGCAATCCGTTTGAGCCTCCTTGCGCATCTTAATAAAGTGACGTCATCCAAAACGAATGACGAATCAGCAACGAGGCCGCCAGCCGGCCTCAATCGGGAAGCAAGGAGAGCAATATGAACATCGAAACCAATTTTGGCCTTAAAGATTCGTTTGCCACCGGCGCAATACTGGCGGTGATGCTGATTTTCATTCTTACCGGAATCGCCTCCAATGTGGACGCGCAACCGGTGCAATCAGGCGGCGCTTCGCGGCATGCGGTGGGCGAAGTCCAGAAACAGGAGCCGATTGTGGTCACCGCCTCGCGCCATGCGCGCCCGGTCGAGAGCAAGGCCGGGCTGTAAACGCTGCAAATGATCCTGTTGTCGGTAGCCGGGTCGATACCCCTCGACTCTTTCCCGGGGCGCAATTACCCGGGTTTTTCTTTTTTGCCACAAGCTTGCCACCAGTTTGTCACCGGCGTTTCACATCCTGGGCGCAGCATGGGGTTCAGCAGTTTTGCAGTTTTCCGGAATTCACAATTTCATCTGCGGCAATACGGCATCATTCAATCAACATCCTCGGGGTCTCGTCATGGCTGCAGTCGAATTTCAGTCCGGAACATCGATGTATTTGCGCGAAGGCGCCAATGCGATCGTGAACAGCCATGAGCCGCAAATCAGGCGGATGAAGGCCTTGTCGACGCGGCCCGGCAGTGCGGAAATGGCCGCACGGCCACCACTCGCCGCCGCCCCCTTGTCGTTACGCCGGCCGGGCATGGCGGCCCGCTGGAAAGGCCAGCACCGGCTCGCCTTTACGGGATGAGAAGCTGACCCGCACCGGCGGGCAATGATCGATCAGCAGCGTACGGAGCCAATGGCCCCGTTTCTCTTTCCGTCGCCATTCAGTCCTTCAAGGCCGGAATCCCGCGCTTCATGCCGTCCCGGCGGATTTTTGCGGCGCAGTGACGCTATGCTTGGGGCATGAACGGGTTTTTCACATTATTCCGCGGCATCACCTGGAAACGGGTTCTGATCACCCTGATCCTGACCACGGCAGCCTCCTGCATCGTCTACCCTTATTTCCACGAGAACGTGCTGTTTTATCGGCTGTGGTTGCGGCTCTCCGTGGTCGCCACGGTGATGCTGCTGGCCTTTACCATGGTCGGCAATCTGCAGTTCCGGCGGGTGAAACGCGAACATGCCCAATTGGCGGCGCTGATTCTGGCGGCGTTTCTGGGCACTATCGTGTCCGGTCTGATGATCGGCCGCAGCCTGGTGCAGATGTTCACCATCGACGGCATGTTCTGGGGCATCGTGGTGTTTACCGCTGCCGGTATTGCCATTGGCGTGGTCGCGGCCACCCTGCTGGTGTATCGCGAGCGTGAATCGCGCGCCTTCGCCGAATTGCAGACCTCGGAGTCGCGGCGCTACCAGCTGGAGAAACAGGTGCTGGAAGCGCGCCTGAAACTGATGCAGGCGCAGATCGAGCCGCATTTCCTGTTCAATACCCTTGCCAATGTGCAGCACCTGGTGGAAGCCAATTCGCCGTTGGCCGCCACCACCCTGGAAAGCCTGATCACTTACCTGCGCGCCGCCCTGCCGGAAATGCGCGAGGACGGCACCACCCTGGGCCGCGAGGCGGCGATGGCGCAGGCCTATCTCGACATCCAGCGCCTGCGCATGGGGCCGCGACTCGATTTTTCCATGCAGATTCCCGAACCGTTGCGCGACGCCTCCTTTCCGCCGATGATGCTGCTGACCCTGGTTGAAAATGCTATCAAGCACGGGCTGGAGAATTTGCAGCAGGGCGGCAGGATCGAGGTCAACGCCGCCCTTGTCGAAGGATTCCTCGTGGTCAGCGTGGCCGATACCGGCCAGGGGCTCAGTCCCTCGGGCGGCCTCGGCGTGGGCCTCAGCAATATTCGTGAGCGGCTGGCGGCGCTGTATGGCAAAACCGCGAAGCTGCTGCTCGAGGAAAACCTGCCACAGGGCGTGGTTGCGCGGATTTTGATACCGTATAAGCCATGAGTATGCCGACCGCATTGATCGTTGGCGGCGCGGAGGTGCCAAAGCAGAGGGGCGAAAATGCCTGCCGCGCTGATCGCTGACGACGAACCCCTCTTACGCGACCAGCTCAAGCTGCGACTCGCCAAGCTATGGCCGGAATTGGACATCGTTGCCGAGGCCACCAATGGCGCGGAGGCGCTCAGCGCCTATGAAATACGGCAGCCGGACGTGGTCTTCCTCGACATCCACATGCCGGTCATGTCCGGGCTCGATGCGGCGCGCCTGATCGGCAAGGGCCGCGACCGGCGCGTGCACATCGTCTTCATCACCGCCTTCGATCAGCATGCCCTGGAAGCGTTCGAGCGCGGCGCCATCGACTATGTGCTGAAGCCCTTCAACGAAGCGCGCCTGCTCGAAACCATCGGACGTTTGCAGGAGCGCATCGGCGCCGCGCCGCTTACCGGCGAGGACGCTGGCGCGGCAGAGGCAGAGCGTCTGGCCGCGGTGCTTCGCCAGCTGTCGAACCAGATCAAGCCGGGCGCCGGGTTTCTGCAGTGGATCAAGGCCAGCGTCGGGCAGACGGTGCGGCTGATTCCGATCGAGGATGTGTATTACTTCCAGTCCGATGAAAAATACACCCGGGTGGTGCTAGAAGACAGCGAAGTCCTGATCCGCAAACCGATCAAGGAACTGATCGACGAGCTCGACCCGGACCGTTTCTGGCAGGTGCATCGCGCCACCATCGTCAACACCCGCGTCATCGCCGGCGTGATCCGCGGCCTGCGCGACCAGGCCGATCTGAAGTTGAAGGGTCGCACCGAGGTGCTGACGGTGAGTCGCAACTTTACCCATCTGTTCAGGCAGATGTAAGAACAAAGAACGTAGATCCAGCATTGGCGCGGCTTTTGAGGCAAAAATGCTCCAAAAGCCGCGCCAATGCTGGACTTTTGTTTTCCAGATCGATCATCCGATCAGTCGCGGCGCCCATCGGCACGATGTGCACTCCAGCCCGCGATTTCTGCAATCCGCCGGTACCGCGTTGAGCCAGGCGGCGCGCACCCCTATTCTGGCAGCGTGGGATGTCTCCCACAGGCGTGGCTCACGTACACTGGCAAAAAACCCGGATTCGATATGTTCAAGGCACTTGGCAATTTCCTCAACAAAACCCCGTGGTGGGCACTGATCCTGCTGGGTTTTTCGACTCTGCTGCTGCTGGCCCTGTTCAGTACGCCCTTCCACCTCATTCGCCTGTCCGAAAGCGGCGACACACCCGAGCAACAGCGCGCCATCAAGCGCGAGATCGACCATGCCTTTGGCGACACCGCCCTCGGCGCCGCCGAACAGGTGGTCAAAGCGATGCGCGAACGCGCCAAGGACCCCTCGCGCAAGACCGAGCTCGACCAGGCCCTGCGCGACATCGCCGAGGCGCGCCGGGAAATTTTCAGCGCCCAGCGTGAAGCCAATCAATCGGTCAAGGACGCCATGCGCGCCGCTGCCGAGTCGGCGCGCCAGGCGGCGCGCGATGCCGCCGAAGCCACTCGCGACGCGGCCCGTGAGCGTATCGAATCCCTCAAGGAAGCGCGTCAGGACGCGCTGGACGCGCAAAAAAAGGCCGGCATCAATGATCCGGCCGGCGTCGGCAGCTTTGACAAGTTGATCGCCGAGGCGCAAATCAACGAAAAGGCCGCCAATGAAGCGCTGTCGCGCATCAACAGCGGCAAATTTGCGCAGGAGCTCGAGTCCGATTTCGGCATCAAATCCGTACCCGATAACAAAGCCGCCAGCGGCAAGAAAGCGGCCGCTGGCGGTAAATTGCCCCCGGCCGGCAAGGCGCCCGCAGCCCCGGCCGCCCCCGGCGCTGCGGGGGCACCGCCAGCACCGCCCCCCGCGCCCGTAGCGGAGGGGCTCAAGATCGATGGCATCGTCGGCAACCAGCATATCAAGGGCAATATCGTGCTGGGCGAAAACGGCCGGCGCGTGATCAAGCTCGATCGGCTCGGCAGCATGGAATTCGATTCGCTCGGCAAGGAAATTCCCTTGCCGCCGCTGCCACCGGAGTTGCGCGACGATATCCGTCAAAAGGTGCAAGGCGATTTTCGCCGCATCGGCATCGGCTCGGCGCTGATCCTGACCTTCATCCCGCTGTTCATCATGCTGTTGATCGCCAAGTACCTGATCGATCGCTCGCGCCGCGCCCAGGCCTTCGCCGAGGTGAAAAAGCAGGAAGCGGAATCCGCCAACGTCAACCGGCAGATCGTCGAGGCGCGCTTGCAGGCTCTGCAGGCCCAGGTCGAACCGCACTTTCTGTACAACACCCTGGCCAATGTGCAGGCGCTGACCGAAGTCGATCCCCCGCAGGCCAATAAAATGGTCGGGCACCTGATCCAGTACCTGCGCGCGGCGCTGCCGAAAATGCGCGAAACGACGTCCACCGTGGGACAGGAAGTCGAGCTGGTGCGCGCCTATCTGAACATCCTGAAAATGCGCATGGGCGAGCGGCTGGCATTCGATATCACGGTGCCCATGGAACTGGAGTCGATACCCTTCCCGCCGTTGATGCTGCCCTCGCTGGTCGAGAACGCCATCAAGCACGGCCTCGAGCCACAGCGCGAGGGCGGCCGCATCGATGTGATCGCTGAAAAAGTCGGCGAACATATTCGCTTGGTGGTCAAAGATACCGGCCGCGGTCTTTCCGACGAACCGATGCAGATGGGCGGCGGTATCGGCCTCAGCAATATCCGCGAACGCTTGCAGGCCCTGTTCGGCGATGGGGCGAAGTTGACGCTGGAGTCGAACATGCCCAAGGGCGTGATCGCCACCATCGACGTGCCGACATCGGCGATCGCCAGTTTCGGACGCGTCATGTCCGCATCGGCCCGGCCCGGCGCGGCCGCATCCAAGCCGGTCGAGGTGCCGCCCAGCGGTTTTGCGGCGCGCACCTGGTGGGTCGCCCGCAAGACCCACCGCATGTGGCTGCGCGCCCTCGGCTTCACCCTCGTCGGCGCGATGATCCTGCTCGGGGTGATCCTGCTGCTGGGGCTTACCGGCGTGGCCACCGGGTTGATGCCCCTGCAATTCGGTAACGCCCACCTGGGCGGCATGGAGGGCATGGCGCTGGGCTCGGTGGCGCTGCTGCTGGCGTTTGTGGTGCTGGCCCTGGTTGCGGTAGTGCTGACGGTGGTGATCTACGGCCTGGGCATGTTATTCGCGGGCCTGCTGGTGATCGTGCCCCTCATCATCCTGGTGTCGTTGTTCCCGGTGCTGGCGCCGTTCGTCGCCGGCGGTTTTGTGGTCTGGTGGTGGATCAGGCGCAACAAAAAGAAAAGCGCCGGCATCATTTAGCTAAACTAGCCGCTTCCGAAGCCCTTCCATCTGCGAATGCCATGCACGAATTTACCGCCATCATTGTCGATGGTGGATTTGCGCTGCAGCGCAAGCCCAATGCTCAAGGAATAGATCATGAATTTCACCGCGATAATTGCCGAAGATGAACCCATCCTGCGTGCCCAGCTCAAGACCAAGCTCGGCAAGCTGTGGCCTGAATTGAAAATTCTCGCCGATGTCGGCGACGGCGAGGCCGCGCTGGAGGCAATTGCCGAATACCGGCCCAGCCTGGCCTTTCTCGACATCCAAATGCCGGAAATGACCGGCGTGGAAGTGGCCAGGAGCCTTGCCAGCAACCCCGAATTGAAATGCCATATCGTGTTCGTCACCGCATTCGATCAATACGCGGTCGAGGCCTTCGATACCGGCGCCATCGACTATGTGCTGAAGCCCTATTCCGACGAGCGCTTGCAGGCGGCTGTCGAACGCCTGAAGGAGCGCCTCAGCGCCGTGCCGGCGCAGCCGCAAAACCTCGACGCCCTGATGCGGCATCTCGCCGCAAAATTGAACCCGGGGGCGGAAAAACTGAAATGGATCAAGGCCAATATCGGCGCGAATCTGCGCCTGATTCCGGTCGACGAGGTGCTGTTCTTCCAGTCCGACGAAAAATATACCTTGGTGGCGACCAGGGAATTCGACGCCCTGATCAAGACGCCGATCAAGGAGTTGATCGACGGCCTCGATGCCGAGAAATTCTGGCAGATCCATCGCTCCACCGTGGTCAACGCCGCCTCGATCGACTCGGTGTCGCGCGACTTCCGCGGCCAGGCTACCGTCAAGGTCAAGGGTCGCAAGGAAAATCTCACCGTCAGCCGGCCGTTCTCGCATCTGTTCAAACAGATGTAAGTTGCACCGCCCGGCATCGCGACGGGATTCCGCGCCGCGCGTACCGGCCTTTGTCGGCGGTTCCCGGCTTTTATCGTAATCGCGCGGCGCGATCAGTCCGACGCCATGCACAATGCGCTGCATGACGACGTGGCGATTTTCATGAAAACCATTCCCTGGCGTTTTTACATTGCCCTGGCGCTGACCGCCGGCCTGGGGCCCGGTTTTGGCGTCGGCACCGGCCTCGGAGCAGCCCGGCATTCGTACTGGCTGGGCGCGCTGATGGGCTTGCTGATTCGCAATATGTAGTCGCGCAGTGGCAAAATGGCGGCATGGTCATTCTGCCCATCGTCGCGCGTCCGCTAGCCGACAATCTCCAGCATCGTCGCGAGGTGGAAGAGATCGTTATGGCCCGCGCCGATTATTTCCAGTTTGTTGAGGGTTGCCCGCCACGACCAGGCGAGGTGGAAGATTTCTTCAACCAGCTGCCGCCGGACTGCGCACCTGCCGATAAGTCCTTGCTCGGTTTTATATGGACGGGCAAATTGCCGGCAGCACCGGTCTGCGGCTTGCAGTCATCGACGGCAATCACGCGGACATGAATTTCTGGCGCCGAATGGGCTCCGTCGAGACCGGCGAACGACGCGACCGGGAACCACCCTATCTGGGCGACAAGATAGTCTTCGAAAAACTTCTCCACGAAAGCCGTGCCAATGATTTACAAACTGGGTGACAAGCAACCGCAACTGCAGGGCAACAATTATGTCGCGCCCAATGCCGCCATCATCGGTGATGTGATCCTCGGACTGAATGCGAATGTCTGGTGGAACGTCACCATCCGCGGCGACAACAACACCATTACCCTGGGCGATAACGTCAACATCCAGGACGGTTCGGTGCTGCATACCGACGAAGGCGTGCGTCTGACGCTGGAACGCGATGTGAGCGTCGGTCATATGGCGATGCTGCACGGCTGCACCGTCAAGGAAGGTTCGCTGATCGGGATCAAGGCGGTGGTGCTGAATCATGCCGTGATCGGGCGCGAATGCCTGATCGGCGCCAATTCGCTGATCCCGGAAGGCAAGGTGATTCCCGATCGATCCCTGGTGGTGGGCTCGCCGGGCCGCGTGGTGCGACAGCTGACGGACGAGGAAGTCAGGAATATCCGCTGGATCGCCACGCATTATGTCGACAATGCCGCGCGTTACCGGCAGTCGCTGACGGCTGTCGGATAAATCCGCGCGAGGTCCGGCCCGGCAAATGTCCACGCCAACAAAAACGGTGGTATCGAATTTCACCCAGCGCCTGATGAAATTCGAGCCTTGGCGCGCCGGCCGTGGCGCCCTTATCGTCTATGTGCTGGTGATCGTATATGCCAGCCTCAGCCCGTTTATCGGCTGGCACGCGCCCGAGTCGTTCACCTTGTTCAGCTGGCCGCGTTACATCACCACATTCGATGTTGCGCTCAATGTGCTGGCTTATGCCCCACTGGGGGCATTGATAGCCGCCATCTGGCGCCGCCATATGGGCCGCAGTGGACAGTCCGCGCTGGCGGCCTGGGCATGGGCCGTGGCGGTGGCGGCCGGCAGTGCCTTGTCCGGTGCGCTGGAATTATTGCAGTCGATGCTGCCGGGGCGTGTATCGTCGCCGCTGGACTGGCTTGCCAATACCGGCGGCACCGTGCTCGGCGCCACCCTGGTGACGATCGCGCCGGGGCGCGCGGTGCTGGCCAAGATCGAATACTGGCGTTATCGGCTGTTTGCGGCCGGTACCCATACCGAATGGGGGCTGTTGCTGCTGGCCCTGTGGTGGTTTGCGCAACTGAATCCGGCGATCCCGTTTTTCGAGGCGGGCAATGTGATCAATCAACCGCCGCCAGGCGATAAACTACCATCCTATGACCCGCTCTATTTGTTGCCGCAGGCGGCCGGCATCGCCTTCAATGTCTGTGGATTTGCGTTGATGGTATCGTTGGTGCTCGCCTCGGCACGGCGCTTGTGGCTGATCGTGGCGCTAGTGCTGGTGCTGGGTTTTGCCGCCAAGGTATCGATGGCCGCCCTGATGCTGCGGGCGCCGCAGCTGATTGCGTGGATGGGACCGGGCACCGTGATCGGGCTGGTTTCGGGATTGATCCTGTCGACGCTGTTCTTTTCCTGGGCCTACCGTTGGCGCACGCTGGCGGCCACCCTGTTCGTGTTTGCCGGCGGTGTGATGGCGAAAATGTCCAGTGTGTATGGTGCTTTCGGTGAGACGCTGCGCCTGTTCGATTGGCCCTATGGTCACCTGGTGAATTTCGCCAGCGTGACCAGTTGGATTCACGAAGTCTGGCCGTTGGCGGCATTCATTTTTCTGGCGTTGGTATTCGTCAAAGAGCGCCTTGGCGACTAAACTGCCGTCATCCTGATTTCAATTGTGAAAGCGCGACCATGGGCTATTACCAGCATCACGTATTTTTCTGCGTCAATGAACGCAAGGACGGCACCCCGTGCTGCAGCCAGCACGATGCCGAAGGCGTGCGCGCCTACGCCAAGGACCGCATCAAGGCGCTGAAACTCAGCGGCGAGGGCCGCATTCGCATCAACAGCGCGGGCTGCCTGGATCGCTGCGACGAAGGACCGGTGCTGGTCGTGTATCCGGACAATATCTGGTACACCTACATCGACAAAACGGATATCGACGAAATCATCAGCGAACATCTGCAACAAGGCCGCGTGGTCGAGCGGCTGAAAATCTAGGCGCCGCAGATGGCCGCCCCCTTCCCCAGTATCCGTTCCCTGCTCGACGGCGAAGCCGGCGCCATTGAACTCGTGGCGCATGTGAGCGAGGAAACGGCTCCGCGTGCGGTCGCGGTGGTTGCGCATCCGCATCCCCTGTTCGGCGGCACCATGGACAACAAGGTGGTTACCACTCTGGCGCGCGCCTTCTTCGACGCGGGCGCCGCCACCTACCGTTTCAATTTCCGCGGCATCGGTGCTTCCGCGGGGGCGCATGACGAGGGCCGCGGCGAAACTGTCGATATGCTGCAGGTGATCGCCCAGGCCCGGCGCAACCATCCGGGGTTGCCGCTGTGGCTCGCGGGATTTTCATTCGGCGGCGCTGTCACCCTGGCCGCCAGCGAACAGGTGGAGGCCGTCGAGATGGTGCTGGTGGCGCCGGCATTCAGCCGCCTGGCGCACTGGGCCAATGTGCAGGCAGGGGGCAAGCCGCCCGAGACGGCGATCGTCATTCACGGCGAGAAGGATGAGACCGTGCCGCTGGCGGCCTCGCTCGACTGGGCGCGGCCGCGCAATATTCCGGTCATCGTGGTGCCGGGGGCGGATCATTTTTTTCACCAGCGCCTGCATATCATCAAACGTCTGGCGACGCGGCTCGCGGCCAGCGCCTGAGCGGTGGCCGGCCGATCGGCCAATTGTCAGCAAACGTCAATTGTGAAAAATGTCATATAAATGTCGTATGGCACCGGGGAAGATGCGGTAATAGTGCAGCCACATCAATTGTTCGCCAATGCCGCCACCCCATGCTCAACGCCATCCCAATGTTCAGCAACCTCAGCAGTGTACAACTGGCGCGCATCAGCGCCCATGCGGATGTGCGTGCAGTAGAGAAGGGTGAGGTCATTCTGCGCCAGGGCGATATCGCCGATTCCTGCTTCGTCATTTTGACCGGGCGGGTGAAGGTCTACAGCAGCGATGCCTCCGATGCCAATCGCGAAGTGATTTTCAAAACCTTGAATGCGGGCGACTTCTTCGGCGAACTGCCGATGTTCGACCATGAACCGCGCAGCGCCAATGTGGCCGCCATGGAAAACGGTCGCCTGCAGATGCTGTCCTACCAGGCGTTTCTGCTTGCCATCGAGGAATCGCCGGAAATTTCACGCCTGGTGATGGAAACCATGGCCCGGCGTCTGCGCCATGCCGACCGCAAGATCGGCGCCCTGGCGCTTACCGATATCACATCACGCGTTTCCCGGACGCTGCTTGAACTCGCCATCATGTCCAACGGCAAGCGCGTGGTCGGCGAGCCGTTCACGCAAAAGGATCTGGCGAGCATGGTCGGCGCCTCGCGCGAAATGGTCAATCGCACCCTGCAGGATCTGGCGCAGGAAGGCTATATCGATGTGCAGCGCAAGCAAATCACGATTCTGGACGAGCAACGGCTGATCGCCCACTGAGCACGCTGCATGCTGACAAGGCGTCGTCTCCGCCATGACAAAGCCCGCGTCTTCGCGGGTTTTTTGTTGCGCCAAAGCCAAACAATTATTTGTATTTGACGCTGCAACCGTAAGGGGCTGACGTGGCAACGGTCACCGGCTTTCCGGCCTTCGATTCATCCAGTGCCGCGACCACATAATTTTTGGCGCTCCTGATTTCAGCGGGATCGGTGCCGCGTTTGTCGTCGATGGCGCCCGCATAAACCAATACGCCGGTCGGGTTGATCACATACATATGCGGCGTGGCCTTGGCGCCGTAGCTGAGGCCGACCGTGCCCTCGGTATCGGTCAGATAGGCGTCAGGCGCCGCTTTTTTGGCGCTGAGGTGAGCCTTCATTTTCCCGTTGTCCAGGTAATCCTGATGTCCCGGATGGGTTGAATTGATGGTCAGCCAAACGGTGTCGCCGGACTCGTATTTGTTTTGCAGGTTTTGCATATTGCCGCTGTTGTAGTGCTTTTGCACAAAAGGGCAACCGGGGTTGTGCCACTCGAGCACCACATGCTTTCCTCTGAACGCGGCCAGACTGACGGCCCTGCCGTCGAGATCCTTGAGCGTGAAATTCGGCGCGGTCTGACCGACGCTGGCGGTGGCCATGGCGGCCGTGGCGGCAATAGCCGTCGCAAGCGCCAGGAATGCGCCTGACAGCGCCGGGATCGGGGAAGGCCTCATGAGTTTTCCTCCGCGCAGAGGTGTTGAAGGGTGGACGCAGCAATATTAATCGGAATTGGAACGTCGCGAAATGCAAAAGTTTCGAAGGCGCACCGGTGTTCACCCAAAGAAAAGGGGCTTCCGCGGAAGCCCCTTTTCATATCGCATCGGCAGGCGCGGTACTCAGGCCATGCGTGCCTTCAGCTCCTTGTCGACTGCATCCATGTATTCCTCGGTGCTGAGGTAAGGGTGATCGGCGCGGATCAGGATCGCCAGGTCCTTGGTCATGCGGCCGCTTTCCACCACATCGACGCAGGCCTTTTCGAGTTTCAGCGCGAAGTTGACGACGTCCGGCGTATTGTCCATGCGGCCACGCGCCTGCAGGCCGCGCGTCCAGGCGTAGATCGAGGCGATCGGATTGGTCGAGGTCGGCTTGCCCTGCTGGTGCATGCGGTAGTGGCGGGTCACCGTGCCGTGCGCGGCTTCCGATTCCACCGTCTTGCCGTCCGGCGACATCAGCACCGAGGTCATCAGGCCCAGCGAACCATAGCCCTGGGCGACGGTGTCGGATTGCACATCGCCGTCATAATTCTTGCAGGCCCACAGATAGCCGCCGTTCCACTTCAGGTTGGAGGCGACCATATCGTCGATCAGGCGGTGCTCATAGGTGAGGCCGGCGGCATCGTATTTGGCCTTGAACTCGGCGTCGAATATTTCCTGGAACAGGTTCTTGAAGCGCCCGTCATAGATTTTAAGAATCGTGTTCTTGGTCGACAGGTACACCGCGTAGTTGCGCTGCAGGCCGTAGTTCAGGCAGGCGCGCGCGAAACCCTTGATCGACTCATCGAGGTTGTACATCGCCAGGGCGATACCGGCGCTGGGCGCCTTGAACACTTCGCGTTCGATCGGTGCACTGCCGTCGGCCGGCTTGAAGGTCATGGTCAGGGTGCCGGCGCCGGGAAACTGGAAATCGGTGGCGCGGTACTGGTCGCCGAAGCCGTGGCGGGCGACTACCACCGGCTTGTCCCAGTGCGAAACCAGGCGCGGGACGTTCTTGCAGATGATCGGTTCGCGGAAAATGGTGCCGTCGAGAATATTGCGGATGGTGCCGTTGGGGCTCTTCCACATCTGCTTCAGCTTGAATTCCTTGACGCGCGCCTCGTCCGGCGTGATCGTCGCGCACTTCACGGCAACGCCGTATTCCTTGGTCGCCATCGCCGAATCGATTGTGACCTTGTCGTCGGTCGCGTCGCGGTGCTCCATGCCCAGGTCGTAGTACTTGAGGTCGATATCGAGATACGGGAGGATCATTTTTTCGCGAATCATCTGCCAGATGATGCGCGTCATCTCATCGCCGTCCATTTCAACGACGGGGTTCTTTACTTTGATTTTGGCCATGGGTTCCTGCGGGAAAGGTGATGGAACAACGGGAAAGGCATAAAAAACAGGCGTGAAGTATAGCAAATCCATGCTCGGCCTTGGGGCGCTTGAAAATAGCAAACACCAGCATTGGCGCGGTGTTTCAGGCATTTTTGGCTGGAAAAGCGCGCCAAATGGCGATCTACGTAAATTTGAAGACCGGAGCAGAATGGCCGGCCTGTCGTTTCCGGATCGGGCGATTGAATTTGCCGGCGACGCCCCGATAGGGACAGGCGCACGCCGATCAGTTGCGTTTCGCGCCGGAAAGCTCCGGTACACTTTGCGACAAACCCCAATCCATTTTCGAAATCAGGAGACATCATGCAACTGTCGAAAAAAATGTTGTTTGCGGGCGCTGTCGTGCCGCTGATTGCCGGCCTGGGTGGATGCGCCAACAAGCTGATCGAGAAGCGCGAAGGCTCGGAGCGGATCGCCGTGTTGGAGGCAAGCCAGGTTGGCAGTTGTCGGTCGAAGGGCCTGACCACTGTCAGTGTTCTGGCCGAGGTTGGCTTTATTACGCGCAGTCCCGAAGCGGTGGAAGCCAATTTGCTGCAGCTGGCGAGCAACAGCGCCGTCGATAGCGGTGGCGATACGCTGGTGAAGGGAAATTCGACCGAGTTCGGCAAGCGGACGTTTGAAATTTTCAAGTGCAAGCCCTGAGTTCGTTATTTTTTGAATTCATCGAGCGGCACTTAACCATTATGTCTGCACCCTGCATCCGAGGAGCCCGGAGTCTAGTGCCAGGCGCTTGATGGCTTTTATTCAATATTCATTCTTCATGAATGAGAAAATAGTGTCCCTATTATCCTGGTGCCAAGGTTCAGCCGGCCCTCGATAGTTTGGTGCGCAGGAACCACCAGGACCGGTTGGGAGCGCGGCTGGCCACCTCTCAGACGAGGCCAGCTTTGTCGGGCAATTCTTTCGTCGAACACCATAAACCCATCTGTAGTCCGATCGGCTCATCCAGACCGGGATTTACTGGGCGCTTCTGCAACGGGACGTACTTACTCTGCTTCAGATTCAGACCCGCGACCATCGGACCATGCGGGACTTAGTATTCTGGAGGGAGGCCGGAATGTCGAGGTATGCGCAGACGCAATCGCTGGAGCAGTCTCGTTCGCTGTTCAAAGTCTTCGCCGACCTGGTCGCGCCGCTGACTGCGCGGGCGCGATCCGGTGAACCCCCTGCACGCAGGATTGTCCCCAGGGCCAAAGAACTTCGTTTTCAGGAAAATCGGGGGCTGACCTACGCGGAGGTGCAGTACCTTGCATGCTGCCCCGACTATAGCGTCTTCTTGACGAGCGCCGAGGCCATCCTGGTGCTGCCCGGCAGGAGCCCGGAGCGTGGCAGCCCGGCCGGATACGGCTCGCCGGCACGCGCCACTCCGGTGGTGGTGCGCATGACCATTGAAAGCGGACTACCCAATCCGTGTGTGAGCGCGGTAGAGGAACCGGCGGAACCGGCCGCCACGTCGACCAGCATCGTGCCCGAACGGCGTAGCAGCAGCTTCTACACCAGCGTGCGCTACCAGAATGTCTACCCCGGTATCGATGTTGTCTACATGGGCGGGCAACAGCATTTGCAGCAAGATTTCCTGATTGCCCCGCGCGCCGATCCGCATTGCATCATTCTCGCCATCCAGGGGGCGTATCAAGTCGATATCAACAGGCACGGCGACCTCGCCTTGCGCGCGGCCGGCGGCACCCTGATTCTGCAAAAGCCGTCCATTCGCCAGGAGAAGGGCGGCATTGTGCGTGCCGTTCCCGGACAATACGTTCTCAGGCCGGGCAAACGGGTCGGAATTCGGGTCGCGGAGTACGACCGGGACGATCCTATGCTCATCACTTGCGGCCTGCGGTTTCTTCAGGGTTCAAGGGAAACGAGTGCCGTGGACGAGGCGCGGGCAATGCCGGCCTGAAGCATGCACCGCGTTGCCAGAAGAAAACGGAGCTGAAGTGTTGGGCGCTCGGCGGAATGTGTCGGTCTCGTCTGGGGGCGATCCCGCCATCGCTGCGCGACCGTGCGGCAGAAAGCGCCGCACGTCAAAGCGAAGTCCAGTGGACTTCGCTTTGACGAACCAGGGGTGATTCGTTCCCTGTCCCAGACTGTCAAATCGCTATTAGGTAGCTGAGTCCCCTACAAATTTCGGGGATGAGTCGATAGGATTCATCCCATGACTACTTATAGAGTACCGCCTAGCCTATCGTGGCTCGTCAAGGTGCGGCGTAGACTCGCCGGCCGGATAGCTATCGCCGATCGGGAGTATGCGGAGGCTGTCAATTCGCGCGCAATGTTGACCCCCTTTTCGCTTTGAATTTTGACCCCACCTGAACGGTCATTTCCTCTCGGAAAAGCGTTCAGAAAGCTGCAAAACGGGGTGGGGTCAACGCGGCGCGAATACTCCCGCAAAGGGGGTCAAATTTCGAAGCGAATTCACACGCGGCGACTTTCGCCTCGATCGTTGGGAGATGCGCTAGACACGATGGCGCGCCTCACTGAAGCATCGGCGTCAACTGTAGGCAAATCGATGGAAATCGATAAATCGGGATGTATATTTCCGGTTAAAGCGGACGCTTTAACAGCCGGAAATTGGGGACAGGTATGGTTTGATTTCATTCCCCCAAGACTACGAACCGAGGGGCGGTTTGTCTTGGGGATTCAGCTACCTAATAGCGTGTCAAATTAAAAAAGCCCGCGCGAGGCGGGCTTTTTTAATTTGGTGGCCTGGGGCGGAATCGAACCACCGACACAAGGATTTTCAATCCTCTGCTCTACCGACTGAGCTACCAGGCCGTATGGGGCTGTTGTGCTGCGTTTGAAGCAGCAAAGCCCGCAATTATAACGATTTAAGCGGCGCTTTCCAACCTCGCTGTGCCGGCAGAGGGAAAAGGCGGCGCCAGGCTTGCCCAAAGATTGTCTTCCCGTCATCATGCGGCGGTGCTTTTAATCCAACAATTCCGGCAGCAGGACTGGCGGCGATCCCTGTTGGCGCTGACCGTCAGTCTGCTCGGCGGGGTGCTATGCGCCTGGGCCCATACCCCCTTGCCGTGGATGATCGGGCCGCTGGTGGCGATGGCGCTGTGCAACTTCAACGGCGCGCGGCTTTCTGCGCCGCCACTGGGGCGCGAGCTCGGACAGATGTTCATTGCGGTTACCTTGGGACTGTACTTCACGCCCAGCGTGGCCCGCGAGGTGGCGGCCCATGCCGGGGTGCTGGTGACGGCGGCCATTTCATCGATTCTGATCGGCGCGGTGGCGGCGCATTTTCTGTCGCGCGTGGCGCGGGTGGACGATGCCACTGCATTTTTTGCCAGCGTTCCCGGCGGTGCGGCGGAGATGGCGACGCTGGGCGAGCGCTTCGGAGCGTCGATCGACAAGGTGGCGGTCGCACATGCGGTGCGCATTTTTCTGGTGGTTTGCACCATCCCGGTGGTGCTGACGGTAGCAAATGTACACGGCGGCGATGCTTATCGGCCGGTGCCCACGCCGTTTTCGGCCTTCAATTTGCTGATCCTGTTTGCCATTGCCGCGGCCGGCGGCCTGCTGTTTCGCATCATCCGCTTTCCCAATCCCTGGATGATGGGCCCCCTGGCGACGACCATCGTGGTCACCGCTGCCGGGCTGCAACTGTCCTCGATGCTGGGCATTTTGACCAATATCGGGCAAGTGCTGCTGGGCTGCGCGCTGGGCACCCGCTTTGCGCCCACTTTCCTGAAGGGTGCTCCGCGTTTCATGGGCGCGCTGATGGCCAGCATTTATTTGATGATGGCGATGTCGGCCCTGCTGGCCTGGGCGCTGGCCGCCCTGTCCGGCCTGTATGTGCCGGGCATGATCCTGGCCACGGCCCCGGGCGGCATCGCGGAAATGTCGATCACGGCGCGCACCCTGCAACTCGGGGTCGCCCTGGTGACGGCGGCACATGTGACCCGCGTGCTGCTGATCCTCTCCTTCACCCTGCCGATTTATCGACAGCTGCATCGCTGGCAGCAATCGAGGGCGGCCAGGCATGCCTGATGCCGCGGTACGTAAAGAAGCAAGAAAAAAAATCCCGCCTCAGCAAGCTGGGGCGGGATAGGGGAAGGCGACAAAGCATGCCACCAACCCTTTCGGGGAACCGATGAGGCGACGCGTGCATGGCATTGGTTGCGCGCCGGCTCCTGCTGAAAAGAAGCGCCCGCACTTCACCCCGTGCGGGCCAAGACCAAGGTGTTCATGAATACAACTTCACCCCGGTCACACTCACTCAAAACCTGGCGCAACAACAAAACCATGTTACGGTAGGAGGAGATTAGGCGCGCAAGCTTACGTGCAACTTACGGAAAAATAACGCGCATCAGAGTGCCTTGCCCACTGACGGGGCTGAGGGCGGCGATGGTCGCGCCGTGGCGCGCGACGATTTCCTTGACGATGGCAAGGCCGATGCCGGTACCGGGTTCCTTGCTGCCGACAGCCCGGTAAAAGCGGTCGAAAACCAGGTGGCGCTCGCCTTCCGGGATGCCGATGCCATTGTCTTCGACTTCAAGGGTAATGCCGCCCCCGGTTCCAAGGCGAACCGTGACGTGGCCGCCGACGGGGGTGTAGCGAATCGCGTTATCAACCAGATTGGCGAGCATTTCCTTGACCAGCAGCGGACTGCCCTTGATCTGCGCCGTACCGCCGCCTGTTTCCAGGCCGAGATCGATGTACTTCTGCGCGGCCAGCGGGAAGGCTTCTTCAACGCCCGCCCTCGCCAGGCTGACGAGGTCCACGCTTTCAAAACGGATCGCGTCCTCGGCATCGGTTTCGGCGCGCGCCAGCGTCAGCAACTGATTGATCAGATGGGTGCTGCGTTCCGAACCGGTGGCGATGCGCTGCAGTGCTTCCGCCATGGCGCTGGGTTCGGTGCTGCGCAGAGCCAGTTCGGTCTGCATGCGCACCCCCGCCAGCGGCGTGCGCAGTTGGTGGGCCGCATTGGCAATGAAACGTTTTTGCGCGATATTGTTTTGTTGCACGCGGTGCAGCATCTGGTTGAAGGCGTTGATCAGCGGCACCACATCCTCGGGCGCATCGGCGGCATCGAGCGGGCGGATATCGTTGGCGTCGCGCCTGGCCACCTGGTCGTGAAGGCGGTTGAGCGGATTGAGGCCGCGCCGCAATCCCACCCACAGCATGAACATCGCCAGCGGAATCAGGATCAGCTGCGGCAGCATCACGCCCAGGGTGATTTCGCGCGCCAGCGCCTCGCGCCGCTCGGTGGTTTCGGCGATCTGCAGGATGATGGGCGCGCTGCTGCCGTTGACCTCGCGGCTCAAGGTGGCGGATCGCACCGTGATCGCCTGCCCGTTGCCGATCGATAATTTTTCATTCTTGAAGATGACCGGGCTGTAATCGTTTTTTTCGGTAACGATGGCGGCCGGCAGCTGGCTGGTGCCGAAGATCAGCTTGCCGTGATTGTCATCGACGCGATAGTAGTGGTTGCCGATATCCTCGTCCGACAGCAGGGTGGGCAGGTCGATCAGCATGCGGTAGGCGCCGGTTCGCGGCAGCCATACGATCTGCTCGGCAAGCGCGCGCGCCTGGCTCGCCAGGGCACGGTCAAAAGCGGTATTGGCCAGCGAGATGCCGATGAGATAGGTGAACACCAGCGAAACCGGCAGGGCAATCAGCAGCGGGATCAGCATCCAGGTGAGAATGGCGCTGAACAACGAGCGTCGCGGGGCGGCCAATGCAACAGGCGGCGCGGTGCGGGCATCGCCGCCGCCCGCGGCGGGTTCCGGAAAGACCGGCGTGTTCACAAGACGGAGGGCGCCGCCGCGGGCGGCTTCTCCAGGCAATAGCCGAGACCGCGCACGGTATTGAGCCTGATCTCGGCCGACTCCAGCTTCTTGCGCAGACGGTGAACATAGACCTCCACGGCATTGCTGCTGACTTCATCGCCCCATTGGCACATCAGGTCGATGATCTGCTCCTTGTTCACCACGCGGCCGGCGCGCGTCAGGAAAATCTCCAGCAGCGCGATTTCGCGCGCCGACAGGTCCGAGGGATGGCCGTTGATGGTCACTGTGCGGCTGATGGCGTCGAACTGCAGGGCGCCGTGCTGAATGGTGGAAGTCGATTGCCCCTGCGCACGGCGCGTCAGGGCGCGCACGCGCGCTTCCAGTTCAGCCAGCTCGAAGGGCTTGACCAGATAATCGTCCGCACCCAGGTCGAGACCGCGCACGCGGTCCTCGACGCCGTCCAGCGCGGTGAGAATCAGCACCGGTGTGGCCAGCTTGCGGTCGCGCAGGTTCTTCAACACCTGGAATCCATCCATGCCGGGCAGACCGATATCGAGAATGACCAGATCGAAGTGCTGGGTGGACAGGGCGCTGTCGGCCTCGCCGCCGGTATTGACGCAATCGACGGCGTTGTCGCTGGCCCGCAAGGCGCGGGTCAGGCCATCGGCCAGGATGGGGTCGTCTTCGGCGATCAGGATTCTCATGCGTGGAGAATAATGCAAAACGGGGTAGCCATGGCTACCCCGTTGTCCCGGCAAGGCCTGTCCGGACGAATTTACTTTTTCTTCTCGTCCTTCTTGGCGTCTTTCTTCGGCTCTTCTTTCTTCGCCTGTTTGGCGATGATCAGGTCCTTGATGCCGTCATAGGTCTTGGCGGGCACAATTTTTTTCTTGGCCAGATCGTCCTTGCCGCTGTACGGACGGCCTTTGACGATCTTGTCCGCATAGGTATCGCCGACGCCAGGCAGGGTTTTCAGTTCATCGACACTGGCGCTGTTGATGTCCATCGGTTCTTTTTTGGCGTCGGTCTTGGTTTCAATCTTGGGGGCGGTTTTGGCGTCCGCTGCCTTGGCGGGGGCGGTCTTTGGTGCTTCCACCTTCTGCGCGAAAGCGCTGCCGGCAATGGCGAGCAAGACGGCAGCAAACAGGGAAGTCAGTTTTTGCATATCGATCTCCTGGAAGAAGTGAGAGTGTTTTTTGGCAGCGCTGTTAGCGTATAAGTGCCGTCCGGTGCGGGCCCGACTTGGCAGCCGCGACCATTAAATCACGGCGCAAAATTCGCTGCCTGAAAATCGGTCGCAGAGTCCGGCAGGCGGGACTAGAATTCTGCATGGATCAAAAAACCCGACAAGCCGACCAGGAAGAACGGTGGCAAGCCTTCAATACGCGCGACTCCGCATACGAGGGCGTGTTTTTTGTCGGCGTTACCACCACGCGGATTTTTTGCCGTCCGACCTGTAGCGCGCGCAAGCCCAGACGCGAGAATACCGAGTTTTTCGACAGCAAGAACGCCGCGCTGCATGCCGGCTTCCGTCCCTGCCTGCGATGCAAGCCGATGCAGATCACCAACGAGGTGCCGGCCCTGGTCGAGGTGCTGCGCAAACGCGTGGAAAGCGACCCGGCGGCGCGCTTGCGCGAGCAGGACCTGCTGGAGATGGGGATCGATCCCTCCACAGCGCGGCGGCAGTTTCAACGTTATTTCGGCATGAGTTTTCATGCCTATCAGCGGGCGCGGCGCATGGGCGCGGCGCTGGCGGCAGTCAAAGGAGGAATGAACGTGCTCGATACCCAGCTGGATCATGGTTTTGAATCGTCAAGCGGCTTTCGCGAGGCTTTCGCCAAAGTGTTCGGCGCCCCGCCGTCGAAATCGGGCGATGTGCATTGTTTGCTGTCGCGCTGGATCGAGACGCCCTTGGGCGCGATGCTGGCCCTGGCCGACGATGCCGGCCTGCATGTGCTTGATTTCGTCGATCGGCGCGGCCTGGAGCGCGAAATCCTGCGCTTGCGCCAGCGCAGCAAGGTGGCGATCGTGCCCGGGCCGCATCCGGTGCTGGATCAGGCCGAACAGCAGATCGGCGAGTACTTTGCCGGCAAGCGTCTGCGCTTTACCCTGCCGCTGGCCGAGCGCGGCACCGATTTTCAGCGCGCGGTATGGCAGCAATTGCTGCAGATCCCGCCGGGCGAAACGCGCGCTTACGCCGGCATCGCCAAGGCAATCGGCCAACCCAGTGCCAACCGCGCGGTGGCGCGCGCCAATGGCGACAATTTCCGCGCCATCGTCATTCCCTGCCACCGCGTGATCGGCAGCGATGGTTCGCTGACCGGTTACGGCGGCGGACTGGCGCGCAAGCAATGGCTGCTGGATCACGAGCGCAACCACACCGCGCAGGGAAACTAGGCCTTGCGTACAGCTGACGGCGCCGAGCTGCTGCTGCTCGCCGCCATCTGGGGTGCGTTCTTCCTGATGATGCGGGTTGCGGTACCCGAATTCGGTCCGCTGCCGATGATCGCGCTGCGCACGGGAATCGCTGCCATGGTGCTGTTGCCGGTAATTTTTTACCGCCGCCAGTGGCCGCTGTTGCTCAGGAACTGGCGGCCGCTGACGGTGCTGGGCGCGACCAATTCGGCGCTGCCGTTTGCCCTGTTTGCGTTTGCCATCCAGAATATGAGTGCAGGGGTCGCTTCGATTCTCAACGCGACCGCGCCCATGTTCGCGGCAATCGTCGCCTGGCGCTGGCTCGGCGAGCGGCCAACGGCCGCGCGCAGCATCGGTCTGGCGGTCGGGTTCGGCGGTGTGCTGATCCTGGTCGGGGGCCGCAGCGGATTTCAATTCGGTAGCGAGGCACTGGCTTCCGCATTGGTGCTGGCGGCCACCTTTTCCTACGGTTTCGCGGCCAACTACGCTCGTGTGCATGCAAAACAAATCGATTCGCTGGCTGTGGCGGCGGGGAGCCAGCTGGTGGCTACCCTGATGTTGCTGCCGCTTGCCTTCGCGGCGCTGCCCACGGCCATGCCCGGCCGCATGGCCTGGGGCGCTGCAACACTCCTGGGGGTGGTCTGCACCGGGCTCGCCTATGTACTTTATTTTCGTTTGATTGCGAGGATCGGCGCCACCCGCGCCATTGCCGTAACCTTCCTGATCCCCGCCTTTGGCATGCTATGGGGCTGGATTTTCCTGGGCGAAGCAGTCACGCCCGGGATGATCGGCGGCGCATTGCTTATCCTGTGTGGAACCGCGCTGACCGCGGGCCTGCTCAAATGGCGGCCGGGAAATCAGGCCGCGAAATTGGACGCCTGAAAGAGAGTCCGGCGTGCACCGGCCGGAAAGCGGTGATCTCGCCTCGGGCAGATAAAGATAAGGCCGCCATGGTATGGCTGGCGGTGCGTAGCCTGCAAAAACAAAACCCCGCTCGCGCGGGGTTTTGTTGAGGCAACTTGCAGACAGAACGTCGAAACCGCTTTGCAACAACGGCCTGACTGCGCGTTATTACATGTCCATACCGCCCATGCCGCCCATCCCACCCATGCCGCCGCCCATGCCGCCGCCGGCCGATTCATCCTTCGGCAGTTCGGCGACCATGGCATCGGTGGTCAGCATCAGGGATGCAACCGAAGCGGCGTTTTGCAGTGCGAAGCGGGTGACCTTGGTCGGGTCCAGAACGCCCAGCTCGACCATATCGCCGTATTGGCCGGTGGCGGCGTTGTAGCCAAAGTTGCCCTTGCCTTCAACAACCTTGTTCACCACCACAGACGGCTCGTCGCCGGCGTTGTAGGCGATCATGCGCAACGGCTCTTCGATGGCGCGCAGGATGATCTTGATACCGGCGTCCTGCTCGGCATTGTCGCCCTTGATCTTGCCGGCATTGGTGCGTGCGCGCAGCAGTGCCACGCCGCCGCCAGCCACGATGCCTTCTTCAACGGCTGCACGGGTAGCGTGCAGGGCGTCTTCAACGCGCGCTTTTTTCTCTTTCATTTCGACTTCGGTGGCTGCACCGACGCGGATCACGGCAACGCCGCCGGCCAGTTTGGCCACGCGCTCTTGCAGTTTTTCCTTGTCGTAGTCAGAGGTAGCGTCGTCGATCTGTTTGCGAACGGTGGCGACACGTGACTTGATGTCGTCTTCCTTGCCGGCGCCGTCGATGATCGTGGTGTTTTCCTTGCCCACTTCGATTTTCTTGGCACGACCCAGATCCTTCAGGGTCACGTTCTCGAGTTTCAGGCCGAGTTCTTCGGCGATCACGGTACCGCCGGTCAGGATGGCGATATCTTCGAGCATGGCTTTGCGGCGGTCACCGAAACCAGGGGCCTTGACGGCGGTGGTTTTGAGGATGCCGCGAATGTTGTTCACCACCAGGGTGGCCAGCGCTTCGCCATCGACATCTTCGGCGATGATCAGCAGCGGGCGGCCGGCTTTGGCGACCTGTTCCAGGATCGGCAGCAGATCGCGGATGTTGGAGATCTTCTTGTCATGCAACAGGATGAACGGCTCGTCGAGGTTGGCGACTTGCTTGTCCGGGTTGTTGATGAAGTACGGCGACAGGTAGCCGCGGTCGAACTGCATGCCTTCGACGACTTCGAGTTCGTTGTCGAGCGACTTGCCGTCTTCAACGGTGATCACGCCTTCTTTGCCGACTTTTTCCATCGCATCGGAAATGATCTTGCCGATGTTTTCGTCGGAGTTGGCCGAGATCGCGCCGACCTGGGCGATTTCCTTGCTGGTGGTGGTCGGCTTGGAGATTTTCTTCAGCTCGGCGACGATCGCGGTGACCGCTTTGTCGATGCCGCGCTTCAGGTCCATCGGGTTCATGCCGGCGGCCACGTACTTCATGCCTTCAACCACGATGGCTTGCGCCAGCACGGTGGCGGTGGTGGTGCCGTCACCGGCGACGTCGGAGGTCTTGGAGGCGACTTCCTTGACCATCTGCGCGCCCATGTTTTCGAACTTGTCTTTCAGTTCGATTTCCTTGGCAACCGATACGCCGTCCTTGGTGATGGTCGGGGCGCCGAACGAGCGCTCCAGAACCACATTGCGGCCTTTCGGGCCCAGGGTGACTTTGACTGCATTGGCGAGAACGTTGACGCCATTGACCATCCGCGCACGGGCGGATTCGCCGAATTTGACTTCTTTAGATGCCATGATGAATTACCTCTCAGATTGAATTCGTAACTGAAACCGTTGGCGCCGCTTTACTTGCCGACGACGGCCATGATGTCTTCTTCGCGCATCACGAGAAGCTCTTCACCATCGACTTTGACGGTCTGGCCGGAATATTTGCCGAACAATACTTTGTCGCCGACTTTGACGTCGAGGGTGCGGACTTTGCCGTCTTCACCGACTTTGCCATTGCCCACAGCGAGGATTTCGCCCTGATCGGGTTTCTCGGCCACGGTATCGGGAATCACGATGCCGGAGGCGGTTTTACGCTCTTCTTCCAAACGCTTCACGATCACGCGATCGTGCAAGGGACGCAGTTTCATAGCTCACTCCTGGATATTGTTGCGGTTGCTCAAAGAATTGCCGTGCGGGATGAAGCACGGCAAGGAAAATTTGCTCGACGAGCCTATATTAGCACTCACCACAAGCGAGTGCTAATGATAGGGCCGAAACCGCAGAATTTCAAGTCACATGTCGCGTCGCGTAGCGAATTGACCCACCTGGGGGATGGAATCGCGAGGTGGGTCTGAATAAGAAAAAACGGCCGATTTCGCTCTGAAATCAGGCAAAAATCGCGTTTTTTAGTGGGTCAAATTTGGACGCGAAAAGTGGGTCAATATTGGATGCGATTTGACACTAATGCTGGCCAAAAGGCACCAGCGGCCGTTGCTGAACGAAGTAGTCGTTTTCGATTGCCCAGATTGTCTGGTTGTCCGGGGCGGTCATGGGGCTTTTCCGGTCATATGTCGACCCCTCAGAGCCGGGTTCTTCGAGTTCTTGCGACGGGCTAGAAGGTTGGGGCTGATTCAGACGAGCCCAAACGTTTTCCTTAAGCCCTTTTCGACCGGGCCAGCGGGCATGAAGCGGCGCAACTTGGCCAGAAGAGACGCCTCGCCTTTAGGCGTATGGCGCATCTTCCATGGCCCTAACGCGGCGTCGACAATCGTGGCGGCGACTCCATCGGGCTCGGGCGCCTTTTGGACATTGTTTTGGATTGCCTGGGAAACGACGCCAAGCTCTTTGTTGTAGTCTGGGATTCTGGAGGCGGTCTGGGGCGCGTTGAGATCCAGGTTGGTTTTTGTAAAGGATGGTTCGACAAGCACCACGCGGATGCCGAATTGGCGCACCTCGTGATCCAGAGTCTCGGACAGTCCTTCAACGGCATGCTTGGAGGCCGAATAGAGTGCCATGTACGGTGCAGGCAGAAAGCCCAGCACCGAGCTGATGTTGACGATGCGACCAGAACGCTGCTCACGCATATGCGGCAGCACAGCCTTGATCGTGCGCAAGAGGCCGAAGAGGTTGGTGTCGAACAGCGTCTGGGCTTCGGCAATCGACGTTTCTTCCGTCGCGCCCAGCAAGGTCACACCCGCACTGTTGACCAGCACGTCGATGCGTTTGGCTTGAGCGATGATGCTCTGGATTCCGCTCGCAATTGACGCTTCGTCACGGATATCCATCTCAATGAGTGCAACGCCAGGTATTGCTTGAGCTTTTGCCGTGTTCCGCACGGTGCCAAATACCTGGCAACCCTGCTTGGCAAACCTCATGGCGGTGGCGCGCCCGATACCTGAAGACACGCCGGTAACGACGACAACTTTGGAATTCGACATGGCGGTTCCTTTTTGTGTGGGTGACTTGGAGTGTGGGAATCAGCTTTGTGAGGGGGCCGGTCCGATCTTGAACCAGATGGAATACATGGCCGGCAGGAACACGAGCGTCAGGATTGTCCCAGCAAAGGTTCCGCCGATCAGCGTGTAGGCCAGCGTTCCCCAGAACACCGAATGGGTCAGCGGGATGAAGGCCAGGATCGCAGCCAGTGCGGTCAGGATCACCGGACGCGCGCGCTGCACGGTGGCCTCGACAACCGCACGGAACGGATCCAGCCCGGCCTGTTCGTTTTCACGAATCTGCCCGATCAAGATCAGCGTGTTGCGCATGAGGATGCCCGACAACGCAATCAAGCCAACCAGCGCATTGATGCCGAATGGCTGCTGGAACAGAAGCAGCGTCGGAACCACGCCGATCAGTCCCAGCGGACTGGTCAGGAAGACCATCACCATTCCCGCGATTGAGCGGACCTGCAGAATGATGATGAGCAGAGTGATGGCCAGCATGATGGGGAAGATCGGCAGCATGGCGACCGTCGCCTTGCCTGATTCCTCGATGGAACCGGCCTCTACGATGCGGTAGCCGCTCGGCAGTTTTTCCATGATGGGCTGGAGCTGCCGGGTAATGGCCGTCGATACGTCCGGCGGCTGCAAGCCTTCGGCGATGTCGCCACGGACGGTGATCGTAGGCATGCGGTCGCGTCGGCGCATGACCGGTTCTTCCATGCGCACCTCGACCTTGCCCACCTGCGACAGCGGGATGCGCTGCCCGTTGGCGCCAGCCAGCGTGAAATCGCCAATTTTGGCCGGGTCGAGCCGGTTGTTGCCCGCCGAGCGCGCGACAACCTGCACCGTGCGAATGTCCTCGCGCACGGCGGTGACTGAAATGCCGTTGAGCAAGAATTGCAGTTGTTGCGCCACGGAACTGGAAGTCAGCCCGACGGCTTGCAATCGGTCCTGCTGCAAGGTGAAGTGCAGCGTGGGTACGCGCACCCCCCAATCCGTATTGACTGTGCGCATCAGTGGGCTGGCGTCCATGACCTGCTGCACCTCAGCCGCCACTTTGCGCAACAGCTCCGGATCAGGGCCGGTGACCCGATAGGCCACCGGGAACGGCGAATAAGGACCGAATACCAGTTGGGTGACACGCAAACGTGCCTCTGAGGCCAGGCCGTTGGCGATGGCCTGCCGCAGCCGGTGTTTCAACGCCTCGCGCTCGTCCTGGTTGTCCGTGCGCACTACGATCTTCGCAAATGACGGATCAGGCAACTCCGGCCCCATCGAGAAATAGAAGCGTGGAGCGCCCTGGCCGACGTAGGCGGTGACGATCTTGGTTTCCTCTTGCTTGGCCAGCCAGGCTTCCACCTTCCCCGCAGCGGCGCTGGTCTGGGTAATCGACGTGCCATAGGGCATTTGCACCTCGACCAACACTTCAGGCCGGTCAGAAATCGGGAAGAACTGTTTCTTGACCACAGCCATGCTGAGCACCGACACCACGAAAAGGCCGATCACCGTGCCGGCGACGATCCACTTCCGGGCAATGACGCGCCCCAGCAGTTGACGAAAGCGGTTGTAGCGTGGCGTGTCGTAGATCGCCTCTTGACCGCCTTCGACCTTCTTGAAGTCGGGCAACAGCTTGACCCCGAGATACGGCGTGAAAACCACAGCCACCACCCATGAGGCGATGAGCGCGATGCCCACGATCCAGAACATGTTGCTGGTGTACTCACCCGCCGTGGATCGGGCGAAGCCATTGGGCATGAAGCCGACGGCCGTGACCAAGGTGCCCGACAGCATAGGTGTCGCGGTGTGGCTCCAGGCATAGGCCGAGGCCGCGATACGGCCATAGCCTTCTTCCATCTTCACCACCATCATTTCGATGGCGATGATGGCGTCGTCCACCAGCAGACCGAGCGCCAGGATCAACGACCCCAGCGTGATGCGATCGAAATTCTTGCCGGTCGCGAGCATCACCGCAAAGACGACGGCCAGCGTCAGCGGCACTGCGGCTGCAACCACGACCCCGACACGCCAGCCCATGCTCACGAAGCTCACCAGCATGACCACCAGCACTGCGGCGAAGAACTTGACCATGAACTCGCCAACCGCCGAACTGATGTTGACGGCCTGGTCGGTGACTTTGGCCAAACGCATGCCCAGCGGTAGCTCGGCGTTGATCGCACTGACTTCGCTGTCCAGCGCCTTGCCCAGGTCGAGTCCGTTCCAACCGTCGCGCATGACGATGCCCAGCAGCAGTGCGGGTTCGCCGCCGTTACGGATCATGAACGTCGCCGGATCTTCATAGCCACGCTTCACCGTGGCGATGTCCGACAGTTTCAGCGTGCGCCCCTGCGCCACCACGGGCGTGTTACGGATCTTCTGCAGCTCATCAAAGGCGCCGTCCAGGCGGATGAACACCTCTGGCCCCTTGGTCTCGACGGACCCGGCCGGTGTCAAAGCATTCTGGCTGTTGAGCGCGGCGAACACATCCTGCGGGCTGATGCCCAATGTTGCCAGGCGCTCGTGTGAAAATTCGACGTAAATGCGTTCCGACTGTTCGCCAATGATATTGACCTTCTTCACGCCCGGCACGTGCAGCAGGCGCTGGCGCAGCGATTCCGCGTCGCGAACGAGCACACGCTGTGGTTCGCCCTTGGCCTTGAGTGCGAACAAGGCGAAGGTCACATCGGAATACTCGTCATTGAGAAACGGCCCGATCACGCCGGGCGGCAGATTGCGCGCTTCGTCACCGACCTTTTTACGGGCCTGGTAGAACTCGTCCTGCACTTCCGACGGAGGGGTGCTGTCCAGCAGGGTCAGTGTGGTGAAAGCCAATCCAGGACGGGTGTAGGTCTCGCTGCGGTCGTACCAGCGTAGCTCCTGCAAGCGCTTTTCGATCTTCTCGGCGACCTGATCCTGCATCTCCTGCGCAGTAGCCCCGGGCCAGGCAGTGATGATCGTCATCACCTTGATCGTGAATGAGGGGTCCTCCGCCCGACCGAGCTTAAAGAAGGACATGGCCCCGCCCAGAGCGATCAAGAGGATCAAGAACAGGGTAATGGCGCGTTCGCGTACAGCGAGCGCCGACAGGTTGAAACGGCCTTCGCTCACGGATGTGCTCCCTCAGTCGCAGCGGCGACGGCGAGGCCCGCCACCCGGACCTGCTCGTCTTCTCGCAGCAGATGCGCGCCGAGCGCGACTATTCGTTCGCCTTGCTTGATCTGACCCGCGACGTATGCTCCGGCGTCATCAATGCGCTGGACTGCGACCGGCCGCCAGGACACCTTTGCCGGCTCACCATGGATGACCCACACCCCCGGTCCTTTGCCCGCGTCGAACAAAGAACCGATCGGCACGTGCAGACCGTCTTGCCCTGATGAGTGTCCATCCTGGATCTGGATCACAACCGTGGTACCCAACGGTGCGTTTGACAGATCCCCATCCAGCACATACCGCGCCTCGAAAGTGCGCGTGAGTCGATCCGCCGAGTTGGAGAGCTGCCGCAGCTTGGCCGGAACGGCAACCCCTTCTTTGCCGAACAGCGTGGCTTGCGCCACCGATCCGATAACGGGGCGCAGCGTTTCCGGCAATTGGATCACCGCCTCGCGGCGGCCGGCGTGGGCCAGCCGGACCACGACCTGTCCAGCGTTTACGACCTGGCCGGGCTCGGCCAGTGTTTCCATGACCACGCCGTCGCCATCGGCCACCAGCTCCGTATAGAGACATGCATTGCGGGCAATGTCCGCTTGGGCTTCGGCCGCACGGAGCTGGGCCTGGGCAGCGTCTGCCGCAGCCTTTACTTGATCGTAGGCCGAAGCCGATATTGCACCGGTTCCTCGCAGGTCGCGGTAGCGGGCTTCATCTTCCGCGGTTTGCTGCGCTCGCGCCCGCGCGGCAGCGACCGCCTCCTGTTGAGCATGCGCCGCAAGCTTCAGATCGACAGAATCGATGCGCATGAGCAGCTGGCCGCGTTTGGCGGTTTGTCCAGCGTCCACCAGCCGTTCCATCACCTTGCCCGAGACGCGAAACCCCAAGTCACTTTGCACCCGGGCCGCTACGGTACCGGTGAACGAACGTGACGCAGCGGGCGCCCCCTGGACGATTGCCGCACGCACCAAGGGCACCTCGGTACGTGGATCGATTGGAGTCTTTTCGCCGCAAGCGACCAACGCCAACGGCAATGCACAAATGAATAAAGGTGTAGCGAGGCGGAGCCGGAGCATGAAAGTCCCTTTGGCGAAGTGATCGGGACCTTCATTATGGTACTAGTGACTAATTTGGTCAATAGTCACCGATTTGTGTTTACGGCGACAGGCTACGGAGTACCAAGCTGGAGAGCTGGGCTGGCGCCTCCTCGGCGTAATCGAAGCTGTGCTGCAGGATCAGCGGGTTCAGGTAAGGGCGCATTACCAAGTAGATCGCCATCGCGGTTTCGTCCAGGGGTGTCTTGCGCTCAAAGTCACCACTGAGCCGCCCCAGCTGCAAGATGTCCCGCAGCAGCGCTTGAATGCGCTCTTCATAAGCGAGCGTGGCCTGCCAGCGCTCTGTCGCAGCAGATGCCGCGATTTCATAGAGCTTGCGATCCTGGGAAAACAGACGCTGGCTCGACTCGACGATGGCTTTGAACATGCGTCGCAGCTTCTCGGGTGGCCGATCCGCCTGGTCAATGGCTGCCCTGACCTCCGCCTCGATCTCGCCCAGGCAGTTCGCACAGATCATCTCGCCAATGGCCTGCTTGGACTCAAAAAATTTATAGATGTAGGCCTTTGAAAAGCCGATGACCTTCGCAAGGTCGGAAACGGTCGTTTTTTCGTAGCCGTAGCGGCTGAAGTGCTCCGTGGCAGCGGCAACGATCTGGTTTCGCACCTCGTGGTCGGCCGGGCCCCGGGCCGAAGCGGGGGAAGTACTTGTTTTCTTCATGGGCTCCAGCTTACGCCAGTCGGAAAGACTAGACAACTAGTGACTGTTTGGTATTATAGTCACTTCTTTGGTATAAATGGAGAAGCCATATGCTGTCCAAACACACCTTTGCCGCTCTCCTTGTGGCTAGCCTGTCAACAGGCTGCGCGGTCGGTCCCGACTACGTCCGGCCCGACATGCCCTTGCCTGAGAGGTTCCAGGGCCAGACGGCCGTAGATCACCGACTGGCGAAATCCAGCGCCGACCTCGCCACTTGGTGGACGGGGTTCGGTGATCCGCAACTGACGCGATTCGTGACGCTTGCGTTGGAACAGAACCTTGATCTTGCGCAGGCATCCGCACGAGTAACTCAAGCCCGTGCCGGGCTTGGCGCGGCCAACGCCGCACTGTTGCCCTCCGGCAACGTCGCCGGTCAGGCGGCCAGGGCTTACCAGTCCGTAGAAACCCCGTTGGGGCAAGTCTTGAATTCGAAGCCCGGTTTCGACCGTTACGGCAATGCTTACGAGGCAAATCTTGGTGCGAGCTGGGAACTGGACGTGTTCGGTGGTCTGCGCCGGGGACGGGAAGCAGCGCTTGCTGAGTACCGGTCCTCGGAAGCAGGTGCAATTGCCACGCGATTAGCCGTGGCTGCACAGACTGCCGACATCTACATCACCATCCGTGGATTGCAGGCCCGTCTGGACGTCGCTCGCCGGCAGGTACAGACGCGGCAGGAACTGCTCTCAACCATCAGCCTTCTATTTGGCAAGGGTCTGGCGGCTGAGCTTCAAGTGAGGCAAGCCGAAGGCGCTCTTGCACAGGTTCGGGCCTCCGTCCCAGTACTTGAGGCGAGTTTGGACGTGGCTATGAACGCACTGGACGTCATGTTGGGCTCACCGCCCGGAACGCATCGTGCGGAGATGATCGAGGCTGGCGATATCCCAACAGCCCCGCAGATCGCCGCCACCGGGTCGCCGGGCGAGTTGCTCCGGCGTCGGCCTGACCTGATCGTGGCTGAGCGTCGCTTGGCCGCATCCAGCGCGCGTATTGGAGTCGCCATCTCCGAGTACTACCCCAAGCTCTCTCTAGGTGGACTGATCGGCAGCACGACATCGGTATCGAGCGGCAATCTCTTCACCAGCCGCGCCAGTCAGGCTGCGGGCGTGCTCGGTCTGCGCTGGCGCCTATTCGATTTCGGCCGCATCAACGCGCAGATTGAGCAGGCGAAGGGACAGGAAGCCGAGATGTTGGCTGCTTATCGACTTGCTGTCCTACGGGCAACGGAGGACGTGGAAAACGCCTTGTCGGCCTTGGTCAAGCGCGAAGAGCAGGCTGCTGTGCTGACTCAGGGTGTGGACTCGCTCAGCCGCGCGCGAGGCGCTTCGTTTGCAGCGTATCAAAAGGGTGTCGTCAGCCTGATCGAAGTCTTGCTGGCTGACGAAAACTTGTTGCGCGCCTCCGACGCGCGAGTACAGGCCCAAACGGAATCAGCATGCGCGGCGGTCGCGATCTTTAGAGCACTCGGCGGAGGCTGGCAACCCCTCGAATCGAAGGTGGTGGCAATCAAGTAACAACAGCACACACCAATAGCGACCCGGGGGGGAACATGGAACTTCGCCATCTCCGTTGCTTCATAGCCGTTGCAGAAGAACTCCATTTAATTGACGAAAGAATCCCCACCCAGGCGGGTGGGAGAGTGTAATTCGCGATTTGGGCCGGCCGGCTTCCAATTCTCGTTAGATCGCCCCTGCGCTGGCGCCATGCAAAATCGAGCCGAATCCACGTCCAGTTCCCACCTAAAGAACCCCCTAATCAAGACTAAGTTGTACTCGTTTGTACTCGTTCAAATAACGAAGTTTCTAAGCGTCTATTTATTAAGACTTTTATTTTTCGCGTAAAACGACACTATGTTGTCTCTACACAATGAAGCTGATCACTCGCAGGCATCGCAAAAAATAAACGAAACTCCAGCATTGGCGCTGGTTTCGGGACATTTATGCCTGAAAGCCAGCACCAATGCTGGAGTTTGAATTTCACGTTTATCGTGGCAGCCTAGCGCGCCGAGCATAACTGGCTGCCGATGCCGGTGCATGACGGGATGGAATGCGGCGATCCAGACCACCAAATAAAATCGGCGCCGCCCCTGAATGGAGCGGCGCCGTCCCGTTGCGCCCTGCTTTGTTTCTTTGTCGTCTACGGTTCTGAAGCGTGAATCAGGCCAAGCCCGGCGCAATGCCGAAGGGATAAACAACTCTGCGCGCTTGACGCAATCGATAGGGATCGACCACCGGCTTGCTGATCAAGGGGCAGGTCGGGTTGCGATAGCCGCCGTTTTCCAGGGTGACATCTTCCGCTACCTCGGACCACACGCCGCCGCGCACCGGGCGGAACAACCACTGGATATACCCCGAGCGGCCGGCCGCATCGACCAGATCGTCGGCATCGGGCACGTCCACCACGAACGGCGATTCGCCGTCGAGCATCATCGTAGATGCCCCAAAAGCGTGCTTGCCCATGGTGGTTTCGATGGCGTCGGCGCCGGGGCGTTGAAACGGCTTGGCCTCGGTGCGCTCGAGATTCCATGCGCCCAGCTCCCACGCGGTCTCGAGGGTTTCGTTGTCGAGGTCGTCAAAGCGGTCCCAGCGCGAATTGACTTGCAATGAGGAGCTCGGCACCGGCTGGTAGGCGACGGTATCGGACTCCTCGGTCAATTTGACTTCGACAAAACCGTGCCAGTGCAGGGTCAGCACCACCGGCGTATTGGCGTGCGGAACCGCGGCCAGGGTCACCGCCACCAGCGGCAGACGGTTGCTGATGAGTTGTGTTTCGATAAGATCGAGCAGGTTCATGAAGCGGGGCTCCTTTCGTCTGATCAAAAATCGGATGTCGCATACAAGCGTTCGACACTCGACACCGTTCTCAATTCCTTTAACGCATCTTCGCAGCGATGGTGATACAGGGATTCAGCCACACCTTGAAATCCCGGTGTTGTTAGCAAACCAGAGGCACGGTTGCCAACGGCGGTGTGATAGATTCACTCGCCATGAACACCGCATCCCGCAATACATCCAATACCAAGCAAGTTTCGCGCTCACTCGCCGCGGTCTGGCATCCTTGTACGCAAATGAAGCACCACGAGCAGTTTCCGCTGGTGCCGGTCGCCCGCGGCGAAGGCGCATGGCTGATCGATTACGAAGGCAATCGCTATCTCGATGCGGTCTCCTCCTGGTGGGTCAATCTGTTCGGCCATGCCAATCCGCGCATCAATGCCGCGCTGAAGGCCCAGCTGGATACCCTGGAACATGCGATGCTGGCCGGCTTCACCCACGAACCCGCGATCGAACTTTCGGAACGTTTGGGGAAGTTGACCGGGCTCGGCCACGCTTTCTATGGCAGCGACGGCGCCAGCGCTGTGGAAATCGCTCTGAAAATGAGCTTTCATTACTGGCGAAATATCGGCAAACCTGGCAAGACAAAATTTGTCAGCCTGGAAGGCAGCTATCACGGCGAAACCCTGGGCGCGCTGGCGGTCACCGATGTGGCGATTTTTCGCGATGCCTACGGGCCGCTGTTGAACAATAATCTGCTGGTGCCGTTTCCGGGTCCGCGCGATGCCGGGAACCTGGAGGCCTGCTGCCCGCACTGCGTATTGCCTGCGGTTGCGGCGCTGGAGGCATTGCTCGCGGAGCGCCACCATGAAATCGCCGCCTTCATCGTCGAACCCCTGGTGCAGGGCGCCGCCGGTATGCGCATGTATCACCCCGATTATCTGCGCCGGGCGCGCGAGCTCTGCAGCCGATACGGCGTGCACCTGATCGCCGACGAAATCATGACCGGTTTCGGGCGCACGGGATCCATGTTCGCCATCGAGCAGGCCGGCATTGCGCCCGATCTCATCTGCTTGTCCAAAGGGCTCACCGGCGGCTATCTGCCGCTGTCATGCGTACTCGGCAGCGACGACATTTACGCGGCGTTTTACGACGACGATACCGCGCGCGGATTTTTGCATTCGCATTCCTACACCGGCAGCGCGCTGGCCTGCCGCGCCGCCCTGGCCACGCTGGATATCTTTTCCGCCGATGCTGTGATCGAAAAAAATCGCGACAAAGCCGGCCGCTTCAGTATTCTGGCCGCGCCGCTGATGCGGCATCCGCGCGTCAGGAACTTTCGCCATCTCGGCATGATCTGGGCATTCGAGGTCGATAGCGCCGAAAAAAATTTCGCCAGGGAATTTTTTGCGCGTGCACTCAAGCGCGGCCTGTTGCTGCGCCCGATCGGCAACACCGTCTATTTCATGCCGCCCTACATCGTGGCCGATGATGAGTTTGCCTGGCTGGTGGGACAGACGATCGCCACCATCGATGAAATGGGCGCGGCATGACATCCCGATATCTCATTGCCGCCGTTCTTTTGGCGGCAAATTGCGGCGGCGTATGGGCGCAGGACAAGCTGCCCGCCACTGTAGCCGACGCATTCGCACTTGCCGGTATTCTGCAGGAAAACGTGTCGTTGGTGGTCAAGGAGCCTGGCGCGCATGCCGCGCTGATCAGCCTCAATGCCGACAAATCCATGAACCCGGCATCGGTGATGAAATTGTTTACGACCTATGCCGGGCTGGAATTGCTGGGGCCGGCCTATACCTGGAAGACCGAAGCCTATGCGGCCGGCGAAGTGCACGGCAATACCCTGAACGGCGATCTGGTGCTGAAAGGTGGCGGTGATCCCAAGCTGACGGTTGATCGTTTCGCAAACCTGTTAATGCAATTGCGCGGCCGCGGGTTGCGCACGATCCGCGGCGATCTGATCCTGGACCGCACGTTCTTCGACGCGGCTGTCAACGATCCCGCCGCCTTCGATGGTGAGCCGCTGCGCGCCTATAACGTCGGCGCCGATGCCTTGCTGCTTAACTTCAAGACCGTGCGTTTTCTGTTTGCTGTTTCGGCCGACGACCGGTCGGCGACGATTTCGCCGGATGCGAAACCGGCGCAACTGGAAATCGTCAACCGCGTCAAACTCGTGGACGGCCCTTGCGGCGATTGGCAGAGCCGCATCCTGCTCGATGTGCAAATGCCGACCCCCGTGCTGGTCAAGGTCGCTTTCACCGGCAACTATGCGCGAAGCTGCAGCGATCAGACCTGGAATGTTTCTTTGCTGGATCACACCCGCTTTGTCGGTGGCGTATTCGCCGGACTGTGGAAGGAGCTCGGAGGAAACTGGAATGGCCTGGTGAAGGTGATGCCGCTGCCGCCGGATGCCAGATTGCTGGCCGCCGCCGAATCGCCGCCGCTGGCTGAAATGGTGCGCGACATCAATAAATATTCGAACAATGTGATGGCCAGGCAATTGTTCCTGACGCTGTCGGCCGAAAAAATGGGCGCCCCCGGCACCGTCGCGCATTCCACGGAAATCATCAATGACTGGCTGGCCAAAAAAGGCATCGTCGCGCCCGAACTGGTGTTCGAAAACGGCTCGGGCCTGTCACGCCTCGAGCGCAGCAGCGCGGCGACCTTGTCCGCACTGCTCGACGCCGCGTGGAACGCCAGCGTGATGCCGGAGTTCATCTCGTCCATGTCCCTGCTTGGCGTTGACGGCACCTTGCGCCGCCGTGGGCGCGGCGAGCCGGTCGCCGGCCAGGCGCATATCAAGAGCGGCACGCTGAACGACGCCCGTGCCGTCGCCGGTTATGTGCTCGACAGCAAGGGCAAGCGTTGGAGCGTGGTGATGATCGTCAATCATCCGAACGCCATGCAGGCACAGGCTGCGCAGGACGCACTCCTGGCCTGGGTTTATGCGGGGCCCGTCGTTGCCGCGACACCTGCGCCGGGTACCGTCAACGCGCCGCTTCCTGCGCAGCCGCCAGGGCTTCAGTAGGGATTGCCGTCCTTGTAGGCAAAGGTGACTTTGCCGTTCGCATCATCGATGAACATCAGATCGTCATCCGGATAAAAAGCCCGGTCGGCGTCGATGCGGCTGCCGACTTCCAGATAAGACACGGGGAGCGCTCCCAAAAGCCCGATTTTAAATCCGGCGCGATGGTTATTGCCAACCTTGAATCGCCACGAAGAGGCGTTGCGGACTCACGGCCTCGCGATTTGCGCGGGCCTGGTGCATCGCCGGGGTTTGAAGCTGGCCATGGTCAGACACGGGACTTTCGGCGCTGTTGTAGAACACGCCGGCGATGAGCACACCGACCAACAAGGTGAAGATGTTGCCCATGACGATGATCAGCCAATAAAACCACGAGCGACGGGGATTCATGCGGTTTTTCATGTTCTTTGCACGCCATTTGGTGATGCCGCTTTCGGGGAGGCCAACCGTCATCGGTCGGTTAAGCGTATTTCCGGCAAATGCAAAGAAAGTTCCAATTTTGGCGGTGCTGCGAATCGACCCGTTCGAATCCTGCTTCCCTGAGACCTACAGTTGCTTGGTCGCGATCGTTTTGCTGGCAACCGCATCCGGACGCGCATTCTCGCTGTTCAACAGATTGCCCGCGCCCGAAAAGCACACACCGGTAACGAGGGTGGCGATGATCATGGTGAAGAGGGTGGTGTCGACTTTGGTCTGGGTTTTCATATTCGTTTCCTTGGTGTGTTTGAAGAAGTTCGTTTCAATGCTGCGTGTTGATGAATGAACTTTAGACTTTGGCCGGTCCGCATGGAACCGGCTAGCGACGAATGCCGCGAATTGCGGTGCGAAGTGGATATTTCGGGAACGAAATACCGGCACAGCGGGTAGCGCCGGCGCTGCCGTGCGTAAGTCGCGGCCCGCAAGAAGGGTGGCGGGACTACAATGAGCGAATCGCCCTTGCCCGGGACGCTGAAATTTAAAAAAAGCTGCGCATATCGATGCAGATCCCCGCCGTCCTTAAATCGTTCGCCTTCCGCCCGCGTCTGCTGTCCCATCTGCAGACCTATACGCGCAACGATTTCAGTGCCGATCTGGCAGCCGGCGCGACTGTCGGTATCGTCGCGCTGCCCCTGGCCATGGCCTTCGGCATCGCCTCGGGCGTGCGCCCCGAGCAGGGCATCATCACCGCGATCATCGCCGGCTTCCTGATCTCGGCGCTCGGCGGTTCGCGCGTGCAGATCGGCGGGCCGGCCGGTGCGTTTGTCGCGTTGCTGTACGGCATCGCGGAAAAATACGGGGTCGCCAATCTGTTGATCGCCACCATGATGGCCGGCGTGATGCTGTTTGCCATGGGCGCTTTCAAGCTGGGCAATCTGGTGCGCTTTGTGCCGGTGTCGATCGTGATCGGTTTTACCAATGGCATCGCGGTCATTGTGGCGATTTCGCAGGTGAAGGACTTCATGGGCTTGGCGATTGACAAGGCGCCGTCCAATTTCTTTTCGCAACTCGCCGCGATCGGGTCCGCGATTCACACGTTCAACTGGCTCGCATTTGCGATCGGCTTGATGTCTATCGGCATCATTGTGTTGTGGCCGCTCTCCTACCGCCCGCAGGCAACACGCATGAAGCGCATCATGACCAAGTTTCCCAGCACCATCGTCGTGTTGATCCTGTCGTCTCTGCTGGTATGGTTTTTCAAATTGCCGGTGGAAACCATCGGTTCGAGGTTTGGCGGCCTGCCCAGCGGCTTGCCGATACCTTCCCTGCCCAGTTTCGATTGGCAAACAGCGCAGAATCTGGTTGCGCCCACCATCGCCATTGCATTCCTGTGTGCGATCGAGTCCCTGCTGTGCGCGCGGGTGGCGGATGAATTGATCGGCGACCGGCACGACCCCAATCAGGAGTTGATGGCGCAGGGCATCGCCAATTTTTTTAGCCCGTTTTTCGGCGGCGTCGCCGCCACCGGCACCATTGCCCGCACGGTGACCAATGTACGTTCCGGTGCGCGCTCGCCCGTCGCCGGGATTGTGCATGCCATGGTGCTGCTGCTGATCATTCTGGTGGCGGCACCGCTGGCATCCAGTATCCCCCTGGCTGCGCTGGCCGCGATCTTGCTCTGGGTCGCCTGGAGCATGGGCGACTGGCGCGAATTCATCAAGCTCGGCCAGTTCTCGATGTTCTATCGCGCCACGCTGCTATCCACCTTTGCGGTGACGGTGGTCTTCGATCTGGTTACCGCGATCGTGGTGGGGTTGGTGATGTCGAGCATGTTCTTCATCTACCGCGTTTCCTCGTTGACCAAGGTCGAGGAAATCGTCTTGCCGCCGGCTATCGGCAGGCCCGCCGAGGGCGTGCGGGTGACGGCCTATCGCATCTTCGGTTCGCTGTTCTTCGCCAGCGTCAACAAGCTTGAAACACTGCTGGATCCGGCCGGCGTATTGCCGCGCGTGGTGATCCTGGAACTGCATCAGCTCATCAATCTCGATACCACGGGGCTGGACGCAGTCGAAAAACTGCATGCCCTGCTGACCAAACAGGGCGGGCATCTGATCATCGCCGGCGCCACCGAGCAACCCTTGTCGCTGATGAAGCGCGGTGGATTGATTGCGGCCTTGGGCGAGGCCCATATTGTCGATTCCCTGGACGATGCGCTGCTGCGCGCGCGCGCGTTGACTGCCCCGCCATCGGCTTAAGTCCACTCGCGCCGGCCGTCGAATTCCCTGACCAGAAACTCGACGAAGGTCCGCACCTTGGCGGACAGATGCCGCCGGCTGGGATAGACCGCATAAATATTTGTTGCCGGCGGCGTATAGTCTTCCAGGATGCGCACCAGGCGGCCCGAGGCAATGCCGGCCGCCAACATGAAATCTGGTTCCAGGGTGATGCCGACCCCCTGTTCGGCGATGGCTGCCGACATTTCGCCGTTATTGGTATGGATCGAGCCGGACACATGCGCTTCGATCACGCGCCCCGACGGGTCACGGAACCGCCAGTGATCCTTGGCCGAGGAATAGGCATAGGTAAAACAGTTGTGTCCGGCCAGATCGTCGGGATGCGCGGGCGTGCCGTGCCGTTCGAGATAGGCGGGCGAGGCACAGGCCACCAGACGGGTTTCGCCGATTTTTCTGGCGACCAGATTAGGATTGCCGAGATCGCCTATGCGGACGGCAAGGTCGAGGCCCGTCTCGATCAGATCGACAAAATGATCGGACAGGGAAATATCGAACCGGGTTTCGGGGTATTTCGCCTGAAACCGGCCGATGGCCGGCGCCAGGTGCAACACGCCGAATGCGATTGAACAGGTCAGCTTGAGGGTGCCGCGCGGACGGGCACTGTTCATGGAAGCCAGGGCCTCGGCTTCTTCGAGATCGCTCAATAATTGCACGCAACGTTCAAAAAACCCTTCACCGCTTTCGGTCAGGGACAGGCGCCGTGTAGTGCGATTCAGCAGACGGGCGTCGAGATGCGTCTCCAGCTGCGCCAGCAATCGCGATACGGCGGAAGTCGACATCTCGAGCCGCTCGGCAGCCTTCGCGAAGCTGCCCTGTTCGACGACCTTGGTAAAGACGCGAATTGCCGCAAGCGTGTCCATAGATTTTGATTGTTGTAATAATCGGGATAATTTATTGTCAATATGCCACTTTATCCCGATCAATGCAGGCCGCATGATTCGCATTGTCTCGTTATCTACCACTCCTTTGAAAGGAAGCCATCATGATCGATACCCGCACCGCCCCCTATGCCGCGTTTGTATTGCGCATTTCGCTGGGCCTGATGTTCGTCGCGCACGCCTTGCTGAAACTCATGGTCTTCACCATGCCTGGCACCGTGCAGTACTTCCAATCCATCGGCTTGCCGGGTTCCTTCGCCTACCTGACGGTGGCGGTCGAACTGATCGGCGGCGCGCTAATCCTCGGCGGCGTTTACGCGCGCTGGGTGGCATTGGCCACCTTGCCAGTGCTGCTGGGCGCAACCTGGGCGCATGCCGGCAATGGCTGGGTGTTCAATGCTCCCAATGGTGGCTGGGAATATCCGGCCTTTCTGGCCGCAGCCTCGATCGTCCTGGCGCTGACCGGCGACGGCCGTTTCGCGTTATCCAATAAATTTGCCCGTTGACCTGCCTCAGCGCGGGCAGCGTTGAAGACCTTGGGCCCGCCGAATTAATTGCCTTGAAAAACAAAATGCGCCGCAGCCGACATGACGGCGGCGCACATACATGAAAGCCATCAAATCATGAACGCCCTGCCCGCCATTTTCATTTCGCACGGCTCACCGATGCACGCGATCAACGCCGGACCGGCCGGCGAGATCTGGGCAGCGATGGCGCAATCGTTGCCGGTCCCGCCCAAGGCGGTGCTGATTGCCACTGCGCACTGGGAGACCAATCTGCCGATGCTGTCCGGCAGCGCGGCGCCGGAAATGATTTACGATTTCGGCGGCTTTCCCGATGCCCTTTACCAGATCAAGTATCCGGCGCCGGGTGCGCCGGATATCGCGCAACGCGGATTGGCCCTGCTGAAAGCGGCCGGCATTACCGCGGCCATCGACGGCTGCCGCGGTATGGATCACGGCGCCTGGGTGCCCCTGCGCAAACTGTTTCCGCAGGCCAATGTGCCGGTAGTGCAGCTATCGGTGCAACCGTCGCTGGGGCCGCGCCATCACTATGAACTGGGCCGCGCCCTGCGGCCGCTGCGCGAGGAGGGGGTGCTGATCGTCGGTTCCGGCCACCTCACGCACAATCTGCGCGACTGGGTGAGCGGTGCACGTGCCAGCCGTGACCAGGGCAATGCAGCGCCCGCGATCGCGCCCTATGCGCTGGAATTCCAGGCCTGGATTTACGAACACCTGATATCCGGCGACAAGGCCGCGCTGTTCGATTACCGCCAGCAGGCGCCACACGCGGTGCGTGCGCATCCCAGTGAGGAACATTTCCTGCCGTTTTTCATCGCGCTGGGCGCGGCCGGGGACCATCCCAAGGTGGAGCGTGTGTTCGCGGGCTTCGAGGGCAGTGCGCTGGCAATGGATGCCTATCGCTTCAACTGAAGCGTGGCGCTTTTTGGGGAATCCCACTTAGTCGCGTTGCAGGCCGGCAGCGATGTCGAAAGAGCGCAGGCGGTGGGTGTGCTCGTAAAAATCCGACACCAGCATCAGTTCGTCCGCGTCGGTCTCGGCAAGCAGTGCCCCCAGTTTGGCCCTGACGGTCTGCGGTCCGCCGATCACCGCGGCGCCCAGAAAACGGTCCACGGCAATTTTTTCCTCGCCGTGCCAGCGCGTGTTCATATCGTCCACCGGCGGTTGCTGGATCAGACTGTCGCCGCGGATCAGGGCCAGTATTCTCTGTTGCGTGGTGGTCGCGAGAAAAGCAGCCTCTTCATCGCTGGGCGCGGCGATCAGCGGAACGCCGAGCATGACGAAAGGTTTCTCCAGCACCGTCGAAGGCCGGAACAGCTGGCGATAGAGCCGAATCGCATCGTGCATGAAGCGCGGCGCGAAATGCGAGGCAAAGGCATAGGGCAGACCAAGCTGCGCCGCCAACTGCGCACTGTACAGGCTGGAACCCAGCAGCCAGACCGGCACCTCGGTGCCGGCGCCTGGCGTGGCGATCAACCGCTGTCCGGGCCGTGCGGGCGCCAGCAAGGCGCGCAATTCGGCGACTTGCTCGGGAAAATCATCGGCATCGCCCAGGCGATCCCGCCGCAGCGCGCGCATCGTGGCCTGGTCGGCGCCGGGGGCGCGCCCCAGGCCGAGGTCGATGCGTCCGGGGTGCAGGGTGGCGAGCGTGCCGAACGCCTCCGCCACCACCAGTGGCGCATGGTTCGGCAACATGACCCCACCCGAGCCGACGCGTATCGTGCTGGTGCCGCCGGCGACATGCCCGATCAACACCGCCGTCGCCGAACTGGCGACGCCATCCATATTGTGGTGCTCCGCCAGCCAGAAGCGCTTGAAGCCAAGCTTCTCCACATGCCGGGCCACCGCCAGGGAATTGCGCAGCGCCTCCGCAGTGGATCCGCCCGCGCGAATCGGCACCAGATCGAGTACCGACAGGGAAACTTGGGATAGCTTGCTCATGGTTCGATCGGGCGTGCAACGCCGATAATTGGCTGGAGCAAGCTTAGCTTGAGGCCGCTCCCACCCGTTTCAAGGGCGCCGCCGATGGGTGATTCGCAAAGCCGTTATTTCATCGACTCGCGGGTGTTGACTACTGCCAGGAAAATCTCGCGCAGAAAAACCACCAAGGCGAGGATGAAGGCCATCATCGCCAGCACGAACAGGATGCCGACGATTTTCGCGAGATTGACCGCCATGAATGCGTCGATGAACGCCACCACGATCAGCAGGCCGACGAACAGGGCGCAAAACACCGCCCCGGCGACCGAGATGTAGATCAGGCGGAGACGTCGCGCCAGCAAATTGAGCTCGTCGTGCGCGATCCGCAGGTGCTCGGTGTCGAGCTGGCTCAGCCGCTCTTCGAGAACGCGGATGCGATCGACGACACGCGAAAGGCGGTTGGTCAACACGCCGATGATGGTGCCGACCGCCGTGAGCAGGAACACCGGCGCGATCGCCAGCTGGATGACGTGGGTGATTTCGTTGATATTGGTTTGCGGGAGCATGATGAACATTCACTCGGCGTTTCGATTGGACATGTGATTGGACCTGTTTCAAGCGCTCAGTTCGTCGCCGGCAGGCAGATGGTGTATTGCCCGGACTTGTCGTCCCGGATCATTTTCACCAGCTTGCGCTTCTCGGCATCCTCGACCAGCTCCTTGAAAGAGCGGTAACCATAATACGACTCATTGAACCCCGGGCGGCGGCGCTGCATGGTCGGCTTGACCATCGAGCCCCACAATTTTTCGTCGGAGCCGCGCTCCGCGATCAGCGCCTCCACAGTCTCCACCAGGAATTCGAGCGCCTCGAGGCGCTTGTCGTCTTCCGCCACCGGTTCGGCCGGTTTGGCCTTGCTGGCGGCGGGCTTGGCGGCCGCCTTCTTGATCGCTTGCTTTTTCTTGGCTTCCTGCGCGCGCACCAGGTCGTCGTAGTAGATGAACTCGTCGCAGTTGGCGCTGAGCAGATCGGAGGTGGAATCCTTGACGCCGACCCCGATCACCAGCTTGTTGTTCTCGCGCAGCTTCGACACCAGGGGCGAAAAATCGGAATCGCCGCTGATGATGACGAAAGTATCGACATGGGCCTTGGTGTAGCAAAGGTCGAGCGCATCGACCACCATGCGGATATCGGCGGAATTCTTGCCCGATTGCCGCACATGCGGAATCTCGATCAGCTCGAACGCGGCCTCGTGCATGGTCGCCTTGAAATCCTTGTAGCGGTCCCAGTCGCAATAGGCCTTCTTGACGACAATGCTGCCCTTGAGCAGCAGACGCTCCAGCACTTTCTTGATGTCGAATTGCGCATACTTGGCATCGCGCACGCCGAGCGCCACGTTTTCGAAGTCGCAGAATAAAGCCATATTGGTGATTTCGGGCTGCCCGGCCATTGCGTATTCCTCTTTTGTGCAGACGCCGTCGATAGTAGCCCTATCCGCGGCAAATTTCAGCACGCATGCGGACAGAAATGCGGGGCGCAGTTAGAATCCGCATCTACGATCAGCGCGACCGAATCTTCCAAAGGACCTGTCCATGTCGGCCTTCAGCAGAATTACCCGCTTCTTCTACATATTTGTTGGCGCAGTACTGCTGTTCTTCATCGCCTACACCCTGTTCACACTTACCTGGGCATATTCGGAGGGCGACCGTGCCGGTGTCCTGCAGAAGTTCTCGAAAAAAGGCTGGCTGTGCAAAACCTGGGAAGGCGAACTGCTGCAAGTGGCCCTGCCCAGCGTGGTGCCGGAGAAATTCGAATTCTCGGTGCGCGATGAGCTGGTGGCCAAACAACTGCTCGACAATATCGGCAAGCGCGTGGTGGTGAGTTATGAACAGCACAAGGGCGTGCCCAGCAGCTGTTTTGCCGACACTGAATATTTCGTTGAAAAGGTGCAGGTCCAGGACCAGCAGCCCTTGCCGGTAAGCCTGCAACCGACGCCGCCGGCCGTGCAACCTCCCGCGTTGCCATCCCCCGCAGCGCCCCCGCAAACGCCTGTCGAAGTGCGGCTGCCGGAATCCACGCCGGCGCCCAATCAAGTGCCGGTGCCGCCGCCGACCAAGTAGCTGCGCTGCGCGGGCTGGTTGTTCAGCGCCAGCCCTTGCCGTGTTCTTCATCGAAGCGCAGCTGGTCCTGGGCCAGCTGTTGTTCCAGCTCTTCGCGGCCGGCCTTGGCGCCGGATTGCACCCGGGCTTCATCCCCGCGCAGCGGCATCAGCGCGTGCATGGAGGCGATGTTGTGGCGGCGGAATACGTCGGCGATCTCGCGTGCGCGAAAGCGATCCATGCCCAGCGCCTCCAGCGCATGGCGCCCGGTCCTGAGCGCCGACTCGAAGGTTTCGCGTTCGATGATCTTCACGCCGCGCTTGAACAGCTCGGTGTAATGGGTGATATTGCGCGCGCGGGAAATGATTTTCAGGTTCGGAAAATGTTCGCGCGCCCGATCGACCAGGGCCAGGCTGTCGTCGATATCGTCGATGGCATTGACCAGCAGGGTCGCCTCCTTGGCGCCGGCGGCTTCCAGCAGATCGATGCGGGTGGCGTCGCCGTAGTAGACTTTGAAGCCGAATTTGCGCAGAGCCTCGATCTGGTCCGGATCGTGGTCCAGCACCACCACGCGCACATCGTTGGCCAGCAGTACGCGTCCGACGATCTGGCCGAAGCGGCCGAAGCCGGCAATGATCACCGTACCGGTTTCCTCGATGGCGTCCGCCTCGTGCTCGGTCCCGACACGCCGTGCCAGGAATTTGTCATGCAGCAGCAGCAACAGCGGCGTGGTCGCCATCGACAGCGCCACCGCCATGGTCAGCACCGCCGCCCAGTCGGTGCGGATCACGCCGGCGATCTGCGCTGCGCCGAATACCACGAAGGCGAACTCGCCGCCCTGCGACAGCAGCACCGCAAACAGCCAGCGCTGCCGCGAGTTGACGCCGATGATGCGTGCCACAACCCACAAGGCGACGATCTTGAGCGCGAGGAAAGCGGTCACCAGCAGGGCCACATACTGCGGCTCGCTTTGCAGCAGGCCGAAATCGATCGACATGCCCACCGAGATGAAGAACAGGCCCAGCAGCAGGCCCTTGAAAGGCTCGATATCGCTTTCCAGCGCATGGCGGAATTCGGAACCCGCCAGCAGCACCCCGGCGAGGAAGGCGCCCAGCGCCATCGAGATCCCGGCCAGCTCCATCAACTGGGCGATGCCGATCACCAGCAGCAGCGCAAAGGCGGTGAACACTTCGCGCAGATCGGCCGAGGCGATGATGCGCAATGCGGGACGGGTGAGATAGCGGCCGATCACGACCACGCTGGCAATGGCGCCGAACGCTTTCAGCGCGTCGTACCAGAACGGCTCCTTGCTGGCGGTGGCGCCGACCGCCAGCAGCGGGATCACCGCCAGCAGGGGAATCGCGGCGATGTCCTGGAATAGCAGGATGGCGAAGCCGCTGCGCCCGGTCGGCGTCGGCAGGAAATTGCGCTCGGTCATGGTCGCCACGGCGATCGCAGTCGAGGACAGCGCCATGGCGAGACCCGCCACCAGTGCCGCCTGCCAGGGGAGGCCGGCGAACATGCCGCCCGCCGCCAGCACAGCGCCGCACAGCGCCAGTTGCAGGGTCCCGCCGCCGAACACCTGGCGGCGCATCGACCACAGGCGTTTGGGTTCCAGTTCGAGGCCGATCACAAACAGCATCAGCACCACGCCGAATTCGGAAAATTGCCCGATCGATTTCACATCGGACACCAGTTGCAAGCCCCAGGGCCCGATGGCCGCGCCGGCAATCAGATAGCCGAGTACCGAGCCCAGCCCCAGTTTCTTGGCCAGCGGCACACACAGCACCGCGGCGGCAAGATAGATCAGCGCTTCGACGGTCATGGCGCCACCTCGCTTGCGGTGGATGAAACCGGCGCGACGCCATGCTGCGCCGACCAGGACAGCAGGCGCTGCCGGAATGCCTGCGCCTGCGCGTCGAGCACTTCATTGCTGATGAGATGCGCGCCATGCACGATATGCGGCGGCTCCCAGTGCATGCCGCAAAAGCGCGCGGTCTCCTCGACCGGCAACACAAAGCTGTTGAACGGATGTTCATGCATGCCGGTGGTACTGTAGGCATGCTCGTCGCCGCCCGTGGTCGGCGCCCACAGACAGTGTTTGCCGCGCAGGGCATGCCCATTGGGGCCATAGGCCCAGCCATAGGCCAGCACCTTGTCGAACCAGTGCTTCATCAGTCCCGGCGGACTGTACCAGTAAAGCGGATGCAGCCATACCACCAGCTGCGCCTGATTCAGGGCCGCCTGCTCGCCGGGGATATCGATGTCGAAATCCGGGTAGCGCTCGTAAATCGAATGCACGGCGAGCCCCGGCAGATCGAGAATGGCCTCGAGCAGATGCCGCGAGGCCCGCGAGCGGCGCGGATAAGGATGGGCATAGATGACAAGAATCATGAGGGTCCCCGGTTATGGGCCAATCGTAACGTGAAATGCCGCCAAGCTGAACCGGGCCGGAATCGCCGTGCTGGAATCGCCGGCGGATTCGGACTAATGTGCAACTTGGGTACTGTTCAAAAGGAGTAGACGGCCATGGCCGGCAAGATCGATGAATACCGCAGCGAAAAAATCGTCATCAAGTTCGAGGGCGATAAATGCATTCATTCGCGCAATTGCGTGCTCGGCAATCCGCATGTGTTCGTGCCCAATGCGCCCGGCGCCTGGATACAGCCCGATGCCGCCTCGGTGGAAGAGGTAGTGCAACTCGCGCAGGCCTGCCCGTCCGGCGCGATCAGTTACCAGCGCAACGACGGCGGCGCGCAGGAAGCGGCGCCCAAGGTGAACGCCCTGCGCATCCGCGAAAACGGCCCGCTGGCGGTTACCGCCGAGTTGTACATCGAAGGCGAGGCCCTGCGCTTTCGCGCTACCTTGTGTCGCTGCGGCGCCTCCAGCGCCAAGCCGTTTTGCGATGGCAGCCACAAGGTGGTCAAGTTCATCGCCTCGGGCGAACCGCCCACCGCCGAAATTGTGGAAACGCTGTCCACCAGGGACGGGCCGCTCAGGGTGATCCCCAAGCGGGATGGGCCCTTGTATGTGCAGGGCAATCTCGAAATCTGTTCCGGCACCGGCCGCACGGTGCAACGCAGCGTCGAGGCCTGGCTGTGCCGTTGCGGGCAATCGTCGAACAAACCGTTTTGCGATGGCACGCATCGCAAGATCGGGTTCAAGGCGCCGGGGGCATGAATCCGATTCAATCGGGAAAGGAAATTTCTCAGGCCCAAAATTTCGTCATTCCAGCGTAGGCCGAAATTCAGTCCACGGTTTCACCCAACATTCGGAGGACTGGGCCACGGCCCACGCTGGGCGACGTTTCGGAATAATAAAAATACAAACTCAAGCACTGGCGCGGTGTTTGAGGTATTTTTGCTCCAAACGCCGCGCCAAATGGCGTTCTACACCAATTTTCCCTCGGCGGCGTAATCGCGAATCTGCTTGACGATATCGATGCCCGCGTCGCGATAGGCCTGCTTCATCACCTCCTGAAATTCGGCCGGCGCGATCTGGTGGCCCTGCGGGAAGGTTTCGTAGACAAAGCGCATGAACAGGCGCACGTCGTCGGGCGCCTCGATGGTGATGGTCAGCGCACCGGCCGGCAGTTCGGCCGAAGGCTTGGTGCTGTAGTGCACCTGTTGCGGCGGCTCCAGCACCACATGGTCCAGCACCCTCACACTGCCGTAGTGCAGCTCGCGAGCCAGCCAGTTGTCGCCGCGCGCGGTGACCACGCAGCGGTCGAGCCCGAGCACGAACTCGGTCGGCTGCTCGACAAACTTGAGCAGGCCCTGCCATAGCTGCCGATGCGTCAGCGGATCGATCAGCGGGTTGAGGGGATCGTTGATTTCGATCAGGTGCTCGAATTTCATTGCGCTGGTGTGGCGGTGGCTATTGTTGAATTAGCTGGACCTAGTTAGTTGGATCGATATAGATCGGTGCGACGACGCAGGTTCAGGCTGGTCATCTGCAGGCTGTCATAACGCCGCCGCTCGCGCATGGCCGCCAGGCCAACGACGAGATTGAAGCCGGCCACAACCAATGCCGCTTCGAACGGGGAAAAGCACACAAATGTGGCGAGCGCGGGCAGCAGGCCCAGGCTGAATTTGTCCCGACGCACCGTCTGAATGGCCTGGTGCAGCAGCACATTGAATACCACCACGACCAAGGCGGCAAAAATACTGGCAATCGAAGCAGTCACGACGAGGATCTGGTCCGCCTGCGTCGATGCCAGGTAAATCGCGCCGCTGAAAGTCGCGAGGAACACAATGTATGAGACCAGCACGCGATCCCATTGGAATATCAAGTTCTGCAAGGCTGAGGTACCCGTTGCTCGTTCGATTGATGACGGCCACGCTTATCTTAACCGAAGCGGCGGCTGCCCCGCCGCAGGCGAATTTCGCGGCCGGGCAAAAACCGGTAATCTGTCAGTCTCATTTTTCGAGCCGCCACCATGTACCTGCCCGCCCATTTTCAGGAAGACCGCATCGACGTCCTGTACCAGCTGATCCGCAATCATCCGCTGGGCATGCTGGTGACGCTGACGGCCGGCGGCCTCGAGGCCAATCACATTCCCTTTTTGATCGACCCCGATCCCGCGCCCTTCGGTACCCTGCGCGGTCACGTCGCCCGCGCCAACCCGGTGTGGAAAGAATTTTCGCAGGACGTGGAAGCGATGGTGGTGTTCCAGGGCCCCGACGCCTACATCTCACCCTCGCTGTACGCCAGCAAGAAAGAGCACGGCAAGGTGGTGCCCACCTGGAACTACGCGGTGGTGCATGCTTACGGCCCGCTCAAGGTGCAAGACGATGTGCAATGGCTGCGCGCCTTTCTCGAACGCCTGACCGAACGTCACGAAGCGCCGCGTGCGACGCCGTGGAAAGTCAGCGACGCGCCGGCGGATTTTCTGCAGACGACAATGCGCGCCATCGTCGGCATCGAAATCCCGGTCAGCCGGCTGATGGGGAAGTGGAAGGTCAGTCAGAACCGGTCGAAGGCGGATCGAGAGGGGGTGGCGGCGGGGTTGGGTGAGATGCCTGGCGAGGCCGCGCAGGCGATGGCGAAACTGGTGGGCGGCGCTGCAGAGAAAGAAAAATAGCGCCCACCATCGGCGGGCAATGGCATCGCTTGTCTTGGAAAATTGACTCCGACCCAGTGCGTTCTTTGCTCGCTACGATGTGTGCAAAACCTCGCGAAGCACCTTGCGAAGCGTAGCGACCGTAATCGGCTTGTCGTCTTTTTCCTTGCCCTTCGCGTCGGCAGATGCCGCTCGCAGCGTCGTGTTGATCATGGTTTGGTATCCCACACCAAGCGCCTCGGCGCGTGCGCGAAAGAACTCAATGACATCATCGTCAAGCATGATCGTGATGCGCGTTTTCCCGGTCGACGGGATGACCGCGCCGCGTTTGCCTTTGCTGAAATCGTATTCCTTACGCATGGTATTGCTCCGTTTCGCCTCGACTGGCCTTGCGTGCGGAGATGAGCCGGGTTCGGCTTCCGCGCGGTGTGTGGACAACGACCAGCACCCGTCCAAGAGCATCGATGCCCAGCGTTACAAATCGCTGCTCGCCTTCAGCATCAGGATCTTCGATGGTGACCGCCAAGGGGTCACGGAGCGCCTGCTCGGCATCGGCAAAGCTGACTTTGTGCCTAGCCAGGTTTGATCGCGCCTTGGCCGGGTCAAACTCGATGTCCATTTACATATTATGCATATGTTATGCATATAGTCAAGCGCCGCTCGTGGCACTATGGAGGTCTTGCGGTTGGCGAAATTGGCGCTGAACCCGGGTATTTGCAAATTCGGAATCGATTCCGACCCCTTGCACTGCTCTAATCCCACGGCTAGGTCGCTGCATATTCCTCCATCGCAACAATTTCCAACTTAACTCGCTTAGCATTCAACAAACTCGTCACTGCAGTGATCGACGCCTTTGGGCAGATAAGCTTTCGCGCCGCTTCAATGACTGGCGTTCCCCGAAACGTTTTATATAAGTGACACTCGCTCGCCAGAATTTTGCTTCCCGTCGGAAACTCTACTTCACGTCCAAAGAAGCTATCGTTGATTTGACGTAATGACTTCACATCCGATTCGCTTGTCGGGACAGTCAATGGCGTTCCGCGCCAAACATTGTTCGCAAGCAGTCTCCATTCGCGCTGCCGATAGTAACCAAGTAGTTCAGTATGCTTTTCGTGGTCGATGGGGTAAAAATATCCCGACAGTGCTCGAATTGCGCCAGTTAGTGCTGAAATTGGTTGTATTTCAGCCTGTAAAAATTGAAGGAGATGTTGAGCTCCCCCAACCGTGCATTGCGTTTGCATCACAGGTATACCATTCTTCGTAATGTTGAGAAGCTCTGCCTTATTCAAAGTTTGATTTACGAGCGTATTAATTCCTTCGAGACGTACCAGCAGCTCCTGAATTTCTGCCAGTCGAGCAAGCATTGCAGAAGCGACCCCGTCAAAGGAGCCTGGTGTAGCTTTAAGAGGTACGTAAAAGACTGGAATCGCTCCCATCTGTATCAGGGTAGTTATGTCCCATTCAAGTGAAAAAGGACCAAAGGTCAACGCATGCTGAGGAAGTTCGCGTGGCTCTAATTCAGTAAATGAGATTCTTTTTTGCATTAACAACAGAGGTTTTGAGAGAGTGTCGTTTGATAATTCCTCTCGAAACTCAATGCGCTCTGGCGTTAGTAGTAGACCACGATCAAGGATGCTTTCAAATATAGAAAGGGCACAGGCACTTAAATCTCCCGCGCCCCTTGGAAATGAATGATAAAAGTATCGTGACATTTCAACGCCTGACTATTGACGGGCAGCAAAAACCTGTAGAAGAACCAGTAAAAGGGATCGTGATCGATTAGTCTTCACAGATAATCCGCCCACGGCCCCATTAATTCCTAACGTTCGAGTTAGCCGGACGCCTTGTGGGCTGCCGCAAGGCGCCAGTTGAACGAAGTGTTAAGCCGCAGTTCGCGGCCGTGAGTAACGAGCCTACTCATTGGCCTTGCGGCGGCTGCCATAGCTCGACCTTGTTTCCCTCCGGATCAATGACCCAGGCAAACTTCCCGTACTCGGAATCGTCAATCTTCTCGAGCACATTGCAGCCTTCTTCCTTCAAGACCTTGACCAAGGCGTGGAGGTCTTCCACTCGGTAGTTGACCATGAAGGGGGCAGAGCTCGGAGCAAAGTGATCACCTTCCTGCGGACCGATGGACCAGACAGTCGTGCCTGCAACCGGCTTGCCCTCGCCGTCGGTCCATGTGAAGGCAGCTCCGCCCCAGACCTGGACATCGATTCCCAAGTGCCGCTTGTACCAAGCCTGCAGTGATGGGGCGTCTTTCGCCTTGAAGAAGATGCCGCCGATGCCAGTGACTCGTTTCATGCGACCTCCGATGCGCGGTGGTGGTGAGAGGAATGTTTCTTATCCGGCCCAACGTTGGACATAAGCGGCCTGCCCGAGGCAGGTCCGCTTGATGGACGGGTTAGGCCTCGGGTTCGTGGCAAACCGCTTCGATGTTGTGCCCGTCCGGACCAATGACGAAAGCTGCATAGTAGTTCGCGTGGTAGTGCGGGCGCAGACCAGGCGCACCATTGTCTTTGCCACCCGCCTCCAGCGCCGCGCGATAGAAAGCCTCGACTTGCTGGCGATTCTCGGCCACGAACGCGATGTGAAGATGCGCCGGCTTCTCCTCGGTTTGATACAGGCACAATGAAACCTTACCCTTTGGTTGGCTAAGCTCGACACCGAGCGGCGGCCACTCCGAGACAACAGTTACGCCGAGCGGTTCGAGTGCCTTGAGGAAGAACGCTTTGCTCGCTGCATAGTCGCTGACGCCGAATTTGACGTGGTCAAACATGGGTTCTCCTGAAGCGTGTGGGCCTGCGCAAGGCCTAACTAGTTTTAGACAATAAAAACGCCTCTTAACAACCCGAAGTGCTGCCTAACACCACGGTGGCGATTGGCTGGACCTCGTTGACTGGCGCGGCTTTCCGGCATTCGGCAATATTTTTATGCAGTATTAACAAAAGTGTGAAAACACACAACCCTTAATGGCTACGTATTTGTCGCCAACCACTGGTCTTTGACCTGACTGGCTGCCACATGAGGTCGACATGGCAAAAGCATGGCAAAAGGAGCCGTGGTCGATTAGCCTTCACAGGCAACCCAACCACGGCCCATCAATTCTCTAATTCCGTAATTCAGCCAGGCGCTTCTTCAGCATATCGAGCTTCATCCTGGTGGGCACCGAGTTGCCGTAGCCCTCCACGATTACGATCAATTTCTGCAGCAATTCCCTTTCCGATGGCGATTGGATGGGCTTCATCTCGAACTTGTCATTTTTGAACCAGCCCTGGTCATGCTTCACATATCTGTAGGCGCCCAGAAAATAGACGCCCGGCTTCTGGATGTGGATCGCGGTGTCGTTCCTGCCCTCGCTGCCATAGTGGTATCTGGTGGTGTCGCCGCCGAATATCCCGCTGGCGCCGGTGAACGTATCGACCTGGTATGAACCCGGCAGAAGGTAGAAGCGAAAGAACATCCCGTCTTTGATGCCGGCGCTGAAGTAAAGTGGTGAAGAACTGTATTGCTTGATACTGACTTCATCCAGCTTGGTCGACGCGTCCTGCATGTCGAAATAACCGAACACGATCGAGCGATTGGGGTCTTCCAGCTCGGCTTGCGTAAGTTGTCGCGGCTCGCTGGCGCAACCGGCGACGAAGATGAAAATTGAGATGAGCAGTAGCCGTGCCGACTTTTTGCTAAAACGCATTGAATCTCTCCATGAAGTAGTTGGTGCCAAATCAATAAATTGTTCGCTTATAAGTTGACGGTAAAGTGATCCCGGAATATCAGGAGCCGAAGCAACATTTTTGAGCCCTCGATTTTGAGCCCTCGATTTTGAGCCCTCGATTTTGAACCTTCGATTTTGAACCTTTGAGCCAGAACTAAACCGCTTCTCCACCCTTCACCGCATGCACTGCCTTTAACATCTCATGGACATCATTGGCCATGACGGCGAGAAAACCGAGCAGCAGCAAATAATAAAACGCGTACTCCACCTTGGTGCGCAAGGGCACGCCGTAATACGCCGCATTCTCCGGTGCGTTCGGATCGTAGTGCCAGGCCTTCATCACCTGCGGCGCTGCCAGCAATCCGATCAGGATCAACATCGGGCTGGGCATCACAAAGAACAGTCCGACCAGAATCGGTACGCCGGCAAACCACATGCGCGGCGAAATGATCGCGGTGATGCGCCCGCCGTCGAAGGGCGATAGCGGAATCAGGTTGAACAGATTGATGAAGAAACCCGCGTAGGACAGGGCCAGCAGCAGATTGTTGTCGTAATTGCGCGCCAGAAAATAACAGAGCAATGCGCCCAACGTGCCGACAAAAGGGCCGGCGATGCCGATATAGGCTTCGGTCTCGACGTCATGCGGCATGTCCTTCAGCTCGACCCAGGCGCCGACGAAGGGGATGAAGGTGGGCGCGCCGACATTGAGGCCGCGCTGGCGGGCGGCGAGGTAGTGGCCCATCTCATGCACGAAGATCAGCAGCACAAAACCGACCGCGTACCACCAGCCGTAGATGAGCGCATAGGCAAACACCGACAGCAGCATGGTGCCGCCGGTGAGGAATACCTTGCCGAGCTTGCCCGCCGACAGCAGCAGTAGCAGGGCCTTGATCATGGCTGCGGTGGCGTATCGGATTTGCCGGTGCGGGCCTTCCACCATTTGCCGATGCCGACCAGCAGTGCGCCGCCGGCCAGGATGGCGACCTTGGCGAATTTGAGGAAGAAGGCGGCGATCACCGCGAACAGGCCCAGTTTCTTCGCCGCCACGCCGGCGACCAGGGCGGCGAGTCCGTATTCGGCCACCTTGTCGGTGGAAGAATTGAAGTCCGCATAACGCTTGCCTTCATCGAAGTCGAGCGCGGCCAGCATCTTGCGCGCGATCGGCTTTTCATTTTCGACTGTGCTGAGATCGGTCACCAGGTTCATGCTGATATAGCCTTTGCGGCCCAGCGCATAGGTGTTGTAATTGATGGTCTGCTCGGCATTGGCCGGCGCGCCCTTGGTCTTCGAGGCCAGCGACCACACCAGGCGGCGATTGGCGGCGTCATAGGTCGGCTTTTCCACCCAGCCGATGATCTCGGATTCGGGTATGCCGCGCTCGCGGCGGTCTTCGTTGGCGCTGTCGGTGCCGGCCTTGATGCTCTTCAGCAGGTCATCGGCATTCCAATCCTTGGCGTCGTCGTCCTTGATGTAGCCGGAATCCTCATAGCTCGCCACCATGAACCAGTTGGCGTTGTCGTCGCCGTTCGGAAAGATCATGCCGATCACTTCCTTGCCGACGCGATTGCCCATCGCCTTCAGGATCGCCTGCGCCTGGGCACCGGGAATGTAGACATAGCCTTCGGGCAGCTTCAGCTTGGCCTGGTCGATCAGCTTGACTTCAACCGGCCCCTTCTGCGCGACGCTGCGCGCGGCTTCGAAGGCGGCCTGCACTTGCGATTCAGGCGTGGGCTTGTCCTGTGCAAAGACCGTTGCGGTCAGCAGGCCCAGGCCGACGGCCAGCGAGCGCAGCTTGAAAATACGACGAGGTATGGCGACGTTGGCGATGAGTTGCGGCATGAAGTTGTCCCTTTTTGTTGGTCGTGGCTGGTATGTAATCGTCTTTCCGCCATTTGGCTGCGAATATGGCGGTGGGTATCGCCGCGAATATGCGGCGGCAGTGAACAGCGCAGTTATTCTATAGACAAAGCCGGCTGCCCGATCCGGCGTAAAACTGATCTCACCCGCACAGGTAGTATCGTGGCGGCGAGGCGTGGCTACACCCCGTCGCCGCCCAGCTTGCGCGCCTTGAGCCGCGCGAAATTGAGCGCCACGATCGCCACGCCGACGCCGCCGATGGCAATCACGCCGTGCGTGCCGATATGGGCCGTGGTGATCCCGGCCAGCGCCAGTCCCGCCGACTGGCCGATGAAGTAGCAGGCCGCGAATGAAGACACCGCCGCGCCGCGCCGCTCGGGCGCCATTTGCGTGGCATTGGTTTGCAGGGTGTTGTGCAGCATGTAGAAGCCGAGGCCGGTGAAAAAACACGCGGGGATCGCCCACCACCATTGACGCGCCTCGGCGAACACCAGCATCGATACGAACATGAAGACGCCGCCGAGGCGCGCCAGCCCGGTCTCGCCCAGCCTGCTGACGAAGGCGCCCGAGCCGCTGGCGAACAGGAAGCCGCCGGCGCCGAACAGCATGACGACGATACCGGCCGCCGATAGCGAGAGGCCGTGCACGGTGTGCAGATGGGTCGCGAAAAACGCAAAGCCGCCGAACACGAAAGCGCCTTCCAGAAACACCGTGATGATCACCACCCGCGCCCAGGGCCGACTCAGCACCTGGCCGAATTCGCGGAACATGCGCTGAATGGCGTGACCCTCGGCATGCGTGACGGAGAGGGCGTGCGGCGGCAGGCGCCGCTGCATCGAGAACAGCAGGGCGCTGACCGACAGGAAGCCCGCCGTGAGCAGGTAGAACGGCACCCGCCAACCGAGAAAATCGGCGGCGAGCCCGCCCAGCAATTGGCCCATCGCCACGCCGACAATCTGCCCGATCAGGAAGCGCGCCAGCACCGGCTGCCGCTGCTCATAGGGCACCACGTCGCCGATCCAGGCCATCGACAGCGGAATGATCGCTGCCGCCATCGAGCCCGCCGCCAGCCGCGCGACCAGCAGCCAATTCAGGCCCGGCGCCAGGGCGCAGAGCAGCGTCGCCAGCGAACAGCCGATGCAGGCCCAGGCGATCACGCGATATTTGCCGAAGCGGTCGCCGACCGGGCCGAAGAACAATTGATTGAGCCCGTAACCGATGGTGAACACCGTCACCACCCAGGAGGCGGCGCCCAGCGAGACCGAGAATTCGCCGGCCAGTCGCGGCAGCAGGGGATCGGTGACGCGCTGCGAGACGCCGCTGAAGAAAGCGGCCAGCGAGAGCGCGATAAAGGCGACCGGAGAAATTTCGCTGCGAACGGGTGCGGGACTTTGAGGCGAGGGCATTGAGCAACATTAACATTGCCGCCGCCGGTTCAGAATTGACCGATGCAATGTCGGCGGAAATAAATTCTCGAAGCCGCGAAGTTACGTCATTCCAGCGCATTTTGGTAACAGCGCTGGAATCCAGTCCATCGTCAAGGCCAATACCTGGAGAGGTGTGGAGTGAAGGCACGCCTTCGCGGGAACGACAAGCTCTACATAAATGTACAACTTATGTAGATCCAGCATTGGTGCGGCTTCCGGAGCAAAAATGCTTGTGAAACCGCGCCAAATGGCGTTCTACGCTTTCTTGGAGCGAGCAAACGGCGAATTGCCCGGCTTCAAATGAAAATCAGTTGCGCAAATACTTCCAGTTGCGCGCCTTGCCCTCGGCCATCCACTCCAGTGCCTGCGCGATGCGCTTGTCGCGCGTCAGCTCGGTCTTGGCCTCGGTGATCCATTCCAGGTAATCCTTTTTGTTCGTGTAGCTGAAGGCCTCGAACGTGGCCAGCGCTTTTTTGTTTTTCTTCAGCTGTGCCGCGAAATAGTCGGGAACCACCAGCTCCTTTTTTTCCGTTTTCGGGTTGGCGCGCGCCGGCGATTTGACGCCCGCATCTTTCAGCACCATCGCCGCCTTGATCAGCTTCGCCATCTCGCGCGCGCCCGGCAGCTCCTTCACCGTGGTGATGCGGCCGAACTGTCCCATCGATTCGGCCTGGCGTTCACCCAGGCCGATCTGCGTGCCATTCCAGAAATGCAGCGCGCAATGCGCCTTGAACGCCGCCATGCCGGCGAGGATGCCCTTGTACTCGAAATGCGGAAAGCCCCACTTGATCGTCTCTTCCACATCGGGGCAGTGGCGATGCATCTGCTCGCGCACCTGCCGCAGGATCGGCTGCGCGAAGTCGGCGGACTTCGCGATATAGGCATCGACGCGCGCATCCCGGATGCCCACGATCAGAGCCCCATCAATTCGCGGATGTACTTGGGGGAAATGGTGCCCTGCGTCAACATCTGGTCGTGCATTTCCTTCAAGCGGCCCTTGCCGTACTTGGCCTCGAAATCGCGGCGGATGGCATTCACTTCCAGATTGCCCACGTAATAGGTCGACAGCTGCGTCGAGGTCAGCAGCGCGCGGCGCCATTTGCCGGCGGCTTCGCGCTCTTCCTGAAAGCCCTCCCTGGTCATCAGTTCCATGGCCTCTTTTTCGCTCATGCTGCCGGCGTGGATTTTCTGGTCGATGATGGCATTGATGATCAGGCGCAGGCGCATTTTCAGCTGCTGCATTTTTACCGGCGCCCCGCCGTAACCGGCCTCGACCATCATCTGCTCGGCATAGGTTCCCCAGCCCTCGGCGAAGGTGCCGCTGAAGATGATGTTGCGCGCCAGGGTCGGTCCCCTTGTCCGGTTGGCGAGCGCCAGTTGCACATAATGGCCGGGCATCGCCTCGTGAACCGTCAGGTCCTTCAGCATCGAATGGTTGTATTCGCGGAAGTAGGACTCGACCTGGGCTGGAGTCCAGTCGGCGGGCGCGGGCGAGATCGCGTAGAAGGTCTCGCCGTTTTTCTCCAGGGCGCCGGCCGGATCGCAGAAGGCAACCGATACGCCGCGCTGGAATTCGGGCATGACGATGATCTTCACCGGCTCGGCCGGCAGGGTCAGCAGGTTCTTTTCGCGGATGAAGGCGCTGGCTTCGGCCAGGTCGAGACCGGCGAGCTTGAACACATCGTCATTGTTCGGCCGCTCGTCGGCGAGCCGGTTGAGCACGGCGGCGATCAGGGCCTTGTGGTCTATCTCGCGGACCGCGGTTTCCGGCTTGTCCGCGAAAAACTGGCGATACAGCGGCAGGGCGGTTTCATACATCGCATTCTGCGTACTGACGAGATCGGCTTCCGCGCTGCGCAGGATTGCTTCCGGGGCGATATCGGAATCGAGCGAGAAGCGCAGCTTGCGGCGGTACTTGTCGGCGCCGAGCCGGAAATCGCGCGTCGAGCGCGGCAGCAGTTCCGTCTGCAGCCAGGTGCCGTACGTCTCCAGCGCCGCGATGGCGCGGGCGCGCGAGGCCGCCAGTTTGGGCTTCATCTCCGGCGCATTCTTCAGATAGGTTTCCAGTTCGTCGCGCACCAGCCCGATCGCGCCGCGGTTCTGCAGGATTGCGGTCTCGGTGTGGATGCGCGGCGGATTCTTCAGGTTGGCCCGGGCCGCCGCCAGCCTGGCCGGAATGGCGTCGAGCCGCGCCTGCACCGCTGCCAGGCGCGTGGCCAGCGGCGCGAAATCGCGCGCCAGCAGCAGATAAACGCCCTGCACCGGGTTGTAGCCCAGCGGGTCCCATTCGTATTCCTTCAGCACCTGGATCGAGAACAGGCTGGCGTTCAGATCGTCGCGCAGCATACGGTAATCGATGCGATACGGCGGCGACATTTTGTCGAGCGGAATGCGCTCCAGCGCGATCAGCGTCTCGCGATACAGCTTGGCGTCGCGTGTGACGCCCTTGGCCGATAGATCGTTGCTGAGGGTATCGAAGCGGTGGTCGCCGAGCTGGGTTGCGGCCTCGGGATGGGTCGCCAGGTATTGTTCGAAGTACGTTTTGGCCGCGCCGGCAAACTGCTGGTCGGGAGTGGTGGCGTTGGCGCCGCCGGAGTTCAGTACAAGGGCTGAAAACAGCAGGCCCAGGCCGGGCAGGAAAATGCGTGCATTGCGCATGAGGACTCCACTTGGTTTTATGGTTCGGAGTTTATCAGGCGGGGCGTATCATGTTTGCTCAATTCGCAGGAGGCGATCGTGAACGGCGACGATAAGAAAACGCAATGGCGCCTGCACGGCGTGCGCGTGATCCCCGGCAATTCGCTGGACAGCAATACCGCGCAGACGCCGGGCATGTCGCGTGCCGCCGCGGTCAATTTTGCGCGCGTCGGCGCCGAAAAAATATGGGCGGGCACGGTGAGCATTCACCCCAATGCCAAGACCGGTGCGCATCATCACGGCCCGGTGGAAAGCGTGATCTATGTGGTCAAGGGCCGTGCGCGCATGCGCTGGGGTGAGCGGCTGGAATTCACTGCCGACGCCGGGCCCGGCGATTTCATCTACGTGCCGCCCTATGTGCCGCACCAGGAAATCAACGCTAACGAAAACGAAACCCTGGAATGCGTACTGCTGCGCAGCGGACAGGACCCGGTGGTGGTGAATCTCGACATTCCCCCGGTGGAGAATCCGGAGGCGGTCTACTGGGTGGACAATATCCATCCGCATCCATAGCAGTTTGCTGTCTTGCTTTGACGGGCCGGCCGGACTGGCGTAGTTTTGATCGCCCGCATAAAACAGAACAACTGGAGGAGTCGAAAATGAAGCTCGTGTTTGAAGGAAAATTTGTCGCTGCATTGATCGCGATCCTGGGTTTGTCCGGTTGCGCCATGCAGAGCCCGCTCAGCGGCGCGGCCGATGCCAAGCCGAAATTCGTCGTCGACCCCTATTGGCCCAAACCCCTGCCGGGCAACTGGATCCTCGGCCAGGTTTCCGGCATCGCGGTGGCGAAAGACGACACCATCTGGGTGGTGCATCGCCCCGGCACCCTGGTCGACGACGAGAAAGGCGCGCAGTTGACGCCGCCCGCCACCAAATGCTGTCGCGCCGCGCCGCCGGTGCTGCAATTCGATCGCGAAGGCAATCTGCTGCGCAGCTGGGGCGGCCCCGGCGCCGGCTACGACTGGCCGAAAAGCGAACACGGCATTTTCATCGACGCCGACGGCAATGTCTGGGTAGGCGCGAACGATCCGAGCGACGCGCATATTTTGAAGTTCACGCCCGACGGCAAATTCCTGATGCAGATCGGCAAGGCCGGCAGCACCGGCGGCAGCAACAGCCCCACCCAGCTCGGCCGGCCCGCGCATATGATCATCGATGCCAAGGCCAATGAACTGTATGTGGCCGACGGTTATCTGAACCGCCGCGTGATCGTGTTCGATGCCGCCACCGGCAACTACAAGCGCCACTGGGGCGCCTATGGCAACAAGCCGAACGACGACAAGCAGGCGGCCTACGACTCCAAGGCCGCGCTATCCCAGCAGTTCGGCAGCCCGGTGCATTGCGTGCGCCTGTCCAATGACGATTTGCTCTATGTCTGCGATCGCGTCAACGACCGCATCCAGATTTTCAAAAAGGACGGCACCTTCGTGAAGGAATACCGGGTCTCGCCGGAAACGCTGCAGAACGGCTCGGTCTGGGACCTGGTGCTGTCCGAGGATGCGCAGCAGAAATACATTTTCATCGCCGATGGCGCCAACAATGAAATCGTCACCCTGCGTCGCGATACCGGCGAGGTGGTGACCAGCTGGGGCCGCGCCGGGCGCATGGCCGGGCAATTCAAATGGGTGCACAACATGGCCATCGACTCGAAAGGCAATCTGTACACCGCCGAGGTGGGCTACGGGCGGCGCGCGCAGAAATTCAATCGCGTGGAGTAAGTGCGGCGGCGGCCGTCTGTGTCCGTGCGCGCAGGCGGCCGACAATGCCCGTCGGAAAATAGTAGACCGACAGCACGAACAGCGCCCCCAGCCACAGCAGCCAGCGATCCGGCGACAGCAGGGCCGACAGCCAGTGCACCGAGGCGGTGGCGTCGCTGCCGAGTTGCAGCAGGTCCTGCAAATAGCTTTGCGCCACCACAAACAGCGCCGCGCCGATCGCCGCGCCGTAAATGGTGCCCATGCCGCCGATCACCACGATCAGCAGCACATCCATCATGATCTCGAACGACATCGAGGTGTCCGGCCCGTTGTAGCGCAGCCACAGCGCCAGCATCACGCCGGCGACGGTGGCGAACAGGGCTGAGAGCACGCTGGCAATGGTGCGGAATACCACCACCCGGTAGCCGATCGCTTCGGCGCGAAATTCGTTTTCACGAATCGCTTCAAGCACCCGGCCGAAGGGCGAGTTGACGATGCGCAGCAGGGCCAGCAACAAAACCAGCGCGACGAAAAACAGCAGGTAATAGCAGAGCAGGTGGCCGTCGAGCGCGACACCGAACAGTGGTGCGTCGCCGAATGAAAAGCTCGGCGACAGCCATTCGGGAATCTTGAAGCTGAGGCCGTCTTCGCCGCCGGTGTAGTCCGACAGCTGTGCGGCCAGCCCCTGGAAGGCGGAGGCCACCGCCAGCGTGATCATGGCGAAAAAGATCGCCCGCACGCGCAGCGAAAACAGGCCGATGGCCAGCGCCAGCAACAGGGACAGCAGCAGCGCGCCGCCGGTGCCCGCGGCGACGGCCTGCCAGCTTGGGCCCAGCTGCGCGCAGGCGATCGCGATCCCGTAGGCGCCGATGCCGAAGAACATGGTGTGCGCAAAACTGACGATGCCGGTATAGCCCAGCAGCAGGTCGAAGCTCGCCACCAGCACCACGAAGACAAGAATCTTGGCGGCCACATTTAGCGCCTTGACGCCCGGGAACAGGAAAGGCGCGAACGCCAGCGCCAGCAGCAGGATGACGAGCAACACCGCCAGCAGGCGGCTGCGCGGCAGATCGTTGGAGAGCAGATTGGCGAGATGGCGTCTCAGCATGGCATCCCTAGCGGCCCGTGACCGGGTAGACGCCCTGCGGCCGCCACGACAGCACGGCCACCATCAGGGCGATATTGGAAAACAGTGCCGCCTTGGGCGCGAGAAAACCGCTGTAATTGGCCATCATCCCGACCAACAGGGCGCCGATCAGGGCGCCGCCGGTGGAACCGAGGCCGCCGATGATGATGACGATGAAAATCAGCACATTCACCTGCGCGCCCATCTGCGGCGTGACGCTTTGCTGGTACATGCCCCACATCACGCCGCCGAGGCCGGCCAGCCCGCTGCCGACCACGAACACGCCGATGAACAGCCGCTGGATGCGGTAGCCCAGGGACTCCACCATCTCGCGATCCTGCACACCGGCGCGGATCAGCAGGCCGATCTTGGTGCGGGCGAGTGTCCAGGCTAGGGCCGCGAATACCGCGAGGCCCAGCACCATAGCGAGCAGGCGGAATTTCTCGATGGCGGCATCGCCCAGCAGGACGGCGCCGCGCAGGCCTTGCGGCAGCGGCAGCGGAATCTGCTGCGGCCCCCAGATGAGCTTGATCAGTTCCTCGCCGATGATCATGCCGCCCATGGTGATCAGGATCTGCTTGAGGTGCTGGCCATACACCGGTCGCACGATGAAGCGCTCGAAGGCCAGGCCCACGGCAGCGGCCACCAGCATGGCCACCAGCATGGCCGGAAACACCGCGACCAGATTGCGCCACAGCACGGCGGAACCGGTCCAGTCATGCATGGCGCCGAACACGCTGGTTGCCACAAAGGCGCCCAGGGCGATGAACACGCCATGGCCGAAATTGAGCACATCCATCAGCCCGAACACCAGGGTGAGGCCGGAGGCGATAATGAAAATGATCATGCCCATGGCGAGTCCCGCCACGGTGAGCGTGAGCCAGGTCGATGCCGAGCCGATGCCGAAAAACGCGATCAGGGCCAGTAGCGGCACCAGGGCCAGCGGCTTCCAGTCGAGCTCAATAGGCGGCGCGCTCATAAGGACAGTCCCAGTAAATTGCGCTGCAGATCTTCGTCTTCGGCCAGCGCCTGCATCGCGCCGCTGTGCACCACGCGACCGTTGTCCATCACCGCCACGCTATCGCCCAGGCGCTTGGCGAAATTGATGTTCTGCTCCACCAGCAGAATGGTGGCCCCGTCGGCCTTGAGCTCGGCGAAGGCGTCGATCATATTGTTGACGATCGCGGGGGCCAGACCCTTGCTGGGCTCGTCGACGATCAGCAACTCGCGCGGCTCGACGATGGCGCGCGCCACCGCCAGCATCTGCTTTTGCCCGCCGGACAATTTGCCCGCTGGATAGCGCCAGAATTTTTCCACGGCGGGGAACAGCCTGAAAATCCATTGCAGGCGCGAGTCGTCGATATCGCGCAGGCGCCGGGCCTTGCGCGCCGCCAGCAACATGTTTTCCCTGACCGTCAGGTCGGCGAAGATGCCCATGCCCTCGGGAACATAGGCAATGCCCAGATCGGCAATCTGCGGGGTGCCGAGCGCGCGCAAATCGCGGTCGGCAAAGCGGATTTGCCCGAGCGATGCGTGCCACAGGCCCATGATGGTACGCAGCGTGGTGGATTTGCCGGCGCCGTTGCGGCCGAGCAGCATGGTGAGCTGGCCGCGCGGCACCGCGAGATTGACGCCATGCAGGATGTGGTAGGCGCCGATATGCGTGTGCACGCCTTCAAGCGTGAGCAGGTTGGCCGGTACGGGGCCGCTCATGCTGCCGCCCTGCCGCCTTCCTTGCGGATGCCCAGATAGGCCTCCTGCACCAATGGCGAGGCGATCACCGCTGCCGGTTCGCCGTCGGCCACCAGGCTGCCGTTGTGCAGCACGATGATGCGGTCGGCCAGTTCGCGCACCACATCCATCTTGTGTTCCACCAGCAGGATGGTTTTGCTTTTGTCCTGGCGCAATTTGCGGATCAGGTTGAGGACTGCCGGCATTTCGTCGGCACTCATGCCCGCGGTGGGCTCGTCGAACATGAACACCTGCGGCTCCAGCGCCATCAGCATCGCCACCTCCAGTTTGCGCTGGTCGCCGTGCGGCAGGCCGGCCACGATGCTTGCGGCCTCGTCATTGAGCGCCGCCATATCGAGAATTTCCGCCGCGCGATCACTCAGCGCGCGATGATCGCTGCAGATGCTCCACAGATTCAGTCCGCGCCGGTGCGCGCCGCTGCGGGTGGCCTGCACCGCCAGACGCACGTTCTCGACGACGCTCAGATCGGGGAACAGATTGGTCAGCTGGAACGCGCGTCCCAGGCCGGCGCGGGTTCGCGCCGAGGCGGACAGCGCCGACAGATCGCGTCCGCCCAGATGCACGCTGCCACTGCTCGCTTTCAGCTGGCCCGAGATCAGGTTGAAGTAGGTGGTCTTGCCGGCGCCATTGGGGCCGACGATGGCGGTCAGGGTGCCGGGCTGGAAGACGCAACTCACGGCGTTGACGGCGATATGGCCGCCGAAGCGTATCGTCAGTGCGCGGGTTTCCAGCACGCTCATGGTTTGGACGGCATGGCCGTACCGCCGCCAAGCTGCGCCACCATCGCGGCGATCGCGCTCATTTGCGGCGCCGATTTTTTTGCGTAATCGGGGGCGTCATAGCCCCACCAGTCCCAGCAACTGTTGATCGCTTTCTGGCCGGTCTGCGGGTACAGCACCACGATCCGATTGCTGTCGGCCCAGCGGTTATAGCCGGCGTTGCGCACAAACACCTCGCCGATGTCGGCGGTGTTCTGCTTGCAGCCATGCAGGGCCACGTGGATGCGGCATTGCGCGCCCTGCGCGCAGTCTTCCGGTATATACACCCAGCCGCTGGTGGCCATGCCGTGGCCGGCGACGAAGGCGGACTGGTCGAATTCGAGCAACGCTCCCTTGAGCATGTCGTTGCGTGGATTCAGCGGGCCAAGGAGATGCTGGAGAATGGCGCCGGCCAGATCGAAGCCGCAGTTGTTGATGAACGGCGATGCCTTGACCGTACAGGCGGCACCGAAGTCGTCGGTGATCATGGCGTGCTCGGCGTCAAGGTCCTTTTTGTAGGCCAGGTTCGCCGCCGGCAAAAAATTTTGGTAATAGCTGAACAGGTCCGCGCTGGTCGCCGGGTTCACCACACTGTCCTTGGCGCCGGCAAATAAATAGACCTTTGCGGCCGCTAGATTTTCGACAGGATCGATTGCGCCGTCCTTTGCCCAGGCTCGGGTCGTTGCCGCCAGTGCGGCGACGGGAATGGACGCGCGCCCGAAGCAGCGGCCGAGCGCATTGCCGATCGCGCCTTCGGCGCAGTTGTAGGGCCCACCGGCCACCACCCCGGCGCCTTTGCGAAAGATGGCGGAATAGGCGATATGCAATTGCACCGCCATATAGCCGCCGGAGGATATTCCGGATACCGAAGTCTGGGACTTGTCGACATTCAGTTTCGGCAGCGGGTCCGCGCCCGCCTGGCTGGCACTGACCGCGATGATGCCGGCCAGTAGCGGTGTGAAATAGTTGCGCTTCATGTGCATCTCCTCGTTTTTTTGCCGGGCCGTTCTCGTTCTTGTTTGCGCTCTTGTCTGGCGCTTCGTCGGTAATGCCCGCTTCAGGGATGGTTGCCGTTGCGGATCGGGATCTTCATTTCTTCGGCGCTGATTTCATGGACCAGCTCCGGCACGCCCCAGGCCAGCGCCGGATCGTTCCGGATCTTGAAGTGATACATGCTTTGCATCGCCTGATGGTCTTCCCGGCGAAAGGTCATGCGGCCCTTGGGGGTGTCGAAACTCATGCCCTCCATGGCCTTGATCAGCGCTTCGCTGCGGCTGTCGCCATCGGTTTTTTTCAGCGCCGCCACTACCGCCATCGCCGCGCTGAAACCGCCTGCGGTGAAAAAATCCGGCGGCTTGTTGAAAGCCTTGAAGTGACGCGCCACCAGCGCATCGTTCACCGGGTTTTTCGGGATGTCGTAATAGTAATAGGTCGCGCCTTCCATCCCCGGGAAATTCTTGTATACCGCCATCACCGGCAGGATGTTGCCGCCGGTGGCGATCTCGATGCCGTAGCGTTGCAGATCGAGGTCGGCAATCTTGAAGGGATTGCCGCCGCCGGCCCAGATGATCCAGATGATCTTGCGCCCGGGCTGGTCGCGCAGCTTGTCGATCAGGCGTTGCGCGCCGGCAGTGAAGTCGGAGGTGCCGGGCGGCAGATATTCTTCGTGGACGATGCGCGCATTCTTCAGCGCCTCGCGGAACGCCTTGACCCCGTCGCGCCCGAACACGGTGTCCTGCCCAAGCGTGGCGATCACGGTGCCCGGCTTGTCCTGCGCGACCGCATTGGCGATCGCGTCCTGTGAGCTGTTGCGGGCGGTGCGGAAAATGTATCGATGCCATTTGCTGCCGGTGATGGCGTCGGCCACGGCAGGCTCGATCAACAGGATTTTCTTGTATTCCTCGGCGATCGGCAGCATCGCCATCGTCACCCCCGACGAGGCCGCGCCGATGGCGAGGTCGGCCTTGTCGTCGGCATAGGCTGCCGCCAGTTGCGCGCGGCCCACATCCGGTTTGCCGTGGCAGTCGCGTTCGATGACGGTGATTTTTTTGCCGGCGACGGTCATGGTGCCGGCGGTCGCGTAATCCAGGCCCATCATGAAGCCGGTTTGCGTCTGCTTGGCGTAGGCCTCCATCGGGCCGGTCTTGTCATAGACAAAGGCGACGCGGATTTCCTGCGCCCGGACGAGGCTGCAGACGAGCAGGGCGGAAACGGCCAGGATGGCGGACCGGACAGTCCGGTGTCGGGCGTGCATGAGTTCTTATATCCCAAAACGGTGAATCAACCGGACGCTTATTGTGCCGGTTCACATCCGCCTTGCGCCCCTTCTGATTATTTGTTAGGATAAATTCAACAAGCAATGAATTTTAACGCCGGTTGCACCGGCGCGACAAGTTCAATAAATAAAAAACCATCCTGAGGAGAGAACAATGAAACTGAAATACATCAGTGTTGCAGTCGCGTCCCTGTTTGCCGCCGCCGGTACTGTTTCCGCACAGCAGAGCCCGGCCAATCCGCCTGCAGCCAGCGCGCCCGCCAAGGCGCAAGACAAGGCCGACAACCCCGAGAAACTCGAAGCGGTTACGGTGACCGCCCGCCGGCGCGAAGAATCCCTGCAGGACGTGCCCATCTCGGTAACGGCTTTTACCGCCGATCAGCTTGCAAAAAACGGCACCACGGACATCACCGGACTTGCCAAATCGGTGCCGAATACGACGCTGTCCGCTTCGCGCGGGACCAATTCAACGCTGACCGCATTCATCCGCGGCGTCGGCCAGCAGGACCCGGTGGCGGGGTTTGAATCCGGCGTCGGCATTTACCTTGACGACATCTATCTGGCGCGTCCGCAGGGCGCCGTCGCGGATATTTACGATGTGGAGCGCATTGAAGTACTGCGCGGTCCGCAAGGCACGTTGTATGGCCGCAACACCATTGGCGGTGCGATCAAATATGTCACCCGGAAGCTGGGGGCGGAACCCGAGTTGCGCCTCAAGGGAACCTATGGGTCCTATGGACAAACCGACGCGGTCATCACCGGCAGCATGCCGGTCGCAAGCTGGATACGACTCGGCACGACGCTCGCCGTGTTCAAGCGGGACGGATTCGGCACCAACCGCTCCAACGGCGACGAAAACTACAACAAGGACATCAAGGCCGGCCGCATCAGCGCTGAATTTACCCCTACCGGCACCCTGTTCGTTCGCCTCGCCGCCGATACCACCAAGGACGACTCCAATCCGCGTCATGGCTATCGGCTGACGCCGGAAACCAGCACTGGCAAGCAACCGCTCAGCAATGTCTACGACACCGAGGCCAACCTGACGACCGTGCTGGGCCATAAACAGGAAGTGACGCAAACCGGCGGCTCGGCATTGGTCGAATGGCAGTTCGCCAAGGATCTGACATTCAAGTCGATCACCGCGTCGCGCCACGACAAATCCTATGCGCCGATCGATTTCGATTCGCTTAACAAGCCGACCTTCGATGTGCCGGCGGTTTATACCAACCGGCAACTTAGCCAGGAATTCCAGATCACCTACACGGGCAACAAAATGCAGGGCGTGGCGGGCGTCTATTATCTTGATGCCAATGCCTACAACAAGTTCGATGTGCGCCTGCTGGGGCTTTCCACGTTCACCGAAGACAATGTTGACACCAAGGCCTGGGCGGTGTTTGCCGATGCCAGCTTCGATGTGACCGATGCCTTCAGCTTTTCCATCGGCGGTCGTTACACCGAAGATGAGCGCAAGGCCAAAATCCTGCGCGAAATCTACCTCGGCGTGCTCGGCTCGCCGGCCATGGGCAATCCAGGCGCGGTGCTGTTCCGCCCCGCCGACACAAACCTGACCCCGGACCAGCTACATCGCAAGGACCGGAAGTTCACGCCGCGCATCTCGGCCAGTCTGAAAGTCGATGCGGACAATAATCTCTATGCGTCCGTATCGCAGGGCTTCAAGGGCGGCAGTTTTGATCCGCGCCTCAATCTGGTCGGCACCAAGATCAGCGTTGCCAAGGCCAGCCAGGGTTTCAGCCCGGAAACCATTACCACCTATGAGATGGGCGTTAAATCCCAATTCAATCAGGGCCGCTTTCTGACCAATGTCGCCCTGTTCCACAGCGACTACAAGGATGTGCAGATCCCGGGCTCCATCGCCATCGATACCAATGGCGACGGCATCGACGACAGCTTTGCCGGAGTCACCACCAATGCCGGCAAGGCGCGCATCGACGGCGTTGAAATTGAAGCGACCGCCAAAGTCACCGAGGCGTTCAGCCTGTCGGGAATGATGGGCTATATCGATGCCAAGTACACCAAATTCATCGGTGCCGGAAACATTGATGTTGCCAACCAGCGCGGCTTCCAGAACACGCCGCGAAAAACCGCCAGTATCAAGGGCAACTATGACTGGTCGCAGGCCATCATGGGCCGTTCCGGCAAGCTGTCCCTGAGCAGCACGGTGTCTTACCGCAGCAATACGCAGCAGTTCGAGTTTGCGACGCCGATCCTCGATCAGCCGGCATACTATCTTTGGGATGCCAGTCTGGTGTGGACCTCCTCGAACAACAAGCTTCGCGCCGGCTTGCACGGCAAGAATCTGAACAATAACCATTACAAGGTGGCCGGCTACTATTTCCCGACCCTGCCATCGCCCGGTGACAGCAGCGTGCTGGCGTTCTACGGCAACCCGCGCACGGTATCGGCAACGATCGAATATCGCTTCTGATATTGCGGCTGAGGGCGCACTGAACCACTGCGCCCGGGCCGGTAGCTTCGCATGAGCTGCCGGCCTATTTCGAACGTGTTGCGCGGCTTGGCACGCACACGCTTTTGAATCCGGCCGTGCAGTACTTGACCATGCGCGGCGCCAGCAACTCCAGGTCGTCCGAGTGACAGATTCCGCCGCTCAGGCGATCGATACGGCCTGTCCTCGACAAGGCAAGCGTCAGCGAGCCGGTCAGGAACATAAAACACCAGTAGAGATCTTCCACCCGGGCATCCGGCAAAGCCCGTTTGATGACACCGATGAGTTTATGCACAACCGGATCGAAATAAGCCTTCTCGCTGGGACCGCCGCCGCCCGGCGCATTGTTGACATGCGCAATCAGCCGGAAATAATGCCGCCAGCCCTCGTCCCCCTTGTTGGCCTGCTCCAGCAGGGGCAGCAAAAATGCGGCAACCGCGCCCTCCACTTCAACCGCGTCGCCGAACCGGGCTTCATAGCGATCCAGCGCCGCCATGCGCTCGGCAAAGACCACGCCGGCGCGCCGGTCGAGCACGGCCTCGAACAATCCTTTTTTGGTGTCGAAGTAATAATGCGCCAGCGCCGCGTCGACATTTGCCAGGGCTGCCACCGCCCGCATGGTGACGGCGTCAAAGCCATGCTTGGAGAACAGCTCTTCGGCGGCATCGAGGATGCGTTTGGTGGCGTCGATGCTGCCCGCAGCCTTGCGCGGGCGCCCTACCGTCGCGCGCTTGCGCTTGGCGGCCGGTGCGGGCGCAGCCGCGGATTTTTTGCGCGCCGCGTTCATGGGCGATGCGTCCTTGTTGTTCTGCCCGCCGCTACCCGATACGAACCTTGCATCGATACACCGCTCATTCGATTTTTTTCATTTTAATTCTTTTCGGATGCATTCATGAATTATGTTGATGTCTTTTTCACCAGCAGCGACGGCCTGCGCCTCTATGCGCGCGACTATCCCGGCCCAGCGGCTGCGGCGCCGGTCGTCCTCTGCCTGCCGGGTCTGACGCGCAACAGCAAGGACTTTGCCGCTCTGGCCGAAGATCTGTGCAAGACGTATCGCGTCGTCTGCCCCGACCAGCGCGGCCGCGGACGCTCGGCGCGCGACCCCGAACCGGCACGCTATCGTCCCGAGCAATATGCGGGCGATATGGAAACCTTGTTGAACCTGCTGCATATCAAGCGGGTGGCCGTGATCGGCACTTCGCTGGGCGGTCTGATGGCCATCATGATGATGGCGCGCGACCCGCAGCGCATCCATGCCGCCGTGCTGAACGATGTCGGCCCCGAACTGGACCCGTGCGGCATCGCGCGCATTGCGGCTTATGTCGGCAAAACGGCGCCCGCCGCAGACTGGGACGAAGCCGTGCAACAAACCTCCGCGATCAATGGGGCCGCTTTCCCCGATTTCACGATCGAGGATTGGCAGGCGATGGCGCGCGACATCTACATCCAGGAAGGCACCCGGCCGGTTCTCGATTACGATCCGACGATTTCACAGGGCATTGCCGCCGGCAGCGCGGCGCCGAATCTCTGGCCCCTGTTCGAAATGGTATCCCTCAGGCCGCTGCTGGTGTTGCGCGGCGAGAGTTCGGACATCCTGTCCGCGGCGACCCTGGCGGAAATGACGCGCCGGCTGCCACAGCTGACGTCGCTGACCATCACCGGCCGCGGCCACGCGCCGACCCTGACCGAACCGGCAGCACGTGCAGCGATCACAAAATTTCTGCACGATTGCCGCTGAACAAAAACAGGGTCGATGGCAAAAAACCGGCAGCCCCGCCTCGCCGCCTATTTTGCCTATCTCACCTGTCTAACCCAGATCGATCTGGCGAACGCGGCGAACGAAATGGCAATGCAGCCGGGAACTTTTTCCCGGCTGCACAAGGTTGCGAAACGAGGTTGTGAAACGATTGAGCGATGACGCCGAAGCGCCCGCCGGGTCTTAGGCGGCCTGGCGTTCCAGCAGCTGCACGTTGCCGGCGCCTTCGATGGAAATCTTGCGGGGCTTCATCGCCTCGGGGATTTCGCGGGCCAGCTCGATGCTGAGGATGCCCGATTCAACCGTGGCGCGAACCACCTTGACGTGATCGGCAAGCTGGAAGCGGTGCTCGAAATTGCGCGCCGCGATACCGCGATGCAGATAGGTCCTGGCGGCTTCCTCGCGCGGCTTGCGGCCGGTGATCTTCAGGGTGTCGCGCTCGACTTCCAGTTCCAGTTCGGAACGGTCGAAGCCGGCGACGGCCATGGTGATCAGATACTTGTTTTCGGCGACCAGCTCGATGTTGTAGGGCGGGTAGCTCGGTTGCGCATCGACCAGTTGGCCATTGTCGAAGAGTTGGGCGAGACGATCGAAACCGATGGCCGAACGATACAGGGGGGTGAAATCAAATGTACGCATGGTTATATCCTTTCCAGTTAAAAGCGATATGGTTAAGCGGGCCTCCGTTGAGCACCCGCATTGGAAAGATAGGTTCGCGTTTTTTGTTTTCAAGCCCTGTCCGCCAATCCTATAATGGCGGCACCATGAATATCCGCAAACAAATCAGACTGCGCGCCATTGCGGGCTATTTGCTGTCTGCCCTGATTGGCGCGGCTTGCGCTCACCTACCGACGGGAACCGTCATGACCAGTCGCGCCAGTGGTACCTTCGACGTAAAACTCAGCCCGCAGGCGGCGGACGCCAAAACCGAAGGCGCGGTTCCCGGCCGGATGCTGATCGACAAGCAGTTCCACGGTGCACTGGAGGCCGCCAGCAAGGGGCAGATGCTGGCGGCGATGAGCGAAGTCAAGGGCTCGGCCGGCTATGTCGCCATCGAGCAGGTCAGCGGCACGCTGGATGGCAAGCGAGGAAGCTTCATCCTGCAGCACACCGGCACCATGAACCGCGGCGTGCCCAGTTTAAGCGTTACCGTGGTGCCCGATTCCGGTACCGGCGAGCTGCGCGGGCTCAGCGGCAGCATGACGATCAATATCGTCGACGGCAAACACTTCTACGATTTCGACTACATCCTGGCAGACAAAGCGGCGAACTGACGCCCATTCAGGATTCCAGCAAGGCCACCGTTCCCAGGCCACCATCTGCACAAATGCTGACGATCGCCTTTTTGCCCGGCCCCATCGCCGCCAACTCCTTGGTCGCCTGGCTCAGGATGCGCGCCCCGGTGGCGCCGAAGGGATGACCGATAGCCACGCTGCCGCCGTTGGGGTTGATGCGCTCGCGCGGCAGCTTGCCCAGATCATTATTCACGCCGGCTTTTTCGCGGCGGAAGGTGTCGCTTTCCAGGGCGGCGATATTGCACAGCACCTGGGCGGCGAAGGCCTCGTGAATTTCATAGAGATCGATATCGCTGAAGGCGAGGCCGTTGCGGGCCAGCAGGCGCGGGATGGCGTAGGCCGGGGCCATCAGCAGGCCCTCGTGAAAAATATCCACGGCCGCGACTTCGTAGTCGCGCAGCTTCACCTTCGGCAAATGGCCCGGAAGGCGCGTCAAGGCGGCCTCCCGGGCCACCCATATCGCCGCCGCGCCGTCGGTGAGCGGTGAAGAATTCCCGGCGGTGATGGTGCCGGCGCTGGAGCGGTCGAACACCGGCTTCAGGGTCGCCAGTTTTTCCAGGGTGCTGTCGGCGCGCGGGATGCCGTCCCTGGCAATGCCGCTGACATTGATGATGAGGTCGTCGAAAAAACCGTTCGCCATCGCCTTCACCGCGCGGGCATGGCTTTCGTAGGCGATCCGGTCCTGCGCATCGCGTGGAATTTTCCAGGTCTTCGCCATTTCTTCGCAATGCTCGCCCATGCTCTTGCCGCTGACGCGGTTCTTCACGCTGGGGATGTCGAGGCGGATGTCGCCGAACTTGATGGTGGCGACGGCATCGATGCGCGCGCCGAAGGAGCGCGCCTGCATCACGCCGCGCAGCCAGTCTGAGAAGCCCTGCGTGAGGCCGATCTGCACACGGCTCATCGCCTCCACGCCGCCGACCAGGGCCAGCGGTTTTTCGGCGCTCAACATGCCTGCCGCCTGGAATGCGCCGATCATCGAGGTCGAACAGGCCATCACCGTCGAGTAGGCGGGAATGGTCTGGTCGAGTTTCGCGTCCATCAGCACTTCGCGTGCGATATTGCTCCAGCGCAGGCTGGGAATCACGGTGCCCCAGACCATCAGATCGGGCCGCGCGATCTTCGCCATCGCCTGCGCGACGGGCACCGACATCTGGATGGCGTCGAGCGATTTGAGCGGGCCGTCGACCTTGCAGAACGGGGTGCGCAGGCCGGCGACGAGGTAGGTAGGTTCTGATAAGTGCATGGACATTTCCTTGACGGGATTGGTTAATGCCGGCGACCCTAGAAGATCGGCGTGCGATAAAAATTGCGGGACGAAAATTGCCAGGCGAAATAAGAATTATGCACCCGGGCAGATGCCAGGCGTTCACCGGGATGCATCTACCCGAGCGGATTAAATTTGCAAGGTCCTTTATTGGCGCGGTGTTTGGAGCAAAAATGTCCTAAACACCGCGCCAAATGGCGTTCTACGTTTTCGGGAACTTCTCAAAACCGTCGCGAGCGGTCCAAGGTCGCGGCGAGGAGCGGAAGCGTACGAAGAGTACGCCGAGCACCGGAGCCGCGAGATTGGTCCGCGCAGTAGGTTTTTAGAAGTTCCCTTTCAACGCAGCCAGTAATCCGCCGCAACACCGGCGAATACCGCGGCGCCCAACCAGTTGTTGTGCAAAAACGCCTTGAAGCATTTCTCGCGTTCACGATGGCGAATCAGGGTGTAGTGATAGAACGCAATCGCCGCAGCCGCGGCAAGCCCGACCCAGTACGGCCAACCGAGGTTAAGGGCATTGCCGATGGCCAGCAGCAAGGCGAGCGTGAGGCCGTAACAGAGCATCACCGCCGCCACATCGTATTTGCCGAACAAGAGAGCCGTGGTCTTGATGCCGATCCTGATGTCGTCATCGCGATCCACCATCGCGTATTCGGTGTCGTAGGCGATGGTCCAGAAAATATTGGCCAGCAGCAGCCACCAGGCCAGCGCCGGCACGCGGCCGGTGAGCGCGGCGAAAGCCATCGGAATGCCGAAGCCGAAGGCGATGCCGAGGTAGGCCTGCGGCATGGCGAAGAAGCGCTTGGTGAATGGATAGCTTGCAGCCAGGAACAGCGCGGCGAATGAGAGCTGAATGGTGAGCGGGTTCAAGAAAATCAACACCATCGCGAAAGCGATCAGCGACAACAGCGCGGCAACGGTGAGGGCTTCACGCGTGGAAATCTTTCCCGATGCCAGCGGACGCTGCGCGGTGCGTTTGACGTGGCCATCGAAATCGCGGTCGGCGTAATCATTGATCGCGCAACCCGCCGAGCGCATCAACACGGTGCCGAGAATGAAGACGATCGCAATGACCGCATCAGGCCGGCCATTGCCGGCGATCCACAGCGCCCACAGTGTCGGCCACAGCAACAGCAGGATGCCGATGGGGCGGTCGAGTCGCACCAGCTGGACATAGAGGCCCAGTTTTTTGCGCAGGTTCAAGCGGGCGTTCCTGCGATGGCGGCCTGGATGAAGGCGCACAATTTATCCGCGTCCAGCCGGCCGTCGCTGCGCACGCCGCTGCAGATGTCGAGGCCGAAAGGCTGCACCGCTGAGATCGCCTCATGCACATTGCCGGGCTGCAGGCCCCCGGCCAAAAACAGCGGCAGCGCGACGGCCTCGCGAATCGCGCGGCTGATGCGCCAGTCATGGGTGCGGCCGGTGCCGCCCAGCTCCTTCACCGGCAGTTTCTGGTTGCCGGAATCGAGCAGGATGGCGTCGACATAAGGCGAGACCGCGCGCGCCGCGTCCAGCGATTCCGGACCACTCACATGGATCACCTGCACCAGGCTGATGCCGGGCAGGGCGCGGCGCAGCTTGATCAATTCGGCGACCGGTACATGGTCCACCAGCTGCAGGGTATTGGTGCGGCAGCGCCGCTGCTGATCGACGATGGCCTCGGCGTCCTGGCGGCTGGTGAGCAGAAAGGTGCCGATGGCCGGCGGCACGCGTGCGGCGATGTCGGCGATCAGCGCCTCGTCGATCACGCCCGGGCCGCTGGGCATGGACGATACCAGCCCCAGCGCGGAAGCGCCGGCGCGCACGGCCAGGGCGGCTTCATCGGCACTGCTGATGCAACAGATCTTGATGCGCGGCTTCATCGATTCATCGTCGCGGCATGGTGCGCAGAAAGACTTCGGTCACCAGCAAGGGGCGCCCGCGTCTCAGGAAAATGCTGCGCCGCGCCCAGAGATTGTTCGCATCGATGCGCGACACGTTGGCCGCGCGCCGGAACAGCGGATGGCGCATATCGATCTTGCGATATTCCATCGGCAGGCGCGCCACCGACGCATCATGGAACAGCATGTCGGCCAGGGGACGCGTGCCGAGCTTGCCGAGGCCGCGCCAGGCGCCGATCAGGTCGCGGCGCGCCGCCAGGCTGTGCGCAAACACCAGCGGCGTATCGCCATCGCGCAGCAGCACTTCGCGCACCATCGACACCTCGCCGGGCTTCAGCCCCAAGTGGCGGCGCTCGTCGCGATTGGGCAGCTGGTCCCGCTGCAACAGCCGCACCAGGTTGAAATGATCGACATGCCGGACGATGCGCGCCGTCAGCGAGCCGCGGTCCGTCAGCCAGGGATGCAAGGGATGCGGATGCGGCGGCGGCGCGGAGTGCCAGGCATCGAGTCGGGTCAGGCGCAGGGTTCTCATGACGCGGTCATGGTCCGTCAGACTTTCAGATAATGCTGGCGTGAACCCAGCCAGCGCGCGAGATGCTTGTCGGCGGCGGGCAGATCATGCTTCAACAACCAGGCCGAGGCATCGCGCGCCGCTTCCAGCAAATCGACATCGCGCTCGATATCGGCGAAACGCAGCAAAGGTGCGCCGGACTGGCGCGCGCCCAGATGCTCGCCCGGACCGCGAATCAGCAAGTCCTGGCGCGCCACTTCGAAGCCGTCGGTGGTTTCAAAAATCACCTTGAGTCGCGCGCGCGCGACTTCGCCCACCGGGTTCTGGTACAGCAGGATGCAGGTGCTTTGCTTGGCGCCGCGTCCCACGCGGCCGCGCAACTGATGCATTTGCGCGAGGCCCATGCGCTCGGCGTGCTCGATCACCATCAGCGAGGCGTTCGAGACGTCGACGCCGACTTCGATCACGGTGGTGGCGACCAGCAGCTGGATCTCATTGGCGACAAATTTCGCCATCATCGCGTTTTTTTCCGCCGGCTTCATGCGCCCGTGCACCAGGCCCACGCGCAGGTCGGGGAAGGTGTTTTGCAGGCGTTCAAAAGTATCGACGGCGGTTTGCAGTTGCAGGGTTTCGGATTCCTCGATCAGCGGACATACCCAGTAAGCCTGGGCGCCGGCCTCGCAGGCGCGACGGATGCGCTCGAGAATTTCGTCGCGCCGCGCATCCGCGATCAGGCGCGTCTGGACCGGCGTGCGGCCCGGCGGGAGTTCGTCGATCACCGAGACATCGAGGTCGGCGAAGTAACTCATCGACAAGGTGCGCGGGATCGGCGTGGCGCTCATCATCAGCTGGTGGGCCTCCTGCCCGCGTTCACCGGCGCCAACGTTTTTTCCCTGGTCCGCCGTGCTGCCTGCCTTTTCGCGAAGGGCCAGCCGCTGCCCGACACCGAAGCGATGCTGCTCGTCAATGATGGCGAGACCCAGATTGGCGAAGCTGACGCCGTCCTGGAACAATGCATGGGTGCCGATGGCGAGTTGCGTCGTACCCGCGGCAATCGCCGCAATGGCCTCGCGTTTTTCCCTGGCCTTGAGGCTGCCGGTGAGCCAGGTGACGGTCACGCCCAGCGGCGCCAGCAATTGCGAGAGTTTGCGGAAATGCTGCTCGGCGAGAATTTCGGTGGGCGCCATCAATGCGGCCTGGTAGCCGTTTTCGATGGCCTGCGCCGCCGCCAGTGCCGCCACCACCGTCTTGCCGCTGCCCACATCGCCCTGCAGCAGGCGCTGCATGGGATGCGGCGCCGCCAGCTCGGCGGCAATCTCATGCCACGAACGCAGCTGCGCGCCGGTCAAGGCAAACGGCAGCGACTCTTTCAAGGCACGGGTGAGTTTGCTTTTGCCGATCAGCTGCGGAGCGGATTTGGCGTCGCGCGCGGCGCGGGCCTTTTTCATCGCCAGTTGCTGAGCCAGCAGCTCATCGAACTTGATGCGCCGCCACGCCGGATGCGTGCGCTCGACCAAGCTGGCCTGCACCGCATCGGCGGACGGGCGATGCAGGGTCAGCACGCTGCTTGAGAAATCATGCAGCTGGAGTTTGTTACGCAGCGATTCGGGCAACGCATCGTCGAAAGCGTGCCTGGCTTGCAGCGCGGCCAGCGATTTGTCGATGGCGCGCCGCAGCAGGTATTGCGAGACGCCGGCGGTGGCCGGATACACCGGCGTCAGCGCTTCCGGCACCGCTTCGCCGGCGCCGACGATGCGGTAGCGCGGATGAACCATCTCCGCGCCGAAGAAGCCCTGGCGCACTTCGCCGAACAGGCGCAGGCGCTTGCCCACTGCCATTTGCTTGACCTGGCTGCCGTAAAAATTCAGGAAACGCAAGTAGAGCAGATCGTCGCCGTCTTTCGCCTGCACCACCAGTTGGCGGCGCGGGCGATAAGCAATCTCGCTATGGATGATTTCCGCCTCGACTTGGCAGGGCAGTCCGCTCAGGGCATCGCGCACCCGGGTGATGCGCGTCTCGTCCTCGTAGCGCATCGGCAGATGCAAGGCAAAATCCCAGTCCTCGCGCAGGCCGATGCGGGCCAGTTTTTGCGCGACCGTTGCCGTTGCGGCGGGCGGCGCGGATGATGCGGTCTTGGCGCCCCTGCCCGGCTTCGCTGGCTTGACCGGTTTCGTGGCGGCTGCGGACTTCGGGGATTTGGCGATGGCGGGCAAACGCATTGACGAAAATTATTTTCGTCAATTGTACCGCTGCGGCCCGCTCCTCGATTACTTGCCCGAGGAACCCGGCACCATGACGGCTTCCATCTCGACCTGCGAGCCGCGTGGTAGGGAGGCGACGCCGATCGCGGCGCGCGCCGGATAGGGGGTGGTGAAGTAGGTCGCCATGATCTCATTCACTTTGGCGAAGTGGCCGAGGTCGGTCATGAAGATCGACAGCTTGACGATATCGTTCATCGAACCGCCGGCGGCGGCACACACCGCCGAGAGGTTGTCGAATACGCGTTTTATCTGGTTCTCGATACCGTCGGCCAGCTGCATGGTGGCGGGGTCGAGGGGAATTTGCCCGGAGAGATACACGGTGTCGCCGACGCGCACCGCCTGCGAATAGGTGCCGATGGCGGCGGGAGCATGGGGGGTGGAGATAATGGTTTTCATGTGTTCCGGTTTTCAGTTTCTTGCGACCGTTTTTATTTGGCCGCGTTTTTCGAGTCCTGCTTCTGGTCCTGCTTTTGTTCCTGTCGGGCCTCTTTGACCAGGCCGGATTTTACCCTTGTCAGGCGCACCACTTCCGGCAGATTGCGCAGTTGTCGCATTACGCTGGCCAGATGCATGCGGTTTTTCACTTCCAGGGTGAATTGCAGGGTCGAGTATTTGGCGTCGCCGGTGGCGTTCACATCGCCCATCTGGATATGCGCGATGTTCGAATCGGCGCTGGCGATTTCGGCCGCGAGCTTGGCCAGCACGCCCCGGCCCTCGATCACCACCAGCCGGATATCGACCTTGAACAGGCGATCGATGTTCGGATCCCACTGCACATCGACCCATTTTTCGGGGTCGGTGCGGAACGGGCGGATCACCGGGCAATCGTGGGTATGAATGATGAGGCCCTGCCCGCCTTTCATCTGCGCGATGATCGGATCGCCCGGAATCGGCCGGCAGCAGGGGGCAAACTGCACCGCCATGTCCTCGGCGCCGCGGATCACGATGGCCTCCTTGGGCCGATGGCCCGTCATGTCCATATCCGCCACCGCAAACAGTTTGCGCGCGGCGACGATGGCAAGGCGCTTGCCCAGCCCGATCTCGGCCAGCACCTCTTCCTTGGTCTTGGCCGAATCGCCTTTCAGCAGGCGCTGCCAGTGCAGCTTGCCGATATCGTTGGGATCGAAGTTGAGCAGATGCACCGCCTGGATCAGCAGCAGTTCGCCGAGTTCGACCGATTCGGCCAGCTGGGTGGTCTTCAGGTAATGGCGGATATGCGAACGCGCGCGGCCGGTGGCGGCATAGTTCAGCCAGGCCGGATTGGGGCGGCCGTTTTCGTCGGTGACGATTTCCACGCGATCGCCGTTCTTGAGGCGCACGCTGAGCGGCACGCTCTCGTCGTTGACCTTGGCCGCCACCGCGCGATTGCCGATGTCGGAGTGGATCGAATAGGCGAAGTCGATCGGCGTCGCGCCTTTGGGCAGCGAATAGATCTTGCCCTTGGGCGAGAACACGTAGACCGCGTCGGGAAACAGATCGACCTTGATGTGTTCCAGAAACTCCAGCGCGTCGCCGGTGCCGGACTGGATTTCCAGCAACGATTGCAGCCATTGGTGGGTCTTTTGCTGGATGTCGGATTGCGACGAATCTTTTTCATCCAGCGTCTTGTACAGCCAGTGCGAGGCCACGCCGGCCTCGGCGATCTTGTGCATTTCGCCGGTGCGGATCTGCAGCTCGATCGGCGTGCCATAGGGGCCGAACAGCGTGGTGTGCAAGGACTGGTAGCCGTTGGCCTTGGGAATGGCGATATAGTCCTTGAACTTGCCGGGAAAGGGCTTGTACAGGGTGTGCAGGGCGCCCATCGCCACATAGCAGGACGCCATGTCCTTGACGATGATGCGGAAACCGTAGATGTCGAGCACCTCTGAAAACGAGATCGATTTTTCCTGCATCTTCTTGTAGATCGAGGAAAGATGTTTCTCGCGCCCGGTAACGGTGGCCTCGACGTTGAATTCTTTGAGGCGGCCCTTGATGCCGTCGAGGATCTTGCCCACCACTTCGCGGCGATTGCCGCGCGCCGCCTTGACCGCTTTTTCCAGCACGCGAAAGCGCGTGGGATGCATGTATTTGAAGCCCAGGTCCTCGAGCTCGTAATAGACCGAATTGAGGCCCAGCCGGTTGGCGATCGGCGAGTAGATCTCCAGCGTTTCCTTGGCGACGCGCTCCTGCTTGGCCTGCGGCACCGCATCGAGGGTGCGCATATTGTGCAGGCGGTCGGCCAGCTTGATGAGGATGACGCGCACATCGCGCGCCATCGCCAGCAGCATCTTGCGGAAGTTCTCGGCCTGCGCCTCTTCCAGGGTGGCGAACTGCAGCTTGTCGAGCTTGGAGACGCCGTCGACCAGCTCGGCCACCGGCTTGCCGAACTGTCTGGCGATCTCGGCCTTGGTGGTGGGTGTGTCTTCGACCACATCATGCAGCAGGGCGGCGATCAGCGCCTGCGCGTCCAGATGCCATCGCGCCAGCAGGGTGGCGACGGCCAGGGGATGGGTGATATAGGGCTCGCCAGACTGCCGTGTCTGCCCTTCATGCGCCTCGCGCGCCATCTCGAAAGCCGCATCGACTTTGGCGATGTCGGCCGGCTTGAGATAGGACGCGATCAGGCTGTTCAGGGATTCGACGCTGATTGGCTCGGCGATTCCGTTGGGAGGCAGCGGCTCAGGCGCCGCCGGATGCTTGGCCGGGCGCGCCTTGCCGCCCGCGCCGGGACCCGAAGCGGAAGCAGGGGCCGGGGCAGGATGAGCGGTTGACATGGCAGCGCATCCCTCCGACCCGTCGTTTACATCTCGACAGGCTGGGGCACGACCGGTTTCAGGATATCCACGCCGATATGGCCGGCGGAGATTTCGCGCAGGGCGACCACGGTGGGCTTGTCCTTGCCGGCGTCGACATAGGGGGCGGAACCCAGTGCCAGCTGGCGTGCGCGGGTGGTGGCGACCAGCGTCAGCTCGAAGCGGTTGGGGATCAGTTTGATGCAGTCATCGACGGTAATGCGGGCCATTTTCAACTCCAGGACGCCCCGCCTGCCGGGCCGGCGGGCGAAAGGCACAACAAAAGACACAAAAAAATCAACAGAAACGAACACCTGCGGCACCCAACAGGGGCAGCAGCGAAACCCAAAAGTTCAGGAAATCCAATCCGCGTGACGGGCAATCTGGCGCGATGCCCTCAGGCGAAGTGCGCGCACGACTGCCTGAAGATCTGCCAAAGCGACGCTAAAGTCCTGATTGATAATAACATAATCGGCGCGATGAATATGCAGCAAATCCTCGCGGGCGGCCGCCAGGCGGCGTTCAACGACCTCTGCGGAGTCCTTGCCGCGCTTGATCAGGCGCTCGCGCAGCACCTCGATCGAAGGCGGCAGGATGTAGATATAGGTCATGTCCGGGAACAGCTTGCGCACCTGCCGCGCGCCCTGCCAGTCGATCTCGAGCAATACATCGGCGCCGGTGGCGCGGGTGGCCTCGATCCAGCGCCTGGAGGTGCCGTACAGATTGCCGTAGACCTCGGCATGTTCCAGGAATTCGTCGGCGGCGATCAGGGCCTCGAATTTTTCGCGGGTCACGAAATGGTATTCGCGGCCCTCCGCCTCGCCCGGGCGCGGCGGGCGCGTGGTGTAGGAGATCGACAACTTGATCTCGGGGTCTTTTTCGAGCAGGGCGGCGACCAGGCTCGACTTGCCCGCGCCCGAGGGAGCGACGATGCAGTACAGGCAGCCGGCGGGCAATTGCGCGACCTTGTTCATTCGATGTTCTGGATTTGTTCGCGCATCTGCTCGATCAGCACCTTCAGTTCGACCGAGATCTTGGTCACGTCGGTCGACACCGACTTCGAGCCCAGGGTGTTCGATTCGCGGTTCAGTTCCTGCATCAGAAAATCAAGGCGCTTGCCGACCACGCCGCCGCCTTTGAGCACCCGCCGTACCTCGGCCACATGGGTCGTCAGCCGGTTCAACTCCTCGGCGACGTCGATGCGCGAGGCGAACAGCACCACTTCCTGCTTGATGCGTTCATCGGTGCCGGCGGCGTCGAAGGCCTCGGCCAGTTTTTGCGCAAGCTTGTCCTGATAGGCCGCCACCAGCTGCGGGATCAGCGGCGTCACCTGTTTGATCAGTTCGTCGATGCGGTCGAGGCGCTCGATCAGCATCGCCGCCAGCTTGGCGCCTTCGCGGCCGCGGGTGGCGTTGAGCTCTTCGATGGCCTGCTTGAGCAGGCCGATCAGTTTTTCGCGCGCCTCATCGGTGCCCAGGGCCTCCGCCGCCATCACGCCGGGCGCGTGCATCACTTCCCATACCGACAGGGGCTGGGCGTTGAAGCGCGCCAGGATCGACTTCTGCAATTCCTGCAACGCAGCCAGCGCGGCTTCGTTCGGAGTGAAGGTATCGCGCGAGGCGATCGGCGTGAACGTGATGCGGCAATCGACCTTGCCGCGCGTCAGTTTGGCCGCGACCAGCTCGCGCATCGCCGCTTCGAGGGCGCGCAGATCTTCGGGCATGCGCGTCTGGAACTCCAGATAGCGGTGGTTGACCGATTTCAGTTCCAGCGCGAAACGACCGCCCGGCACCTCGCCGCTGACGGCGGCAAAACCGGTCATGCTGAGAACGGAAGAAACGGGTGAGGAAGAAGCGGCCATGGCTGGAATTCGCGGCAAAAAAATCGATAAAGCCGAACCACGCAGAAACGGGTTCGGCACAAAAAAGGGCGCAGAATGTCGGCTTTGGGCTAAGCCGGGAACGGCAAGGTTTCTTTACAAGTGGGTGGCAACACGTGAGAATTATAGCTTACGCCCCATGCAAGCCTTGCCCCGTACCGAACCGCCCGCGCATCCGCACCATTTAGCGTACCTGCCCCTTTCCGCGCCGCGGGCGGGGACACCCAGTGGGAACCATGGCAACACAATCGAATCAACCGCTGCCTGACGGCTACCAGCTACAGAACTACACCATCGACAAGCTGCTTTCATCGGGCGGGTTTTCCATCGTCTACCTGGCACACGATGAGGCCGGCACCCCGGTGGCCATCAAGGAATACATGCCGGCCGCCTTGGTGGTGCGGCGCGACGGCGCGCATATTGAAATCAGTTCGGACGAGAACCTGGCGGTATTCCGGCACGGCCTCAAGTGTTTTTTCGAGGAAGGCCGCGCCCTGGCGACGATATCGCACCCCAATATCGTCCGCGTGGAAAGTTTTTTCCGCGCCAATGAAACCGTCTACATGGCCATGCAGTATGTGCGCGGCCGCACCCTGCAATTCCATATTCAGCGCCACCGCATGGAATTTAGCGAGAGCTTCATTCGCCGCCTGTTCACGCATTTGCTCAACGGCCTGCGCGAAGTGCATGCCAAGAAGCTTCTGCACCTCGACATCAAGCCCGCCAATATCTACATCACCATGGAAGGCAAGCCGGTGCTGCTCGATTTCGGCGCGGCCCGCCAGGCGCTGACCTCGGACGCGCCCAAGCTGCGGCCGATGTATACCGCCGGCTATGCGGCGCCCGAGCAATACCGTAATTTCGACCAGCTCGGGCCCTGGTCGGACATCTATGCGATCGGCGCCGCGATTTACTGCTGCATCGCCGGTATCCACCCGCAGCCGGCCAACGAGCGCGAGAAGGAAGACCGCATGGAATCCCTGCGCACGCTGGCGCGGCAGACCTATTCGGACGATCTCATCGATATCGTTTACTGGTGCCTCAAGCTCGACCACCTGTCGCGCCCGCAGTCCGCCTTTGAACTGCAACGGGCACTGATGAAAGACCCGACCGAGGGACAGATGGCGGATGCCGGTGAAGCGGAAAACACCTTCACCGGACGCATCAAGGCCACCCTCAACCGGAAGATTTTCTAGCCCATGCGCTTCACCATCTTCCAGGACAGCTACATCGGTGGCCGCAAGGTCAACCAGGACCGGCTTGCCTACTCCTATTCCAAGGATGTCCTGTTGATGGTGATCGCCGACGGCATGGGCGGGCATGCGCGCGGCGAGATCGCGGCGGAAATCGCCGTCAATTCGATCACCAACCGCTTCCAGCAAGAGGCCGCGCGCGGCTATCTGCGCCGCCCCAAGGAATTCCTGGAATCGGCGATCAATGCGGCGCATCGCGCCATCGTGGCTTTCGCCGATCAGCACGAAATGCTCGAGTGCCCGCGCACCACGGTGGTGGCGTGCATCGTGCAGGATGGGCTGGCCTGCTGGGCCCATTCCGGCGACTCGCGGCTGTATGTATTCCGCAGCGGCGATCTGGGCAGCGCCACCGTCGATCACTCGCGGGTGCAGCAGCTGATGGACGCCGGCATGATCACCCCCGCGCAGGCCGCGGTGCATCCCGACCGCAACAAGATTTACAACTGCCTGGGCGGCGTGCTGCCGCCCGCGGTCACGCATTCCGAGCCCTGGTCCATGCAGGAGGGCGACACCATCCTGATGTCGACGGACGGCTTCTGGGCGCAGGTCAGCACCACATTCATCGCGCTCAAGCTGCAGCGCGAGGACATTCTGAGCCTGGTGCCGAAGCTGATGGAAGAGGCCGAGCGCAAGGCCGGTTCGGAGTCGGACAATCTCTCGGTCATCGGCCTCACCTGGGAAAAACAGGACGCCGGCGTGGGTGCGCCGACCGTCACCGTCACCGAGCCGGTGCAGGGTTTCACCACCGCCTCGATGAACACCACCCAGCCGATCGGGGCCTTCAAGGAAACGGTGACTGAGGAAGATATCGAACGCGCCATCCAGGAAATCCAGGACGCGATCAAAAAAGTCGGCAAATAAAATCAATCACCAATCGAAAGAAGCCATGCCACGCTCGTTCAACCGCAGCGCGCAGCAGCTGCGCCCCGTCACCATCGCCCGCCACTACACCAGGCATGCCGAAGGCTCGGTGCTGATCGCGGTCGGCGACACCAAGGTACTGTGCACCGCCAGCGTGGAAGAGCGCGTGCCGCCGCATAAAAAGGGCTCGGGCGAAGGCTGGGTCACCGCCGAATACGGCATGCTGCCGCGCGCCACCAATACCCGCAGCGACCGCGAAGCCGCGCGCGGCAAGCAGAGCGGCCGCACCCAGGAAATCCAGCGCCTCATCGGCCGCTCGCTGCGCGCCGTGGTCGATCTCAAAAAACTTGGCGAACGCCAGATCACCCTCGACTGCGATGTGATCCAGGCCGACGGCGGCACCCGCTGCGCTTCGATCACCGGCGCGTTTGTGGCCTTGCACGATGCGATCAACGGCCTGCTGGAAAAAGGCGCGATTGCGGTTTCGCCGATCAACGATTTCGTCGCGGCGATCTCCGTCGGCATCGGTGATATAGACGGCAAGCACACCGCCCTGCTCGACCTCGATTACCTTGAGGATTCGTCCTGCGAAACCGATATGAATGTGGTCATGACCGGCGGCGGTGCGTTCATCGAAATCCAGGGCACGGCGGAGGGCACGCCATTTTCGCGCGCGGATATGGATGCGTTGGTGGAGCTGGCGGATCAAGGGATCCGGGAGCTGGTGGCGGCGCAGCGGAAGGCGCTTGGGCTTTAAGCGACATTCAGCAAACCCTGCAATTCCAGAGCGAAGCGGAGACTACCGCTCCCGCCCCCCATCGTGCAATGCCTTCAGTGCCGGCAACAGCGGGCATTCCATGGCGATGCGCATCCTTTGATTGATCCCGATAATCGCCCGCATGCCGGGCGACTAGCTAGACCTTCACTTTTTTGCTGCGGGAGAACAAATCCGACATAGTCGTTCTTGACCATCGCTTCGCGCGAATTGACAGGTGGGATGCAGTAGAACTGGCAACTGAACGCCGAGGGTGTAAGAATTTTTGTGTAGATTGAAATTCCGCGGAGCTCTTTTTTGGATGGGGAGCTTACGGCTTTGCGTAGTAGACGCTACACCGCCGTATATTTCCCCACAAACCCCCGGTCAATCCAGTCCTTCCACTTCCACACCCACGCACCTTCCCAGGTGAGCGAACCCCAGGACGCAATCGCATAGCGATCGCCGGTGCTAAGCAGATACAGCGAGCGGGCTTGCGGCCGGAAGGCCTTGAGCGGCTGTTGTGCGATGAAGCGGCGCAGGTTGCCGGCCAGCGGCGGTCCGCCGCGCACCGCGTAGACGCCCGACTTGGGCCTGGAAAAATGTTCCATCGTGGCGCAGTCGCCGGCCGCGAACACCTGCGGGTGCGAGGTCGATTGCAAATGATCGTTGACGAGGATGAAGCCGCGTTCGTCACAGGCGAGTCCCGCGGCGCGCGGCCAGTCGGCCGCGGAGGCGCCGGTGGCGGTGATGATCACATCGACGTCCAGTTTTTCGCCCGAGGCCAGATGCACCGCCTGGGCCTCGATGCGCGTGGCGGCCTGCCCGGCGATCAGCTTGATGCCGCGTTCGGCAAGGATCGGCAGCAGGCGTTTGCCGACGGTGCCGGGGAGGGTGTTGGCGGCCGATACCAGGCTGATCTCGACCTGCTCGCGGGGAAAGGCATGCTGCAGGCCCAGCGCCAGCTCGATGCCGCCGGCGCCGGCGCCGACGAATACGAAGCGCTTCATCGCGCGGTCCTGGTCGGCGGCGCTGCCGTAGTGCACCGCCGCCTTGATGCGCGCGACAGTCTCGATGAAGGTCTCGATCGGCCGTACCGAGACCGCATGCTCGCCGGCGCCGGGGATGGCGGATAGATCGGCCGCCGAGCCGGTGTCGATGGACAGCGCATCGAAGGACAGCACATTGCCGTTGTCGCAGCTGACGGTGTTATGGCTTAAATCCAGCGCGATCGCGCGGCCCTCGCAGAAAATGGCGCCGGCGCGCCTGGCCAGCGGCGCCAGCGGAATCACGCACTGTTCGATGCGGTAATGCCCCGCCACCCAGCCGGGCAGCATGCCCGAATACACCTGGTGCGGCCAGGGCGACAGCAGGGTGATTTCGACGTTTTCAATCGGCGCATCGCCGAGCGATTTGAGCACATGCAGATGCGCGTGGCCGCCGCCGAGCAGAAGCAGGCGTTTTTTCATTTGGGGGCAAAGTGAAAGTCGCCGAACCAGGTCGTCACCTGCTCGCCGGTCTGGTCGGTGTCGTTGCCGATCGCCACGCCGGTAACGCGCGGCGGCTCGCGGCCGAAGGCCAGGCGAAAATCGGCGGCGACATCGCGCGTCTCGCTCATCCACGCGCCCACATGTTCCGGGCCGCTTTGCAGCACGAATTTTTGCACCGATTTGGTAAAGGGACTGGCATGCGCATAGCCGATGCGGTGCTTGTTATCCCAGACGTAAACCAGAGCAGCCGTCGGCACATCCGGTCCGGCAACCAGGCGCGCGAGGCGGATCTTGTTGCGCTCGGTGAACGACAGCGACTCCAGCGGCACATCGAAAAACACGTACACGCGGGCGGCGAAATCGTCGCCGGCTTTGTCTTCCATATCGGCCTTGTCGATCACGCGGCTGACTTTCCAGCGCCAGCTGAGCATCGGCATTTTTGTCGGGTCGATATTGAAGGGTAGCGAGATGCTGCCGGCGGAATTATTCGAATCGACCTTGAGCACGGTGATGCCCTGGTCGGCAACGAGTGCGACCGAATTGCGTTTGATCCTGGGGATGGCGACGAAGCGCAGCGCGGGCGGCAGGGCCTGGCCGGGTTTCAGTGCGGAGAATGTGGGCACGCTCGTGCCGGTGCCGGTATCGGCCTGCACGGTTGCCGCGAGCAACAGGGCGGCAAGAAAAATGAGGACCGGTTTCATGCCGGCCAAAAAAATTCCAGCGGCGGTCGCAGCGCCTGCAAACGCGGCAGGTCGGCGGGGCGGTCGACATCCCAGAGCGTTTCCATTTCATGCCAGCGGAGGCCGCAAGCCTTGAGATTGTGTCGCTGTTGTTCGAGCACGCTGCCGCTGCCCCAGGAAATGTCCTTGAACATATCGGGGTGGGTGCGGCGCGCGCCGATCAGAGCGTAGCCGCCGTCCTCGGCCGGCGTCAGTGCGATGTCGTGCTTGGCGAGAGCAGCGGCGGCCGCGTCGATGTGTTTGGCGGTGAGCGCCGGACAATCGGCGCCGATGATGATCGCTCCTGCAAATTCGCTCAGTGCGCGTTCAAGCACGCGCAACATTCGCTCGCCGAGATCGCCCCCGCCTTGCAGCGTCAACTCGATTTCAAAATCCTCGGCGCAGGATTGAAAAAATGAGTGCGAATCGTCCGGAGCGCAGCAAAGCTCGATGAGATCCGCATCGCTATCCAGCGCGGTCGCCAGTGCGCGTTCGGTCAGCGCCGCATGCAGCATGGCCGCATGTTCGGCATCGAGCGCCGGGATCAATCGCGTCTTCACTTCGCCGGGCACGGGAGCCTTGGCGAAGACGATCAATACGAAGCCGGCGGTGCTATCGGCCATGGTAGGCACGATGAATTTCCGCAGCGCTGACGCCGCGCCAATATCGCCAGCGCAGGCGCCACATCAGCCCGATGGTGCGCCACACACCGTGCTTTTCCCAGCGGCGGCCCGAGGTGCCGAGACGGGCGGCGATGAACACCGGCAGGCACAACTTGCCCATGCGCTGCGAGAATTCGATGTCCTCCATCAAGGGTTGATCGGGAAAACCGCCCAATCGGGTGAAGGCGATGCGGCGCACGAAAATCCCCTGGTCGCCGGTGGCGATACCGGTCAGGCGCGAACGCTGGTTCATGAACCAGGCGATGATCGGGAACATGAAATGGCTGCCGCTGATGTTCACATCGAAGCGGCCCCATTGCGCTTGCGGTGTGGCCAGCGCCGCCGCGATCAAATCGTCGGCGCCATTGGGGTGATTGGACAATAGCGAATCAGCATGCAGGAACAACAGGATATCGCCGGTCGCCACGTTGGCACCGGCATTCATTTGCGTGGCGCGCCCCGCCGCACTCTGCATCACGCGATCGACCAGCGGCATGGCCAGCTCGCGGGTGGCGTCGCTGCTCCCGCCATCGACGACGATGATCTCGACCGCGCGCGCGCGCATGGCTTGCAGCGGACGCAAGGTGGCTTCGATATTGGCGGCCTCGTTCAGCGTGGGAATGATGATGGAAAGACGCATGCGGGCATTGTAAAGCAGGGTTACGGCGGGTAAAAATTGAAAAGCCAAAGTCCAGCATTGGCGCGGTGTTTGGGGCAAAAATGCTCGGAAAGGCGCGCCAAATGGCGTTCTACACTTTCTCGTCTCGGACTATTGAGGTAGATGGTAAAGAAAAGTTGTCATCCCGGCTCATTTGGGTAACCCGTCCGGGATCCAATTCAGGGCCAACGCGAGTGCGGAAAAAATTGGGCCCCGGACTAAATCCGGGGCGACAAAGTGTCTCAAGATTGAAGGTCGCCAAAGTGGCCAGTCAACCCGGAAATCAATTCACCCCGTTCAAGCCCCAGTCGTAATCCAGATGCGCAATCGCCGCCTTGCCATCGGCAATTTTCTGCTGGTCGGCCGGCGCATCGGCGAGCACTTTGGCATAGCGCGCGAACCAGGCTTCGCGACTGATAATCGCCGGCGTCTTGCCGTCGAAGCCCTTGTAGCCGGAAGTCCAGTCGTCCTTGAACCAGTTGAAAATCATCGACACTTCCAGCTTGCCGTTGGCGAAGCGATTGCGTGAATGGTCGGATAAAAAGCGCACGGTCTGCTCTTCCAGTTGCCGGTCGAGTTTGTCGGCGGTGAAGGCTTCTTCGCGCAGCATCGGGCAGCCGATCGAGGCGCAGTTGACCGCGAAATGCACGCGCACCTCGTCATAGGCGCCGGGCTTGCGCAGGGTTTCATGTTCGATCTTGTCGAGATAAAAATCCTGGCCGAACAGCTTGAAGAATTTTCGTTTCCAGCGATTGTCGAACACGCCGCCGATATCCTTGATCGATTTCACCGGGTAGTTCTGCAGGATAAGCTCAAGCGTGAAGCCGTTGTAGGCATTGATCAGGAAGGCCATTTGCTGCGCCTTGGTCCAGCCCTTGAACTCGGCCTCCGGCACCGCCGATAGCGAATCGAGATAGGTCTTCAGCGCGGCCTGGTCCTTCATGAAGGCGATGTAATTCACCTTGGACGCCTTGCCGCCGTCGACCAGCACCACATGCTTCTTGAGCAGATCGTCGAGGGCCTTGTGGCTGTGGTCGAAAGCGGCGGCGCTCAGGCTGAAAAACAAAGTGCCAAAGGCAACAACAAAACTTTTGATAAGCGATTTCATGGCTGCTCCTTTAATGCATGTCTTTGCCGTCGACGGCCTTCAGTGGCCGTCTTTTGGATAGTACGCGCGCTTGTCGCCAAGCAACGCGCCAACCTTGCCGATCACCGCGCCGAGCCCGCCGGCGCCGCGCGTCCAGTTCTGGAAGGCCTCGATGAACGTCATCTGTCCCTGCGTGACGGTGGAACGCTTCCACACCCCGGCCGCGTATTTATTGGCCTCGGTCAGGGTCGGGTAGATGTGGATGGTGCCGAGGATCTTGTTGAGGCCGAAGCCGTGTTTCATCGCGGCGATATATTCGGCGATCACGTCGCCGGCATGCTCGCCGACGATGGTGGCGCCGAGAATCTTGTCGCTGCCGATCGGCGTGATCACTTTGACAAAGCCATGCGCTTCGCTGTCGGCGATGGCGCGATCGAGATCGTCGATGCCGTAGACGAACACCTGGTGCGGAATGTTTTTTTCCTTCGCCTCCTGTTCGTTGATGCCGACGCGCGCCACTTCCGGCTCGGTAAAGGTGGCCCAGGGAATCACCGAATAATCGACCTTGAACTTTTTGAACTTGCCGAACAGCGCATTGACCGCCGCATACCAGGCCATATGCGAAGCGGTGTGGGTGAACTGATAAGGCCCGGCGACGTCGCCGCAGGCGAAGATGTTCGGGTAAATCGTCTCCAGGTATTCATTGACCTCGACCACTTTTGTCGCCGGGATGCCGAGCTCCTCGAGGCCATAGCCGGTGGTGTTGGCGATGCGCCCGACCGCGCACAGGATTTCGTCGAAGGGGATGCGGATATCGTGGCCGCCGTTTTCCACCACCAGAAATTTCTCGCCGTTCTCCACCAGCACCTGCTTGGCCTTGTGGTTGACCAGTACCTTCACGCCCTCGGACTCGAATTTCTTTTTGACCAATTCCGAGATTTCCACGTCCTCGCGGATCATGATGCGCGGCGCCATTTCCACCTGCGTCACCTGGCTGCCGAAGCGCGCGAAGCACTGCGTCAGCTCGCAGCCGATCGGCCCGCCGCCCAGCACCACCAGGCGCTTGGGCAGCTTGCGAATGCCCCACAGATTGTCCGAATGCAGCGGGTTGACCTCGGCCAGGCCCGGGATCGGCGGCACAAACGGCCGCGCGCCGGCGGCGATCACGATGCTCCTGGTCGTCAGCGTCTGCTTGCCGGTCGCGGTGGTAATTTCCACAGTCCACGGCGAGGTGATTTTTGCGGTGCCGGTCATGCAATCCACGCCCAGGCCGGTGAAGCGTTCGATCGAATCATGCGGCTCGACCTCGCCGACGATGCGCTGCACGCGCTCCATTATTTCGGCGAAATCGAATTCGGCGGAGGCCTTGCGAATGCCGAATTCATTGGCGCGCCGCATATTCGACAGCAGCTTGGCCGAGCGGATCAGCGCCTTCGACGGCACGCAGCCGGTGTTCAGGCAGTCGCCACCCATCTTGTGTCTTTCCACCAGGGTGACCTTGGCCTTGACCGCGGCCGCGATATAGGCGCTGACCAGCCCCGCCGAGCCGCCGCCGATCACCACCACATTGCGGTCGAAGTGCGCGGGCTTGGGCCATTTGGCGTAGACCTTGCGGGCTTTGAAGCCGTCGATGATTTTCTTGGCGATGAGCGGGAAAATGCCCAGCAAGACGAAGGCGCCGATCAACCCCGGCGACAGAATGCCTCTCAATGAAGTGATCTTGGCCAGCTGGGTGCCGGCGTTGACGTACACCACGGTGCCGAGAAACATGCCGATCTGGCTGACCCAGTAAAACGTCCAGGTTTTGATCGGCGTCAGGCCCATCGCCAGATTGATGACGAAAAACGGAAAGGCCGGCACCAGGCGCAGGGTGAACAAATAAAAGCCGCCCTCCTTGGCGACACCCTCGTTGAGCGCCTTCAGCTTGTCGCCGAATTTGGCCTGCACCCAGTCCTTGAGCAATAGGCGCGACACCAGAAAGGCGAGCGTGGCGCCGATGCAGGAAGCGAACGACACCAGCAGGGTTCCCCAGACCAGGCCGAAGATGGCGCCGGCCACCAGGGTCATCACCGCCGCACCGGGAACCGAGGCCGCAGTGACGACCACATAGACGATAAAGAACACCGCCGCCGTCTGCAGGGGATGAGCGTCGTAGAACGCCGCAATGGCGGCTTGCTGTGACTTGAAGTAATCGAGGTTGAAATAGCGCCCCAGGTCAAACAGGAAGAAGACGGCGACCAGGGCGATGACGATGAGCAGGACGATTATTTTGCTTTTTTTCATGGGGTATTCCCGGGCTGAACTGGCGTTAACTGAATGACGGTTGCTGCGGTGGTCGGCAAAGGTCCCGCTTCCTTACGATCGTTTTGCGCGTTTGGTACTGGTACGTACGGACGCCGTGTCCGGTTGCGCATTGGCCAGCTCGCTGCCGCTGGTCAGGAACTCGGCACGCAAATCAACGGTGGCGCGTACCCCCAGATCGTTGAAATGCCGCTTCAGCCAATCGGCGGCGGCGGTGCGCCCGCGCTCGCGCAGCTCGAGCAGGAAATCCCAGTCGCTGGAGAACTTGCTGGCAATCGAGAGATCGGCCAGCACCTTGTCGGCGCGCAGGGAGTGGATCAGCACATATTTCATCTTGTCGCGGAACTCGGGCTTCAGCCAGCCTTCGTCATGCATTTTTTGCACAAAGGCGATCGCGCGGAATTCCTTGATCAGCGAGGAGTTGAAACTGATTTCATTTACCCGGTTGTAAATTTCCGCCGGCGTGGTCGGCGTGCCCTGACGCTCGATCGGGTTGATGTGCACGATCAGCACATCGCGGGCCTCGGTTTCATAGAACAACGGGAACAGGGCCGGGTTGCCCATATAGCCGCCGTCCCAGTAGGGTTCGCCGTCGATCTCCACCGCCTGGAACAACTGCGGCAGGCAGGCCGAGGCCATTACCGACTGGGCAGTGACTTCATGCGTATTGAACACCCGCACCTTGCCGGTGTGGACATTGGTGGCGGACAGAAACAATTTGGTCCGGCGGCAGGTGTTGAGCGCCTTGAAATCGATCTGCTCGTTGAGAATATTCAATAGCGGATTGAAGTTGAGCGGGTTCAGCTGGTAGGGCGAGAAGGCATTGGTGATTATCTTGAACGCTTCGAAAGCGAAGGCATTGTCGTCGGACCGGGATTTTGTCAGGCGCTCCCAGGGCGCGGCATGCAGGGGCGAATAACGGTCGGCAGATACGGACACCGCTTTCCAGAAGCGTTCCAACGCGGCGCGCGCGCCATCGGGACCGCCGCTGAAATAGCCATAGGCATAAACCACCGCGTTCATCGAACCCGCGCTGGTGCCGGAGATGCCCTCGATATCGATGCGCCCATCGGCCAGCAACTGATCGATCACGCCCCAGGTGAAGGCGCCGTGCGAGCCGCCGCCTTGCAGGGCGAGATTGATGCGCTTGACGCCTGCCGGCTTGCTGCGCACGGCGGCGGGCTTCGACTTGGAGGGTTTGCGCGTGGCCACCATGACTCCTTCAGGGTTGATGCATTGTCCAAGGCTGGCGATCGACAATTGGCAATTGGCAATGGCCATGAGTGTAAGCCCGCGCAGCCGTTTATGGGCTTATATGAACTTGCGCGCTAGACACAGGCGAAAGCGCTGGATTTTACGAGGCCCAGCGCCTGCGGCGACGCGAATGCCGGGCCATTGCAGATGCGGGCGAAATAGGACTGGTGCGCGGGCGAGCCGGGCGGCCAGTTGGCGATGAAGTTTTCGCGGAAGGCGCGCGCATCGTAGTGCACCGGCAGGGCGTCGATGAACAGGCCGGCTTCGGCGATGCCGTACTGGGCGAGTCCCTCGGCGGCGGCGTGCCGCGAAATACGCGTGATCAGTCCGTACCCGGTATAGGCAAAATTCGGCATGCCGGCGGCGCCATTGTTGGCGATAAAGCTGCGCCCCGCCCCGCTATGCTGGCGTCGCAGGGTCGGCAGGCAGGTATGGCTGGAGGCGAAGCCGGCCAGACGGGCATGGCGGCAAATATCGACCAGCCATTGCCGATTGGTTTCCTCATCGAGGGCGTTGTGCGCGAAGCGCCAGCCGGCCAGCGATTCGGCATCGCCATGCACGATGCCGATGCGCACCCCGCCCACGCTGGCCACCGCATGCATCGGCAGTGCCGTCAGTTGTGCCCGCAGCTCCGGATGGCGCGCGCCGGTCGCGCGCAAGCGACGCATGATCTGGTTGGAGCGTTCGACTTCGGCGTCGCCGACTTCGTCGGGATAGGCGCAGCCGCAACCGGCGTCGTCGCTGTCGTTACCATCCGGGGCGGCCAATTCGGTTTCCACATTGCCGCGCAGGGCGATGTGCTGCAGCACTTCCTCGTTGATGGCGCGGAAATCGGCGTCGGCGGTATCGAACCAGTTGAAATCGCCGTTGAAAACGAGCGTTGGCGCCACCGGCTCGCGGGACGCCATTTGCAGAATGGTGGCGAGAGCCGCGCGGTTGCCGTACAGCCCGCCGACGATGTACAGGGTCTCGGCTTCGAGATCGGCATCGCGGCCGAAGACGGCCGGCGAGTAACGATAGTGCAGCGGACAGGCGCGGCCGGGATTCAATGCGCGCCCCGGAAAATTACTCGGCGGCTGCGAGCGCAGCCTGGGTATTGCCGTCCGCGTCCAGCGCGCCGCCGCAGCTCGAACCCTGCCCGGCGGTGCAGCCATAGCAATGGTCCTTGACGACGATGGCATTGCCGCTGAGATCGACATCCATCAGCTCGCGGATATGGGTGCGCAAATTATTTTTGTGCTGCAGGGGCAGACCCAGCATCTGGTTGAAATCGCAGTCGTAGGCATAGCCCTGCCAGTCGATCGACAGCAGGGAGCGGCACATCACGTTTTCCAGATTGTGCGACTGGAACGCAGAAACCAGCAGATCCATATACGGCTCGAACTGGCCCTTGCTGACCAGGGTCGAGCCGAAGCGCTGGATCGGCATATTGGTGATGGTGTACAGATGGTTGAAGACGATGCCGAAATTCTGCAACAGCAGGCGGTGGTAATCGGCCTCCAGGGCCTCCTGCGGCGGCGGCAGCGAAGGCCCCTGCGGGTTGTACACCAGGTTCAGCAGCAGGCCGCTGCCAGGGTTGCCTCGATTTTGGCCCTGACCTTGCCCCTGACCTTGACCATACCCGAGCGCATTCAGTTTTTTCAGCGCGGCAATGGATTTGTCGAACACGCCTTCGCCGCGCTGCTTGTCGACATTGGCCTGCGAATAGCAAGGCAGGGAGGCGCTGATTTCGACCTGGTTCGCCGCCAGAAATTCGGCGAGATCCTCGAAGCCCGGCTCCTCGAGGATGGTCAGGTTGCAGCGGTCGATGACGCGCACGCCCATGGCGCGCGCGGCGCCGACCAGAAAACGGAAATGCTCGTTCAGCTCCGGGGCGCCGCCGGTGAGATCCAGCACTTTCACATTCGCCGCGCGCATCAGGGCGATCACCTCGTCGATGGTGTCGCGCTGCATCATTTCCTTGCGATCGGGGCCGGCATTGACGTGGCAATGAAAGCACGCCTGATTGCATTTATAGCCCAGGTTGACCTGCAGGGTATCAAGCGTCTTGCGGCGGATATGCGGAAAGCCGCGCGATTTCATCAGGTGCAGGGTGGCGTGCATATCATCCTCGAAAAACAGTAGATCGATAATAGTGGATTCAGTTCACTGCGTCACTATGCCGATGGCGGTACGCCGATAACGGTCGAATGGATGGTGGGTCGTGCAGCGGTCGATAACCTTACGGAGTGCGCTCCATTTCAATGGAGTGCTTCCCCCTTTGAAAAAGGGGAATCATGCTTAGCCCTATAGCCCCTTCGCCGCCTTGACGACACCTTCCACGGTGATGCCGAAATGTTTGTACAGCGCGCCGGCGGGAGCGGACTCGCCGAAGGTGTCGATGCCGATCACCGCACCGTCGAGGCCCACATATTTGCGCCAGTAATCGGTGACGCCGGCTTCGATGGCGATGCGCTTGCTGCCCTTGGGCAATACCGTGTCCCGATAGGCCGCATCCTGGCGATCGAAAACGAAGGTGGACGGCATCGACACCACACGCAGATGCACGCCCTCGGCGGCCAGCGCCTTTTGCGCTTCCATGGCCAGCGGCACTTCCGAGCCGGTGGCGATCAGCACGGCCGTCAGCGGGCCGGCTTCTTTCGACAGCATATAGCCGCCGCGCGCCACATTGGCGAGAGTGGCGGCATCGCGTTTCTGGAAGGCCACGTTCTGCCGGGAGAAAATCAGGCTGCTGGGACCATCTTTACGTTGCAGGGCGTGGCGCCAGGCGACCGCCGCTTCCACCGTATCGCAGGGACGCCACACGTCCATATTCGGGATCAGGCGCAGCGCGGAAACATGCTCGACCGATTGATGCGTCGGGCCGTCTTCGCCGAGGCCGATGGAATCGTGCGTGAACACCGCGATATTGCGCAGCTTCATCAGCGCGGCCATGCGCAGGGCATTGCGCGAGTAGTCGCTGAAGGTCAGGAAGGTGGCACTGTAGGGGATGAAGCCGCCGTGCAGGGCGATGCCGTTGGCGATGGCGGTCATGCCGAATTCGCGCACGCCGTAGTTGATGTAGTTGCCGCCCGCGTCGGGGGCCGAGCTGGGCTTCATGGCCTTGCTGCCGCTCCAGTTGGTGAGGTTGGAGCCGGTCAGGTCGGCCGAGCCGCCGAGCATTTCGGGTGTGGTGGCCGCGAGCCCCTCGATCGCGATTTGCGAAGCCTTGCGGGTGGCGACGGTTTCGGCTTTTTCGTTGACCTTGTTCAGCAGGGCATCGGCGGCAGCCGCAAAACCGGCCGGCAATTCGCCGGCCATGCGACGCTTGAATTCGGCAGCCAGTTCGGGGAATTGCTGCGCGTAAGCGGCGAAGGTCGTATTCCATTGCGCTTCGATGGCGGCGCCTTTTTGCGTGGCGTCCCAGGCATCGTAAATATCTTTCGGAATCTCGAAGGGCGCATGCTTCCAGCCGATGGCTTCGCGGGTCGCGGCGATTTCCTTGTCGCCCAGCGGCGCGCCATGGACCTTGTCGGTGCCGCCCATGTTCGGCGCGCCCTTGCCGATCACCGTCTTGCAGCAGATCAGGGTCGGCTTGTCGGTGACTTCCTTGGCTTCCTTGAGTGCGGCTTCGATCTGCTGTGCATCGTGACCATCGACATTCGGGATCACATGCCAGCCGTAGGCGGCAAAGCGCATCGGCGTGTTGTCGCGGAACCAGCCCTCGACCTTGCCGTCGATCGAGATGCCGTTGTCGTCATAGAAGGCGATCAGCTTGCCGAGGCCCAGGGTGCCGGCGAGCGAGCAGACTTCGTGCGAAATGCCTTCCATCAGGCAGCCGTCGCCGAGGAACACATAGGTGTGGTGGTCGACGATGCAAAAGCCCTTGCGGTTAAAGGTATAGCGCATTTCGCGCTCGGCGATTGCCATGCCGACCGCATTGGCGAGCCCCTGACCCAGCGGGCCGGTGGTGGTTTCGACGCCCGGCGTGACGCCGACTTCCGGATGGCCCGGGGTCTTGGAGTGCAGCTGGCGGAAATTCTTGATCTCGTCCATCGACAGCGCATAGCCGGTCAGATGCAGCAAGGCATAGAGCAGCATCGAGCCGTGGCCATTGGAGAGCACAAAACGGTCGCGGTCCGCCCAGTGCGGATTCTTCGGGTTATGACGCAGATGGTGGCGCCACAGCACCTCGGCGATTTCGGCCATGCCCATCGGCGCGCCCGGATGGCCGGAATTGGCTTTTTGTACGGCGTCCATGGCAAGGGCGCGGATGGCATTGGTGATCTCGGAGCGGGCGGGCTGGGTCATGGCGTGCAGTCGTAGAGAGGAAGGGTCCGGGGAAAGCGGCAGGAAGGCGGGCAAACGAGATTATAATTTAACCCTGCTGCCGGGCGCCGTTTGGGATGCGAAAACCCCGGCGGATGCGTAAATTTCACGCGGCGAATCCAGGAAACTTCAGGGAAGCTTCAAAAAAACAAGGGGTGCGCGCCATGAAGGGCCTGCATATCATCGCCGACTTGTATAACTGCCCGAAAAACGAGCTGCTGGTGTCGGCGACGGCGCTGCGGGTGATGTGCATCCGCGCCTGCGAAACAGCGGGGCTCTCGGTGCTGGGCGAGCATTTTTTCCAGTTCGACAGTTTCGACCAGGTGCAGGACGGCGGCGCCACCGGCGCCGTGATCCTGGCCGAATCGCATCTGGCCATCCATACCTGGCCGGAACGCGCCGGCGCCACCCTCGACGTTTACGTCTGCAATGTGTCGGGCGACAACAACCGCAAGGCCGAGGCCCTGTATGCCGAGCTGCTGGCGGCGCTCAAGCCGGGCGACATCATGGTCGAACGCGTGTGGCGCGGCAAGGATTTGCCGGTAACTGTGGCTGCTGCCGCCTGATGCGCCTGGACGAGCGCCTGAGCGGAACTTCCGGCGTACATTTTGACGCGATGGCGCGCATCGATGCGGTGCAGTCGCCCTGCCAGCTGATCGAGGTGTTCCAGACCGAAGATCTGGGCAAGCTGATGCGCATCGACGGCGCCAATATGGTGGCCGAACGCGATGAATTTTTTTACCATGAAAACCTGATTCACCCGGCGGCCATCGCGCATCCATCGCCACGCAATGCGCTGATCGTCGGCGGCGGCGATGGCGGCGCGGCCGAGGAATTGCTCAAGCATCCCTCGATGCAATCGTTGCAACTATGCGAGCTTGATGCGGCCGTGGTCGAGATGGCGAAGAAACATTTGCGCAGCGTGCACCGCGATGTGTTCGCCGACCCACGCCTGACCTTGCGCATCGGCGACGGCCTGCAGTATTTGCGCGACACGGCCGATAAATTCGACCTCATCTATCTCGACCTGACCGACCCGATCGGCCCCGCGGCGGCGCTCTACACCACCCATTTTTATGTCGATTGCAAACGTGCGTTGGCGACGGGCGGGGCGCTGACCCTGCATATCGGTTCGCCGTTTTCGCATCCGCAGCGGGTGCGCGACAGCGTGCGCGATCTGCGCGCGATGTTTGAGAAAGTCGCGGTCTGGTTCGTGCACATCCCGCTGTATGGCGCCACCTGGGGCTTTGCCTGCGGCGCCGACGCGCTCGATCCGCGCACCATCGGCAGTGCCGAAATCGATGCGCGCCTGTCGGCGCGCGGCGTCGGCGCACGCCGGTATTACGAGGGGAAAATGCATCAGGCCATGCTCTCCTTGCCGCCATACATCCGCGAACTAATCGCGTAGTATTGCGAAGCCCTCTCCTGTGTCGAAAGAAAATCGATGCTCAAAAAAGTCCGCAAGTCCAGTTCCCATATCACCCTGGTGCTGATCGGCGCCGCGGCCCTCGGCGGCTCCCTGGCGGGATGCAAGCAGGACGAAATCCGCCGCGACGTCTATGCCAGCAAGCAGGACTGCCTGGCCGACTGGGGCAACGCCCCGCAGGATTGCGAACCCGCCTACGACCGCCGCACCGGCAACCCGATGGTCACGCATTATTACGGGCGCCCCTATACGTACACCGGCGGCGCCTCATCGCCTTCCGCCTCATCGCCTTCCCATTCCGGCCGGACCATTGGCTCCTCGACCGTGAGCCGCGGCGGCTTCGGTTCCAGCGGTCACTCGTCCGGCGGCTGATGATGCCAGCATGGATATGCATGCCAAGGTCATCGGCGGCGCGATGAAACGCGAGCTGCGGATCCCGCGCCCCGACTGGCCGCAAAAAATGGAAGCGCTCGGCTTCGGCTTTCACAGCATCGACGGCATTTACTGGGACGAGCGCGCCTGCTACGCCTTCACCGCAAACGAAATCGATACGCTCGAAGAGGCGACCGTCGAATTGCATGCAATGTGCATCGCCGCCGCGCAGAAGGTGATCGATGAAAACCGCTATGCGCAGTTCGCCATTCCGCCGGAATTCATCCCACTGATCGAGCATTCCTGGAATGAGGACGAGCCTACATTGTTCGGCCGCTTCGATTTTTCATGGGACCCGAACAGTGGTGGGCCGCCGAAAATGCTCGAGTACAACGCCGATACGCCGACCTCGCTGATCGAGGCCAGCGTCGCGCAATGGTATTGGCTGCAGGACGTGAAGCCACAGGCGGACCAGTTCAACAGCATCCACGAAAAGCTGCTGGAACGCTTCAAGCAGATCGGCGCCGAGTTGTCGACGCAACGAATTCATTTCAGTTGCATCGCCGACAGCGAGGAGGATGTCGGCAATATCGACTACCTGCGCGATGTGGCCATGCAGGCCGGGCTCGATGCGCCGTTCATCGATGTCGGCGCGATCGGCTGGGATGCCGTCGCCAAATGTTTTGTCGACGAAGCCAATGCGCCCATCGACACCCTGTTCAAGCTCTATCCCTGGGAGTGGCTGGTGCGCGAAGCTTTTGGCCGCAACCTGATCGGCAATTCCATGCGCGTGATCGAGCCGGCATGGAAAATGCTGCTCGCCAACAAGGCCATCCTGCCGGTGCTGTGGGAGCTGTATCCTGATCATCCCAATCTGCTGCCGGCGTTTTTCGAGCCGCAGCGCTTCGCCACCGATTACGTCAAAAAACCGCTGCTGTCGCGCGAAGGCGCCAATGTCTCGATCAAATCGAAGCGCGGCGATATCGACATCCCCGGCGAATACGGCGCCGAGGGCTTCATCTACCAGGCTTTCCAACCGCTGCCCAGCTACGGCGACGGCTATATGGTGATCGGCTCGTGGATCATCGGCGACGAAGCCGCCGGCATCGGCATACGTGAAGATGAATCCCTCGTCACCAAAAACACCAGCCGCTTCGTGCCGCACTATTTTTCTTGAGGAGAAACACCATGCTCAAATATCAAATTCTGGAATCATTCGGCGGCTTCGATGACTTCCTCGTCTATCTCGCCATTTCCGGCGCCCTGCTGGCGGTCTTCCTGGCGATCTATGTGCGCATCACGCCCTACCGCGAAGTCGCGCTGATCCGCGACGGCAATACGGCCGCCGCCTTCAGCCTCTCCGGCACGCTGATCGGTATGGCCATCCCGCTGGCCAATGCCGTCGAGTACAGCGTCAACCCCGTCGATATGGCGATCTGGGGCGCCATCGCGCTATTGATCCAGTTGCTGGTCTTCGTCATCGCCCGCATCACCCTGCCGCATATCGCCGAAGACATCCCCGCCGGCAAGCAGGCCTCGGGGATTTTTCTGGGTGCGATCTCGATTGCGGCGGGGATATTGAATGCGGCTTGCATGACGTATTGAAATGGGAACTTCTCAAAACTGTAGCGAGCGGGTCAAGGTCGCGGCGAGGAGCGGAAGCGTACGAAGAGTACGCTGAGCACCGGAGCCGCGAGATTGGACCGCGCAGTAGGTTTTGAGAAGTTCACAAACGTAGAACGCCATTTGGCGCGGAGTTTGGGGCAAAAATGGCTGGGACGGCGCGTCAGTGCTGGTGTTTCAATAATTGATGAATTGTTTTTATGCCATTTAGCCATGGGTGAGAGATGGGCAACCGTGAAAATTTGTTGGCAAAAATCGAGAAACAAAGCGCGTCTTCGAATGGAATTGAAATCGTTGTCTCGCTGGAAGACTTCTTCAACGGCAACGACGATCTTGGATCAATTGGCTGCAATTTGGGAAATGAACAGCCGCTTGTTGCGGAGTTTTACCGTGTTTTGAAAAACATTCGTTCGAGGCCGGAAGTACAGGATGTGCTTGTACGAATATGCGATTACAGCGATCCGACTTCATGGCCGTTTTCGGACGCAGTGCACATCATTACTACTGCAGGACACGAGACGGTTAATGCGTGGGTGGCGTCCTTAAAACCTGACGAGGTTTATGCAGAGTGGATATATGGAAAACCGGCGGCCGCCCCAGTACTCAATTCAGGAATGACGCCATATTCCGTATGGTGGGACTAACAACGGCACCTGCTTTGGCAAGGAATGTCTCGCCCTACAAATGATTCCGCACCCAGCGCTTCCACTCATCAAACAGCGCCGGATGCCGCGCCGCGATCACCGACTTGACCCACTCCTTGTCGCCCTCGTCGGGCCGCCAGAAATCATCGTGCAATAGCGTGGCGATGCGTCCGCCGGCTTCTTCGAGGATGAGGGCGCCGGCGGCGTAATCCCAGGCGTGTTCGCCGGCGTGCAGGAACACATCGGCGCGACCGCAGGCCACATGGCACCACTGCAAGACGGATGCGCCGCTCATGGAAATGGTCTTGAATGGTGGATTGGCGAACAGGGCGATGCGCAGGCGCCCGAGGCGTTTGAAGCGCCCGACTTCGACGATGGCGTCGACCAGCGGCTTGGCGGCAACGGCACGCATTTTCTTGTTATTGAGAAAGGCGCCGCCGCCGCGCCAGGCGTGGAAGGCTTCATGGGTGTTGGGGTCGAGCACGGCGCCGAACACGCTTTCGCGCCGATACATCAGCGCGACCGAGATGCCGAAGTAGCGCTTGCCGCTGGTGTAGTTGGCGGTGCCGTCGAGCGGATCGACGCACCACAGCCAGTCGGCCTCGCGCCAGAGGCGTTTTTGTTCGACTTCCGGCATTTCTTCGCCCAGCACCGGGCAATCGTAAATTGCCGGCAGCGCCGCCACCAGCGCGGCTTCGACGGCGCGATCGGCTTCGGTAACGACCGAGCCATCGTGTTTTTTCTCGATCGCCACGCGCTTGAAGCGCGGCATCAATTCTTCGCCGGCCAGTTTGCGCAGCAGCGCGATCACCGGCTCGCTGAGCGCGGGAAGTTCGGGACTGAATTCGGCAGGCGAAATGAGTTGTTGCAGCATTGAGGCGAGAAATGAGGCCCGGGGTATGGGCCAGCAGCAGATTGGCGGGCGGTGGCCCTTGATCGCTCGATATAATACGCCAATCCCCTATGAAAGCCCGCATTGGCCGCCGTCCTCCCTTACCCGCGTTTTTTCGTTGCTGATCCTCTGCCCCGAGCTGTCGCTCTGCCTGTCGCATTTTCGCTCGACGAGAACGCGGCCATGCATCTGCGCGTGCTGCGCTTGCAGGAAGGCGAGATGGTCACGCTGTTCGATGGACGCGGCGGCGAGTTCACGGCCACTATCGCCGCGGTCGGCAAACGTGAGGTGTTGGTCAATCTTGGCGAGCATTTGCCGCTTGAACGCGAGTCGGCGCTCAACATCACGCTCGTCCAGGCATTGGCCACCGGCGACAAGATGGACTGGATCATCCAGAAGGCCACAGAGCTCGGCGTGAAAGAGATCGAACCGATCCAGACCCTGCGCGCCACTGTCAGGCTCAGTGCCGATCGTGCCGACAAGCGCACCGTGCACTGGCAGGGCGTGGCAACCGCGGCCTGCGAGCAATGCGGGCGCAATCGCGTGCCGGCGGTGCGGCCGCTGCTCGATTTTCCGGCCTGGCTGGCGCGCAAAGAGCATGCGAACCGCTTCATCCTGCACCCGGAAGCAGAGCGCGATCTGCTTGCAGCCGTCAAGCCGGTCGCGAGCGAGGGCCTGGCCCTGCTGATCGGCCCCGAGGGCGGCTTCGCGCCGGAGGAGCTGGCGGCCGCCCTGCGTGCGGGCGTGCGGCCGGTACACTTTGGTCCACGCGTACTGCGCACCGAAACCGCCGGGATGGCGGCACTGGTCGCGCTGCAAGCAATGTTTGGCGACTTGGCCTCCCATGCTTGATAAAATGCGCTTCCAACCGACCCCCTGACTATGCCCAAGAACGACGCCAAAAAACTCGAAGCCTTCGTCAAATGGTTCCGCTCCGCCACGCCGTTCATCCATGAATTCGGCGGCGGCACCATCGTCATCGCCTTCGGCGGCGAGGTATTGTCCGACGGCGAGCTGATGCAGCTGGCGCACGATATCAATGTGCTGGTGAGCCTCGAGGTGCGCGTGGTGCTGGTGCACGGCACGCGGCCGCAGATCGAGGACCAGCTGAAGCAGCATGGCGTGACGCCGCGTTATGCCGACGGGCGCCGCGTCACCGACGACGCCGCGCTCAAATGCGTGAAGGAAGCCAATGGCATCGTGCGCATGGAGATCGAGGCCACCCTCTCCACCGAGCTGGCGAATTCGCCGATGGCCGGGGCCGATATTCGCGTCTCCAGCGGCAACTTCATTACCGCCAAGCCCTTCGGCGTGCACGGCGGCGTGGACTTCATGCACACCGGCCAGGTGCGCAAGGTGGACGTGGAGGGCATCACCCGCCGTCTCGACGATCATGAAGTGGTGCTGATTTCGCCGATCGGGTTTTCGCCCACGGGCGATATCTTCAACTGCACCCTGGAGGATGTGGCGACTTCGGTGGCGACGGCGCTGAAGGCCGACAAGCTGATTTTTCTCACCGAGGCGATGGGTGCCACCGATGCCAAGGGCAAGCTGCAAAACGAATTGACCGCGATCCAGGCGCAGGAACTGCTGGGCGCCGGCGCCAGCACCCTTTCCGACGATGTGCGTTATTTTCTGCCCTGCGCGATTCGCGCGGTGCGCGATGGCGTCAAACGCGCGCACCTGATCAGCCGCCATATCGACGGTGCCCTGCTGATGGAATTGTTCACCCACCACGGTATCGGCACCATGGTGGTCCTGGAGTCGCCCGACAAATTGCGCGACGCCAGACTGGCGGATGTCGACGGCATCATGGCGATCATCGATCCCCTGGTCGCCCAGGGCGTGCTGGTCAAGCGCGATCGTGCGCTCATCGAGCAGGAAATCGAGCGCTTCATCGTGCTCGAGCAGGACGAGGAGATCATCGGCTGCGCCGCCCTGTATCCCTTCCCCAGCGACAAGGCGGTCGAGCTGGCCTGCCTGGCGGTGAACCCGTTTTATCGCGACGGCGGCCGCGGCGAGCGCATACTGCATTTTGCAGAAAAGCGCGCCAAGGAAAAGGGGTTCAAGACCCTGTTCGCGCTATCGACGCAGACCACGCAATGGTTCGTCGAACGCGGCTTTACCGAGGTGGATGTGGGCAAACTGCCCGCCGAGAAACAGGCCATGTACAACTATCAGCGGCGCAGCAAGATTTACAGCAAGGGCCTTTGAAGGTCCCGTCCCGACCCCAATATCGAGATCGAGGCGATCATCAGGACGACTATCACGAAGCGATTACGGAGAAGCATATGGCAAGAATGATTCAATGCATCAAACTCAAGCAAGAGGCCGAGGGCCTCGATTACCCGCCTTATCCGGGGCCGATCGGCGTCAAGCTGTACGAGCAGGTGTCCAAGCAGGCCTGGAAGGAATGGCTCGAGCACCAGAAGCGCCTGGTCAATGAAAACCGCTTGAACCTGGCCGATCAGCGCGCGCGCAAGTACCTCGAAGAGCAAATGGTGCGCAATTTCTTCGGCGACGGCGCCGACCAGGCCTCGGGCTATGTACCGCCGGCGCCGCCTACGGGCGGCTAGGCGTCGCGTTCCGTTCCTGTCAGTAGATTTGAAAAAAACGCCGCGAAACTCGCGGCGTTTTTCATGGTGCGGTTCTGGTGAACCTGGCGCCGCGATTCAATCCGTCTTCGAAGTCTCGCGTTCGAACTCTTCCGGCGAAATATGGCGCACATCCTTGCCCTTGACCAGATAGACCACGTATTCGCTCATGTTCTTGGCATGGTCGCCGATGCGCTCGATCGCCTTGGCGATGAACAGGATGTCGATCGCCGCCGAAATGGTGCGCGGGTCTTCCATCATGAAAGTGACCAGCTGGCGCATCACGCCGCGGAATTGTTCGTCAACGATCTGGTCCTGCTTGACCACCTTGGCGGCGGCTGAAACATCGAGGCGCGCAAAGGCGTCGAGCGCCGTTTTCACCATGTCGATGGCGACATTGCTGGCATAGCGCAATTCCGAAAACCGCGTCGACAGGCGGCGGTCCTGCTCGTGAATGAGCTTGGCCATGCGCGCGATTTTCTGTGCTTCGTCGCCGATGCGTTCGAGGTCGGTGATGGTCTTGATGATGGCGATCACCATGCGCAGATCGCCGGCGGCCGGCTGGCGCTTGGCGATGATATGCACGCAGTCTTCGTCGATGCCGACTTCAAGCGCATTGACGCGGTGATCGTCGGCGATGACCTGGTCGGCCAGGGCCATATCGCCCAGCGCCAGGCAGTCCATGGCGCGCGCGATCTGCTGTTCGACCAGCCCACCCATCTGCAGCACCCGCGAACGTACGGCTTCCAGTTCGGCGTCAAATTTTTTCGAGATATGTTCGTTACCCATTTCGTTTTATCGCTCTTTTCTAAGGGCTGCAGCCACGGAAGGCAGCTGCCCTGTAATAAACAATGAAGTCTAGGCGGTCAGTATGACAAAAATGTGACTCGATGGGTTCACGCCACGGCAAATCGGGTTCCGGCGCGCGGATCAGGCGCGACCTGCGGAAATGCGCTGAACGCCCTCGGCCGCCGCCAGCAACAGCACATCGGCGCCGCGTCGCGCGAACAGGCCATTGGTGACCACGCCCGCAATCTGGTTGATTTGCAATTCCAGCTCGACCGGGTTGGTGATCGCCAGGCCGCGCACATCCAGAATCCAGTTGCCGTTGTCGGTGACCACCGCCTTGCCCTCGCGGACCCGCCATTCCGGGTGGCCGCCGAGCCTGACCAGCTCGCGCGCCACATAGCTGCGGGCCATGGGGATGACCTCGACCGGCAGCGGAAACTTGCCCAGCACGTCGACCAGTTTGGAGGTATCGGCGATGCAGATGAATTTCTCGCTGGCGGCGGCAACGATTTTCTCACGGGTCAGGGCCGCGCCCCCGCCCTTGATCATCGCCAGGTGCCGGGTCACTTCGTCGGCGCCGTCCACATAGATGGACAGAGTGCCGGCGTCGTTCAGCTCCAGAACGTCGATGCCGCCGTCGCGCAGCAATCGCGTGCTCGCCACCGAACTCGATACCGCGGCCTTGATGCGCGCCTTGCCGCGGATCAGTTCGGCGATGAAAAAATTGACCGTCGAACCGGTGCCGACGCCGATCACGGTGTTGTCCTCGACATAATCGAGCGCGGCTTTGGCGGCGGCCATTTTGAGTGCGTTCTGGTCCATGGATGCTTTGGGAGTAATGAAGATGCCGGAAAACGAAAATGCGGAATGTCTGCAGAGGATAGCGAATTTCCTGCTAAATTGGTGCCCAATCAACCGGAAATACCATGAAAGACGACTACCTCAAACGAATTCTCAGTGCGCGTGTTTACGACGTCGCCATCGAAAGCCCGCTGGAGCGCGCCGCCGGCATTTCCGAACAGGCCGGCAATCAGGTGCTGCTCAAGCGCGAGGATATGCAGCCGGTGTTCTCGTTCAAGCTGCGCGGCGCCTACAACAAGATGGCGCACCTGACGCCCGCCGAGCTGAAGCGCGGCGTGATCTGTGCCAGCGCCGGCAACCATGCCCAGGGCGTGGCGCTGGCGGCGCAGAAGCTGGGCTGCAAGGCGACCATCGTTATGCCGGTGACGACCCCGGCCATCAAGATCGATGCGGTGGCGCGGCGCGGGGCGCAGGTGGTATTGCATGGCGACAGTTATCACGAGGCCAGCCTGCATGCCAAGCAACTGTCGGCCAGCAAAAAACTGACATATGTGCATCCCTATGACGATCCGCTGGTGATCGCCGGCCAGGGCACCATCGGCATGGAGATCCTGCGCCAGCACCAGCATCCGATCGACGCGGTGTTCGTGCCGATCGGCGGCGGCGGCCTGGTCGCCGGTATCGGCGCCTACATCAAGGCGCTTTCGCCATCGACCAAAATCATCGGCGTCGAGCCGGTGGATTCCAATGCCATGTACCAGTCGCTGAAGGCCAATAAACGGGTCACGCTGTCGCATGTGAACCTGTTTGCCGACGGGGTGGCGGTCAAGCAGGTGGGCGAGGAGACCTTTGGCTTGGCCAAACGATTGGTCGACGAGGTGGTGCTGGTCAGCACCGATGAAATCTGCGCGGCCATCAAGGATATTTTCCAGGACACGCGTTCGGTGATGGAGCCCTCGGGCGGCCTCGCGCTGGCCGGCATCAAGCGCTACATAGAGCGCGAAAAGATAAAGGGCAAAACCTTTGTGGCGATTTGCAGCGGCGCCAATATGAACTTCGACCGCCTGCGCTTTGTGGCCGAGCGCGCCGAGGTGGGCGAACATCACGAAGCCTTGCTGGCCGTGACGGTACCCGAGACCCGCGGCAGCTTTCGCCGCTTTTGCGAGCTGCTTGGACCGCGCAATGTGACCGAATTCAATTACCGCATTGCCGATGCCAATGTGGCACATCTGTTCGTGGGCGTGCAGATTGCCGGTCGCAGCGCGGCAAAAAAAATGGTCGCCGATTTCAATCGACAAGGGTTCAAGACCCTGGATTTGTCCGAAGACGAAATGGCCAAGCTGCATATCCGCCATCTGGTGGGCGGGCGTTCACCGTTGGCCGAAAACGAAAGCATTTACCGCTTCGAATTTCCGGAGCGTCCCGGCGCGCTGATGCGCTTCCTGAGCAGCATGAGCCCCAACTGGAATATCAGCCTGTTTCACTACCGCAATCACGGCGCGGATGTGGGACGCATCCTGGTGGGATTGCAGATCCCCGGCAACGAGCGCGGCGCCTTCGGCAAGTTCCTGAAGACCCTGGGCTACGAGTATGTGGATGAGACGGCCAACCCGGCCTATCGGCTGTTCCTGGGTTGACGCCTGCCGCGCCGCCTGCTCAGGCGGGCCAGTTCTTGATGTACTGCTTGAGCAGTTGATTTTCGAAGGCTACATCCTTGATCGCGCTGCGCGCGATATCCTGAAACGAAAGGATGCCGACCAGCTTGCCGCCGTTCATCACCGGCACATGGGTGATATGCAGCTCCGTCATCAGGCCGCGCAAATGGTCCACGGAGTCCTCGGGTCTGGCGACCGGGGGATTGGCCTTCATGACTTTGCTGCAGGGGGTTTTCAGCAAGTGATCGCCCTGGGTGTCGAGACCCGCCAGCAACTCGCGCAGGGTAATCAGGCCGAGCATGGTGTCGCCGTCCAGCACCAGCACCGAACTGATGGACTTCTGCACCATCAAGCTGACCGCTGCCGAAACCGGCGCGCCCGGCGCGATCGAGAACAGCATGCTGCCCGACGCCTGCAGGGCCTTGTCCTTCAGAAGTTCAGCAACCGTCATGCTCATGGTTTTTTTGCCTGGTTGACGAGTGTTGCCAGAATAACAAACACGCCGGCGGTTTGTCATGAATCCGGTTGCGGCGCCTGGTGCGGGCGCAGGAGTTTATTTGACGATGCGCAAACCGCCCCGCGGCGGCCCCTTGGGCTTGTCGTCCTGGGCCTGGCCATCATTGCCCGGGGCTTCGCTCGGCGCTGCCTGCGGGAGCCCGGTGCTCATATTAGGTGCGCCCGAGGCCGGCACCGATTGCAGGGTTGGCGCCGATGGCGCTGATGACGGTGTGGCGGCTTCGCCCTCCGGGGCGGCCTCGGCCTCGAAAAACATCCCGCGGCCGGTCTCGCGCGCAAAAATGCTGGCGACGGCGTAAATGGGTACGGCGATTTCACGCGAGACCCCATTGAAGCGGGCCGAAAACTGGATCATGTCGTTGCCGATGGTCAGATTGCGCGTGGCCTGCAGGCTGATCGACAGCACGATCTCGCCGTTCTTGACGTACTCGATGGGCACGCGGGTGTTCTGGTCGACCTTGACGCCGATATAGGGCGTGTAACCCGCATCGGCGCACCATTCGTAAATGGCGCGGATCAGATAGGGCTTGTTGGAAATTTCAGCCATGGTTTCGTTTTAGCGGTTGCGTGGCGTCGGCTATTGCGCGACGCAGGCGACTTAATCTTACGCCCGTCGCGCGGGGCCGTCTGTAGCTGGGTGCTGAACGGCGGCCGCGGGACTGCCAGCGGCCGCTTGTCGCCGGATTACTTGCGCATCGCCTTTTCGGAGGCCGTCATCGAATCGATGAACGCCTGGCGCGAGAACAGGCGTTCCGCATATTTCAGCAGCGGCGCTGCCGCCTTCGGCATCTCGATCTGGTAGTGCTCGAGGCGCCACAGCAGCGGGGCGATGGCCACGTCCAGCATCGAAAATTCGTCGCCCAGCATATGTTTCTGCTTGACGAAGATCGGCGCCAGCTGGATCAGGTTTTCGCGGATGTACAGGCGCGCCTTCTCGTGCTGGTTGGGCTTACCGCGCTCGATCACGTCGACATGGTTGAAAATCTCGTTTTCCATGCGGAACAGGATCAGGCGGGCGCGGGCCCGCATCACCGGGTCGGCGGGCATCAGCTGCGGATGCGGAAAGCGCTCGTCGATGTATTCGTTGATGATGTTCGATTCGTACAGAATCAGATCGCGTTCGACCAGCACCGGGGTGCGGTTATAGGGGTTCATCACCGCCAGATCTTCGGGCTTGTTCATCAAGTCCACGTCGAGGATCTGGAAATCCATGCCTTTTTCGTAAAGGACGATGCGGCAGCGGTGGCTGAAGGGACAGGTGGTTCCGGAATAGAGCGTCATCATGATCGTTCACCAACTTTCTTTTTCTGAGAATGCGTAAAACCGTAAAACTTAGAAGCGCGAAGCCGCGCGATATGCGCGGCTTTTGCGAACTGCGGATAGTTGGCTAGGGCCGCGCCGACTATTTGACGTCTTTCCAGTACTCGTGCTTCAGCCACAGGGCGGCAAAAAACGCGAGGACCAGGAACAGCAGGACCAGCACACCCAGTTGCGTGCGCTGCGGGCGGGCGGGCTCGCCCATGAAGGTCAGGTAGTTGACCAGGTCGCGCACGAACAGATCGTATTCCTGGGAGTTCATGGTGCCCGGGCGGTCAACGGTCAGTTTCATGATCGGCTCGGCGTGGCCGTGAACTTCCTTCTCGCCGACTTTGCTCAGCACCTGCGTGCCCTGCAGATCGTGCAGCACATGCGGCATGGCGACATTCTTGAACGCCAGATTGTTCCAGCCGGTCGGGCTCTTGTCGTCACGGTAGTAGCTGCGCAGATAGGTATACAGCCAGTCCGCGCCGCGCACCCGGGCGACCAGGGTCAGGTCCGGCGGCACCTTGCCAAACCAGTCCTTGGCGTCCTTGGCATCCAGCGCCGACACCATCGTATCGCCAAACTTGTCGGTGGTGAACATCAGGTTCTGCTTGATCTGGTCCTCAGTGAGGCCGATTTGCGTCAAATGGCTGTAACGCATGTAGGCCGCGCTGTGGCAGTTCAGGCAGTAGTTGACGAAATTTCGCGCACCGCGCTGCAGCGAGGCCTGGTCTTTCAGGTTGATCGGCGCGCTGTCGAGATGAACGTCTTCGTCGCCGGAAGCCCATGCGGGCATTCCAAGCATGCTCATCACCAGCAGGGGGGCGGCAATCAGGGTTTTAAGTGGAGTTCTCATCAGAAATTGACCCGTTTCGGTTCCGGTTTCTCTTTGTCGTTTGCGGTGTACCAGGGCATCAGCACGAAGAAGAGGAAATATACCGTGGTCAAAATACGCGCCACGATGGTCGCCACATCCAGGCCGCCAATGATCGGCAGCGCTTTCGGCATTTGTCCCCAGACGGTGGTCGGCACCACGCCCAGATAGCCCAGCACCAGAAAGCTGATGACGAAGGCGGTCAGGAAGTATTTGTAAATCGGGCCGCGATAGCGAATCGACTTGACCTTGCCGCGGTCCAGCCAGGGCAGGGCAAACAGGATCAGGGTCGCCGCACCCATTACCGCCACGCCCGGGAACTGCGAGCTGAACATCGACGGCACGGCGCGCAGCATGGCGTAAAACGGCGTGAAGTACCAGACCGGGGCGATATGCGGCGGCGTGGTCAGCGGGTCGGCCGGAACGAAGTTCGGCGCTTCCAGGAAGTAGCCGCCGACTTCAGGCGCAAAGAAGATGATCGCGGTAAATACCGCCAGGAACACGACCACACCGACCAGATCCTTGACGGTGTAATAGGGATGGAAGGGAATGCCGTCCTTCGGGTGACCGTCGACGTCGAGATCTTTCTTGATTTCCACGCCGTCCGGGTTGTTGGAGCCCACTTCATGCAGGGCCACCAGGTGCGCCGCCACCAGACCCAGCAGGACCAGCGGCAAGGCGATGACGTGGAAGGCAAAGAAACGGTTCAATGTCGCGTCGCCGATGTTGTAGTCGCCGCGAATCCATACCGACAGATCGTCGCCGATGATCGGGATTGCCGAGAACAGGTTGATGATCACCTGCGCGCCCCAGTAGGACATCTGGCCCCAGGGCAGCAGATAACCGAAGAAGGCCTCGCCCATCAGGGAGAGATAGATCAGGCAGCCGAAGATCCACAACAGCTCGCGCGGCTTGCGATACGAGCCGTACATCAGGCCGCGCATCATGTGCAGATAAACCACCAGGAAGAACATCGACGCGCCGGTGGAGTGCATATAGCGGATCAGCCAGCCCCAGTTGACATCGCGCATGATGTACTCGACCGAGGCGAACGCGAATTTGGCGTCCGGCTTGTAGTTCATGGTCAGGAAAATGCCGGTGACGATCTGCATGACCAGTATCAGCAGCGCCAGCGAGCCGAAGTAGTACCAGACGTTGAAATTTTTCGGCGCGTAGTACTCGGACAGATGTTCCTTGTACAGCGTCGTCAGCGGGAAACGATCGTCCACCCAGCCGAGAATTTTTCCGCCGATGCCGCCAGCACGCGTCTGGCCCGGATTCGGAATGCTTGCCATGATCTTTATGCTCCTTTGGAGTCTTGGCCGACCAACAACGTTTTGTCGTTGATGAAGGTGTATTGCGGCACCGCCAGATTGAGGGGGGCGGGCATGCCTTTGAAGACGCGGCCGGCCATGTCGAATTTGGATTGATGACAGGGGCAGAAAAAGCCGCCGGGCCAGTCGGCGCCGAGGTCGGCGGCGCCGACTTCCTTGCGCATGGTCGGCGAGCAGCCCAGATGGGTGCACACGCCTTTCAGCACCAGCCACTCCGGCTTGATCGCCCGTCCGGTGTTTTTGGCGTATTCAGGCTGCTTGGAGGATTCCGACGCGGGATCCGCCAGCAAGGCGTCGTTCTTCGCCAGTTGCGCGACCATTTCCGGCGTGCGGCGAATGACCCAGTGCGGGGCGCCGCGATATTCAAACGTGAGTTGTTGGCCCGGCTCGATGGGGGAGAGATCAACTTGCACGGGGGCGCCGGCCGCGATCGCGCGGGCGGAAGGCTTCATGCTGAGAACGAACGGCACCGCGACAGAACCCGCGCCCACGGCTCCCACGACCGAGGTCGCGATGACGAGGGTACGGCGCTTCTTGGGATCAACTTCATTCAGGACAATAGAGCTCATGATCGATTTTGGTTGAATTGGCGTCGGAACGGCCCGCTTCATTACACGAAACTGGGCCTTGAACACGCGGTGGGACGCGAGAACCTCTCATTTTAGCTGATCCCGACGACAAACTTAAGCCCCCGGAAGCGATTAGCGTCCGATCCCGGCGTAAATCGGCCGGTCAAGTTGTCCACAGACGGGTATCGGGGCGGCACGGACCCGTGTTGACGCGGATCATCCGGCCCAAGTACAGTCTTTGCTCCTCATCAGCGAGCGCAAGCTCTGGGAGCAGCAATGAGTATCGCCTCGGAATTCAAGGAGTTTGCCCTGAAGGGCAATGTCGTCGATCTGGCGGTCGGTGTCATCGTCGGCGCCGCCTTTGGCAAGATTGTCGGTTCGGTGGTCGATGATCTGATCATGCCGCTGGTCGGCAAGCTTCTGAATAACATCAGTTTTATCGATATGTTTATTCCGCTCAAAGAGGTGCCTTCCGGCACCGCCATGACGCTGGAAGCGGTCAAAAAGGCCGGTGTCCCGGTGTTCGCTTATGGCAATTTCATCACCATCCTGCTCAATTTTGCGATCCTGGCCTTCGTCATTTTCATGATGGTCAAGCAGATCAACCGGCTGAAAAAGAATGTGCCTCCGCCGGCATCGACGCCCACTACGGAAGATGTATTGTTGTTGCGTGAAATCCGCGACGCGCTTAAAAAATAGCGGTAGTAAGCGCTCATAATTTGCCCTCCGCTGGGGGATCGCAAAGAGATGCGGGAACGGCGTGCCCGCACGGCGCCCGTTGTTTTTTGCACCCCCCAGCCCCATACTCAAACCCTATCCTTCGGCTCTTAATCTGGAAGTCATGCGTCGTCTTTGGCAGGTTTTTGCGGAATTTGTCACGATTACCCTCGCAATCGTGTTTGTAGTCACCCTGATTCGGCCGGACTGGAATCCCTGGCGCAAGAATGTGGTGGAAATTCGCGAGTCGTCCGCGCCGGGCGGTCTTTTCAATGTCGGTAATGCCGGTTCGCGCCTGACCTATGCCGAGGCCGCGAAAAAAGCGATGGCCTCCGTGGTCAATGTTTCCTCGTCGCGCAATGTGAAACTCCCGCGCGCGCATCCGCGGGTGGCGGATCCCTTGCTGCGCCGGTTTTTCCCGCAGCCCGACGACCAGGGGGACGACGACCCCGAGGAGCAGGCCAGCCTCGGCTCGGGCGTGATTGTCAATGCCGATGCCAAGGGCGGGTACATCCTGACCAATGACCATGTCGTGAGCGGCGCCAGCGATATCCAGATTTCCTTTTCGGATGGCCGCGTCGTCGCGGCCAAGGTGGTGGGAACCGACCCGGAATCCGATCTGGCGGTGCTGCGCATCGAGGGCAAGGGTCTGGTGCCGATCACTTTCGGGCAATCCGATAAAGCGCAGGTCGGCGATGTGGTGCTGGCGGTCGGCGATCCCTTCGGCGTCGGCCAGACCGTGACGGCCGGCATTGTCAGCGCGCTGGGCCGCAATCGCCTCGGCGTCAATCGCTATGAAAATTTCATTCAGACCGATGCGGCCATCAATCCCGGCAACTCCGGGGGAGCGCTGGTCGATGTCAACGGCAATCTGATCGGCATCAACAGCGTCATCTATTCGCAAAGCGGCGGCTCACTGGGCATCGGCTTCGCCATCCCGGTATCGATGGCCAAGGGTGTGATGGAGCAGATCATCGCCGAGGGCGCGGTGACGCGCGGTTTCGCCGGCATTTCGCCGCAGGATGTCACCCCCGAACTCGCCGAATCGCTGAAACTGGCCACCGCCAGCGGCGCCCTGGTGGCCGGCGTCAGCCGCGGCGGGCCCGCCGACAAGGCGGGGCTCAAGACCGGGGACGTCATCACCGCGATCGACGGCAAATCCATTCAGGACAGCGTCGCCGCGATGGCGGTGATCGCGGCGCTGAAGCCAGGTGCAGACGCCAAGTTCAGCATTACCCGCAATGAAAAGAAGTTGACTGTCGCAGTCAATATCGGCAAGCGCCCCAAACCGCCGCGCGGGCAATAGCGGAATCGTTTCCACCCGAAACGGCAGCGAGACTAACTCGCTGCCGTTTCTGTTTCGGCGGGCTTGGACTTCACAAAGAAGCGCGCGAAGATGATGCCCAGTTCGTAGAGGACGCACAGGGGGATGGCCAGCGCCAGTTGGGAGGCTACGTCGGGCGGCGTGACGACGGCCGCGACAATGAAGGCGCCGACGATGACATAACGGCGCACCTCGCGCAGCGTTTCCAGGCTGACGAGTTCGGTGGCAACCAGCACCACCACCACCACGGGGGTTTCAAAGGCCACGCCGAACGCGAGAAACATGCCGACGACGAAATTGAAATAGTTCTCGATGTCCGGCGCAACGGTGATGCTGGCCGGCGCCAGCTTGGCGATGCCGGCAAAAACAAACTTGAACACGATGAAGTAGCAGAACGCCATGCCGGCGTAAAACAGCACAGTGCTGGTGGCGATAAGCGGAACGACAAAGCGTTTTTCATGCTGGTACAGGCCGGGCGCGATAAATGCCCAGGCCTGGTAAAGAATGAAGGGCAATACGATCAGGAAAGCAACCAGCAAGGCGGTCTTCAGCGGGATGAAGGCCGGGGAAACGATACCGGTGGCGATCATCTTCGACCCTTGCGGTAGCGACTTCATCATCGGACCGGCAAGCAGGTCGTAGAGTTCGGGCGCGTAAAAGGCCAAGGGCACCAGCACAATGACGAGCGCCATGGCGCTGCGCACCAGCCGCGTCCGCAGCTCGATAAGATGCGAGACAAAAGTGTCCTGCACGCCCTCGGATGCGGAATCGCTCATTGCGGCTGTTGCTGTCCGGCGCTGCCGACGGGCTTGCGAACCGGCTCGATACCGAAATCGAACATGCCCTGCCCGACCTCGGTCGTCGTACTGGCCGGGGCGGCGGCAACTTTGCCGGCAGGCGGCGGCGCGATCGCCGCGGCGGTGCCGGCTACCGGTTCGGCATGATCGATTGCCGCGGCAGGCGACGCTGTCGCGGTAGCCGCTGGTGGCGTTGCCAATGCGTTCTCGGCATCGACCTGCAGGGCCTTGGCCTCAGTTTCCAACGACTTGGCCTCGCTTTCCAGCGAGTTCGCGTGCTGCTGTATGGATTGTTCGAAGGAGCGCGCGGCGTCCTGCACATCCTGCTTCAGTTTGGACAGCTCGGAGGCTTCCATTTCGCGCGAAATGTCGGCCTTGACCGTGTTCACATAGCGCTGCAGGCGGCCGAACAGATGGCCGGCGGTGCGCGCCACTTTGGGCAGCCGCTCGGGGCCGAGCACCACCAGGGCGACGGCGCCGATCACGGCGAGTTCGGTAAAGCTGATATCTAGCATGGCGACTGCGTCAGAATCGAACGGGGGGCGGGCACAAACAAGCAACCGGCGAGCCGGCGGCGATGTTGCCCGTCGGGATATTTCTCGATGCCCTAAGACTTCTGTTTGTCCTTGACCTCGCCGTCGATGGTCGCGCCGGTCTTGTCAGCGGCGAGCTGCTCGGGCTTCTTGTCGCCTTCACCCTCGCCCTTCATGCCTTCCTTGAAACCCTTGACCGCGCCGCCCAGGTCGCTGCCGATGTTTTTCAGCTTTTTGGTGCCGAATACCAGCAACACGATGACCAACACGATAAGCCAATGCCAGATGCTGAAGCTGCCCATAACCATCTCCTGTTAAAAATGAGGTGCGACGTCAAGCGGTGTGTTCACGCCCATCGCACCGGCCGGTATGCAAACACGCTGCCGGCAACCGGTTCCGGACGGTGGGCAGCGCGTAGGATGCGCCGGGCCAGCCTGGATACCGACGCAAACGGTGTTGGCGGCTAATCCGCCCCCGACAGGACCCGCAACGGGGCGCCACCGGGGCGGTTGCCGAACACATGGATATGCAAATGATACACGTCTTGCCCGCCCAATTTGCCAGTATTGATGGCGGTACGGAATCCATCACCCAAGCCCTGCTCCTTTGCCAGGACCGGCACCAGGGCCAGCATTTTCCCCAACAGCGTGGTGTCCTCAGGGGACACATGCGCCAGGGTGGGGATGAATTTTTTCGGGATGATGAGGAAATGCACTTCGGCCATCGGCTTGATGTCGTGAAACGCCAGGAAGTCATCGTCCTCGTAAACCTTCTTGCAGGGAATTTCACCGCGCAGGATTTTGCCGAAGATGGTGTTGTTATTGTCGTTGTGATTGCTCATGGATTCTTCCGTGCGTTTTTTTCCTCGATGCCCGATGTGCCTTCGCGGCGCTCCAGCTCGGCGACAACATCCGCCAGCGGGATATTTTGCTGAGCAAGCATCACCAGGGTGTGAAACAGCAGATCGGCGGTCTCGTAGACGATCGCTTCGCGCGCGCCCGACTTGGCGGCGATGATGGTTTCGGTCGCTTCCTCGCCGATTTTTTTCAGGATGGCGTCCAGCCCTTTGGCATTGAGCCTGGCGACATAGGAGGATTCCGGCGAGGCGGATTTCCGGGCGGCGATGGTCGCTTCCAGGCGCCGCAGGCTGTCCGTGAGATTCGTGAGCTTGGTGTTCATCAATCGTCAACCTTGAAATTCGCGCTCGAGGTCAGCACCGGCATGGTCACGGTCCAGCTGCCGTCCTCGAGCAGATTGAAAAAGCAGTTGGCACGACCGGTGTGACAGGCGATACCACCGACTTGTTCCACCTTCAGGAGCAGGGTGTCGCCGTCGCAATCGAGACGCAGTTCGCGCACATGCTGGATATGGCCGGAGGATTCGCCTTTTTTCCACAGCGCCTGGCGCGAGCGCGACCAGTAATGCGCATCGCCGGTGGCGAGCGTCAGCGCCAGCGATTCGCGGCTCATCCAGGCCATCATCAGTACGTCCTTGCTGGTGGCGTCCTGGGCGATGGCGGCCACCAGGCCGTGTTCGTTCCATTTGACGGCATCCAGCCACATCGTTTCGAGCGGATTGGCCATCACATTCTCACTTCGATGCCGCGCGCCGCCATATGCTGCTTGGCGGCCTTGACGGAAAATTCGCCGAAATGAAAAATCGATGCCGCCAGCACCGCATCCGCCTTGCCTTCAATGACGCCGTCAGCGAGATGGTCGAGCGCACCGACGCCGCCCGAGGCGATCACCGGGATGCTGACAGCTTCAGCCACCGCACGCGTCAGTGCCAGGTCGAAACCCGATTTGGTGCCGTCGCGATCCATGCTGGTCAGCAGGATTTCGCCGGCGCCCAGTTCGTTCATTTTTCGCGCCCACTCGACCGCGTCCAGCCCGGTGGCCTTGCGTCCGCCGTGGGTGAACACTTCCCAGCCCAGGCCGTTTTCCCGCCGGCGCGCGTCGATCGCCACCACGATCGCCTGTGAGCCGAATTTGTCGGCCGCGTCTTTTACGAGCTGCGGATTGGTGACGGCCGAGGTGTTGATGCTGATCTTGTCGGCGCCGGCATTGAGCAGGCGCCGCACATCGGCCACTTCGCGCACGCCGCCGCCGACGGTGAGCGGAATGAATACCTGCTCGGCGACGCGTTCGATGATGCCGAGGATCAGGCCGCGCTGGTCGGAACTGGCGGTGATGTCGAGGAAGGTAATTTCATCGGCGCCCTCGTCATTGTATTTTTTGGCGATTTCGACCGGGTCGCCGGCGTCGCGCAGGTTGACGAAATTGACGCCCTTGACCACGCGGCCGGCGTTGACGTCCAGACAGGGGATGATGCGTTTTGCCAGCATGGTGTTCTCGGTAAAGCGGATGCAGGATATACGGCGCGCGAGGTGAATGTCGCCAATGGGCGTGGCCTATTCCTCGGTCGCGTGGGCGATTTCGCAGGCCTTCCGGAAATCGAGCTTGCCCTCGTAAATCGCACGGCCGGTAATGGCGCCCATGATGCCCTCGGATTCCACCGCCATCAGGCGCTTGACGTCGTCGAGGTCATTGAGGCCGCCGCTGGCGATCACCGGAATGGTCAGCGCCTGCGCCAGCTTCACGGTGGCGTCGATGTTCACGCCGGTCAGCATGCCGTCGCGGCCGATGTCGGTGTAGAGCACGGCTTCGACGCCGTAATCCTGGAAGCGCATCGCCAGATCGACCACATCATGTCCGGTCAGCTTGGACCAGCCATCGGTGGCCACTTTGCCGTCCTTGGCGTCGAGGGCGACGATGATATGGCCGGGGAACGCGTCGCAGGCCTCGTGCAGGAAGCCCGACAATTTGACCGCCGCGGTGCCGATCACGATGTAGCTGATGCCGTCATCCAGATAACGCTCGATGGTTTCGAGGTCGCGGATGCCGCCGCCCAGCTGGATGGGAATGTCTGCGCCGACGGCGGTGATGATCTCTTTCACCACGTTTTCGTTGCGCGGCTTGCCGGCGAAGGCGCCGTTGAGATCGACCACGTGCAGCCGCCGCGCGCCCATCTCCAGCCACTTGGCCGCGGTTTCGCCCGCATTGTCGGAAAACACCGTGGCCGATTTCATTTCACCTTGCTGCAGGCGAACGCACTGGCCGTCTTTGATATCGATTGCCGGAATGATCAACATCGTGGTGTGGGATTGGATGGTGGGGAAGAGGGTGGCGCGCGGGGCGCTGGTTTGGCTGAAGTTATGGATTCCAGTGAAGGAAATTCTTATAAAGCGTCAAACCGGCGTGGTGACTTTTTTCGGGATGGAATTGGGTTGCGAAAATATTATCGCGTGCGATGGCGGCCGTAAAGCGCTGGCTATAGTCTGCCACCGCTGTAGTAACTTTGGGGTCAGTAGGTGCACAGAAGTAACTATGCACGAAATAATACCGTTCGCCGGAAGAAATTTCTGCCCATAGCGGATGCGCCGTGGTTTGGATCACTTCATTCCAGCCCATATGCGGCACTTTCAGCGTGCGATCGGCAGGGCGGAAGCGTTCTACCGTGCCGGCAAAAACCCCCAATCCGGGCGTGTCGCCTTCCTCGGAATGCTCGAACAGCATCTGCATGCCGACGCAGACGCCGAAGAAGGGTTTGGCGGCCGCCGCTTCGCGCACCGGCGCCTCGAGTCCGCTGTCGCGCAGGTAGCGCATGCAATCCGGCATCGCGCCTTGCCCGGGAAACACCACGCGGTCCGCGTTGCGCACATCCTGCGGCGCGCTGGAAATCGCGACGCTGAACGGCAGGCCGTGTTCGCGCACCACGAACTCGAAGGCTTTGGCCACCGAGCGCAGATTGCCCATTCCGTAATCGATGACGACGAGTTTTTGCATGGATATTATCGGCAGTGCCTTGATGCGCAGGAACGAAAAGCCCGCGCGCAAAATAACCAAACTCCTTTATTGGCGCGGGTTTTGAGGCAAAAATGCCTGGAGAGCCGCGCCAATACTGGACTTCTGTTTTCCGTTCCTGAAGGCGCCTACAGCGAACCCTTGGTGGAGGGCAGAATGCCCGCCGCCCGTGCGTCGATTTCGCAGGCCATGCGCAGGGCGCGGCCGAAGGCCTTGAACACGGTCTCGGCCTGGTGATGCGAATTGACGCCGCGAATATTGTCGATATGCAGGGTGCAGAGCGCGTGATTGACGAAGCCCTGGAAAAATTCGATGAACAGATCGACGTCGAGATCGCCGACGCGGGCGCGCGTGAAGTTGACGTGATACGACAGTCCTGGCCGGCCGGAGAGGTCGATCACCACTCGCGACAGCGCCTCATCCAGCGGCACATAGGCATGGCCGTAGCGGCGAATGCCGACTTTGTCGCCGACCGCCTTCGCAATCGCCTGGCCGAGGGTGATGCCGATGTCTTCGACGGTGTGATGCGCATCGATATGCAAATCGCCCGCTGCCTTCAGCTCGATATCGATCATGCCGTGGCGCGCGATCTGGTCGATCATGTGATCGAGAAAGGGAATGCCGGAATCAAGCTTCGATTCGCCCTTGCCGTCGAGATTGACGGTGGCGGTGATCTGCGTTTCGCGGGTGTTGCGGGTGATGGTGGCGGTTCTCATTTGCTTCGTTGCGGATCAGGGGGATTCGGTGAGTGCGGCAATCAGCGCGTCGTTTTCCAACGGCGAACCCACGGTCAGGCGCAGGGTATTGGCCATCAGCGCATGCGACTTGCCGGTGTTCTTGACGAGGATTTTACGCGAGAGCAGGGTCTTGAAGGTTTTATCCGCGTCGGGCGCGCGAATCAGTACGAAATTCGCCTCGGACGGAAAGCGCTTGATGCCGGCAATCTTGTCGAGCGCGACATCGAGGCGAGTGCGCTCGGCCCTGAGGATTTCTGCTTGCTGCAGCAGCGCATCGTAGTGCCGCATCGCGAAGGTGGCGGCGGCCTGCGTCAGCACATTGATGTTGTAGGGCAGGCGCAATTTGTCGAATTCTTCCAGCCATGCACGGCGGCCGATCAACATGCCGAGGCGCGCACCGGCCAGGCCCAGCTTGGAGACGGTGCGCATCAACACCGCATTCGGGTACTGCGCAATATCATGCAGGAACGATTCGCGCGAAAACGCGAAGTAGGCTTCGTCGATCACCACTAGGCCGCCGTGTTTTTGGCAGGCTTGGATGATGCGATGAATTGAATTGCGCTCAAACAAATTGCCGGTCGGATTGTTGGGATAGGCGATGAAGGTCAGCGCGGGGCATTTGCTGTCGATGGCGGCGAGCATCGCCTCGGCATCGATCGAGAAATCGGCCTTCAAGGGAACGCCGATGTATTCCAACCCGCAGAAGGTCGCGATCATTTTGAACATCACGAAGGCCGGCTCCACCGACAGCAGCGCAGCGCCCGGCTTGGCGCAGGCCATGGCGATGATCTGGATGATTTCATCCGAGCCATTGCCGAGCAGGATGTCGAGATCCGGCGCAATGTTCATCGCGCCGCGGATCGCGTCTTTCAGTTCATCAGCCGCCGCGCTGGGATAGCGGTTCAGTGCGGCTTTCGACAGCGCCTCGGCCAGTCCGGCGCGCAACGCTTCCGGAAATGAAAACGGATTCTCCATCGCGTCGAGCTTGATCACGCCTGCCGCCGGCTGCACATGGTAGGCCGATAACTGCGCGATCTCGCTGCGAATGATCTTGGGCGCGGTCATCAGTGCATCATTTCAAACGGAAGTCGGCCGATTGCGCATGTGCTTCCAACCCTTCGGCGCGCGCCAGGGTGGCGGCGACCTTGCCCAGGGTTTGCGCGCCGGCCTGCGACACCTTGATGATCGAGGAGCGTTTCTGGAAATCGTAAACGCCCAGCGGCGAGGAGAAGCGCGCGGTGCGCGAAGTCGGCAACACATGGTTCGGCCCGGCGCAGTAATCGCCCAGCGATTCCGAGGAAAAGATACCCATGAAAATCGCCCCGGCATGATGGATTTTCGGCAACAGCGCATCGGGATCGGCCATCGACAACTCGAGATGTTCCGGCGCGATGCGGTTCGAGATGGCGCAGGCCTCCTCGAGATCGCGCACCAGGATCAGCGCGCCGCGATTACCGAGCGAGGCGCGAATGATGTCGGCGCGCGGCATGGTCGCCAGCAGTTTTTCCATGCTGGCGGCGACGCGGGCGATAAAGGCCGCATCCGGGCAGAGCAGAATGGCCTGGGCGATTTCATCATGCTCGGCCTGGCTGAACAGGTCCATCGCCACCCAGTCCGGATCGGTCTTGCCATCGGCGATCACCAGGATTTCCGAGGGGCCGGCCACCATATCGATGCCAACCTGGCCGAATACAAAACGCTTGGCGGCGGCCACATAGGCATTGCCGGGCCCGACGATTTTATCGACCGCGGGAATGGTGGCGGTGCCGAAGGCCAGGGCGCCGACGGCCTGCGCGCCGCCGATGCGGAACACGCGACCCACCCCGGCCAGGGCGGCGGCGGCCAACACCGTTTCATTCGTCACCCCATCCGGTGTCGGCGTGACCATGATCAGCTCCTTCACGCCGGCCACCTTGGCGGCGATGGCATTCATCAATACCGAGGAGGGATAGGCCGCTTTGCCGCCGGGCACATAGAGGCCGGCGCGATCGAGCGGCGTGATCTGCTGACCGAGCACGGTGCCGTCGGCTTCGGTGTATTGCCATGAGGGCTGGATCTGCCGCTGGTGATAACTGCGGATGCGTTCGGCGGCGGTTTCGAGTGCGGCGCGCACAGCGGCGGGCAGGTTGCTGAGCGCCGCCTTCAATGCGAGGGGATCGACTTCGAGCGCGGCGGCCGATGCCGGTGTCCAGCGGTCAAAGCGTTTGGTGCAATCCAGTACTGCCGAATCGCCCTCGGTCTTCACGGTCTCGAGGATGGCGCGCACCAGCATTTCCACCTTGGGGTCCTGCGCCGACTCGAAGGCCAGCAACTGCGCGAGTCCGCCCTCGAAAGTGGCGCTGCGCGAATCGAGTTGTCGGATGTTCAGCATGGCATTGGAAATTGTAGATCTGGCATTGGCGCGGTGTTTGAAGCAAAAATGCCTCGAAATCCGCGCCAGTGCTGGAGTTTCAAATTACGAAATAATGGCGCGCTCGAAAGCCTCAATCATCGGCTGAATCGCCCCGCGCTTCAACTTGAGCGCAGCGCGGTTCACAATCAGGCGGCTGGAGATCGGCAGGATTTCTTCCACCGCGATCAGGTGATTGGCCTTGAGCGTGTTGCCGGTCGAGACCAGATCGACGATGGCATCGGCCAGTCCCGTCAGCGGCGCCAGCTCCATCGAGCCATACAGCTTGATGAGGTTGACGTGCATGCCCTTCTTGGCGAAATGCTCGCGCGCGGTCTGCACGTATTTGGTGGCGACGTTCAGTCTCGCGCCGCGTTTCACCGCCGCGGCATAGTCGAAGTCCTCGCGGGTGGCGACCATCATGCGGCATTTGCCGATGTTCAGATCCAGCGGCGCATACAGCCCCTGGTTGCTGCCGGCCTCATGCTCGAGCAGCACGTCCTTGCCGGCCACGCCCAGATCGGCGGCGCCGTATTGCACATAGGTCGGCACATCGGAGGCGCGCACGATGACCAGTTTCACCTCGGCGCGATTGGTGTCGAGGATCAGCTTGCGCGATTTCTCCGGGTCGTCCTGCGGCACGATGCCGGCGGCGGCCAGCAGGGGCAGGGTCTCGTCGAAAATGCGGCCTTTCGACAGCGCGATGGTGATGCGATTGCCGGTTTCACCCATCATGCGACCCGCTCGATTTGCGCGCCCAGCCCGGTGAGTTTTTTCTCGATGTGATCGTAGCCGCGGTCGAGATGGTAAATGCGGTCGATCACGGTTTCGCCCTCGGCAACCAGCCCGGCGATGACCAGGCAGGCGGAGGCGCGCAGATCGGTCGCCATCACCGTCGCCCCGGCGAGGCGTTCCACGCCGTGCACGATGGCGGTATTGCCCTCGATATCGATCCTGGCGCCCAGCCGCACCAGTTCCTGCACATGCATGAAGCGGTTTTCGAAAATGGTTTCGGTGACCACGCCGGTGCCGCTGGCCACGCAGTTGAGCGCGATCAGCTGCGCCTGCATATCGGTCGGAAAGGCCGGGTAGGGCGCGGTGCGGATATTGATGGCATGCGGCCGTTCGCGGCGCGCCACGATAATTTCGGATTCGGTGGTGCTGATGGCGACACCGGCTTCGCGCAGTTTCTCGATCACCGCGTCCAGCGAATGCGGCTGCGTGGCGGTGAGGCGCACTTCGCCGCCGGCAGCGGCGACGGCGGCGAGGAACGTCCCGGTCTCGATGCGGTCCGGCATCACGCGGTAATCGGCGCCATGCAGCCGCGCAACGCCTTCAATCGTGATCACGTCGGATCCATGACCGCGAATTTGCGCGCCCATCGCGATCAGGCACTCGGCCAGGTCGACCACTTCCGGCTCGCGCGCGGCGTTTTCCAGCACCGTCGCGCCCTCGGCGAGGCAGGCCGCCATCATCAGGTTCTCGGTGCCGGTGACGGTCACCGTGTCCATGAAAATGCGCGCGCCCTTCAATTTTTTCGCGGTGGCGTGGATATAGCCGGCCTCGATGTTGATCGTGGCGCCCATCGCTTCCAGCCCCTTGATATGCAGGTCCACCGGGCGCGCGCCGATCGCGCAACCGCCCGGCAGCGAGACGCGGGCTTCGCCGAAGCGCGCGACCAGCGGACCCAGCACCAGAATCGAGGCGCGCATGGTCTTGACCATATCGTAGGAGGCGACCAGCTCGCTGACCCTGTCGGCCTGCAGGGTGACGGTTTCCCGCGCACCTTCCCCGCCGCGTGTGGCGGCCACGCCCATCTGCCCGAGCAGCTTCAGCATGGTGTCGATATCGTTCAGATGCGGCACATTGCCCAGCACCAGCGGCTCGGCCGTCAACAGCGCGGCCGCGAGGATGGGCAGCGCGGCATTCTTGGCGCCGGAAATGCGGACATCACCGTATAGCGGTGTGCCGCCCCGGATTTTCAGTTTTTGCATGGGGACGGAGTTTTATCGAACGGGATGCGACGACCATTCGGCCGGTGTCAGGGTCTTCATCGACAGCGCATGGATTTCCTCGCGCATGCGTTCGCCCAGCGCGCCGTAGACGATCTGGTGGCGCTGGACGCGCGATTTGCCTTCAAAGGCGCCGCTGACGATGACCGCATTGAAGTGGGCGCCATCGCCATCGACCGCCAGATGTTGGCAGTCGAGCTTGTCGCGAAGATAACCTTCAATTTGCTGGGGCGTGACCACGGAAAGCCTTATTGGCGAAGTTTGTACCCGGATTTTAACAGGGACAGGGTGACCGCCGAAAGGCAAAAGAATGCGCCTGCGGTGACGGCCAGGGACAGCCACACCGAGACATCGCCATGGCCGAAGAAGCCGTAGCGGAAGCCGTCGATCATGTAGAAGAAGGGGTTGAAGTGCGACAGCGCCTGCCAGAAGCCCGGCAGGGAGTGGATCGAATAGAACACGCCGGACAGGAAGGTGAGCGGCATGATAATGAAGTTCTGGAACGTGGCCAACTGGTCGAACTTGTCGGCCCACAGTCCGGCGATGATGCCCAGCACCGCCAGCAGGGCGCTGCCGAGCACGGCGAAAACCAGAACCCAGAGCAGGTTGTAGACCGGCACATGGGCCATCAGCAGGCCGAGCACGAACACGCCGAGGCCTACCGCCATCGCGCGAATGACGGCGGCAATCACATAGGCGCCGAAAAAGTTCCAGTGGCTCAGGGGCGGCAACAGGATGAACAGGATATTGCCGGTGATCTTGGACTGGATCAGCGAGGACGAGGTATTGGCGAAACCGTTTTGCAGCATCGACATCATGGCGAGGCCGGGAATCAGGAACTGCTCGTAGCTGACGCCGGGGAAGGCGGCATTGCTGCCGGCCATCACATGCGCGAAGATCAGCAGGTACAGCAGCGCGGTCAGCACCGGCGCGGCCACCGTCTGGAAAGCGACTTTCCAGAAGCGCAGGACTTCCTTCAGCAGCAGCGTCTTGAAGCCGGTCATTCCCCCGCTCCCTGGTGCATGATCTTGACGAACACTTCTTCCAGCTCGGGTTCGGTGACTTCCATATTGGTGATGGTGGCGCCCGCGGTGCGCAAATGCGCGAGCACCGTTTCGACTTCGCTGTAATCATGGATCGAAAAATGGTGCCAGGCCCCGTCCTGGGAGGCGCGTTGCGGCAGCAGGGCGGCCGGCAGCTCGCAGCCGAGCTTTACCCGCAATACGCGCTCGGAAAAAGCGTTCAGCAGATGTTCGGTGGTGTCCATGGCGACGACGCGGCCCTGCTTCAGCATCGCAATGCGGGTGCACAGCTGCTGCGCCTCTTCCAGGTAATGCGTGGTCAGCAGGACGGTGTGGCCCCGGGCATTCAATTCGCGAATGAAGCTCCACAAGGTCTGGCGCAGCTCCACATCGACGCCCGCGGTCGGTTCATCCAGCACGATCACCGGCGGGCGGTGCACCAGCGCCTGCGCGACCAGTACGCGCCGCTTCATGCCGCCGGACAGCTGACGCATATTCTGGTCGGCCTTGTCGGTGAGCGAGAGTTTGGACAGCAGCTCATCGATCCAGGCGTCGAGTTCGCGCGAACGCGCGATGCCGAAATAGCCCGCCTGGAAGCGCAGCGTTTCGCGGACGGAAAAAAACGGGTCGAACACGATTTCCTGCGGCACGATGCCCAGGGCGCGACGAGACGCCTGGTAATCCTTCGCCACATCATGGCCCATCACGCTGAGCGAGCCGGCGCTGGGGCGGGTCAGGCCGGCGAGAGCCGAAATCAGGGTGGTCTTACCGGCGCCGTTGGGGCCCAGCAGCGCAAAAAATTCGCCCTCTTCCACGCGCAGCGACACCCCGGCCAGCGCCGCGAAAGAGCCATAGCGTTTCTCGACGTCCTGAACGTCGACTGCGATTGTCATGGATGGGTTGGTCCGCTAGCCGGCGGACGCGGTCTTCTGTTTTTGAAGCGGACAATGGATCATATCGTCCACGCCGTACAGCTCGGCAAGCGCCTTGAGGTTGACGGGCAGATGCGCGTATTGCAGCGCCTTGCCCAGGCGCAGCGCCTCGCGGCGCCAATGAAGCAGCAGCGAGACGGCCGAGGAATCAATGTCGGTAACCTCACCGAAATCGATCGCCAGACACGCCGGCAACTGCGGCTGCGAGGCGTAAGCGGCGGTTTCGGCAAGGATGCGCGGCATATTGGCGAGATTCAGTGCGCCGGCAATTTTCAAAGTCTCGCCGATGACGGTGCTTGCAGGGCTGGTATCCACGGATAGGGCCTATTTCCTGGCGGCGTTCTTGCTGTTGCGCTCGCTTAGCGACTTGATCAGGGCATCAATACCTTTTTCCTTGATCTCGGTATTGAACGAACTGCGGTAGTTGGTGACGAGAGACACGCCGTCGATGAGCACGTCATATACTTTCCAGCCGCCGGACGTTTTTTCCATGCTGTAGTCGATCGGGATCGGCTGTCCGCCCGGCTGCACAATCAGGGTCTTGACCACGACTTCCGTATCCGCCGGCGCCATTTTCAGCGCCTTGACGTCGATCGTCTGATTGCGATACTGGGTCAGCGAGGTCGAATAGGTGCGCACCAGCAAGGTTCTGAATTGTTCGGTCAGCGCGGCCTTTTGCGCATCGCTGGCGTCGCGCCAATTGCGACCAACGGCAAGCTGGGTCATGTGCGGAAAGTTGAAATAGGGCAGCACCTTGTCTTCGGCGAGTTTTTCGATTTTTTTCTGGTCGCCCGACTGCAGATCCTTGTCGGACTTGATGGCGGCCAGGATTTCGGTCGTGTTCTTGCGCACCAATTCGTCGGGAGCAACATCCTGGGCGAACGCAGCGGCGCCGAGGAAGGCGGCTGTGGCGGCAATAAGGGACTTCAAAAACAGCTTGCGGGTAAACATGGCGTAATGACTTTCAGTATGAAGGGATGCAACGAAATCGCTTAACGGGGGCGGACTGCATATCGTTTACATCAATTAATGTTAGCAATTACTTCTTTTCCGTGCCTTCTGTCGCCTTGCTGAACATGAATTGGCTGATAAGGCGCTCAAGAACCACGGCCGATTGCGTCAATTTGATCGTATCGCCGTTCGCAAGTTTCTTGTCATCCGCGCCCGCATCGAGACCGATATACACCTCTCCCAGCAGGCCGGAAGTGAGAATCGATGCGCTGGTATCTTTGGGAAAACCGAAGCGATTGTCCATGGTCATGGAGACAATCGCCTGGAATTTCTCGTTATCGAACTTGATATCGGTGACCCGGCCCACCAGGACGCCGGCACTTTTGACCGGTGCCTTGGACTTGAGTCCGCCGATATTTTCGAAATGCGCGGAGACGGTATAGGTCTCGTTGACGTGGTCGGCGCCGAGATTGCCGACGCGCAGGGCCAGAATCAGCAGCGCAGCAAAGCCCAGCAGGATGAAGAGGCCGACCCAGAGGTCGATGGTTTTGCGATCCATAAATGAATTTCCGTTAAAGGTGGGGTGATCAGGCGGCGCGCAACATGAAGGCGGTCAGAACCAGGTCAAGCGCCAGTACGGTCAGCGCCGAGGTCACCACGGTGCGCGTGGTGGCCGCCGAGACGCCTTCGGCGGTGGGCTCTGCATCAAATCCTTCGAAGGTGGCAATGATTGAAATGGCGATGCCGAATACCACCGATTTCACGATGCCGTTGAGAATATCGTAGCGGAAATCGACGGCCGCCTGCATATTGCCCCAGAACACCCCCGAATCAATGCCGACCAAGGCGACCGCCACAATATAGCCGCCGAAAATGCCCGTGGTCGAAAACAGCGCGGCCAGCAGCGGCATCGACACGGTGCCGGCCCAGAAGCGGGGGGCGACCACGCGCGCGACCGGATCCACCGCCATCATATCCATGGCCTTGAGCTGCTCGGTAGCCTTCATCAGACCGATTTCTGCCGTGATGGCCGACCCGGCCCGGCTCGCAAACAGCAGTGCAGCGACGACCGGGCCCAGCTCGCGTACCAGCGATAGCGCGACCAGCACTCCCATGGTTTCTTCAGCGCCATATTTCTGCAATGTTTCAAAGCCTTGCAGGCCCAGCACCATGCCGACAAACAGCCCGGACACCATGATGATCACCAGCGACATCACGCCGGAAAAATAAATTTCGCGCACAGTCAGGCGAAGGCGCCGGAAACTCATTCCGGATTGCAGCAGTACCAGCCAGAAGAAGCGCGCCATCGCACCGCCGCGCCAGACGGTGTTGATGCTGCGCGCGCCTAAGTTTCGGATTGCCTGGAGCATGGTGGTCGTTTATTGAATTTGGAAAATGCGGTTGGCCATCAGGAAGCGGCTTTGGCCGACGCCAGGCCGAGGTCGTCCAGATAGCTCGCCGCGGGATAATGAAACGGCACCGGACCGTCCATTTCGGCGTGGACAAACTGTTTGACGTATGGTTCGGTCGACGCCCGGATTTCGCCCGGGGTTCCTTGACCAACGATACGACCTTCAGAGATGAAATAAAGGTAATCCACGATCTGCAGGGATTCGATCACATCATGCGTGACAATGATCGACGTGCTGCCGAGAGCGTCGTTGAGACGCCGGATCGTCTGTCCTACCACCGCCAGCGAGATGGGGTCCAAGCCTGCGAACGGTTCATCGTACATGATCAGCATGGGATCCAGTGCGACCGCGCGCGCCAGCGCCACGCGCCGCGCCATGCCGCCCGACAGTTCGGAGGGCATCAATTGGGAGGTGCCGCGCAGGCCGACGGTGTTGAGTTTCATCAGCACCAGATCGCGAATCATGTCTTCCGGCAAGTCAGTGTGTTCGCGCAACTGGAAGGCGATATTGTCATACACGTTCATGTCGGTGAACAGGGCGCCGAACTGGAATAGCATGCCCATCTTGCGACGCATGGCATACAGGCCGTCGCGATCCAGCGTCGCCAAATCCTGGTTGTCGATCTTGACCGTTCCCCGGGATGCCTTGAGCTGGCCGCCGATCAAACGCAGCAGGGTGGTTTTGCCGCCGCCGGATCCGCCCATGATGGCGACCACTTTGCCCTTGGGCACCGACAAGCTGATGTCCTGCAGGATGGCGCGCTTGCCATAGGCAAAATCGGCGTTGGCGATTTCAACGAGCGCAGGCGAGGAGGTGGAAGACAAGGAGGGGTCCGTTTTTTGTTTGGATAAGATGTGTCTGAACTTATTCTAGCATCGGTTCGACGCCACATTTTGTCCGCGCCACAGGCTTCCGGCCCAATTGGCTGCCGACACTGGGCAGCGGTCCGCGTTAATTGATCGTGAAAGCTATGAATCGCTGCCGAACTGCCTATAATCGGGACGTAATTTCAAGTCCCCAGTAATCACGTTATAAAAAACCGCTGTCGGATGCAGGATCGAGCGCACTTGCCGTATTTCTAAAGACTGAACGAGTGGCCTCCCAACCCCAATTGCTGATTGTTGACGACGATCCCCTGATCGGGGAGAGTCTGTCGTTCGTGCTCGAAGCGGATTTTGACGTGCGTGTTTGCGAATCCCGGCTGGAAGCGATGACGTTGTTGAAGGGCGGTGCGTTTGCGCCTGTTCTGGCGCTCATCGATCTGGGCCTGCCGCCGATGCCGGATACGCCCATCGAAGGTTTCAAACTGGTCGGTGACCTGCTGGCGTTTTCGCCTGACATACGTATCCTGGTGCTGTCCGGGCAGAATGAACAATCCAATGCTCGCCGCGCCCGCGCCCTCGGGGCGCTGGATCTGGTTCCCAAGCCTTGCGAGCCCTCGCACCTCAAGCGCCTGCTGCTGTCCGCCCTCAGGGGTCGCGATGCCGACCCTGGCGGCTTCACTGTCGATGCGGCCCATGGCATCATCGGCGACAGTCCGCCGATGCGCAACCTGAAAAGCCAGATCGACCTTTATGCCTCATCCGCCTTTCCGGCGCTGATCGAGGGCGAGTCGGGCAGCGGCAAGGAGCGGGTCGCCGCCGCGCTTCATTACCTGAGCCGCCGCGCGAATCTGCCGTTCCTGGCCCTGAACTGCGCGGCAATCTCGGCCAATCTGGTCGAACCCACGTTGTTTGGTTATGCGAAGGGCGCATTTACCGGCGCAGTCGGCGCCAAGTCGGGCTATTTTGAAGATGCGGGCGAAGGTACCCTCTTTCTTGACGAAATCGGTGAGCTTCCGCTCGAATTGCAACCCAAGCTGTTGCGCGTCCTCGAGAACGGCGAATTCCAGCGGGTCGGCGAAACACAAGCGCGGCAGTCGCATGCGCGCATCATCGCGGCCACCAACCGCGACCTGAAGGCCGAAGTCAAGGCCGGGCGGTTCCGCGGCGACCTCTATCACCGGCTGTCGGTATTTTCGATTCTGGTGCCGCCGTTACGCGACCTCGGCGAGGATAAACTGAAGCTGCTGGAACATTACCGTGTCCATTACGCTGCCAAATATGCGTCCGGTCATGGTGGTGCGTCGGCCGCGCCGTCATTTACGCTGTCCGCGGATGCGCGCGACGACTGGCTTGCCTATCGATTCCCGGGCAATGTGCGCGAACTCAAAAACATCGTCATTCGCCTGACCGCGAAACACGCTGGATACCAGGTCAGCAAGAGCGAGTTGCAGGCCGAGTTTGAGACTTCCGAAGAAAAACGGCCCGCCAATGGCGACAGCAATGGACGTGCCGGCGATCCGCGCGCGGAAATCGAGAAGAGCATTGCCTTCAGCCTGGACGCAAAATTGAAAGAGGTGGAACTGCAATATATCGACGCGGCCCTGGCGCTATGCCAGGGCAATATGTCGCAGGCGGCGCGCATGCTGGGGGTGTCCAGGTCGACGCTTTACAGCCGCCTCGAGGCGCTGCGCCCCGACATGAAGAAGGCGGAGTGAGGCCGGTGCTAAACTCATTGCGTCGGACAAGCAGCCATTTAATTCACGGATACCCCGAGATATTCAAGGCCCTGACATCATGACGATGTATCTGGAACACTTCGGCCTGACCGAGGCGCCATTCAAAATCACGCCGCATACCGAGTTTTTCTTTGCGGGCGCAAATCGCGGTGAAACCCTGGAGGCATTGATTTATGCCATCACCAGCGGCGAAGGCATGGTCAAGGTTACCGGTGAGGTCGGCGCCGGCAAGACCATGTTGTGCCGGGTGCTGATGGAGCGCTTGCCGGATACGGTTGAAACGATTTACCTGGCGGTGCCTTCACTGTCGCGCGATGAAATGCTCACCGTGATTGCGGGGGATCTGGGCATCGATATCCAGGGCGGAAATACCACAAAGCTGATCCGCGCCCTGCAGGAGCGCCTGATCGAGATCCATGCGCAGGGCAAACAGGTCGTGGCCCTCATCGACGAGGCGCATGCCATGCCGCTGGAGACGCTTGAGGAGATCCGGCTGCTGTCCAATCTCGAGACCAGTCATGACAAACTGATGCAGATCGTCCTCTTCGGACAGCCGGAACTCGACCAGCATCTGACCTTGCCGCATATGCGCCAGTTGAAGGAGCGGATCACCCACAGTTTCAATCTGCTGCCTCTGCCGGCGCGCGATATCAGGGACTATCTCGATTTTCGCCTGCGCGCGGCCGGCTACAAGGGGCCCGATCTGTTCAGTACCGAGGTCCTGAAACTGATCGCGGAGGCGTCCGAAGGGCTGACCCGGCGTATCAATATTTATGCCGACAAAACCTTGCTCGCGGCCTATGCGTCCGGTACGCACACGATTACGCCGAACCATGTGCGTGCCGCCATCAGCGATACGCAAATCGTGCTGCCGCCCAGCTCGAATCCGCGCCGGCATGTGTGGTTGGCCGCAAGCGGCGGATTGCTGCTTGGCGTCTTGATCGGATTTGCCGCCGTGCGGCTTACGGTGGTGGCGCCGGTGGTTGCATCGGCGTCATCCAAACCCGCCGTGTCGCCGACGGTCGTCGGCTTGATTGCCGCCTCCACCGGCCGCGCAGGCGAAGCGTCCGCAGCTGAGGGGCGTACAGTCGGCGAGACGCCAATACTGAAACCTGATTCGTCGAGTGCCGCGGCACCAGCAGCGCCGCCGTCCGCGATTGCGTTACCGGGTGTTGTGATGACAGCCCTGCCCGCAATGGCCGCTACGCCTGTCGTTGCCGCAGGCAAGGATTGGCTGGATACGCGCATGGCTGCCGATCTCATCCGTCTGCGCGCCATGCCGGCCGGGCAATACGCCATTCAGTTGCTGACCGCGGATCCGCGCGAAAAGACGGCGATTGAAAATTTTCTGCGCACTGCGAGCCGCGAACTCAACCCGGATCGCATCATGATCTACCCCGCCGGTACGATGGACAACCCGCGTTTGAGCGTGCTTTATGGCAGCTACACGGAGCGCGCCGATGCGAACTCGGAGATTTCCCGGCTGCCATCGCGCTTGAGCATGTTTAGTCCATATGCGCGCTCCATCCAGGCGATTCGCAACGACGTTCGCGCAGGGTTCTAGGCGCACGTTATTGCACCGTATCTGGCGGCAAGCGGGAACGGCTTTTACCGCTTCCTAAAGTAAATTTCCGAAATGGAATTCAAGCCATTGCTTTTGTTGGCTAATCGCCTTATAAAGAGCTTTGGGGTATCTATCCGGGACGGATAAGGTGGACTCTTTCAACCGCGGTGCATATGCATAAAAAACAAGCGGCTCCATATAGCATTCGATTGCCTTCCTTCCTGCGCCTCGGGTATATCGCGCCGGCTCATGCAATAGCGATGGATGCGCGCAACCATTATTTGCCTGAAAAAGCCATGACCATGCCGCGGGCCGCGCTGGCGCTGGCGATTTGCGCGGGCATGGTTGCTTGCGGGACGCAGCCCGTGGCGCGAATCGATGGACATCTGGCCAACGAGGCCCGCGACCCGGCGAAAGCCGCCGCCAGTGCTCCGCCGCCAGTAAGCCAGGTGCCCTTGCCGCCCCCACCGCAGCCGCGCATCGAAGAGGTCAAATATTCGATCACGGTCAAGGATGTGCCGGTGCAGGAATTGCTGTTCGCCATCAGCCGCGATACCAAGGTCAACATCGATGTGCATGGCGGCATCGAAGGCCGTGTCACCCTGAATGCGATCGACCAGACGCTCAAGCAGATTCTTACCCGCGTCGCCAAGCAGGTGGATATGCGTTTTGAGGTGGACGGCCCCAACATCGTCGTGATGCCGGATTCTCCATATCTGAAGATTTACCGCGTCGATTACGTCAATATGCAACGCGATTCGACCGGGTCGATCGGTATCCAGACGCAGGTCGTGGGGCCGGCGGGCACCGGCACAACGGGCGCTGCGGGTGGTGGCTCCGGCCAGAACAGTACGCAGTTGCGTATCGACAATTCATCGAAGAACCGCTTCTGGGATAACCTTGAAAAGAACATCAAGGATCTTCTTCGCGAGACCGACAAGCAATTGCCGGAGGGAAGCTCGGAGACTTTCGTACAGGCACGCGGCGCGCAACAGACCGCGACGACGCAGGCTCAGCAGCGCGCGCAGCAGAGGCGCACGGCAACCGGCGCCATTACCACGCAAACGACCGGCCCCGGCGTCACCCAGGGCGAGTCGCTCAACGAATCGGTCGAGCAACGCCTTACCTTTCGCGAGGCCTCTTCGGTCATCATCAACCCCGAGACCGGTACGGTGTCGGTTCGCGCAACTTCGCGCCAGCACGAGAAAATTGCCGAATTCGTTACCCAGGTTTCGGGCGCTGCGGTGCGCCAGGTGCTGATTGAAGCCACCGTCGTCGAGGTCACCTTGAATGACGATTATCAGTCTGGAGTCGACTGGGCGGCGCTGGGCGCGGCCGCGGGCGCCGAGGGAATAGGTTTCACACAAAGCTTTCTGGCGCAGAACCTGGCGGCAGCCCCGTTTTTCAATATCAAATACCTGAACTCAAACGGCCCGGGCGGCAAACCGATTTCCAGCAATATCAAGCTGCTGGAATCCTTTGGCAGCACCAAAGTGCTGTCCAGCCCGCGTATCACCACTCTCAACAACCAGACGGCGGTGATGAAGGTGGTCGAGAACAAGGTGTATTTCACGGTCAAGGCTGAAGTCAGCGCGTTAACCAACGGCACAACTACAACCCCACTGATTTCCTATACCTCGACACCGAATGTGGTGCCGGAAGGTTTCGTGATGAATGTGACGCCGCAAATCAGTGAAGGCGACATCATCACGCTGAATGTGCGCCCCAGCATTACGCGCATCGTCAGCTTTGTTCAGGATCCCAATCCCGACCTGGCCAAGGCCGGAGTCACCAACAATGTGCCGCAGATACAGACGCGCGAATTTGAAACCGTGTTGCGCGTTCCCAGTGGACAAACGGCGGTGCTGGGCGGCCTGATGCAGGACAGCTTTTCGGCGAGCCGGGACGGCCTGCCCATCGTTTCGCGCTGGAAAATTTTCGGTGATGCTTTCAGTTACCGGAACGACTCGGGCAAGAAGACCGAACTGGTCATCTTCCTGCGTCCTATCGTGATCAAGGACGCCAGCGTCGAAACCGATTTTGCGGCCTATCGGCGTTTGCTGCCGGATAAACAGTTCTTCAAGGAGGCCGAGCCGGTCGTGCCGGGCCTGTACCCGAAAATCGATGCCCCCGCGTCGACGAGGCCGGCCCCGTGAGCCTGCTGCTGGATGCGCTCAGGCGCGCGGAAGAGGCGAAGCGCGCCAAGGGACAGGAGGGGCAGCCGAGTGGTAGTGCGAGTACGCCCAGGACCGATGCGCCCTTGGCATTTGAGGAGCTCTCTCTTGAAGATTACGGGGGGAGTCAGGCCGCCGCGTTGCCGCCCCAACCGATGGCGCCCAAAAAGCCGGTGCCGGATTTCACCAAGGATGTATCGCCCGCCCAGGCCGTTGCAGCGAGGACGTCGCCGCAGGCCCGGCCAGATGCGGCAGTCGCGTCGCCAACCACGCGACTGGTACGCCAGGATTTTTCCCTGCGTACCGACAGTCCGGCTGATGAGGTCGCGCAACGCGAAGTTGCCAAGAGCATGTTTGCGGCAAAGCAGGGAACGCAGAACGCGGATCGCTCGACGCGCGGCAAATGGCTATTGCCCCTGATTGCATTTCTGGTGGTGGGGCTGGGCGGTGCGGGCTGGTATGTGTGGAACGAAGTGACGCGTCTGTCCCGCGGTGCCTCGCCGACCCAACCGGTGCGTCCCCTGTCTATACAGACTGCGCCGCTGCCACCCACATCGCAAGGTGTCGGCCAGGTCGGCGGCAAGGTACCGGAACCCGATGTTGCGAAGCCGATCGCGCAGGCGCTCCCGCCACTGTTGCCGCCGCCCGCCAGGGAAGCGCCGCTGCCAAGGGTGGCCTTTGCCCGCCCGGGCGTCCATTCGGAACGCGCCTTCAGTGAACGCGAACTGCTGGCAAGAAGTTTGAAGGATGCAAGCAGCCATGCGCCGAAAGAGGCGCCGATCAGCCTCAGACTGTCGCAGAACATTGATGCGCCCCGTATCAACCCCGATGTGCTGGTGGCTTATACCGCCCTGACCAGGGGCGATTACCTGCAGGCCAGGCAGCGCTATGAGCAGGCGCTTCAGACGGAGCCGCTTAACCTGGATGCCCACCTCGGACTCGCCGCCGCCGCCGCGCGCATGGGCGAGAATGCGCTCGCGGCGCGGCATTATCGTCGTGCGCTTGAACTCGATCCGCGCAACGGCGCCGCGTTAGCGGGGATACTCGCGGTAAGCGCTACGGTCAACCCGCAGGCCATGGAAACCGAATTGAAGACCCTCATCGCCAAAGATCCGGATTCCGCCGCCCTGCAATTTTCCCTGGGCAATCTGTACGCCGGGGACAGGCGCTGGAGCGAGGCGCAGCAGGCCTATTTCGAGGCTTATCGCCTTGAGTCGGGAAACGCCGATTATCGGTACAACCTGGCGGTGGCGCTCGACCATCTGCAACAGGGCAAACTGGCGCTCGATTACTATCAGAAAGCGCTTGTGCAGGCCGCCAGGAGCGGTGCCCAGTTCGATGCCGCTGCCGTACAACGCCGGATTGTTGAACTCAAGACACCTTGACTGACGTGCTGCGCCAAACGAAAGGACACTGCCTGTGGCCGTCAGATGGCCCTCCGGCACGCCTTGGTACAATCTTCGATGAATTTGCTCCTTGTTCCTAACTCTGCGAGTGCGGCACCCATGAATCAGATGAACGCGCCGGTTTCGCAACTCCCGCTCGGGCAGTCATTGCTTGCGCGCGGCGTCATATCGCAGGACCAGTTGAACATCGCGCTTGTCGAGCAGCGCAAATTCAAATCACCTCTGGGCAAGATCCTGGTGCAGTTGGGGTTTGTCACCGAGGCCACGATCCGCGACACCCTGTCCGAGAGTCTCGGCCAGGTTGCCATCGATCTCTCCAACACCATCATCGACCACAACGCACTGGCGCTGGTGCCGAAGGATATTGCGCGCCGTTATCAGGTGTTGCCGGTCGATTACGACAAACAGTCCAAGAAGTTGTTGCTGGCGGTTGCCGATCCCTCGAATGTGGTGGCGCTCGATCAGATCCGGGCACTGATCAAGGACGATGTACGCATTGAGCAGGTGCTGGCGCGCGAATCCGATATCTCGATCGGGATCGAGCAACACTACGGCTTCGAGTTGTCGATCGACGGGATCCTGAACGAAATAGAGACGGGCGAGATCGACTACCAGAGCATGACCACCGATTTCGAGGAATACAGCCAGCCGGTGGTGCGCCTGGTCGATGCCCTGCTCAACGACGGTGTAAAACGCAATGCTTCCGATATCCATTTCGAGCCCGAACAGGGTTTTTTGCGCATCCGCTATCGCATCGACGGGGTGCTGCGGCAGATCCGCTCACTGCACAAGAATTACTGGAGCGCAATGGTGGTGCGGCTCAAGGTGATGAGCGGGATGAACATTGCGGAGACGCGCGCGCCGCAGGATGGGCGCATTTCCCTGTCGCTGTCCGGGCGCTCCATCGATTTCCGCGTGTCTGCACAGCCGACCACACATGGCGAGAACATCGTGCTGCGCATCCTGGATCGGCAAAAGGGCATCGTGCCGCTGGAAGATCTGAGTCTGCAGGAAGAAGAGCTGAAAATGCTGCGGCTGATGATGGCGCGTCCCGAGGGCATCATCCTGGTGACGGGGCCGACCGGCTCGGGCAAGACCACTACCCTGTATTCGATCCTGAGCCATATCAATACCGAGGGCGTCAATATCATGACGCTGGAAGATCCGGTCGAGTATCCGATGGCGATGATCCGGCAAACCTCGGTGAACGAAACCGCCAAACTCGACTTCGCCAGCGGCATTCGCTCGATGATGCGCCAGGATCCGGACATCATCCTGGTGGGCGAAATTCGCGATCAGGAAACCGCCGAGATGGCGTTTCGCGCCGCGATGACCGGACACCAGGTGTATTCGACCCTGCATACCAATTCGGCGATCGGCGCCATTTCAAGGCTGCAGGATCTGGGAGTGCTGCCGGACATCATGTCCGGCAACATCATTGGCGTGGTTGCCCAACGGCTGGTGCGGCGCCTGTGTCCGCATTGCAAGGAAGCGCACCGGCCCGAGGACAGCATGACGCGGCGTATTCTGGGCGTCGATGAAACCTGGCAGGGCGAGATTTTCCGTTCACGCGGCTGCGAACAGTGCGATAACACCGGATACCGTGGGCGTCTTGCGATCATGGAACTGTTCAAGATGGATCAGGACATCGATGAATTGATCGCACGTCGCGCGACCGGCCGCGAGATTCGCGAAGCCGCGCGCAAAACCGGCTACCGCACACTTGCCGAGGACGCAATCTCGCGGGTGCTGGCCGGACAGACGGATATCGAGGAAATCTCGCGCATTGTCGATCTGACCGACCGTGTGACGTAGGAATCGACACAGACCATGGCTTCGTTCGCATACCGCGCCATTGATACAGAGGGGGATATCCAGACCGGCAACATCGACGCCATGAATGGTGTCGACCTTGAGCTGCGTCTGCGGCGCGTAGGGCTGGACCTCATCACCTTTGAGTCGGTCAAGAAATCGGCCATGATGGGCGCCAAGCGCATCACGCGCAAGGAGCTGATTACATTCTGCTTCCATATGGATCAACTGATGCGCGCCGGTGTGCCGATCATCGATGCGCTTACCGACCTGCGCGACAGCGTGGAAAACCCCAGCTTCAAACAGATTGTCGGCGGCCTGCTGGAGGACATCGAGGGTGGGCTGACATTGTCAGCCGCCATGGTCAGTCACCCGCAGGCGTTCGATACCGTGTTCGTTGCACTGATTCGCACCGGTGAACAGACCGGCCAGCTGCCGGAAGTTTTGACGAAGCTGACCGAAAACCTGAAATGGCAGGATGAACTTTCTTCCCAAGTCAAAAAGGCCATGATGTATCCGGCCTTCGCCGGCACGGTCATTCTGGGGGTGGTATTCGCGCTGATGATATTCCTGGTGCCGCAGCTTGCCGTCACCATGAAGGCGTTGACTCCCAATCCGCCGCCGCAAACCATGGCCCTGATTGCCGTATCGGCCTGGATGAAACAGTTCTGGTACCTGGTGGTGGGTTTGCCGATCATCAGCGTCGTCACGCTTCTGGTCCTTGCCAAAACCAGCGAGGAAGTCCGCTATCGTATCGATGCCGCTGCATTGAAGTTGCCGATCATGGGACCGCTGCTCAACAAGATTATTCTCGCGCGGTTTTCCACTTATTTCGCGCTGATGTACCAATCTGGCCTGGGGGTGCTCGATTGCATCCAGATATCGGAAAAAATCGTCGGCAATCGCGTCATCGAGCAGGGCCTGCAACGCGTGGGCCGCGAAATCAACGAAGGCTCCGGCATTACCCAGGCGTTTCTGAATGTGCACCTGTTCCCGCCCCTGGTGGTGCGCATGCTGAAGGTGGGCGAGTCGACCGGCGGACTCGATACGGCCCTGCTGAACGTGAGCTATTTCTACAATCGCGAGGTCAAGGAAACCATGGGCAAGCTGCAGGAGCTGATTCAGCCGGTGTTGACGGTCGTTCTGGGCGGAATCCTGATCCTGATCCTGGTTACCATTTTCAGCCCGATGTATGACGTGATTTCCAAGATCAAGTACTAATCGTCATGGCCAAACATTTTCTTTATCTCACCAACGACAAACTGGTGGCGCTGCTGTGGAAATCGGGATCCATCGTCGGCCGCGACATATTTTTGGCCAATGATGCGGAATCGGCATCGTTCATCGAGTACCTCGGTCGGCATCGCGAGGTGCCGACTTTCCTCATCGTCGATCTGATCGAGGAGGATTTCCGTCTCGATACCATTCCCCATCTTCGCGGCGGCGATTCCGAGGCCGTGCTGAGCCGCAAGCTTGCGCAGCTTTACCGCGCCACAACGTTTCGCCACGCCATCATCCAGGGGCGGGAAGAAGAGGGACGTCGCGACGACAAAGTTCTATATCACGCCATTACCAATCCGGACCTGCTGCTGCCCTGGCTCGCCATTCTGGAACGCGCCCAGGTTCCGCTGGAGGGAATCTATTCTTCCCCGGTGCTGTCGGGCCTGCTGGCGAAGGAACTGGAAATCTTCGCCGCGCATACGCTGCTGGTGACCATCGTCCCGGACTTCGGCTTGCGCCAGACTTATTTCCAGAACCGGCAAATAAAATTCAGCCGGCTGACGCAGATTCTGTACGACGAGAGTAAATCGGTTGGAACGCTGATCGCGGCGGAAATCAGCCGTACCTGGCAGTACCTGGACAGCCTGCGGTTTTTTACCGGCGGCGACAGCCTGGAAGTATGCATGCTCGTCCATGAACGCGACCGACCGATGATCGCCGAGGCTACGCGCAGCTTCCCGCTGCTGAAATTCCGCTTTCTCGACATCAACGAGGTTGCTGCCAAAATCAAGCTCAAGCCGGCGCCAACCTCGTCGCACGCCGAGGAGGTGTTTGCGCATCTGTATGCGCAGGGTGGCCCGGAAAATCATTTTGCCGAGCCGGCTTCACGACGCTTCGGCACATTTCGCCGGGCACGCATCGGCCTGTATGCGTTTACGGCAATGACCCTAACTGCCGGCGCGGCGGGCGCCGGCTTCAATCTTTACCAGGCGGCGCAGATTTCCAGTGAGATCGAGCAGCAGGCGCGGACAACGAGTGGCATGCAGAAGGAATATCAGGCCATTTCGACTGAAATGCGCACTCAGACCGCAGCCTCGGATACCGTGCGCGACGCCAGTATTTTCTATGGCAACCAGATTCGGCCCGCACCGGCGGCTCCCGTGGCATTTCTGCGCGAATTCGGCGATGTCCTGGCCGATTTCCCGGATGTGCAATTGATCCAGATCGCATGGCAGGCGTCGCACGATTCGAATGCGACACCGACAATCGCACGCACGGCTCAGCAAGGCACGCTTGCCGTACGATCGCAGGTAAAGGCTGGCGCCCCTGGTGCAGGGGCATCTGGTGGGACCGCGGCACAGGCGACAGGCGATGCCAATCCGCCGTTGCCGGGAAACAAATTTCAGGTGGTTGTCGTCGAGGCGGCCATCAAGCCGTTCGCGGGGGACTTTCGCAAGGCGAATGCAGATATCAATAACTTCATCGAAGCGATTAATCGGCGCCCCGGCCTGAAGGCGGGCGTCGTCTCGATGCCGCTGGATACCCAGACCAACACCACGATCCAAGGGGCGGTCGATGACAAGCAAACAACTGTCAACGAAGCCAGATTCATGATCAGGATCGTACGCGCGCTGGAGGCCAAATGATCTTCAGCCGCGAAGGGACCAGGGCGCTGCGCTTTTCATTTGCCATCGCGTTGACGGGGGTCGCTGTTGCTGTTTTTTTGGTTGCGGGAAGTTATTACTATTGGCAGGTGGAGAAAAAGGGAGATCAGCAATCGCAGCGAATGTTGCGCGATCTGCGCGGCCGACTGGACACGATCAGACGCGAACGCGACGATTTGCGCAACTCGGCGGATGTTTATAAAACGCTTTCCGCCCGTGGCGTCTTTATGCCCGAGCAACGGCTCGATCTGGTAGAAGCGTTTGCGGAACTCAGGAATCGTCACCGTTTGATTGGCCTGGAATACGAAGTCTCGCCGCAGCGGGCACTGCACATGGCGAGCGGAATAACGTTTCCGGGGGTGGATGTGATGGGCTCCCGCATCAAGCTTAAAGTGCAGACTTATCACGATGGCGATTTGATAGCCTTTCTCGACGAGTTCCCGCGTATGCAGAGGGGATTTTTCCCCATCGATCGCTGTGTGATCAAGCGCACTGCCGAAAGCGCCCAACGTTTTGAAAATACGGGCTCAACACGCAGCGCACAACCTGCCGGCGCAGGTGACCCAGCTGAAGCCGCGCCCATTGCAGCCGGCCTGGAGGCCGAATGCCTTCTGGACTGGGTGACATTGGTAGACAAGCGCAATCCGGCGCCGGTTATCGCCGTCGGTAGCCAAAAGAACCCATCATGAACATACGCGGGCGTAACGGAAATGCATTGATCAAGTGTGCCTTGCTGGCGGCCACTGTTCTATTCGCACATTCATCGGCCGCACAGGCCATTTCGGAGAAGCAGGAGCAAGCCGCCGATATTCCCTCAACCAGGCAGCCCTTGAGTGGAAGATTGTTTTTTTCGCGCGAGCAGCGCGAACGCATGGATCGGGCGCGCGAGGGAGGGGCGCTTGCCGCCGACGAGATTGCGGTTGACTCGCCTGCGTGGGGGATAAATGGATTTGTGAAGCGTAGCGATGGTGAGACAGCTGTCTGGGTGGATGGCAAAATGCTCCGAATCCCTGCGGGCGCGGCGGAAAAAGTTGTACCTGGTGTGATTGAAGGAAGTGCCAATACCCTGAAGATAAAATTGACGGGTAATCCGGGGCCGACTGCCGCCAAGGCCGGTGTAGGTAACCCGGTGGCAAGAAAAGCGCACAGGGCCCATATACCGCAGCGCGTGCACCGCTCGCTGCCACCGAACTAGTCTCATGAAGTCCCGTCGCCAAGCCGGTTTTGTGCTGCTGCTTATCGTACTGGTCATGGTGGGGATTGGTGGTGCAGTCCTGTTGGTGACACTGGCAGCATCTGGTGCTTCCACAGAGCGCGCGATTGCGGTGCAGGCTTCGAATAGTGATTTGCTGCGAATGGCACGTGAATCAGTCTTGGGTTATGCGATTGGCAGATTTGGCGGTGCCAGTTCGCGTCCTGGCCAACTGCCGGTGCCCGATACGCTCAGAAATTCTAACTACGACGGAAACGCGGATACCGGCAGTTGTCTGGACTCTTCCAAAGTCAACGGCGGCCCTCCCATGCTTACGTCGGCGACAGGCAACTTGCGTTGCCTTGGCCGCTTGCCGTGGAAAACGCTGGGCATCGAAGTGGCGGGCGCGGATGAATTCGATATCCTCGGCCGCGTGCCTTGGTATGCAGTGAGCGAGAACCTCGCCGATATCTCTAACTGCATGACGTATTTGAATCCCGGCACAGCGGCAGGATCGACAGCTTCGTTTTCGACGTGCAACGACGCCGGACCGGCGTGGCCCTGGCTCAAGGTGTGCGACGACACCGGCAGGCTGGTGAGCGACCGGGTGGCGGTGGTGTTGATCATGCCCGGCTCACCGCTTTCGACGACTGGCCGTACGCAGACCCGGACCGGCAGTCCGCATCCGCAGCCGGGGGATTATCTTGACGCCATCCCAACGCCCGCGGCTTGGGTTGCGCTTGCACCCAGTGTGCGCTGCAGTGCGTACGACAACGCCGGCTTGACGGGTGAATTCGTCAGCGCACCGCTGAGTACATCGTTCAATGACCAGCTCATCTATATCACTATCGACGAACTGATGGGGGCAATCGAGTCGCGTGTGGCCACGCAAGTTCGAGAATCGTTTATCAGCTATCGAACCGCTCATCCCCCGATGGCCGTAGTCTCTTACCCATGGCTGGCCCCAATCAGCAATCTATCGAGCGGCACTGATGCGACTATTGCGCAGCCTGGGACGCTGTCCGGCCTTGTGTCGTTTCACACCCCCACCGCGACGAGCGGGCAAAAATTCAAGACTGAATTGGCTTGGAAGATCACTACAACCAGCGGGTCGGACACGATCACCAGCGGACTTCTGCCGACGAGATTTTCGTGTTTTGGCGGGACCTACCAATGCCGGCTACGTACAGCGGGGTACGGCTCTATCTCGAGCACGGTCACCACAGCAAACTTTGCACCGTTGAAGACTTCGTCGGTTCTGACGCCGAGCGTGAGTTGTGCGCGCAGCACCGACAGTGAACTCAATTGCGACCTCTACTCCTATGTCGTTAGTCCGACGACGTCCGTCTCGTATTACGTTCAGCGACGACTCGTCGGCACCACTCCGTGGAGTGACTATGGTGGCCCCTATGTTGGTACGCAAACGCGGACGGTGACGATCGCAACTCAGACCGGGTTTGCGGCAGGAGGCGGTGGTGTCACCATTCTCAATGCGGACGCAACGCATACGGTGCGCAGGGGATTTACCGGTGCCGGTGGCGGTATATCCGATTTCCTGGAAGCGGTAGATACCTGGGTCCCTGCTGCGGTCGGAACGGCTCCGTTTGATCTCTGGGTGGGCTCAGTGCAAGCCGGGAAGGCCTCGACATTGGGCACGAACGGGACCATTACGGTTTCAAATATTCGCGTCTACCCGGATTTGCCTGCTTGGTACTTCACAGAGAAGTGGTACGAGTATTTGTATGCGGCCATATCCCCGGATGTCGCTCCCCCCAACCTTGTTCCTTGTGCCGCCAACTGTTTCACGGCGGGTGCAAGAGGCAATATCGATATCGTCGTCATTTCGTCCGGCAACGCGCTTGCCAGCCAGACCAGGTACGCCGGTACGCCGGGCGTGACCGATTTTCTGGAGGCGCCAAATTCAACCAGTGCCACCACCAAAGCCTTCGCTGCGCCCAACCAGACCAGAACGAGTTCCTATGCAGATTCCGTTGTCACCATCCCGCGCTGATCGACGTGCCGTCTTGGTTGGCGGCTTTTCGCTGATCGAGATTGCCGTAGTGCTGTTTATCATCTCCGTATTGGTCAGCATCGTCGCCATTCCAATGGCGACACAGGTCGATCAACAACGCGTAACCGACACCAGCAAGCAACTTGAAATAATCAAGGAGGCTGTGATTGGCTTTGCGATGGCGAATGGCCGTCTTCCCTGCCCAGCGACGGATGGCACAATCTACGGAACGTCAAATAGCAACGGTGTAGAGTCACCAGCGGGTGGGGGCATTTGTACGGTAAAGCTTGGCTATGTGCCGGCGGTCACTCTCGGCGTCTCGCCGGTGGACAGCGCGGGGTTTGCTATCGACGCCTGGGGCACGGCGCAAAACCGCATCATTTACGCAGTCGCCGACATTGCAAATGCTACTGGTGCGGGCTGCCCGGCATTAGGTGCCGCTCATCCGTTGACGACGGCTTCCGGCATCAGGGCGGCGACAATGGATTGCTTCACCTCCCAGTATCCACCAACCTTATCGCCGTCGAAGTTGATCACGGTTTGCTCGACAAACCCAGGTATCGCCGCGGGCACGGCGACGGCATGTTCGCCGTCGGCCGCAACGCTGACATCGAGCGCGCCGTTCGTTGTCATATCGCTCGGCAGAAATGCGCCGGCCGGAGGGGCCGGCGCCGACGAGGCGCACAACATCGATGGCAAGTTATACGCACAGCAAGATCTTGTGTTTGTTTCACATACCGTGTCGGCTGCAGGTACACCCGGCGGTGAATTCGACGATATCGTGGTGTGGCCGTCGCTGAATACCTTGTTCGGCCGCATGGTACAGGCAAACAAATTGCCATAGCGAGGCGGTATGCCGGGCATTTAAAAATACAAACTCCAGCAATGGCACGCCCTCCCAGCCAAAAATGCTTCGAAAAGCGCGCGAAATGGCGTTCTACGGTTTTATCGAGTCGCCCCGCTTCCGCACTTCAAAACGAACCATGCCCGGCAAGTTGGAGGCGAGCAGCAATTCAAAACCCAATGCTTCGGCTTGCTTGAACGCCTGGTACAAACCAATCCCGAGGCCCCCGCGCCGCGAATGAACCACCGGCGCACGGAACAAGTCTTCGACCGAGCTGCCCGGCACCACACTGCCGGTATCGATAATCGCAAGCGCTGGCGCAGGTTCAGTCTCAAGTTCGATGATGATGCGGATATCCGGCTCGCGCTCTTTCTTGCGGCGGGCGTTTTCCAGGCAATTTTCCAGCACGGTATCGAACAGCGCCGCCGGGATCATGGCATCCATATTGCCGCGCGCCTTGAAGGACGCCGCACCGGCGCCGGCATGCCGTAGGGTGACGTCGGCCCACCAGTCGGCTGCGCGCATCGTGATCCCGGCGGTGTTGATGGCCGGGTTTTGCAGCTTGTCGAGCGTGGTTTGCAGGCGTTTGGCGAGCTGCGGCAATTGCCTGCCAAGCATGGCGTCATAGGATGAAGGGCGGCGCCGCTCGTCCGTGGCCGTGACGTTCTTCTGTTGCTCGATGCCTGCCGAGGTGAGGGCGTAGAGCGATTGCAATAGATTCTTGATGTCATGCGTCAGCCGCGCGCCGGTTTCGTGCACGGCCTGCATATAGGCATTTTGTTTGAGCACCTGCTCGCGACGTTTGCCTTCGTAGAACTCGCCGACGACCTGCGCCAACAACCGCAAATGCAGAAACAGCGCAGGGGAGAGCCTGATCTCGGTGAAGAAGCTGATTTCGAGTTCGTGATAGCGAAACTGGGCGGAGAAACCCGACTGCCTGCCGAAGCCGCCGCCGCCGTCGGCTGACGTCCATTTGCAGCCCATGATCCAGGGCAATGTGGATACCTCATGCATGGCGTGTTCGAGGAATCTGGCCGAGTGGGTCTCCGCTTCAGAGAGTTCAGCGATTTTCCGCATCCATAACTCGAAGGGCATGCCTACCGTCATCAGGTAACGGGAGAAATAGGTGCGCAAACCGCCAAACCCCGAGCGCGGCCCCCACAGCACCGCCAGGATCAGCAAGGCGCCGCCAAATGCCAGCACCGTCAGCACCACCGCCTGAAAATACTGGTTGCCGGTCACGCGCATGGCGGCGATGCTGCCCAGCACCAGCACGACAACGAGCTGGAACACGAAAATGCTGTAGAAGAAATCGAAAACCTGGCTGGTGGCCTCGTCTTCGCCGCGAAACGGCAGGAAGATCATCGCCCCCAGCGACATGGGCAAAAAAATGGCGGCCATGGGTTGCAGGCCTTCCGGCAGACTGGCGACCTTGAGCAGTGAAACCGGCACCGTCCAGGTCAGCAACACGGCAAACAGGAAGAACACGGCCACCAGATAAAAGCGGCTGCGCTGCGCGGCCTGTTGTGTGAATACCTTTCCGCCCATGATGCCGATCAGCAGCGCAACCCACGCCACCAGCATCCAGCCTTCGAGCGAATACAGCACCACCGCCGTGATGCCCAGCAACAGGCCGACGGCAATGACATTCAGCTCGCGTTCCGCGCTGATAAACGGTTGCCACATTAAAAACAGGCCGAAGTGGACCAGCAGCCAGATGCGCTCGAAATTGCTGCCCGTTGGGGCCATCAGCGCGGCATGCAGGGATAACAGCATCGCCAGGATCACCCAGCGGCGTGCCGAGAGCAGAATCTTGGCGAGGTTGCCGGGTGTGGCTGCAGATGCGGGGATTGTCATGCGCTGGTAGTGGGTTCGCTGGATTATGATTTCGTGCGTCACACAGTCCGCTACCGTGGCGCCACGCAGAGCCTACCCTGAAGGCGCCTTGACGCCAAGTGATGTCCGTTCTTGTGTCGAACTCCCGGACAGCGTTGTCGACAATGTCGACAACTATGGGTTGCTCGGGAGCCGAAATGGCGCCGCATCTTATGAATATGCATATATAACAATGTGTTATAAAATTGGCACGGCGATTGCAATTACTCCTGCACAAAGCACAAGGAGCACATCATGAATGCACTCTATAAAGACTTCCCGCTCCACGACATTGCCGTCGCCGTACTGGTCATCGGCATGCTGCTGGGGACGGTGCTGAAAATTTTTCTTTGAAACGCATCAAGCTGCAAACGTGTCGCACTCTAAACGGAGACAAAAATGAAAAAATTTAAACACCAGCAATCGGGTTTTACCCTTGTTGAGATTGCCATCGTGCTGGTCATTATCGGCCTGCTGCTGGGTGGCATTTTGAAGGGGCAGGAACTGATCAACAGCGCCAAAGCGAAGAGTTACGCCTCCGACTTCCGCGTGATCCAAACTTCGCTGTACGGATTCCAGGATCGATTCAAGGCCATCCCTGGCGATTATGCGTCGGCAGCAACCAATATTACCGGTGCTACGAATGCAACGACGGGCGGGACGCTCGGCAACGGGCAGATCGAAGGCGCCTGGGATTCCGCTAACCCTGGTGATGAGTCATGTTTGGCGTGGCAGCATCTTCGTCTGGCAGGTTTCTTGGCGGGCAGCACGACGGTCAGTTGCACGGCCGGCAGCGATTATCTGCAGAAGAATGCAGACGGCGGTCGTGTAGGAATAAGCAGCACCATGCAGATAACAGGGATGACCGGTTCGTACAATATCTGTTCATCTGGCGTACTGGGCAGGATTGCCAAACAATTGGATACGCAGCTCGATGACGGCAATACTGCAACAGGCTCTTTCCGTGTTTCCGCTATTGGTACACCTGGGACCGCGCTAGCTACAGCAAGTGTTCTCGATAGCACCACGTATTTGGTGTGCCTCGCATTCTAGATAGTTGGGACTTAGTTAAAGAGTCTCAACGACTTGGAAATCCTGAAGGCCCATCGGACCAAAGTCAGATGGGTTTTTTTTGGAGACAAAAATGAAAAAATTTAAACACCAGCAATCGGGTTTTACCCTTGTTGAGATTGCCATCGTGCTGGTCATTATCGGCCTGCTGCTGGGTGGCATTTTGAAGGGGCAGGAACTGATCAACAGCGCCAAAGCGAAGAGTTACGCCTCCGACTTCCGCGTGATCCAAACTTCGCTGTACGGATTCCAGGATCGATTCAAGGCCATCCCTGGCGATTATGCGTCGGCAGCAACCAATATTACCGGTGCTACGAATGCAACGACGGGCGGGACGCTCGGCAACGGGCAGATCGAAGGCGCCTGGGATTCCGCTAACCCTGGTGATGAGTCATGTTTGGCGTGGCAGCATCTTCGTCTGGCAGGTTTCTTGGCGGGCAGCACGACGGTCAGTTGCACGGCCGGCAGCGATTATCTGCAGAAGAATGCAGACGGCGGTCGCGTTGGTATCAGCAGTCTGATGCAAATGCAGACCCCCACAGCAATGACGGGCTCGTACAATATCTGTTCATCTGGCGTACTGGGCAGGATTGCCAAGCAGTTGGATACACAGCTGGACGACGGCAATACCCAAACGGGCTCATTCCGTGTTGCTGCTATTGCAGCGCCAACATTAGCGCTGGCGAATTCTGCGGTGGATGACAGCACAGCGTATTTGGTTTGCTTGGCTTTCTAGTGTCATTACGGTTTCTAAGAAAGGCCCGCAATCGCGGGCCTTTTCATTTTTTGGACGCCCTGTGGGAGCTGTTGCCCAATGTTAATAATCATAGGCACAGATGCCAAAGCAGCTCTAGCCTAAGCGCGCTTGTTGACCCATTGGCTTGTACCCACGCACCGGAAATCCCTCGCTTGACGTCAAGCGAGGGATTTTCATTTGGGATGATCTAACGCCCCTTGAGGATGCTTTAGCGGACCACATTTACTCTGAATAACCAGCAACAGCTCTAACGGAGCCAGGGGGGCAATGAACTTGGAAAATCTTTTGCTCGATGCCATATTCCCGTCGATGCTCGACCCTAATCCTGTGGTGTTTCGCGGACAAGACGAATGCGGAGTCGGCCCAGTCAGAACGGCTTGCAAAAAACCTCAGGATGCCGTTCACACGTTTAGGCGAGCCTTGAATCGCAATGCGTTCCTCTGCGGTTGCCTCGACTTCACGGAAGAAGAAAGCATCGAACATCTCATTATTGGCCTGGGCTTTAGGTATGGCAGCACCACAAAAGTGGTCGAGGCCATGCACACCAGCGGCAATTCCAATAGCGTCGCGCCCACACCAGAAATGCAGGCCAAAATTCAACAGCATCTAAAGCAAGATCACGATACTGAGGTGATTGTTTTTCACAATCACCCTAAGAACTGGGCGAACTCCATGTTCGACAGTTTGCCAACAGCGTCTGGCCAAGACAGACGTGTAATGCTTCAGCATATGCTGCAACCGCTAGCACTATTGCGCACCATCACTAGTGGGGGGCGGGTATTGTTCTATTTGGGCGAAAACCATTTTGTGCGGGAGTTTCGCACCCCAGCAATTCGCGATCTACTTGGAATTGCTGTCCGCTTGTCAATTCGCGCGCAATGTTGACCCCCTTTTCGCTTTGAATTTTGACCCCACCTGAACGGCCATTCTCTCTCGGAAAAGCGTTCAGAAGGCTGCAAATTGGGGTGGGGTCAACGCGGCGCGAATACTCCCGCAAAGGGGGTCAAATTTCGAAGCGAATTCACAGGTGCTAGCTCATTCGTCGATATCGGCTCTTCTTTCGCCTCTTGCATGCAATTTAGAATGACTCTCGTAAGCTCCCCATAAGAAAGGCTTGTCCGTATTTCCTTCGGTCGAATCGGACGTACACATTCTGGGTTGATGGCGATCTCGTGAATCGAGAAAACGCGATCCAGACTTGCGAGATCAGCTTGCAATTTAGCTATGGCTGCGCAGGTGCGTGCTTGGTTCTCTTCCAGCTTTGTGATCTCCCCCGCTATACGCGCGCGCTTGTTAATCAGCCACTTAAGAGAAGAGGGAATTCTTGGAGTCATCCCTTGAGCCTACCGAGCGAGGTCGGCAAGCTCAAGGGGCAATAGCTACAACATGGCGTTTTTGGATCGCTATTTCATGCGCGCAGAATTGGTGCAGAGGATTTGCAAACCCCGCACCCAGCTTGCCGTTCCAGCCATTTCTGCCTCAAAACCCGCGCCAATAGGCGTTATGCGTAATCTCAACCTTGCATCACCTGCATTTCTGCGCGCGCCAGCGCTTCCGGCGTGCCGGCCAGGATCAGCACATCGGATACCAGCAGGCGCATGTCCGGCGCCGGGCTCAGTTCGCGCACACCATGGCGGCGCAGTGCGGTCAGCGTAACGTCGATGTCGTCAAGACTCAGAGCCGCTGCCTGCTGCGGCGTCCCCGGCCGCCTGCCTGGCGCGCATCGTCGTCCCGTTGAACTCGTTCACTGCATGGGCCGCCATGAATCCGATGTCGGCTGAGATTTCACCAACGCCAAACGGCGCGTCCGGCTAATACTTTCCCACCTGTCTAGGTAGTATTCAACGCGCCCGGAGGCGGGTAAAACTGCCAAGTGCGTCACATTTGTTCACAATCTTGCTGGATGCGGCTTGGATCAGTGCATGAGCGAGGGAGCGCTTATGTCCTGGTAGTCGCTGACGATGGAAATGACGCAATTCGTCGAGTGCAATCCGAATCACCGTAGCTACATCAAGTGGCACATGTTGCGTAAATCCAGAGGCTCACAATGATTCTCGCTCGCTATTCGCTCCCCGCTTTTATTCAGGATTTTCCTGTGAATTCGCCCGAGTATCGGGACCTCGCCAGCCGCTGGAACGTCAATATCACGGGGTGGATTGCGCAAGCGATGCCAGGTTCGCCTTCCTATTTCTATGACCCGCTGGCAACGGACATCCCGAGTGGAACGCAGGCGGCGCCGGTCCAGTGGAATGCGTTTCCGGGGCGCCTGCTGCAGTATTTTTCCGACAGCACGCCGGTGCCGCCCTCGAATCCATACAACCTCACGCAGGACCAAATCTATTCGCTTGCGGATACCGGAAATTACACCGACCAGAATGGCCAACAACAAAGCTTCCCCCAAATCCCATCGGTGATCTGTCCCAACGCCGATTGGCAGGGCTCGCTGAAAGCATTCGGACCGTATGGTCCTCGCGGTTGGTTGGACGAGTATTGCGAGTGGTCGTCCGCGCGCGATGCCAATAACAACCTGCTGCGCGTCGATTTCGCCTGTGAGAACCCGGAGTACTGGAACACACTTTGGAAGGTGAGTCCCACGCAGGTTGCCGTTCTCTATCAAAATACGCTCAACGCCGGCGCGCCTGCCTCCCGCGCGGTTATGGTCAGCGTCGCCGATCTGCAACTCTACGACATCAACGGCAATGTCGTGATCGACCCCGATACCGGCAGGCCCGCCTATAACCCGCTTAACAAATGGAACAGCGGCCCTGTTGCGGTACGGACGGGTGCATCGAGCGCGTTCAGTGGCGGCGCCATGCATCTCACCAGCACACCCAACACCTTGCAGACGGAACTGGGGCTCGCCGGGGCGGCAACCGTTCAGTATCAGCCGCCAGGCGGTTCCGGAAACTCCGATGCCCAAGCACTTATCTGTTGCGGCAACTACGGGCAAGAATACCGGCATAGTGATCCGCACATTGGCCAGGCGGTCAATCAGGTTGTGGCCGACGGTGCACAAGAGGGCGGCCCGCCGCAATATGTGTGCCTCGCCGACCCCGTTGGCCTCTACATTCAGCAGCCGGACAGTGGCGTCTTCCAGTTTGGCCCCAATATTGTGGTCGGTCGCGATGTGCCTGTCGGGGCGAATCCATTTGAAGTGTGGCAGGTGATACGCGGCGCGGTCAATCTTCAGGACCCGGTGACCGGCAACGATTTCCAGGGGAATTTTGTATTGCATGCCGTGTGCCAGATCCCGGCCTCATGGTTGGCAATGAATCCCAACCTCACGCTTGCCGACATGCTGGTCGGCGGCCAAGCCATCGTGTGGGCCGGGCAAATCGCCGCGCAATTCGACATCGGTCTTTTCGCACGACCGTTGCAGGCTTTGCAAGCCCCGCCACCCGCAGGCTGTGTCATCCCCGGCTCGCCCGCCGGTCAGCCGTTGCAGTGCATGTATGCGGCGCTCTGGGATGGTTATTATCCGCAAAACGAGCCCTGCCCTACCGGCACAAAAATGTCGCTCGCGAGCAATACGACGTTCATCGCACCGCGGCTACCCGCTACTAACGTGCAGCAACAGTTGGTATTGACCTGCGCGACCGTCCCCACGGCGCCGACAGTGCAGGTTTTGCTGGCCGATGGCTCCGGGCCGGATCCCTCCATTCAAGTGATGGTGACCAAGATGGCCAACGTCGTCTACGCCGTTCCCGGGAATTCCTTTCCTAGTCCGTGCACGGCGCTCTACATCACGGTTACGATTCCCGTGCAGAGGGCGGGGGGACTGCGCGGTGTGCAGATTAGCGGCAACGGCATCCCGGGCGGACAGTTGCCTGCCGCCCTTTACATTGTTCCAGGCCTGTGATCATGGCTACGCTTGCAACCATCCTGGACAAGTGCATTGGCGCTGCGCATCTCCGCCGTTACATTCGGTTTCTGGTGTCGTGTGCGACGTTCACCGGTGCCCTCGGCCTTCTGAATGTGTCGCTGGCGTATGCCGGCGCGACCAGCCCTTGCTCGGGCCTTGGTGTGCAACCGGTGAGCATTGCGCCACTGATGCCGAACAACTTCAGCGCACTCGCGAAGTCGCAAATCGGTGCGAACTGCCTAGCTTGGCAGGAATTCATCTATCTCAATTGGCAAGCTGACCCCAACAGCCCCGGCAAGCCCAATCCAAACGCACCGGCGGCGTCGTTCGGTACGGCGGGTGACACCACGCCGACCGTATGGGAAAGCTATCTAGGGGCCTCGCAAGTGTTCAACGCGCCGTTGAAGGCAAGTAGCAAGAAATCGTCTCGTAACCCTTGGCTCGCCAAACGACCGCAGGTGAAACAGCTGTCACGCATCTCAAAGTTGGGCGATGCAGTGATTAAGTTGAATGGCATTGCGCAGGCAGACGGCAATTGGCTCACCGCACAATCCGGCGGCCTTACTTACTACGAGGTCATGCTGAATCAGGACGAATATGCATTCATCACCAGCAACGTTTTTTCTGGAGACGACCTCACTACATTCGCCGGGCAAGCCGCTTGTGCAGCTCAACCGGGCGTAGGCAATCTCGGCGGCTTCAATCTCCCGGCCGGTAACAATGGCGGCAACAAAGATACGGATTGCACCGGAAATCCCCAGACGTATGGACAGAATATCGGCGCTATCGAAATCAAGGCTGCCTGGATCGCGCTGCCGCCGGATGGTTCGATTAATTATCGATATAAGACTGCCATTGCGTCGATTACCGATCCTTCTGGCAAGACGACCCAGGCAACGGTGGGACTAGTGGGCTTGCACATCGTCCACAAGCTGCCGGGTGCTGCCCAGTTCATTTGGGCAACTTTCGAGCAAATCGACAACAGCCCCGACGAAAACAACGGCAATCCTATTGCTCCCATTCTGCCAACCAATCCGAATCAAAAGCCTCGTCCCGGCTTCAGTTTCTATAACGCCTTGTGTACTCCCAACAGCGATCCGGTGTACCAATGTCAGCACAACAAAGCCCCGGGCTCGCCTTGCACACCAGGCAAGCCGCCGACACCAGGATGTTATCCGTATTCGGCGCCGATGCAAGTCACGCGCATGACGGCGGTACAGTCGGACGCCAACAGCGTAACGGGCTACGCCTGGAGCCTGATGCCAGCGGCATCCGTCTTTAATTACTATCGCCTGATCGATGTGCAGTGGCCGAATCAGCCGACACCGGTGCAGCCAGGGACACGTGTCGGCAACATGCCCGCTGGGGACATCACGCCGCGCGATGCCACTCGCATCATGGCGAACACCACGCTTGAGACATTTGTGCAATCGCAGCTTTCCTGCATGGATTGCCATCAGGGCGCGCCGATCGCGCAAGCCTCTCAACAGAGCAAGACTTTGCGCGCGGGTCGGTCCGCGCGGCGCGTACTCATCGATGCCACGGACACGGTAGGTCCCAAGCCCTTCGCGTCTGATTACTCGTTTGTATTTTCGACAGAAACCGTACGATGAAACGGAAATTTCATCGTAGTGCGCATCCGAATCCATCGAATTTTTAGACAACCCCGCGCCCCGCTTGCCGTTCCAGCCATTTTTGCTCCAAACGCCGCGCCAATAGGCGTTCTACGCATCTTCAACCCTGCATCACCCGCATCTCCGCCCGCGCCAGCGCTTCCGGCGTGCCGGCCAGGATCAGCACATCGGATACCTGCAGACGCGTGTCCGGCGCCGGGCTCAGTTCGCGCACACCATGGCGGCGCAGCGCTGTCAGCGTGACTTCGATGTCGTCGAGCTTGAGCGCTTCAATGGTTTTACCCACCGCCGCTGCGCCGGCATCGATCATGATCGATTGCAGGCGCGGTTGCTGCGCGTCCAGGGCGCTGTCCTCGGCGTCGGTGGCGCCGGGAAAGAAGCCGCGCATCAGCTGATAACGCTCGCCCCTGACGGTGCGCAGCCGCGACAGCACACGGTTCAGCGGGATGCCCATCAGCAGCATGGTTTGCGTGGCCAGCATCAGCGAACCCTCCACCACTTCGGCGACGATCTCGGCCGCGCCGGCGGATTTTAGTTTTTCCACATCGCTGTCGTCGAAGGTGCGCACGATGACCGGCACCTCGGGGCGCAGATCGCGCACATGCGAGAGGATGGTCATGGCGGCATGCGTGTCGGCGAAGCTGACGACCACGGCCGCGGCGCGCGCCAGTCCGGCGGCGGTCAATACTTCCTTGCGCGCGGCGTCGCCGTACATCACCGAGTCGCCGGCCGCGGCAGCCTGCTTGACGCGCAGCGGGTCGGCGTCCAGTGCGATCACCGACATTTTTTCCAGCTCCAGGAAACGCGCCAGACTCTGGCCCGAGCGGCCATAGCCGCAGATGATGACGTGCCCGCGCTGTGCCATGGCGCGAATCGCCAATTGCTGCAACTGCACGGCGCGCGTTTCCCACTCGCTTGCCACCAGATAGAGGACGATCTTTTCGCTCTTGGCGAGGAGCAAGGGGGCCAGCAGCATCGAAAACAACATAGCCGACAACACCACCTGCAGCGTGGTCGCCGGGATCGCATTGACCTTGCCGGCCAGGGACAGCAGCACAAAACCGAATTCGCCGGCGGGCGCCAGGGCCAGCGCGCAACGCAACGCCACGGCGCGATCGTTCTTGAAGGTCATGGCCAGTCCGACAATGATCGCGAACTTCAGCGCCAGCAGCGCAATCAATACCAGCAGCACGACACCGAAACTGTCGATCACCACGCGGAAATTGAGCAGCATGCCCACCGTCACAAAGAACAGGCCCAGCAGCACATCGCGGAACGGCTTGATGTAATCCTCGACCTGGTAGCGATACTCGGTTTCCGAAATCAGCATGCCGGCCAGGAAGGCGCCCAGCGCCAGCGACAGCCCGGCCAGTTCGGTGGCCAGCGCCAGGCCGAGAGTGACGAACAACACCGCCAGCACAAACAATTCGGAAGATTTTTGCGCGGCGATGAGATGGAACAGCGGCCGCATTACGCGCTGGCCGATGACCAGAATCAATACCAGGGCGACGCCGGCTTTCAGCAGCGCACCGCCGATTTCCAGCGCGATCTGGTGGCCGGACAGCGCCAGTGCCGGCACCAGCACCAGCAGGGGAATGACGGCCAAATCCTGAAACAGCAGCACGCCCATGATCTGGCGGCCATGGGCCGAGTGCAACTGGGTTTGTTCGGCCAGCACTTTGGAGATGATGGCGGTTGACGACATCGCGATGACGCCGCCCAGCACCAGGCTGGCCTGCCAGGACTGTCCCGCCAGCAGGGCAATCGCCATCACCACCGCCATGGTGCTCAGCACCTGGGTACTGCCGAAACCCAGTACGATATGGCGCATGGCTTTCAGCTGTGGCAGGGAAAACTCGAGACCGATCGAGAACATCAGGAATACCACACCGAATTCGGCAAGGTAACGGGTATCGGCCGATTCCGGCACGAAGGCCAGCGCATGCGGCCCGATCAACACCCCCAGCACCAGATAGCCGAGGATCGGCGGCATGCTGAAGCGCCGGAAAATGACCACCGTGATCACCGCCGTGGCAAGCAGGATCACGACCAACGAAAGCGTGGAGTGCGGCATCTATTCCCTTTTGGATGGTGCTGCCGTGTTATTTGCAGGTTAAGACATTACAATCTCATCATGCAAAGTCTATTACAACCCCGCCCCATCGCCGATACGGCACGCACCCTGGCGCTGGCCCGCGAAACTTTTGAAATCGAAGCCGACGCCGTGCGCGGCTTGTCGGCGAAGCTCGGCGACAGCTTCATCGCCGCGCATAAACTCCTGTTCGAGGTCGTCGCCCGCAAGGGGCGTGTGGTCGTCACCGGCATGGGCAAAAGCGGCCATATCGGCGGCAAGATCGCCTCGACCCTGGCATCGACCGGCACCCCGGCGTTCTTCATGCATCCCGGTGAAGCCAGTCACGGCGACCTCGGCATGATTACCCGGGACGATGTGGTCATCGCCATTTCAAACTCCGGCGAGTCCGACGAAATCCTCAAGATCCTGCCGCAGTTGAAACGCCGCGGCACACCGATCGTCGCCATCACCGGCAAACCCAATTCAACGCTTGCCCAGGCGGCCACGGTGCATCTGGATGCGGGCGTTGAAAAGGAAGCCTGTCCCCTCAACCTGGCGCCCACCGCCAGCACGACAGCCACGCTGGCCCTGGGAGATGCATTGGCGGTGACTCTGCTGGATGCCCGCGGCTTCGGTGAGGAAGACTATGCCATGCATCATCCGGGCGGTTCGCTGGGACGGCGCCTGCTGGTGCATGTCAGCGAAGTGATGGTATCGGGCGAGCGCGTGCCCAAGGTTTCGGGTGATGCCTTCCTGCCCCAGGCCATTTTGGAGATGTCGCGCAAGGGCCTCGGCATGACGGCGGTAGTCGACGCCAATGAAATGCTGCTCGGCGTGTTCAGCGACGGCGATCTGCGTCGCGCGCTGGAGACCCACGACAACATCCGCACCACCCGTGTCGCCGATGTGATGACCAAAACGCCCAAGACCATCACCGCCGACAAATTGGCTGCCGAGGCGGCCGAATTGATTCAGCGCTATAAAATCGGCTCCAGCGGCCTGCTGGTGATCGACGACGACGGAAAATTGACGGGAGCAGTGCATGTGCTCGATCTGATGCGCATGGGGGTGCTTTGAACGATCTGAAGCCGGACATCATTGCGCGCATCCGCGCCGTGAAGCTGGCAGTGTTCGATGTCGATGGCGTGATGACCGACGGTTCCCTCCATTACGGCCCCGACGGCGAAACCACCAAGACCTTCAATACCCTCGATGGGCACGGCATGAAAATGCTGCAGCAGAGCGGCGTCGCCATCGCCATCATCTCCGGACGCAAATCGCAGGCCCTGGCGCGGCGCGCGACCGATCTGGGTATCGCACACCTGTATCCGGGAGTGGACGACAAGGGCAGGGCGTTTGCCGAATTGTTGAAGGAACTCGGCCTCGCGCCCCTGCAAGCGGCGAGCATCGGTGACGATGTGGTCGACCTGCCGATCCTGACTCACTGTGGTTTTGCCGCAGCCGTGCCGGCCGCGCCGCAGTTCGTGCAGCAGCGCGTCCACTACGTGACCCGGGCCGGCGGCGGTCATGGAGCCGTCCGCGAATTCTGCGATCTCATCATGCAGGTCCAGGGCACGCAGGATGCCGCTCTGGCAAAGTATCTGCAATAGATCAGGGTTCAGGATGCTTTACATCAAGTCGTTCCACATCATTTTCATGGTTGCCTGGTTTGCCGGCCTGTTCTACATGCCGCGGCTGTTTGTGTACCACGCCATGGCCCAGGACCGGACTTCCATCGATCGTTTCAAGGTCATGGAACGCAAACTTTATTTCGGCATCATGACGCCCTGCATGATCATCACCGTCGCGCTGGGCTTATGGTTGTTGATCGGTTACCGCATCGGCGTCGGCCAGGCATGGATGCAGGCCAAGCTCGCCCTGGTGCTGGTATTGATCGCCCATCATATCTATCTGGGCAAGCTGATGGCCGACTTCCGCCATGAACGCAATAAACGCAGCCATGTGTTCTATCGATGGTTGAATGAAATCCCCGCCCTGCCGGCCTTGATCGCCATTGTCATCCTGGTTGTCGTCAAACCGGGCTTTTGAGGGTTTTGCAGCCGCGATCTTCGGCTTCGGTTTCACTAATGCTGCACACCAAACCGGATTATTCATTGGAAAATTTTTTCGCTCCCTGCCCTCGCGGCTTGTCCGCTCCACTAGCCCAGGAGCTGGCGCGATTGGGGGCGCAGAAAATAAAGGCGGATGACTCCGGCGTCGCTTTCGAGGGAACGCTGGCGGATGCATGGCGGGTCAACCTGCATTCGCGTATCGCCAGCCGCGTGCTGTGGCAGCTCGCACACTTCCCCTACAGCGAAGAGCAGCATATTTACGATGCCGTATTCCTGTTGCCGTGGACACAGCTGTTCGATGTCGGGCGCACCATCAAGGTGGAAATCAATGCAACACGCTGCCCGCTGAAAAGCCTCGATTTCATTACCTTGCGCATCAAGGATGCTGTCTGCGACAAATTCCGCGAGGTGGTGGGCTCGAGGCCCTCGGTGGCGACGCGTGAGCCGGATGTGCGCGTGCACGCCTTTCTGGATGCGACCCACGCCTGGATCTATGTCGATCTATCCGGCGAACCGCTGTTCAAGCGCGGCTCACGCGAGCATACCGGCGCGGCGCCGCTGAAAAAAAACCTGGCGGCCGGCATCATCGCGTTGAGCGGCTGGCAGCCCGATGAAGCCTTTTTGGACCCAATGTGCGGCAGCGGCACCTTTCTGATCGAAGCCGCCGAAATGGCGCTGAATATCGCGCCGGGCGCCAGGCGCGAATTTTCATTCCAGAAACTGAAGAACTTCGACGCCGCAACATGGAAGCACATACTGGATGAGGCGCGCGCCGCGGAGAAGCCGCGGGAACTGCTGCCGATTTACGGCTCCGATCTGTATGGCCATGCGCTCGATGACGCCTTCGCCAATCTGGAGGCGAATGGTCTGGCAGACTGCGTGCGGCTCAAGCAGGCCAACATCCTGGAGATTTCGGCCCCCGAGCCGGAGGGTGTGCTGGTGACGAACCCACCGTATGGCGAGCGCTTGGGCGAGACGGCCGAGCTCTCCGCGCTGTACCCGAAACTGGGCGATTTGCTGAAGCAGAAATTCGCCGGCTGGCGGGCCTATTTCTTTACTGGCGACACCGGCTTGCCCAAGGGGGTGCGCCTGTCGGCCTCAAAGAAAACGCCCCTGTTCAACGGCAAGATCGAATGCCGTCTTTATGAATACAAGATCATTGCCGGCAGCAATCGCCGCGCCATACCGGCAGCAGAAAAATGACGACAGTGTCCGCCTGAAGCAGAGGACCGCTTACTTGACGATCTCGAGGTGTTCAAGGCCCGAGGCCAGATCCTTTTCCTTGGAGGATTTGCCCTCGAGCTTGATCTTGAGGCGCAGATCGTTCAGCGAATCGGCATTGCGCAGGGCATCTTCGTAGGAAATCTGATCGGCTTCGAAGAGATCGAATAGCGCCATGTCGAAGGTCTGCATGCCGATTTCGCGCGAGCGTTTCATCACTTCCTTGATCTCGTGCACTTCGCCCTTGAAGATCAGGTCCTGGATCAAGGGTGAGTTGAGCAGTATCTCGATGGCGGCGACACGGCCCTTGCCTTCCTTCTTCGGAATCAGGCGCTGCGAAATGAAGGATTTCAGATTCAGCGAAAGATCCATCAGCAGCTGGTGACGGCGCTCCTCCGGGAAGAAGTTGATGATGCGGTCCAGCGCCTGATTGGTCGAGTTGGCATGCAGGGTGGACATGCACAGATGGCCGGTTTCGGCGAAGGCGATGGCGTAGTCCATGGTTTCGCGATCGCGGATTTCGCCGATCAGGATCACGTCTGGTGCCTGGCGTAAAGTGTTTTTCAGGGCCGAAAACCAGTTGTCGGTGTCGACGCCGATCTCGCGCTGCGTGACCACGCAATTCTTGTGTTCATGCACATATTCCACCGGGTCCTCGATGGTGATGATATGGCCGTAGCTGTTTTCATTGCGGTAGCCGATCATCGCCGCCAGCGTAGTCGATTTGCCGGAGCCGGTGCCGCCGACCAGGATGACCAGACCGCGCTTGGTCATGACTACATCCTTCAGTACCGCAGGCAGGCCCAGGTCCTCCATTTTCGGAATGGAGGTGGTGATGGTGCGCATCACCAGGCCGATGCGGCCCTGCTGCATAAAGGCGTTGACGCGAAAGCGGCCGATCCCGGCCGGGGCAATCGCGAAGTTGCACTCCTTGGTGGCTTCGAATTCCGCTGTCTGTTTGTCGGTCATCACCGAACGGGCGATTTCGCCGGTGTGAATCGGGGATAGGCTGGACTGCGATACCGGGGTCATCTTGCCGTCAATTTTCATCGCCGGCGGGAAGCCGGCGGTGATGAAAAGGTCGGACCCTTTTTTTGCAACCATCGCGCGCAGCAGTTCATGCACAAATTTGAGGGCTTGTTCGCGTTCCATGCTGGCTCCTGTCGGGGGCGGCCCCGGTGTCGATGCGGAAAGTCTATCCCGCGAAGGTATCTTTGTTGGCGGCCTTGTTGCGCGCTTCGGCCACGGTAATCACATTGCGTCTGACGAGGTCGGCGAGGCACTGGTCCATGGTTTGCATGCCCAGCGCCTGGCCGGTCTGGATCGCGGAATACATCTGCGCGATTTTCGCCTCGCGAATCAGGTTGCGGATGGCGGGCGTGCCGATCATGATCTCATGCGCCGCGGCGCGGCCGTTGCCGTCTTTGGTCTTACACAGGGTCTGCGAAATGACGGCCCGCAGCGATTCCGACAGCATCGCGCGGATCATTTCCTTTTCGGCCGCCGGGAACACGTCGATGATGCGGTCGACCGTTTTGGCGGCGGACGAGGTATGCAATGTGCCGAACACCAGGTGGCCGGTTTCGGCCGCGGTCATGGCTAGGCGGATGGTTTCCAGATCGCGCATCTCGCCGACCAGGATGATGTCCGGGTCTTCGCGCAGGGCTGAACGCAGCGCGTTGGCGAACGACAAGGTGTGCGGTCCGACTTCGCGCTGGTTGATCAGGCACTTCTTCGACTCGTGCACGAACTCGATCGGGTCTTCAACGGTCAGGATGTGGCCGAACTCGTTTTCATTGATGTAGTTGACCATGGCCGCCAGGGTGGTCGATTTGCCGGACCCGGTCGGGCCGGTGACCAGCACCAGGCCGCGCGGCTGGTTGGAAATTTCCTCAAAACTTTTCGGCGCGTTCAGGTCTTCCAGCGACAGGATCTTGGACGGAATCGTCCGCATCACCGCACCCGAGCCGCGCTGGTGATTGAAGGCATTGACGCGGAAGCGGGCGAGGTTGGGAATCTCGAAAGAGAAATCGCACTCGAGGTTTTCCTCGTACTGCTTGCGCTGGCCGTCGTTCATGATGTCGTACACCATGCCGTGCACATCCTCGTGCGTCAGCGCCGGGACATTGATCCGGCGCACATCGCCGTGCACCCGGATCATCGGCGGCAAACCCGCGGAGAGGTGCAAATCGGACGCCTTGTTTTTCACGCCAAAGGCCAGGAGTTCTGCGATTTCCATTTATACTTTCCCTAGTTTTCGATATCCGCGCGTGATGGCCTGCAACAAGGCACAGGACTTCAAGCCCGCCCACACCAGTGCCCTGCGCATCGGCAACCGCGAGCTTCTCGCAAGTTTACCCTCTATGGCCGCAATTTTGCCGCTTGATTATGTCCCCAATCGAATCGAACTTGCAACACGTCCGCGCCGCGATTGAGCGCGCGCGTTCGGCAGGATCGGCGGAGTGGACGCAAGCGGTCGCCCTGGTGGCGGTCAGCAAGACCAAATCGGCAGAGACGGTGCGTACCGCATATGCTGCCGGGCAACGCGCCTTTGGTGAAAATTATGCGCAGGAAGGCGCCGCCAAGATCGAGGCGCTGATCGACATTCGCGCCGGGCTCGAGTGGCATTTCATTGGCCCGCTGCAGAGCAACAAGGCGCGTCTGGTGGCGTTGAATTTCGACTGGGTGCACACCGTGGACCGCGTAAAAACCGCGGAGACCCTGGACCGGCACCGGGCCGGCGTTGCATCGCCCGCGTTTTCTCCACTCAACGTCTGTGTCCAGGTGAACGTCAGCGGCGAAGCCGGCAAGTCCGGCGTCGCGCCTGCACAAGCGCTGACGTTGGCCCGGGCCGTGGCGGCGTTTCCGGCACTGCGCCTGCGCGGGCTGATGACCATTATTGAAAACACGCCGGACGAGGCGGCGCAGCGTCGCCAGTTCCGCATGCTGCGCGAATTGCAGAATCAACTCTTGAACGCGGGGCTGACAGTCGATACGCTGTCGATGGGCATGTCGCAGGATTTTGCAGTGGCCATCGATGAGGGGGCGACCATGGTGCGAATCGGCAGTGCAATTTTTGGAGCACGCAATTGAGGATCAGCTTCATCGGCGGCGGCAATATGACGCAAGCCATCCTCGGCGGCTTGATCGCCGAGGGACAGGCGGCGCGTGATTGCTTTGTCGTGGAGCCGCATGAGGCCGCGCGTGTAAAGTTGTCGGCCCTGGCAGTCGAATCGGCGGCGACGGTGCTGCCGCGGGTTTTTGATGCCGAGGCGATCGTGCTGGCCGTCAAGCCACAGATGATGCGTGAGGCCATCGCGCCACTGGTCGCAAAGTTGCAATCCCAATTGGTGATCAGCATCGCAGCCGGTATCCGCAGCGCCGATTTGTCGCGTTGGCTGGCTTATCCGAATATCGTGCGCACCATGCCGAATACCCCGGCCCTGATCCATGCCGGCATCACCGGCCTGTACGCCATGCCGGCGGTCAGCGCCGCGCAGCGCGCGCAGGCCGAGCGACTGATGGCCGCGGTCGGCAAGACGCTGTGGTTCGAGGATGAATCCATGCTCGATGCGGTCACGGCAGTGTCGGGCAGCGGGCCGGCGTATGTGTTTTACATGATCGAGGCGCTGGAAAACGCAGCGCTGGACCTTGGGCTGGCGGCGCCGGTAGCACGTACCCTGGCGCTGGAAACCTTTCTCGGCGGCGCACGTTTGGCTGCGCAAGGCAGCGATGCCCCTGCGATATTGCGTGCCAATGTCACCTCGAAGCGCGGCACCACGGAACGCGCCATCGAATCCTTCGATGCGGCCGGCCTCAAGGCTGCTTTTGCAGCCGGCGTGCGCGCCGCGCGCGAGCGCTCGCTTGAACTGGGCAATGAATTGGGGAAAGATTGATGATTTTGATTCGCTGCCTGAGGGACGGCCCACCATGCTGACGCAAACGCTGATCTATGTGCTGCAGACCGTGTTCGGCGGCTTTGTGCTGGCGGTGCTGACGCGCTTTTATGCGCAAGCCCTGCATGCCCCGTTTCGCAATCCGTTGGCGCAATTCATCGTCGCGCTAACGGATTGGGCGGTCAAGCCGCTGCGCCGCGTGGTGCCGGCAGTGATGGGCCTGGATACATCTTCGTTCCTGCTCGCCTGGGTTGCACAGATCCTGCTGTGGTCTTTGGTGGTGGCGCTGCTCGGCCTGGTGGCCGGCGCTCAGCCCCTGTTCTGGCCGGTGTTGGCAGTCTATGCCTTGATTCAGGTGCTGAAACTGTCGATTTACCTGCTGATGGGCGTGGTCATCATTGACGCCGTGCTCTCCTGGGTATCTCCCTACCACCCGATGCGCCCGTTTTTCGATGCCCTCAGCCGCCCCTTCATGCGTCCTCTGCGCCACATCGTGCCGCTGATTGGCGGGGTTGATCTGTCGCCTTTGGTGCTGTGGATACTGCTGCAGATCCTGCTGATGCTGCCGATTGCCCTGCTGGAAAGCGAAACCTTCGGCCTGCTGCGCAGTTTCACTCTGGGTTGAGCGCAACAAGAATTAACATTTCCCGTTGCCATTGGCGTGGGGAAAGGGGCGGGTCTGAGGCGGCTTTGCCCCGGGAGGCCAATGAAGCCAGGCGCAACTCGGTGTACGATACGGAAGCTCCGGACCCGTCGCGCTCAATTTCAATTTTTATATCGACTGCACCGTGGACCAACCCAATCGCTTTGAATCCGAAATCGCCCGCTACAACCAGTGGCGAGAGGAGCTGTCGAGCGCGGTTCACAGCTATCACGACTGGCTCGAGCACACCAACCAGCTCGATGTGCAGCAGTCGATCCGCTTTTACGATCTGCTCGAGACCCTCAACAAGGGCCGCATGCTGCTCGCGTTCCTGGCCGAGTTCTCGCGTGGCAAGTCGGAGCTGATCAACGCCCTGTTTTTTTCCAGCTTTCGCGAGCGCCTGCTGCCCTCGGACGTGGGCCGCACCACCATGTGCCCCACCGAGATTTTTCACGACCCCAATGAGGAGCCGTATCTGAAATTGCTGTCGGTCGAGACCCGCTATCGCGACGAGTCGATCTCGCAGCTGAAGCAAATGCCGGTGGAGTGGTCGAAGATCCGCCTCAACATCGACGACGCGGCGCAGATGAAAAATACCCTGTCCGCGCTGGCGGACACCAAGCGCGTCTATGCGCTCGATGCGCGCATGATGGGCCTGATCCCGATGTTCGACGAATCCGGCACGGCGCCCAATGAAGACGAGGTCGTCGAGGTGCCGGCCTGGCGCTACGCGATGATCAATTACCCGCACCCCTTGCTGACCAATGGCCTGGCGGTGCTGGATACGCCCGGCCTGAACGCGCTCGGGCTGGAGCCGGAGCTGACGCTGTCGACCGTGCCGAACGCGCACGCGGTCCTGTTCCTGCTCGGCATCGACACCGGCGTCACCAAAAGCGATCTGGAAATCTGGGAGCGCTATGTCAAGGCGGCCCTGCCGGCCAAGATCGCGGTGCTGAACAAGATCGACCTGATGTGGGACGAACTGAAGACCGAAACGGAAATCGAATCCGGTGTGCAGCGCATGATCGAAACCACCTGCAAGCAGCTCAATCTTGGCGCCGACAAGGTGTTCGCGGTGTCGGCGCAAAAAGCGCTGGTCGGCCGCATCAAGGACGATGCCGAGATGGTCGGGCGTTCCGGCATCGTCGAACTCGAGGCCTATCTGGCCAACAAGATCATTCCGGTCAAGCGGCAGATCCTGGCCAAGGCCGTCACCAATGAAATCGGCGCGATGATGATCGCCAGTCATCGCAGCTGTGCAAAGAGGCTGGTGAACAATCAGGCCCAGCTCGCCGAAATGTCCGCGTTGGTCGGCAAGAGCCGCGATTTGACCATGAAGATGTGGCAGAAAGTCAGCGCGGAAAAAGATGCCTACAACCAGGCGCTGACCGAATACAAGGTGCAGCGCGGGGCCTTCAATGTGAAGCGTAACGCGCTGCTCGAAGTGTTCAGCCCGACCAAGCTGGATCTGCTGTGTTCGCGCAGCCTGCAGGCGATCAACGATTCCTGGACCACGCCCGGGCTCACCGGCGGCATGCGCGAACTGATCCGCCAGATCAAAAGCGATTTCGCCGCGGTCAGCCTCGCCGGCGCCGATGTGCTGCGTCTGATGGAAGGGGTATACAACACCTTTCATGTGCGCTTCCAGTTCGAAAAAATGGAAATGCCGCCGCTGGATTTCGAGGGCGCCACCAACAAGCTGCAGCTGCTGGTGTATGAAACCGAACAGTTCTGCAAGGACCCGGTCAATATGGTCATGACCGAGAAGCGCTTCCTGGTGCGGCGCTTCTGGCGCATGCTGGTCGAACAGGCGCGCAAGATTTTCAACGAGGCGCGCAGCGACACCGAACGCTGGCTGGCGGCCGTTCCCATGCCGCTGGAAACGCAGATCAAGGATCACAAGACGCAGCTGGAAGCGCGCCTCGCCTCGCTGGCCAAGATCAACGAACGCGGCAGCGCCATCCAGGAAGAAGTGGCCAAGCTCCAGCGCGAACGGACGGAAATCCAGAAGCAGCTTGATCTCATCACCGGCCTGATCATGAAAGTACGCGAGGTCGGGCCGCCGCCGGCGGGCTTGGCGCCGGATGGGAGCGCGACATTGAAAACGCCCGCGGTGCGGGATGATTCCACTGTCAAGGTCGCCGCATTGGGGCCCGAAGATTTTCTGCAGACGGTGAAAGTAGCCGCCACACCGGCAATATCCGGCTGAGACGTCCAACCCCCAACCCGAAATGCGGAGTGAATCGCGATCGGTAACGAGCTTGCGCCCATCCACCGGGATGGTGGACCGCATGAAATACAAACTCCAGCATTGGCGCGGCTTCCGGGGCATTTTTGCTCCGGAAGCCGCGCCAATGCTGGTTCTACGTTTTATTCTGCCGGCGCCGGGGCTGCCCGCTATACCAGGATCACGTCGTACTGTTCCTGCGTGTACGAGCTTTCCACCGACAGCGAAATCGGTTTTTTGATGAAATCCTCGAGCATCGTCACACCCTGCGATTCCTCGTCGAGGAAGCGGTCGATCACCGTCTGCGAGGCGAGGATGCGGAATTCCTTGGCGTCGAACTGCCGCGCCGAGCGCATGATCTCGCGCAGGATTTCATAGCATACCGTCTGTGCGGTCTTGATCTCGCCGCGACCGGTACAGGTCGGGCAGGGCTCGCACAGCACATGGGCCAGGCTTTCGCGGGTGCGTTTGCGCGTCATCTCCACCAGGCCGAGCTGGGTGAAGCCATTGACCGTCACGCGGGTGCGGTCGCGCACCAGCGACTTGCGGAATTCGGTCAGCACCGCGTTCTTGTGTTCGTCGTTGTCCATATCGATGAAATCGACGATGACGATGCCGCCCAGGTTGCGCAGGCGCAGCTGGCGCGCGATCGCCTGGCTGGCCTCGAGATTGGTCTTGAAAATCGTGTCGTCGAAGCTGCGCCCCGAGACGAACGCGCCGGTGTTCACGTCCACCGTAGTCAGCGCCTCGGTCTGGTCGATGATCACATAGCCGCCGGATTTGAGGTCGACGCGGCGCGCCAGGGCGCGCTCGATTTCATCCTCGATGCCGAACAGATCGAACAGCGGCCGCTCGCCGGTGTAATGCTCCAGCACCGACAGGGATTTGCGCATGTAATGCTCGGCGAACTCGGTCATCCGGGCATGGGTCTCGCGCGAGTCGACGATGATGCGTTCGGTGTCGCTGGTGACCAGGTCGCGCAGCACGCGCAGCGTCAGGTCGAGGTCCTGGTACAGAAGCGCCTGCGCGGCCGCCGTCTTGCTGCGTTCCATGATGCCGCGCCACAATTTGATCAGGTATTCGATGTCGGCATTGAGTTCCTCGTCGGTGGCGGTTTCGGCCACCGTGCGCACGATGAATCCGCCGGATTCGCCGGCCGGCACCAGTTCATGCACCTTCTCGCGCAAATGTTCGCGCTCGGCCTCGTCCTCGATGCGTTGCGAAATGCCGATGTGCTGGTCGCCCGGCAGATAAACCAGCAGACGTCCGGCGATCGAAATCTGCGTGGACAGACGCGCGCCCTTGCTGCCGATCGGGTCCTTGATGACCTGCACCACCAGGGTCTGCCCCTCGTGCAGCAGTTTTTCGATCGGCTTCTGCTCGCCGCTCTTGTTGCCGGACCACAGATCGGCCACATGCAGGAAGGCCGCGCGCGCCAGACCGACTTCGATGAAGGCCGATTGCATGCCGGGCAGCACGCGCCCGACGCGCCCCAAGTAGATATTGCCGACCAGGCCGCGGTTGGAGCCGCGCTCGACGTGCAGCTCCTGCACCGCGCCCTGTTCCATGATCGCGACCCGCGATTCCTGCGGCGTGACGTTGATGAGAATTTGTTCATTCACAGTCGTGCACCCCGATACCCGTCATTGATCTGAATTGTCCCGCGCGATTGAGCCCGTCTACAGCGCCAGTCCGGCCTTGCGCAGCAACTGGGTGGTTTCGTGCAGGGGCAAGCCCATCACCCCCGAGTAGCTGCCGGAAATTTTCGACACCCACTTTGCCGCCAGTCCCTGGATGGCGTAGGCGCCGGCCTTGTCCTTCGATTCGCCGCTGTCGAGATAGCGCCGGATATCGGCCTCGGACAGGGTGGTGAAGGTCACATAGCTGGTCGACAACAGCAGATGGGTGTCGAAATCGAACGACACCGCCACTGCGGTCAGCACCTGATGCGTCTGCCCCGAGAGCTTGGTCAGCATGGCGCGGGCATCGTCGGTATTCGCCGGCTTGCCGAGGATTTCATCGCCCACCGCCACCGTGGTGTCGGCCGTCAAAATCGGCCGCACCGGCAGGCGCCGCGAGCGCATGATGCGCGAGGCCGCATCTGCCTTCAGTTTGACGACGCGTTCCACGTAGCTGCGCGGCAGTTCGCCGGCCAGCGCCGATTCGTCGATATCCAGCCGTGCCGGCGGCTGGTCGCGGATCATCAGCAATTCGTATTGCACGCCGATCTGCTTGAGCAGCTCGCGGCGGCGCGGGCTTTTTGACGCCAGATAGATGATGTGTGGGGACGGGCTCATGGCCGGATTCTTATTCTCGGTGGTAGGGATGATTTTGCGTCAGCGACCAGGCGCGGTAAAGCTGTTCCACCAGCAAGATCCGCACCAGACCATGCGGCAGGGTGCATCCCGACAGCGCAATGGTCCTGCGTGCGCTCTTCTTGATGTCGTCCGCCAGACCATCGGCACTGCCAATGATAAAGCATGGGCTGGTTCCCTCGGCCATCCAGCCCTTCAGCCAGGTCGCCAGCTCCGTGGTCTTCACCATCGTACCGCGTTCGTCGAGAACGATGCGCTCGGCATGCGCGGGGATGGCGTTGTCGATGCGCAATGCCTCCGCCGCCAGCACCCTGGCGACTGCCTTGCTGGTGCGGTCTTCCGGCTTCAGTTCAATCAGGTCGATGCGCGCCTCGGGCGGCATGCGCCTGGTGTATTCCTCAACGCCGGTCTGGATCCAGGCGGGCATCCTGTGCCCGACCGCGACGATCGACAGCTTCACGCCCCGGTCTTGGTGCTGCGCTTGACGGTGGCGGGTTTCCTGGCAACCGGTTTTTTCGCGGCCGGCTTTTTCGCCGCCGGTTTTTTAGCCGTGGGCTTTTTTGCGACAGGTTTCTTGACTGCAGGCTTCTTGGCCGCCGGTTTCTTTGCCGCGGGTGTTTTCGTGGCGGGCGCCGTGGCAACGCTTGCGGTTTTGCGGGTTGTAGCTGGTTTCTTTGTGGCGGGCTTCTTTTTGGTGCCAATGCCCGCCGCCGCATCCGCCTTGGCCTTGGCAGCGGCCGCGGATGCCGTACCTCGGGTCGAGTTTTTTGCCGTCACCTTGCGCGTCTTGGCCGGGGTGGCAGCTGCAACGTCCGCTTTGGGCATCGGTTTAGCCGACTTCGGTCGCGGAAACTCCAGCTTGCCCTCGCGCCACAGCTCTTCCAGCTTGTAGTACTCGCGCACCGCCGGCTGCATGATGTGCACCACGATATCGCCGCAGTCGACCAGCACCCATTCGCCAGAGCCCTCGCCCTCGGTACCGATGATGTCGTAGCCGGCTTCCTTGACCTTGGTGACGACATTATTGGCCAGTGCCTTGGTCTGGCGCGTGGAGTCCGCGCTGGCGATGGCGATATAGTCGAATACCGAGGTGATCCTGGATACATTGACCAGTTGTATGTCGCGCGCCTTGATGTCTTCCAGGGCATCAATCACGACTGCAGATAAGGTTTTCTTGGCCATCTTGAAATCATTTCTCCTCGGTTAGGTACAGCTTGTGACGCTCAATATAGTCGCAAACCGCGTCCGATACCAATCCGCGCAGGGATTCGCCATGGACGCAGCGGCGGCGGATTTCGGTCGACGAAATGCCCGGCGGATTGAGCTCGAGCTCGGCGCAATGGCCGGCAGGCGATCGCGACAATTCAACCACGCTGCCGCGGCGGGGCCGCAGGAAAGCCGCCAATTCCGGGCTGGTGTGCCCTGTCATCCCGCCGGCGCGACGGGCAACCGCAAAGTGGCAGAGTTCGAACAGTTCCTGCCAGCGGTACCAGGTATCGAGTCGGTTGAAGGCGTCGGCGCCGATCAGCCATATCAAGGGGACCGTGTCGCCCAGTTCGCGGCGCAACTCCAGCAGGGTATGCACGGTGTAGGTCGGCCCGATGCGATTCAGCTCGCGCTTGTCGATGCTGATGCGCTGCGGCGAGGCAGCATTGGGCGCGGCAAAGGCCAGATGCAGCATCGCCATGCGCGCTGCCGCCGAGGCCATGGGCGGGCGCCCGCGCTGGTAGGGGTTGCCGGCCGGCAGCACGACCAGGCGCTCGATACCCAGCTGTTCGAAGGCGCCCCCGATGATGGCTGCATGGCCGTTATGAACCGGGTCGAAGGTGCCGCCAAACAAGGCGACGGGTTTCAAAAGCGGCTTCAAACCTGTTCAGGTGCGGATCTGGCCATTGCCGAACACGACCCATTTTTGCGAGGTCAGCCCTTCAAGGCCGACCGGGCCGCGCGCGTGCAACTTGTCGGTGGAAATGCCGATTTCGGCGCCCAGCCCGTATTCAAAACCGTCGGCGAAGCGCGTCGAGGCATTGATCATCACCGAAGCCGAATCGACTTCGCGCAAAAAACGCATCGCCCGTGTGTGATTTTCCGTGATGATGGCGTCAGTGTGCTGCGAGCCGTATTTGGCGATGTGCGCGATGGCCTCGTCCACGCCGGCGACGATGCGGATGGCGATGATCGGCGCCAGATATTCGGCGTACCAGTCGTCTTCAACCGCGTCGACAAGGGGTGAAATGCCGGCGGCGCCAAGCAGGGCGCGGGTGTCGGCGCATACGCGCATTTCCACGCCCTTGGCGGCGTAGATTTTCGCGATTGCCGGCAATGCCTGCGGCGCGATGGTGCGCGCCACCAGCAGGGTCTCGATGGTGTTGCAGGGCGAATAGCGCTGGGTCTTGGCGTTGTCGGCGATGCGCACTGCCTTGGCGATGTCGGCATCGTCGTCGATATACACATGGCAGACGCCGTCCAGATGCTTGATCACCGGGACCCTGGCTTCATCGGCGATTCTGGAGGTGAGGCTTTTGCCGCCGCGCGGAATGATGACATCGATCACGCCGCGCATGCCGAGCATTTCGCTGACGGCCGCGCGATCGGTGGTCGCCACCAGCTGCACGGCGCTCTCGGGCAGGCCCGCCGCCGTCAGCCCGGCGATCATGCAGGCGTGAATCGCCTGATTGCTGGCCAGCGCCTCCGAGCCGCCGCGCAGAATGCAGGCATTGCCCGATTTCAGGCACAGCGCCGCCGCGTCGGCGGTCACATTGGGACGCGATTCGTAGATCATGCCGATCACGCCCAGGGGCACGCGCATCTTGCCGACCTGGATGCCGGAGGGGCGAAACTTGAGTTCGGACATCTCGCCGACCGGGTCGGCCAGGGCGGCGACTTCGCGCACGCCGTCGGCCATCGCGCGGACACCCTTCTCCGTCAGCGTCAAACGATCGATGAACGCCTGGTCCTGGCCCTTGGCCTGCGCGCCGGCGATATCGGCGCGGTTGGCCGCGAGAATGGCGGCGCTGCCGGCGATCATCGTCTCGGCGGCGGCGACCAGCGCCTGATTTTTCTGCGCGGTGCTGGCACTGGCCAGGAAGCGCGCGGCCGCCTTGGCGCGCGCGCCCACGTCGCGCATCATCGCGGCGATGTCGGGTGTGGTACTGGAGGATAGATCGTTAGCCATGGTGGTCTCAATCCGGAAGTCTACGCGGCGCGGCGGGCCAGCGGGGAACGGAGGCCGCCGATGCCGCAGGCCAGCTGCGCCAGCGCATTCCACGGGTCATTGCTGTCGAGACCCTTGATCATGCGGTCGATCCTGGCAGCCTGCAAGTTGAGCGAGGTGAGGCTTTGCTGGGTATGGATGCGCGACACCCGCTCCAGTTCGCGCGCCTTGGACGGATGCGGCGGCCGCCCGCCGCGGGTGAAGCCGCGCAGGCGCATCAGCATGCGCACTTCATTGCTCAACACCCACAGGATGAGCGGCGGCGCCTCGCCCTCGGCCTTCATGCCTTCAAGCATGCGGTAGATGCGCGCCGCCTTGCTGCCTTCGCCGCCGTCGGTATGCTGATAAATGGCGGCCACCAGCTGAAAGGGGCTGAAACGCGACACATTGGCCACGCTATCCTCGAGCACCGCCAGGGAAATTTCTCCCGGCGGGCACAACAGGGCGAGTTTCCTGATCTCCTGCTGCGCCGCCAGCAGATTGCCCTCGATACGATCCGCCAGATACTCCAGCGCCTCGGCATTGGCGCTTTGCTGCTGACGCGCCAGGCGGCCGGCCAGCCAGCGCGGCAGGTGCCCGCGCGCGATCGGCATCGCCTCGATCATGGTTGCCACCGCTTCCAGCGCCACAAACCATTTGGCCTGTTTCATCTGCCAGTCCATCTCGGGCAGCAGCACCAGGGTGACGGTATCGTCGGGCAGGCGCCGGCAGTATTGCTCCAGTGCCGCGCCGCCTTCCTTGCCCGGCTTGCCGGTGGGAATGCGCACCTCCATCAGGCGTTGCGTGGCGAACAGCGACAGGGCATTGCCGGCGCCGATCAGACGGCCCCAGTCGAAGCCGGACTCGGTAGTGAACACCTCGCGCTCGCTGTAGCCGGTATGCCGTGCGATTTCGCGCAATTTGTCGGCCGCCTCCAGCGCCGCCAGCGGCTCGGCGCCGTGAATCGCGTAGAGCGCGCCCAGTGTGGCCGGCGGGCGCTCCAGGAATTGTTCGGCGGTCAGGCGCATGATCGGGCAGGGCCTACTGGGGGCGCTTCACGGCCACCATACGCCGCAGGATCTGGCCGACCACATCCTTGTCCATATCGGCATAGAGCATGGCCTCTTCCTGTTGCTTGGCGATGATCTTGGTGTCGTCGTACGACATGGTGCGCGACAACTGGATTTCGCTGGTCGGAATGATCACCGCACCCTTGCCATCCACCAGCTGATAGCGCACCAGCATCTTGAGTTCGTACTCGGCCACGCGACCGGTCCCCGTCAGCGACAGGATCTGCCGATCGCGACGCTCTTCGAAGATGTTGAGCTGCGCGTCCGCACCCGCACCGGTTGGCATGACCTTGGTCGGCGTACCCGTCAGGTCGCGGCGTATATTGCTGGCGACCAGCGACGTGCCGGCGGCTGACACGAATACGCTTTGATACGGCAGCTCGTAGAAGCCGCGCAGCTGAAAGCCACAGCCGGCCAGCGTGGCCGCCATAGCCAGCAAGGCAAGGCGCCGGACAATGGGGGCGCGCTCAGACCACCACATTGATCAGCTTTCCGGGAACGACGATGAGCTTTTTCACAGGTTTTCCTTCCGTGTGCCGTTTCACGCCCTCGTCGTCGAGGGCGAGTTTTTCGATGGCTTCCTTGCCGGCCTGCTTCGGTACGCGGATCTGCCCGCGCAGTTTGCCATTGACCTGCACCACCATCTCGATTTCATCCTGTTCCAGCGCCGCCGGGTCCGGCTCCGGCCACAGGGCATCGAGCAGATCGCCGAATTCCTGCCAGTAACCGAGATCATTCCAGATCTGCCAGGTGATATGCGGACAGGCGGGATACAGCACCCGCAGCAGGATCGACAGCCCCTCGCGCAGTACCGACGGCGGGCGGCTGCGATTTTCTTCCAGCGCGTTGAGCATCTTCATGCAGGCCGACACCACCGTGTTGTATTGCAGGCGGGTGTAGTCGTAGTTGGCCTGCTTCAGGGCGGCATGAATTTCGTGGCGGAGTTTTTTCGCGGCCGCATCGAGCGAGGCCGCATTGATGGCCCCCGCGTTGCGCATTTCCGCATGCAGGCCGTGCGCGAAATTCCACAGGCGGCGCAGATAGCGTTGTGTGCCCTCAACCCCGGCGCTGGACCATTCGATGGTCTGTTCCGGCGGGCTGGCGAACATCACGAACAGGCGTGCCGCATCGGCGCCGTAATGGTCGATCATGTCCTGCGGGTCAACCCCGTTCAGTTTCGATTTGGACATGGTGCCGACACCGCCGTACTCGACCGCGCTGCCATCGGCTTTGAGGTGGTAGCGCGCCGGCTTGCCGTCTGCGGCCGGGATGGTCTCCACATCGGCGGGGGGAAAATATTCAATGCCCCCCCTGTCCGTTTTTCGGGAATAGATGTGGTTCAGCACCATGCCCTGGGTGAGCAAGTTGGTGAACGGCTCGTCGAACTTCAGCATGCCCAGGTCACGCATCACCTTGGTCCAGAAGCGTGCGTACAGCAAATGCAGCACCGCATGGGTAATACCGCCGATGTACTGGTCCATCGGCATCCAGTAGTCGTTGGCGGCGCCGACCATCCTGTCGTGATAATCGGGCGCCGTGTTCGGCGAGGTATAGCGCATGAAATACCAGGAGGAGTCGACAAAGGTATCCATGGTGTCGGTTTCGCGCGTGGCCGCTTTGCCGCATTTCGGGCAACTGCAATTCAGGAACGCCGCATCCTTTTTGAGCGGATTGCTGGAGCCGTCGGGAATCAGGTCTTGCGGCAACACCACCGGCAATTGCTCATAAGGCACTGGCACATCGCCACAGTCCTGGCAATGGATGATCGGGATCGGCGTACCCCAGAAACGCTGGCGGGAAATGCTCCAATCGCGCAGCCGGTACTGGGTTTTCTTTTCGCCGCCCTGCGCCGCAGTCTGCGCTGCGACGTAATCGATGGCGGCATCGTAGTTCATGCCGTTCATCGGGCCGGATTCGATGCAGGCCCCGTAGTCGCTGTAGTGTGCCTGCCAGGCATCCAGCGAGTAGGGTCTGCCAAGCTCGATCACCTGCCTGATCGGCAAGCCATATTTTTTGGCGAAGGCAAAATCGCGCTCGTCATGCCCCGGCACGCCCATCACCGCGCCGTCGCCATAAGTCATCAATACATAGTTGCCGACCCAGACTTCAACCTTCTCGCCGGTCAGCGGATGCGTCACGAACAGGCCCGTGGCCACGCCCTTCTTTTCCATGGTGGCGAGGTCGGCTTCCATCACCGTGCCGTGCCTGCTTTCGTCGATAAACGCCGCCACCTTGCTGTCGCGCGCGGCAGCCAACACCGCCAGCGGGTGCTCGGGCGCGACCGCGCAGAAGGTCACGCCCATGATGGTGTCGGCGCGGGTGGTGAAGACGAATAATTTGCCGTCGCCCGCCAACTTGCCGGCGGCATCCATGATGCGATGCAGGAAGGCAAAGCGCACGCCGACCGATTTGCCGATCCAGTTTTCCTGCATGGCGCGCACGCTGGCCGGCCAGCCGGTCAGCTTGTTGGTCACGCAATCAAGCAATTCCTCGGCGTATTGGGTGATGCCCATGTAATAGCCGGGAATCTCGCGCTTTTCCACCGGCGCGCCGGAGCGCCAGCCGCGGCCGTCGATCACCTGCTCGTTGGCCAGCACCGTCTGGTCGACCGGGTCCCAGTTCACCACCTGGGTTTTTTTGTAGGCGATGCCTTTCTCGAGCATTTTCAGGAACAGCCACTGGTTCCATTTGTAGTATTCGGGATCGCAGGTGGCGAATTCGCGCGACCAGTCGATCGCCCAGCCCATCGCCTGGCATTGCTGCTTCATGTAGGCGATGTTCTCGTAGGTCCACTTGGCGGGCGCCACCTTGTTCTTTATCGCGGCATTCTCGGCCGGCAGGCCGAAGGCATCCCAGCCCATGGGCTGCAGCACGTTGTAGCCCTTCATGCGCAGCTGGCGCGCCATCATGTCGTTGATGGTGTAGTTACGCACATGGCCCATATGCAGCTTGCCCGAGGGATAGGGCAGCATCGAGCAGGCATAGAACTTGGGTTTGGGCTGGCCGTTCTTGCCGATGGCGTGGTCGGTGACCTCATAGGCCTTGGTGGTTTGCCAATGGGCCTGGGCGGCGGTTTCGATTTGTCGTGCCTGATACTGGGAATCCATGGTGCGGAAGTGGGCCTGGGCGTTTGTTTTTCGAGAGAGAAAGATTATACCTTGCGGGGTATGCGCAACTGGCCGGATGGCGCGGCGGATGCGGGATAAATGCGGGAAATTATTTGGCGGACGCCCCGGGCTCCGGTGACGCCTGCACTTATAATTGCAGTCAGACCCTGCGCCTCTTTCGGTACCGCTCAATGCTCGCTCCCGTTTCGCCCCGCCTCCTCGATAACCTCAATCCCGAACAACTCAAGGCGGTAACCCTGCCGCGCCAAAGCGCGCTGGTGCTGGCCGGGGCGGGCAGCGGCAAGACCCGGGTGCTGACCACGCGCATCGCCTACCTGATCCAGACCGGCCAGGTCAGCCCATCCGGCCTGCTGGCGGTGACGTTTACCAACAAGGCGGCGCGCGAGATGCTGACGCGGTTGTCGGCGATGATGCCGATCAACACCCGCGGCATGTGGGTCGGCACCTTCCATGGGCTGTGCAATCGCATGCTGCGCGCCCATTATCGCGACGCGGGGCTGCCGCAAACGTTCCAGATTCTCGATTCGGGCGACCAGCAATCGGCGATCAAGCGCCTGCTGAAGACGCTGAACGTCGATGACGAAAAATTCAAGCCGCGCGAATTGTCGTGGTTCATCAACAACGCCAAGGAACAGGGCCTGCGCGCCAATGCGGTCGAGGCCAATGATGAGTTCACGCGCCGCCAGGTCGAGCTGTATCGCGCTTATGACGAGCAGTGCAATCGCGAAGGCGTGGTCGACTTTGCCGAGCTGCTGCTGCGCTGCTACGAGCTGCTGGGCAAGAATGCGGCTCTGCTCGAGCACTATCGTGGCCGCTTCAAATTTATTTTGGTCGATGAGTTCCAGGATACCAACCGCCTGCAATACCGCTGGATCAAGCAACTGGCGGGCAGCGACAACGCGGTGTTCGGCGTGGGGGACGACGACCAGTCCATCTACGCCTTTCGCGGCGCGGAAGCGGCCAATATGCGCGACTTCCAGCGCGATTTTGCCGGCAACAACGTCATCAAGCTCGAGCAGAACTACCGCTCGCAGGGCAATATCCTCGACGCCGCCAATGCGGTGATTTCGCACAACAAGGACCGCCTCGGCAAGAATCTGTGGACCGACGCCGGCAAGGGCGAGAGCCTGCGCATCTACGCCGCCTCCACCGACGAGGACGAGGCGCAGTTCATCATCGATGAAGTCAAGGCGCTCAATCGCGAAAGCATGGCCTTCGCCGATATGGCGCTGCTGTATCGTTCCAATGCGCAGTCGCGGGTGCTCGAGCATGCCCTGTTCCGCGCCGGGGTTTCGTATCGCGTCTACGGCGGCCTGCGTTTTTTCGAGCGCCTGGAAATCAAGCATGCGCTCGCCTATCTGCGCATCGCCGGCAATCCGGAGGACGACGGCGCGTTCTCGCGGGTGGTGAATTTCCCGCCGCGGGGCATCGGTGCACGCTCGCTGGAGCAGGTGCAGGAACTGGCCACGCGCTACAACACTTCGATGTACGCCGCCGCCGCCAGCGGCATCGCGCAGGGCGAAATCACCGGCCGTGCAGCGGCTGCTATCGGCGCCTTCCTGAAAATCGCCGAGGCGCTCAAGGCCTCATCCACCGCAGTCACGCTGCCCGAGCTGGTCGATGAATGCCTGGAAAAAAGCGGCCTGCGCGCGCATTACGCCGCCGAGCGCGAAGGTGCCGACCGCCTCGCCAACCTCGCCGAGCTGGTGACCGCCACCGCGCAATTTGAAGAGGAATTTCAGGGCGGCCGTGCGGAAGACGGCGGCGAAAACGACAATCCGCTGATCAGTTTCCTCACCCATGCCAGCCTCGAGGCGGGTGAGCATGAGGCGGGCGAAAGCGATGACGCCTTACAGTTGATGACAGTGCACGCCGCCAAGGGGCTTGAATTTCATGCCGTGTTTTTAAGCGGCCTGGAGGAGGGGCTGTTCCCGCACGAGCAGTCGCTCAACGATTTCGACGGCATCGAGGAAGAGCGCCGCCTGATGTACGTGGCGATCACGCGCGCGCGCGAACGGCTTTACCTCTCCTATGCCGGCAGCCGCATGTTGCACGGGCAGACACGCTACGGCGTGGTGTCGCGCTTTGTCGATGAGATTCCGCCGGAGCTGTGCAAATGGATTGTGGTGCCGGAAAAGCAGGCGGCCTACGGCGGTTATGCGCCCCACCGGCCCGCCAATGCCCATGAAAATTCACGCGGCTATGGCGAATATGGCGGCGGCCGGGGCGGCGCGCAGGGAGGAAACGGCGGCACCTATACCGGCTTCAGGCAATCCACCACCGCCTACAACAAACCCGATGGCGACTATGGACGCGGCGGCGCCCCCGATACCTCACGCGCCAATTTCGAAACCCGCCGTCCCGACGCCAATCCCTTTGCCATCGGCCAGACGGTGATGCACGCCAAGTTCGGCGAAGGGGTGGTGGTCAACTTCGAAGGCCGCGGTCTCGACGCGCGCGTTCAGGTGAAATTCCGCAGCGAAGGCGTCAAATGGCTGGCCTTGCAGTACGCCAAGCTGGCGGCGGTTTAGAACGACAAAGGCCCAGAATATTTTACGTAGAACCAGTATTGGCGCGCTTTTCGAGGCATTTCTGCTCCGAAAAGCGCGCCAATGCTTGAGTTTTACTTTTTAAACGAGGGCGAGCCGCCTAGTTGCGCAATTCGCCGTTGCTGCGAATCACCGCGATATCGACGAATTTGCCGCCGTGGTGAAAACCCGGCTTGAACGCCACTTCAAGGCCGCCAACATCGACCTTGCCCAGCGAAGCCAGCGACTTTTGCAGATTGTCGCGCGTGATGTCCTTGCCGGCGCGCTTCATGCCGTCCACCAGGATTTTGGCGGCGACGCAGGCTTCCAGTGCCGTCACCGAAATGGGGCCCACATTGCCCGCCGCCGTCCAGGCTTCCGCGCATTCCTTGACGATCGGCACTTGCAGATTGCGCGGCGCCGGCACCGTCAGCGCCACCGTGATGCCGGCCGCATCCGGCCCCAACAATTTGGCGAGCTGCGAGACGCCGACAAAGGACAGGCTGGTGACCTGGAAAGGCTTGTTCCTGGCCTTGAGGCTGGTGACCAGCTTGGCCGCCGGCGCGGCCAGGGTGGTGACCACGACCATCTGCGGATCGGCCTCGATGATCTTGTCCACAGCCGCGTCTTCCAGCTCCGCATTGCGCTTGATCGCCACGCTGGTCGGCACCTTGCCGTATTTCTTCAGGGCCGCGGCGACGCTGTCGTAGTTTTGCTTGCCGACTGCGTCATCGTAGTGAAGGACGGTGATGCGCGTCGCCCCCAGCCCGCCCCAGAAGCCGACCAGTTTGTCGATTTCCTCGGTGTACGACACGCGGATGGTGAAGACGTATTCGCTCTGCTTGCGGATCACATCGGCGCCGGTAAAGGGCGCAAAGAAGGGCACATGCTTTTCCGTCACAAAGGGCATTGCGGGCATGCTCAGCGTCGACGAGGCATAGCCGAACAGGGCGACCACACTGTCATCGCTGAGCAATTTCTTGGTGTTCTCGCCGGCCAGCTTGGCGTCGTTCTTGTCGTCGAGCGTGACCAGCTTGATCTTCTGGCCGGCCACGCCGCCGGCCTCGTTTACCTTGCGGAAGTAGGCCATGGCGCCGGCGCGGATATCGTTGCCGAAGTCCGCATTGCTGCCGCTGAGCGGTGCGGATTGGCCGACGACGATTTCCGCCGAAACATTGAGGGCGAGGCCGAACAAGGCCGCAACGAACACGGCACCGCGCGCGATGGAATGCAGATGATTTTTCATGAAAATCCCGAGCGAGAAACAAGCAAGCGGAAGATATGTGAAGTTTTGTAACCTCGTTGCCTGATTCTACGCAATTCCACGGGCAAAGTCCGTCCCGACACGCATGCCTCCGCGCAGGGCGGCAACACATTAAAGGCAATTTCCAATTGCCGCGCATGGCGCCGGATTCCGGCTTTGGTACCGCCGAACGGCGTTATTCGCGAAACACCTGGCGGTAACTAGTGTAATTGGCGATCGCCAGCAAAGGCAGGGCGACCATCAGGCCGAGGCCGGCGGGCACGGCGGCGACAACAAACACCAGCATCATCAGCAGGCCGAACACACTGAGCGGCGCCAGGTTGCTGAGACTGGCGTATACGCTCCAGCGCACCGCATGCCAGGTGGACATGCGGCTGAAGGCCAGCAGCGGCGCGACAAACCAGAGCAAGGCGCGCAACAGGGAATCCGCCGCGAAAAAGATCATCAGCAGCGACTCGCGGCCGTTGACCAGCGCCTGCATTCTCTCCATCGGGTTGGCGTCCGCCGCCACCAGTGGTGGCGGCGGGGTATCCATCAGGAATTGCAGCAACACCAACAGCAGCAAATCGATAAGCACGATCGCCACACCGAGCATCACCAGCGGGCGCGGGTTGAATCGCAGCGCCGCGAACAGATAGCCGGCAGTCACGGTCCCGCCTTGTTCCTGCGCGCGGCAGGCCAGCGCGAAGCCGGCGAAAAACGCCGGCTGCAGCACGGCCACCATCACGCCGACAACAGGCAGCAGGAGGGAGCCGAACATCAGCAGCCCCCAAGTGCCGGTCAGGACGATCCACGGCAGCGGTTGCTGGCGAAACAGCGCGAAAGCGTCCTTGATCCAGGTGCCGCCTTGCCGCGCGGGAATATCGATAACTTGCATGGTGTCGTGGTAATTGGAAATGCGATTGGCGATTGGACAGAGGATTGGGTCGGGCGATGCTCAATCCGGCAACAGGGCGAGAAGCCGCTCCTCGTGGGCACGATGCCATTGCAGCAGGCGCTGCACGAAGGCATGGTCCTTGGGATGGGTCAGCGCCGAGTCGCGCGGGAAGTGATGATATCCCAGGCGCCCCAGCCAGGTCCGCAGCGCGGCCGCCCGCAGCATCTGCGGCCAGGCCATACGCTCGGCCGGGTTAAAACGGCGCACGCCGGCGTAGCCCGCCAGCAGGGCGCGCGCGTTGACGGTATTGAGCGCGGCGGCGGGGTAGGCGGCGAAATCGAGACACCAGTCGTTCACCGTTACCGCCACATCGAACAGCAGCTGCTCGTTGCAGGCGAAATAGAAATCGATCATCTGCGGCGTGTGCGCCTCGCCATGATCGTCCCAGAGAATATTGTCGCGGAACAGATCGCCGTGGATCACGCCGCGCGGCAGGTCGAGTTGGTCGAAGCCGGCCTGGCGGGCCAGCTCATCGGCGATCAATTCCTGTTCGGCGGCACTCAAATGTGCGCGCAGATCGGCGGCATAGCTGCGCCACCAGGCGGGGCCGCGCCAGTTGGGCATGCCGAGCTTGAAGTCCTGTGCCGCCGCATGCATGCGCGCCAGCGCCATGCCGACGGCGCGGCAATCGGCCGGCAGGGGATGGGCGAGATCGTTGCCGGCCAGCCGCGTGACCAGTGCCGCCGGCTTGCCCTGCAGTTCGCGCACCACGCGGCCGTCGGCCGGCCGCAGCGGCGCGGCGCAGGCGATGCCCGCCGTGTGCAGATGCGTCATCAGGCCCATGTAAAAATCGAGATCGCGGGGCGGAATTTTTTCGAAGATCGTCAGCACATAACGGCCGCGCGTGGTGGTGACGAAGAAATTCGAATTCTCGACGCCGGCGGCGATATTCTGGAAATCGATGATATCGCCGACCGCGTAGGGCGCGACGAAGACGCGCGCCTCGTCGACGCTGACCGGGGTAAAGACGCTCACATCAGGCCCGGCGCAGGCGAAGCCGTACGCCGCATGCGGCCCCGCTTACTTCCATTCGCTCATTTCCATTCAATCAGCACCCAAGTTGGTACCGCAATTTTCGGCGCCGGACCGTCCACGCGCGAGAAATTGCCGTCGCCCTTCGGATCGACCAGAAAATAGGCGGCCCCGCCGGCGGGCACCACCCGCATCTTGTACAGCTTGCCATTGAGGCGGTATTCCTCGACGGTGTCGGTACCCTTCTTGACGATAGTGACCTTGCCTTCCACCGACAGGTCATCATCCGTCACCTTCGGCGGGGGCGGCGGTGCTTCCACCGCCTGCAGGTCCTTGGGTTTGGGATGCTCCTTCGACTGGGCGAAGGCGGGAAGCGCCGCGGCAAACGACAGCGCGAATATCAGCGGGCAGGCGATTTTTTTCACCATTGTTTTCATATACGACTCCTTAAAGAGACATTTCCAGGGCCTTCTCGTCGGGCGAGGGCATGATGCTGCGAGTCGCGTAATGCTCGAAGATGATATCGACGGCGGTCTGCGCGTCGTCGGTGATCCTGAACAGTTCCATATCCTTGGCGCTGATCACGCCCTCTGTGAGCATGGTGGTTTTGATCCAGTCGACCAGGCCCGCCCAGAACCGGCTGCCGACCAGCACGATCGGGATGCGGCGTATCTTGCCCGTCTGTATGAGCGTCAGCGCCTCCGAGAGTTCATCCAGCGTGCCGAATCCGCCCGGCATCACCACATAAGCGGCGGCATGCTTGACGAACATGGTCTTGCGCGCGAAAAAATGCTGAAACGACATCGATACGTCCTGATAGCCATTGCCGCCCTGTTCGAAGGGCAACTGGATGTTGAGGCCCACGCTGGGGCTCTTGCCGCCAATGGCGCCCTTGTTGGCGGCCTCCATGATGCCGGGCCCGCCGCCCGAGAGCACGCCGAAGCCGGCATCGGACAGCTTGCGCGCGATCGTTTCGGTGAGCGGATAGTAGGGGTTGCTTTCCTTCAGCCGGGCGCTGCCGAAGATGGCGACCGAGGGGCCGATGTTTTCCAGTTTGTCGGTGGCCGAAACCAATTCGGCGATAATGTTGTACATCCACCACGATTCGCGGGCAGCCGTCATCGACTGGAACATCATTTCCGGATCGGCGCGCTTCGGTATTTTCGTCGCCGAATTTTTGTTTTTTGGTTCCAAAATAAATTTCTCCAATGAGCCTTTTGCCAAACGCCGATACCGACGCCGACAGCAACCATCCGGCTGCAACGCAGCCCAAACACCTGTTGCTCGTCGATATCTCGAGCTATTTTTACCGGGCGTTCCATGCCATGCCGGATTTGCGCAGCCCGGCGGGGTTGCCCACCGGCGCCATCTACGGCGTTGCCAGCATGCTCAAGCGACTTCGCGATGAGCACCCTCACGATTATAGCGCTTGCGTGTTTGACCCCAAGGGGCCGACCTTTCGCGACGAAATCTATAAGGAATACAAAGCCACGCGTTCGGCGATGCCCGAGGACTTGGTCACACAGCTGGCACCGATGCGCGAAACCATCGAGGCGCTGGGCTGGCCCTGCGTGGTGGTCGACGGCATGGAGGCCGACGATGTGATCGGCACCCTGGCGGTTCAAGCCAGCGCGCGCGGCGTGAAAACCATGGTTTCCACCGGCGACAAGGATCTGGCGCAGCTGGTCAACGACCAAGTCACCCTGGTCAACACCATGAGCAACGAGCGTCTCGACGTGGCCGGCGTGCAGGAAAAGTTCGGCGTGCCGCCGGAGCGCATCGTCGACTATCTGGCCCTGATGGGCGATAACGTCGATAACGTCCCCGGCGTGGAAAAGGTCGGACCCAAAACCGCGGCGAAATGGATCGCCGAATACGGTTCGCTCGACGGGGTGATCGCCAATGCCGCCAATATCAAGGGCGTGGTTGGCGACAATCTGCGCAAGGCGCTGGATTGGCTGCCCACCGGCCGCGTGCTGGTGACGGTGAAATGCGATGTGCCGCTGCCGTTCGAGTTCGACGCGCTGGCCTACCAGGCGCCGGATATCGACAAGCTCGACAAATTGTATGAGCAATTCGGCTTCAAGGGCATGCGCGCGGCGCTCAAGGGCAAGAGCGGCGACGCCGGCGTGACCGCGACCGCAGCGGTCGAGGGCGATGCGGTGTTCAGACAGGCCGACAAGGACGCCACCGCCAGCCGCTGGTCTTCCGGCGAGGCGGCGGCGAAACAAACCGAATTCATCAACACGCGCGATTACGAATGCGTGTTGACCGAGGCGCAGCTCGATGCCTGGCTGGCCAGGCTCGACGCCGCCGAACTTTCCGCCATCGACACCGAGACGACCAGCCTCGATCCGCTCACCGCGCAGATCGTCGGCCTGTCGTTTTCCTGCGCGGCCGGTCATGCGGCGTATATGCCGCTGCGGCATGTCTATCCCGGCGCACCCGATCAGCTCGATTTCGACGCTGCCATCGCCAAGCTGCGCCCCTGGCTGGAGGATCCGCGCAAGAAAAAACTGGGCCAGAACATCAAATACGATTTGCATGTATTCGCCAATCACGGCATTCGCGTGCGGGGCTATGTGCACGACACCCTGCTGCAGAGCTATGTGCTGGAAAGCCATCAGCGCCACGACATGGAATCGCTGGCCACGCGCCACCTCGGCGCCAAAACCGTCGCTTATGAGGACGTCGCCGGCAAGGGCGCCACGCAAATCGGTTTCGACCAGGTGTCGATCGATACCGCCACCAACTACTCCGCCGAGGATTCGGACGTCACCCTGCAGTTGCACCATGCGCTTTATCCGCAGATCGCCGAAGACGCGCAGCTCAATCGTGTCTATACCGACATCGAAATGCCGACCACTCATGTGCTGCTCACCATCGAGCGCAACGGCGTGCTGATCGACGGTGCTTTGCTGGAGAAACAAAGCGGTGAGCTGGGGCAGAAAATGCTCGAACTCGAAGCCCGGGCGCACGAAGAGGCCGGCCAGCCCTTCAATCTCGGCTCGCCCAAGCAGCTCGCGGAAATCCTGTTCGACAAAAAAGGCATCAAGCCACTGAAAAAAACGCCCGGCGGCGCGCCGTCGACCGACGAGGAAACGCTGGAAAAACTGGCGCTGGATTATCCCCTGCCGAAAATCATTCTCGACTATCGCGGTGTGTCGAAACTGAAAAGTACCTATACCGACAAACTGCCGAGGATGGTCAATGCGCGCACCGGTCGCGTGCACACCAACTATGGACAGGCGGTGGCGGTGACGGGCCGCCTCTCGTCAAACGATCCCAATCTGCAGAACATCCCGGTGCGCACCGCCGAGGGCCGCCGCATCCGCGAAGCTTTCATCGCGCCGGCGGGCAGCAAGATTCTGTCGGCCGACTATTCGCAGATCGAATTGCGCATCATGGCGCATCTGTCCGGCGATGTCGGCCTGCTGAAGGCATTTGCCGATGGCGAAGACGTGCACCGCGCGACCGCCGCCGAAGTGTTCGGCGTCGAACGCAGCCAGGTATCGAGCGAGCAGCGCCGTTATGCCAAGGTCATCAACTTTGGTTTGATCTACGGCATGAGCGCCTTCGGCCTGGCCGGCAACCTGGGTATCGAGCGCAGCGCCGCCGCCGCCTATATAGACCGCTACTTCGCCCGCTATCCCGGGGTGAAGCAATACATGGAGCGCACCCGCGCCGAAGCCCATGACCGTGGCTATGTGGAAACCGTATTCGGCCGCCGGTTGTGGTTGCCCGATATCCGCTCCGGCAACCAGGCGCGCCGCCAGGGCGCCGAGCGCGCGGCCATCAATGCACCGATGCAGGGGACGGCCGCCGATTTGATCAAGCTTGCGATGATCGCGGTGCAGGGCTGGCTGGAAAAAGAAAAACTCGCCACCAAACTTATCATGCAGGTGCACGACGAACTGGTGCTGGAAGTGCCGGATTCAGAGTTGGCGCGCGTGCAGCGGGAAATTCCGGCGCTGATGACCGGCGTGGCCAAACTGGATGTGCCGCTGGTGGCAGAACCGGGCGTAGGGGTGAACTGGGAAGAGGCGCACTAAGCGCTGCGGCTGGTTGTCGCGAGAATTTTCGCAACAGATCGTTCAGGTTTTCTGCGCCGCGCTGGCATCGATATCCGCCAGGCATTCGCGTCCCTTGTCGGTCACCTCAAAATGTCCCGGGGTCGGGCCGGCCATTACGTAACCCTTGCGTGCCAGGAAAGCCGCCGCCTTGCCCTCCAGCCGCGCGTCGGCATCAAGGGCAACCGCACGCAGGCCGGTGATGCAATGCTTGATGAACAGCGCTTCCGCGCCTTTCTCCGTTAATTCGTAACTGCCATTGCGCCGATGCGCCAGCAGTTTGATGCCGACCAGATGCCTGGCATTTCTGGCGATGCAGGCGCTGGGTTTGTCGGATGGCTTCGACTGACTGACCTGCTCCAGCGCTTCGAATTCGTCCCTGCTCAATGGATGGTTCACGGTGTTTTCTTGAAATTGCTTCAATGTTGAAGCGAGGGTCCATGGTACGGGCTGCCGGTGCACAACGCAAAGTGCCGTCTGCAGCCTTGGCGCAAATGAAAATGGCCACGCATAACACGTGGCCATTTCTTTTCTGCCTGCGCAGCCCCGGCAATCTCGGTTGCGGTCCCTGTCCGAACGTAGCGGAAAGCAATTACAACTGTGCGTGTTTGCGCGAGGCGATGACGACGATGGCTTCCAGTTTCTGCACGGCGGGGCGCGGTGCGATGACAGCGGTGGCCTGGTGCGCAACGGCCACTTCGGCGGGGCGGGCGCTGACCGGGTTGCTGGTCAGCATCGAGCCGACAATCACGACGAGGGCGATGGCGAGGCTGGCGACGGCGGCATTGTCTTTGCTGGTGTTGAATTCGGTTTTCATGTGTGACTCCTGGGGTTCGGGGTGGCTGCGTTCGGGGTGTTGCGCTTGTTGATGGCTCCACTTTAGGGTTGCCGCGCCGAACGCTCAATCGCGTTGCGACGAAACTGCAAAAATGCCGTGCGGAACGTCCGATTTGTGGCGGTTTCGCCATTTGCGGGCCCGAATCCACGGCATAAAAATGCGCACTGCCGGCCGTTTCCTGCGTCGCCAGACTTATTTCTTGTTTGCCAAAGTCTAGTATCCACGCGCCTTTTGGGGCAAAAATGCCCCGAAATGCGCGCCAATGCTGGGGTTTGCATTTCTTTGTGGACGCAGGCGTATAGTTTGGCAAACCATAACCGGGGGAAGCGTGTGTCCGATCACATTCCGTTTACGTCTCCACTGCCGCCGGAACATGCGCGCCGCCAACTGGTTGCGGCACTCAAGGCCAATCCGCCCGGCACCGCCGCCGCCCTGCTGGCGCGAACCGAGGACCGCCTTGCCGTTGAGGCGCTTGCCGAACTCAATCCCGCCTTCATCCAGGACATCCTCGCCGCGCTGCCGACGCCGCGCCGCGAGAATATCCTCGACAGCGCATCGGTGGAACTGGCGCGTCAATGGCGGCGCAACCAGATCTATCCGGGCGATACCCTCGGCCGCTTGATGGAACCGGCGTACGCGGTGTTCGGCCCCGAGACCTCGGTGGGCGAGGCGGTGGATTTTTTGCGCACCCTGATCCGTACCGCGTTCATCACTTATGGCTATGTCACCGCGCCGGACGGCAGGCTGCTGGGCCTCATCACCATGCGCGATCTGCTGTTTTCCGAGCGGCTTGTGCCGCTCAGCAGCATCATGCTGCGCGACGTGTTCACCTTCCGGCCGGAAATGGATGTGTCGTCGGCGATGCAGCTGTCAATGAGCCGCCACTACCCGGTGTATCCGGTATGCGACGCCGAGGGGCGCCTGCTGGGCCTGGTGCGCGGCCAGGCGATCTTCGAGGCCAAGGCCTTCGAGATCACCGCGCAGGCCGGCAGCATGGTCGGTGTAGAAAAGGAAGAACGCATCTCCACACCGATGATGCGCAGCTTCAAGTTTCGCCATCCCTGGCTGCAGCTCAATCTGCTCACTGCTTTTCTGGCCGGCGGGGTGGTGGCGATGTTCCAGGGCACCATCGACAAGCTGGTGATTCTCGCCGCGTTCCTGCCGGTGCTGGCCGGGCAATCGGGCAACACCGGCTGCCAGGCGCTGGCGGTGACCCTGCGCGGCATCACCCTGGGCGAGATCAGGCCCGGCGACGGCAAAATGCTGATCACCAAAGAAGGCCTGCTCGGCGCCTTGAACGGTGCACCGATCGGCGTGGTCGCCGGTATCGCCATGTATGTAACGGCCTCCGCCCAGCACTCGCCACATGCGCTGGTGCTCGCCGCCGTGGTGTTCCTGGCCATGGTCGGCGCCTGTACCATCAGCGGCATCTCCGGCGCGGTGGTGCCATTGACGCTGAAGCGCTTCGGCACCGATCCGGCGACGGCCTCGAGTATTTTTCTGACCACCGCGACCGATATCGTCAGCATGGGCATGCTGCTGGGGCTGGCGACGCTGCTGGTGCCCCTGGCCTGATCCCCGGATTCCCAGGGCAATAAGACAAAAGCCCCGCAATGCGGAGCTTTTGTGTTTCGATGGCTGCTGCGTTCAAGCCGGCGGAAGGTTCAGCCTCCCGGCCCCATGATCGAAGCGGTGGCCATCATTTCATTGAGCAGCGCCATCGAGACCTTGCCCGAGACCGTATAAGGGTCGAGTTCGGCGCGTTCGGAATACTTGATGAGCAGCGAGGGGTTGATGCGGTTCAGCGAAACCTGTCCCATCGACCAGTGCGCGAAGCTGCGCTCGTCGATTTCCTCGTAGCTCAGCAACACGACGTCCTGATGCCGCGGGTCGTTGGCAATCTTGTTGTACAGCTTGTTGATTTCCAGGCGCCCGCCTTCGAGGACCTGCAAAAAAATCCTGCCGCTGCAGCACAGTACGCCGGTGATGCCGTGCTGTGGATTGCTGGTGCGCGATTTGACCATGATGGCGGTGAGGTCGTCCTGCGAAATGGTTTCCTTGGTGCGGCTGCAGTACATCAGGCGGACTAGCATGGTGCGATTCCCCGGGTTATTTTTGTGGCGCCAGCCTGCTCAGACGTTCTTCTTGGTAAGCAGCGACAGGAACTCGCGGCGCAGATTGGCATCCTTGAGGAAAGAGCCGCGCATCAGGCTGTTGGTCATTTGCGAATCGCTGTCTTTCACGCCGCGCCAGTGCATGCAGAAATGATTGGCTTCCATGACGATGGCGAGGCCGTCGGGCTTCACTTTTTCCTGCAGGGTATTGGCCAGTTGCGTAACGGCCTCTTCCTGGATCTGCGGACGGCTCATGATCCAGTCGGTGAGGCGCGCATATTTGGACAGGCCGATCAGGTTGGAATGCTCGTTGGGCATCACCCCGATCCACACCCGGCCGATGATCGGGCACAGATGGTGCGAGCAGGCGCTGCGCACCTTGATCGGGCCGACGATCATCAGTTCGTTCAGGCGCTCGACATTCGGAAATTCGGTCACCGCCGGCTGCGGCGTGTAGCGGCCGCTGAAAATTTCCGTGAGATACATTTTCGCGATGCGCTGCGCGGTCTCATTGGTGTTGTGATCGTTCTCGGTGTCGATCACCAGGCTTTTCAGCACTTCCGCCATCTTGGCCGCGACCTCGTCGCGCAGCTGGTCGATCTCGCCTTCCTTCACGAACGCCGAAATATTGTCGTTGGCATGAAAGCGGCGGTTGGCGTGCTGCAGCCGCGTGCGGATGCGATCGGAGGCCAACGCGCTGTTCTCGCCGTCGTCGGGGTCGCTATGGAAAAGCGGAGTCAGACTGGAAGGCATGGCGGACTTCTTCAGGGGTCAACTGCGAAAACGCGCGCCTGCGAGGGCTAGCCACGCGTCGGGTCGTGCTGCTTGTCGCGCTCGATCACTGCATACGCGGAATGATTGTGAATGGATTCGAAATTTTCGGTTTCCACCACATAGGCGTCGACGCGCGGGTCCGCATTCAGCGCCGCCGCCACATCGCGCACCAGGTCCTCGACGAATTTGGGATTGTCATAGGCGCGCTCGGTGATGTACTTCTCGTCGGGCCGCTTGAGGATGCCGTACAGCTCGCTGGAAGCCTGGTCCTCGGCGATGCGCACGATATCCTCCACCGCGATCGCTTCCTTGCCGCGCACCGCAATGGTGATGTGGGAGCGCTGGTTATGGGCGCCGTAGGCCGCGATTTCCTTGGAGCAGGGGCACAGGCTGGTCACCGGCGCCGTCACTTTGGTGGTGATGCTTGTCACGCCGTCCTTGATGGCGCCGCTCAGCACCACCTCGTAATCCATCAGCGAAGAAACGCCGGAAACCGGCGCCGCTTTCTTGATGAAGTAGGGAAACGCCATCTCGATGTGGCCCTCGCCGACGTGCAGACGCTCGACCATTCTGGCCAGCAGCGCGGAAAACATCGGCACGCTGAACGCCTCCTGGTTCGCTTCCAGAAGCTCCACGAAGCGCGACATATGCGTGCCCTTGACGTCGTGCGCCAGGCGCACCGTCATGCTGAAGGTGGCAATCGTATGCTGGATCTCGCCGGAAACGGATTGGATGCGGACTGGGTGGCGGATGCCTTTGATGCCGACGCGGTCGATCGAGGTACGGCGGGTGTCCACGGAACTCTGCACATCCGGCATCGGCAGCGGTAGGTTCAGGTCGCGCTGATTCATGAAGCAAATCCTGTGAATTCGGCCTGCCAGTATAGCGCGGGCCTAATAGTTGAGTAAAGTAATCGGGAATAACACATCTGGCGGCAAATTGCGGCAATTTCAAGGCCGGGGCACATATCCCTGCCGGCAATAAAAAAGGGCGCTCTCGCGAGCGCCCTTCAACCCCAAAGCAGGCCCCGGACCGAACCGGGGCCTCACTGCAGATGCGCTTACGTGTTGTAAGCCGATTCGCCGTGCGAGGTAATGTCCAGACCTTCGCGTTCCTCTTCTTCCGGAACCCGCAGACCGACCACCATCTTGACGATGAACAGGGACACGGCGGCGACAACGCCTGACCAGACGATGGTGATGCCGACTGCCTTGGCCTGAATGAGGAGTTGCTCGCCGATCGAGGTGAAGCCGGTGGTGGCCTTGACCCAGTCGGTGACGAAGCCGGGTCCGCCCAGATCCGGCGACACGAACACGCCGGTAAGCAGCGCGCCGAGGACACCGCCGACGGCGTGTACGCCGAACACATCCAGGGAATCGTCGGCCTTGATCAGCTTCTTCAGACCGGTGACGCCCCACAGACAGACAAAACCGGCCGCGGTGCCGATCACGAAGGCGCCGGGGATGCCGACGTTGCCGGCAGCCGGGGTGATGGCGACCAGACCCGCCACAGCACCGGAAGCGGCGCCCAGCATCGACGGCTTGCCCTTGAGCAGCCACTCGGCGAAGATCCAGGCCAGGACGGCGCAGGCGGTCGCCAGGAAGGTGTTCATGAAGGCGAGAACCGCAGAGTTGCCCGCTTCCAGCGCCGAGCCGGCGTTGAAGCCGAACCAGCCGAACCACAGCAGCGAGGCGCCGATCATGGTCATGGTCAGGTTATGCGGGGTCATCGCTTCCTTGCCGAAGCCGATGCGCTTGCCGAGCATGAAGGCGGCGACCAGGCCGGCCACACCGGCGTTGATATGCACCACGGTGCCGCCCGCAAAATCGAGGGCGCCCAGGTTCCACAGATAACCTGCCTTGGCGTTCATGGCATCAACCACGGCTGCCGAGGAGTAGGCATCCGGACCCATCCAGAACCAGACCATATGCGCGATCGGCAGATAGCTGAATGTGAACCACAGCACCATGAAAATCAGCACGGCGCTGAACTTCATGCGCTCGGCCACCGAGCCCAAGATCAGGCAGCAGGTAATGGCGGCAAAGGTGCACTGGAAGGCGGCGTACAGCATTTCCGGAATGACCACGCCCTTGCTGAACGTTGCGGCGGTCGCGAATTCACCCTTGGCCACGTCGGCGATGCCCTTGAAGAACAGCCGGTCGAAACCGCCGAAAAAGGCATTCCCTTCGGTGAAGGCGACGCTGTAGCCGTAAATGACCCACAGCACGGTAATCAGCGAGAAGGTGACGAACACCTGCATCAGCACCGACAGCATGTTCTTGGAGCGGACCAGGCCGCCGTAGAACAGGGCCAGCGCCGGTACGCTCATCAGCAGCACCAATGCAGTGGAGACCAGCATCCACGATACATCGCCCTTGTTGGGAACCGGGGCTGGTGTAGCGGCAGGAGCGGCGGCAGCCGGTGTAGCAGCTGCCGGTGCTGGCGTGGCTGCGGCTGGTGCGGCCGCGGCAGGCGTTGCCGCAGCAGGGGCAGCAGCGGGTGCAGGTTCGGCTTTCTTGTCCTGCGCATAGCCCATGCCGGCAACCGCAAGGCCGGCCAGCAACGCAAGAGAGGCTAGAAATCGTTTCATATTGAGTGGCTCCCTTGATTAAAGTGCGTCCGCGCCGGTCTCGCCGGTACGGATACGGACAACTTGTTCGAGATCGAATACGAAAATCTTGCCGTCGCCGATCTTGCCGGTGTTGGCGGATTTTTCGATGGCCTCAATGACTTGTTCAAGCAGGTCGTCTTTGACGGCCGCTTCGATTTTTACCTTGGGCAGAAAATCGACCACGTACTCTGCACCGCGATACAGCTCCGTATGACCTTTTTGTCGTCCGAAGCCCTTGACTTCCGTGACCGTGATGCCCTGCACGCCAATGGCGGAGAGGGCTTCACGCACTTCGTCAAGCTTGAACGGCTTGATGATGGCGGTAACCAGTTTCATTGTTGTACTCCCGTAGTAGTGAAATCATGCCGCCGCATGCGCCCGGCTACGAACTTATGCGGCAACGAACGGTATTGCCCGTGCTGGTCCGGCGCGCGGATCAGAACGTTTTGGTGACAAATGCCACCAGGCGATTCTTGCTCCAGTCCTTGCCCTTGAAGGTGTAGTTGACTTCCTTGGCATCGGTGCCCTTGAAGTAGCCGCCGACCGTCCAGCCGTCGCCGAGATCATAGGACGGGCCGAATTTGTACACCGTGTAGGTCAGCTCGGCATCGTTGTCGAAGCCCTGGAAATTGCCCTTGTAGGTTTGTTTGGCCACTTGCGCCATCAAGGTCAGCTTGGGCAGGACTTCCTGCGAGTAGTTGAGTTCGAGGAAGCTGGACCCCTTGCTGATGGGCACGCCGAAGGTGCCGCCCAGCGAGTAGGAGTACTTGACGTTGAATACGCCATAGGTCGCACCGATGTAGACCTCATTGGTATTCGGCTTCGGGAACAACGGAATCGCCTTGGCGCCGGGGTAATCGTAATGCAGGTACCCGACGTCCAGGGTCAGATCCTTGAGCACTTCATACTTGTAGCCGCCGTACAGATCGATCTCGACCGGCGACGAATCTTTCACCAGACCCAGATCCTTGTAGTCCTTGAGCCATTTGATGTTGGAGACGAAAGTACCCAGGTAGAAACCGCTGGAATGGGCATAGTCAAGATTGAACTGAATTGCCGGTTTCTCGGACGTCTGCGAAATGCCGCGGTATTCATATTCGCTGAACAAGCCGACTTTGGGCGTGAGCGTGTAACTGGGTGCCGGTGCGGCTGCGGGTGCGGCTTGAGCGGCCGCGTTTAGTGCCGTGAAGGAGGTGACTGCGATGCCTGCGAGTGCAATGGCGTGGGCCAATTTCTTCATGTGGTTACCCCAAGGTGAATGGAAAGGTGAGTTGGCTGGATAGCTTTAGCAGGTTGCATGCCACTGTTACAGTGCACATAAACCCATGATTTCCATGATTCAAGCGGGTGAAAAGCAGTATGCCGCACCAAAATATTGCAACGCAATTGTCGCCCGCACCAATTTGGAGCGGCTGTTGTCGCATGGCTGTTTCCCACCTGCCTATGTGGCTGTCGTGTACGGGCGGGTCGGCTACAATGCTTGAAATCGAGTGAATCCATGATCCCGCCCAATACCAAACCCCTTGATGTACTGAACGACCTAGCTGCGCGCATCGGCCAACTGATCCAGCAATCCCCGGCATCCGATCTGGAAAAAAACGCGCGGCAGCAATTGATTGCCCAACTGGCCAAACATGGCCTGGTCACACGCGAGGAATACGAGATCCAGCTGGCCCTGCTGGCGCGTGCGCAGGCCCGCCTGCGCGAACTGGAGGCCAGGATCGACGCACTCGAGGCCGCAGTCCCCGGAACCGCGCGGGGACCCGGTGGCGAACGTTAAATTGGTGCGACGCATGGCGGGGTGTCGCTGAGTGTCTCTGGCCGTTTTATACAGTCGCGCCCTGAATGGCATGGAAGCACCGTCGGTGACGGTGGAGGTCCATCTCGCCAACGGTTTGCCGGCATTCACCATCGTCGGCCTGCCCGAAATGGAGGTGAAAGAGAGCAAGGACCGCGTACGCGCCGCCTTGCTCAATGCGCGCTTCGAGTTCCCGGCGCGACGCATCACCGTCAATCTGGCGCCGGCCGATCTGCCCAAGGAGAGCGGGCGCTTCGATTTGCCGATTGCGCTCGGCATTCTCGCCGCCAGCGGACAGATTCCGGGCGACAAATTGAAACATTACGAATTTGCCGGCGAACTGGCGCTGACCGGCGAGTTGCGCCCGATTCGCGGCGCGCTGGCGATGACCTTCAAGGCGCATGGGGACGAACGCGCCTTTGTGCTGCCGCTGGCCTCTGCGGCCGAGGCGGCCCTGGTCACCGACGCTAAAGTGCTGGGCGCCAGCAGCCTGCTGCAGGTATGCGCGCACCTCGCCGGGCGCGAAGCGATTCCACCGTTTGCGAGCGCGGCGCCAGTCGGTGTCAGCCGCTATGCCGATATGGCCGAGGTCAAGGGGCAGAGCCATGCCAAACGCGCCATGGAAGTGGCCGCTGCCGGGCGCCACAGCCTGCTGATGATGGGACCGCCTGGAACCGGCAAGACCATGCTGGCCTCGCGTTTTCCCGGCATCCTACCGTCGATGACCGATGCCGAGGCGCTGGAATCGGCCGCCGTGCAAAGCCTCGCCAGCGGCGGCTTCAAAACCGAAAACTGGCGGCGCAGAAATTATCGTTCGCCACATCACACCGCTTCCGCCGTCGCCCTGGTGGGCGGCGGCAGCAACCCCAAGCCCGGTGAAATTTCGCTGGCGCACCAGGGCGTGCTGTTCCTGGATGAATTGCCCGAGTTCGATCGCAGCGTGCTGGAAGTGCTGCGTGAGCCGCTGGAATCGGGGCGCATCACCATTTCGCGCGCGGCGCGGCAGGCGGATTTTCCCGCCGAATTCCAGTTGATCGCGGCAATGAATCCCTGCCCCTGCGGCTACCTCGGCCACTACAGCAACAAATGCCGCTGCACGCCCGATCAAGTGGCGCGCTATCGCGGCAAGATTTCGGGCCCGCTACTTGATCGCATCGATTTGCAGATTGAAATGCCGGCCGTGCCGCAGCTTGAGCTGGTGAAAGCCGGCAGCGGTGAAGCCAGCCTTGCCATCGCCGAGCGCGTCGAGCGCGCTTATCAGCGGCAAATTGCGCGCCAGGGCAAGCCCAATCACAAGCTTGAGCCCAAGGAGATCGATACGCTGTGCGCGCCCAGCGCGGCCGGCGAAACCTTGCTCAAGAACGCTATCCAGCGTCTTGGCCTTTCGGCGCGCGCATATCACCGCGTACTGAAGGTCGCGCGCACCGTTGCAGATCTTGCCAGCCAGGAAAAAATCGATACGCCGCATATTGCCGAGGCGGTGCAGTATCGGCGGATGGACAGATCGGCATGAAAAATTTTACGTGGGCAATGGCCCGCAAGCCAGTATCCATGCGGTGTTTGAAGCATGCCCTCTTGAAAGGCGCGTCCTTATTGGCTCGCCGGGCAGGTGGTTTGCATAAATCCGGAAGCGACATGCATTGATGACGTCATCAGCAACCCAAAAAATTCACGCCCATCACGCCACGCCACGCTGGTTGCTGGCACTGTTACTGGCCGGCCTGGCGATGCTCGGGCCCTTCGCGATCGATACCTACATCCCCGCCTTCGACGGCATGGGACGCGAGCTCGGTGCCAATGTGGTGCAGATGCAGCAGACGTTTTCGGTTTACCTGGCGGCGTTCGCCTTCATGTTCCTGTTCCACGGCGCGCTTTCCGACAGTTACGGCCGCAAGCCGATCATCGTCGTCGGCCTGGTCGGTTTCCTGATCGGCTCGGTCGGCTGTGCCTTGTCGAACTCGATCGGCGCCTTGCTGCTGTTCCGCGCGGTACAGGGGCTGTCGGTGGGCGCGGGCATGGTGGTGGGGCGCGCCATGATCCGCGATCTGTTCAATGAAACCGACGCGCAGAAGCTGATGTCGATGGTCACCCTGTGGTTCGGTATCGCGCCGGCGATAGCGCCCATCATCGGCGGGCATCTGTATGTGCGTCTGGGCTGGCATTCCATTTTCTGGATGCTGGCGATGATGGCGACAGTGTTGATCGCCGTGGTTTCCTTTTCGATTCATGAAACCCTGCCCGCCAACAAGCGTCAGCCGTTCCGACCGGGACCGCTGTTTGCCGGCTATCGCGAGGTTGGCGCCAATGTACCCTTCCTGCTGCTGTCGCTGGCGGTAGGGTTCAACTTCAACGCGTTCTTCCTGTACTTCATGTCGGCGCCGGTTTATCTCACGCATTCGCTGAAGCTGGGCCCGCAGGAATTCGCCTGGCTGTTCATTCCCGGCATCGGCGGGATCATGCTGGGCGCGTTCATTTCCGGGCGCGTTGCCGGCAAACTGAAGTTCGCCGCCACGGTGTCCTATGCCTATCGCTTCATGGTGATCGCGGCACTGATCAATCTGCTTTACGCGGCTGTGTTTGCCCCTTCGGTGCCCTGGGCGATCATTCCTTTGTTTTTCTATGCCATCGGCAGCGCGATGGCGATGCCCTCGCTTTCCTTGATCGTGCTCGATTTGTTTCCGACGCGGCGCGGGATGGCGGCCTCGCTGCAGGGTTTCGTCTCGGGCATCATCAATGCGTTGGTTGCTGGCCTGGTATCGCCGGCCGTGTCGCATTCGCCGCTGCTGCTGGCGCTCGCCATGGTCGGCTTGATGGGCGCGGGTCTGTTGTGCTGGACGATGTTCCGGCGCATGGGCCGCGGCGTCGCAGCGCGAGCCGCGCAGTGACGTGATGCAAATCAAATCCTGAACCCGCAATCGGGAGATACTGCCGCATGAGCAATCCTTCCGCACCTGAGAACGATCTGCCGCGGCTGCTGGAATCCTGGCAGGCGGAGAAGCAGTCTGCCTATCTTTACGAGCGCATCGCGCTGCGCGAAGACGATCCGGCCAAGCAAGCGCTGTTTCGCGCCCTGGCTGCATCGGCGGAGGAACAGTCGCATACTTGGGCGGCCAAACTGGCCGCCGCGAATATTGCCGTTCAGGCCTTCCAGCCCGAGTTGCGGGTGCGATTGGTCGCCGGCACTGTCGATTTGCTGGGTCCGCGTGCGCTGATCCCGGCGCTGGCGGCGCTCAAGATTCGCGGCGTATCCGTCTACACCCACTCGAGCTCGCCGACGGGACATCCGCACCCGAATGCGGGACCGGAAAGCAGCCACAAGGGCCTGTCCGGCGGCGGCAATCTGCGCGCGGCGGTGTTCGGCGTCAACGATGGCTTGTTGTCGAATGCCAGCCTGATACTCGGTGTCGCCGGCGCGGCGGCCGATACCCGAACCATCGCCCTCACCGGCATCGCCGGGCTCGCCGCGGGCGCGTTTTCGATGGCGGCGGGCGAGTATGTGTCGGTGCGTTCGCAGCGCGAGCTATTCGAGCGCCAGATCGCCCTTGAACGCGATGAGCTGGCCGAATATCCGGAAGAAGAAGCCATGGAACTGGCGATGATTTACGAGGCGCGCGGCATTGCCAAGGCCGATGCTCTGGAGCTCGCCAACAAGCTGATCGGCGACCCGGAGCACGCGCTCGACACCCTGGCGCGCGAGGAGCTGGGGCTGAATCCCGCCGAACTCGGTTCGCCCTGGGGCGCGGCGTTTTCCTCGTTTGTCGCGTTTGCCATCGGCGGGGTGATTCCCCTGCTGCCGTTCCTGCTGCCCTTGCGGGGCGCGCTGAGCGCTCATGTGCTGATGGTGGCGATGAGCCTGACCGCCTGTGCGCTGTTTGGCATCGGCGCCTCGCTCAGTCTGTTCACCGGGCGCAATGCCTGGTTCAGCGGCGTGCGCATGCTGCTGATCGGCGTGCTGGCCGGTGCGGTGACGTTTTCGATCGGCAAATTATTCGGCGTTGCCCTGGGTTAGGCCCGGCACGCATTCGCGCATGTACAGAAAGGCCGGCAGCGCGAACGACAAGCCGATCAGGCAATTGCCCGCCACATAGAACAGCGGCCCGCGCATGCCCAGGCGCCGCGCCTCGCTGAACAGGAATGGCCAGAACACCAGACAGGAAATGATGAAATCCACCAGCGTGGCGGCGGCAATCGGATTGCCCCAGGCGAGCGACAGCGCTCCCGACGATCCAGGGACATAAGCCACATAGCCGAAATACGTTGCATACGGCAGGATGCCGCCGATGATTGCCGCCAGCAAATAAAACGATTTCAGATTCATCACACCTGCTCCCAAGGCAGCCCATCCTTGCGCCAGCCGCTCAAGTTGCCGCGTTGATGATGCGTATCGAGCTCGCCCTCGAAGCCATGCAGCACATTGAATACCTGGCTGAAGCCGGCCGCCTCGAGCGCTTCACCGGCGTCGGTGCTGCGATTGCCGGAGCGGCAAATCAGCACCACCGGGCGATGGGTGGCGTGGCCGACGGCCTTTTTTACCTGACCGATAAAATGCGGGTTGATCTCCCAGTCCGGGCCGTCGTTCCAGGGAATCATCATCGCGCCCAATGGGTGGCCGACGAACAGGAACTCCATTTCGCTGCGGCAATCGATAAACACCGCACTCGGTTCGGCGGCCAGAAAATCGTGGGCCTGCCTGGGGGTCAGATGGTCCATCGCCATGCTCCTTGTTGTTCTCTCAATGATTATAGCCGCAGCTCGCGGACGGGCAGACGTGGACGGTGCGATAATCGGCACATCTTCTGGAGACGAAACATGAATGCGCCTGAATCCCTCTTCCCCTTCGATGCGCTGATCCGCGAGCATGCGGATCGTATTGAGCAGCAGGTGATCGTCTGGCGCCGTCATTTGCATGCCCACCCGGAACTCGGCAACCGCGAATTCGAGACCGGCAAAATGGTGGCTGCACACCTGCGCAAGCTGGGTTTCGACGACGTCAGGGAGAAGGTCGCCCACACCGGCGTGGTCGGCGTGCTCAGGGGCGGCAAGCCGGGCCGCTGCGTGGCCCTGCGCGCCGATATGGACGGCTTGCCGGTGACCGAGGAAACCGATGTGCCGTTCAGGAGCCAGGTGCGGACCATGTGGAACGGTGCCGAGGCCGGGGTGATGCATGCCTGCGGACACGATACCCATGTGGCGATCCTGATGGGCGTGGCTGAAATCCTTGCCGGCATGCGCGCCGAATTGCCGGGCACCGTGAAATTCATTTTCCAGCCGGCCGAAGAAATGCCGCCGATCGGCGAAGAGGGCGGCGCCAGGCTGATGATTGAAGAAGGCTGCATGGAGAATCCGAAGGTCGAGGCGATCTTCGGCCTGCATATCACTTCCAAGCAGCATGCCAATGTGATCGGCTACCGTTCCGGCCCGTTGATGGCCAGTGCCGATCAGTTCCGCATTTTCGTGCGCGGCAACCAGACCCATGGCGCGCAGCCCTGGTCGGGGATCGATCCGATCGTGGTCGGCGCGCAGATCGTGATGGGATTGCAAACCATCGTCTCGCGCAGGATGAACCTGACCGAAGAGCCGTCGGTGGTGACCGTGGGCAGTTTCCAGGCGGGCAATCGCAGCAATATCATTCCCGACGAGGCGAAGATGGAAGGCACCATTCGTGCCTTCGATGAAAAGCATCGCAGCGAAATCCACGAATTCGTGCAGAAGATCAGCACCCTGATCGCCGAATCCGGCGGCGCCAAGGCCCATGTGCATATCGCCAACGGTTACCCGGTGACCTCCAACGATGAAGCGCTGACGCATTGGTCGGTGCCGGTGCTGAAACGCGTGGCCGGCGACGGCGCGGTGGGCGTTTGTCCCAAGACCTGCGGCGCGGAGGACTTTTCCTACTACCAGCATCGGGTGCCGGGATTTTTCTATTTCATCGGCTGTACGCCGAAAGATCAGGACGTCAAGACGGCGGCCTCGAATCACAGTCCGCGTTTTTATGTCGACGAGCGCGGCCTCAAGATCGGCGTCAAGTCGTTGGCCACCCTGGCGGCCGACTGGCTCGCCGCCAACGCGGCCTGATCTGCCGTGTACATCAGCGCTTTCGACCTGTTCAAGATCGGCATCGGTCCCTCGAGTTCGCATACCGTCGGCCCGATGCGCGCCGCGCGTCGTTTCCTGGTCGAACTTCCGCCCGCGCAGTTCGCGCATATCCGGCGGCTCACCGTTGAATTGCATGGTTCGCTCGCCCACACCGGCCACGGACACGGCACCGATACCGCGATGATGCTGGGGCTGAGTGGCGAGTTGCCGGATGAGGTCGATACCGGCAAGGTGGCGGACCATATCGCCGGGATCAAAACTGCGCAACGATTGACCTTGCTGGGCACGCGCGAGATCGCGTTTTCGCCGCAGACCGACATCATTTTCAATTTACGCGACCTGCTGCCGGTGCACTCGAACGGCATGCTGTTCCGCGCCTTCGATGCGGGCGGCGATGAAATTGCCAAGCGCATCATGTATTCGGTCGGCGGCGGCTTTGTCGTCGATGAAGACGAAGCCTTTGTCGGCACCTCGCGCGGCGACGAACGCACGGCGCCGCATGGCTTCAACTCCATGCAGTCCTTGTTGACGATGGCCGCGCAGGAGAAAATGTCCCTGGTCGAGCTGATTCGCGCCAATGAAGTCGCGCTGCGCGGTGTGGAGGCTACCGATGCCTTTCTGGATCGCGTCATCGACACCATGTTCATCTGCATCGATCGCGGCCTGCGCACCGTCGGCGTGCTGCCTGGCGGCCTCAATGTGGCGCGCCGCGCCAGCGGGATCCACGACAAGCTGGCGGCGGAGAAATCGGGCCTGACCAATCTGCCGCACCAGGTGATGGACTGGGTCAGCGTCTACGCCATCGCGGTAAATGAGGAAAATGCCGCCGGCGGCCGCGTAGTGACGGCGCCGACCAATGGCGCGGCCGGTGTGGTGCCGGCGGTGCTGCGTTACGCCCGCGATTTTTGCGGCGCAAGCCAGGCGCAGTTGCGCGATTTTCTATTGGCGGCCTCGGCGATCGGCGCGCTATGCAAGATGAATGCCTCCATCTCCGGCGCCGAGGTCGGCTGCCAGGGCGAGGTCGGTTCGGCCAGCGCGATGGCGGCGGCCGGGCTGGCCGCGGTGCTGGGCGCCTCCAATGCGCAGATCGAGAATGCGGCGGAAATCGCCCTGGAACATCATCTCGGCATGACCTGCGACCCGATCGGCGGCCTGGTGCAAATCCCCTGCATCGAGCGCAACGCCATGGGCGCGATCAAGGCGATCAGCGCGACTTCGCTGAGCCTGCGCGGCGACGGCACCCATCATGTCTCGCTGGACCAGGCCATCGACACCATGCGCCGCACCGGCGCCGATATGCAGACCAAGTACAAGGAGACCTCGCTGGGGGGGCTGGCGGTGCGCATTGTCGAATGCTGAGAGGCCGGCGTTCGCTACGAATGCAATCCCCCGGCTTTGCGCGTAAAATGCGAGTGCGTCGATTTGATTCAGCTTGCGGGCGCTGGGCAGCATTCGGGCCCTAAATTCCGCTAAAGCGAGGCCAGTTCTCACTGCAAACCTGCCCGCTTCTTTAATGCTGCGGCAGGTTTTTCATTTTCAGGGCGCTCGCGCCAATGGCGCGTGTATTGCCACCTGCGACTCGCCGTAATTGCGGTTGCGCAGCGGACAATGAGTGAATTGACGACGCTTGACTAACCGCCGGACAGTCTGAAGAAATTATCTTTTCCATGGATCAGAATCACAGCACCCGCCCCGCCCGTAGCGCCGTCCTGATGGAAGCACTGGCCCGGCGCATCCTGGTGCTCGACGGCGCCATGGGTACCATGATCCAGCGCTATCGGTTGACGGAGGCGGAATACCGCGGCGAGCGTTTCAGGGACTGGAACGGCGATCTGCGCGGCAACAACGATTTGCTGACGCTGACGCGCCCGCAAGTGATCCGCGAAATCCACAGCCAGTACATGGAGGCCGGCGCCGACATCCTCGAAACCAACACCTTCAATTCGACCACGGTGTCGATGGCCGATTACCATATGGAATCGCTGGCCTACGAACTTAACCTGGAAGGCGCCAAGCTGGCGCGCGAGGTCGCGGACAGTTTTACGCTGCGGACGCCGAAAAAGCCGCGCTTTGTCGCCGGCGTGCTGGGGCCGATGAACCGCACCCTGTCGCTGTCGCCGGATGTGAACGACCCGGGTTTTCGGGCGGTCAATTTCGATCAGGTGGCCAAGGCCTACCGCGAGGCGGTGGCCGGGCTGATCGACGGCGGCGCCGATATCCTCCTGATCGAAACCATTTTCGATACGCTCAACGCCAAGGCGGCCATTTTTGCCATCGAGGAAGAATTCGAAGCGCGCGGCTTGAGCGGCGAGATGCGTCTGCCGATCATGATTTCAGGCACCATCACCGATGCTTCCGGCCGCACCCTGTCGGGCCAGGTGGTCGAGGCGTTCTACAACTCGGTGCGCCATGCCAGGCCGCTGTCGATCGGCTTCAACTGCGCCCTGGGCGCCAGGGAACTGCGCCCGCATATCGAGGAGCTGGCGGCCAAGGCGGAATGCCGCGTGTCCGCGCACCCGAATGCCGGCCTGCCCAATGCGATGGCGGAATACGACGAGCTGCCGCAGGAAACCGCCGCCTTCATCCGCGAATGGGCGGAAGCGGGCTGGCTGAACATTACGGGCGGCTGCTGCGGCACCACGCCCGAGCATATTCGCGCCATCGCCGACATCGTGGCGCCGCTCAAGCCGCGCGACGTCGGCACCGTCAACGCGCAGATCGAAAAGCGTTTGCGCCTGTCCGGCCTTGAGCCGCTCAACGTCGGCGAGGATTCGCTGTTCGTGAACGTCGGCGAGCGCACCAATGTCACCGGCTCGCGCGCTTTCGCCAAGCTGATCCTGAACGGCGATTACAACGAAGCCCTGGCGGTGGCGCGCAGCCAGGTCGAGAGCGGCGCGCAGGTGATCGACATCAATATGGACGAAGCGATGCTGGATTCGCAGGCGGCCATGGTGAAGTTCCTGAACCTGGTGGCCAGCGAGCCGGATATTTCGCGCGTGCCGATCATGATCGACAGCTCGAAGTGGGGCGTGATCGAAGCCGGTCTGAAGTGCATCCAGGGCAAGGCCATCGTCAACTCGATTTCGATGAAGGAAGGCATTCCCGAATTCAAGGAGCGCGCCAAGCTGTGCCAGCGCTATGGCGCGGCCGTGATCGTGATGGCCTTCGACGAAAAAGGCCAGGCCGATACCTACCAGCGCAAGATCGAAATTTGCGCGCGCTCCTACAAAATCCTCACCGAGGAAGTCGGCTTTGCGGCCGAAGACATCATCTTCGACCCGAATATTTTCGCCATCGCCACCGGCATCGAGGAGCACGCGACTTACGGCATCGACTTCATCCGCGCCACCGAGTGGATTCGCAACAACCTGCCCTATGCCAAGGTCAGCGGCGGCGTGTCGAACGTGTCGTTCTCGTTTCGCGGCAACGATCCGGTGCGCGAAGCGATTCACACCGCTTTTCTGTATCACGCCGGCAAGGCGGGCATGACCATGGGCATCGTCAATGCCGGGCAGCTCGGCGTATATGACGATATCCCCAAGGATTTGCTGGAGTTGGTCGAGGATGTGTTGTTCAACCGCCGCGCCGATGCAACCGATCGACTCGTCACTTTTGCCGAGCAGTTCAAAGGCAAGAAAAAGGATCAGGTGGAAGACCTCGCCTGGCGCGGCGAGCCAGTCGGCACGCGTCTTACCCATGCACTGGTCAAGGGCATTACGCAATACATCGTCGAGGATACCGAGGAGGCGCGCCAGCAGGTCAAAGCTGCCGGCGGCCGTCCGATCAATGTGATCGAGGGCCCGCTGATGGACGGCATGAACGTGGTCGGCGATCTGTTCGGTGCCGGCAAGATGTTCCTGCCGCAAGTGGTGAAATCGGCGCGGGTGATGAAGCAGGCGGTGGCGCATCTGATCCCGTTCATCGAGGAAGAAAAACGCCTGCTCGGCGTGGCGGACGCCAAGGCCAAAGGCAAGATTTTGATGGCCACCGTCAAGGGCGATGTGCACGACATCGGCAAGAACATCGTCGGTGTGGTCATGCAGTGCAATAACTTCGAGGTGATCGACCTCGGCGTGATGGTGGCCACCGAGAAAATCCTGGAAACCGCCGTCAGGGAAAACGTCGATATCATCGGCCTCTCGGGACTGATCACGCCCTCGCTGGAAGAAATGGCGCATGTGGCCAAGGAGATGGAACGCCTCGGCTTCAGGATCCCGCTGTTGATCGGCGGCGCCACCACCTCGCGCACCCATACCGCCGTCAAGGTCGAGCCGTTCTACAGCGGCGCCACGGTGTGGGTGCCGGATGCCTCGCGGGCGGTGGGCGTATGCAGCAATCTGCTGTCGGCAGAGCTGAAGCCCGATTACGTGAAATCGGTGCGTGAGGATTACGTGAAGGTGCGCGAGCAGCATGCCAACAAGAAGGGCGTGAAGTTGATCCCGCTGGACCGCGCGCGCGCCAATCGCAGCAAGATCGACTGGTCCGCCTATGTGCCGCCAAAGCCGGCGTTTATCGGCACCAAGGCGCTGAACGCATATCCGCTTGAAAAATTGGTGCCGTATATCGACTGGAGCCCGTTCTTCCAGACCTGGGATCTATGGGGCAAGTTTCCGCAGATTCTCGACGATGCCGTGGTCGGCGAGGCGGCGCGCGAGGTGTACGACAACGCGCAAAAAATGCTGAAGCAGATCGTCTCTGAAAAATGGTTTACTGCCAATGGCGTGTTCGGCTTCTGGCCGGCGAATGCGGCCGGCGACGATATCGCGCTCTATGCCGATGAATCGCGCAAGAAGGTGGTGGCCACGTTCCGCAACCTGCGCCAGCAGAATGAAAAACCGGCGGGCAATGCCAATCAGTGTCTGGGCGATTTCGTGGCGCCGGCGCCGCTCCCCGATTATCTCGGCGCGTTTGCGGTTACCAGCGGCATCGGCTGCGAGGAGCGCGCACGGGCCTTTGCCGCGGCCAATGACGATTACAGCGCGATCATGGTCAAGGCCCTGGGCGACCGACTCGCCGAAGCCTTTGCCGAACATCTGCATGCGCGCGTGCGCCGCGAATTCTGGGGCTATGCGCCGGACGAGAATCTGAGCGGCGCGGACATGATTGCTGAAAAATATGTCGGCATCCGTCCGGCGCCCGGTTACCCGGCCTGCCCGGAACACACGGAAAAGGGTACCCTGTTCGCGATGTTGCGCGCCACCGAGCAGGCCGGCATCAGTCTCACCGATTCCTACGCTATGTGGCCGACGGCGGCGGTATCGGGCTTTTATTTTTCGCATCCGCAAGCGCAGTATTTTGCGGTCGGCAAGATCGACCGGGACCAGCTTGACGATTACGCCAAACGCAAGGGCTGGGACACCGCCACCGCCGAACGCTGGTTGGCGCCGAATCTTTGAGATCCGCTTTTGACAACAAGGCAGCACCGCAACAAGGCAGTTTTTTTCAACGACAACTACAAATCATCCGCGCGCAATGTCATCCACAAACAACGGTTCTTACGTTCATTTCCCCTCGCCCATGAAATCGTATCTTCTCAGTGTTCTCGCAATTCTCGCCTGTGCGGGTCCCGGCGCGTATCTGTCGTGGCTGGGCATGACTGCCCTGGGCCTCAGCGGAATTCCGCTGGCGTTGGCCACGGTGGTTGGCGGCATGGTGCTGGCGGTGGCGTTTTTCGCCTTGCTGTCGGCCTTGGGTCGCGCGCTTGGCATTACCCGGTAGTGCGGGCAGGTTTTAAATTGGCAAAGTCCGGCATTGGCGCGCCTTTTGGGGCATTTTTGGCTCAAAAGGCGCGCCAATGCCGGACTTTGAGTTTTCGCTGCGGCCTTGCAGGCGATCTCGGCGCGGCCTGGCCGCGGACAGATTGCCGGCAGATTCTAGTCAATCATCGCATCGTCAGGCTGAGGTAAGGCCATCGGTATTTAATGGCGGCATTAAAAATATATTGATGCGGCCCGAGGAGAATTCATGAAAAAGAAACCTTTTTACCGCGTGTTGTATGTCCAGGTGCTGTTCGCGATCGTGCTGGGCGTGCTGCTCGGCTACCTCTATCCGGACAGCGGCGTGGCGATGAAGCCATTCGGCGACGGCTTCATCAAGCTGATCAAGATGATCATTGCGCCGATCATTTTCTGCACTGTCGTCAGTGGTATTGCCGGCATGCAGGACATGAAAAAAGTCGGCCGCGTCGGCGCCAAGGCCCTGCTGTATTTCGAGGTGGTCAGCACCTTCGCGCTGGCTATCGGCCTCATCGTTGTCAACGTGTTGAAACCGGGCGAGGGCATGAACGCCGATGTGAGCACGCTTGATACCAAGGCGCTGACGGCTTATACCGCGGCTGCCAAATCGCAAAGCGTGGTCGAGTTCGTGCTCAACATCATTCCCAGCAGCGTGGTCGATGCCTTCGCCAAGGGCGATATCCTGCAGGTGCTGCTGTTCGCGATCCTGTTCGGATTTTCCCTGTCGGCACTGGGGGCGCGCGGCCAGGCCATCACCGATTTCATCGACAAGGTTTCGCATGCCCTGTTCGGCGTGGTGTCGACCATCATGAAACTGGCGCCGATCGGCGCGTTCGGCGCAATGGCGTTCACCATCGGCAAGTACGGCATCGCCTCGCTGGCGCCGTTGGCGAAACTGATGGGCAGCTTTTATCTCACCTGCCTGCTGTTCGTCTTCATCGTGCTGGGCGCCATCGCCTGGTTCACCGGATTCAGCATTCTCAAGTTCATCAAGTACATCAAGGAAGAGTTGCTGATCGTGCTCGGCACCTCGTCCTCGGAATCGGTGCTGCCGCGCATGATGACCAAAATGGAGAAGCTGGGCTGCTCCAAATCCGTGGTCGGACTGGTGATTCCCACCGGCTACTCGTTCAACCTCGACGGTACCGCCATCTATCTGACGATGGCGGCGATCTTCATCGCGCAGGCGACCAATACCCCGCTGACCCTGGTGCAGGAACTGACCATTCTCGGCGTGCTGCTGCTGACTTCCAAGGGGGCGTCGGGCGTCACCGGCTCGGGTTTCATCACCCTGGCGGCAACCCTGGCGGCGGTGCCGACCATCCCGGTGGCGGGGCTCGCGCTGATCCTCGGGATCGACCGCTTCATGTCCGAGGCGCGTGCGCTGACCAATCTGGTCGGCAATGGCGTGGCCACGGTGGTGGTGTCGAAGTGGGAAAAAGAGCTGGATGTGTCCCGGCTCAATCACGCGCTCGACAATCCGCATATTGAAGAAGCGCTGGAAGTGCCGGCGATTCCGGGGCAGCATCCGAAGGTATAACGCTCCCCGGGGCGGGTGCGCTGTCGCCGCGGTGAATGCGGCGGGCTTTAGGCGATAATCGGGGCTCTCTTTCGCCGCGTTGCGCCAACCCGCCCTGCATGCTGATTTTCGATTTCGACGAATCCTTCGACCCCGCGATACCTGACGCGGCGCCGCTCGCGTTCGGCGAGCCGGATGAACTGATCATCGCGCGCACCCTCGACGAGGTAATCCCGGCGATGCAAGCGGTCGCGCTTGCGACGGCGGCCGGGAAGTACGCCGCAGGCTTCGTGAGCTATGAGGCGGCGCCGGCCTTCGATCCCGCGCTGCGCACTCATGCCATCGCCACCGCTGCCACCGATATACCGCTGCTGTGGTTTGGCGTTTACCGTGCACCCGGTCCGCCGCCCGCCGCCGGGCTCGCCATGTACAGCATTGGCGAGTGGCGCGCTGACACCGGCGCCGAAAAATATACGGCCGCCATCGACGAAATTCGTGCGGCGATCCGCGAGGGCGATATTTATCAGGCCAATTACACTCTGCGTCTGCAGGCGCCATTTTCCGGCGATGCCTTGGCCTGGTATGAAGACTTGCGCCGTGGCGCGCATGGGCATTTCAATGCCTATCTCGATATCGGCAGCCATCGCATATTGTCGATGTCGCCCGAACTTTTTTTCGCCTGGGACGGGAGCACCTTGCGGACCCGGCCCATGAAGGGCACGGCGCGCCGCAGCCCCGCGCCACCGCGCGACAGCGAAGCCTGGCCGGTATGGATGCTGGAAGACCGTCAGCAGGCGCAGGCGCTGCACGATTCGGAAAAAAACCGGGCCGAAAATCTGATGATCGTCGATCTGCTGCGCAATGACGTATCGCGCATCGCCATGCCCGGCAGCGTCAGTGTGCCGCAGCTGTTCACGATGGAGGCCTATCCCACGGTCTACCAGATGACATCGACCATCACTGCCGGCACGCGCCCGGATGTCACCGTTGTCGATGTTTTCCGCGCATTGTTTCCCTGCGGTTCGATCACCGGGGCGCCGAAAATAAAATCGACGGAAATCATCAACCGCCTGGAGCCGGCTCCGCGCGGTGTCTACTGTGGAGCGATCGGCGTGATCGCGCCGGGCGGCAAGTGCGTGTTCAACGTGGCCATCCGCACGATCGTCGTCGATGCGGCCACCGGGGCCGCGCAATGCGGCGTCGGCGGCGGCATCACCTGGGATTCGGAAAGCGCGGACGAGCATGCCGAGGCCATGGCCAAGGCCGAGTTCATCCGCAATTCATCGCGCGGATTCGAATTGCTGGAGACCCTGCGCCTGCACGACGATGGATACGATTGGCTGGAGGCGCATCTGGGCAGGCTGGAAAGCTCGGCTGCTGCGCTGGGCTTCGCCATGAATATGGCTGCGGTTCGCGCAGCGCTCGCGGCGCATGCGGTCCAGCACCATGGCGAGACGCGTCGCGTCCGCCTGCTGCTGACGCGCGAAGGCGCGATCAATGTCGGCAGCGAGCCGCTGGCGGCGCAGACGCCCCCGGTGTGGCAGGCCTCCCGCAGGCAGGTGGCGGCAGGCGACGTCAAAACGGTGGCGCTGGCGAGCGCCCCGGTGGATCGCCATGAGCGCGCCCTGCAGCATAAAACCACGCGCCGCGCCGTCCATGATCTGCACCGGAGGCAACATCCGCAGGTCTTTGACGTGCTGTTGTGGAACGAGCAGGAGGAACTGACTGAATTTACCTATGGCAATGTGATCCTGGAACTGGACGGCGCGCTGCTGACGCCGCCGCTTTCCAGCGGCCTGTTGCCCGGCGTGCTGCGCGCAGAATTGCTGGCGCGCGGCGAAGTCGCTGAACGTACCCTGCATCGCGCCGACCTGGCACGGGCCACGCGCCTCTGGTTCATCAACAGCGTGCGGGGGTGGATCGCGGTGGCGCTGTCGCACTGACCGGCACTCAGGCCGGCGGTTCCTGCAGGGTGTTCAACTGCGTCCAGTACCGCACCGCCAGTTCGATGGCCTGGTTGTATTGGTCGAAGCCCATCGGTTTGATGATGTAGGAATTGACGCCGTTGGCATAGGCCGCTGCGATATCCCTGGGATCGGAGGAACTGGTCAGCATCACAATCGGCAGCGAACGAAATGCCGGATCCTGGCGGATTTCGGCCAGGACCTCGATGCCGCTCTTGATCGGCATGCGCGTGTCGAGCATGATCAGAGAGGGTTCGCCGGCGGGCCGGTCGCGGTAAACGCCGCGACGGTACAGATAGTTCAGCAAGTTGACGCTGTCGTGCGCGGTGTCGATGCGGATCTGCAGCTCGAGCGCATTGATACAGGCGCTCAGCAATTCGATTTCCGGATCGCTGTCATCGACTATCAGGATCAATTTTTCCGAGGAATCGGCCATTGCCTGAAAGCTCCATGTCAGTGGGAGAAAAAATCTTGCGGCGCGCAGCGTTCAGTCGTAAGAAACGAATTATGCCTTGAACCGATGCTTGTGTCTGAAATGTAAATTTCAGATGGGTGTCAGACGCTGCGCGATGCTGCCGTCAGCGATCATCCCCGCAAGTTCGTCGCGCAGGCGCGCACTTTCGCCGATCGCAAACCGCCAGTATTTCAGGCGTCCCTCATAGTCGTCGGCAAAGCGCTTGAAATCGTCGCGGTCCGGCAGTTTTTTCAGCGGCAGGCGCGAAAGATATTCGCGCGAGGGAGAAATCAGCAGCACATTGTCGAGCCATGCGCCGCCGGCCTTGCGCCAGGGCAGGGCCTTGTCCAGCCAGCCCGGCACGATCCGGTTGCTGAAGTGCGGATAGAGCACCAGGCCCGCCGCACGCGAATAGGGCAGATGCAGATGGTAGTCGATCAGGCCGCCGTCCCAGTAGGTGCCGGCGCGCGCACCGGGAATGTCCGCCACACCTTCCAGCACCAGCGGGATCGAGCCCGAGGCGATCAGCGCCTGCGGGAAGTTCTGCGGCGTCAGACGCACGTGATGAGTGGTGAAAGCATCGAATTTTTCGCCTTCGGCCAGCAGTTGATGTTGCAGCGAGGGCGTAAACCAGGTGCGTTCCATGAAATGCCGCAAGTGCCGCCTGCCGGCGGTGTTGGCCAGGGCGGCCAGCGCAAAGCCGGCCGGGGTGCGCGCCTGCGCCCAGCCCTTTGCCTCGCGATGCAGGATGCCCTTGCCACGCACCGCCAGGATATTGAGCTGGTAATGAGGATGTGCCAGCACCTCGGATTCGCGCCCGGTGAACAGGCGGGAGAGCAGATCGCGCGCATAGCCGGAAACAAACGCGGCTGTGACCTTACGCGGGTATTTCTGCTCGCTGTATCCCTCGGCAAAAGCGGTCAGGGCGGCACGCGTTGCGTCGGCGGTATGACCGCGGCAAACCGCCGCAAAGCGCCAGGCGCCGATCGAGGCGCCGATCAGGTTGATCGGCTGCCGGCGCAATGCAAACCCCTGGGCCAACCAATCCGCAAACAGCCATTCGTCGAGTCTGGCGAGCCCCAGGCCCTTGGGACCGCCGGCGGCGCCGGGAACGATATCGATGTCCTGCGGGCGCAGGCCGTGCTCGCGGATATGCGCCATCGCGCGCGGCCCGGCGCGCAGCTCCAGCGTCGTCATGCCGCGCTGGCGGCGCGGTCGCTGCGCCGGGCGACGCAGGTATCGTGAAAATTCAGCAGGGCATCCGCGACCAGTCGCGGCGCCTCGATTTGCGGGTAGTGGCCGATGCCGGCCAGTAAAATGCAGTCGGAATCGGGCGCCAGCTCGCAGTAGCGCCTGGCCATATGCGCGCCGGAGACGGGATCGGCCGCGCCATCGACCAAGCGCAGCGGCACGGCGGCGTTCACCAAGGCGCCCACCCAGCGGCCGCGCTGTTTGCGCCGCTCGCGCATATAGCCGATCAGCTTGGGAAATACCGCGAGGCCATCGTTATGGGTGATCAGGGTCCACACGCCGTCGATCTCATCCGCGTCCGGTGGATATTCCGGACCGGCAATGGCCAGCAGATTGGCGGCGATTTTGTCCCTGGTCGTCATCTGCGCCACCCAGGCGCCTAGCGGGCTCGACAACAGGCGCTGGATCAGGCGTGGCCGGTGCGTCTCGGGAAACAGGCCGCCGTTCAAAAAGCACACGCTCTCGAGCCGCGGGCGCAGGCCCCCATCGCGCCCGCGCGCCAGCAGTTCCTGCGCGACGGTGTCGCCGTAATCATGCGCCAGCACATGGTAGCGGGCGACGCCGGCATGCGTCAGCAGCGCTTCGCAGAGGCTGGCCTGATCGGCGATCGAATAATCATAGTCGCGCGGCTTGGCCGAGAAGCCGTAGCCGATCAGGTCCAGCGTGATCAGCCGGAAGCGGCTTTCCAGCATCGGCCATACCGCCGACCAGTCCCAGGAGGCGGTCGGAAAGCCGTGGATCAGCAACAGCGTCTCGTGCGCCGACGGGTCGCCGCCCTCTCGCCAGAAAATGTCCTGATTGCGGTATTTGAAATGCTTGCCGCCACGTTCCCAGTGGGCGAGCGGCATCAGTCGGTGGGTGCGATGGGTCATGATGTTGTTTCCGCGCGATTCGGCGTACCTAGTTGTACTGGCAATCTTTGGCGAATTCAGGTTCGGACACTTATTCCTGGCGAACCGGTATTTTCCCCCACTGCGGCACTAAAATCACGGTTTTGCTTTTTCACGCTACGGAAAAATTTTATGTCCGCGCTGTTCTCGCCCCTGACTTTACGCCAGCTCACTTTCAAAAACCGCATCTTCGTCTCGCCGATGTGTCAGTACAGTTGCGCGGACGGCGTGCCGACCCATTGGCATCTGGTGCATCTGGGATCGCGCGCGGTGGGCGGCGCCGCGCTGGTGATGAGCGAGGCGGCGGCGGTGAGCCCCGAGGGACGTATTTCCCCGGAGGACGCCGGCATCTGGAGCGATGCGCAGGTGGAGGCCTGGAAGCCGATTACCGCATTCATCAAGGCCCAGGGCGCGATTGCCGGCATTCAGCTCGCGCACGCCGGCCGCAAGGCTTCAACCTTTGCCCCCTGGCGCGGGCACGGCAGGCTGGAGCTTGAGCAGGGCGGCTGGCAGGTGATGGGGCCCTCGGACGTGGCGTTCGCCGGCAATTATCCGCAGCCGCAGGAAATGACGCCGGGCGACATTCGCGCCACCATCGATGAATTCGTGGCAGCCTGCGGGCGCGCGCTTGCCGCCGGTTTCGAAGTACCGGAAATCCACGCCGCACATGGCTACCTGGCGCATGAGTTCCTGTCGCCGCTGTCGAATGTGCGCAAGGATGTCTACGGCGGCTCGCTGGAGAATCGCATGCGCTTTCCGCTGGAGCTGTGTGCCGCGGTGCGGGAAGCCTGGCCCAGGGAGTTGCCGGTGTTCCTGCGCATATCTGCCAGCGACTGGAAAGAGGGGGGCTGGGACATCGCGCAGTCGATAGAATTCTGCAAGCGCGCCAGGCAAGTGGGGATCGATCTGGTCGATGTTTCCTCCGGCGGCAATGTCTCGGACGCGAAAATCGCGCTGCGCCCGGGTTATCAGGTGCCGTTTGCACGCGCCATACGCAAGGAGGCGGAGATTGCCACCGGTGCGGTGGGCCTGATCACTGAGCCGGTGCAGGCCGAACAGATCGTTGGCGACGGCGATGCGGATTGCGTGTTCCTGGCGCGCGCGCTGTTGCGCGATCCCTATTGGCCGATTCACGCGGCGCAGGAATTGGGCGTGGCGCCGCAGTGGCCGGACCAGTACCTGCGCGCCGGCGTGAATGCATTCGGCAAATAGCCGCCATTTTGCAAGTAGCCCCCATATTTTTCGACCAAGGTTGTATCGCGAGGAGACGGCATGATTGAGCTTTACTACTGGCCCACACCGAACGGCCACAAAATTACCCTGTTTCTGGAAGAGGCCAAACTGCCTTATGCGATTAAGCCGGTGAATATCGGCAAAGGCGATCAATTCCAGTCCGATTTCCTGAAATTCTCGCCCAATAATCGCATGCCCGCGATCATCGATCATGCACCAATCGACGGCAAGAAGCCGATCAGCGTGTTCGAAAGCGGCGCGATCCTGCTCTATCTCGCCGGCAAGACCGGCAAGGCGATTCCCCGCGATCTGCGCGGCCAGGTGGAGTGTACCGAGTGGCTGTTCTGGCAAATGGGCGGCCTCGGGCCGATGGCCGGACAGAACCACCATTTCAGCCAGTACGCGCCGGAAAAAATTCCCTATGCGATCGAACGCTATGTGAAAGAGACCTCGCGTCTTTACGGGGTGCTGAACAAGCGCCTTGCGGAGCGCGAATTCATCTGCGGCCGGCAATACACGATCGCCGATATGGCAAGTTACCCGTGGATTCTGTGGGAGCGTCAGAGCCAGGATCCGGCGGATTTCCCGCACCTGGCGCGCTGGCATGCCGCCATCAAGGCGCGCCCGGCCACGGTGCGCGCCTACGCCAGGGCGAAGCAGGTCAATCCACAGCAAACGCCCAGCGTCAGCGACGAGCAATCGCGGCGTATCCTGTTCGGACAGGACAAGAGCGTCGTCAAGTAATCGGCCGGGCGGATACGATTGCCGACAGGATTGCGCGAATTGATGACAGCCTTAGCACATGCGGGAACAGTTGACTGGATCGGCGTGCGCCCGGGGCGTGAGTTGCCGATGCAGGTGCTGTCGCGGGCGGTAGCCGTTGCCGATCACGGACTGACGGGAGATCGCACCGGCGACCGGGCACGCGCCGGCGGCAAGCGGCAGGTCACCCTGATCCAGGCCGAACATCTCGACGTCATCGGCAGGCTGTTGCAGCGAGGCGCGATCGATCCGGCGTTGCTGAGGCGCAATATCGTGGTCGCGGGCATCAGTCTCCTCGCCCTCAAGGGGCAGCGATTCCGTATCGGCGAGGCGCTGCTGGAAACGACCGGCGAGTGCCATCCCTGCTCGAAGATGGAAACGCAACTCGGGCCCGGCGGCTGTAACGCCATGCGCGGGCATGGTGGCATTACCGCGAAAGTGCTGCAGAGTGGCGAAATTTCCCTGGGTGCGGCGCTTGTGCCTGCGGGCATTGCGGCCGGGCAGCCATGACGCCGGACGATCTGCGCCGTTTCGCGGTTGGCCGCTCTCTGCATGCCAGCCAGGATTTGTTCACCGCGATCAATCGCCTCGGCTATGTGCAGGCCGACCCGATTCGCGCCCCCGCGCGCGCGCAGGATCTCATCCTGAGACATCGCGTGATCGGTTATCGGATCGACGATCTCGAGAAGCAGTATTCGCAGCTGCCGGTTCGCGAGGAAATGTTGCATAACTACGGCTTCGTTCCGCAGGATCACCTCAATCTGCTTTATCCGCGCCGCCCCTCACCGCGCTGGCAGGAATTCATGGCCGGGCATCGCGGGCTGCGCGGCAAGGTGTTGCGTTATCTTGCCGATCATGCTGAAGCGCATCCGCGCGATGTCGAACGAGCCCTGGGCAGCGGCGCCCGCATCAACGGCTGGGGAAGTTCCTCCTCCGCGACGACCCTGATGCTAGAGGGGCTGCACCGCGAAGGCAAGACCATGGTGTTGCGCCGCGATGCGGGCATTCGCATCTATGCGACTGCGTCCGCACTGGACCGGGACCTCAGACTGGCGCCCGGCGCGCGCGCCGACGGATTGGTGCGCCTCCTGATCAATCTGTATGCACCGTTGCCGCTGCGTTCGCTCGCGCAACTCATCTCCATGGTCGGCCATCGCAAACCCGATGTCGATTACCCCGCCCGCATCGATCGCATGGTCAAACGCGGGGAGGTGATGCGCGAGACCATCGATGGTCTGGTCTATCTGTGGCCGGCGAACGAAAGCGCACCGGCGTTTGTGGATGACCGCGTGTACCTGCTGGCCCCGTTCGATCCGGTGGTCTGGGACCGCCGCCGTTTCGAACATCTATGGGGCTGGGCGTATCGCTTCGAGGCCTATACGCCGCCGGCCAAACGCAAGCTGGGGTACTACGCCCTGCCCATGCTGTGGCGCGCACAGGTCATCGGCTGGGCCAATGTGAGCATCGACAACGAGCGGCTCAGGGTCGAAACCGGCTTCGCACACAAGCTACCCTCGGGACGCGAGGCGCGCGCCGTTTTCAAACACGAACTGGCTGCCGAGATACAGCGGCTCGGCAGCTTCTTGGGCGTCGCTTAGGGTTTCTTCTTTTCTTCGGTGGCTTCACTCACCGATTTGATGTACGCGTTGTATTCCTCGATCGCCATGTTGGCCGCATTGATATACGCTCCGGCTGCCTTGTTGTGCGCCTCGGCGTAGCGTCGCAGTTCGCCGGTGTAGTTGCTGAGGCAGTTGCGATAATTATCCATATCGATGGAGAACTGTTTTTGCTGCGCCGCGGTGGAGCGTTTTTCGGGGACTGACGGTTTTACGCAGTTATCCAGTTGAATCGTATATTTCACCAAGTCATCTGCCGGTTTCTTGTCCTGGGCAGCGGCGGGGGAAGCCAAAAAAGAGGCTCCGAAAATGGAAGCGGCAAGGGCAAGGATAAGTTTGTTCATATCGTAGGTTTCCAAAAAACAAAGAAAATGAGTAGTAGATAATCAGGTCAATGGGCTTCTTCAGCCCGCGACTTTTTGCGAAAGCTGCTGCACACCTTCACGCAGCAGCCATGCACGAATGGACAGGCCGATGCCGTCCTTGTTAAGGCCGCAATCGGCCAGTAAAATTGCGGGATCGCCATGTTCGACGAATTTGTCCGGCAGGCCCAATTGCAGCACGGGGACATGCAGGCCCTGTTCCTCCAGCGATTCCAATACCGCACTGCCGGCGCCGCCCATGATGGCATTTTCTTCCACCGTCACCAGATAATCGTGGGTGGTGGCCAGCTTGAAAATCAGCGCGGCATCGACCGGTTTGACGAAACGCATATTGGCTACCGTGGCGTTCAATTCCTCGGCGGCATCCAGCGATGGCCTGACCATCGAGCCGAAGGCAAGAATGGCGACGCGGGGCATCTTGCGGCCGGCGTCGAAACCCTTCATCTCGCGCACGACCACGCCCTTGCCGATAGGTAGCGCGCTAAGCTCGGCCTGTAGCACAGCCCCGGGTCCGGCGCCGCGCGGATAACGGACGGCGGACGGTCCGTCCAGGGTGAAGCCGGTGTACAACATCTGCCGGCATTCGTTCTCGTCGGCGGGTGTCATCACCGTCATGTTCGGAATGCAGCGCACGTAGGAGATGTCGTAGGCGCCATGATGGGTGGGGCCGTCGGCTCCCACCAGACCGCCGCGATCCAGCGCGAACAGGACCGGCAAGTTTTGCAGGGCCACATCATGGATCAGCTGGTCGTAGGCGCGTTGCAGAAAGGTCGAATAGATCGCCACCACCGGTTTCATGCCGTCGACGGCCAGCCCCGCCGCGAAAGTCACGGCATGTTGTTCGGCGATGGCCACGTCAAAGTAGCGGTCGGGGAATTCCTGGCTGAATTTGACCAGGCCCGAGCCCTCGCGCATCGCCGGGGTGATGGCGACCAGACGCGGATCGGCGCGCGCCATATCGCACAGCCACTCGCCGAAAATCTGCGTATAGCTCGGTTTCGGTTTGGCGTCGCTGGCAGGAACGGGTTTGACGATGCCGATCTTGGGGTCGAATTTCGACGGCCCGTGATAATTGATCGGATCTTCTTCCGCCAGCTTGTAGCCCTGGCCTTTCTTCGTCACCACATGCAGGAACTGCGGGCCATCGAGCTTGCGAATATTGGCCAGCGTATCAACCAGTACATCGACGTTGTGGCCGTCGATCGGCCCGACGTAATTGAAGCCGAATTCCTCGAACAGGGTCGAGGGCGAAATCATGCCCTTGGCATGTTCCTCGACGCGCTTGGCGATTTCCTTGAAGGTCGGGGTTGCCGAGAGGATCTTCTCGGCGGTTTTCTTGGTGGTTGCATAGAAGCGGCCGGACATCAACTTGGCGAAATAATTATTGAGGGCGCCGACATTCTCGGAAATCGACATATCGTTGTCGTTCAGCACCACGATGACGTTTTCGCGGCCCACATTGTTCATCGCCTCGAAAGCCATGCCGGCAGTAATGGCGCCGTCGCCGATGATGGCCACCGATTTGCGCTTGCTGCCCGAGAGACGCGCCGCCACGGCCATGCCGAGCGCAGCCGAAATCGAGGTCGATGAATGCGCCGTGCCAAACGTGTCGTAAGCGCTTTCTTCGCGACGCGGGAAACCGGCGATACCGCCTTTTTGTCGCAGCTTGCCCATGCCCTGCTTGCGGCCGGTCAGAATCTTGTGGCCATAGGTCTGGTGGCCGACATCCCAAACCAGGCGGTCGTCCGGGGTATTGAACACATAGTGCAGGGCGATGGTGCCGAGGTTGGAGGAGAAGTGCCCGCCGGTGGCGGATACCGACTCGACGATGAACTCGCGCAATTCCGCGGCAAGCGCATGCAGATCGCGGCGCTCCAGCTTGCGCAGGTCGGCAGGGTCGTTGATGGTGTCCAGCAAGGGGAATTTCGAGGTGCTCATACTTGGGGTGCCGTCATTCAAAGGTGCGTCGGTGCAGATTGCGGGTTCAATGTTCGCGTTTGACGATAAATTCGGCCAGTTGCCGCAGACGGTCGGCCCGGACGTCGAACGTCTTCAGGGCATCGAACGCGTCGGCCAGCAAATCGTTCGCAAACTGCTTGGCAGGACCGAGGCCCATCAGGCTGACATAGGTCGGCTTGTTTGCATCCTGGTCTTTGCCGGCGGTTTTGCCCAATTTCTCGGTATTAGACTCGCAATCGAGGATATCGTCCACTACCTGAAAGGCAAGCCCCACGCACTTGGCATAGCGATCGAGATTGCCAAGGTCGGCGTTTGAACAGCTGCTGCCGCACATCGCACCGAGCATGACGGCGGCGCGGATCAGAGCGCCAGTCTTCAGGATATGCATGAATTCGAGCTCGGGCAGCGTAATCGCGCAGCCCACATTGGCGAGATCGATCGCCTGGCCGCCCGCCATGCCGCGTGAGCCGCAGGCATGGGCAAACAGCTGGATCATCTCCAGTTGCGTATCTGCCTTGCCGGACAATTTATGAGCGCTTACCAACTCAAAGGCCAAGGCCTGCAGGGCGTCTCCAGCAAGCAGAGCCGTAGCTTCATCGAATTCCACATGGCAGGTTGGGCGGCCCCGCCGCAGCACATCGTCGTCCATGCAGGGCAGGTCGTCGTGGATCAGCGAGTAGGCATGAATGATCTCGACAGCCGCCGCCACAATCTTGAGACGCGCCGGTTCGGCATCGGTGACGAGGCCGGCGGCAAAGGTCAGCATCGGTCGCACGCGCTTGCCGCCACCCAGCGTGGCATAGCGCATGGCGTCGTGCAGACGCTGCGGTGCGCTGTTGGCAGCGGGTAGCAGGTCAGAAAGGGTGCGTTCCATCTCGCCCGCAACCTCGCGGGACCAGTCTTGAAAATCGGCCATGGGCTCAGGCTTTGAGTTCTTTTAGGGTGTCGCCTTCAAGGACCTGAATGCGCTGCTGCGCGTCGCCGAGGACTTTTTCGCAATATTTGAGCAGCTCGGTGCCGCGCTGGTAGGCGGAAAGGGACTCCTCAAGCGCCAAATTACCGCTTTCCATTTTTTCGACCAGTGCGTCGAGTTCGGCCATGGCCGCTTCGAAGTTTTTCGGTTCAACCGATGCAGCTTTGGGCATGAGGTACTCGTCGGAACTGCGCAGTTAAAGTGGCATTGAAACGGCAATCCGAAATCATAACCGAATCAAGGTCTTCCAGTCTATCTGCAGTGCGCCCGGGAAAGCGGCCGCGCGCAGCACGCAAGCCGACGCGGCGCGCTGAAGCCGGCGAAAAGTATTGCCTTTTCACCCCCCCTCGGGCAGAATCCAGCCTCCATTTCGCGTGCCGATTGCTTCTAGCTTCGGCACTTCCGTACGGGACGGAGCAAGCAGAGTTAAAAGCTGGTTTTCTCGATCGCCCGGGTGTTGTTTTTACTTTGGTTAAGACGCGGCAGTTCGAAGCTACGCGCGTGTTGATTGGAGGTAAGGACTATGTCCAAACTGCTCGGCGAGCGGGAGCTCTCTCCTGTCGCGACCCAGCTCCCTGTGAGCTGGTATTTTGATCCCGTCATTTATCAGCGCGAGCTTGAGGTGTTCTTCAAGCGCGGGCCCGGCTATGTCGGCCATGAGCTGATGGTGCCCAATGCCAATGATTATCGTGCGCTGGAAATGACCGATGGCGCCTGGTCACTGGTCCGTAATGCCGCCAGCGTCGATCTGGTATCGAACGTTTGCCGCCATCGTCAGGCGGTGATGCTTAAAGGTACCGGCAATCTGGCCAGCGGCAATATCGTGTGCCCTCTGCACCGCTGGACCTATAACGGCGAAGGCAAACTGCTGGGTGCACCGCATTTTGCACAGCAACCCTGTCTCGACCTGCCGCGCAAAACATTGCAAAAGTGGAATGGCCTGCTGTTCCAGGGGCCGCGCGATATCATCGGCGACCTCGGCAAACTTGGTTGCGCGAAGAATCTCGATTTCGAGGGCCATGTGTTCAACAAGGTCGAAGTGACCGAGTACAACTTCAACTGGAAAACCTTCATCGAGGTCTATCTGGAGGATTACCACGTCGGCCCCTTCCATCCCGGTCTCGGCCAATTTGTCGATTGCGACCAGCTCGCCTGGGAATTCGGCAGCCGGTACAGCGTGCAGACGGTGGGCGTCAACAAATCGCTGCAGCGCCCGGGCTCCGAGGTGTACCGCAAATGGCAGGAATCGGTGATGAGTTTCCGCGGCGGCGAAGTGCCGCCGTTCGGCGCCATCTGGCTGACTTATTACCCGAACATCATGGTCGAGTGGTATCCGCATGTGCTGGTGATTTCGACCATCGTCCCGCGCGGTCCGGGGGCTTGCACCAATATCGTCGAGTTCTACTACCCGGAAGAGATCGCCCTGTTCGAACCGGAATTCATCGAGGCCAACCAGAAAGCCTATGAGGAAACCGCCGTCGAGGACGAGGAAATCTGCCAGCGTATGAACGACGGCCGCAAGCTGCTGTGGAAAGAGGGCCGCGATGAACAAGGCCCCTACCAGAGCCCGATGGAGGATGGCATGGTGCATTTCCACGAGTTCATTCGCCGGGAAATGGGCGTTTGACGGGCCCGGCCGACCGGGCGGCAACAAATGGGCGGAATCTTCCGCCCATTTGCTTTTCGACAGGGCGGTCGCGGATGGTGGAAACATGACCTCATCGTGGATGCTGGTGGCGGGCGCCCTGTTCGCCACCATGGGAACATTCGCCAAGTTTCTCGGCGCGCATTTCACCGGCGCCGAATTGTCGCTGTACCGATCGCTGATTGCGTTGATCCTGCTGGGCGCCTTTGTGGCGGTTAAACGCGTTCGCCTGGCGACACCGTTCTGGAAGGGGCATGTCTGGCGCGGCGCCACCGGCACCGTTTCCCTGATCGGCTATTTCTATGCGATGACCAAATTGCCGCTGGCGACGGCATTCACGCTCAACTACACCTCGCCGATATTCCTGACCATTCTGTCCACCATTCTGCTGAGGGAAAAATTCCGCCGGCGCCTGGTGTTTGCGATCGCGCTGGGATTTATTGGCGTCGCGCTGCTGCTGCGCCCCACCTTCGAGGGCGAAAACACGCTGGCCGGCTTCATCGGCCTCGCCTCCGGTTTTTTTGCCGCCTGTGCGTATGTAAATGTGAAGAAACTCGGAGAAGCCGGCGAGCCGGAGTGGCGCGTGGTGTTTTATTTCGCGGTCGCCGGCACCATCGGCTCGGCCATTTTCCAGGCGCTGACGGATTTTGAATTCCACCCTGTCAGCTTGCCGAATGCGGCGATATTGCTGGGTTTGGGACTGGCGGCCACGGGCGCGCAGCTGGCGATGACGCGCGCCTATCACAGCGGCAACACCCTGGTGGTCGGGGCTTTTGCCTATTCCACGGTGATCTTCGCCTCGCTGGCCGGTATTGTTTTTTTCGATGAGGCGCTGCCGCCGATCGCCTGGATCGGCATGGCCATCATCATCGTCAGCGGAATTTTCGCCAAGCGAGCCGCCGACCGGGTCGCGCTGACGCCCGGCGGCGAAGCGGATTAACATGGGTGCCGTCTCGAATGTCGCTGCATTTATCGGAACAGGTTGACGCTATGGCTATGGACATGCTGGTTTCCGGTGCGGAGTTGGCCGCGCACCTCGACGATCCCGACTGGATCGTCTTTGATTGCCGCCATGATCTGATGGACCTGGGCAAGGGGGAGCGCCTGTATCGCGAAGGGCATATCCCCGGCGCGCATTTTGCGCATCTGGAAGTCGATCTGTCCGGCGAGAAAAACGGCAGGAACGGGCGCCATCCCCTGCCGGCGCCGGCGGCATTCGGCGCTTTTCTCGCCCGTCACGGCGTGCAGCAAACTTCGCGCATCGTCGCCTACGACGATGCCGGCGGTCCCTATGCGGCGCGGCTGTGGTGGCTGGCGCGCTGGATCGGCATCGATAATGTCGCGCTGCTCGACGGCGGCCTGCCCGCCTGGACAGCCGCCGGACTGCCGCTATCGCGCGAAACGCCGGTGCCGCGTCCCGCGGCGCTGCGCGCGCAAGCCGATCCCTTGATGGTCCTGTCCGCGGCCGAAGTCGAATCGCGCCTGCGCGATGATGCCGCCATGACCCTGATCGATGCGCGCGCGCCCGAACGCTATCGCGGCGATGTCGAGCCGATCGATCCGGTTGGCGGCCATATCCCCGGCGCATACAATCGTTTTTTCAAGGACAATCTGCGCGCCGATCTGACCCTGCGTCCGCCGCAGGAATTGCGCGCAGCGTTTCTTGCGCTGGCGTCGAACCTGAACGCGGCGCGCACCGTGCACCAATGCGGTTCCGGGGTCACCGCCTGTGCCAATCTGTTCGCCATGGAATATGCCGGCCTGCCGGGCTCAAAGCTGTATGCCGGGTCCTGGAGCGAATGGGTGAGTGATCCCGCGCGCGCGATCGCCAAGGGTCCGCGGCGCTGAAGCGGGCTGCGCAGAACAACCGATTGATTGCCAAACGGGGATAAAAAACATGCGTTCTGTCCGGTTCACCGCAATGAAAACCATGGCTGTCGTCGCCTTGCTGATGTTGCTGGCGCCGGCGGCGCATGCCCAGTATCTCAGCCCGGCCTCGAACCTGGTGATCGAAAACATCCCGCCGATCGCGGCCGATCTGCCGTCGAAGCTGGCGGCATATACCGATTTCAGGCCCTCCTCCATCGTCGCCTGGCATCCGCGCGACGGTAGCATCCTGATTCGCACCCGGCTGGGCGACACCTTGCAACTGCACCTGGTCAAATCCCCTGGCGCCAAACCCGAGCCGCTCACGGCGTTCGCCGATACGGTAAGCGGCGCCTCGTTTCAGCCCTTGAAAGGCGATTACCTGCTGTTCCAGAAAGCGAACGGCGGCGACGAGGTGTTCCGCATCTATCGCCTGGATCTGCCCGGCAGGGCGGTGACGCCGATTTCCGCCGAGAGCGAACGCGCCGGTTCGCCGGCGTGGAATCGTCGCGGCACCCGCATCGTCTTTACCACCGTGACGACGGATCGCAGCAATCGCGGCGAAGGCGCGGCGCGAGTGGCGACCACGCGGGTCTACGTTGCCGACCCGCTGAAACCGGAAGCCGCGAAAGTGATCGCCACCTTTGCGGGCGGGCGTGTGTCGGGACTGCGCTTTTCGCCGGACGAAAAGCGCCTCGTCTGGCTCGAATATGTTTCCGCCAGTGAATCCCATTTGTGGATGATGGACGCGGACGGCAGCCATCAGCATCGCATCATTCCGGAACGCAAGGCGAACGAGCCCACCGTGTCCTATGGTGCGCCGCGTTTTTCGCGCGACGGGAACGGCCTGTTCGCTACCTCGGATCGCGACAGCGAGTTCCAGCGTCTGGTCTATATCGATCTCGCCAGCGGCAAGGAAACCGCACTGACGGCGCATATTGCGCACGACGTTGACGATTTCGCGATCTCCACCGCGGCCAAACGCATCGCGTTCACCACCAATGAAAACGGCGCCTCGGTGCTGCGTTTCCTTGACCTGGCTACGATGAAGGAACTGCCGCGTCCGGCCCTGCTGTCCGGGGAAATTTCCGGCTTGCGCTGGCGCGGCAGCGACGACGGCGATGTCGGCAGTGCATCTGCCGGAACACCGGAGCTGGCCTTCAATCTGGCTTCCGCGCGCTCGCCCGGCGAAGTCTACTCATTCGATACGGCCACGACCAGAATGATGCGCTGGACCAATGGCGCCAGCGCCGGGCTGAATGCGCTGGAATTGGTCGAGCCGAAACTGGTCCGCTGGAAGAGTTTCGACGGCTTGATGATTTCCGGTTTTCTTTACCAGCCCGACGCGCAAAAATTTCCCGGCAGGCGACCGCTCATCATCAACATTCACGGTGGCCCGGAAGGGCAGGCCCGGCCGGGATTCATCGGCCGCAACAACTACATGGTGAATGAACTCGGCATCGCCATCATCTACCCCAATGTGCGCGGCTCCAGCGGTTTCGGCAGGACCTATCTCGCACTGGACAACGGCAGGCTGCGCGAAGATTCGGTCAAGGACATCGGCGTCCTGCTCGACTGGGTCAAGACCCAGGCCGAACTCGATGCGGACAAGGTGCTGGTCAGCGGCGGCAGCTATGGCGGCTATATGAGCCTGGCGGTATCGACGCACTATGCCGATCGCATCGCCGGCAGCATCGACGTGGTCGGCATTTCCAACTGGGTCACCTTCCTCACCAATACCGAAAGCTATCGCCGCGATTTGCGCCGCGTGGAATACGGCGACGAGCGCGATCCGGAAATGCGCAAGTTCCTGGAAGCGATTTCGCCGTTGAACAATGCGGAAAAAATCACCAAGCCCCTGTTCGTGGTGCAGGGCCGCAATGATCCGCGGGTGCCTTACACCGAGGCGCTGCAGATCGTGGAGAAAATGAAAAAGCAGAATGTGCCGGTGTGGTTCCTGATGGCCAATGACGAAGGCCATGGCTTCGCCAGGAAATCGAATCAGGATTTCCTGTTCTATGCGCAGATCAAGTTCATCGAACAGACCTTGTTGAAATAAGCGATGCGGCAGCCGGGTGTGGCAGGGCACGGCGACAGGTCGCTTTTTTTCGTAGAACGCCATTTGGCGCGCCTTTCCGGGCAAAAATGCTCCGAAAGCCGCGCCAATGCTAGGGTTTTATATTTTCATATTCTGCTGCGGGCTTCTTCTGCCCCAGCTTCGATTCCGTGCCATTGATGAGCTTGGTGATGTTCTCGCGATGCCGCCATACCAGCAGGGCGCACATCAGGATCACCGCCGGCAGGTAGGGGGAGAGGCCGAACAGGAAGAAGGTGTAGAAGGGGGCAAACGCCGCCGATATCAGGGCGGCCAGCGAGGAGTAGCGGAAGAACACGGCAATGATCAGCCAGGTGGCGAGCGTGGCAAGGCCCAGCCAGCAATTGATGGCGAGAAGAATGCCGGCAGCGGTAGCCACTCCCTTGCCGCCCTGAAAGCGGAAAAATATCGGGAACAGGTGGCCGATGAATACAGCCAGGGCCACGCCCGCCAAAGCGAGCGCCGGCAAATTGAAATCGGCCGCGAAGCATTGCGCCAGCCACAGCGCGAACCAGCCCTTGGCCCCATCGCCCAGCAGGGTCAGCAGGGCGGCGAGCTTCTTGCCGCTGCGCAGTACATTGGTGGCGCCGGGATTGCCGGAGCCGTAGGTGTGCGGATCGGGCAGGCCGAACAGTTTACTCACGATCACGGCGAACGACAGCGAACCGATCAGGTACGCAAGGATGATGGCGGTCAGGGAATTTGTCATAGGCTGTACTCTACAATAGCGCTGCACGGATTGAATAACGCTGTATTCCTTCGCTCTCTAGTCATCGGCCATCCATGGACACCATCTTTATTCGCGAGCTGCGCGCCGAATCCTGGATCGGCATTTATGATTGGGAGAAATTGCGTCCGCAGACGCTGGATTTCGAGCTCGAGATCGGGCTGGATACGCACCAGGCCGGCGAGACCGACAACATCCGCGACACCGTCGATTACGGCAAGGTGGTGGAACGCATTCGCGACGATTTGAAAGACCAGCATTTCAAGCTGCTGGAGGCGCTGGCCGAGCATATTGCCGGCGTCATCCTGCACGACTTCAAGGCGCAATGGGTGCGCATCAGCGTGGCCAAGATTGCGCATATGCGCGGCGTAAAAATGGTCGGGGTCACCATCCTGCGCAAGCGCGACGGCATGCCGCTGCCGGGCGCGGCGGCGCCGAAGTCGGGCTAGCGTTCCATGTTCAAGTGGTTGCTGGCGCTGGCCTTGGCCGTCTTTCTGCTCGGCGTGTTCGCGCCGCAGCTGTCGAAGCTGGGCCTATGGCGCCTGCCCGGCGATTTGCGGTTCCGCCACAAGGGTCGCGATTACAACCTGCCGATCACCAGCACGATCCTGATTTCGCTGGTGCTGACGCTGCTGCTGCGCGTATTCCGCATCTAGCGGGCGCTATTCGACCAATGCCGCATTGACCAGGGTTGGCGCCATCAGCCGCACCACTTCCGCCGGCGGCATGCCGACCAGGAACCCGCGCTTGCCGCCATTGATCAGGATGCGGTCGAGATCGAGAATGGTCTTTTCCATGAACACCGGCATCGGCTTGCGCAGACCGAACGGCGAGCAACCGCCGACCATATACCCAGAATGGCGGGTTGCGTCTTCCGGTTTGCACGGCGCCACACGCTTGGCGCCGATCTGCCGCGCGAGTTCCTTGGTGCTGACCTTGCGATCGCCGTGCATCAACACGCATAGCGGCTGGCGGCGGTCGTCCTCGAAAATCAGCGTCTTCACCACATGGTGTTCATCGACGCCCAGCGCCGACGAGGACACGGCCGTGCCGCCGTGTTCAATGTATTCGTAAATGTGTTCGGTGTAGACGACGCCATGTTGCTTGAGCAGCCTGGTGGCCGGCGTTTCGGAATGTCTGCTCATGGACTTACAGATTTCGATACAAAAGGGAGGCGCCGGACAGCAGCAACAATACCCCGATCATGCGCCGCGTTTGCACTTCCGTCAGCCCCAGGTGAAGGCGGGTGCCCAGCGCAATGCCCAGGAACGCCAGGGGCAGCAACACCAGTGCGGCAAGCAACAGCTTGGCCGACAGCAGCAAGCCGCCGATCAAATAACTGGCGATGCGCAGGATCGTGGAGAGGGTGATCATTAGCGACACCGTGGCGCGGATCCGCGATTTGTCGGCCAGGCGCTTGGAAAGATAGATCACATAGACCGGGCCGCCGGTGCCGAACAGCGCGCCCAGGGCGCCGCCCACCACGCCCGCCGGCACCGACCAGATTTGCGATATATGCCCCTTGAAGCCGGGGCTGGCGAGATTCTGCACACCGACCAGGCAGGCGAAAATGCCCAGGGTAATCAGCAGCGGCTCCCGGGGCAGGCTCACCAGCAGGGTGACGCCGAGCGCAATGCCGATCAGCATGCAGGGCGCCAGCCATTTGATTTCGTCCTTCGCGACATGCGCCGCAGCGCGGCGGCCCACGGCAAGCGAAGCGCTGAAATCGAGCAACACAAACAGGGGCACCAGAAAGGTCAGCGGCAGCCAGTGTGCCAGCAGCGGGATCGCCACGATGGCCGAGCCGAATCCGCCGATGCCGAAGATGAAATAGGCGAAAACGATGACCAGGGGAGCTGCGATCAACAGCGTGGCCGGGTAGTCGAAGAACGGCGGCATCATCACCCGTTAGCCGCGAGGATGATGCTGCGCATGCAGGGCTTTGAGGCGTTCACGGGCGACATGGGTGTAGATCTGCGTGGTGGTGATATCCGCATGCCCCAGCAGCAATTGCACCACGCGCAGATCGGCGCCATGGTTGATCAGATGGGTGGCAAAGGCGTGGCGCAGGGTATGCGGGGAAATCGGTGTGTGAATGCCGGCGCGGAACGCCTGGTTCTTGATCGTGTGCCAGAACATCTGCCGCGTCATCGCCGCACCGCGCTGGGTGATGAACAGATCGCCCGACTTCTGGCCGCCGAGAATCAGCGGGCGCGCTTCATGCAGATAGCGCTTGATCCAGTCCGCCGCCGCTTCGCCCATCGGCACCAGGCGCTCCTTGTCGCCCTTGCCGATTACCCGCACCACGTTCATGTCGAGACTCACCTGCGCGATTTTCAGGGTGGTTAATTCGGTGACGCGCAGGCCGGTGGCATACAGGGTTTCCAGCATGGCCTTGTCGCGCATTCCCAGCGGGGTCGCGACATCGGGGGCATCCAGCAGCTTTTCGACTTCGTTTTCGGACAGCGATTTCGGCAGTCCGCGCGTCAGCTTGGGCGACTCCAGCCGGGCGCTGGGATCCTGGCGGATCAGACGCTCCTGCAGAAGGAATTGGTAGAAGCGCTTCATGGCCGAGGTGAGGCGCGCGGTGGAACGCGGGCTGGAGCGCGCCACCTCGATGCGGTTGGCGAGGAAGGCCTGCAGATCGCCGGCGCCGGCCTCCGCCAGGGTCGCCCGCTGTGTTGCCAGCAGCCAGGCATCGAGCTGCGATACATCGCGCCGATAGCTTTCGATGGTGTTGCGTGCCAGGCCATCCGATAGCCACAGGCTGTCGGCGAATTGATCGACCAGGGGATTGCTGGAAACCACGGCAGCGCTCATAGCAGCAGATAACCTTCGTGCGTCAACAGCCAGCGCTTGATTGCCAGGGGGTCTGCCAGTTTGCCACCCATGAAGCCGCCGAGGCCATTGGCCGCGGTGATGCGGTGACAAGGCACCACGATCGGCACCGGGTTGCGTCCGCAGGCCGTTCCCACGGCGCGCGGGTTGGAGCCGATGGTCTCCGCCAGCTCGCCATAGGTGTTCACTTTTCCGGCTGGAATTTTTTGCATCGCATGCCAGACATCGAGTTGATGCTTGCTGCCGCTAAGGCGCAACGGCAGGTCGAAGCGGAATTTGGGATTGTCGAGATAGGACATCAGTTGCACCGTGGCCAGATGCGCGATGGTATTGGTGACCGGCGATTTGGCGGCGACGCTCGTCGGCAGAAAATGGATCGCCTGCACATGGGAATCGTCGGCGATCACGCCCAGCGTGGCAAACGGCGCCTTGATGCGCGCCTGGTATTGATCGATGGGCAGCTGGTAAATCATGTTCTTCAGACGGCGATGGGCTTGCGGATGTCCACGCCCGGCAGGGTCTGCGCCAGCAAGCGATCGAGCTGGGCTGCCGCCACCGGCGTAATCGAGGCGCCAGGATGGCGGGCACGCGCCGAGTCGAGAAGACCGCGGCGGCGCAGAATTTCCTTGCGCACCGCGACACCGGGTTGTTGCTCGAACACGATCAGCGCGGCGAAACGCGCATACAGGGCATGTACGCGTCCCCAATCCTGCGCCTGGGCGGCCGTCACCATCGCCATCAGGACTTCGGGAAAAGCAAAGCCGGTATTGAAACCCGCCGAACCGGCTTCGAGATCGAAAGGCGCATACAGCGCACCCAGACCGGTCAGGATCGGAACCTGTTTGTCGCCCATGCCTTCGATGATCTGGCGCAGTTTTGGCGCCGTTGGCACAGCCTCGGCCTTGATGCACTGAATCGCCGGAACCTCGCGCAATAAACGCAGGATCAGCGGCACCGACATATGCACTTCGCTGGAAGCGGGATGGTCCTGCAGCACGATCGGGATCGTCAGTCTCTCGGCAATGCGCCGGTAAGTTTCCACGATGCGTTCGTCGTTGGGCACCGCCTCCTTGCCGGGGGTGATCATCACCGCGTCCGCGCCGAGTTCGGCAGCGCGCGCCGCCAGATATTTGCCGGCCTGGGTGCCGCTGTGGCTGGTGCCGACCACAACGGGAGTGCGGCCGGCGACGACCCTGACGGCATGCGCGATCAGGGCGTCGCGTTCATGATCGGCAAGGCGGCTGGATTCACCCAGTACGCCGATGATGGTGACGCCGTCAACGCCAAGACCGACCATGAATTCCAGCAGGCGCGTCCAGGAGGCCAGGTCCAGGGTTTCATCGTCTTTGAAGGGGGTGGCGAGAATCGGCACGACGCCGCCGAAGCGGATGGTTTTCAAGGCCATGCTCCCTGGGACAGTGATAGCAATTGCTGATGCAGCGCGTCGGGAATGCCGATACCTTCGGCGCGCGCCTTGGCCTGCAAGGCGAAACGCCGTGCGCCCGGAAGTCGCACTTCAGGGTCGACCAGCATCGCCTCGATCAGCGCTTCAATGCGCGCGATGAACGCATCGCGCCCCGCGAATGCATCCGGGTCCAGCGCCAGAAAACCTTGGCCGAGTTTCATCGGCTGGCCCGTCTCGGTGAAGAAGGAATCGTTCTCGTAGCCGAACGCGGCCCCGGTCAGGGCCACACTCAGAAGTTCAATGATCAGCGCCAACATGGCGCCCTTGTTGCCGCCCATCGGCAACATGGCGCCGGCCAGCCCGGCCTTGGGATCGGTGGTGGGCTTGCCCTCGGCATCGACCGCCCAGCCCAGCGGAATCGGCTTGCCATCGCGTGCGGCAACCATCAATTTGCCGCGCGCGGCCTCCGACAGCGACAGATCAATCAGCAGCGGATCGTCGCGCCGCCGCGGAAACGCGGCGGCGATGGGGTTGGTGCCGAACAGCGCGCGCTTGCCGCCAGCGGCCGGCATCGCCGCCGGTGAATTGCCGAAGGCGAGGCCAATCAAACCGGCGGCCGCCAGTGGTTCGAGATGATAGGAGGCCATGCCGAAATGGTTCGAATTGGTGATGCCCGCATACGCCACGCCGAATTTGACGGCGCGCTGCCTGAGCTCATGGATGGCCAGTTCGCAGGCCGGGTAAGCCATGCCGCCGGCGGCATCGATCAGGCAGGCGCCACCCCGGTCGTTGACGATGCGGGGCACAGCGTCGCCATTGACGCGGGCATTGCGCAAATGCGCCGCGTACAAGGGCACGCGCGAGGTGCCATGCGAGGGGATGCCTTGTTCATCGGCGGCAACCAGGGCCAGCGCAGCCGATCGCGCTGCTGCCGGCGCGGCGCCTGCGCGTTCGAGCGCGCGGGTCGCCAGCGTCAGCAATTCGGGGGTGCTGCAGGCGGCCATCGTTATCAGTGAACGAGAAACTTCATCATGACAACGATTATGCCAGCCAGAAACAGCGTTTCCGCAATCATCAGTGCCACGGGTCGCCAGCCCAGTGCAGCAAGGTCCTTCAATGAGGTGCGCATGCCGATGGCAGCAATGGCGCAGACCAGCGCCCAGCGCGAGAATTCCCCGGCGGCGTTGAGCGCGGCGTGGGGAAGCGCGACAAAACTGTTGAGCGCGACCAACAGGGCGAACAGGCCGACGAACCAGGGCAATAACGGCGGACGCTTGCCTGCCGGCGCCGGCGATGTCCCGCGGTTCGCCCCGCGCAGGATGAAGGTAAGCGTCACGATCACCGGCAGCAGCATGGCCACGCGCAGCAGCTTGACGATGGTGGCAATATCGCCGGCCTCCTTGCCGATGCTGTAACCGGCGCCGACCACCTGGGCGACATCGTGGATGGTGGCGCCCAGAAAAATGCCGGCGTCCCGGGCGCCGAAGCCCAGGGCGCTGACGACCAGGGGATACAGCACCATGGCGATGGTCGACAGCGCGGTGACGCCGATGACCGCGAAACTGGTGTCGCGCTCGTGCTGCGGATGTCGAGGCAATACCGCTGCGATCGCCAGGGCGGCGGAGGCGCCGCAGATCGCAACGGCGCCGCCGGTGAGCACGCCAAAGTGGCGGTGCGCATGCGTCAGTCGCACGCAGACGGCGCCGAACAGCATGGTCAGTACTACGGCGAAGACGATCATCAGGCTGGTATGCAGCCCCAGTCCGGTAATGTCGCCGAAAGTAATACGCAGACCCAGCAGGGCAACGCCCAGACGAAGGACGATGGATGCCGCGAATTGAATGCCGGGCACGGTCTTGCCTTCGGTGCCCAGAAAATTGAGGGCCATGCCGAGCAGCAACGCAAACAGCATTGCCGAGGCGCCATAGTGCTCGGACAAAAACATCGCGGCGATTGCAACAATGCCGCTGGCGACCAGCCCGGGAACGAGCTCTTGAATGCGCTTGATGATCGGTTCTCGCTTGAGGTGATGGAAAGTGAGCAGTGTGACGGGATGCCTGCACCTGGGCAAGCGCGCCGCTCCAGAAAGCATCAGGCCGGAATTGATTCCGGCCTGATGCTTTCTGCGCCGGTCTGCGATTGCCTCAGGCGCTCTCGTACAGGCGCGTCAGCACGAACTCGCGGTGCCCCAGCGCCTCGGCGGCAGTCAAGCGCCCGTTCGCGGTGCGCAACATGCAATCGAGCAGCATATCGCCAGCTTGGCTCATATTGATATCGCGCCGCAGCAAGCCGGAGGTATCGACATCGATGTGCTCGGGCATTTCTTTCACGGTGCGCGGGTTGGCGCAGATCTTGATCACCGGCAGGATGGGATTGCCGATCACATTGCCCTGTCCGGTCGGGAAAAAGTGCACCACATAACCCGCGGCGGCGCACAGGGTCACCATTTCGGCAGCGGCGGATGAGGAGTCCATGAACCACAGGCCGGAATGGGTTGGCGTCTCGGCCTTGTCCAGCACGCCGTCGACAATGCATTTCTTGCCGATTTTCTGGATATTGCCCAGCGCCTTTTCTTCAATGGTGGTGAGCCCGCCCTCGATATTGCCCTTGGTCGGCTGCGACTCGGAGAGATCGCTCGTTTTGTGAGCGTCGATCACCTTCTGGTAACGGTCGAACACGAACTGGAATTGCGCGCGCACCTGGTCGTCGCGACAGCGCGCGGCGACCAGATGCTCGCCGCCGGTGAGCTCGGTGGTTTCACCGAACACCAGGGTGGAGCCCAGCGGGTAGAGCTTGTCGAAGGCATCGCCTACCGTGGGGTTGGCGCCGCAGCCCGAGGTGGTGTCGGATTCGCCGCATTTGGTGGACACCCACAACTCGTCAAGCTTGCAGACCTCGCGCTGCTTTTCGCTGGCCCATTGCACATATTCCCTGGCTTTGCGCGAAGCATTCATGATGGTCTTGTGGTCGCCGTTGCGCTCGACCCAGAAGCCTTCCACCGGCTTGCCGGTCTTCCCGATGCCATCGACGATTTTGCCGGTCCAGCCCGGCTCGATGCCGATGACGATGACCGCCGCCACATTGGGATTGGAGCCGGTGCCGATCAGGGTGCGGAAGTGCAGGTCCAGGTCCGCGCCGAATTGCAGACGGCCATAGGGATGGGGAATCGCCATCGCGCCCTTGATGTTATTGGCGACTGCTTCGCAGGCCGCATTCGACAAATCGTCGACCGGCAGGATGATGACGTGGTTGCGCACGCCGACGCGACCGTTTTCACGGCGATAGCCGAGGAATATAGTGTCTTTGGAGATCATGGGCTTACCACCGCTTGGTTTTGACGTTGTGTACATGCAGATGCTCGCCGATCCCGATGGGGGCAATCGTGCGACCGATGTCAACGCCGTACTTGATGACGGTGCCGCCCTTGCCCAAGGGCGCAATGGCCAGCTTATGACCGATCGGAATATCCTGTTTGGCGGCAAATTCGATTGTCTTGTCCTGGTCCATGATCCAGCCGACCAGCTTGTCGCCGGCCTTCACTCCCTCCACCACCACAACGCCGACTGAATCCCCCTCGTCGTGAACCACAAAATGAATCATCTGCTTCTCCTTGGCATGACAACTGTCCTGGCAGCAATTTAAAACGGCGTTGGGGGCAAGTCAACTATATGAGTTGTATGTTTATCGGGTCACGACTAGAATGCCCTGATGAACTCCAGTCGAGCGCAAGCCACTGCCGCGAAGGGCGGCGGCCCCCTGTACCAGGAGGTTCGCCACCAGATCATGGAGGCGATCGCCCAGGGCGTCTGGCAGCCGGGCACGGCGATTCCGCCTGAGGCTGAACTGGCGGCGCACTTCGGCGTCAGCATCGGCACCCTGCGCAAGGCGGTTGATGAGCTGGTGGCCTCGCAACTGCTGTTGCGCCATCAGGGGCGCGGGACTTATGTGACTCTGCACAATGCGCGCCGCCTGATGTTCCATTTTTTTCACATCGTCGGCACCGACGGGCGCAAGGATTATCCTGAGGTAGCCACCCTCGAGTTTCGCGCCGCGCGTGCGAATGCGGCCTCGGCCGCCTTACTGCAAATTCCGCCAAACGATCGCGTGTTTCGCATTCGCAATCTGCTCAGCTTGTCGGGGCGGGAGGTTATCATCGACGATATCACCCTGCCGGTTGAGCTTTTTCCCGGTCTGACCGAGCGCGTGTTCACGCAACGTGACAACACCATTTACCATCTTTACCAGAGCCGCTTCGGCATCAATGTCCTGCGTACCGATGAGCGATTGCGCGCTGTAACTGCATCGGCGGATCTGGCCAAAATTCTTGGCGTCGACGCAGGTTTTCCGCTGCTGCGTGTACAGCGTATCGCAACCACGTACCGGGATCGCCCGGTCGAGCTGCGCATGAGTCACGTCAATACCGCGCATTACGAATACGAAAACACATTCGGCAAGGCCGAGGGAATGACGGGCTGAGATATCGCTGGCGCTGCTGCTGGCCCGTGCGCTGGGCGTTAGCGGCGTATTCTTCGGCATGGTGCCTGTTTGCGGCACTGCCCACGGCCACGTCGGCCTATGTGCTGGGCGGTGACGGGCCGATGGTGGCGCGAGCTGTGACCATCAGCACCCTCGCCGGCATGCTGGCGATTCCGCTGGCTCAATTACGCGCACCTGTTCTAATGCATTGAAACGGAGATTGCTATGCGTCTGGACGATGAACGCGAAAGCAACAATATTGAAGACCGCCGCGGGGAGAGCGGTGGCGGCATCGGCCGGACCGGAGGGATTGGCATCGGCACCGTCGTGATCGCTCTGGCCGCAAGTTATTTTCTGGGGATTGATCCGCGCGTGGTGCTCGGCCTTGCCGAATCCGTGCAGAACGTGCAGCATTCGACGCCATCGACGCAACAGCATCGCCCGGTCGATCCTGCAACTGATCCGGATGACGCGACCAAGCGCGAAGTGCGCAAGATTCTCGCCAAGACCGAGGACACCTGGGGCGCGTTGTTTCGGCAAATGGGCAGTGCTTATCGACCTCCCACCCTCGTGCTCTATACCCGAGCGACTGCCACTGCCTGCGGTGCCGGGCAGGCGGCGATGGGCCCGTTCTACTGCCCGGGCGACGCGCGGGTCTATCTTGACATGGGTTTTTTCCATGAGCTCGAGACGCGTTTTCACGCCTCGGGCGATTTCGCCCGCGCCTATGTGATTGCCCATGAAATCGGTCATCATGTGCAAAACCTGCTGGGGGTCACCGGCAAGACCAATGCCTTGCATGCGCACATGAACGAAACGCAATACAACAAGGTATCGGTGCGGGCCGAATTGCAGGCAGACTGTTTTGCCGGCGTCTGGGCCTACCACGCCAATCGCGCCAAACCGTTTCTGGACCCGGGCGATATCGATGCGGCCCTGAATGCCGCCACGGCAATTGGCGACGATAAGCTGCAGCAGCAGTCGCGCGGAGTGGTAGTGCCGGATTCGTTTACGCACGGCTCGTCCGCCCAGCGCGTACGCTGGTTCAAGACCGGGTTTGAGGCGGGCAGCCTGAAAACTTGCGACACCTTTGCCGCGCAACCGCTATAGCACGCTTTCGAAATAAAAAAGCCGCGACGGATTTCGTCGCGGCTTTTTTATTCGGGGCAAAACAGTGCCGGCTTGACGGCAGCTTATTCGGTGCCCTTGGTCTGGGTGGACACGTAATCGAGTTTTTCCTTGATACGTGCCGATTTGCCCGAACGCTTGCGCTGGTAGTACAGCTTGGCGCGGCGCACATCGCCCTTGCGCTTGACTTCGATCGAGGCGATGGTCGGCGCGTATGTCTGGAAAGTACGCTCCACGCCTTCGCCCGAGGAAATCTTGCGGACAATGAACGAGGAGTTGAGGCCGCGGTTGCGCTTGGCAATGACCACGCCTTCGTAAGCCTGCACACGCTTGCGCTCGCCTTCGATTACGTTGACATTGACGATCACGGTGTCGCCAGGGGCGAATACGGGGATGGTCTTGTTCAAGCGTGCAATTTCTTCTTTTTCCAGCGTTTCAATCAGATTCATTTGCTTTCCTTTCGGTGATTAATGGCTATCGGCTTTGGCCGAGGCTTCTCTTGCCCGCCGCCGTTTACCCTTCGCACAGCGCCCCATGTTTGGATGGGGATGTGCGCTTTCTTTTTACTGCCCGTTGCATTGCTGCATCTGCTGCTTGCCGCTATTGCTTGCCGCGTTTTATCGCCTCAAGCAGTTTCAAATCTTCCTTGTCCAGCGTACTGCCTTCCAACAGGTCCGGCCGGCGCTTCCAGGTCCGCTCCAGCGCAACCTGATGACGCCATTTGGCGATTTCCGCATGATTGCCGCCCATCAATGCTTCCGGTACTGTTTTGTCATTCCAGATTTCCGGCCGCGTGTAATGCGGGTGATCCAGCCATCCTGCACGCGCTGGAGAAAATGAATCCTCCACCGCCGATTCTGCCGTATTCAATACCCCCGGCAACAGCCTTACCATCGCATCAATCAGCACCATCGCCGCCAGTTCGCCGCCCGACAGCACATAATCGCCGATCGAAACTTCCAGATCCACGCGCGCTTCGATCAGGCGCTCGTCGATGCCTTCATACCGTCCGCACAAAAACACCAAACCCGGCTCCGCGGCCAATCGACGGATACCTGCGTCCCGGATTGGCGCGGCTTGCGGCGTCAGATAAACCACTTTTGGCTTGTCCACACCGGCGTTCTTGTTCAAACTCAACTGCCGCTCAATCGCCGCATCAATCGCAGCATTCAAGGGCTCTGCCTTCATCACCATTCCCGGCCCGCCGCCGAAAGGGCGGTCGTCGATGGTGCGGTACCTGTCCTGCGCAAACTCGCGGGGATTCCAGCATTGCAAATCCCACACCTTGTCATCCAGAGCCCGGCGCGTGACGCCCGAATCGGCGATCGCATCGAACATTTCCGGGAACAGCGTGATGACGTCATAGTGTTTGGTCATCGCGCTCCCGAATTCAATCAGTAGTCCTTACCCCAGTTGACTGTGAGCATTTTTGCCGCACGGTCCACCTTCACAATCACCTCGTCGATGAAGGGGATCAATCGCTGCCCCCCTTCTGCTTCTGCCGACTTGACCACCAGCACATCATTCGCGCCGGTTTCCAGCAGGGTCTCGACACGCCCCAGTTTGTCGCCCAGGGTGTTGACGACCTCGGCGCCGATCAGATCGATCCAGAGGTATTCGCCTTCACCGGTTTCCCCCAGCCAATCCCGGGGTATCGCCACATCGCGCTTGCTCAGCAGTTCGGCCTCGTTGCGGGTATCACAGCCCTTGAGTTTTGCAACCACGCCCTTGGCGTTGACCGAAAATTCTTCGACTTCAACTTCTTCCCAGCCTTTGCCCGTCTGCAGGAACCAACTCGAAAATTCTTCGAGGCTATCGGTGAACTCGGTGTAAGTCTGCAGTTTGACCCAGCCCTTGATGCCGAATGGCGCCGCGATGCGCGCCATGATCACCGGGTCGGCGGGCGTGGCTTTCTTACTTGGCAACTTTTTTGCTGCGTTTGACCAGTTTCATTACCGCGTCGGAAGCCTGCGCGCCCTTGGCCTGCCAGAATTCGAGGCGATCCATCGCCATGCGGAAGCTTTCTTCGCTTTCGGCGGCAACCGGGTTGTAAAAACCGAGGCGCTCGATGAAGCGGCCATCTCGCGGATTGCGTGAATCGGCAACGACGATATTGTAAAAAGGGCGATTGCGGGCACCGCCGCGTGCGAGTCTGATAACGACCATTTACTGCTCCTTGTCATTTAACAATCCGTTGAGAACGGATAACGGGCCGGTTGCGAACCGGTAACGTGCGTTTCATCCAAAACTAAAACGCGGGTAGCCGTGAATTATATACAAAACAAGACGTTGCAGGCAAGCAGTATCGGAAAACCCGTCAACATTGCGGTTTGCCGCCTCGCGGCGGGGGGCCGAGGGCGTTACCTGGCCGGTGCCGTCGCAAGGCTGCGGTATCCCATTTGCCGATGGCCAGCAGCTTTGCATCATCGTGCCGCGCTCGATCCGGGTTCGGGCCTCGATAGTGGAATGCGAAAGGGGAGGAAAGGGGAAGGCGGATGGCTGGACATCAGCGCATTCCCGGCAACATCCCCTTCATGCCCTTCATCATCTTCGCCAGGCCGCCGCCCTTCATCATCTTCATCATTTTCTGCATCTGCTCGAATTGCGCGATGAGGCGGTTGACTTCCTGTACCTGCACGCCGGCGCCGGCGGCAATGCGGCGCTTGCGCGAAGCCTTGATCAGGTCCGGCTTGCGACGCTCCAGCGGAGTCATTGAATTGATAATGCCTTCGGTGCGGCGCAACTGTTTTTCCTGCACATCGGGTGCCAGCGAGGCGGCCTGTGTCATCTGCGCGGGCAACTTGTCCATCAGCGCAGACATGCCGCCCATTTTGCGCATCTGTGCCAGTTGCATCTTGAAATCGTCAAAGTCGAAGTCCTTGCCCTTTTTGACCTTGTCCGCAAGTCTTTTCGCCTCGTCCATGTCGACGTTCTTGTGCGCGTCCTCAATCAGCGACAGCACATCGCCCATGCCGAGGATGCGCGAGGCCATGCGGTCGGCATGAAAGGCTTCCAGGCCATCCATTTTTTCCGATACGCCGACCAGCTTGATCGGTTTGCCGGTGATGTGGCGGACCGATAATGCGGCGCCGCCGCGCGAATCGCCGTCAAGCTTGGTCAATACCACGCCGGTGAGTGGCAGGGCTTCGCTGAAGGCTCTGGCAACATTTACCGCGTCCTGGCCTTGCATGGCGTCGACTGTGAACAGGGTCTCGATCGGTTCGATCGCCGCATGAATCGCCTTGATCTCCGCCATCATGGCGGCATCGATGGCAAGGCGGCCCGCGGTATCGACGATCAGCACATCGTGAAAATGCGTTTTTGCCCACTGCTTGGCAGCCAGAGCAATATCGACAGGCTTTTGCGAGATATCGCTGCCGAAAAAATCGACGCCAACCTGCTTGGCAAGGGTGCGCAGCTGCTCGATTGCGGCGGGACGGTAGACGTCGGCGCTGACCAGCAGTACTTTTTTCTTGTGACGGTCCTTGAGTAGCTTCGCAAGCTTGCCGGCGCTGGTGGTTTTGCCCGCACCCTGCAAACCGGCCATCAGGACGATCGCCGGCGGCGTGGTCGCCAGATTGATGGGCAGGGCATTGAGCTGGGGCGCGGCGCCCGATTCGCCACCCATCAACACAATCAGCTCCGCGTGAACGATGCCGATGAGAGCTTGCCCCGGCGTCAGGCTCTGCAGAGCCTCGGCTCCCAATGCCTTCTCTTTCACCTTGGCGACGAAGTCCTTGACCACCGGCAAACCGACGTCGGCTTCCAGCAGGGCCATGCGCACCTCGCGCAGCGCATCCGAAATATTGTCTTCCGTCAGTCGCGACTGACCGCGAAGTTGCTTGACGATACCGGCAAGGCGGTTGGTGAGGCTATCTAGCATGGGGGGTCGTTTCGGGCATCGGATCGAGCGGGCCGTCCGAGCGGTATGGTGTAAACTCAGCCGTCAAAAATTGCGAAAAAACATGTCGAACATCGACCTTAATCTTACCACCGCATTCCTGTACTTCATTGCCGCCCTGAGCGCGTGGGCGGTCCACCTCAAGGCGGGGAGGGTAACGAGTTCGTCGCCTTTGCCGCTGCTTTTGCTGTGGCTGGCGATGCTGGTCCACGCGCTTGCATTGGGCGAAGCCCTGTTTCGCGGCCCAGGGCTCAATATCGGTTTTTCGCACGCCGTCTCCCTCATCATCTGGCTGAGCACGCTGAGCTATGTGTTGTTGGGCAACGACGCGCGCTTGACGCGCCTGGCCGTGCTGTATCTGGCCCCGTTTGCGGTAGTAGCTGCCGCGCTGCCGACGCTGATACCGGCCGAACACGTTGTGATGTATGCCGGCTGGGCGTTTCGGCTGCATCTGGTGGTGGCGATTCTGGCTTATGCCCTGTTCACGGTGGCAGCTTTGCATGCCCTGCTGATGTTGTTTCTGGAAAAACGTCTGCTTGAAGGTGCGCTGCAGGTTGGCGACGAGTCCCTGCCGCCGCTTCTGCGCGTTGAACAATTACTGTTCAAATTGCTGGGCGTCGCCTTCATCCTGCTCTCCGCAACCCTGGTGACAGGAATTTTTTTTTCCGAGGCGTTGTTCAGCAAGGCGTTCCAGGTTACGCACAAAACCGTTTTTGCGCTTCTGTCATGGCTGATCTTTGCCGGTCTGCTGCTTGGTCATTGGCGTGCAGGCTGGCGCGGCAAGGTTGCCGTGCGCTGGACGCTGATCGGTTTTGTGCTGCTGCTGCTGTCCTATGTCGGCAGCAAATTCGTGCTTGAGATCGTGCTCAGGCGCATCTGAACCGCTTTGGCGGGCAAAAAATGACGGATGAGATCCCCTTAAGCTGGCTGTTTGCGGCGCTTGGTGTATTGCTGGCCAGCTCCGGCTTCTTCTCGATGTCCGAGACCTGCATGATGGCCTTGAACCGCTATCGCCTGCGTTTTCTGATCAAGCAGGGCAGCCGCGGCGCGCGGCTGGCTGGCGCGCTCCTTGCCAAGGTTGATGAGTTGCTTTCCTTCATTCTTGCCGGCAACACGGTGATCAATGCGGCGACAACCATCTTGGTCGCGGAAATTTGTCGGCGACTGTTCGGTGGCGGCGAATATGTGCTGGCTATCGCCACAGGCGCGGCGTCGTTTTGCATCCTGATCTTTGCCGAAATCCTGCCGAAGATCCTTGGCGCGCGTTTTTCGGAAAAAATCGCGCTGGCTTCCAGTTATCTGCTGACACCGCTGATCATGGTCACCAAGCCGGTGATGTTCATCATCAATGTGATTGTGCGCGGCATTCTGAAAATCCTGCGCATCAAGCCGGCGGCGGAGGGCGTGCAGCAACTCTCCATGGAGGAATTGCGCACCCTGGTACTGGAGGGGGGGCAGTTCATCCCGAAGAAACACCAGAATATCCTGATGAACCTGTTTGATCTGGAAAACATGTCGGTTGACGACACGATGACGCCGCGGGCGCTGATCGAGGCTGTTGATATCAACGACCGTATCGAAGATATCCGCAATGTCCTGTCGACCTCGCATCACACGCGGCTGGTGGTTTACGAGGGGGATTTGTCGAATGTCGTCGGCATCGTGCATGTGCGCAAGGTGCTGAACGCCTCTCGCAAGGACCCGTTGGAAAAGGAGACGCTGCGCGAGATCATTCGCGAACCTTACTTCATCCCCGAGGGAACGCCATTGCTGCAGCAGCTTACGCACTTCCAGGACTTGCAACGGCGCATGGCGCTGGTGGTCGACGAATACGGTGAAATCCAGGGCCTGGTAACCCTGCAAGACATCCTGGAAGAGATTGTCGGGGAGTTCACCAGCCAGTCGCCGATGAACGCAGGTCTCTATCGCAAACAGGACGACGGCAGCGTGATCGTGGAGGGCTCTTGCCCTTTGCGTGTCCTCAACCGCAAGCTCGGTTTCAACTTTCCGCTCGACGGCCCCAAGACCATGAATGGGTTGCTGACCGAGCATCTGGAAGATATTCCGGAGCCTGGCGTATCCGTGAAGATCGACGATTACCCGATCGAAATCCTGCAGGTGCATGACAAGATGGTGAAATCGGTGCGACTGGCGTTGCCGGATGCGTCGCTTAAATCACACGCTGCCTGAATGTCTGTCAGTGAAAAATGTGCCGGTATTGCCTTGAGAGCCAGCAATCAAGTGGATGAAACGAATAGTGTGCGCCAACATATTGATTGGGCGGGTGCGCCCCATCTCGATTTCAAACACGGCCGGACAAATGACCGTCCCGTTGCGGGAGCAACCTTGCATCCCAAGGTCTAACGCCCCGGTTTCATTTGACGTTTTCCCGAAAAATCTGGATAATGCCGGGTTCCGTGGAGAGGTGGCCGAGTGGTTAATGGCAGCAGACTGTAAATCTGCCCTCTTACGAGTACGCTGGTTCGAATCCAGCCCTCTCCACCAGGGTTTCACGGGCAGGTGAAGCAGTCGAATCGGTATTGAATTTGCGCGGGTGTAGCTCAATGGTAGAGCAGAAGCCTTCCAAGCTTACGACGAGGGTTCGATTCCCTTCACCCGCTCCAGGATGCATGGATTTGCGATCCGGTTGGTCGTCAATATCCGGTACACAGCTCTTGTAGCTCAGTGGTAGAGCACTCCCTTGGTAAGGGAGAGGCCACGCGTTCAATCCGCGTCAAGAGCACCATCTTTGCAGGCGTAATGCGGCAGGTTTGCAATACGGTTGTGATTTAGCTGGCTTGTTAAATTCAGAGATTAACGAGAACGAGGAATAAGTAATGGCAAAAGGCAAATTTGAGCGTACCAAGCCGCACGTGAACGTGGGGACGATTGGGCACGTTGATCACGGCAAGACGACGCTGACGGCGGCGATCACGACGGTATTGTCGAAGAAGTTTGGTGGCGAGGCCAAGGCCTACGACCAGATTGACGCGGCGCCGGAAGAGAAAGCGCGCGGGATCACGATCAATACCGCCCACGTCGAATACGAGACCGCCAACCGCCACTACGCCCACGTCGACTGCCCCGGCCACGCCGACTATGTCAAAAACATGATCACCGGTGCCGCCCAGATGGACGGCGCCATCCTGGTCTGCTCCGCCGCCGACGGCCCCATGCCCCAGACCCGCGAACACATCCTGCTCGCCCGCCAGGTCGGCGTGCCCTATATCGTCGTGTTCCTGAACAAATGCGACATGGTTGACGACGCCGAACTGCTCGAACTCGTCGAAATGGAAGTCCGCGAACTCCTGTCCAAGTACGACTTCCCCGGCGACGACATTCCCATCATCAAAGGCTCGGCACTGAAAGCCATGGAAGGCGACACCGGCGACATGGGCGAAGGCGCCATCATGAAGCTGGCCGACGCCCTCGACAACTACATCCCCGAGCCGAAGCGCGCCCTGGACGGCGCCTTCCTGATGCCCGTTGAAGACGTATTCTCCATCTCCGGTCGCGGCACGGTCGTCACCGGTCGTATCGAGCGCGGCATCATCAAGGTCGGCGAAGAGATCGAGATCGTTGGCCTGAAAGTCACGCAGAAGACCATCTGTACCGGCGTCGAAATGTTCCGCAAGCTGCTCGACCAGGGCCAGGCCGGCGACAACGTCGGCATCCTGCTGCGCGGCACCAAGCGCGAAGAAGTCGAGCGCGGCCAGGTGCTGGCCAAGCCCGGCTCGATCACCCCGCACACCGACTTCGAAGCCGAGATCTATGTGTTGAGCAAGGAAGAGGGCGGCCGCCACACCCCGTTCTTCAACGGCTATCGTCCGCAGTTCTACTTCCGCACCACCGACGTGACCGGCGCGCTGCAGCTGCCGGCCGGCACCGAGATGGTGATGCCTGGCGACAACGTCAAGATCGTGGTGCAGCTGATTGCGCCGATCGCGATGGAAGACGGGCTGCGTTTTGCGATCCGCGAGGGTGGCCGTACGGTCGGCGCCGGCGTGGTGTCGAAAATCATCAAGTAAGGAATTAGGCCAGTAGCTCAATTGGCAGAGTGACGGTCTCCAAAACCGTAGGTTGGGGGTTCGAGGCCCTCCTGGCCTGCCAGACGACAGAAGCATCAGCGAAACATCACGGTAGCGATATCAGGTTGCGTGGCTCCTTCTGCAGATTGTTGCAGGGGCCACGTCGCCGCAAAGTAGATTCGGATGAAAGACAAAATACAAATCGTTGTGGCGGTGCTGATCCTTATCGGGGGGCTTGTCGCGTTTTATGTATTGGCCGACAAGCCGATGATTGCGCGCGTCGGTGCGATGCTTGGGCTGTTTCTGGTTGCCGGCCTGGTGGGCTATTTCAGCGCGCCGGGCAAGGAATTTGGCCTGTATGCCAGGGAGTCCGTGGACGAAGCCAAGAAAGTGGTCTGGCCTTCGCGCAAGGAGACCATGCAGTCGACGGGCATCATTTTCGCGTTCGTGCTGGTGATGGCGATTTTCCTGTGGTCGGTGGACTGGAGTTTGACCTTCATGCTGACCAAATTTATCGGTAACGGTGCGTAAATGACGATGCGTTGGTACGTGGTTCACGCTTATTCCGGCCAGGAAAAGAGCATTCAGGCGGCGCTGGTCGAACGCATCCGCCGCTCGGGAATGGCCGACAAATTCGGTGAAGTGCTGGTACCGACCGAAGAAGTGGTGGAAATGAAGGGTGGGGCGAAAGCCTTGTCCGAGCGCCGTTTTTTCCCGGGCTACATCCTGGTGCAAATGGATATGACCGACGAAACCTGGCACCTGGTCAAGTCGACGCCGAAAGTGACCGGGTTTGTCGGCGGGGTGGGCAACAAGCCGACGCCGATTTCACAAAAGGAAGTGGATGCCATCCTGAACCAGGTGAAGGAAGGCGTCGAAAAACCGAAGCCGAAGGTGTTGTTTGAGATTGGTGAGAACGTGCGCGTCAAGGACGGCCCGTTTACCGATTTCAACGGCTCGGTGGAAGAAGTGAATTACGACAAATCGAAGATCCGCGTATCGGTGCTGATTTTTGGTCGCCCGACTCCGGTGGAACTGGATTTCGGGCAAGTCGAGAAGCAGTAGTTTTTTGCACCGTGCACTGCAAGGTGCATGGTTTAACGCAGATCAGGCGTTTCCTGGTCGTGAACGGGGAGGGCGAGGCGGAGAGCGGAGATTGAATGCGGCAATTGCCAATTTCAACGACCGGTCCCGAATCCTTGCCCGCTAACACCCAAGGAGAAAAGCATGGCAAAGAAAGTCGTCGGCTACGTAAAGCTGCAAGTGCCGGCCGGCAAGGCGAATCCCTCGCCGCCGATCGGTCCCGCGCTGGGTCAGCGCGGTTTGAACATCATGGAATTCTGCAAGGCGTTCAACGCGCAGACGCAGAAAATGGAACCGGGTCTGCCGATTCCCGTAGTGATTACCGCTTATGCGGACAAATCCTTCACCTTCATCATGAAGACGCCGCCCGCGTCGATCCTGATCAAGAAGGCCGCCAAGGTCGAAAAGGGCAGCAAAGTGCCGCAAACCGACAAGGTCGGCAAGCTGACGCGCGCCCAGGCTGAGGAAATCGCAAAAATGAAGATGCCGGATCTGACCGCCGCCGATATGGATGCCGCGGTGCGGACCATTGCCGGCAGCGCCCGTTCAATGGGCATCGATGTGGAAGGGGTACGTTAATGGCCAAGATCGCTAAACGCCTGGAAAAGATTGTCGGTTTGGTCGACCGCAACAAGGCATACGCTACTGCTGAGGCGCTGGAACTGGTCAAGAAGACCGCGACCGCCAAGTTCGATGAATCCGTCGACGTGGCCATCAACCTCGGCATTGACGCGAAAAAATCCGACCAGGCCGTGCGCGGCTCGGTGGTGTTGCCGCGCGGCACCGGCAAATCGGTGCGCGTTGCCGTGTTCGCCCAGGGTGACAATGCCAAGAAGGCAAAGGATGCCGGCGCCGATATCGTCGGTTTTGAAGACCTCGCCGAAAAAGTCAAAGGCGGTTTCATGGATTTCGACGTGGTGATCGCCACTCCGGACGCGATGCGCATCGTCGGCACACTGGGCCAGATCCTCGGTCCGCGCGGTTTGATGCCGAACCCAAAGGTGGGTACGGTTACGCCGAACGTGGAGCTGGCGGTGAAAAATGCCAAGGCTGGCCAGGTGCAGTATCGCGCCGACAAGGCGGGTATCGTGCAGTGCACGATCGGCCGCGCCTCGTTTCCGGTTGAAGCGCTGAGCGAAAATCTGTCGGCCTTGATGGCGGCAGTGAACAAAGCTAAGCCGGCGTCGTCCAAGGGTATCTATCTGCGCAAGGTTTCTCTGTCTTCGACCATGGGCGTCGGCGTCCGTCTGGATACTGCCGGTTTCTCGTCGCAAGGCTCGCAGCAGCAATAAATTCAAGTCCTGCGTGCCGGTGAAAGCCGGCACGCAGGCAGTTCTTTGGGCCTGCAGACGCAACTGATCGCGTCTGCGGGGTTGTCAAAGACCGTAGGTGTTGAAGAACTTAATGCGGGCAATGCTCGGGTGCATCATGGTCCGGGCGGAACCCAAACCTACGCAGATGGCGGTCCCCAGTCAGGATTTGCTTCGCGATTCGAAATTGAATCGTGATTTGAGTCTCCTCACAAAGGTCGCTGTGATTGTGAACGGTGCTGCGCAAATGGTGCTGTTCATTCATCAACGTAAAGGAGATCAAACGTGAGTTTGAATCTGGAAGGTAAGAAAGAAGTCGTCGCGGAAATCGTGGCCAAGGTCGCGAAGGCCCAGACGATGGTGCTCGCCGAATATCGGGGCACGTCGGTGGCGGATTTGACCAAACTGCGCAGCGCTGCCCGCTCGCAAGGTGTTTACATGCGTGTTCTCAAGAACACCCTGGCGCGCCGTGCGGTGAAAGGAACTTCGTTTGAAGTTGCCGAGGCGCATATGGTCGGTCCCTTGCTGTACAGCTTTTCGGAAGACGCGGTTGCCGCAGCCAAGGTCGTCAACGACTTTGCCAAGGGCAACGAGAAGTTCGTCATCACGGCAGGCGCCTACAACGGCAAGGTTCTGGACAAGGCGGCGGTGCAATCGCTCGCCAACATCCCGAGCAAGGAAGTGCTGTTGGCGCAGTTGCTGGGCCTGATGCAGTCGCCCATTTCCGGGTTGGCGCGCGTGCTGGCTGCAGTTGCCGAGAAAAAATCCGAAGTGCAGGCGGCCTGAAGCCTGTCGCGATATTCGACAATCAAATCTACTTAAAGGAAATTCAACATGGCATTCGATAAAGACGCATTTTTGGCTTCGCTGGACTCCATGTCCGTGATGGATCTGAACGATCTGGTTAAAGCCATTGAAGAGAAGTTTGGCGTATCTGCTGCAGCAATGGCAGTGGCCGGTCCGGCTGGCGGCGCTGCTGCTCCGGCCGCGGAAGAAAAGACCGAGTTCAACGTGATGCTGATGGAAATCGGCGCCAACAAGATCAACGTGATCAAGGCGGTTCGCGAGATCACCGGTCTGGGTCTGGCCGAAGCCAAGGCCTTGGTGGAAGGTGCGCCGAAGGCTGTCAAGGAAGGCGCCAACAAGGCAGATTCAGACGCAATGAAGAAGAAGCTGGAAGAAGCTGGCGCCAAAGTCGAACTGAAGTAATTCCGGCGGGCGCGCGCCTGCTGGTTGGTGGCTCAGAGAACTTGCTCCCGCGCGGGAATTCCCGTTGCGGGAGTTAGTTTCTGATAAAGATGGAAAGTTGTAGAACCAGTATCCATGCGGTGTTTGGGGCAAAAATGCTTGGAAAGCCGCACCAATGCTGGGGTTTGAGTTTCCGGCCCAATGGACTCATATGAGGCCAGAAGCCAAAGCAGAGCGCGAAGCGGAATATCGCGCGTTCTGCTTTGTCTTCTGAAACGACTGCAGAAGACAGGTTTGGTCGGGCGATTTCTTCGATCGCCGTCAGCCAGGGAGGGTAGCGGCCCTCTGCCATTCTTGACGTTATCAGCGCATCGATAGCGCCAGTCGAAGAACATTGACGTGGCAGCTGCCACGGAAACCTTGGGTGCCAAAGCACGCGACCTGTGCGAACCGCAGGCCCGCGTCACCTTCAACGTTCGGAGATCATGATGTCCCTTCCCGTTACCTATACCTACACCGAGAAAAAACGCATTCGCAAGAGCTTTGCGAAGCGCGCGAGTGTGCTCGATGTTCCTTTCCTGCTGGCGACCCAGCTGAACTCCTACGCCGAGTTCCTGCAGGCCGATGTCGCGGTGGCCACCCGCAACAACCAGGGTCTGCAATCGGCCTTCACCTCGGTGTTCCCGATCGTGAGCCACAACCAGTTCGCGCGCCTCGAGTTCCTGAGCTACCAGCTCGGCCAGCCGCCGTTCGATGTGCTCGAGTGCCAGCAGCGCGGCCTGACCTATGCATCACCGCTGCGCGCCAAGGTGCGCCTGGTGATCATGGATCGCGAAGCCTCCAAGCCGACCGTCAAGGAAGTCAAGGAGCAGGAAGTGTACATGGGTGAAATTCCGCTCATGACCCAGAACGGCTCGTTCGTGATCAACGGTACCGAGCGCGTCATCGTCTCGCAGCTGCACCGCTCGCCCGGCGTGTTCTTCGAGCATGATCGCGGCAAGACCCATTCTTCCGGCAAGCTGCTGTTTTCGGCGCGCGTGATTCCCTATCGTGGCTCGTGGCTCGACTTCGAGTTCGATCCGAAAGACTACCTGTACTTCCGCGTCGACCGCCGCCGCAAGATGCCGGTGACGATCCTGTTGAAGGCCTTGGGCTATTCGCCGGACCAGATCCTGCGCGAATTCTTTGCGTTCGACGAATTCCACATCAGCAAAAAAGGCGAGATTGAACTTGAGCTGGTGCCCGAGCGCCTGAAGAGCGAAATCGCCAAGTTCGACATCGTTTCCAAGGACGGCAAGGTCATCGTCCAGAAAGACAAGCGCATCACGGCCAAGCATATCCGCGATATGGAAACGGCGAAGATGAAGCGCCTGCCGGTCAACGACGAGTACCTGATCGGCCGTGTGCTGGCGACCAATATCGTCAACACCGAGACCGGCGAGATCGTCGCCAACGCCAATGAAGAACTGACCGAAGTGAGCCTGCGCAAATTGATCGATGCGGGCGCGCAGACGATCTACACGATTTACACCAACGACCTTGACCAGGGCGCGTATATTTCCTCGACCCTGCGTATCGATGAAACGGTCGACGCGCTGAACGCCAAGGTCGCGATCTATCGCATGATGCGCCCCGGCGAGCCGCCGACGGAGGATGCGGTCAACGCGCTGTTCCAGGGCCTGTTCTTCTCCGAAGACCGTTACGATCTGTCGGCAGTCGGTCGCATGAAATTCAATCGCCGCGTCGGTCGTGATGAACTCACCGGTGCAATGACGCTGTCCACCGAGGATATTGTCGCTGTGATCAAGATCCTGGTGGAGCTGCGCAATGGCCGCGGCGAAATCGACGATATCGATCACCTCGGCAATCGCCGCGTTCGTTCAGTCGGCGAACTGGCGGAAAACCAGTTCCGTTCCGGCCTGGTGCGCGTCGAGCGCGCTGTGCGCGAGCGCCTGTCGCAAGCCGAGAGCGAAAACCTGATGCCGCATGATCTGATCAATGCCAAGCCGGTCTCGGCCGCGATCAAGGAATTCTTCGGCTCCAGCCAGCTTTCGCAGTTCATGGATCAGACCAATCCGCTGTCGGAAATTACCCACAAGCGCCGCGTCTCCGCGCTGGGCCCGGGCGGCTTGACGCGTGAGCGTGCGGGCTTCGAGGTGCGCGACGTGCATCCGACCCACTACGGCCGGGTTTGCCCGATCGAAACGCCGGAAGGTCCGAACATCGGCCTGATCAATTCACTGGCGCTGTATGCCCGCGTGAACGAATATGGCTTTATCGAAACCCCTTATCGCAAAGTCAACAACGGCAAGGTCGCCGGCGAGATCGAATACCTGTCCGCGATTGAAGAGGGCAAGTACGTGATCGCCCAGGCGAATGCGGAAACCGATAAATCGGGCCGCTTCACCGATGAGTTGGTCTCCTGCCGTCACCACAACGAGTTCACCCTGTCGACACCCGACAAGATTGAATACATCGACGTCGCGCCGGCGCAAATCGTGTCTGTCGCCGCCTCGCTGATCCCGTTCCTGGAGCATGACGACGCCAATCGTGCCTTGATGGGTTCGAACATGCAGCGCCAGGCCGTGCCTTGCCTGCGTGCCGAAAAGTCGCTGGTCGGTACCGGCATCGAGCGGACGGTCGCGATGGACTCGGGCACGGCCGTATTGGCGCGCCGCGGTGGCCGCGTGGACTTCGTCGATGCGGGCCGCGTGGTTGTTCGCGTCAACGACAATGAAACGCAACCTGGAGAAGCCGGCGTTGATATTTACAATCTGGTGAAGTACGTCCGTTCCAACCAGAACACCAATATCAACCAGCGTCCCCTGGTCAAGGTCGGCGACATCATTGCCAAGACCGACGTCATCGCCGACGGCGCCTCCACCGATATGGGCGAGCTGGCTTTGGGTCAGAACTTGCTGGTCGCATTCATGCCCTGGAATGGCTACAACTTCGAAGACTCGATCCTGATCTCGGAGCGCATCGTTGCTGAAGACCGCTATACCTCGATCCACATTGAGGAACTGTCGATCGTGGCGCGTGACACCAAGCTCGGCCCGGAAGAGATTACCCGCGACATTTCCAATCTGTCCGAGCGCATGCTCGGTCGTCTGGATGAGTCCGGCATTGTCTACATCGGCGCGGAAGTCGAAGCCGGTGACGTTCTCGTAGGCAAGGTCACGCCGAAGGGTGAAACCCAGCTGACGCCGGAAGAGAAGCTGCTGCGCGCTATCTTCGGTGAAAAAGCTTCCGACGTGAAAGACACCTCGCTGCGTGTGCAGTCCGGCATTTCGGGCACCGTCATCGATGTGCAGGTGTTCACGCGCGAAGGCATCGTCCGCGACAAGCGCGCCCAGCAGATCATTGATGATCAACTCAAGGACTACAAAAAAGATTTGGGCGATCAGTTGCGCATCGTCGAAGAAGATTTGTTCCAGCGTATCGAGAAAACCCTGATCGGCAAGATCGCCAAGGGCGGGCCGAAGAAGATCGCCAAAGGCGCCAAGATCACCAAGGCTTACCTGGAAGATCTGCCGCATCACGACTGGTTCGATATTCGCCTGAACGAAGACGATGATGCGCGCGCACTCGAGGCGCAGAAAGAATCGCTGGAGTTGACGCGCAAGGAATTCGACAAGGCGTTCGAAGAGAAGAAACGCAAACTGACGCAGGGTGACGAACTGCCGCCGGGCGTGCAGAAGATGGTCAAGGTCTACGTTGCCGTCAAGCGTCGTCTGCAGCCGGGCGACAAGATGGCTGGCCGTCACGGTAACAAGGGCGTTATTTCCAAGATCGTGCCGATCGAAGACATGCCGTTCATGGCTGACGGCACCCCGATGGATATCGTGCTGAATCCGCTGGGCGTGCCATCGCGCATGAACGTCGGGCAGATTCTTGAAACCCATCTGGGCTGGGCCGCAAAAGGCCTGGGACACAAGATCGGCGCGATGCTGAAGGCGCATGAAGGCGAAGCCAAGGTTCGCAAATTCCTCGACAAGGTCTACAACAATAGCGGCAAGAAGGAAGATCTGTCGCAGTTGTCGGACGTCGAAATCATGAATCTGGCGCAGAACCTGACCAAGGGTGTGCCGTTCGCCACGCCGGTGTTTGACGGTGCCACCGAAGATGAAATGCGTTCGATGCTGGACTTGGCCTATGACGAAGAAACCGCCGCGCGCCTGAATCTGACGCCGACAAAGACCCAGGCCACGCTGTTCGACGGGCGCACCGGTGAAGCATTCGAGCGTCATGTGACGATCGGCTATATGCACATCCTGAAGTTGCACCACCTGGTCGACGACAAGATGCATGCACGCTCGACGGGTCCATACAGCCTGGTTACCCAGCAGCCGCTGGGCGGCAAGGCGCAGTTCGGCGGTCAGCGTTTCGGCGAGATGGAGGTATGGGCGCTGGAAGCTTATGGTGCCTCGTACACGCTGCAGGAGATGCTCACCGTCAAGTCCGACGATACGGCCGGTCGAACCAAAGTGTACGAAAACATCGTCAAGGGCGAGCACAAGATCGAGGCCGGCATGCCGGAGTCGTTCAATGTGCTGGTGAAGGAAATCCGTTCCTTGGCAATCGATATTGATTTGGAGCGCTATTGAAGAGGTGAGGCGGCGGAACCGGTGTCATCATCAACGGCCCGCCCCGCTCACTGAGTACCTCACCCTATTCAAAGTCTGGAGATACGAATGAAAGCTCTACTTGATTTGTTCAAGCAAGTTACGCAGGAAGAAGAATTCGATGCGATCAAAATCGGGCTGGCTTCGCCCGAGAAGATTCGTTCATGGTCTTATGGCGAAGTAAAGAAACCCGAGACGATCAACTACCGTACGTTCAAACCGGAGCGTGACGGCCTGTTCTGCGCCAAGATTTTTGGCCCGATCAAGGATTACGAATGCCTGTGCGGAAAATACAAGCGCCTCAAGCATCGCGGTGTGATCTGCGAAAAATGCGGCGTCGAAGTCACGCTCAGCAAAGTGCGGCGCGAACGTATGGGCCATATCGAATTGGCCTCGCCGACCGCGCATATCTGGTTCCTGAAGTCGCTGCCGTCGCGTCTGGGTATGGTGCTCGACATGACCCTGCGCGATATCGAACGCGTCTTGTACTTCGAAGCGTTCGTGGTCACCGACCCGGGCATGACACCGCTGCAGAAGTGCCAGCTGCTGACCGAAGACGACTACCTCGCCAAGGTTGAAGAATACGGCGATGAATTCCACGCCCTGATGGGCGCGGAAGGTATTCGCGACTTGCTGCGCAAGCTCGATCTGCCGCACGAAATGGAACAGCTGCGCAAAGACCTGGGCAATACCGGGTCGGAAGCGAAGATCAAGAAAATCGCCAAACGCCTGAAGGTGCTGGAAGCCTTCTCCAAGTCTGGCATCAAGCCCGACTGGATGGTCATGGAAGTGTTGCCAGTGCTGCCGCCGGATCTGCGTCCGCTGGTACCGCTTGATGGCGGCCGTTTCGCCACGTCCGATCTGAATGATCTCTATCGCCGCGTGATCAACCGCAACAACCGCCTGAAACGTCTGCTCGAACTCAAGGCGCCTGAAATCATCGTGCGCAACGAAAAGCGCATGCTGCAGGAAGCCGTTGACTCGCTGCTGGACAATGGTCGCCGCGGCAAGGCCATGACCGGCGCCAACAAGCGCGCGCTCAAGTCGTTGGCAGACATGATCAAGGGCAAGTCGGGTCGTTTCCGCCAGAACCTGCTGGGCAAGCGCGTGGACTACTCCGGTCGTTCCGTGATCGTGGTCGGCCCGACGCTGAAGTTGCATCAGTGCGGCCTGCCGAAAAAAATGGCGCTGGAACTGTTCAAACCCTTCGTGTTCCACAAACTCGAAGTGATGGGCATTGCCGGCACCATCAAGGCGGCCAAGCGCGAGGTCGAAAATGAGAACCCGGTGGTTTGGGACATCCTCGAGGAGGTAATTCGCGAACATCCGGTGATGTTGAATCGCGCGCCGACCTTGCATCGTTTGGGCATCCAGGCGTTCGAACCGGTGTTGATTGAAGGCAAGGCGATCCAGCTGCATCCGCTGGTTTGTGCGGCATTCAACGCCGACTTTGACGGTGACCAGATGGCCGTGCACGTACCCATCTCGCTGGAAGCGCAGATGGAAGCGCGCACCCTGATGCTGGCCTCGAACAACGTGCTGTTCCCGGCATCGGGCGAGCCGTCGATCGTGCCGTCGCAGGACATCGTGCTGGGTCTGTACTACATGACCCGCGAACGCGTTGCCGCCAAGGGCGAAGGCTCGATGTTCATCAACGTCGCCGAGGCGCAGCGTGCCTATGAATCCGGCAATGTGGCGTTGAACGCCAAGGTGACGGTGCGCATCAAGGAAACCGACAAGGACGAAAAGGGCGAAATCATCTCGCGCGTGACGCGTTACGAGACCACCGTCGGCCGGGCCATCCTGTCGGAAATCCTGCCGCAAGGCTTGCCGTTCACGTACATCAACAAAGCGCTGAAGAAAAAGGAAATCTCCAAGATCATCAGCGCGGCATTCCGCCGCTGCGGTATCCGCGAGACGGTGATTTTTACCGATCAGCTGATGTATACCGGCTTTACCTATGCAACGCGCGCCGGCCTGTCGATCTCGATCGACGATATGCTGGTGCCGACGCAGAAGAAGGACATCATCGCCGCGTCCGAGAAGGAAGTGAAAGAAATCGAGGCGCAGTACACCTCGGGCCTGGTCACGCAGGGCGAGCGTTACAACAAGGTGGTGGATATCTGGGGCCGTGCCGGCGACCAGGTGGCGAAGGCTATGATGGAACAATTGGGTTCGGAGCCGGTCGTGACCCTGGACGGCAAGCACACCACCCAGGAATCGTTCAACGCGATTTACATGATGGCCGACTCGGGCGCACGTGGTTCGGTCGCGCAGATTCGCCAGCTGGCGGGCATGCGTGGACTGATGGCCAAGCCGGACGGCTCGATCATCGAAACGCCTATCACGGCGAACTTCCGCGAAGGCCTGAATGTGTTGCAGTACTTCATTTCGACCCACGGCGCGCGTAAAGGCCTGGCCGATACCGCGTTGAAGACGGCGAATTCCGGCTACCTGACCCGCCGCCTGGTCGACGTGACCCAGGATCTGGTCGTGATCGAAGACGATTGCAAGACGTCCAATGGTCTTGCTGTCAAGGCGCTGATCGAAGGCGGTGAGGTGGTCGAGGCGCTGCGTGAACGTATTCTCGGCCGGGTCGCTGCCACCGATGTGGTCAACCCGGACACGGGCACCACAATCGTCACGGCAGGTGCCATGCTCGACGAGGACGTGATGGATATTATTGATGCCGCCGGCATCGATGAAGTGAAAGTCCGCACGCCGCTGACCTGCGACACGCGTTATGGCCTGTGCGCAAAATGTTACGGTCGCGATCTTGGCCGCGGTTATCTGGTCAATGTCGGCGAGGCGGTGGGTGTGATTGCCGCACAGTCGATCGGCGAACCGGGCACCCAGTTGACCATGCGTACTTTCCACATCGGTGGTGCGGCATCGCGTACCGCGCGGGCGTCCAGCGTCGAGGCCAAATCGTCCGGCGTCGCGCGCTTCTCGCCAGCCATGCGTCATGTCATCAACGCCCGCGACGAGATGATCGTGATTTCACGTAACGGTGAAATCATCATCACTGAAGAAAACGGTCGCGAGCGTGAGCGCCATAAAGTGCCGTACGGTGCAACGCTGGCTGTAAAGGATGCCGGCAAAATCAAGGCCGGCATGGTGCTGGCAACCTGGGATCCGCATACTCGTCCGATCATTACCGAATATGCCGGCGAGGTGCGCTTCGAAAACGTCGAAGAGGGCGTCACCGTGGCCAAGCAGATCGATGAGACCACGGGCCTTTCCAGCCTCGTGGTGATCGATCCGAAGCGCCGTGGCTCAGCCGCCAGCAAGGGCTTGCGTCCGGCGGTCAAGCTGATCAACGAGAAGGGCAAAGAGATCAAGCAGACGAATTCGGATGCCCCGGTCAATTACACCTTCCAGATCGGTGCAATCATCACGGTCAAGAACGGTCAGCAAGTAGGCGTCGGTGAAGTGATGGCACGTATCCCGCAGGAGTCATCGAAGACGCGCGACATTACCGGTGGTCTGCCGCGTGTGGCCGAGTTGTTCGAGGCGCGTTCGCCCAAGGACGCCGGCCTGCTGGCCGAAGTCACGGGTACGGTGTCGTTCGGCAAGGATACGAAGGGCAAACAACGTCTGGTCATCACCGATTTCGACGGCATTGCCCACGAGTACCTGATCCCCAAGGACAAGCACGTCACTGCGCACGATGGCCAAGTGGTCAACAAGGGTGAATCGATTGTCGACGGCCCGGCTGATCCGCACGATATCCTGAAATTGCAGGGCATGGAGGCGCTGGCCCGCTACATCACCGATGAAGTGCAGGATGTATACCGCTTGCAGGGTGTGAAAATCAACGATAAGCACATTGAGGTGATCGTTCGCCAGATGTTGCGTCGCGTCATCATTGTCGACAATGGCGACACCCGGTTCATCCTGGGCGAACAGCTCGAGCGTGCGGATGTGCTTGAGGAAAACGATCGCATGCTGAAGGAAGGCAAGAAACCGGCGGTTTACAACTACATGCTGCTCGGTATCACCAAGGCCAGCCTGTCGACCGATTCGTTCATTTCCGCTGCGTCATTCCAGGAGACCACGCGTGTCCTGACCGAGGCGGCGATCATGGGCAAAAAAGACGATTTGCGCGGGCTTAAGGAAAACGTCATTGTCGGCCGTCTCATTCCGGCCGGTACCGGCTTGGCATACCACCGTACGCGCCGCAAGGTGTCGCGCATGCCGGCGGCGTCAAGCGGTATCAGCTTCGGTTTTGAGGATGCAGAATCTTCCGCGGATGCTGAACAGGTAGCCTGAAGTCGGAGACGGTGCCCGCGCCGGGGTACGGGCACCGCCGATGGCTGTAATGCGTGCGAAATCCCTCTGTCGCTTGACAGGGGATGCTTTGTTTTATAAAATCATGGGCTTTCTTCGATTGGCCCCAATTTCCGGGCGGTCGAAGGTGTAGCCAAAGCCCTGTAAATGAACCTGGGAAGGCGTCTCGCTTCTCCCAAGCAGGAAACAATTCAGTGAGCGGATTTAAAAATGCCAACCATTAATCAGTTGTTGCGTAAACCACGCGCCAAAGTCAAGGCCAAGAGCAAGGTTCCGGCCATGCAAAACTGCCCGCAAAAGCGCGGCGTGTGCACTCGCGTCTACACCACGACGCCAAAAAAACCAAACTCTGCACTGCGCAAGGTTTGCAAAGTCCGTCTCACCAATGGCTATGAAGTCATCTCCTATATCGGCGGTGAAGGCCATAATCTTCAGGAGCACTCGGTTGTGCTGATCCGCGGCGGTCGCGTCAAGGATTTGCCGGGCGTTCGCTATCACACCGTTCGCGGCTCACTCGATACCGCAGGCGTCAAAGACCGTAAGCAGTCGCGCTCCAAGTACGGCGCCAAGAAACCCAAAGCCGGCGGCGCGAAGTAATCGCTCGCATTGGCCCACCAAATCAGTTGAGAGGAAACAACCATGCCTCGTCGTCGTGAAGTCCCCAAGCGCGAGATTCTTCCGGATCCGAAATTCAAGAGCACCGAGCTGTCGAAGTTCGTTAATGTATTGATGACGGCCGGCAAAAAAGCAGTTGCTGAACGCATTATTTATGGTGCGCTGGATCAAATCCAGAAAAAATCCGGCAAGGATCCGATTGAAGTGTTCAACACCGCAATCAATGCCGTCAAGCCGATGGTGGAAGTGAAGTCCCGCCGGGTTGGTGGTGCAAACTATCAAGTTCCGGTTGAAGTGCGTCCGATTCGCCGTACGGCGCTGTCAATGCGCTGGATTCGCGAGGCGGCCCGTAAACGGGGCGAAAAGTCGATGGGCGCCCGCCTAGCTGGTGAGCTGCTTGATGCCGCTGAAGGCCGTGGTTCCGCCATCAAGAAGCGTGAAGAAGTGCACCGCATGGCCGAAGCCAACAAGGCATTCGCGCACTACCGCTTCTAAGCAACCCCATTTGCTCCGCAGGCCCACGAGGTTGGCGGGGTCTGTTAGGACAAACCCAGGAAGGGTACGACCGTGGCACGCAAGACTCCTATTGATCGTTATCGAAATATCGGCATTTCCGCGCACATCGACGCGGGCAAGACAACCACGACTGAGCGAATCCTGTTCTATACCGGCGTCAATCACAAAATCGGCGAAGTGCACGATGGTGCGGCGACGATGGACTGGATGGAGCAGGAGCAGGAGCGCGGCATCACGATCACGTCTGCCGCTACGACTTGTTTCTGGAAGGGGATGGCCAACAACTACCCTGAGCATCGCATCAATATTATCGATACCCCCGGCCACGTCGATTTCACGATTGAAGTCGAGCGGTCCATGCGCGTGCTGGATGGTGCCTGCATGGTGTATTGCGCAGTCGGCGGCGTGCAGCCGCAATCGGAGACCGTCTGGCGCCAGGCCAACAAGTACCGTGTGCCGCGTCTTGCATTCGTCAACAAGATGGACCGTACGGGCGCCAATTTTTTCAAGGTGCATGACCAGATGCGTGCGCGCCTGAAGGCTAACCCCATCCCGTTGCAAGTGCCGATCGGTGCCGAAGAGGGCTTCAAGGGCGTGGTTGATCTCATCAAGATGAAAGCCATTTTGTGGGATGAGGCCAGCCAAGGCATGAAGTTTGAGTACGCCGAGATCCCGGCTGACCTCAAGGATGTGTGCGACGAGTGGCACAACAAGATGGTTGAGGCAGCTGCCGAGGCCAACGAAGAGTTGATGAACAAATATCTCGAATCCGGCGAACTGTCGGAGGCGGAGATCAAGCTCGGCTTGCGTACGCGCACCATCGGCGGCGAAATCGTGCCGATGCTGTGTGGTTCGGCATTCAAGAACAAGGGTGTGCAGGCGATGCTTGACGCCGTTATCGAGTTTTTGCCTGCGCCGACGGATATCCCGCCGGTTACGGGTGAGCTCGAAGATGGTCAGCCGACTGAACGCAGGGCGGCCGATGATGAAGCTTTTTCCGGCTTGGCGTTCAAGATCATGACCGACCCGTTTGTCGGCCAGCTGATCTTCTTCCGCGTATATTCCGGCGTCGTGAAATCGGGTGATACGATTTACAACCCGATCAAGTTCAAAAAAGAACGTATCGGCCGCATTTTGCAGATGCATGCGAATCAGCGCGAAGAAATCAAGGAAGTTTATGCGGGTGATATCGCCGCGGCCGTTGGTTTGCGCGAAGCTACCACGGGTGACACGCTGTGCGATCCGGACAAGATCATTTTGCTCGAACGCATGGTGTTCCCCGAACCCGTGATCTCGCAGGCGGTCGAACCGAAGACCAAGGCCGACCAGGAAAAGATGGGCATTGCCCTGAACCGCTTGGCGCAGGAAGACCCCTCTTTCCGCGTTCACACCGATGAGGAATCCGGTCAGACCATCATTTCCGGTATGGGTGAGTTGCACTTGGAGATTCTTGTCGATCGCATGAAACGTGAATTCGGTGTCGAGGCCACGGTGGGCAAGCCGCAAGTGGCTTACCGCGAAACGATTCGCAGCACGGTCGAAAACGCGGAAGGCAAGTTCGTCAAGCAATCCGGCGGCCGTGGCCAGTACGGTCACGTTGTGCTCAAGGTTGAACCTGCCGAAGTGGGCAAGGGCTTTGAATTTGTTGATGCGATCAAAGGTGGCGTGGTGCCCCGCGAGTACATTCCTGCGGTCGAAAAGGGCCTGCGCGAGACGTTGCCTAATGGCGTACTTGCCGGCTATCCGGTTGTGGATGTGAAAGTTACATTGCACTTCGGCTCCTATCACGACGTTGACTCGAACGAGAACGCGTTCAAGATGGCTGCCTCGATGGGATTCAAGGACGGCATGCGCAAGGCGAATCCGGTGCTGCTGGAACCGATGATGGCCGTCGAAGTTGAAACGCCTGAAGACTATGCGGGTACCGTGATGGGCGATCTGTCCTCGCGTCGCGGCATGGTTCAGGGCATGGACGATATCGCTGGTGGTGGTGGCAAGGTTATCCGCGCCGAGGTTCCACTGTCGGAAATGTTCGGCTATTCCACGTCGTTGCGTTCGGCCACACAGGGGCGCGCGACCTATACGATGGAATTCAAGCACTACTCAGAAGCCCCGCGCAATGTGGCAGAAGCCATCATCAACGCGAAGAAATAAACAACAATCGATACGTATTTGAAGAGGTAGAGAAAATGGCAAAAGGCAAATTTGAGCGTACCAAGCCGCACGTGAACGTGGGGACGATTGGGCACGTTGATCACGGCAAGACGACGCTGACGGCGGCGATCACGACGGTATTGTCGAAGAAGTTTGGTGGCGAGGCCAAGGCCTACGACCAGATTGACGCGGCGCCGGAAGAGAAAGCGCGCGGGATCACGATCAATACCGCCCACGTCGAATACGAGACCGCCAACCGCCACTACGCCCACGTCGACTGCCCCGGCCACGCCGACTATGTCAAAAACATGATCACCGGTGCCGCCCAGATGGACGGCGCCATCCTGGTCTGCTCCGCCGCCGACGGCCCCATGCCCCAGACCCGCGAACACATCCTGCTCGCCCGCCAGGTCGGCGTGCCCTATATCGTCGTGTTCCTGAACAAATGCGACATGGTTGACGACGCCGAACTGCTCGAACTCGTCGAAATGGAAGTCCGCGAACTCCTGTCCAAGTACGACTTCCCCGGCGACGACATTCCCATCATCAAAGGCTCGGCACTGAAAGCCATGGAAGGCGACACCGGCGACATGGGCGAAGGCGCCATCATGAAGCTGGCCGACGCCCTCGACAACTACATCCCCGAGCCGAAGCGCGCCCTGGACGGCGCCTTCCTGATGCCCGTTGAAGACGTATTCTCCATCTCCGGTCGCGGCACGGTCGTCACCGGTCGTATCGAGCGCGGCATCATCAAGGTCGGCGAAGAGATCGAGATCGTTGGCCTGAAAGTCACGCAGAAGACCATCTGTACCGGCGTCGAAATGTTCCGCAAGCTGCTCGACCAGGGCCAGGCCGGCGACAACGTCGGCATCCTGCTGCGCGGCACCAAGCGCGAAGAAGTCGAGCGCGGCCAGGTGCTGGCCAAGCCCGGCTCGATCACCCCGCACACCGACTTCGAAGCCGAGATCTATGTGTTGAGCAAGGAAGAGGGCGGCCGCCACACCCCGTTCTTCAACGGCTATCGTCCGCAGTTCTACTTCCGCACCACCGACGTGACCGGCGCGCTGCAGCTGCCGGCCGGCACCGAGATGGTGATGCCTGGCGACAACGTCAAGATCGTGGTGCAGCTGATTGCGCCGATCGCGATGGAAGACGGGCTGCGTTTTGCGATCCGCGAGGGTGGCCGTACGGTCGGCGCCGGCGTGGTGTCGAAAATCATCAAGTAATCAGGAAATCAGTTAGGTCGCTCAGCACGCTAACATGTACGGCACCCCATTGCGGCGTGCCGGCGTAAAGGAAAAATGATGGCAACTGCACAACTCGCCAAACAAAAAATTCGGATTCGCTTGAAGGCGTTCGACTATCGCCTTATCGATCAGTCCGCGCTGGAAATCGTTGAAACGGCCAAGCGCACCGGTGCGGTCGTCAAAGGGCCGGTTCCGTTGCCGACTAAAATAGAGCGTTTTGACGTTCTGCGCTCGCCCCATGTGAATAAAACTTCGCGCGACCAGTTCGAAATTCGCACGCATCTGCGCTTGATGGACATTATCGATCCGACCGACAAAACGGTCGATGCGCTGATGAAACTGGATTTGCCGGCCGGTGTGGACGTAGAGATCAAACTGTAAGTAAGTAGTAGTGATAAGTACTTGAATTTTCTGGGGGGCGCAGCTATAATCGCGCCTCTTTGCCGAAAGCGCGCAGACGCCCGGCAGTATGTAACACCGAAACATATGTACAAAACATGCCAGCCAATTGTAGCTGGCACCTTATAATATATTGTTTTATATGAACAATATGTTATCGGGCAAACTAGAAAGGATTGCGAAGATGAGTCTTGGTCTCGTCGGCCGGAAGGTTGGCATGACTCGCATTTTTGCGGATGATGGCACTGCCATTCCCGTAACCGTGCTGGACGTGTCGAACAACCGCATTACCCAAATCAAGACCCCTGCAACGGATGGCTATTCGGCCGTTCAGGTTGCGTTCGGCACCAGACGCGTTACGCGCGTGACCAAGGCGCAAGCCGGTCATTACGCCAAGGCGGGTGTCGAAGCCGGGTCGGTTATCAACGAATTCACGGTTTCTCCGGAAAAACTCGCCGAATTCAAGATCGGTGAGCAGATTTCCGCTGAAATTTTCACTGCCGGTCAAAAAATCGATGTGCAAGGCACGTCCAAGGGCAAGGGTTTTTCCGGCGTTATCAAGCGCCACAATTTTTCGTCGAACCGCGCGTCGCACGGCAACTCAAAGTCCCATAATGTGCCGGGTTCAATCGGCATGGCGCAGGACCCAGGCCGCGTTTTCCCTGGCAAACGCATGGCTGGACATCTTGGCGATGTGACTTGTACCGTGCAGCTGCTCGAAGTTGCCCGCATCGATGTTGCCCGCCAGCTCGTGTTGGTCAAGGGCTCGGTGCCTGGCTCGACAAACGGAATCGTGATTGTCCATCCCGCATCCAAGACGCCTAAAGCACCACTGGCGAAAGGGGTGAAATAATGGAACTGAAACTGATTAATGCCAGCGGCGCCGCTGATGGCACCGTTGCCGCGTCCGCCGATTTGTTCGGTCGCGACTATAACGAGGCGTTAGTGCACCAGGTTGTGACTGCATATCAGGCGAATGCCCGCTCTGGTAATCGCGCGCAGAAGGGGCGTAGCGACGTTCAGAAGTCGACCAAGAAGCCGTGGCGCCAGAAAGGTACCGGCCGCGCGCGCGCTGGTATGGCATCTTCACCCCTGTGGCGCGGCGGCGGCAAGATTTTCCCGAATTCGCCCGACGAGAATTTCTCGCAAAAGGTGAACAAGAAAATGTACCGCGCTGGTATTGCCGCGATTCTGTCGCAACTGGTGCGCGAAGACCGCCTGTCCGTGGTGGACAATATGACGATTGATGCCCCGAAGACAAAGTTGCTCGCAACCAAGCTCAAGGGCATGGGGTTGGATCGTGTGTTGATCATCACCGACAACCTGGATGACAACCTGTACCTGTCGTCGCGCAATTTGCCCGATGTCCTGGTTCTCGAAGCCAAGCATGCGGATCCGGTTAACTTGGTGCGCTTCCCGAAAATCGTATTGACCAAGGCTGCGCTCAAACAATTCGAAGAGGTGCTGGCATGAACGCTGAACGTCTTCTGACGGTTGTTTTGCGTCCCGTCATCTCCGAAAAGGCCACGATGGTGGCTGACAAGCAAAAACAAGTGGTGTTTGAAGTGCTGCGCGACGCGACCAAGGCCGAAGTAAAGGCTGCGGTCGAGCTTCTGTTCAAGGATCAGAAGGTCGAGGTCGCAAGCGTCAACATTGTTAATCAAAAAGGCAAGGCAAAACGCCATGGGCGTTTCGAAGGCCGTCGCAACCATGTCAAGAAGGCTTATGTCTGCTTGAAGGGTGAGGGCGATATCAACTTTGCCGAAGGAGCCGCATAATGGCACTCGTCAAAACCAAGCCGACTTCCCCGGGCCGCCGCAGCATGATCAAAGTGGTCAACAAGGAGTTGCACAAAGGGGCTCCGGTAGCCTCTTTGGTAGAACCCCAGAGCAAGAATGCGGGTCGTAACCATCATGGCCATATCACGACTCGTCATCAGGGTGGCGGCCATAAACAACACTACCGCCTGATCGATTTCAAACGCAATGACAAGGACGGTATTGTCGCCAAGGTTGAACGGCTCGAATATGATCCGAACCGCAGCGCCAACATCGCTTTGCTCTGTTATGTGGATGGTGAGCGTCGCTACATCATTGCGCCGAAGGGTATTTCGGCAGACATGCAGGTTGTATCAGGTGCCGATGCGCCAATCAAGGTTGGCAACACCCTGCCGCTGCGAAATATTCCTGTAGGTTCCACGATCCACTGCATTGAATTGCAACCCGGCAAAGGCGCTCAGTTGGCGCGTTCGGCCGGCGCGTCTGTGCAATTGTTGGCACGCGAAGGCGTGTACGCTCAACTGCGCATGCGTTCTGGCGAGATTCGCAAAGTTCACGTCGATTGTCGTGCCACCCTTGGCGAAGTCGGCAATGGTGAGCACAGCCTGCGCGTCATCGGTAAGGCGGGCGCCAACCGCTGGCGCGGCATTCGTCCGACGGTTCGCGGCATTTCCATGAATCCGGTTGATCACCCACACGGTGGTCGTTCCAATGGCGGCGGACACCCGGTGTCCCCTTGGGGTCAGGCTGCCAAAGGCAAAAAGACCCGCACCAACAAGCGCACACAGAACATGATTGTTCGTGACCGTCGTAAAGCATAACGGCGAGCCTGAAAGGACTATCTAAATGACACGTTCAGTAAAAAAGGGCCCGTTCGTTGACGGCCACCTCATGAAAAAGGTGGAAGCTGCCATCGCAATCAAGGATCGCAAGCCGATCAAGACTTGGTCGCGTCGTTCCACCATTCTTCCGGACTTCGTCGGCTTAACCATAGCGGTGCATAACGGGAAGCAGCATATCCCTGTATACGTCAGCGAAAACATGGTTGGTCACAAGCTTGGCGAATTCGCGCTTACGCGTACCTTCAAAGGCCATCCGGCCGACAAGAAGGCCGCTGCGTCGGCCAAGAAATAAGGAGCGAGGACATGCAAGTCTCTGCTAATTTGTACGGTGTGCGACTGTCTGCGCAAAAGGGCCGCTTGGTTGCGGACCTGATTCGTGGCAAAAAGGTCGATCTCGCCTTAAATATTCTCGCGTTTACGCCGAAAAAAGGCGCAACCATCATCAAGAAGGTGCTGGAATCCGCGATTGCCAACGCCGAGCACAATAACGGTGCCGATATCGATGAATTGAAAGTTGCAAAAGTCATCGTCGAAAAGGGGCCGGTATTAAAGCGTTTTACGGCACGTGCCAAGGGCCGTGGTAACCGCATCATCAAGCCGACGTGCCACGTCTTTGTGACGGTTGGCGACGGCAAGGTTTAAGGGAGCGACGATGGGTCAAAAAATATCTCCAACCGGTTTTCGTCTCGCGGTTCACAAGAACTTCGCTTCGAAGTGGTACGCCAACAGCAAGAATTTTCCGATCATGCTGCTTGAGGACATTAAAGTCCGTACCTACCTCAAGAAGAAGCTTGCCAATGCAAGCGTAGGCAAGATTGTCATTGAGCGCCCGACCAAAAATGCAAAAATAACGATTTATTCTTCGCGTCCTGGCGTGGTGATTGGCAAGAAGGGCGAAGACATTGAAAATCTTCGTACAGAACTGACCAAGCTGATGGGCGTGCCGGTACACGTCAATATTGAAGAAATCCGCAAGCCCGAGACCGATGCGCAATTGATCGCCGACGGTATCACGGCTCAGCTTGAAAAGCGTGTCATGTTCCGCCGCGCCATGAAGCGCGCAATGCAGAATGCGATGCGTCTTGGCGCCCAGGGGATCAAGATTACCTCGTCGGGCCGCCTGAACGGGATTGAAATCGCGCGGACTGAATGGTATCGCGAGGGGCGTGTGCCGCTCCATACTTTGCGTGCCGATATCGATTTCGGTTTTTCCGAGGCGCGCACCACTTATGGCGTGATCGGCGTGAAGGTTCTTGTATTCAAGGGCGAAGTGCTGGGCAAGGGCGAACAACCTGTAGCCGCGCCTGAGCCGCAAGCTGAACCGCGTAAGCCGCGTAGAGCAGGAGTGAAAAATGCTGCAACCAGCTAGAAGAAAATACCGCAAGGAACAGAAAGGCCGTAACAAGGGCATTGCGACTACGGGCGCAAAAGTGTCCTTTGGCGAATTCGGCTTGAAAGCGATTGGCCGTGGTCGATTGACTGCTCGCCAGATTGAAGCTGCACGTCGTGCAATGACCCGGCATATCAAGCGCGGCGGCCGCATCTGGATTCGTATTTTCCCGGACAAGCCGATTTCGAAAAAGCCGGCGGAAGTTCGCATGGGTAACGGCAAGGGCTCTCCCGAGTATTTTGTGGCCGAGATCCAGCCGGGCAAAGTTCTGTATGAAATGGACGGCGTAGACGAGGCGCTGGCGCGCGAAGCGTTTACATTGGCCGCTGCCAAATTGCCGATCAAGTGCGCTTTTGTGCACCGCCTGCTCGGTCAATAGAAGGGGATGATGATGAATACCAAGGAAATGCGGGCGAAATCCCCGGAAGATCTGAACAAGGAGTTGCTTGAGCTGCGCAAGGCGCAATTTTCCCTGCGCATGCAAGCCGCTACCCAGCAGTTGACCAAGACCACAGAAATGGCCCGGGTCAAGCGCGAGGTCGCGCAGATCAAGACAATCCTGACTGAGAAAGTGAGCGCAGCCAAATGAATCAGGCCGCCAATCAAACCATTGCCGAAAACAGAACCAAACGTACCCTGACGGGTGTCGTGGTGAGCGACAAGATGAACAAGACCGTTACGGTTTTGGTCGAGCGTCGCGTGATGCACCCAGTCTTGGGCAAAGTTGTGCGCCGCTCGAAGAAATACCATGCGCATAGCGAAAATAATGAATTTAAGGCGGGCGATACGGTTCTTATTGAGGAAACCCGTCCTTTGTCCAAGACCAAAGCTTGGAAGGTGACGCAGTTGCTTGAAAAAGCTCGTGTTGAGTAGTTTTTTTGACTGAAGTACTCAAAAGCCCGCATCAGCGGGCTTTTTTATTGTGCTCTGTGGATTTTCGACTGTGCACCCGCTTGGCGACTGCGCTTGATGCCAAGTGACGAAGTTAATCGCTGCGCATGTCAGAATTCGTTCTAATCCACAATTTTGTCAGCCAGGGGAAAACTATGGGGGCGATGAACCTTTTTGACCTTAGCGGTCGCGTTGCACTCGTTACAGGAGGGTCGCGTGGCCTTGGACTTCAAATCGCGCGAGGATTCGGTGCCATGGGTGCCAAGCTCGCATTAACCGCCAGAAAAGCCGACGAACTGGCCCGGGCCAAGGCAGAGCTTGAAGCGTCGGGTTTTGACGTACATATCTTCCCCAGCGACCTTTCCAAACCGGAAATGGTGGCTCCCATGGTTGATGCGGTTATCAGTCATTTTGGCAATATCGATATTCTGGTGAACAACGCCGGCGCCTCCTGGGGGGCGCCCGCTGAGGAGTACCCACTGGAGGCTTGGAACAAGATTATCGCGACAAATTTGACCGGTGCCTGGCTTGTCGCACAACAGGTTGGTGCCAAAACGATGATTCCCCGTAAACGCGGCAGCATTATCAATATTGCATCTGTTGCCGGTCTTCGTGGACAAATGGGGGCAATGCAGACCATTGCCTACAATACGAGCAAGGGCGGTATCGTTAATTTTACGAGGGCATTGGCCGCCGAATGGGCCAAGTACGAAGTGCGGGTAAATGCGCTGGCGCCAGGATTTTTCCCCTCCAAAATGAGCGCCGGTGTCCTGAAGGTCATAGACAAGCAAATCCTGGGCATGACCCCGCTGGGGCGTCTGGGGGGAGACGAAGACCTCATGGGACCAGCGATTTTCCTAGCATCCGATGCGGCCGCATATGTAACAGGGCAGATTCTCTCCGTGGACGGAGGCATGACTGCGGTTTGATAAGAGAATTCCACCTTGACGCGACATAGTTCCAAAATTGCCGCACAACAACAATTATTCATACGGGGCTTGCGCTGATCAACCGATACGCGCTATACTCCAAGACTTGCTGCTCTAGCCGTGGCTTCGTCGGCTAAGAGTCTACTTAAATGTACAACGTTATCAAACGTTTGCATCGCCCAAGCGTCAGCCGAAGCCGATTTTAAGCGTGCGGGCAAAAGTTGCTTTCTAACCTGTCGGAAATTTCCTCGGAAATTGCCGATGAAAGACGGATCCAAAACTGGCTGCTTCGGTAACGCCGAAGCAGGTTAAGTTGGAGAGATAAAAAATGATCCAGATGCAGTCGATTCTCGACGTCGCCGATAACACCGGCGCGCGGTCGGTGATGTGTATCAAAGTCCTTGGCGGCTCCAAACGGCGCTATGCGGGCATTGGTGACATCATCAAAGTCAGTATCAAATCTGCCCAGCCGCGCGGTCGCGTGAAAAAAGGGGAGGTTTACAACGCCGTGGTGGTTCGTACCGCCAAGGGTGTTCGCCGTAACGATGGCTCCTTGATCAAGTTTGACGGCAATGCCGCTGTCCTCTTGAATGCCAAGCTCGAGCCGATCGGTACGCGTATCTTTGGGCCAGTCACGCGTGAGCTGCGCAACGAGCGCTTCATGAAAATCGTGTCGCTGGCGCCAGAAGTGCTGTAAGGAGCCCAGGATGAATAAAATTCGCAAAGGCGATCAAGTGGTCGTCATCACCGGTAAAGACAAGGGCAAGCGCGGCACCGTGCTGCGCGTGATGCCTGACGCTGAGCGCGTGTTGGTGGATGGCATTAACCGCGTGAAGAAGCACACCAAGCCCAACCCGATGAAGGGAACGACTGGTGGAATTCTCGAAAAAGAGATGCCGATTCACGTTTCGAACATCGCTATTTTCAATCCCGCGACCAGCAAGGCTGATCGGGTCGGCTTCAAGACGTTGGAAGATGCGCGCAAAGTTCGCGTGTTCCGTTCCAACGGCGAAGTCGTCGATGCATAAGGAGTGAATGATGGCTCGCCTGCATACAATTTACAAGGACACGATTGCGCCAAAGCTGATGAAGGAATTTGGCTATAAATCGGTTATGGAAGTGCCACGCATCACCAAGATCACCCTAAACATGGGTGTAGGTGAGGCGGTTGCCGACAAGAAAATCATGGACCACGCCGTGGGCGACATGCAGAAGATCGCGGGTCAGAAACCGGTTGTGACCAAATCGAAGAAATCGATTGCGGGATTCAAAATTCGCGATGGTTATCCGATTGGCTGCATGGTGACCCTGCGCTCGACCCGCATGTACGAATTTCTGGATCGTCTGATTACGGTTTCGCTTCCCCGCGTCCGTGACTTCCGGGGTATTTCGGGTCGCTCGTTTGACGGTCGCGGCAACTACAACATGGGTGTCAAAGAGCAGATCATTTTCCCGGAAATCGAGTACGACAAAATCGACGCGATCCGCGGCATGAATATCTCCATCACCACCACCGCGAAAACAGATGCAGAGGCCAAAGCGCTTCTCGCTGCTTTCAAATTCCCTTTCCGAGGCTAAGCGCATGGCTAAACTCGCAGTCATTAACCGCCAGGCAAAGCGCGAAAAAATGGTCAAGCAATTTGCCGCCAAGCGTGAAGCGCTGATGAGGCTTATCAACGATCAGTCGATTTCGGAAGAAGATCGTTACCAGGCACGTCTCAAGCTGCAGGCACTGCCGCGTAATTCGAGCCCGACGCGCTTGCGTAACCGTTGTGCGATCACGGGGCGCCCACGCGGTGTCTATAGCAAATTTGGTCTGGGGCGCAATAAATTGCGCGAAATAGCGATGCGTGGCGAAGTGCCGGGCATGGTCAAGGCTAGCTGGTAAGCGGCGGAGAATATTATGAGCATGAGTGATCCGATCGCCGATATGCTGACTCGCATTCGTAATGCGCAGCAATCGGAAAAAGTCGATGTGACGATGCCTTCTTCCAAGGTGAAGACCGCTATCGCCAAAGTTCTGAAGGACGAGGGCTATATCGAGGACTTCGCCGTTCGCAATATCGAAGGCAAGGCCGAGCTGAACGTCAGTCTGAAATATTATGCGGGCAAGCCTGTTATCGAGAAGATTGAGCGCATCTCGCGCCCCGGACTTCGCGTATATCGTGGCCGTGAAGAAATCAAACCCGTCATGAACGGTTTGGGGGTGGCGATTGTGTCAACTTCCAAAGGAGTCATGACTGATCGCAAGGCGCGTGCTACCGGTGTTGGTGGCGAAGTGCTGTGCATTGTGGTCTAAGGGGGGAATATGTCAAGAATCGGTAAACAGCCCATCACGGTTCCGGCCAAGATAGAAATCACCATCGGCGTCGAACAAATCGTGGTCAAGGGACCGCTCGGTACACTGACCCAAGCCGCATCCAAAGATGTGATTGTCAAGAAAGATGGTGCCACCCTGACGCTGGAAGCTGCTAATGACTCGCAGCAGGCCAATGCGATGTCGGGAACGATGCGCGCTTTGCTTGCCAATATGGTGCGGGGTGTGGACAAGGGGTTTGAGCGCAAGTTGATGCTGGTTGGTGTGGGATATAAGGCGCAGGCGCAGGGAGCAAAGTTGAATTTGGCACTTGGCTTCTCGCACCCCATCGTTCATGACATGCCCGAAGGCATCAAAGTCGAGACCCCGGTTCCGACCGAGATACTGATCAAGGGCGTCGACAAACAGAAGGTCGGCCAGGTTGCCGCGATCGTGCGCGGCTATCGTCCGCCGGAGCCGTACAAGGGCAAGGGCGTTCGTTATTCGGACGAAGTCATCGTGCTCAAAGAGACGAAGAAGAAGTAAGCGAGGCCATTATGAGCGACAAAAAAATCTCCCGTATGCGTCGTGCCGCGAAAACGCGCGCCACCATCGCACGTTTAAAGGCTGTGCGTCTGACTGTGCACCGCACCAATTCGCACATTTATGCGCAGGTCATCGACGCATCAGGATCGAAGGTGCTTGCCGCCGCCTCAACGGCAGAAAAAGAAGTTCGCGGCGAGCTTAAGAATGGCGGTAACAAGGATGCTGCCGCGGCTGTTGGCAAGCGTATTGCTGAGCGCGCCAAAGCCGCTGGCGTCACTGCTGTTGCGTTTGATCGCGCAGGTTTTGCTTATCACGGTCGCGTCAAGGCTCTCGCCGACGCCGCGCGTGAAAGCGGCCTTACGTTCTAATCAAAGGGTACCAATATGGCAAGAAACGACCATACACAAGACGACAAGAGCGACGGTCTGCGCGAGAAGATGATCTCGGTAAACCGTGTCACCAAAGTGGTGAAGGGCGGTCGTATTCTTGGTTTCGCGGCACTAACAGTTGTGGGTGACGGCGATGGCTCTATCGGCATGGGCAAAGGCAAATCGAAAGAGGTGCCGGTTGCGGTGCAAAAGGCCATGGAGCAGGCCCGTCGCAAGCTGGTGAAGATTCCGCTCAAGAACGGTACCTTGCATCACACCGTAATCGGCAAGCATGGTGGAACTCGCGTATTTATGCAGCCCGCCGCTGACGGTAATGGTATCAAGGCCGGTGGCGCGATGCGGGCGGTATTCGAAGTGATGGGAATTACCAATATTTCCGCCAAATGTCACGGTTCCACCAATCCGTATAACGTTGTACGTGCCACGCTCGATGCGCTGTCGCAAATCAGCCGCCCGTCCGAAATCGCTGCCAAGCGCGGCAAAACGGTTGAAGAAATCCTGGGCTAAGGAGTAAACATGGCACAAAAAACTATCACGGTAACTTTGCTGAAAAGCACCATCGGCCGCTTGGAAGCACACAAGGCTTGTGTGCGTGGTCTGGGCTTGAAAAGATGCCGTCATACCGTCACTGTAATTGATACCCCTGCCAATCGCGGGATGATTAATAAAGTGAGTTATCTGCTTCGCGTTGAAGCATAAGCGCACCTAAGGGCCACAAGATCATGGAACTGAACACTCTTAAACCTGCTGAAGGCGCTACCAGAAACCGTCGTCGCGTGGGGCGTGGTATTGGCTCGGGCCTTGGCAAGACGGCTGGGCGTGGCCACAAAGGTCAAAAATCACGTTCTGGCGGATTTCACAAGGTCGGCTTTGAAGGCGGTCAGATGCCGCTGCAGCGCCGTCTGCCCAAGCGCGGCTTTATTTCCCTTACCCGCAATGACACAGCCGAGGTCCGCCTGTCAGAAATCGACAAGATGCCCGTCGACACGATTGATTTGCAAGTGCTCCAGCAGGCGGGTGTGGTATCGGGCCAGGCCCTCGCTGCCAAGGTTATCCTTTCCGGAAAGATCACCAAAAAAATCAAACTCGTTGGTATTGCGGTAACGAAGGGTGCAAAGGCTGCCATTGAGGCGGCAGGTGGCTCAATCGAAGCCGCGCCACCAGCTTAATCGCGACAGACAGGAATCAGACGTTGGCAACCAACCCCCTCGCCGCAGTTGGCAAGATGAGCGACCTGAAGCGCCGATTGGTGTTTCTGGTGCTGGCTCTCATCGTTTTCCGCATTGGTACGCATATACCAGTGCCGGGAATTGATCCGGGCGCGCTGGCGAAACTTTTTGAGCAGCAACAGGGCGGCATCCTGGGCATGTTCAACATGTTTTCAGGAGGGGCGCTATCGCGCTTCTCGGTGTTTGCCCTCGGTATCATGCCGTATATTTCTGCGTCTATTATCATGCAGTTGTTGACGGTGGTTTCACCGCAGCTGGAAGCATTGAAGAAAGAAGGCGAAGCAGGTCGCCGCAAAATTACCCAGTACACGCGTTACGGTACCGTTGCGCTGGCATTGTTTCAGGCGGTTGGCATCTCGATTGCCTTGGAGTCGCAACAAGGGCTGGTTCTCGAGCCGGGAATGATGTTTCGTTTTGTGACCGTCGTAACACTGGTTACAGGAACGATGTTCCTGATGTGGCTTGGCGAGCAGATCACCGAGCGCGGTATCGGCAATGGTATTTCCCTGATCATTTTCTCGGGGATTGTCGCAGGGCTTCCTTCGGCGATCGGCAGCACCCTTGAATTAGCTCGCACCGGCGCCATGTCAATTCCTGCCGTATTGTTGATTGCTGCGCTGGTGGCGGCAGTGACAATGTTTGTCGTGTTTGTGGAGCGGGGCCAGCGCAAGATTCTGGTTAATTATGCCAAGCGGCAGGTTGGAAACAAGTTGTACGGTGGTCAATCTTCTCACCTGCCGCTGAAGTTGAATATGGCCGGAGTCATTCCTCCCATCTTTGCTTCTTCCATTATTTTGTTCCCCGCAACGGTTGCCGGCTGGTTTGGCAGCAGCGAAAGAATGGTATGGCTGAAAGATGTGGGCGCCGCCCTGTCGCCAGGCCAGCCGCTGTACACGCTGCTGTACGCAGCCGCCATTATTTTCTTCTGTTTTTTCTATACCGCACTTGTGTTCAATTCCAAGGAGACGGCTGAAAATCTCAAGAAAAGCGGTGCATTTGTTCCTGGTATTCGTCCGGGAGAGCAGACGGCACGATACATAGACAAGATCTTGATGCGCCTGACCCTGGTTGGTGCCGCATATATAACGCTGGTGTGCCTATTCCCCGAATTACTGCGCAATTATTGGAATGTGCCATTCTATTTTGGCGGTACATCATTGCTGATTATTGTGGTCACCACCATGGATTTCATGGCGCAGATGCAGGCTTATATGATGTCGCATCAGTACGAAGGTCTCTTGAAGAAAGCAAACTTCAAGGGCGCGGGTTTCCCGGCGCGTTGATCATTTGATCAACTGACGGTTCAGGAGAAAAGACGAGCGCATGGCGAAGGAAGAAACGATTCAGATGCAGGGGGAGATTGTTGAGACCCTCCCTAACGCCATGTTCAGGGTAAAGCTGGAAAACGGGCACATTGTATTGGGCCACATCTCGGGCAAGATGCGCATGCATTACATTCGCATCCTTCCGGGCGACAAGGTGACGGTGGAATTAACGCCCTACGATTTAACAAAAGCACGGATTACGTTCCGCGCCAAGTAGTTTCTAGACAAAACGCGGAATCACGAAGGAGCAAAAAATGCGAGTTCAAGCATCGGTAAAGAAAATCTGCCGCAACTGCAAACTAGTTCGGCGCAAGGGCGTGCTGCGCGTGATCTGTAAAGATCCGCGTCATAAGCAACGTCAAGGTTAATTGAAAGGTACATCATGGCCCGTATAGCTGGTGTAAACATTCCGAATCATCAACATGCCGAAATCGCGCTGACCGCTATCTACGGTATCGGCCGCACCACTGCGCAGAAAATCTGTGAAGCGGCCGGCGTTGCACGATCGGCAAAAATCAAAGACCTGACCGATGGTGACATGGACAAGCTGCGCGAGCAGGTTGGAAAACATACGGTAGAGGGTGACCTCCGCCGCGAAGTATCCATGAATATCAAGCGTTTGATGGACCTGCAATGTTACCGCGGCGTGCGTCACCGCAAGGGCTTGCCGACCCGCGGCCAGCGTACCCGCACCAATGCACGCACCCGCAAGGGCCCACGCAAAGCAATTCGCTTGGCCAAGTAAGCCGGCGAAAACAAGTTTAGAGTGAAGGAATAAGCATGGTTAAACCCAACGCTGCAACACGCGTACGCAAGAAGGTAAAAAAGAATGTGTCGGAAGGCATCGCACACATTCACGCGTCGTTCAATAACACGATCATCACTATCACTGACCGCCAGGGCAATGCCCTGTCCTGGGCAACTTCAGGTGGCGCCGGCTTCAAAGGATCGCGCAAGTCCACTCCGTTCGCTGCACAGGTTGCGGCAGAATCGGCTGGAAAGGCGGCCCAGGAGTGCGGTATCAAGAACCTCGAGGTCCGCATCAAGGGGCCGGGGCCCGGTCGTGAGTCGGCGGTCCGTGCGCTGAATGCCTTGGGAATCAAAATTTTGTCGATCGCTGATGTGACGCCCGTGCCGCATAACGGCTGCCGTCCACCCAAGCGTCGTCGTATGTAATTGTCGGGAGACTAAACGTGGCTCGTTATCTTGGTCCTAAATGCAAGCTCTCCCGTCGCGAGGGCACCGATCTTTTCTTGAAGAGCGCCCGTCGGCCGCTCGATTCCAAGTGCAAACTTGAATCGCGTCCAGGCCAGCATGGCGCCAAGCAGTCGCGTGTATCGGAATACGGTACGCAATTGCGCGAGAAGCAAAAAATTCGCCGCATGTATGGCATATTGGAACGCCAGTTCCGCACCTATTTTGCAGCTGCCGAGCGACGTAAAGGGGCAACCGGTGAAAACCTGTTGCAGTTGCTGGAGTCGCGCCTGGATAACAATATCTATCGCATGGGCTTTGGTTCAACGCGTGCCGAGGCCAGGCAGCTTGTCAGCCACGGCGGCATCTTGGTGAACGGAAAAGCAGTCAATATTCCCTCCTACCTGCTGAAACCCAGCGATGTCGTGACGCTGAAGGAAAAAGCACAGAAGCAACTGCGTGTCATCGATGCACTCAAACTCGCGGAGGCCAACGGTTTTCCGAGCTGGGTCGAGGTTGATACCAAGAAATTCTCCGGCGTTTTCAAGAGCTTGCCGGACCGCGCCGAGTTTGCCAACGATATCAACGAGCAACTCGTCGTCGAACTGTATTCGAAGTAAGCCGTTTTTTTCGGGCGCGCCATGCTTTGCATGGCGCGTCTTCACCTTTTCTAGAGGCCCTCGTCAATGCAAAGCAATGCTACGACTTTCCTGAAGCCGCGCATCATCGACGTGCAAAACATTTCCCCGGCTCATGCCAAAGTGGTGATGGAGCCGTTTGAGCGTGGTTATGGCCACACACTGGGCAATGCGTTGCGCCGCATCCTGCTATCCTCAATGCCCGGTTATGCGCCCACCGAAGTCAAAATCGCCGGTGTCCTGCACGAATATTCGACAATTGAAGGCGTCCAAGAGGACGTGGTGGACATTCTGCTGAACCTCAAGGGTTTGGTGATGAAGTTGCACAACCGTAACGAAGTGACGCTGAAGCTGAAAAAAGCGACCGCGGGCGCGGTCACCGGCGCCGACATCGAGCAAACGCATGATGTTGAAATCCTCAACCCGGATCATGTCATTGCCCATCTGACGGCAGGCGGCAAGCTCGATATGCAGATCAAGGTCGAAAAAGGCCGCGGCTATGTGGCCGCGACGGCTCGCCGTGCGGACCATGACAATCGCACTATCGGTTCGATTTTGCTCGATGCATCCTACAGCCCGGTTCGTCGCGTTTCTTACGCCGTGGAAAGCGCACGTGTAGAACAGCGTACCGATCTGGACCGCCTGGTCATGGATATCGAGACCAACGGCGCCATCGAACCCGAAGAGGCGGTTCGCTATGCCGCACGCGTACTGGTCGATCAACTCTCCGTGTTTGCTGATCTGCAAGGTACGCCCATGCAGGCCGAGGAAGCAAAGGCACCGCAGATTGACCCGATTCTGCTGCAGCCGGTGGATGATCTTGAATTGACAGTACGTTCGGCAAACTGCCTGAAGGCCGAAAACATTTACTACATCGGCGACTTGATCCAGCGCACCGAAAACGAATTGCTCAAAACGCCTAATCTGGGCCGCAAGTCCCTTAACGAGATCAAGGAAGTTCTCGCCAGCAAAGGTCTGACGCTGGGAATGCGCCTCGAAAATTGGCCGGTAGCAGGCGTCGCCAAGTAATTCAGCGGAAAATTTATCAACCCATAACGATAACAAGGCTGGTCCGAAGAGGGCATTACGGCCAAGATTTGAAAGGATACAACCATGCGTCACCGTCACGGTCTTCGTAAACTGAACAAAACCAGCTCTCATCGCCTCGCGATGCTGCGCAACATGACCAACTCGCTTTTTCAGCACGAAATCATCAAGACCACATTGCCGAAAGCCAAAGAGCTGCGCCGTGTCGCCGAACCGCTCATCACGCTCGGTAAAGAACCAACGCTTGCTAATAAACGCCTTGCCTTTAACCGCATGCGGGATCGCGATATGGTTCTCAAGTTGTTCGATGAACTTGGTCCTCGTTATAAAGCGCGTAATGGCGGTTATTTGCGTATTCTCAAGTTCGGATTCCGCAACGGCGACAATGCGCCCATGGCGCTGGTAGAACTGGTGGATCGCCCAGAAGTCACGGAAGCCCCCAAGGCTGAAACCACGGGAGAGTAATTTCCGGAAGCGATGCAGGCATGGAAAAAGCCCGGGTAGCCGGGCTTTTTTTCGCCTGTACGCCAGAGCCCATTTACATGGCAAGTATTGAGCGACAAACATGCGAGCGGATGGATGCTCGATTCGACTGCTATGATCATGCAGGCAAATTCCCCCAGCGAGCGAACACCGTGGTGCCAATACTTTCTCCAGGCCCAATTCGGCCAAAGATCATTTCCAAGTTGCCCGCAGTCGGCACTACCATTTTTACCACCATGTCTACGCTGGCGCAGCAGGTGGATGCGGTCAATTTGGGGCAAGGATTCCCCGATTTTGATTGCGACCCCCGGCTTATCGATTACATGGCCGAAGCGATGCGCATGGGTTTCAATCAATACCCCCCGATGGCCGGCTTACCGGCACTTCGCGAGGCTGTAGGGGACAAGGTTGCGGCCCTGTACGGGCGCCAATACGACGCCACCAGCGAAATCACTATTACCGCAGGGGCAACCCAGGCAATCCAGACGGCGCTTACGGCACTGGTTCATCCGGGCGATGAGGTAATCATCTTCGAGCCCGTCTACGACAGCTATGAGCCGGTGATCAGGCTCAACGGCGGGGTGCCGGTATATGCCCGTTTGCAGTACCCGACTTATCGACCAGACTGGGGTGAGGTTCGTGCATTGGTCACGCCAAGAACGCGCGCCATTATGATAAATACCCCGCACAATCCTACAGCAACAACCTGGGCTGCTGCGGATATGCATGCGCTGGCGCAACTGCTGCGCAATACTGGAATCATACTGATCAGTGACGAAGTCTATGAACACATGGTGTTCGACAAGGCCATGCATCAAAGCGTCGCGTCTTATCCAGCGCTGGCGGAACGCGCTTTCGTGATTTCTTCGTTCGGCAAAACCTATCACGTGACCGGCTGGAAAGTGGCTTACTGCCTCGCGCCGTCAGAGCTGATGGCAGAGTTTCGCAAGACGCACCAATTCGTGGTCTTTACTGTACATACACCATCCCAACATGCCATCGCCCGCTATATGACGCTCGCGACCCATCTGCAGTTATCCGGGTTCTATCAAACCAAACGCGATTTTTTCCTCGATGCCGTCAAGAATACCCGACTGCGTTGGTTGCCCAGTGCGGGAACATACTTTGCCAGCGCGAGTTATGCGCATTTGCCGGAATATGCAGCGATGGGCGACGCCGACTTTGCATTTTTCCTGGCGCGCCAACATCGGGTTGCCTGCATTCCCTTGTCCGCTTTCTACCATGACGGCGCCGACCACCAGGTGGTGCGTTTCTGTTTCGCAAAAAAAGAATCAACCCTGACGCTTGCGGCCGGGCGCCTGCAGGAAATCTAGTCCAAGTCGCGTTATACGCGATCGCGGTCGGCCCAGCTCACCGCAAACCGGTTGAGTGCATTCATGCTGTTCATGCCCAGTTTCTTTTTCATATTGGCCCGGTGCGCTTCGATGGTTTTGATGCTGCGCTCGAGCTTTTGCGCGATTTCGGCTGAGCCGAGCCCAAGACCAATCATGCGGAAAATTTCAAACTCGCGGTCGGTCAGCTTGGAAATCGCCGAAGGGACCTTGCTCTTCGGGCTGACGCGCAGTGTGTGATGCAATACCGATTCCATGCGCTCGCTCATATAAGGCTTGCCTTCAAGAATCCGGCGAACGGCGATCACTACCTTGTCGGTGGCCTCCTGCTTGGTCAGATAACCGCGGGCGCCTGCTCTAAATGCGCGCTCACCGTGGATCAGTTCATCGTGCATGCTTAACACCAGAATTGGCAACCCGGTATAAAGTGCGGTGAGCTGCTTGGTCAGCTCGATGCCGGAAATCCCGGGAAGGGAAATATCCGTCACCACAAGATCCGGACGAGGGCTTGTTTTAAGCAGCTCCAACGCTTGCTCCCCGGATTCGGCCTGCAGCGTCACTTTCAGCCCAGACTCATTGTTAATGAGCAGACACAGCCCGTGGAGAACGATGGCGTGGTCATCGACGACCATTACCGTGGATGTCATGAAGCCTCCCTGATGCGTTGGCGTAACGGCGCAATGGCCGGGTTGTGCGCCGCGGTCCAGCGCACATGTACTTCGGTTCCGCCGTGACGGCCGTGTTGTATCAACAATGCGCCGTCAATAGCGCTGGCACGATGGCGAATGCTGTGAAACTTGGTGTCGGTATCGTTCAGCAGGCTCAGGCTATGAATATCTGCACGTGCTACGCCGTTGTCGCTGATGCGTAGATGGACATCAACCCCTTGTTGCTCCAACTTGATCCGGATGTGCTTGGCATGGCCATGTTTTAGCGCATTATTTACCGCCTCCTGGGCGATCCGGTAAAGGTTGCGCGCGGCGACTTCATCGCTGATGTCGACCATGGTGAGATCGGCGCTGCAGCTTACTACCCCGAGGCTGTCGATATCGCTGGCGAGCTGCTTCAAGGCGGGGACCAGACCCCCCGATCCCCAGATATAAGGGGACAGTCCGTGAGAAATCATACGGGTGTGCTTGATTGTACGATTGACCAGTGCCGAAATGCGCGCGGCATCCGCAGACTCATCAAGCCCATGGGCATGCAGCTTCCCCTCGAGTGCCTTGGTCAATAGGGCAATTCCGGTCAGATCCTGGCCTAGGTCATCATGCAACTCAAGGCCGACTTGGGCCAGTTCATTCTCGATCGCCACCAGGAAATCGCGCTCCAGCTGCTGGCGGCGAGCGACCTCGTCTTCCAGGCAGGCGTTGATGGTGGCGAGTTCGCGAGTGCGGTTGGCCAACGATTCCTCAGCCCGCTTGCGGTCGGTAATATCCTGTCCGGTGCCGCGGTAGCCGAGGAAGCGTCCAGCTCCATTGAATATCGGTTCGCCGCTGATGCTGTGATACGCGGTGACGGCGCCGCTATGCGCATCGACGATACGCATGACCAAGCCGTAAAAAGGGTGGCGAGCCTCAAGGTCGGCGCGATGCGCATCCCACTCGGCTGCAGACATGGCATCGGGGAACAGATCCCAGTGCGTCTGGCCCAACATGGCCGGTTGACGCTCCGCGGGAGAAATTTCGCGGGAGAAGAAGGTGAAACGGAATTGGTCGTTCTGCTCCCACACCCAGTCCGACAACAGTCCGGTGAGACTGCGGAAACGTTCTTCAGACGCGCGCAGGGCGGTTTCCGCCTCCTTGCGCCGGGAGATGTCGCGGGATGCCGTCTGGTAATGCTTGACGGTACCGTCAACATTGATGACGGGGGCAATCACTGTTTCCAGCCAGCAATAATGGCCATCATGATGTCGAATCCGGAATTCCACGGTGGCAACCTGACGATGCCCGTCGATCACCTCAGCGAGCACATTGCGTACCAGGCTGCGATCCTTGGGATGGATCATGGCGATCAATTTTTCGCCTCGCGAAGGGTCGATTGCGTAGCCCAGCGTGCGCGATAACGAAGGTGAACAATAAAGCAGATTGCCGCTCGCATCATGAAGCGCCACGATATCCCGCATGTGCTCGGAGATCATCCGGTACCGCTCTTCGCTTTGTGCAAGACGCCGCTCGGACGTTTTTTCGCTGGTGACGTCGCGGGTAATACCGTGATAGCCAATAAGCTTGCCCTGCTCGTCGAAGGTCGGACCGCCGATCCACTGCACCCACTTCGGTGTGCCTTTGGCGGTAACGATGGGGCGGATGCCGTCGACGGGCTCCTGGCTGAAACTGTCCGCCGATGGGTTCAGATAGGTTGCGATATCTTCCGGTCGTTCGAAACGACGCGTCCATTCAAACAGGGTTTTTGGGCAACCTGTCCTCGACACATCGTAGATTTCGCAGACACGCTCGCAAACAGTGATCGAGTCGCTCGCCATGTCCCAGGTCCAGACGCCGAGGCGCGCGATTCGTTTTGCATCCTCAAGCTCCTTGGTGCGGTCCGCAAGTTGCCGTTCGGCATTCTTCTCGCTGCTGACATCGCGTGTCACGCCGACATAGCCGGTTACATTGCCGCCCTCGTCTTTTACCGGTTGGCCAATCAGATGGAGCCACTTCCGTCCGCCGTCCGGCAGTGTGGCGAGGCAAAGTCGTTCATAGGGAAGTCCCTGCAAGCGGAGTTGGGCATTGGCCTGGGTAGCCGCCAACATCTCGCCTTCGGTGAATTGTTCGTCCCATTCGGACATGGTGTATGTCGTATTCGATGACGCCACCTGAAACAGTGCAAGGTACTCCGAGCTGGGATAGAACAGATCCGTAGCCTGGTGCCATGTCCAGCTGCCACACTTCGCCATTCTCTGCGCCTCGATGAGATGCAGATGCTGGAGCGCAAGCGCTTTGTCGCGTTCCTTCAACTCTTGCTCGATGGCTTCCCGCTTGCCCAATTGACGCGAAAGCAGCAGGGATAAGCAGAGGATCAAGGCAGAACTGACGGCAGCAATCGCCAGGGCCCGCCACTTCAGATCTTCAAAATGGGCGAACGCCTCGAGTTCATCAGTAGCCACGACGATGATAATCGGCGCGTGTCGTGAATTGAAGCCGCGTGCCGCGCTGACAAGCAGCATGCGGCCGTCCCTTTGTCTGATGCGCGACTGGGATGGATCCTGCGGCATCTGCATCACGAACAACGGTGAAGCGGGGTTGCGTGAGGGGTCGGCACCGGCAAGTTGCCTGCCCTGGACATCGAATACGGCGATGTTCTTTTGCGTAAGTCGTGCATAACGAACGATTACCGAGGAAATGTCTTCGCCGTCGTGCCCAAGATCGTCAACCAGCGCCGCTGCTGCCTCGGCAAGCTCATGCTTGACGCGGCTGGATTCCCCGTCGCGATTCGATGTGATAAAAAGCCACGCCAGAACGCCGGCCGCAATCACCCATCCGATGCTGAGCCAGCGGATGACACGGCTCGCCGGCCAGCGTGCGGCACGGGACTCCGCACCGGCACGCAAGCGTGACACGGCCGGAACATCTCGAACGGGCGAGGATAGGTCAGCAGGATAGAAGGACATGCTCATCACCTTGGATGGCTGAGCGCAAATTGTTACATATTTGTATCGCGAATCGCGTGTCGCCCCGGTTAAATTTTGTGCCTTGGTGCCGCTGTGTGAATGATGGGTAGGCCCTGCGGGGCTCAAGTCAGCAAGATTGCCCGATAATCGTTGACGTTGGTGCGCGTTGGCCCCGTGGTGATAATGTCGCCGATTGCGCTGAAAAAACCAAAAGCGTCGTTTCTGCCGAGTTGCTGTTTGGCCACAATGCCCAGCTGCAGCGCCCGCATGACCGAATCAGGCGCCAGATATGCGCCTGCATTGTCCTCGCTGCCATCGATACCATCGGTATCGCAGGCCAGCGCATCGACATTTGCAAGCCCGTTCAACTCAATTGCCAGCGACAGCAAAAATTCGCTGCAGCGTCCGCCGCGGCCCTCATTGCCATCGCGCAATGTCACTGTGCACTCACCACCGGAAATAAGGGCAACAGGAGGCTTGAAGGGGTGATGATGTTCGCGGATTTGACGTGCCAGGGCCGCATATACCTTGGCAACCTCTCGCGCTTCCCCGGTTACACTGTCGCCGAGAATCATCGGCGTTATGCCGCGCTGCTGAAAGAATACCGCTGCCTTCGACAGACTCGCATGCGCAGTCGCGATGACGCGGTTATCGACTCGCGCAAAAGCGGCATCACCGTGCTTCAGGGTTTCGGCCACGACACCGCGCGCACCGTTGGACAGATAGCGCGCAATGGATACCGGCGGCGTGATGCGGTAGTAGTTCAGGATGTCCAGGGCGTTCTGGAAGGTGGACGGGTCCGGGGCGGTGGGGCCGGATGCAATCGAACCCGGATCGTCGCCGGTGACGTCCGAAATGATCAGTGCGGCAACGCGCGCACGCGTTGCCGCGGCAAGCCTGCCACCCTGAATGGCGGACAAATGCTTGCGTACAATATTCATCTCCTGGATCGGGGCGCCGCAGGCAAGCAGAGCCTGGGTAACCGTGCGCAGATCGGCCATTGAAATATCGCCGGCAGGAAGTGACAGCAGACTGGAGCCGCCGCCTGAAATGAGCGCCAGCACCAGGTCATCGCCGCCTGCGGATTGAACCTTGGCCAGAATGCGCCTGGTGGCCGTTTCCCCCGACACATCGGGTACCGGATGTCCCGCCTCGATGACCTCGATACGTTGTAATGCATCGGTCCCGTTATAGCCGTGCGCATAGCGGGTAATCACCAGGCCCTCAAGAGGCCTGTCTTGCGGCCAGTTCAGTTCGACCGCCTTGGCCATTGCCGCCGCCGCCTTGCCGGCACCGACGACGATTGTCTTGCCTGACGGTGCTGCAGGCAGGTTGGGGGGTACGATCATCAGCGGATCGGCGGCGGAAAGCGCAGCCCTGAAACTGTCGATAAGGAGGTCGCGTGGGGTCATGGCAAGCCGGCTTCCACACTGGATGTGGGCGAATTATTGTCTGGCAAGGATAACGCGAAAACCGCAACGGCTTCCATATCACCACTCGCTGCGGAGGACAGGGGGCCGGGAGTTATTTCTTGGCGCTGGCGGTACGTGTTGCTGCCACACCAAGCATGCCCGCAAGATACCGGCCGGTGAAGCTCTGTTCATTTGCGGCAACTTCCTCCGGGGTTCCTTGTGCGATGATTTCGCCGCCGCCGTCACCGCCTTCGGGGCCCAGATCGACAATCCAGTCGGCGGTCTTGATGACATCGAGGTTATGTTCAATCACCACCACAGTGTTGCCATGGTCGCGCAATCGATTGAGCACTTTTAGCAGCAAATCGATGTCATGGAAATGCAGGCCCGTAGTGGGTTCATCCAGGATGAACAGGGTGCGCCCGGTATCGCGCTTCGAGAGTTCCAGCGACAGCTTCACGCGTTGCGCTTCGCCGCCGGACAGGGTGGTTGCACTTTGCCCGAGGCGGATGTAGCCGAGGCCCACATCCAGCAACGTCGATAATTTGCGGGCCACGATCGGTACCGGCTTGAAGAATTCATGGGCATGTTCGACCGTCATCTCCAGCACTTCCGTGATGTTTTTGCCCTTGTAGTGCACGTCCAGCGTTTCGCGGTTGTAGCGTTTGCCATGACATACATCGCAGGGCACATATACGTCCGGCAGGAAGTGCATTTCAACCTTGATCACGCCGTCGCCCTGGCAGGCTTCGCAGCGGCCGCCTTTGACGTTGAATGAAAAACGGCCGGGGCCGTAGCCGCGAGCCCTGGACTCCGGCACGCCGGCGAACAAATCGCGAATCGGTGTGAACAGACCGGTGTATGTCGCCGGATTGGAGCGCGGCGTGCGCCCGATCGGGGCCTGATCGACATTGATGACCTTGTCGAAATGGTCCAACCCCTCAATGGTTTCGAACGGCGCCGGCTCGTCGGTCGAGGCGTAAATATGGTGGGCCACCGCTTTGTACAACGTGTCGTTGATCAGTGTCGATTTGCCCGACCCCGAGACGCCGGTAATGCATACCAGTGCGCCCACAGGCAGGTCCAGACGCACACGCTTGAGATTGTTGCCGGAAGCGCCCTTGATGCTGAGGCGTTTCTTCATGTCCGGTTTGAAGCGCTTTTTCGGTACCGCGATCTGCTTTTTGCCGGACAGGTATTGTCCGGTAAGCGATTGAGACGACTTCTTGATTTCCGCCGGCGTCCCCTGTGCCACGATCTGGCCGCCATGCTCGCCGGCGCCCGGGCCCATGTCGACCACGTAGTCAGCGGTGTTGATGGCGTCCTCATCGTGCTCGACCACAATCACCGAGTTGCCGAGGTCGCGCAGGCGCTTCAAGGTCGCCAGCAGTCGATCATTGTCACGTTGATGCAGCCCGATAGAGGGCTCGTCCAGTACGTACATCACGCCGGTGAGGCCCGAACCGATTTGCGAGGCGAGACGAATGCGCTGCGCTTCACCTCCGGACAGAGTGTCCGCTGAACGTACCAGCGACAAGTAATCGAGACCGACGTTGTTCAGGAACTGCAGGCGACTGGAAATCTCGTGAAGGATCTTGTCCGCGATCGCCATTTTCTGCGCCGTCATCTTGACCGTGCCAAACCAGTGATGCGCCTCCTTGAGCGGCATCGCCGAGATGGCATGCAGGGTCTTCTCGAACACCTTGACGTTACGTGCCTCCTTGCGCAGGCGCGTGCCCTCGCAATCCGGGCAGGTCTTGGTCGATATGTATTTGGCCAGTTCTTCGCGCACCGCCATCGAGTCGGTTTCGCGATAGCGACGCTCCAGGCTTATCGCCACGCCTTCGAAGGTTTCCTCGCGCACCACCGCGCGACCGCGTTCCCCGGGGTATTTGAATGGAATTTTTTCCTTGCCGGAGCCGAACAGGATGATGTGCTGCGCCTGCTCCGAAAGCTTGTCGAACGGCATGTCGATATCGAACTTGTAGTGCGCCGCGAGACCGGTCAGCATCTGGAAATAGAATTGATTGCGCCGGTCCCAGCCCTTGATCGCGCCGCCAGCCAGCGACAGGCCCGGGTAGGCCACAATCCGTTTCGGGTCGAAGAAGGTAATTTCGCCGAGCCCGTCGCAGGAAGGGCAGGCGCCCATCGGGTTATTGAAGGAAAACAGCCGCGGCTCCATTTCCGATAGCGAGTAATCGCACATCGGGCAGGAAAATTTCGAGGAGAACAGCGTTTCCGCGTTCGTGTCCATATTGACGGCGACTGCCTTGCCCTCGCCTACGCGAATGCAGGTCTCGAACGACTCTGCCAGCCGCTGTTTCATTTCCGGCGCGACTTTCAGCCGGTCGACCACGACCTCAATGGTATGTTTTTTCTGCTTGTCCAGTTTCGGGAACGCGTCGATCTCGATGACCTTGCCGTTCACGCGCAGGCGCACGAAGCCCTGGGAGCGGAACTCCTCGATCATGTCCAGATGCTCGCCCTTGCGGTTCACCACCACCGGCGCGAGCAACATGAGTTTGCTGTCCATTGGGTAAGCCAGCACGGTATCCACCATCTGCGACACCGTCTGTGCCTCCAGCGGTAGTTGGTGTTCCGGACAATAGGGAGTGCCGACCCGTGCGAACAGCAGGCGCAGGTAGTCGTGTATTTCCGTGACGGTACCCACCGTCGAACGCGGGTTGTGCGATGTCGCTTTTTGCTCGATGGAAATAGCCGGCGACAGGCCCTCGATCAGATCGACATCCGGTTTTTCCATCAATTGCAGGAATTGACGTGCATATGCCGACAGCGACTCGACATAGCGGCGCTGGCCCTCGGCATAAAGGGTGTCGAAAGCGAGAGAGGACTTGCCGGAACCGGACAGCCCGGTAATCACCACCAGGGAATGCCGCGGAATATCCAGGCTGATGTTCTTGAGATTGTGAGTGCGGGCACCGCGAATTTTGATCTGATCCATGAATTTCTTTTGAGAAAAACTGGCTAAACGCCTGAAGCGTATGGATTTGCAGCCGGCGGTCATGAGTGGCCAAGGCCGGTTGCCATCGCGGCGGAACGGCCGCAAAAAGCTGATTTGGTACAAGAAAATCAGCCTGCTATGATAGCGCCCTTTCGCTCCCCTGCGCAGCTGTTTTTTCGTCGGGCCAGCAGCGTCCGAATGCCTGAAGGACGCGCCGGAGCGGCCCGCAATCATGCCGGATTAAGCTACTATGTTTGGTCGCAAACCCGTTTGATTTCGGCAGGGCGCCCGTCCGCTGCTGCGCAAAAGCGGCTATATCGAATCCAATTCCCATACTGCAGAGGTTCAACATGGCATCCGTCAACAAAGTTATCCTCGTCGGCAATCTCGGCCGCGACCCGGAAACCCGCTATATGCCCGATGGCGGCGCGGTTACCAATTTTTCCATTGCAACGACGGACACCTGGAAAGACAAGTCCGGCGAGAAGCAGGAAAAGACTGAGTGGCACCGTATCAGCACTTTTCAGCGGCTGGCGGAAATCGCCGGCGAGTACCTGAAAAAAGGTTCGCAGGTCTACATCGAGGGCCGACTGCAGACGCGCAAATGGACCGACAAGGACGGCGTTGAAAAATACACCACCGAAATCATTGCCGACAAAATGCAGATGCTGGGTTCACGGCAGGGTATGGGCGGCGACAGCGATTCCGGCGGTGGCGATTACTCACGTTCATCCAGCGGGGGCGCATCCTCGGGCGCCGCGAAGCCCGCCGCTGCAGCCAAGGGCGGCGCCGCGAAGTTTGATGATTTTGAGGACGACATACCGTTCTAGGCCGACCCGTGCGGCCGACCGAAAGCTGGCAGACCCTGGTCGGCGCCGTGCTGATCGTGGTCGGTTCGCTGGTCATGCTGCTGAAGTGATGTAACGATGCGATCCCGGCATCGGTGGCAAATGATCGCGGCCATCCTTTTGACACGCATGGCCTGCAGCGCCCATGCGGCCCTGCCGGACGAAATCCAGGTCTATGCCTTCGACATCAATGAGCCGCATGAATTCGGCCTCGAATTGCACATAAACACCACACCCAGCGGCCAGCGCACGCCCGCTTATGCGGGGGAAGTCACCACCAATCACGGCTGGCGCGTGACGCCGGAGTTCTCCTATGGGTTGTCGAAAAACTGGGAGGCCGGTCTTTACATTCCGACGCTGCGCTCTGCGAACGGTTCCTATTACGTCGCTGGTGGCAAGCTGCGTCTGAAGTGGATGCCCCTGCAAGTCGGCAAGGACGGTCTTGGCTGGTTTGCCGGTGTCAACAGCGAGCTCGGGCGCGTCGGCAGTCGTTTCGATTCTTCGCGTACCAACCTGGAGTTGCGTTTTATCGGCGGCTGGAAAAATGAGGACTGGCTGCTGGCGGCCAACCCGATTTTCGGCTGGGCGCTTTCCGATGGTCAACGCCGGCGTTCGCCCGACGGCACCATCTCCTTCAAGGTGGCGCGCAATGTTGCAAAGGACGTGGCGCTGGGGTTTGAGTACTACTCGGATTACGGCAAGGTGTCGAAGGTGCTGCCCCTGGATGAACGCGACAACAAACTGTTCCTGGCGCTGGACTATGCCGGCAAGCCCTTCGCCTTCAATTTCGGCATCGGCCGCGGACAAACCGGTGCGTCGGACAAGTGGACGCTGAAGGCGATTATCGAGGTGCCTTTCTAGGCAACCTTGAGCATGATCTTGCCGATATGCGCGCTCGACTCCATCAAGCGATGCGCATCGACGATCTGTTCGAGATCGAAGGTCTTGTTGATCACGGGCCGCACTTTCCTCGCTGCCAGCAAGGGCCACACTTTTTCTTCGACGGCGCGCGCGATGGCCGCCTTTTGCGAAACCGGCCGGGCACGCAATGTGGAGCCGGTGATGGTCTGGCGTTTCATCATCAGCGGGCGGAAATCGACCTCGGCCTTGCCGCCTTCCAGAAAGGCGATAAAGCAGTAACGGCCTTCCAGCGCCAATGAGCGCAGGTTCTTCTCGATATAGCTGCCGCCGACCATGTCGAGAATGACGTTGACGCCTTTCTTTTGCGTGATCGCCGCGATCTCGGCGACCCAATCCTGGGTCTTGTAATTGAACACATGGTCCGCGCCGATGGATTTGCAGAATGCCGCCTTATCCTCATTGCCGACCGTGGTGAATACCTGGGCACCGAAGGCTTTGGCGAGCTGAATGGCAGTGAGGCCGATACCCGATGAGCCGCCATGCACCAGGAATTTTTCCCCCGCCTGCAGCCGGCAGGTTTCGAACAGGTTGACCCATACCGTAAAAAAGTTTTCAGGGACGCCGGCCGCTTCCAGCATCGACAACCCGGCGGGAATAGGCAGGCAATGCGCGGCAGGCGCGGCGCAGTATTCCGCGTAGCCTCCGCCCGGCGTGAGCGCACAAACCGGGTCGCCGACCTTCCAGTTGCCGACCTCCGCACCAAGAGCGGCAATTTCGCCGGCGACTTCCAGGCCCATGATCGGCGAGGCGTCCGGTGGCGGCGCGTAGCTGCCGCTGCGCTGCGCAACATCGGGGCGGTTTACGCCGGCGTACTGAACTTTGATGAGCACCTCGTGGGCGGCGGGTGTTGGCAGCGGGCCGCTGGCGATGTGCATGATGTCGGCGGCGCCTGCGCCGTAAGTGGCGACAAAACGCATGGTGGTGGGCAGCATGGTGGACTCGATATGGAAATTCAGAATTGGGCGGGAACGGCGGCGTTGACGAAAAACGAGAAGACGGCGACGAATGCCGTCATTTTAATCCCACAGCCAGGCGGCGCCGCGAGCGCCGCTGGAATCGCCATAATGCGGGGGCATCAATTCGGTGGCGACGTGGTCCGAGAACACGAATTTCGTCCAATGTTGCGGCACGTTTTTGTACAGGCGTGCAATCCCGGAAAGCCCGCCGCCAAGCACGATCACGTCCGGGTCGATGAGGTTGATCACCGAGGCCAGTGCGCGTCCCAGCCTCTCCTCGTATTGCTGCATGGCCTGCTCGCAGGCCGCGTCGCCTTGCTCGGCCTGCGCGACGATCGCGGCGGCCGGCAGGAGCCTGCCGCTCTGTTGCTGGAATTGCCTGGCCAATCCGGGGCCGGACAACCAGGTTTCGATGCAGCCCTGGCGGCCGCAGTAGCATGTGTTGCCTGGCAGCTCGGCCGCCTGCGGCCAGGGCAGCGGATTGTGACCCCATTCGCCGCCGATGGCGTTACGACCGGTGAGCACCTTGCCATTGACGACGATGCCGCCACCCACCCCGGTGCCGAGGATGACGCCGAACACGATTCCATGGCCCGAAGCCGCGCCGTCCTTGGCCTCGGACAGGGCGAAGCAATTGGCGTCATTTTCGATGCGAATGCCGCGCTGTAGCGCCACCTGCAGATCTGCGACCAAGGGACGGCCGTTGAGACAGGTTGAGTTGGCATTCTTGATCAGGCCGGTCTTGAGTGACAACGCGCCCGGCGCGGCGATCCCGACGGTGCCGGTCTGTCCCAGCGCGGCTTCAGCCGTGTGCACCAGAGTCACGATGGCATCGACGGTGCCGGCATAGCTGTTCTGCGGGGTGGCAATCCGCCGCCGATATTTTTCCCCGCCATCGGTATCAAGGGCGAGGATTTCAATTTTGGTGCCGCCAAGGTCAATACCGAAACGAAGCATGGTCTGATGTGAGAGGATGAATGGGTCGCGTCGCGCCGAGAACGCATCATGCCAAAAATGCGTGCCGGCAACACGCCCCGACCATTTCTGCCGTTCTGCCCGTTCAGGAAATCCATCCCATGGCCCAACAAGCGCCCCCGCTGATCGACCCCCGCCTGGGGTTTATCGAGCCGATTGTCGCCGACAGCAAGACCAGGCTCGCAAAAATTGACCCGCGCTCAACTTGTGGATTCACCGGCGAAAAAGAAGACGCCGTAGCGGCATTGGCGATCTTGAGCGCCGAACTCGCCGCCCTCCAGGACGTTCTTTACGCCGAGCATCGGCACAAAGTGCTGGTGGTGCTGCAAGCCATGGATACCGGCGGCAAGGACGGCGTGCTGAAAAAGGTTTTCCTGGGCATGAATCCACAGGGCCTGGGCGTGGTCAGTTACAAGGTGCCGACCGCGCTGGAACTGGACCGCGATTATTTATGGCGCATTCATCAGCACGTCCCGGCCAGGGGCGAGATTGTCGTATTCAACCGCAGCCATTATGAGGATGTGCTGGTGACGCGGGTGCATGGCCAGGTCGACGATGCCGTTGCGCGCCGGCGCTTCCGCCAGATAAAGGATTTTGAACGGATGCTCGTCGAGGAGGGCGTCACTATCCTCAAATTCTTTTTACATATTTCCAGGGACGAACAGAAGCAGCGCCTGCAAGACCGGCTCGACGATGCTACCAAGCGCTGGAAATTCAATCCCGGCGATATCGAGGAACGCAAACACTGGGACGATTACCAGCGCGTTTATGAAGAGGCGATCTGTGCGACCTCGGTGCCGCAAGCGCCTTGGTATATCGTGCCGGCCGATCGCAAATGGTTGCGCGATATTCATGTTTCGGTGGTGCTGCTGCAAACGCTGCGCGCGCTCAACATGCGCTATCCTGCGGGTCCGCCTGAACTGGACGGCGTGCGCATCGAGTAGGATGCTTCACAAGTCGATTGCGGCACTGCACAATGATGCTAACTCATTGTGTTAAAATGGGAAATTAAATCAATTATGTTGTTGCGCCGGAGCCAGTAATGCCGATTTACGCCTACAAATGTTCGTCCTGCGGCCATGCCGCGGATGTACTACAAAAAGTTTCCGCTGAACCGCTGACCGTATGCCCGGCTTGCGGCAAGTCGACCTACTCCAAGCAATTGACGGCGCCCGGTTTTCAACTCAAGGGCAGCGGCTGGTACGTGACCGATTTCAAGGGTGACGCACCGAAGGCGGCGCCTGCCGTCGCAACGGACGGCGCGTCCGCCAAAACCGGCGACGCTACCCCCGCGGCAACGCCTGCCGCAGCAACGCCAGCGCCGGCACAAACATCAACGCCCGCTGCCGCACCGGCTGCGGCGGCATCGCCGGCAGCCGGCGGCAAGGCCTGAGCCGACCATGCGCAAATATCTCATCGCAGGCTTGCTGGTCTGGATTCCCCTGGTGATTACGGGCTGGGTGCTGAAACTGCTGGTCGATACCATGGACCAGACTTTGCTGCTGCTGCCTGAGCGCTTCCAGACCGAAGCGCTGCTCGGTTTTCATGTGCCCGGCATGGGCGTGATCCTGACCCTGTTGATCGTGCTCGGCACCGGCGTGCTCGCCGCCAATTTTTTCGGCAAGAAACTGCTTTCCTGGGGCGATTCCCTGTTGCAGCGCATACCGATCGTCCGTTCGCTTTATGGCGGCGTCAAACAGATTTCGGACACCCTGTTTTCATCCGACGGCAAGGCCTTCCGCCGCGCGGTGCTGGTGCGTTATCCGCAGCACGACACCTGGACGGTGGCCTTGCTGACGGGAGAACCGCAGCACGAGGTCGGCGATCATCTGGGCCTCGACAACTACGCGGTGTTCGTGCCGACCACGCCGAACATCACCGCCGGCTTTTTCCTGATCGTCCCCCAAAAGGACGTGATCCCGCTGGACATGAGCGTCGACCAGGCGCTGAAGTACATCATCTCGATGGGGGTGGCTGAACCGGCGCGCGCCAATCATCACCGTGATGATCCGCACAAGCCGCAGCACGCCAACGGGGCCGAGCTGAAATCAGCCGGCACCGACCCCGATAGATAGCCGCTGACGCCAGGGCGTCGGCGGCGCGACTGAACGACTTCCTTTCGGACCGCCTGGATGCCGCGCACTGCCGGCAGGCAGATGCGGCGCCGGCTTATAGAATTCGCCCATGCCAAGGCATCGGGCATCAAATCTGGAACGACATCATGAGAACCAATTACTGCGGCCTGATCGACGCGAGCTATCTCGGGCAAACCATCACCGTGTTCGGCTGGGCGCATCGGCGCCGCGACCACGGCGGCGTCATTTTCATCGACCTGCGCGACCGCGAGGGCCTGCTGCAAATCGTGATCGACCCGGACACGCCCGACACCTTCGCGATCGCCGATAAATCGCGCAACGAATTCGTGCTGAAAGTCACCGGCCTGGTGCGCCGCCGCCCGGACGGCACCGTCAACGTCAACCTGAAATCCGGCGAGGTCGAAGTGCTGGCCAAGGATATCGAGGTGCTGAACGCCTCGCTGACGCCGCCGTTCATGATCGACGACGAAACCATCAATGAAGAGACGCGTCTCAAGTATCGCTACCTCGATCTGCGTCGCCCACAGATGCAGGCGAATCTGCGCCTGCGCCATCGCGTCGCCGGCGCGGCGCGCCGCTATCTGGACGACAAGGGTTTTGTCGATGTAGAGACGCCATTCCTGTACAAATCCACGCCGGAAGGCGCGCGCGAATTCCTGGTGCCTTCGCGCATGCATGACGGCCAGTTTTACGCCCTGCCGCAGTCGCCGCAGCTGTTCAAGCAATTGCTGATGGTGGCCGGCTTCGATCGCTACTACCAGATCGTGAAATGCTTCCGCGACGAGGATTTGCGCGCCGACCGCCAGCCCGAATTCACCCAGATCGATATCGAAACCTCGTTCCTCAACGAGCGCGAGATTCAGGACATCATGGAGGGCCTCATCAAGTCCATGTGGAAGGCCGGCCTCGATATCGACCTGCCCGATTTCCCGCGCATCAGCTATGCCGACGCGATGGCGAAATACGGTTCCGACAAGCCCGATCTGCGCGTCAAGCTCAAGCTGACCGAACTCACCGATGTGATGGCCGCCTGCGACTTCAAGGTGTTTCGCGCCGCCGCCGATATGAAGAACGGCCGTGTCGCCGCGCTGCGCGTGCCCGGCGGCAATGAATCCTTCAGCCGCAAGGAGATCGACGACCTCACCGCCTTCGTCGCCATTTACGGCGCCAAGGGTCTCGCCTACATCAAGTGCAATGACGTCTTGAAGCTGAACGAGGAGGGCCTGCAAAGCCCGATCGTGAAGTTCCTGAATGCCGATATCCTCGGCAAGATCATCGCGCGCTGCGGCGCCGTCAATGGCGACCTGATTTTCTTCTGCGCGGACAAGGCCAAGGTCGTCAACGATTCGCTTGGCGCGCTGCGCGTCAAGATCGGCCATGAGAAGGGTTTCGCCGAGAAGGGTTATCGCCCACTGTGGGTGGTCGACTTCCCGGCGTTCGAATACGACGAGGACAACAAGCGCTACGTGTCCGCGCATCATCCCTTCACTGCGCCGAAAGACGAGCATTTGCAGTATCTCGATACCGATCCCTCGAAGGTGCTGGCCAAGGCCTATGACATCGCCATGAACGGCTGGGAAATCGGCGGCGGCTCGGTGCGCATCCACTCGCCGGTGCTGCAGGCCAAACAGTTCGCCGCGCTGGGCATCAGCGAGGAGGAGCAGCGCGCCAAGTTCGGCTTCCTGCTCGATGCCCTGCAATACGGCGCGCCACCGATGGGCGGCATCGCCTTCGGCCTCGATCGTATCGTCACCCTGATGTGCGAGAAGTGGGACTCGATCCGCGATGTGATCGCCTTTCCCAAGACGCAGCGCGGCCAGGACCTGATGGTCGATACGCCCTCGAGCGTGCCGGACAAGCAATTGCGCGAGTTGCATATCAAGCTGCGCAACATTACGCCGGCCAGCGCCTAATACAAAAACAGAAAACGAAACCCCAGCATTGGCGCGCTTCTTCAGGCATTTTTGCCCCGAAATGCGCGCCAATGCTGGGGTTTCGATTTTTGTATTTACGTCACCGTACTTGCGCCACCTTATCGATATTGTGAGCGTCCGTATAATCGCGTCTTCTTGATCAGGAGAGTCGCATGAGCATTGCATTGATCGTTCACGGCGGCGCCGGCACTTGGAAGCCGGGCTCGGACGCGGAAGCGATTGCCGGCACCACGGCGGCGGTTGCGGCAGGCCGCAAAATTCTGGAAGCCGGTGGTTCGGCGCTGGATGCCGCCATCGCGGCCGCCACCACGCTTGAGAACAATCCCATTTTCAATGCCGGCACCGGCGCGGTGCTCAACTTCGACGGCTTTGTCGAGCTCGATGCCTGCGTGATGGTCTCGGAAAAATCACAGGTCGGCGCAGTCACCGGTTTGCGACGGGTGAAAAATCCGATCATGGTGGCCCGCCAGGTGATGGAACAGACCGATCATGTGATGCTGACCGGCGAGGGCGCGACGCGATTTGCGCGCGTGATGGGCCACGCCGATTACGACCCGATCACCCCCGCGCGGCGCGCCGACTGGGCCGACAAGAAAAATCGCCTCGGCGAATCCATCGGCGGCGATACGCCGCAGCGCACCCTCAAATTGCGCAGCTTCCTGCAGGCGCATCCCGAATATGCCGGCGGCACCATCGGCGCGGTGGCGGTCGATAAGCACGGCGTGCTGTGCGCCGCAACCTCGACCGGCGGCATGACCATGAAAATGGTCGGGCGCGTCGGCGATGCGCCGCTGCCGGGCTGCGGCACCTATGCGGACAAGCTGGCCGCGTCGTCGGCCACCGGTACCGGCGAATTCGTCATTCGCGCCATGAGCTGCCGGCAGATTTCGGACAATGTCGCCAAAGGCATGACCATCCAGCAGGCCGTCGATGCGGCCCTCGATTATCTGGGCCGCGAGTTCGATGCCGATGTCGGCCTGATTGCGATCGATGCCAAAGGAGCGCCTTACGGCAATCACCGCACCGCCGATATGCCGCATGCCTGGTTCAGCGGCACGGGTGAAATCATCGCGAAAATGCGTGTGGCGCGTTAAATTAAGCCTGCCGGGCCTGCCGGCTTGCTGCCCGTGGTTCGTGTCGTGGTTTATGGCCGACGGCCAAGGGCCAGCGCCTGATAGGCGCCCGAGGATAGGAACACGCCGATGGTGACGGCAGCGATACCGAGGTAATCGTGCGGCTTGGGCACTTCACCCAACAGCGGAATCGCGGCCAGCATCGCCAGCACCGGCACCAGGGAGGCAAAGCTGGCACCCAGCGAGGCGCCCAGCACCGCCACCGAACGGGTGTAAGCGTAGAGTGAAATGATGCTGACGAACACGCCCTGATAAATGGTCTGGATCAGGATCGCGCTCAGCGGCGCCTCGACGATGCGGTGCGGCAGCCACAGCACATACACCGGCAGGTAGACGATCGCCGACACCACGGACACCGTCGCCGCCGCCTGCAGGGCGGTGAAGCCGGTGGACGATGCGGCGCGCATGGCGACGGTAAAGCTCGCCCAGCAGATGGCGGCGGCGATGAACAGCAGGTGCCCGCGCCAGTAACCGGTCTCGAAATTGGTGAGGCCGGCGCCGACGAAAATCACGATGCCGAGGGGAATCATCGCCAGGCCCAGGCGTCGCGAGCTGCCGATTTTTTCGTGCAGGAAAATCATCGCCAGCAGCGCCGTCCACAGCGGCATGGTGCCCGGTACCAGGGCGCCGGCATGCGCGGCCGGCGCGAAGCTCAGGCCGGTCGAGGCGATCAGCACATAGGGAATGCCCGCGCCGCAGACGATGATCAGCCACAGCTTCAGGCCGATCTTGCGAATGCCGAAGCCGTCGCGCATCACGATCGGCGCCAGCAGCAGCCCGGAGAGCGTGAAGCGCAACGCGCTGATGTCATAGGGCGACATCGAGGTGGTGACGCCGTAGCGCGTCAGCAGGATCCAGCCGACCCAGATGGAAATGGCGAACAGGCCCCAAGCGGCGCCGGTCAGATAGCTGTGGCGCGAAAGCGTGGCGGAACCGTGGGTCATGGCAGGAGACGGGGAGGACATGGCTTGCATTGCGGGCGAGGGCCGCGCAATGTCGTAATGACTATTTATTCATATTAGCAAACCGCCGCTTCAAGACTGCCTGGCAATGATGAATCCACGGCATAAGCCCTGGTCTCATGCGCGGCTATTACGGTTGCCAGTGGCGGCTAGTGCACATTGCACATACAGCAGGCAGCTTACAATGTGAACATGAACGCCGAACTATCGACCTTTCAGTCCTACAAAATCCCGCGCTCCACCCTGGTGGTGATTTACACCCCGAAGCTGGACGTGCTGCTGATCGAACGCGCCGATCATCCCGGCTATTGGCAATCGGTCACCGGCAGCCAGAATGAGGGCGAGACGCTGGAGCAGACTGCCGCGCGTGAAGTCGGCGAGGAAACCGGCATCGATGCCGCGCAATTCGAACTGCGGAACTGGCACAAGCAAAGCGATTATGAAATCTACCGCATCTGGCGGCACCGCTACGCCCCGGGCGTGACGCATAACACCGAGCATGTGTTCGGCCTCGAAGTGCCCGGCCGCCTGCCGATCCGGCTGGCGCCGCGCGAGCATTTGCAGCATGTGTGGCTGCCGTACGAAAAAGCCGCCGCGCTGTGCTTCTCGCATACCAATCGCGAGGCGATCCTGGAATTGCCCGCCCGCCGCAAGCGCCGTGAACCATGACCGCCTCGATCACACTCGCGACCTACAACATCCACAAGGGGCTGTCGGCGCTCAACCGCAAGCTGGTGATCCACGAGGTGCGCGAGAACCTGCACGCGCTCGACGCCGATATCGTGTTCCTGCAGGAAGTGCAGGGGGCGCACTCGAAAAACGAGGCGAAGTTCGACGATTGGCCCGATGCCGCGCAGCACGACCATATTGCCGAAGGCCGCTATCACGACATCGTTTACGGCGTGAATGCCGAACACGATCACGGCCACCACGGCAACGCCATCCTCTCCGCATATCCGGTGCTGGACTGGAGCAATCAGGACGTATCGCATCATCGTTTCGAGAGCCGCGGGCACCTGATGGCGCGCATCGCGGTGCCCGGCTGGGATGTGCCGCTGACGGTGGTGTGCGTGCACCTGGGGCTGTGGCAGAAGAGCCGCACCGCGCAGATCTCCCAGCTGATCGACATGCTGAAAGAAGCGGCGCCGAACAACGAGCCGCTGGTGGTGGCCGGCGACTTCAACGACTGGCGTTCCAAGCGCGGCGGCATTTCCAAGGCGCTCCGGGAGGGGCTCGGGCTTTGCGAAGTATTCGAGGAAATCAATGGCAAGCCGGCGCGCACCTTCCCCGCCATATTCCCGATGCTGACACTGGACCGCATCTACATGCGCGGCCTCAAGATCGACGAGGTGTTTCGCCTGCATGGCGATGTCGAAGGCGTCAAATGGCGCGGCCTGTCCGACCACGTCGGGCTGGCCGTCAGGTTGTCCCGCTAAGCGCCATGAGCGGCGAAAAATTCGTCGGTGGCAATCGCATCACGCTGCTCAAAAACGGCGGCGAATTCTTTCCCGCGCTGGCAGCCGCCATCGACAGCGCCAAGATCGATGTCCGCATCGAGACCTATATTTTTCACGACGACGCCAGCGGCCGGGCGATTGCCGCGGCCCTGATGCGTGCGGTGCAGCGCGGCGTACCGGTGTATTTGCTGGTTGACGGCTTCGGCTCGCGCGACACGCCCGCGCATTTCTTCGCCGCGATGGCGAGCGCCGGCGTCATGCTGCAGGTCTATCGCCCCGACCCGCGCCTGCGCACTTTCCGCAAAAGCCAGCTGCGCCGCGTACATCGCAAGATCGCGTTAATCGACGGCCGCGTGGGTTTTGTCGGCGGCATCAACCTGATCGGCGATCTGAGCGAGGCCTTGTCGGATACCGAGCCACGTTACGACTACGCGGTGCAGATCGAAGGGCCGCTGCTCGCCGAAATCTATCCCCTAGTGCAGTGGCTGTGGCGTCTGCTGCAATGGTGGAAGGCGCGGGCCCATGTGGCGCGTCTGCCGGTGCCGCCGGTGTCGCCGCTGGCCGTGGGAAACATGAGCGCTGCAGTGATCGCGCGCGACAATTTCCGCCATCGTCGCGATATCGAGCGCGCCTACCTGGGGGCCATGGCGGGCGCCACGCAAAACATTCTCATCGTCAGTTCGTATTTTCTGCCGGGGCGCCAGGTGCGCCGGGCGCTCACCGATGCAGCCGCACGCGGCATCAAGGTCACCCTGCTGCTGCAGGGTCGTGCCGATCATCCGCTGATGCAAATGGCCACGCGCGCCTTGTACACGCAGCTGTTGTGTGCGGATGTCGAAATTTACGAATATGAAATCGCCATGCTGCATGCCAAGGTCGCGGTAGTCGACGACATTTGGGCGACGGTCGGCTCCAGCAATCTCGATCCTTTCAGCCTGCTGCTCAATCGCGAGGTCAATATCGTTGTCGCGGATCGCGCATTCGCCACGACGCTGCGTACTTCTGTAATGCAGGAAATTGCGCGCGGCGCTACCAAGCTCGACACCGCCGACTGGCAAAAACGCTCGTGGTGGCATCGCGTGAAAACCTGGCTGGCGTACGGTTTTACGCGGCTGATGGCAGGTTGGGCGGGATTGAAGGATGACTAAGAATAAAAAATGAAACACCAGCATTGGTGCGGTTTTCGGGGTAAAAGTGCTCCAAAAGCCGCGCCAATGCTGGATCTGCGATTTTGGCTAAGTCTTGATCGCGCGGTTCGCCGAGGCGCCGCGAATCAGGGTGCCGACGCCTTCGCTGGTCAGGACCTCAAGCAGCAAGGCATGCGAGACGCGGCCATCGATGATGTGCGCGGTCTTCACACCGTTCTTGACGGCGTCAAGCGCGCAATCCACCTTGGGCAGCATGCCGCCGGAGATGGTGCCATCGGCGATCAATTGATTGACCATCGCCGCGTTCAAGCCGGTAAGGATCTTGCCTTTTTTATCGAGCACACCGGCGGTATTGGTCAGCAGGATCAGTTTTTCCGCCTGCAGGGCAATCGCGATCTTGCCCGCGACCACATCGGCATTGATGTTGTAGGCGGTGCCGTTTTCATCCACGCCCAGCGGCGCGATCACGGGAATGAAATCCTCGGTGTCGAGCAGGTCAATGATGGCGGTGTCGATTTTCACCACTTCGCCGACCAGGCCGATGTCGATCTTCTTGCGCTTGTCTTCCTTCGACATGATGGTCATCTTGCGCGCATGGATGAAATTGCCGTCCTTGCCCGTCAGCCCGACCGCCTTGCCGCCGGCCTTGTTGATCAGGGTGACGATCTCCTGATTGACGAGGCCGCCCAGCACCATTTCCACCACGTCGAGGGTCTCGTCGTCGGTGACGCGCATGCCCTGGATGAACTGGCCTTCCTTGCCGATCTTCGACAGCAGATTGTTGATCTGCGGCCCGCCGCCGTGCACCACCACCGGGTTCATGCCGATCAGCTTCAGCAGGGTAATGTCTTCCGCAAAATCTTCCTGCAGCGCGACGTCCGTCATCGCGTTGCCGCCATATTTGACGACGATGTTCTTGTCCCAGAAGCGTTGGATATAGGGCAGGGCCTCGATCAGCACTTCAGCCTTTTGCGCCGCCGATACCGTCGCCATGACTGCCGCTGCATTTTCGATGCGTTGCTCGGCGCTGCGTTTTGTTTTGGGTGCCTTCGATGCTTTCGACGGGGCAGACTTGGAGGAAGATTTTTTCGCGGCAGGCTTTTCGGGCATTCGGGTTCTCCGGGATAGATGGGGGCGCTACAGGAATGAAGGGCGATGTGGGGAATTGCGCGGATTGTAAGGCTTATATGTCGGGGGTTGCGGAAATTGTTGGGACCGGACGGCCGCGCGCTATTCGGCCCGGGCTTCGCGCGACAGCAGGCGTTGCACCGTCGCACGCGCATCCGCGCCATGGAACAGGATGGCGCAAACCGCCTCGGTGATCGGCATCTCGACGCCATGCTTTCGGGCGAGCTTGAACGTGGTCTCGGCGGAGTTCACACCTTCAGCGACGTGGCCCAGACTGGCCAGGATCGCGGCCAGCGGCCTGCCTTCGGCCAGACCCAGGCCGACCATGCGGTTGCGCGACAGATTGCCGGTCGCCGTCAGCACCAGATCGCCAAGACCGGTCAGGCCGGTAAAGGTTTCCGCCTTGCCGCCCATCGCCACCCCGAGCCGCATCATCTCGGCAAGGCCGCGCGTGACCAGCGCCGCGCGCGCATTGAGGCCCAGCTGCATGCCGTCGCAGATGCCGGCGGCGATTGCCATCACATTCTTCAGTGCACCGCCCAGCTCCACGCCGACCAGGTCTGCATTGGAGTAAACGCGCAGGCTGCCGCCATTGAGTTCAGCTGCCAGCGATTGCGCGAAAGCATTGTCGTTACAGGCCAGGGTGAGCGCGCAGGGCAGTCCCTTCGCCACCTCCAGCGCAAAACTGGGGCCGGACAGTACGCCGAAGCGCGCCTCCCCGCCGAGCATTTCGCCGATGGTCTCATGCGGCAATTTGCCGGTAACGCGGTCGAAACCCTTGCAGGCCCAGATGATCGGCAGCTTCGCCTGGCGCGCATGCACCGCGCGCGCCGCCTCGCCGAGCCCGCTGGTGGTAGTGGCGATCAGGGCCAGATCGGCGCCGGCCAATGCCTGCGCGAAATCGCCTTCGACATTCAATGCGGCGGGTAAGGTGATGCCGGGCAGCGCGCGGGCATTGATGCGCGACCGGGCCGCGCCTTCGAGTTGCTTGGCATCGCGACCCCACAACGTCAACGCATGTTTTTCCGACAGGGCGATAGCCAGCGCCGTGCCCCAGGCGCCGGCGCCGATGACGGTGATGTTCATGCCGCGCCTGCGGCCAGCAAACTGGTGCCGCGGTAACGGGCGGTCGTCATCAGTGCCTCAATCGCCCCAGACCTGGGCTTTGCGCACGAACCCGCCTTGTCCGTCGCGATGGCGCACCGGCAACCAACCCTCGACGGCGGGACCGGTCACTTCCAGCAGCACCACGCGCTGCGCTTCGAACACCAGCGCGGAGGCGGTGTCGCGCGCGGCGCGGATATCGGCCACTGCGGCGGCCACCTGCACAAAGCGTTTGTCGCCGAGCGCCCCGCTTTCCACCCAGCCCAAGGTGTTGTCCGCATCGCGGATCTTGATCCATTTATCGAGCTTTACCAGCACTTCGACCGGCTGAAAACGCACCAGGATAAAAATCTTGCTGGCTTTCAGCGAAGGCGCGTCGTAAACCACGGCCGGCTTGTCGCCGATCGCGCTGAACAGTGTCGCCGGCACAGCGGCCGGCGCGGCCGGCCGGGTTTCGACAGCCGGCACCTGCGTTGCGGGCGCGGCAGCGGCGGCACAAAAATAAAACGCCGCGCACAGGGTGGCGGCGTTTCTGATCGCGGTAGCGGTCATGGGCTGTGCGGGGCTCAGTGCGTGACCGCGGCAGCCGGGGCGGCGGCCTGCTGCGCATCCTGCGCTTTTTGCGCGGCGTACAGGGCCTCGAAATTGACCGGGTTCAGCAATACCGGCGGGAAGCCGGCGCGCACGATGGCATCCGATATGGCTTCGCGCGCATAGGGGTAAAGGATGTTCGGATTGCCGATGCCGAGGATCGGCTCCAGGTCCTGGTTGGGCACATTGCGGATGGCAAAAATGCCGGCTTGGCAGACTTCGGCCAGGAACATGGTCTTGTCGCCGATCTTGGCGGTGACGGTGATCGTCAGCTCGGTCTGGAAAATGCCTTCATCGACACCTTTGGAAGTGTGGTGCAGTTGCACATCCACCTGCGGCGCTTCGCGCTCGAGGAAAATCTGCGGCGCATTCGGCACTTCCAGCGACAGATCCTTGACGTAAATTTTTTCGATGGAATAGGCGGCCTGGTTTTCCTGTGCCTGGGCTGGTGCTGCTGCGACGTCGGTCATTTCGGATTTCCCTGTTAAGTGAGGCGTGTTTCGAGTTGGTGATGAGAGGATGCTCAGGTCGCGAGCAAGGGGTCAAGGCCGCCGGCGCGGTCCAGCGCCGACAGGTCGTCGAAGCCGCCGATATGCTGGCTGCCGATGTAAATCTGCGGCACGGTGCGACGCCCGGTCTTGGTGGTCATTTCATCGCGCTTGGCCGGCTCCAGATCGACGCGGATCTTGTCGATCGCGGTGACGCCCTTGGACGCGAGCAGACGCTCCGCCATGATGCAGTAAGGGCAGACGCCGGTGGAGTACATGGTGACCTTGGCCATGGGGCTTATTTTTCGATGGGCAGGCTGGCCTGCTGCCAGGCGCCGAACCCGCCTTCGAGTTGATAGATCTCGGTAAAGCCGCCTGCCTTCAGGGCCTTGAGTGCGGCGCTGGCACGATTGCCGCTCTTGCAGGCAACGATCACGGGCTTGTCCTTGAACTTGGCGATTTCGTCGATGCGCTTGCCGATTTCGGCGAGCGGAATATTTTTCGATCTGGGGATGCGGCCGCCGTTGAATTCGGCGTTGTCGCGCACATCAAGCACCAGGGCATTGCCGCTGTTCATCAGGCGGGTCGTTTCAAGCGTGCCGATTTCCCTGGTGCCGCCCAGCTGTTTGGCGATCAGAGGCCAAATGAACATCGCGCCGCTGGCAAGGAATAACGCCACCAGCAGGAGGTTTTGTGAAATAAACTCAGACATGTATTGTCAACTTTAGAAAATCCGTGAAGGTGGCGCCGAGCGGGCAGTCACCAGTCCGCGAAAACCTGATATTTTACCGACAAAAGGGCGCGCTCGCCTTTTGCCCCTACTTTACCCCCTGATCTGCAGATGCGGCTGTCGCCGCGTTTTATCAACCGCGCTAACTTTCCCACTGACGAACGACATGAAAAAACTGGTACTGATGCGACACGGCGAAAGCACGTGGAACCTGGAAAACCGATTTACCGGCTGGGTCGATGTCGATCTAACGGAAAAGGGTGTGAGCGAAGCACGCCAGGCCGGGCAGCTGATGAAGGCGGCGGGACTCGATTTTGACCTCGGCTATACCTCCCTGCTGACGCGTGCCATCCGCACGCTATGGCTGGCGCAGGAGGTGCTCGACCGGCGCTGGATACCGGTCGTCAAGCATTGGCGTCTCAACGAGCGCCACTACGGCGCGCTGCAGGGGTTGAACAAGGCCGAGACGGCCGCGAAATTCGGTGACGAGCAGGTGCACCTGTGGCGCCGCTCCTACGATGTGCCGCCGCCGCCGCTCGATGCGAATGACGCCGGCCACCCCGCGCGCGACCTGCGTTATGCCTCGCTGTTGCGGGAGGAACTGCCATTGACCGAGTGCCTGAAAGATACGGTAGTGCGCGTGGTGCCCTATTGGCAAATGGAGATCGCGCCGCAAATCCGTGCCGGAAAAAAGATCATCATCGCCGCCCACGGCAACAGCCTGCGGGCGCTGATCAAGCACCTCGATCACATGTCGGATGGCGATATCGTCAACCTGAATATTCCCACGGCGATCCCCCTTGTATACGAGCTGGATGACGATCTGAAGCCGTTGCAGCACTATTATCTTGGTGATCATGAGGCGGTGGCCAAAGCGCAAGCCGCGGTGGCCGCGCAGGGCAAGGCCAAGGCATCGGCGTGAATTGCACCCCGGCCTCCATCGGCAGCCCTTGAGTGGCCGTGATGCGGCAATCGAAGTTGCGGTGGCGGGTCGCGCTGGTCGCACTAGCGGCCGCGGGGATGCTGGCCATGTCGCCGGCGACCCGCGCCGAAAAGACCTCGGCCGAGATTGAGCAGCAGCGCCTGGGCGAACTGCGCACGCGCATCGAGAAACTGCAGCGCGAGCTTTCCAAAAGCGAAGAATCGCGCTCCGAAGCGGCCGATGCGCTCAAGGCCAGTGAAAAAGCGATCAGTGAAGTCAACCGCAATCTGGTCGCGCTCGGCCGCGAGGAGGGCAAGATCGGCCAATCGTTGAATGAGGTGCAAAAGCGCATCCAGGCGACCCGTGCGGATGTCGGTCGGCAGCAGGTCCTGCTCGATCGCATGTTGCGCCACCAGTATATGCACGGCAACGCCGACGCACTGCGCCTGGTACTGGACGGCCAGGATGTTGCCGAGGTTGAGCGTCAGCTGCGCTATTTCTCCTATGTGTCGAGGATGCGCGCGACCTTGATTACACAGAAGAAACAAACGCTTACCAATCTGGCGGAACTGGAATCCACGGCGCGACTCAAAAAAGCGCAATTGACGGCAAATGCCGATGAACAGAGGAAGGCACGTGCTGCCCTGCAAAGCGAGCGCGGGGCGCGGCAAAAAGTAGTGGCACGGATCGCTGCCGATATTTCAAAAAGCCGGCGCGAGATCGGCCGGCTGAAACGGGACGAGGACCGTCTGGCCAAACTGGTGGATCAGCTTGCCAAGGCGCTGGCGCAGCAGCAGCGCAGTGAAGGCAGAACGCCTGGGCGTGTCCGCAAACCGGGGGAGGCGATCGATGAGGTTGCGGATGCCTCGTTTGTCGGCCGCGCGTTTCAGACCCTGCGTGGCAAGCTGAAATTGCCGGTGCGCGGTGAACTTGCCGGCCGCTTTGGTGCCTCAAGGGAAGAGGGAGGCGTCACCTGGAAAGGGTTGTTCATCAAATCCGGCGCCGGCCAGCCCGTGAAGGCAGTAGCCGATGGCCGGGTGATTTTTGCGGACTGGCTGCGCGGCTTCGGAAATTTGCTGATTCTCGACCACGGCGGCGGTTACATGAGTCTCTACGGCAACAATGAAAGCCTGCTGAAACAGGTCGGCGATATGGTGCTCAGCGGCGAAACCATTGCGTCCGTCGGCTCCACCGGAGGCGCTGTGGAATCAGGTGTATATTTTGAATTGCGTCATGAAGGCAAACCGTTTGATCCGATGAAATGGGTCGGAAAATAGGCGCCGGCGCGGCAGGCGAAACGAATTTGCGGCACCTTACCGGTAACAGAAACATCTACTGAGGCAGATCATGAACGAAACCCCACAAACAACCCGCCCCCACGGCCCGGGCGCCACCATCGGTACCAAATTGAAAGCTGCCGGCCTGGTCGGCCTGGGTGCCGTTGTCGGTGTCGCCTTGAGCCTCAATTTCTCGGCGGTTGCCGAGCGCCAGAATACGACGCTCAACCTGCCGATTGAAGAGGTGCGCATGCTGTCCGAGGTGTTCGGCCGCATCAAAAGCGATTACGTGGAAGAAGTGGATGACAAACGGCTGATCACGGAAGCCATCAACGGCATGTTGACGGGGCTCGATCCGCATTCGGCTTTTCTGGATGCGGACGCCTACAGGGAAATGCAGACGGTAACCACCGGCAAGTTCGGCGGCCTCGGCATTGAAGTTGGCATGGAGGATGGCCTGGTAAAGGTGATCTCGCCGATCGACGATACCCCGGCCTTCAAGGCGGGCATCAAATCGGGCGACTACATCATCAAGGTGGGCGACACCAGTCTGCGCGGCATGAATATCAATGAAGCCGTCAAGCGCATGCGTGGCGAAGTGGGTACCGAGGCAGTGTTGACCATCCTTCGCAAGGGTGAGAACAAGGAGCTGGTGTTCAACGTCAAGCGCGCCGAAATCCAGATCCAGAGTGTACGCGCGCGCGCGCTGGAACCCGGTTACGCGGTGGTGCGCCTCACCCAGTTCGAAGAGGCTACCGCCGACAAGATGGTACGTGCCATCAATGAGGCGTTCAAACAGAATGATGGCAATCTGAAAGGGCTGGTGCTGGATCTGCGCAATGATCCGGGCGGCCTGCTCAATGCCTCGGTGGCGGTGTCGGCAGCATTCCTGCCCAAGGATTCTTTGGTGGTCTACACCGAAGGACGTGTGGAGGATGCCAAGTTGCGACTCACCGCGCGCAAGGAGAACTACATACGCGGCCCTTCGCGCGAAGACCCGCTGGCCAAGCTGAACCCGGCCATCAAGAACGTGCCGCTGGTGGTATTGGTGAATAATGGCTCGGCATCCGCCTCCGAAATTGTTGCCGGCGCCCTGCAGGATCACAAACGCGCCTTGATCATGGGCACCCAGACGTTCGGCAAGGGGTCGGTGCAGACCATATTGCCGCTGAATAATGGCACGGCAATCAAGCTGACCACCGCCCGTTATTTCACACCCAACGGCCGTTCGATCCAGGCCAAGGGCATCACGCCCGACATGATGGTGGATGATGGTACGCAGCGTCTGTCGATGCGCGAGGCCGATCTGGAGCACCACCTGGTTGGTGAAGATGAGAAAAAGGCCCTGGAACAGGTGAAGAAGGGAACAGCTGGCGATACCAAGGCCAAAGCTGCCGCTGCGGATGACGGCAAACCGGTCGAATACAAGGCCGTCAACGCCCCCGATGGTCGCCCGATCGATTTCGTCTTGCAGCAGGCGTTGAATCAGCTCAAGGGCCTGCCGGTCGCGTCGAATCCGCGCGAATTGCTGGCGTCCGCAACATCCGCCGCCAAAACTGCCGCGAAGAGCGCCGCCAACGACAAGGCCCATTGATTTTTGGCAGGGCACGCGGGCGGGTTCTCCGTCCGTGTGGCTCAAGCCGGGCATCGCCGCCATGGACGATCAAGACCTCTTGCGCTATAGCAGGCATATTCTGCTCAATGAGTTTGGCACCGAAGCGCAGCAAATTCTGCTGGATTCGCATGCGCTGGTCATCGGTGCAGGCGGCCTCGGGGCGCCTGCCCTGATGTATCTGGCGTCTGCCGGCGTCGGTCGGATTACCGTGGCGGACGGCGATGCGGTCGATCTGACCAATCTGCAACGGCAGATTATTCATCGCGACGATGCCATCGGCATCAATAAGGCGCAGTCGGCACGACGCGCGATGCTGGCGATCAATCCCGGCATCCGCGTCGACGCAGTAGCCGAGCGAGTCGACGCCGCCGCGCTTGAGCGGCTGGTCGGCACGGCGGATGTCGTGCTTGACTGCAGCGATAATTTCGCGACCCGCCATGCCATCAATCGCGCCTGCGCGGCGCAGCGCAGGCCGCTGGTGTCCGGAGCCGGCATTCGCTTCGACGGTCAAATCACCAGTTTCGATTTTCGTCAGTCAGACAGCGCCTGTTACCACTGCCTGTTCCCCGATCAACCGAATGCCGAAGAAGAACGTTGTGCAGTCATGGGCGTGTTTGCGCCCCTGGTCGGTATTATCGGCGCCATGCAGGCGGGCGAGGCGATTCGCCTGCTTACGGGTATCGGTACGCCGCTGACCGGTCGCCTGCTGATGCTGGATGCGCGTAGCATGGCGTGGGAATCGGTCAGATACAAACGCGATCCGGCTTGTGCGGTGTGCGGCGCCGCGAAGGAACCGGTATTCGCCAAGGGTCACGAGGAAGAAGATCATGCGAGTGCTTAAACTTATGGTGGCAAGTCTGGCATTGATCGCGGTTTCGCCGGTGGCGACTGCCCAGGCCCTGTACAAATACACCGACAAGGACGGCAAGGTCACCTATTCGGACAAGGCGCCGAAGCCAGGCGAAAAGGCCGAGCTGGTCAAATCGGACAGCAATGTGAACGTCATGACAGCGCCGTCCAACAAGGTCGATGGCGTCAAGCAGAGCCTGCAGGACGTCAATGCCCGCGCGGCTGCGCGCGCGGCTCTGCGCGACAAGATGAAAGCCGACGTGGATGCCGCCAGATCGCAACTTGAGCAGGCGAAAAAAGCGCTGGAGGACGGACGCGAAGCTGCACCGGAAGAGCGCCAGATCGTCGTGCGCAAGGATGGCAACTCGGTGTTACGCAAACCCGAATACTATGATCGGATCGCGGCGCTGGAAGCCGCGGTAAAACAGGCCGAAGAAAATCTGGCCAAGGCCGAAGAAAAATTCAATCGCGACGCGCCGGGCTGAAGATCGCGCGCGAATGATGTCGGCAGTTCATGGCGCAAGGCCAACCGATGCCAGATCCCAGCGCGGTCGAACATTGAAGCCGTGACTGGGGCGAACGAGCATTGTGGGATCGGCCTCGATGCGCAGCGCTGCGGCAAAGGCGATCATCGCCCCATTGTCCGTACAGAATTCCAGGGGCGGGTAGAACACCTCGGCGCCCTGCCGCTTTGCCGCCATCGTCAGGCGCTCGCGCAGCAGCCGGTTGGCGCCGACTCCACCTGACACGACCAATTGACGCAAGCCCTCGACCTTGAGGGCGGCCAGGGATTTTGCGACCAGTACATCGACAATGGCCGCCTGGAATGAAGCGGCAATATCCGCGCGGGTTTGCGCAAGGCCGGCCGATGACAGCCTGTCCAGTTCTTTTGTTTTGAGCGTCAGCACGGCTGTTTTCAAGCCGCTGAAACTGAAATCGAAGTCGCCGCTGTTCAGCATGGGTCTCGGCAATTTGTAGCGAAGGGCATTCCCGCTATCGGCAAGTTTGCTCAATGCCGGTCCGCCAGGATATGAGAGACCGAGCAAGGAAGCGGTCTTGTCAAAGGCTTCGCCAGCGGCATCATCCACGGTTTCGCCCAGCAATCGATAGTCGCCAATTCCCTTCACCAGCATCAGCTGGGTATGGCCGCCAGACACCAGTAGCGCCACGAATGGAAAAACCGGTCGAGGCGTGGTCAATAGCGGCGACAGGAGATGCCCTTCCAGATGGTGAATGCCGATTACCGGCCTCTGCAATGCCAGGCCGAGGCCGGCGGCGACACTGGTGCCGACCATCAAGGCGCCGCCAAGTCCTGGTCCCTCGGTAACCGCAATCGCGTCGATCTGCTTCAGTGAGCGTTTGCTCTCGTCTAATGTCGCTTCCAACAAGGGAATGATTCGCTGAATATGGTCGCGCGAGGCCAATTCCGGGACTACGCCTCCATACGCCGCATGCAGCGCGATTTGCGAATGCAGACGATGGGCCAGCAGTCCCTGATGGCTGTCGTACAAGGCGATACCGGTTTCATCGCAGGATGTTTCTATACCCAGAATCAGCAAAACGGCTCCGAATAGTCTCAAAGACTGGCAAAAAGGGTTGGCAAAAATCAGCTAAGTCGTTATTATATTGGGCCTTCTGCTTCGGCAGTGGGTAATTAGCAACTTCAGACCCACAATTGCTTCACGCAATTGGGCGGGCATAACTAGAAAGGTAGATGCAATGCCATTGATTCGCCTGAAAGAAAACGAGCCGTTTGACGTCGCCCTGCGTCGCTTCAAGCGCGCTGTCGAAAAAACCGGCCTGCTCACGGAGCTCCGCGCCCGTGAGTTTTACGAAAAGCCGACCGCTGAACGCAAACGCAAACATGCCGCTGCCGTGAAGCGCCGTTTCAAGCGTCTGCGCAGCCAGATGCTGCCGCCGAAGCTTTATTAAGAATTCGATTCAGTAATTTTAAGGCAGGTAGCGCAAGCTGCCTGCCTTTTTTATTTTCGAGGTATTCCATGACGTTACGTGAACGCATCAACGAAGACATGAAAACCGCCATGAAGGCGCGCGACAGCGAGAAACTGGGTGCGATTCGGCTGCTGCAGGCGGCATTGAAGCAGAAGGAGGTCGATGAGCGCATTGCAATCACCGACGACATTGTGCTGGCTACGGTCGACAAGATGCTGAAGCAGCGCAAGGATTCCATCGATCAGTACACCGCCGGTAACCGTATGGACCTCGTTGCCAAGGAACAATTCGAGGTTTCCGTATTGCTGGCCTATATGCCGGTGCAATTATCAGAGGCAGAACTTGCCGCTGTGCTGGACCAAGTGATAGCCGAGACCGGTGCCACCAGCGCCAAGGACATGGGCAAGGTGATGAATGCGCTGCGTCCCAAGGTTGTGGGTCGTGCCGACATGGGAAAATTGTCGGGCGTGGTGAAGGCGCGCCTGGGCTAGCATTGCTTGCTGCTGCGCCGGGCAGGCGGGTGCCGGTTCGGCCACAAATGGCGGTCGCCGTATAATCATTGAACCATGATCCCGCCAGATTTTATCCAGCAACTGCTTGCACGTGTCGATATCGTTGATGTCGTCGACAAGCATGTGAAGCTGAAAAAAGCGGGGCAGAATTATTCGGCCTGCTGCCCGTTTCACAGCGAAAAAACACCGAGCTTTTCGGTCAGTCCGCAAAAGCAGTTCTATCACTGCTTTGGTTGCGGGGCGCATGGCACCGCCGTGTCGTTCCTGATGGAATATGCCGGGATGGGTTTTCGCGATGCCGTGCGTGAACTTGCCGAGGGCGTGGGTTTGGCAATGCCGCAGGAAGCGGATCGCGGCGAATCTGTGGAGCGTGCCAAAGAGGCTGCATCATTGAGCGAAGTGATGACCGCGGCAACGAATTTTTACCGCCGCGAGCTGAAGCGGTCGTCGAAGGCGATCGACTATTTCAAAGGCCGCGGCGTGAGCGGCGAGATCGCCGCCAAATTCGGCCTGGGTTACGCGCCGGACGACTGGCAGGGACTCAAAGGCGCTGTCGACGACTATACTGTCGCCGCCTTGGCGGAATGCGGTCTGGTGATCGATAACGATGAGGGCCGCCGCTATGACCGTTTCCGCGACCGGGTGATGTTCCCGATTCTCGACCAGCGTGGCAATGTGATCGGTTTCGGCGGGCGCGTGCTCGGCGAAGGCGAGCCGAAATATCTAAATTCGCCGGAGACGCCGCTGTTCGAAAAAGGTCGTGAACTTTACGGGTTATTTCATGCGCGCCGCGCGATTCGCGATATGCAGACGGCGATTGTCGTCGAGGGCTATATGGATGTGGTGGCGCTCGCCCAGAACGGCGTTGAAAATGCGGTCGCAACGCTCGGCACGGCAACGACGCCGACCCATGTGCAAAAACTGCTGCGCATGGCCGACAATCTGGTGTTCTGCTTCGACGGCGACAAGGCCGGGCGCAAGGCGGCGTGGCGCGCCCTGGAGCAGTCACTGCCGGTGGTCATGGACGGCAAGGATATACGCTTCCTGTTCCTGCCCCCGGAGGACGACCCCGATACCTTCATCCGGCGCCTGGGCAAGGATGCCTTCATGGCCGAGCTCAAGATGGCCAAACCGCTTTCCGCCGTGTTGTTCGACGAATTGTCGGCGCAGGTGGATGTCACCAACGAGGAGGGACGCGCGCGGCTGCTGGCCAATGCCAGGCCGCTGATCGCCCAGGTGTCCGCGCAGACTGCTCCGGCCCTGGCGCTGATGCTGCGACGGCGCCTGGCCGATGTCGTGGGGCTGGGCGCGATCGAAATCGAGCGGCTGATACCGATGAGCGTCGGCAACAATGGCGCGGAACGGGCAGCAAGTGGGGCACCCGGCAGTTTTGGTGCGGCACCAGGACGCGGCGCGCCACGTACATCAGCCCAAAGCTATCGGGACGGCTCTCCTAAGCCGCGTCAGTACGCCCCAGGCGACAAACGAGCCCAGTGGGACAGGAAAAACAGCCAGGAGCCGTCTTTTCCGGCCGGCAGGAAAAAGGTGGCTGCCGCCAGCCTGCCGATGCAACTCATTGCCCGGATGCTGCTCAAACCGGAGTTGGCTGGACGGTTTGATATCGTCATTGAAGAGCATGAAGCCGGCGAAATCGGTGTGGCGTCCCGCGTTGCCGCCTTCATTCGCGACCACGACTTTGAGGTTAACCAGGCGAACGTGCTTGAGCATTTTCGCGATTCGGGCGATGAGGCGACGCTGGACCGGGCGGCATCCCACCCCCTCTTGATAGATCTGGATGTGACCAAACTTGATCTGGATGCAGAATTCGATGCCGCACTGGCAAAACTGCGTGATGACGCCATCGCCGCGCAAAAACGCGTCGAAATTGACCGGCGCGCGCGCGAATTGGGGCTCGGCTGAGGCGGAACGACGCGTTGTTTCCGCCACGGCATGCCGGATAAGCCCTTGGAAATTAGCGAAAAAACGGCTTGTTTGTTATAATCAAGGGTTCCCCGCTCCACTCTTTGCTGTTTTTTGCAAAAGTCGCCCCCCAATTTTTAAAGCCGCACGACAAAAGCCGCATCGCGCGGCACTGGACTAGACCACTATGGCACGCAAACCCAAAAGCGCACGCGACCACGACGAGTTCCCGATCCCGAATTTCAAGGCAGGCAAGCAGGAAGCGGCCAAGATCGATGTCGAAGCGCAAAAAACACGCTTGAAAAGCCTGATCAACCTCGGCAAGGAGCGCGGTTTCCTGACGTATGCGGAGATCAACGACCACTTGCCGGATATGGTCGATGCCGAGCAGATCGAGTCGATCATCACCACCTTCAACGATATGGGTATCCAGGTCTACGATGTGGCCCCGGATGCGGAAACCCTGCTGCTGGCCGATGCATCGCCGGCCGCTGCCGATGACGATGACGCCGAAGAAGAGGCGGCAGCCGCCCTGTCGACAGTGGATTCCGAATTTGGCCGCACCACCGATCCGGTGCGCATGTACATGCGCGAAATGGGCTCGGTCGAGTTGTTGACCCGCGAGGGCGAAATCGAGATCGCCAAGCGCATCGAAGACGGCCTGAAGCACATGATTTACGCTATCTCGTCCTGCCCGACCACGATCCAGGACATCCTGACTCTCGCGGATAAAGTGGAAGCCGACGAAATGCGCATCGACGAGGTCGTCGACGGGCTGGTGGACCCGAACGAAGCCGAAGTTGCCGAAGCGGCCCTGGCCGAAGCCGAACTGGAAGACCCCGAGGAAATCGAGGAAGAAGAGGAAGACGAGGACGGTTCCATCGCTGCGGCGAATCTGGAGCAGTTGAAGCTCGACTCGCTTGAGCGCTTCAACTCGATTCGCAAGCTGTTCAAGCGCATGAAAAAAGTGTTGGCGGAAAAGGGCCACCGCTCACGTGCCTACAAGGACTTGCAGGAGGAAATCTCCAACGAGCTCATGCAGATCCGCTTCTCGGCCAAGCAGGTCGAAGCGCTGTGCAACGGCCTGCGTTCGCTGGTGGACGGCGTTCGCCAGCGCGAGCGCGAGATCCAGGAACTGTGCGTCAAGAACGCCGGCATGCCGCGCCCGCATTTCATCAAGTCCTTCCCGGGCAATGAGACCAATGTGAAGTGGATCGCCGAAGAGATCGCCAACGGCAAGGGTTATGCCGCGGCGCTTGCGAAGTTCAAGCCCTCGATCGTCGAGCAGCAGGAAATGCTGATCAATCTGCAGAAGGAAGTCGGTATCCCGATCAAGGATCTGAAGGAAATCGCGCGCCAAATGAGCACCGGCGAAGCCAAGGCGCGTCGCGCCAAGCGCGAGATGATCGAGGCGAACCTGCGTCTGGTGATTTCGATCGCCAAGAAATACACCAATCGCGGCCTGCAATTCCTGGACCTGATCCAGGAAGGCAATATCGGCCTGATGAAGGCGGTAGACAAGTTTGAATACCGTCGCGGGTACAAATTCTCGACCTATGCCACATGGTGGATCCGCCAGGCCATCACGCGTTCGATCGCGGATCAGGCAAGAACGATCCGCATACCGGTGCACATGATCGAAACGATCAACAAGATGAATCGCATCTCGCGCCAGATTCTGCAGGAGACCGGCCTCGAACCCGATCCGGCCACGCTGGCGGTGAAGATGGAAATGCCGGAAGACAAGATTCGCAAGATCATGAAGATTTCCAAGGAGCCGATCTCCATGGAAACGCCGATCGGCGACGACGACGATTCGCATCTTGGCGATTTCATCGAAGACACCAATTCGCTGGCGCCGCTGGATTCGGCGCAATACGGTTCCCTGCGCGATGTGACCAAGGATGTGCTGGATTCACTGACGCCGCGCGAAGCGAAAGTGTTGCGCATGCGCTTCGGCATCGAGATGAACACCGACCATACGCTGGAAGAAGTCGGCAAGCAGTTTGATGTGACGCGCGAACGCATCCGCCAGATAGAAGCCAAGGCGCTGCGCAAATTGCGCCACCCCAGCCGCAGCGAGAAACTGAAAAGCTTCCTGGAAACGGACAGCTGATTTCCGGAAATTGGGGTTATTGCAACCAAGGCCGGCTGGGTAGATCCTGCCGGCTTTTTTCTTGAAGCGCTTTAACCTGATTCGGGATGGCGCAGTGTCCAACCAGACAGCATCAATCGCGCTCAAGTATCCCCGTGCTGATATGGCGATAGCCTGGATCGACGCAGGCGTGGCCGCATTCGGGCGATCGGAACTGGTTTCGTTATAATGAAAAGCTTGCTTCGTGCGGGCCGTTAGCTCAGTTGGTTAGAGCAGAGGACTCATAATCCTTTGGTCGTTGGTTCAAGTCCAACACGGCCTACCACCTTGCCTCGATCGGGGATCCCCATGCCGCACTACTCATCCCGGACCCCAAGGACCGGGAGACTTCCACTGTCAATCCTGCAGTTGCAAGTCCAACGCGTCAAACGATCAGAAACTTGGCTGTAGCGCTGCCTGGTCAATATCCAGCTTGATTTCGTCACCCAGAATGCGCGCAGCGAGGCGGACAGCATCCTCGGCGGCAACCCGCCGATAGAGTTTGTTGTCGTCGCGAAGCTTGGCGGCGGCCGAACGCTGGATGGCTGCCTCGCCGCCCAAGCCCTGTTGCTCCAAAGCCTCTGCCAGCAGTGTCTGTGCCCAGGCGAGAATATCCTCCGCGGCGCCCCGTCGCGCCAATGCCACGGCATGCCGTAATACGCTGACGGCGCTGGCGAGATCCCGGCGCCGCAGGTAGAGTTTGCCAAGCGAGACCGAGGTGAAGACGGCGGTCCTCACATAATCCAGCGAGCGGGACCGGTCCAGCGCGATGCCAAGCTGACTTTCCGCTTCCTCCATGCGTCCTTCCAGGAGTGCAATCATGCCCAGCGATGCCATTCGGTCGGTCACGACCAATGCGTCTCCATCCTCCTCGGCAATGGCGAGCGCCTTTTCGATATGGAGCCGCGACTCGGCCAGCAATTCATGGGCAGGCATCTCCTGCGCAACCAGATTTTCCGCCCTGCGCAGCAGAGCGATGCCCCAGTTGCCATGGCTGGCGGCGAATTGCATCCGGGTGCCGTGCTCGGCAAGCTGAGTTGCCTCGCGGAACAGTTCGGTGGCCGCGTCCATTGTTCCGGTCATCGCGGTAAGCATCGCCTTGAGGCGAATGAGGCGAATACGTTGCTCCCGTAACGGCCCGGAAGCACGCGTCAGCATCAAACCTTTTTCGATCACCTTCATGGCAATATCGGAGGCGCCAAGCGCCTGCAACGCAAGCCCGGTCGATATATAACTGTTGACTTTTTCGGCCGTACTACCGCTGCGCTGCGCGAACTCCCAGGCGTCAATTGCGGTCGCGATGGCGCTTACATAATCGCTGCGGTGATACTGCGAGATGCTTGCAGAGTTCAGTGCGTTGGCTACCGCGGCGAAATCCGACAATCGCAGCGCCAGGGAGCGGGCTTCGCCGGCTGCCGCAAGCCCCTTCACGCCATCCGCAGCATCGGCGAAGTAACGTGCGAGGAAGAGCAATGCCTCGAGCCGGGATATATCGTCCGGTGATTCGTCAACCTGGCGTCGCAGGATGTCTGAGCGAGTGGGTTGGGTAGTGGAGCCTGGGAATTCGCGACGCATATGAATGGAATGATTTACGGGGGCGGATATCAATGCAGGGCTGCACCCGTAGATGCCGATCGCCTGCGACAAATTTTCCCGACTACTGACTGCCGGTGCGGTTTTGTGCGGGAGCCTTTGCTTGGCCGCGGCGTTTTATCACCATCCGATCATGCAGGTCGTCAATGGTGCTGCTGCCGGTTTGCACGAACAGGAAGGGCAACAGGCCATGGATCAGGCAGGCCAATCCGCCAGCCATCATCCGCAGCGCAAAAAGCGTGGCACAAAGCAGATGTTCGGAGTAGGTCTCGTCGACGGATTCCGGATGCTCGGTGAACAGTTTTTTAAGCATAAATGAGTCCGAAGAGCGAATGTTGAACAGGTAAATTTTACGTTTTATATACGAAAAAATATTCTTAAATCAATCAAAACAACTACAATTTCGAAATAAATAATCTAATTTTCAAGGAAATATAGAATGAATCACCTTGATCGTATCGATCGTGAAATCCTGGTTGCGCTGCAGGTCGACGGCAGTTTGTCCATGGCCCATCTGAGTGACCGGGTAGGTTTGTCGGCCACACCATGCTGGAAGCGCGTGAAGCGTCTGGAGGAGGAGGGTTATATCGAGCGACGGGTCGCCATCGTCAATCAGCGCAAGGTGGGACTCCCGGTCACTGTTTTTGTAAGTGTGCGTACTGGTCAGCATGACGAAAAATGGCTCACCGAGTTTGCCGAAGCGGTGATGGCCCTGCCCGAGGTCCTGGAGTTCTACCGGATGAGTGGAGAGGTGGACTATCTGCTGAAAGTGGTGACCACCGATATAGACGGCTATGACCAGTTCTACAAACGGCTGATCGCCGCTGCGCGTCTCAGTGATGTTTCTTCAGCATTCGCTATGCAGCAGATCAAACTGACGACGGCGCTTCCCCTGGAGCTGGCGGCGGCCAAGGGCCCGCGCTGACTGCCGACTCATTCGGCGAGGACGTCCGCCGCGGCCGACTGACGGGCTGCTGTATCATGTAAAAACTGAGCAAATATGATCTGCAGTAATCTCCGAGTTGCTCGTCGGGCAGCAAAAAAACAGGCAAATTCATAAGTTGTCCGACCCTGTGGCCGGGATCAGACAAGCAACGTCCGGCGGCGCGCATGAGCGACCAGCGGCTAGACCGAAGTAATCCATGTCCGGGGCCGCGAGAGCCAATATCGACCTGTCAATCGCGTTTTGTTACCATGGTCGGGGTAAAAACCAACTTCTCCATCGCCGCGCCCCACGGCAGCAAAGTACAGCGGATTGTCATCTGCGACCTTGGGGATGCAAATCATATTGTCTAAAAACCGCTCATCACGATGAAAAGAAAAATTGCCGTCGTCGGCATGTCCTTCCGCTTTCCCGGAACCAGCGCGGAGCAATATTGGCCCGATCTTTTGAGCGGCAAGGATCTGGTCACGTCGGTCGATCCGACACGTTGGGCGCAAGAGACGTTCCGCCATCCGAGCAAGAGCCACGCCGGCACCAGTTATACCTACGCGGCCGGTTCCATTGGCGATGTATCCACTTTTGATGCCGGTTTCTTCGGTATCTCGCCGCGGGAGGCGGCGCAGATGGATCCGCAGCAGCGCCTGCTGCTGGAGATGAGCTGGGAGGCGTTTGAAAACGCCGGTATCAAGCCGGGTGCGGTCAAGGGCAGCAAATGCGGCGTCTATATCGGCATATCGAGCACCGATTACGCGTACCGCTTCGCCGACGATCTGGGGGCCATCGATTCCACCGTGGCGACCGGCAATACGGCCAGTATCGCCGCCAATCGAATTTCCTACGTGTTCGATCTGCGCGGACCGAGCATGGCGCTGGACACGGCCTGTTCCTCCTCCCTGGTTGCATTTCACCAGGCCTGTCAGTCGGTGGCATCCGGCGAAAGTTCATTGGCGATCGCTGGCGGCGTCAGTCTGCATTTGCATCCCTATGGCTTCATCGCTTTCTCCAAAGCATCCATGTTGTCACGACGCGGCCGTTGCAATGTCTTCGACGCCTCCGGCGATGGCTATGTGCGCTCCGAAGGCGGCGGTATTTTCATTCTGAAGGATTATGACCAGGCGATCGCTGACGACAATCCCATTCTGGCCATCGTGGCGGCCTCTGCGATCAATAGCGACGGCAAGAAGTCAGGTCTAACCGTCCCCAGCAGCCAGGCGCAGGCCGCGTTGCTGACGGATGCCTATGCTGACGCGGGCATTGATCCCGCCGATATCGATTACATCGAGGCGCATGGTACCGGCACCGCGGTGGGCGACCCGATCGAGACGCGCGCGCTGGGCGAAGCGCTGGCAAAATTTCGGTCCAAGGATCACCCCCTGCTGATCGGGTCCGTGAAAAGCAATCTGGGACATCTGGAAGCAGCATCGGGAGTCGCCGGTTTGGTCAAGGCGCTCTACTGTGTGCAACACCGCACGGTTCCGGCCACCATCCATGTGGACACGCCGAATCCCAATATCCCGTTCGAAGACTGGAATTTACGTGTTGCTCGCAAAACCACTGCACTCAAGCAGACCGGCAAGCTGGTCGTCGGCGTGAATTCCTTTGGCTTCGGTGGTGCCAATGCGCATGTCATTCTTGAAAGTCCGGCGGCGAAGGTGACGCCCCTGCAGCCGCGGCCGCCCAAGCCGCAGCCCGGTGCCGAGCTTCCGCTGGTGGTGTCGGGCAAGAGCGAGCCTGCGCTCAAAGCCGCTGCACGCGATTACGCTACATTCCTGCGTCAGCACCAAAGCGTCCCGCTTTACGACATTGCCTACAGCGCGACCTTCAACCGCGAATGGCATGAATATCGTGCCGTGGTGTTCGGTTCCACGCACAAATCGCTGGCTTCGGCGCTGGAGCATTTTGCCAATGGCACAGCGTCCGGTTTGCCGGTGGAATCCGCCACCGTGCTGGCGCCGCCGGTGAAAGTCGCATTCATTTATTCCGGCAACGGATCGCAGTGGGAAGGTATGGGCAAGCGCCTCTTGCGCGAGGACGAAACCTTTCGGGCGGCCGTGCAGCGCGTCGACCAGATTTTCAGGCGCTATGCGGATTTCTCGCTTGAAGACGAGCTCTCGGGCAAGAACGGCGAGGGCCGGCTTGCCTTGACCGAGATTGCGCAACCGACATTGTTCGCGGTCCAGGTCGGCATTACCGAAATGCTGCGCACCCGCGGCCTCGCGCCGAACGCGGTCGCCGGCCACAGCGTCGGCGAGATCGCTGCCGCCTGGGCGTCCGGTGCTCTGACCCTGGAGCAGGCTGTGCAGGTCATCTATCATCGCAGCCAGCTGCAGGCGACCACCAAGGGCCGCGGACAGATGACGGCGGTCGGCCTGGGTGAATTTGCCATGCGCCAGTTGTTGCAGGAGTTCAAGCTCGAGTCGGCCATCGCGATCGCCGGCACGAACAGTGTGCGAGGAGTGACCCTGGCCGGTGACGATGCTGCGCTCGCCTTGCTGGAAACGGTGCTCGTAGAGCGCAAGATATTCCACAAGCGTCTCGATCTCGACTATGCCTTTCACAGTCCTGCGATGGACCCGATCGAGTCGAGAATTTACAAGGCGCTCGGCGCGCTTGCGCCAGGCGAGGAGCAATTGCCGTTCATTTCCACGGTCACCGGCGAGCAGCTGTCCGGTGCGTTACTGGATGCTTATTACTGGTGGCAGAATATCCGCAACCCGGTGCTGTTCGAAAAGGCGGTCAAGACCGCCCGCTCCATGGGCATCGACCTGTTCATCGAAATCGGTCCGCATGCGGTGCTGCGCGGTTATCTCAACGACAGCCAGAAAGAGAGCGGTGTTCCGGGACGAGTGGTGACCACGCTGTCGCGTGGCGACGACGCGGCGGAGCGCGTCTGGAGTGCTGCCGCCAAGGTGATGATTGCCGGTGCGCCGGTCGATTGGAGCCGCTTCTTTTCGCATCCGGCCCAATTCACGCCGTTGCCCAATTACCCTTGGCAGCGCGAGCGCTACTGGCAGACGGTGACGCCGGAATCGGAAAACCTGCTGAACCGCTACAAGATCCATCCATTGCTGGGTTATCGACTGACACAACAGGAATTCACCTGGGAAAACCAGTTGGATCCCCTGTTGAATCCGACGCTTGCCGACCATGTCGTCGGCGATGCGATCGTCTTTCCCGGCACCGGCTTTGCCGAGCTGGCCCTGGCTGCGGCTGCGCAGTGGACGGTGGGCAATGTCCCTCACGACAAGATTGAAATCGAAGAGCTGGAAATTCGTGCGCCGCTGCTGTTATCGGTCGAGCATTCCAAATCACTGCGCGTCAGTATCGACCCGGCCGACGGCAGTTTCGCGGCGAAATCGCGCGATCAGAACAGCGGCGAAGCCTGGACACTGCATGCCACCGGCCGGATCCCGGCGGAGCCGCAGGACGTGCTGTTCAGCGAAGACAAGCCGGCGGTCCCCGTGCGCCAACCCGACTTCGATGCGACGCTGCACACCCGCCTGACCGAACTGGTCGGCCTCAATTACGGACCTGCCTTCAAGGCTATCAGCGCCGGTTGGGTCGAAGGTGATTCGGTGTGGGCACGTCTGACGGTACCGGACGCGGTCCGCGCCGAACTGGGCAGCACGCTGCTGCATCCGGCGCTGCTGGACTGCACGTTTCAGCTCATCATTCATCTGCTGCGCGATCAAATAGCCACACAGACCGGTGTTGCCTATGTGCCAACCCGGATCGGTCGGCTGATTTTCAAAACCGGCAAGGCCGCACCGGTGTTGGCGCGTGCCGACCTGGTGCGGCGTTCGCCACAATCGCTGACGGCGGATTTTGCGCTGTTCGATGAGCATGGCGAAATAGTCGCCTGGCTGCGCGGCGTGCGCTTTCGCGCGGTGCGCCTGCGCAAGGACAGTTCGGATCATTTGCGCTTCCTCGATTACGTCGGCATTGCACAACCGCGAGCTGCGGCAGGTGTGGCACTGCCGACTCTCACTGAAGAAGTGCGCAAGGCTTTGGCTGCGGCCGCCTTGGCGCTGTCCAAAAGCAGCGCATTTCAGCCCTACACCCAGCAGATCGAGCCCCTGCTCGATGCACTCTGCGCCGCCTTTGCCGACGACGCCCTGCAGCGCATCGCCGGCGGTAACGAGTTGTCGGATCAGCGCGTTGCGCAACTGGCGGAGCAGAATCCGGCGTCGGCATCCCTGGTGGCGCGCCTGATCGATATGCTGGAAGAGGACGGCGTGTTGAAGCGCGCCGACAGCGGCTGGCAGTTCACAGCCGGCGATGAAGAGCCGGCTGCGCACGATATCTGGAATGCCCTGATCGCCGACCACCCCGATCATTTCGCGATTTTCAACGCAGTCGGCCGCGTGGGCCTCAATCTTGAGCGTTTGCTCGACGGCGGCGCCAGCATCGGCCAGCTGTTGCCGCGCGAATGCACCGTGGCGGCGATGTCGGCAGAAGTCATCGGCCATGCCGCCACGCGCTCTTTCGGACTCGCCCTGCAGCAATGCGTCACCGCCGCGCTGGAACGCCTGAGCGAGGGCCAGCGCCTGCGCATCGTTGAGATCAGCGATGGGGCGCCGACCTTTGCATCCGGCCTGTTGCGCTCCCTCCGGCGCGATCGCTTCGACTACGTCATCGCCACCCCTAATCGCGCCACGGCTGAAGACTGTCAGCACCGGGTCGACCGGTTGCCGGGTGCGGTAGTGCAGGTGTTCGGGAATGATGCGGACAATGCTCTCCCGCCAGCATCGCGGGATGCACGGGACGCGGGCTTTCAACTGGCGATTCTGGTCAACGATTTCGCCAGCGACGAAGAGGCTCAGCGCGCCGTAAGTCAGGCGAAGCGCATGCTTGCCGTGAATGGCACCCTGGTGCTGCTGGGGACGCCTTCCTCGCGCTGGCTCGACCTGGTGTTTGGCGCCACTCCGAACTGGTGGGCGCCGCGCGCCGAAGCCGCGCCAGCACTGATGTCGCGCTCTGCCGCGCGTTGGGACCAGCGTCTGCGCGCCCTCGGCTTCGAAGACAGCGTCACCCTGCCTCTTGCACCGGATGCCCCGGCGACCCCTTATTTGATGGTGGCCCGCGCTGGCGCCGAAAACGCTGTTGCGGCGGCGGCGCAACTGCCAGCGCAGCCAGCGGCGCACGCAGCCTGGATCGTCCTGGTCGACGATAATCCTTTCGCCATCGCAACCGCGCAGAATTTTGCCAGCCGTATCGTGGGCGATAGCGGTTATGTCGCCGTGGTCGGCGCCCTGCGGCACGCTGAAGTGGATTGCTCGCATGCCGATATCAGCCCGAGCGATGCGCATGCCATGGCCGCCCTGCTGGGTCATGTGCGCGCCTCCCGCGGGGCGGTCAGCGGGGTGCTGCATCTTTACGGATTCGGGCGCAATGATTCCCTGGTGGGCGCGACGCAATTGCTGGCCCATCAAGTGGAACGCTGCGCCATCGCCAGCGCACTGGTGCAGGCCTGCGAGCAGGCCGAGGTCGACACCGCCTGCTGGCTGGTGACGACCGGCGCCGCTTCCGCGCTGTTGCCGCAGCGCGAGGCGCAATTTGCCGACATGGCCGACGCGCCACTGTGGGGGCTGGGCCGCACCCTGATGAACGAACCATCCCGGCTGGCGATTCGTCTGATCGATCTTGAGCGGGCCGGCGCCAGTGAACGCGCTGACAGCAAGGTTGCCGCTGCGCTGGTTGCAGAAATCCTGTCGGCGGATGCCGAGCAGGAAACGATGTTCACGATTCACGGCGAACGTTTTGTGCCGCGCCTGCGTGTGATGCCGCGGCATCTGGTTGAAAATGAAAAACCGGTGCTGTCCACCACCTTGCGTCTGGGGTTCCAGTTTGCCGGCCAATTGCGCAATCTGCGCTGGCAGGCGTTCCCGCGCACGCGTCCGGCCGCCGATGAAATCGAAATCGAAGTGGCCGCCACGGGCCTCAATTTCCGCGACGTCATGTATGCGCTGGGCCTGCTCTCCGAGGAGGCGGTGGAAAACGGCTTTGCCGGACCGACTCTCGGCCTTGAATGCGCCGGTGTCGTGATCGGTGTCGGCGCCGGTGTCGAAGGTTTCGGTCTCGGCGATCGCGTGGTCGCGTTCGGTCCATCGAGCTTCAGCAATCATGTGCTGACCAAGGCCAGCGGCGTATCGCGCATCCCGCCGGGCATTTCGTTTGAAGCCGCCGCCACCATCCCCAGCACCTTCTTCACCGCCTATTACGCATTGCATCATTTGGCGCGCCTGCGCGAAGGCGAGAAGATTCTGATTCACGGCGCCGCGGGTGGTGTCGGCATCGCCGCCATTCAGCTGGCCAAATATTTTGGCGCAGAAATTTTCGCCACCGCCGGTTCCGACGAGAAGCGCGATTTCCTGCGCCTGCTAGGCGTCGATCATATTTTCGATTCGCGCTCGCTGGCTTTCGCCGACGAGATCCTCGCCATTACCCAGGGCAAGGGCGTGGATGTGGTGCTCAATTCGCTCGCGGGTGAGGCAATCAACCGCAATTTCCGCGTACTCAAGCCCTTCGGGCGTTTCCTCGAGCTGGGCAAGCGCGATTTTTACGAGAACACCAAAATCGGTTTGCGTCCGTTCCGCAATAATATTTCCTATTTCGGCATCGATGCCGACCAGCTGATGCAGGAACAGCCGCAGCTCACCCAGTCCCTGTTCCGCGAGGTGATGGAATTGTTCGGCGAGGGTATCCTGCACCCGCTGCCTTTCCATACGTTCGAAGCCGACGACGTGGTGGACGCCTTCCGCCATATGCAGCAGGCCAAGCAGATCGGCAAGGTCGTCGTCACCTATCAGAACGGCATCAATACGGTGTTCACGCCGCCGCCGGCACAGGTGCAACTGCAGTTGCCGGAAAAGGCGACTTATCTCGTCACCGGCGGACTGGGCGGCTTTGGCCTGCGTACCGCGCAATGGCTGGTGTCGAAAGGCGCGAAGAACCTGGTGCTGATCAGCCGCAGCGGCCCGGCCTCGGTCGAAGCGCAGGCGACGGTCACCGAACTGCAGGCGCGCGGCATCAAGGTGCTGGCCACCGCCTGCGATGTGACCGACCGCAAGGCCCTGTCGACGTTGTTTGCACAGATCGCCGCCAAGATGCCGCCGCTGCGCGGCATCATCCATGCTGCGGTGGTGATCGAGGACGCGCTGATCCGCAACACCAATGTCGAACAGATCCGCAAGGTATTCGCGCCGAAAATTCTGGGTGCGCAATATCTGCACGAGCTGACGCGCGACATGAAAATGGATTTCTTCGTGCTGTACTCCTCCGCCACCACTCTGTTCGGCAATCCCGGCCAGGGCAATTATGTAGCCGCCAATGCGCAGCTCGAGGCGCTGGCGATGGCACGCCGCGCTGCCGGCCTGCCGGCCTTGTGCATACGCTGGGGCGCGATCGAGGACGTCGGCTTCCTGGCCCGCAACGAGGCGATCAAGAATGCCCTGCAAAGCCGCATGGGCGGCAGCACCATCCAGTCGGTGGATGCGCTCAACATCCTCGAGGAACTGATCGTCTCCGATCGTTCCAACCTCGGTGTTCTCGAACTCGATTGGCATTCGCTCAGCCGCTTCCTGCCATCTGCCGCGTCGCCCAAGTTCCACGATCTGGTCGGGCAGGCGGCCGAAGGCGAATCCGACGAAGACCATGCCGACGATATCCAGCGCCTGCTGGCCGAACTGCCGCCGGAAGAACTCGCCGCCACCTTCCGCGAATTGCTGAAAGCGGAGATCGGCGAGATCCTGCGCATTCCACCCGAGAAGCTCGATGCCACCCGTTCGGTCTACGATATGGGTCTCGATTCGCTGATGGGTGTCGAGCTCGCATTGGCGATCGAATCGCGCTTCGGCATTCGCCTGCCAGTGATGGCGCTGAGCGAAAGCCCGACCATCGAGAAACTGGCCGACAAGATTATCGCCCAGCTGAAATCCGCCGGCGCCAGCGGCGATGCCGCAGTCGGTGCTGCCGGTGCCAACATCACCGCGCAGGTGCAGCAAATGGTGTCGCAGCATGCACCCGAGGTCGATGCCAAATCCATCGAGGAATTCGCCGCCGAACTGCAATCGGGCGACCCTTCCAAAGCCAGCCGGATCATTCACTGATGAGTAGAAAAGGCGTGATGGGCCTCAGCGCCCAACTCAAAGACAAGCTGATCCAGCAAACCCTGGAGCGGCGTTTGCGCCAGGCGGGCGAGCCGCGGACCACCAATTTTTCGCTGGCGACCTCGGCGGCCGCGCGCGATATTCCCGAAGAATACTATCGCTTCGCCCTGCATCCCGGCTACCAGCAGCTGCGCATCGTCAACGACGGCGCGGCGCGGCTGGGCATCCGCAATCCGTTCTTCAAGCAGCACGATGCCTTGGTCGGCGCCACCACGACGATCGACGGCAAGAGCTTCATCAACTACGGCAGCTATAACTACCTCGGTTTTTCGGGTGACCCGGCGGTGACGGCCGCTGCCAAGGCCGCCATCGACCGCTATGGCACCTCGGTGTCGGCCAGCCGCATCGTCTCCGGCGAGCGGCCGATTCACCGCGAGTTCGAACGCGCCCTGGCCGATGTCTACGGGGTCGACGACGCCATCACCTTCGTCAGCGGTCACGCCACCAATGTCACCACCATCGGCTATCTGTTCGGGCCCAAGGACCTGGTGCTGCACGATGCCCTGATCCATAACTGCACCCTGCAGGGCGTGCAGTTGTCCGGCGCCAAGCGCCTGTCGTTCCCGCATAACGACTGGGCGGCGCTCGACACCATCCTCAATGAGCAGCGTCGTCATTTCGAGCGCGTGCTGGTGGTGGTCGAGGGTATCTACAGCATGGATGGCGATTACCCGGATCTGCCGCGCTTTGTGGAAATCAAGCGCAAGCATCGTGCCTTCCTGATGGTCGATGAGGCCCATTCTTTCGGCGTGATGGGCAAGAACGGCCTCGGCATTCGCGAGCACTTTGGTCTGGCCGGCGGCGATGTCGATATCTGGATGGGCACCCTCAGCAAGGCGCTGGCGGGTTGCGGCGGGTATATCGCCGGCGAGACGGCCCTGGTCGAACATCTCAAATTCATGGCGCCGGGATTTCTCTACAGCGTCGGCATGTCGCCGCCGGTTGCAGCCGCTTCGCTGGCGGCATTGCAGGGCCTGCGGCGCGAGCCGGAGCGGGTGCATGCCTTGCAGGCGCGCGGTGCGTTCTTCCTCGAAAAAGCCAAGGCCGCCAGCATCGACACCGGCTTCAGTACGGGCCTCGCGGTGATCCCGGCGATTACCGGCAGCTCGCTGCGCGCGGTGCGCCTCTCCGAGGCATTGTTCAAGCGCGGCATCAATGTGCAGCCGATCCTGTATCCGGCCGTCCCCGAGAAATCCGCGCGCCTGCGCTTCTTCATGTCGCATCGCCATACCGAAGCGCAAATCACGCAAACCATCGAGGCGCTGGCCGAAGAGCTGGATCGTCTGTAGTGGTCGCAATGCCGGCGGTATGAGCAGCTCCCCTTCCGCGCCGCCGCCAGGACCGTCCGCCTGGGCGCAACTGCGGCATGAGTTGAACAAGCCGCGTGCGCCCGGCAAGCGTATCGCCTACCCGAAGATCCGCAATTTCATTCTCGACCTGATGGCCGAGGGCCGCCGCAAGAACACCATCAATCTCGCTTTCGAAGCGGACATCAGTGATGCCTTGACGCGCTTGTCGGCAATGCCTGAGCCGGTGTCGATTACCAGCTTCGTGGCCAAATCCCTGCTGCTGGCGCTGGACGAAAACCCGCATATGCAGGCCTATCGCTACGGCAAAACCGAGTTGGTGCTGTTCGACGATGTCGACCTCAGTTTCACCGTCGAGCGTGAACTCGACGGCGCCGTATTGCCGCTAGCCTTTATTTCACGCGCCGCCAATCGCAAAAGTGCGACGCAATTGCACAAAGAACTGCAGGCCGCCAAGGTCGCGCCGCTGGGTGCCACCGGGCCGATGTCCGCTCTGGAGAAAACCTTTTTTCTGCTGCCGGATTTCATGCGCCGCCTGGTGTGGCGTTATATCCGCAGCGATCCTTATGTGTTCAAGCAACTGGCCGGCACGGTGGCGGTGACCTCGATGGGCATGTACACCCGCGGCGCCGCCGTGATGTTCCCGATCACGCCGATGACGCTGACGCTGTCGGTCGGCGCCGTCGAAAAAAAATTGGTACTGGTGGACGGTGCGCCGGTCGAGCGCGATGTCATCCATCTCAATCTCGGCGCCGATCACGACATCATCGACGGCGCGCCGCTGATGCGCTTTGCGGATGTGTTCAAGAAAAAACTTGAGGCTGGGGTCGCGCTGGGTTGAGGTTGCATCGGGCGGTGACAGATCCGTACCCTGTCGCAGCCCGCCAAAGCTTCCAATATTTTTTGCCGTGTTTCGGCGAACTTACTTGGCCAATGTGGCCTAGCGTCAGCGGGAGATCCCCCGGCTCTGCCGGGGATACTTACTCGGTTTCGCTTGCGGCGATTGCATGCGGGATTTGAAATCGCAAGCTCCAGCATTGGTAGTGCTTTCGGGCCATTTTGTCTGGAAAGGCGCGTCAAATAGCGTTCTACGTATTTTTCTGCTGGGTGCCGCGGACATGTTCCAGCAAGGTGCCGGCCAATTCAGCAACGCCCAGATCGCGCGTTTGCGACTTCTCTGCATCCTGGCGGTTACTCCAGATCACATAGTCCGTCGTGCCATCCGGCTCGCCCAATTGCGCATACACATCGGCCATGATCGGCACATGGTCGCCGTAGAAACACAGCCATGCGGGAGAAGGCGAAGCGGCAAGATGATCGCGCAACATGCCCGCCATCTTGTCGGCATTGGCGAGATGGCGCAGGTACACCGCGAGATCGTCGCAGCCGGCGGGCGGGGCCTCGCCGAAGTGTTGCTTGCGTTCATCCGGGGTCAATTTCTCCCAGTGCAGCGGACCGTGGTTTTCCATGGTGATGGCGAAGATGAACAGCGGTTGCGTGATGCTGTCGATCAAGGCCGCGATTTTTTCCGCGACGGCAACATCGCCGATATAAGGGCCGGCCTTGTCGGCAATATCGAATTTTTCGATGTCGATGAACTCATCGAAGCCCATCAGCGGAAAAACAATATGGCGATTGTAGAAGCTCGCCGGATAGGGATGAACACAGACGGTGCGATAGCCTTGTTCGCGCAAATGCGAGGCCAGGGTGGCGATACCGGCGCGCGCCAGTTGGCGATAGGGATTGAACTGGTGCACGCCCAATGCGCCGGTCTCGAGCCCCGACAAGAACGAAAATTCGGTGCGCACGGTATTTGCACCCCAGGCCGCCACCTGCAGGCGGCCATGTTGTAAAGAGTCCCGCTGCAGGCGGTCCCATTGTTGCAGCACCTTGCGTTCGATGCCGCTGTACAGGCGTCGCACGTCGAAGAACGATTCGCTCTGCACCACCACGATGTTCGGTTTTGCAGCGAGCGGCGGTGCGGCATTGAGCACGGCCTGCAGAGCCGCATGATCAATCGGCTTCAGTTCGGCGGCCATATAGCGCCACAGGCTGCCGATGAGGCCCATGCGCCGTAAATCTTCAACCGGCTTGAAGCTCGCCGGACCGAGCGCCCAGGCCCCCAGCGTGACCAAGCCGGCGCCACACAGGGCAATCCATCCCACGCCCTGATAAAACGTGGCGACACCCAATTGCCGCGTCAGCGGCGCTTCAAACGCGAGGCCGATCCACACTGCGGCAATGAATCCCGCCAGGGCCAAGGCCGCGCGCCACCAGCCCAGAAACGGAATGTACAGGCGCGGATGGCGCAGGGCGTCGGTGAAATATTCGAAGTCGGAAAAAATAAAAGGTTCGCGCAGCGAGCCGAACTTGGCATTGCTCACCAACACCACGAACAGCAGAAAAGCCAGCACGAAAGCAGCGGCAAACCAGGGGCGCTGGAACAAGCTCATCTCGAAACAGAAGGCGAGCAGCCATATGCCGAAATGCAGCAGCCAGCTGGCGATCGGCCGTCTCAACATCGGCGCGGGGGTCAGCAACTGTTCCAGCAGCACCGATGTCGCGGCACCGCCGATGAGCGCGATCAGCAGGCCGGGCGAGGCAAAAAAATCAGCCACTATGTTTGCTGAAGTTGAACCAGGACACCAGCTTTTGCGCCAGCGCCGCCGGTGCAACAGCCAGGTACCAGGAACCGAAATTCAGCGGGAAGGGGAAGCTGATGCGCGCCTTGTTGGCCGCCAGGCCGCGCTTGATCACGGCGGCCGCCCTGTCGGCATTCCACAGGAAGGGCTTGGGTCCGGGCATTTCATTGCACATCTTCGATTCGACAAAACCCGGCATCACCACGTTGACTCGAATGCCTTCCGGCGCCAGCCAGCCGCGCAAGCCTTCGCCATAAGCCTTGATCGCCGCCTTGCTGGCGCTGTAGCTCGGCGTGATCGGCAGGCCGAAGTACGCCGCCAGCGAACTGAACAGGGCAATCTGCCCGTGGCCGCGGGCGCGCATCGCGGGCAGCACGGTATTGACTGTGGCCAGCGCGGCCGTGATGTTGATATCGATCAGCGCCTCGGTATCTTCCCAGCGTTCGCCCTGGCCATCCGGCCCGATGTTGATATTGATGCCGGCGCAGACCACCGCCAATTCCAGCGGCACTCGCCGCTCGCAATTCTTTATCCAGGCAACCAGCGCGGCGCGATCGCGCACATCGATTGCTGACGTATCAACTGAGGCGCCAAGTGAAGCGCAGCGGCTGGCGAGCTCCGCCAGTTTTTCAACATTGCGCCCCTGCAAAAACAGCTGCACGCCGGGTGCTGCATAGGCGCGGGCGAGGGCGCCGCCGATGCCGCCGGTGGCGCCGGTAATCAGTATGGTGCGGGGCGAGGTGTCGCTCATCGCAGCATCTCCAGCGGCGAGCGATCGGCCATCAGCACCGGCACGCTATTGGCCACCGCCATGGCGATACCGGCCGGCGAATAAAAGCCGCCGTTGATTTGCGTGGTGTGAATGACGGTGTTGCGAAAACAGCGGAACAGTTCGGCGTCCGGCCGTGTGCCACTTTTCCAGAATTCATCGATTGGGCCGGCGAAGGTCAGTCCGGGTAAATGGTATATGGGCTTGCTCAGCGTCATCGTCGGGCAATCGAAGGTGAGGGAGGAGAGGCCCACCGTGCTGTTGACCGTCACCAGCCCGCTGGTACGCGTCAGCAGCGCATCCAGGTTGCCGCTCTCGAGATAGTCTACGCGGTCGCGCAAATCGTATTGTGCCGCCAGCTGGTCGATCAGATGGCGGAAATTGACGAAGCCGGTATCCAGCGGATGATTCTTGATCACCAGCCTGGCGTCGCGCGGCGCGCACAGGGCAAACGAGGTCATCACCAGCTCAATCACTTCGGCCATATTATTGAACGGCGAATGGTCGCGAATCTGCGCATCGCTGTCGAGCTGCAACGGCAGCAGGAAATAAGGTTGCGTGCCGCTCGTCAGGGCGGCGATAGTACGGCGATCGCGCGCTTCGTAAAACGACATCATCGAGAAGCGCCGCCCCCAGCCCAGATATTCGATCGCCGAAATCAGGGGGCGATGGGTGCGATAGCGCGGGTAGAACAGCGGGTTCCAGAAATTGAACGAATGGTAAATCATGTCGTAGCGTGCGCGACTGCCAAGGCTCGAGGCAAAAGACTTGCCCTCGCCATAATCCGGCAGGGCCGCGCCGACGCGGCGGTACCAATCGGCGTTGCGCGGCAGATGCGAATTGGCGTTGACGCCATCGCGTTCCAGGGTGATCCAGTTGGGGCGGAAATAGCCTTCCTCGAACACATGCAGGCGCAGCCCGCGCTGCCGGGCCATGGCGATCGCCGGGAGATGAATCGGCCGCCGGTCGCCGAACAGCAGGATGTCGGTAATGCCGTGTTGCAGCACCTTTTCCCGCAGGAAATCCGGCAGTGTTTCCAGCGCACCGCGGAACGACCACGCTGAGCGCAGTCCCCAGTAGATGCGGTCGCCGACATTGAAATTGATCTTGAACACGCGATGGCCATCGGCCGTCAGCTTATCGGCGAGCGCCGGGAAGAACGGCGAATTGACGCCTTGCAGGAACAGGAATTTGCGTTTGAATTTGGGGATCGCTGCGCTCATCCGCCCACCCTGCAATTGGCTTCCGGGGTTTGTCGGGTTGTTGGCACCAAAAGTGTAGATCGCCATTTGGCGCGGCTTCCGAGCCATTTTTGCTCCAAACACCGCGCCAAATGGCGTTCTACGTTTTCAGTAAATTCAAGAAACTGCGTCGTCCCAGCGCAGGCTGGGACCCAGTCCGCGCCAACAACTGGCATAACGATGGACTGGATTCCAGCCCGCGCTGGAATGGCGGCGCTTCGAGATACCGGGAAATTTTCATGCGCCGCACGTGGGTAGGGTGGGTAAAAGCGCAGCGTTGCCCACGCGTCAATCGCCAATAATGGGCAGAAAGATCGCATGCCCACCTTACGTTCCTGCCTTTGTGGCTTGGCCAGCTTCCAGTGATTCGAGCAAGGCATCCACCTTCGCGAAATGTTGCTCCCAAGTTGTCGCGCTGAAGTCTTTCATACGCTCCAATTGCGCCGCGCGCAGCGTGCTGTCGGCTTTCGCGTAATCCAGAATTAATTCCTGCCAGCGTCTGCCGTCGAGCGGATTGGCGTATTCCGGGACATCGCCCGAGGTTTCGCGGAATACCGACAGTTCGCTGGCAATGACCGGCACGCCGATCGACAGCGCCTCGGTCAGCGGCATGCCATAGCCTTCGGCAAAGGTCGGGAACAGCAGGGCTTGCGCGTGGTGCATCCAGGTGATGAGCGCGGCATCGCTGCAATAAGGTTGCTCGATGACGAAGCCCTTCAGTTGCGCGCAACGCTCCAGCAGGTCGACCACGTTCTCACATTCCCAGCCGCGCTGGCCGATCACCACCAGGCGCGGGGCGGTATCGCCGAGCTGCTCGACCATCTGCCGCCAAAGTTGCAACAGCAGCAAATGATTTTTGCGGGGCTCGATGGTGCCGACGACCACGAAGTACGGCGGTGCCAGCGGTCGCGGGCCGGCGGCGATGTCGGGCAAGCCCGGCGCCAGCGGGGCGGCGACGGCCGGCGGCATCGCCAAATTTTCAGACGTGGCGAAACGCCGCAGCACATCGAGCGTGTCCTGCGAAATCGTCACAATGCCGCTGCCGGTGGAGAGTGCCACGCGCATGCGCACCCGGTGCCGTTCGCGTTCGCCGGGCCGGCAATACTCCGGATGCGTGATCGGGATCAGGTCGCTGACCACGAACATCGGGCGCGCGCCGCACACCCGCAAGGACCAGGCGTAGCGCGGATTCTCCAGGCCCATATGGCCGGCGTTGAAAAGATAATGACTCTTGTAACCAAGGCACCACCAGCGCCACAGGAAGGCCTTGGCAATCACGACCAGCGCCAGCCCGGTCATGGATTCGGCGCGATCCACCGCCGCAAACATGGCAGCCGAATCCTGCGCCGACAGCACGGCGTTGAAGGGGCCGAGGCTCAGCACCGCGCGTGCCGCCTGGCCTTCGCGCAAGCCGTAGTGGCGGATGTACTCGATGCTGACCCGGTCGATGCCGGTGGGGAGCTTGCCCTTGAGGCGCCGGTAAACCAGGCGGGTGACGTCGATCAGGATATTGGGCACGAAAATTTCGGTAGCGGGCAGGCTGTTTTTATGGGAAGTGCGGCTGCGTTCGCCGGCCATTCCCTCCTAGGTGTGCCGATTAAGGACGCAATTACGACTACAGGGTGTATTTTGCTACACTTCGGGCCTGACTTGAGGAATTGCCAGCGCATTTTCCCCTGCATATTCATACCTTTCAAAGCGAATTCATGCGTCAAGCTCCGTATTTGCCGTTCATCGCCGTATTGTCTGCTGCCCTGCTGTCGGCCTGCTCCTCCCTGCCCACCGTTGGCCCTTCCAGCGACGAGATTCAGAAATCCACCACGCAACCCGGTGAAGCGGCCATCCAGATTGTCGAAGTGGATGACGCTGTCACACGGCAGCTGCTGACCCACCGCGCCCAGCGCCTGTTTGCCGATACCCTGGGCAATGCCGAAGCGGTCCCGCAGACGGTCGGCCCGGGCGATGTAATCGAAGTCTCGATTTGGGAAGCGCCGCCGGCAACCCTGTTTGGTGGCGGCCTCATCGATCCACGCTCACCATCCACGGCACGCGTGACGCCTTTTCCTGAGCAGATGATCAACCAGGATGGCTTTATCAATATTCCCTTTGCTGGTCAGATCAAGGCCAGCGGCATGACACCGCTGCAAATCGAAGGCGAGATTGCGCAACGCCTCAAGGGCAAGGCCAACCAAGCGCAGGTATTGGTTCGAGTGGTGCGCAATTCCACCTCAAACGTGACTGTCGTGGGTGAAGTCGGAAGTAGCGCACGCGTCCCCCTTACCCCTCGAGGCGAGCGCCTGCTTGATGCACTTGCTGCCGTTGGCGGCACCCGCGCCCCCGTCAACAAGATGACCATCCAGGTGACCCGCGGCAGCAATGTGTTCGCCATGCCCCTCGAAGCCGTGATCCGCGACCCGAAACAGAATGTACCCCTGCAGGCCGGCGATGTCGTGACGGCCCTGTTCCAACCGCTGAGCTTCACCGCACTGGGCTCCACCGGCAAGAACGAGGAAATCAATTTCGAGGCGCAAGGCATCAATCTCGCGCAAGCCTTGGCGCGCTCCGGCGGCCTGGTAGATTCCCGTTCCAACCCGCAGGGCGTGTTCATCTTCCGTTTTGAACCCAAGGATGCGCTGAAGTGGCCGCGCGACCCGGTCGCCACCACGCCCGAAGGCATGGTGCCGGTGATCTATCGCATCGACCTCAAGAACCCCAGCAGCTTCTTCGTGATGCAGAGCTTCCCGATGAGCAACAAGGATTTGTTGTATGTCTCGAACGCCCCGGCAGCCGAACTGCAAAAGTTCCTGAACCTGATCGTTTCCGTGGCGTATCCGGTACTGACGCTTATCCAGGTCACCAAGTAACCTTATGCCTCAATGGACGCCGCCCCGATTTTCGCCGTCGTCCCGGCGAAGGCTGGGACCCAGTCCAACTCGTTGATCGGCTTTCCGAGCTACCTGCGTTCACGACGCTAACTAACATGGCCGCAATCGTTCCTCCCGGCGCACAACCCATTTCGTTCCACGGCATCCCCGCCATTGCGCTCAGTGGCCCGCAAGGTGCCAGCGCCATCATCAGCCTGCAAGGCGCACAGCTACTGTCCTGGATTCCTGCCAGCGGTCGCGAGTGGCTGTACTTGAGTGGGCAGGCGGATTACTCTGGCGCCACCGCCATTCGTGGCGGCGTGCCAGTGTGCTTCCCGCAGTTTTCTGGACAGGGTGATTTGCCCAAGCACGGTCTGGTGCGCTGTCTTCCCTGGAACCTTGTCGATCAACACGCCGATGACGAATCGGTATCTGTAACGCTGGGCCTCAGCGACAGTGCGCAAACCCGGCAGCTCTGGCCGCATGCGTTCTTGATCAAGCTCGAAATCAGCCTGAGCGCACTGAGCGTCGAGATAGCCTTTGCGATTGAAAATACCGGTGCCGAGACGTTTTCATTTACCGCCGCACTGCATACCTATTTGCGTGTAGACGAGATCAGTTGGGTGCAAATCGGCGGGCTGAATGGCGTCGATTATCGCGACGCCGTCAACGGCAACCGCGAAGAAATCGAGCGTCATCCCTGGATCGTCATCGATGGTGAAGTCGATCGCGTCTACCACGCCGCCCTTGGCCTGGAGCTCCGCGATGGAGCCGGTACACTGGCGATCGATTCCGCCGGATTTGCCGAGACCGTCGTCTGGAACCCCGGTGCGGAAAAATGTGCTGCGCTGGTGGATATGTCCCCTGCGGATTTTCGGCGCATGCTGTGCATTGAAGCAGCTTGCGCGGATGTTGGCATCGAATTGACGCCTGCGCGACGATGGCAGGGGTCGCAGACTATGCGTGCGGATGGGGCATAGCGCCCAATCCCGCGTTGTTCGCAACGCGGTCAATATCAAGCTTGGCCAGAACCTTATCAGCTAAAGCCGATGCATTGACCGTGGCTGCATCCAAACGCAGGTCCGCGTTCAACGGCGCCTCATACGGCGAATCAATACCTGTGAACTGCTTCAGTTCACCGCGTCGGGCACGGTGGTATAGGCCCTTGGTGTCTCTGGCTTCGGCGAGGTCAATGGGCACATCCACGAATATTTCGATAAACCGGGTTTCGCCGACCAGGCGGCGCGCCATTTCCCGATCACTGCGAAATGGTGAAATGAGCGCGGTAATAACGATCAGCCCTGCATCCGCCATCAAGTTGGCTACTTCCGCCGCTCGCCGGATATTCTCGCTACGGTCTGCGTCGGAAAACCCCAAATCCCGGCTGAGGCCACCGCGCAAATTGTCTCCGTCGATCAGGTAGGTATGGCGGCCTGCCGCATTGAGCCCCTGGTCCACCAGATTGGCAATAGTGGATTTGCCGGAGCCGGACAGGCCGGTAAACCAAAGTACGCACGGTGCGTGGCCCTTGATCCGGCTGCGGGCCTTTCGCGAGAGCGATAAGGAGTATGAATAAAAGTCGCTCATGCGAGCGCCTCTACTTCTCATGCGAGCGCCTCTACTTCAGTAGCCATGCTGGTCTTCCCCGATAAAAACTGCCCAATCCAGATGGGTCCCCGCCGTGTTCGAGGCCCAATCGTCTATGCGATGCGGAGTGTGGCTTTGATAAATCATTAATCTATATACGAATATTCCAATCCATTATGCGCAAACTACATCGATAATTTGTTGCGGGATTGTAACTGAGTGTTTCGCCAGTGGAAAGCCCGGTGAAAATTACGCGCGATCCAAAAGAGCCCATTGGTGTTTCCGCGCAGAAATGGAAAACACCAGCGGAAGGCGCGCGGAGATAATTTTCGGACATAATTGCAGGGCACGCCTAGCGACTTTGCAAAGCATCGCAGATGCAAAAAGAGTTTGTAAAATCGAATAAAAGCGTACCCAAGCGCTGCGTGGAAATTAACAAGCGGCGCGGCACACTAGAATAGAGGCGAAAAAATCTTCATGGGGTTCAGGGAATTACGAGATTTTATTGCCTTGTTTTTGTCCGTTACTGCTTCAAGCGTTGACCCAAATTCAATGAGCACACTGGCTTCGGACGGAAGTATTTTAAAAGATACGCAAGCGCGGCCCGCTCTGCCTTCGGACACGCGCGACCTTTTCCCAAATGCGGCAGCAGTTAACGATAAATCCAGCCCGGTTTATTTTTTGCATATTCCCAAAACTGCGGGCACCACAGTTCATAATTTTTTGACGTCGAGGTTTGGGCCAGAAAATATCTGTCCGGCCCATTTGTGGCACCAATTGCTCGAACTCGCTCCATCCAGGATTGCGGGGTACGATTTTATTTGGGGTCACTTTTATTCTTATCTGTTTCGACATGTTCCGGTGCCAATGCGCTATGTGACGTTTTTGCGAGACCCGGTGGAAAGAGCGCTGTCGCATTACGGACATATCATGTTGTATGAGGGGCATTATTTGCATCGGCGAGCCAAGCAACTGGGCGACTTTAGCTCATATTTAAGGGACCCGGAGATGGTGACGACAATGACGAATTTCCAGGTAAGAGCACTGGCGCTTGACCTTGATCCGTCTGCTATTGCATCAACGCTTTCTGCTCAAGAACTTGCCGATACAGAGCTGGAGCGGCGACTGGAGACGGCGGTTTCTTCGGCGTCCGATGATGAAATGCTCAGAATTTCGAAGCATCGCCTTGAACAGATGTGCTTTGTTGGAATCACGGAACGCCTGGATGAATCTGTGGCTCTGCTGTGTGACAAATTTCACTGGCAGCCACCGGCCCAGATTGAGTCACACAATGTTAACGGCGCCCGTGTGAGAGCGAGCCAAATATCGGCAACGGATTTGGCGCTACTCAGAGAAATGAACAAAGCCGACTACGCGCTCTACGAATTCGCAACGCGGCGTTTTGCGGACGAACTTGACCGGCCAGCCTCGGCCAGGCGAAGCCTCGTAGCCCGATGATCAGCTACGCACAAAATTTCGAGGATGTGATGCTTTGGCGTGCGCTAGGCCATGTCGAGAACGGGTTTTATATCGATGTAGGCGCGCAGCATCCCATTGAAGATTCCGTGA